>Ga0209643_1000016_pt1 | contig 652000 bp, 618 predicted proteins | sample AutmiccBRH37_all_FD_187383 | JGI IMG/M metagenome (GOLD analysis project Ga0209643, IMG submission 187383) | Deep subsurface microbial communities from Mt. Terri, Switzerland - Autotrophic microbial communities BRH/37_all (SPAdes) (version 2) | ecosystem: Environmental > Aquatic > Deep...
TGTGCCCAAGATTGTCGATTGGTACATGCAGGGCAAGATCGAGATCGACCCGATGATCACCCACACCATGCCGCTCGACGATATCAACAAAGGGTTTGAATTGATGCATGCGGGCGAGAGTATTCGCAGCGTCGTCATCTACTGACCCCACGCCACAACCCCACGCAACGCCGCACAGACCCCTGTGCGGCGTTTTGCATTGCGGGTCATGAGCCAGCGATTACATTCCCACTCAAACCCGATGAAGGATCAAAAGATGAGCGACAGCACCTACACCCCGCCCGACGTCTGGACATGGGAGGCCCCCTCTGGCGGGCAATTCGCCTCGATCAACCGGCCCATTTCAGGCGCGACCCATGACAAGGATCTGCCCGTGGGCAAGCATCCCTTTCAGCTTTATTCGCTGGCCACGCCCAACGGGGTCAAGGTCACGGTGATGTTCGAGGAACTGCTCGCAGCCGGCCATGATGCCGAATATGACGCCTGGCGCATCGACATCGGCGAGGGGGATCAGTTCGGCAGCGGTTTCGTCGCGGTGAACCCCAATTCCAAGATCCCGGCACTGATGGACCACACCGGCGACACCCCCCTGCGCGTGTTCGAGAGCGCCTCGATTCTGATGCATCTGGCCGAGAAATTCGGGGCCTTCCTGCCCGCCTCCGGCCCGGCGCGCACCGAAACGCTCAACTGGCTCTTTTGGCAGATGGGCAGCGCGCCCTATCTGGGCGGTGGCTTTGGCCATTTCTACGCCTATGCGCCCGAAAAATGGCAATATCCCATCGACCGTTTCGCGATGGAGGTGAAGCGACAGCTTGACGTGCTCGACCGGCAATTGGCGGAGCGGCCCTATATCGCGGGTGACGACTATACGATTGCCGATATGGCGATCTGGCCCTGGTACGGGCAGCTCTGCCTTGGACGCATTTACGATGCGGCAAAGTTTCTGGATGTGGAAAGCTACACCAACGTCATGGATTGGAGCAAACGGATCGACGCCCGCCCGGCGGTGCAACGGGGACGCATGGTCAACCGCAGCTTTGGCGCGCCGGAGATGCAATTGCACGAGCGGCATGACGCCTTGGATTTCGAAACCCGGACGCAGGACAAGATCGGCGGATGATGGCCTTGAGGGGACGTTCGCCGCAAACGGTGAGCCGCGTGGGAGGCATCCTCAACGTCCCCTTCAGACCACACAACGTGTCTCAGGAGGTCTCCGGTTTGGCCGCGTCACGCCTCACCTTATAGGCCTCGGGGATTGGCATGCGGTTGAACGCATCCAGGCCCGCGATCTTGTAAGCCTCAGCCAAGGTTGGATAATTGAACGTGTTCTGCACGAAATAATCCACCGTGCCTTTGAGATTCAAAACCGCCTGAGCGATGTGGATCAGCTCCGTCGCCCCCTCGCCCACGATCTGCACACCCAAGACCCGGCGTGTCTTGAGCGAAAAGAGCATCTTCAGCATGCCATGTTCCAGCCCCATGATATGGCCGCGCGAGGTCTCGCGAAAGCGTGCGACGCCCACCTCATAGGGGATGCCGCGCTCCTGCATTTCCTCTTCGGACATGCCACAGGTGGAAATCTCGGGCACGGAATAGATGCCATAGGGAAACCAAGGCGATTCAGGCAATGTCGGCGTCTCGAGCGCATGACAGGCCGCGACACGCCCCTGTTGTACCGAGGTCGAGGCAAGGCTGGGATGCCCGATCACATCGCCTGCGGCATAGATATGCGGCACGGCGGTCTGATAGGTCTTGCGGTTGACCTCGATCCGGTTGCGATGGTCGGTCTTGAGCCCTGCCGCCGCCAGATTGAGCGCGGAGGTGGCCCCCATCCGCCCGGCGGCAAAGAGCAGCATTTCAGCACGCACATGGCGGCCATTGGCAAGGCTCACCTCGACATGATCGCTGGCGTCCTCGATCCGCTCGATCGCCGAGCCAAGCCGCAGATCAACGCCATTCTCGCGGATCTGATGGGTAAAGTCCTGAATCAGGGCCCGGTCAATGAAATCAAGGAATGTCTCGCGCGGCTCGATCAGCGTCACGCGCACGTCGAGGGCGGAAAACATCGTGGCATATTCCACCCCGATCACACCTGCGCCCACCACAATGAGACTACGCGGAATGCGGGCCAGTTCGAGAAACTCGTCACTGTCCACGACGGAGCGCCCGTTGAAGGGGACATTCTCGGGGCGATAGGTCTTGGTCCCGGTCGAGATCAGAAAGCGGTCGGCGGTCAGGCGTGTGACTTCGCCCGCCTCGGTCGCGACCTCGATGGTCTTGTCATCCACAAACCGGGCCATGCCGTGCAGCGTATCGACATGGTTGCGATTGAACTGATGTTCGAGCACGTCAACTTCGTGGTCGAGCGTCATGTGCAGCCGCGCCTTGAGATCCTCTGCGGCGATGTTGTCTTTGACCCGGTAAGAGCGACCATAAAAGCTGCGCTCGCGCCAGCCCGAGAGGTTGAGCACGGTCTCGCGCAGCGTCTTGGACGGGATCGTGCCGGTGTGGACGGACACGCCGCCCAGCCGGTCCTTGCGGTCGATCACCAGCACGCGGCGTTTCAGTTTGCCCGCCTGAATGGCAGCGGCCCGACCTGCGGGACCGCTGCCAACGATGATCAGATCATAATGGCTCATGTCTTAATCCGCATAGAGCGCCTCGGCATGGAAGGTCACGTGATCCTCCATGAAGGTCGAGATGAAGAAATAGCTGTGATCATAGCCCTTTTGCATCCGGAACGTGCCCTCTTGGCGGCGGGCGGTCATGGCATGGGCCAGCGTTTCGGGGCGCAGGAGATCGAGGAATTGATCCTTGGTGCCGGTATCCACCAGAACCGGCCCGTCAAAGCCGCGCTCTGCCATCAAAAGGCTGGCGTCATGCGCCGCCCAAGCGGATTCGTCCGCACCGAGATAGGCCGTGAATTGCTTGCGGCCCCAGTCACTGTTGGTGGGGTTGCAGATCGGGGAAAAGGCCGACACGGACCGGAACCGTCCCGGCAGGGACATGGCCAGCGTCAATGCGCCATGCCCGCCCATGGAATGCCCCGTAATGGCCTGCCGGTCCATGTCGACGGCAAAATTTTCACCGATCAGCGCGGGCAGTTCCGTGGCGACATAATCCCACATGCGGAAATGCGGCGCCCAAGGGGATTGTGTGGCGTTTACGTAGAACCCGGCCCCCTGCCCCAGATCAAAGGCCTCGTCATTGGCCACGCCGTCGCCACGGGGCGACGTGTCGGGAAACACCAGCGCGATGCCCTGTTCCGCCGCCCAGCCCTGCGCGCCAGCCTTGACCATCGCATTTTCATGCGTGCAGGTCAGGCCCGAGAGATACCACAGCACCGGGACCGGGCCATCCTGTGCCTCGGCGGGCAGGAAGAGGCCAAAGGTCATATCCCCGCCGCAGACATCGGAGGCATGGGTATAGACGCCCTGGGTGCCGCCAAAACAGGTGTTTTCAGAAACCGTTTCCATAGTGTTCTCCTCTCACGTCAAGATGACTGTTCAGTAAAGCTGGTTCACCCAGCCGATCACAAGCGACACTGTCACGATTGCCGCTCCGGTGGAAATCAGGATTGAGGACGAGACCCGTTTGGGCGCGACCCCGTAATGTTGGGCCAGCATAAACACATTACCCGCGACGGGCAGGCTGGAGGCGGCGATCATCACGGCCCCTGCGTAGGGCTCGACTGTAAAGAGCACGAGCACGGCAAAGGCCACGAAAATCGGGTGCAGCACCAGTTTGCAGAACGAGAGCCAGCCCGCGATATACGGCCGCTCTGCGGATTTCGAGGCCAGCGACGCGCCGATGGCAAAGAGCGCGCCGGGGGTGGCAGCCCCGCCGAGAATGCGCACGAAATCGTTGATCGGGTCCGGGATTGGCAACCGCAGGCCGGACCATGTCAGGCCCAGAACGATCGACACGATCATAGGGTTTTTCAAGAGACCCATGCCCACCGTGCGCAGAATTCCCAGACTGAGCCGCCCATCGCGTGATCCGGTGATCAGGATCACCACCAGCGAGCCGAACACGATGAGATCCACCGCCAGCACGATCATCACCCAGCCAATCGCCGCCTCGCCCATCAGCATGGCCAGCATCGGCACGCCCAGAAATCCCACATTGCCGATCACTGCGCATTGCGCCTCGATGGCGACTTCCTCGAGTTTCACGCGGCGCAGGATCGCCACCAGCGTGGCGATGCCGTAGACAAACGCGGTGGCCCAGAGATAGGCCAGCACAAAATTCCAATCCAGCACCTCGGATAGGGTCAGGTTTGCCGAAAAGCGAAAGAGCATGGCAGAGAGAGCAAAGTAGAACACGAATTTCGTGAGCCATGCGGTCGCCGCCTCGGGGAAAAACCCGGTCCGCCCGGCACCATATCCAAGCCCGATGATCATGAAGAAAGGTAGGGTCTGGAGAAAGATGCTCAGCATGCCGGTTTGGTAGACAGGCCGAAGGGCAGGGTCAATCGCAACTGTGAAAACCCGCATGAATTAGATAGCTGAGCGGGGCTGATTGGGCGCTTTGCCAATCTGGCCCTGCGGTATCGACCGGCGCGGATATGATTTCTTTTTTCTATCCACCGCTTTTGCTATCATCATGCATAGGACATATCTGATTGTTCATTCGAAAATCTGGCCAAGGTAATGATATCATAACAATAATTGACGTTTTCCAACCCTGACCAGAAACCAGTCGGCCCTGAATGAAACCGGGCCATTTATCTGTTTTGGGGAAAATCAATGTTTGGCAATTCAAGATTATTCGCTCTCTCGGCCGGTCTGGCCCTTGGTGCATGTGCGCTTGACCCGGTTGTGCACAAAGGAACCATTTCGGTCGATGGCAAGAGCTATCCATTCGAAGACGTCTATCAACCGGCATCTTATGGGCCCGGCGGGACATCGCAATATTACGTCACTGTGAGTGGGGTCCGTATAAGCTGCTCGCCAGCTCAGCCTCTCTGCGAGGCTGAAGTCAGGCAATTTCTCCAGGATCTTAGGACGCAAAACTCTGTCCAAATCACGACCGAAGATCAGAACCCGCCGAGTTATCCCGGTGGATTTGAGAATGGCGACTAAGGTTTAGCCACTGCCGATCAACACGCCGGCGGCAAAGACCAGTGCCCCGCCCAAGACCACCTGAAACGCCGCGCGAAAGAACGGGGTTTCCATGTATTTGTTCTGAATCCAGGCAATAGCCCAAAGTTCGACAAAGACCACGACAAAGGCGATGATCGTCGCAGTCCAGAAATCCGGGATAAGATAGGGCAGCGCATGGCCGAGGCCGCCCACCGTCGTCATGATGCCGGAGGCAAATCCGCGCTTGATCGGGCTGCCGCGCCCTGAAAGCTCTCCGTCGTCGCTGGCGGCCTCGGTAAAGCCCATCGAGATGCCTGCGCCCACGCTGGCCGCAAGACCGACCAGAAAGGTTGTCCATGTATCTTGCGTGGCAAAAGCGGTGGCAAAGATCGGGGCGAGGGTCGAAACAGAACCATCCATCAGCCCCGCAAGCCCCGGCTGTATCCATGTCAGAAGGAACTGCCGCTTGGCGGTGCGATCCTCAGCGTCGCGGGCATCTGCATTGAGGTGTTCTGTCTCCAATTCTTCGGCGCGGGTTTGGTGGCCTGCCTCTGCCGCCGCCAGATCACCCAGAAGTTTGCGGGTGGTGGCGTCAGTCGTGCGCTGTGCTGCCTTGAGATAGAACGCCCCGGCGTCGCGCTCCATCGCCTCGGCCTCGTCGCGAATGCGCTCGATCCCAAGGTTCTCGATCAGCCATACGGGGCGACGGGCATAGAACCCCGCCACATGTTCGCGACGGATCAGCGGGATCACCTCGCCAAAGCGGGTGCGATGCAGGTCGATCAACCGTGCGCGGTGGCCGTCCTCTTCGACGGCCATGCCATCGAAAATGGCAGCCGTGTCTGGGAAATCAGCACGGAGCATTTCCGCATAGGAGCGGTAGATGCGCGCGTCATCCTCTTCGGACGAAATAGCCAGAGCAAGGATCTCTTGCTCGGACAGGTCACGGAAACGACGGCGCGATGTCATGCCGGGAATCATGGAACACCTCTTTTAGAATAATTCTAAACTAGTCTAGCCGCGCGGCAGAGCAAGCGCAAAGCGGCGTAATGCCTCTCAAATAAGTAAACCGATCGGTTCATTTTTTACTTGATTTCTAAACCGAACTGTTTAGTTATGGGTCTGAACAGATTAGTTCAGTTATGGAGTTTGACATGAAACACGCACTGACTGCACTCGCTCTCTCTATCAGCCTCATTGCCAGCCCGACGTTGGCCTTGAGCTTTGACATGAGCAGCCTGACGCCCTCATTGAGCTTTCCCGAACCGACCCCTGCGCCGGTGACGCAAGGCACCAGTGGCATCAATCAGTAGATCGATGCCGCAAGGCCCAAGCGGCCCATCCTCTGACCGCTCGCGCAGATGTGCTTGCGGTTGGAGGGCGGAGCCGACTACACTGGCTCGACCTATGGGGAGGGTTTGGATGTCGGCTCCCGCCGTTGAAATCAAGAAGGGTCGCAAGTTCGATCAAGTGCTCGAAGGAGCGCGCCGGATCTTCATGCGGGATGGTTTCGAAGGGGCCAGCGTCGATGAAATCGCGCGTGAGGCACAGGTCTCCAAGGCGACGCTTTACAGCTATTTCCCCGACAAGCGGCTGCTGTTTTCTGAAGTGGCGCGGCTCGAGTGCAACCGGCAGGCCGAAGAGGCGCTTGCGGTGATCGGCAAGGGGGCGACAATTGAACATGTGCTGCGTGAGGCGGGCACACGGATATTACGCTTTTTCCTGTCGGATTTTGGCCAGCAGGTGTTTCGCATCTGTGTCGCGGAATCGCATCGCTTTCCGGAGTTGGGGCGACGGTTCTTTGCCTCGGGTCCGGATCTGGTGCGTGAGCGCCTGAGCAAAGTCCTGCGGCCCTATGTCGAGGCCGGGATATTGAAGATCGACGACATGGATCTTGCCGCCAATCAGTTTGGGGAGCTGTGCAAGGGCGATCTCTTTATTCGGAGCCTCTGCGGTATGTGCGATGGGGCGACAGACGCGGATGTGGAGCGCGTCGTCAACGGCGCGGTCGAGATGTTTCTGGCGCGCTATCGCGCCTGACGCTCCGCGCTGATCCCTCGTATTTCTGCGGCGATTTTCTCGGCGATCATCAAGGTTGGTGCATTGGTATTGCCGCCGATAAGGCGCGGCATGATCGAGGCATCGACGACGCGCAAGCCCTCAACCCCGTGCACGCAGCCCGAGCGATCAACCACCGCCATATCCCCACGCCCCATCGCGCAGGTGCCGACCGGATGATAGATTGTGTCGGCGCGGGCGCGGATATCGGCCTCGAGCGCCGCATCGGACCAGTCGTGCGGATGCAGCCGCTCTTTGCGCCATGGATCAAACGCAGGCGCGCGCAGGATCGCATCCATCTGCCGCGCACCGCGCATCATCAGCGCCAGATCACGGTCATCGCTGAGGAAGGCCGGATCAATCACCGGGGCGTCAGAGGCGCGCGCAGAGCGCAGCGTGACGCGCCCCCGGCTATGGGGCCGCAGCACGCAGATGTGACAGGAGTAACCCGGTCTGAAATGCAGGGTGCGCATGTGGTCCTCGACAATGCCAATCACGAAATGCAGTTGCAGGTCCGGGCGTGTCACGCTGGCAGAGGAGCGCAGGAACGCGCCTGCCTCGGCATAGGGCGTGGCGAACTGGCCTGTGCCCGTCTTGCGCCAGTGCAGCGCCGCCTTGCCCAGCTGCCATAGACCTTTGGGACCAAGGCTGACGACATCATCGCGCTTTGACGTCTCGGCCAGAATGTAATCCAGATGATCTTGCAGGTTCTCACCCACGCCGGGCAGGTCCTGCACCGGAGCGATACCATGCGCCTGTAACGCCTCTGCCGGGCCGATGCCCGAGAGCATCAGAAGCTGCGGCGAGCCAAAGGCCCCACCGCTGAGGATCACCTCGCGTCTTGCGTGCAGCTCTTGTACACGGCCCCGATGACGATAGCGCAGGCCGGTTGTGCGTTTGCCGTCAAAGAGCACGCGCTCGGCCATGGTGCCGGTCATCACCGTCAGATTGGGACGTGTCATCGCGGGAAAGAGATAGGCGGCAGCAGCAGAACAGCGTTCACCGCGCTGTGGCCCGTCAAAGAATTGCGTGACCTGATAATGGCCCGCGCCCTCTTGTTGAGGGCCGTTGAAATCCGCGTTGCGGGGGATTTGCACGCTCTCGCAGGCCGTGACGAATGCCTCGGATATGCCGCGCGGTGCGCTTTGATCGGTGACCTGCAAGGGGCCTGACTGGCCATGCAAGCCACCGCCATGCTGTGCGTTGCGCTCTGTGGCGATGAACCACGGCAACACGCTCTTCCAATCCCAGCCATCACAGCCCAGATCCGCCCATTCATCGTAATCGCCGGGATGCCCGCGCGCATAGAGCATGGCATTTATCGCACTCGAGCCGCCAAGGGCGCGACCACGCGGCTGAAACCCGCGCCGCCCGTTCAAGCCAGCCTGCGGCACCGTCGTGAGCGCCCAGTTGTTGATTTTCGGACGCCCCGAAACCATCGCCGCCACCAGCCCCGGCGCGCGGATGAAGATATCGCGCCCGTCACCGCCAGCCTCGACTAGACAGACGGTGATGCCGGGGTCTTCGCTCAGGCGGGCCGCCAAGACTGCGCCTGCCGAGCCCCCACCGACGATGATATAGTCATAGATCATAGCCTGCTGCCCTCTGCTGCGTCACGCTATGCCAAGGTTAGGACCCAACCAAAGCACGACGCTGCGTCAGACGCGTGTCACCTCAGCCCGGGCTCATGCCGCGCAGACGCTCGGAGCGCCGACGCAGATATTCCAGCGTCGTCAGCAAGGCGATCGAGATCACCACGAGGATCGTGGCCACCGCCAGAATGGTTGGGCTGATCTGCTCGCGCAGGCCGGTGAACATCCGCCAAGGCAGGGTTTGCTGATTGGCAGAGCCGACGAAAAGCACGACAACCACCTCATCAAACGAGGTGATGAAGGCGAAGAGGCCGCCCGAAATCACACCGGGAAGGATAAGCGGCATCTGCACCCGAAAGAACGTGGTGACCGGATCAGCGCCCATATTGGCCGCAGCGCGTGTGAGCGAGCGGTCAAAGCCCACCAAGGTCGCCGTCACCGTGATGATGACAAAGGGAATGCCAAGCGCGGCATGGGCCAGCACAACCCCGAAATAGGTGCCTTGCAGGCCGATCCGGCTATAGAAGAAATACATCCCCGCCGCCGAGATGATCAGCGGCACGATCATCGGAGAGATCAGGATCGCCATGATCGCGCGACGGAAGGGTACATGTTCGGAACTCAGGCCAATCGCCGCCAAGGTGCCAAAGCTGACCGAAAGCAGCGTCGCGACTGGCGCAATCGCTAGAGAATTACGCAGCGCCTGCTGCCAGCCACTTGAGGTGAAGAAATCCTGATAATGCTTGAGACTGTAGCCTGCCGGATCAAACCGCAGCATTTCTGGCGTGAACGTAAAGAAATTCTGCGCATTGAAGCTGAGCGGCATGACCACCAGAATGGGCGTGATCAGAAACACAAAGATCGCGCCGCAGATCACTCGGAATGTGTAGTGCCAGAGCACCTGACCGCTGGTTAGGTAGGGGGCCAGATTCGCGCGATACCGCCCCTCGCCGATCCAGAAGATGAACCACGAGAAGAAGAGGCCAGAGAGCACTCCCAGCACGATGCCAGGAAGGGCCGCCAACAAAAAGCCGGTGATCACAAACAGTGCAAAAATACCCCAACGGGTGACTTTCTCCTGTCCCAACCCAAAGACCACCAGAGCGAGATAGGCCAAAAGGATCAGGGCCACCGCCCCGATGACGATGCCCATCGCGCCGGACCCATGCGCGGTGCCTACGAAAAGTCCGGCAAAGCCACCTGCTGCACCGATCACCGGAAGGGCAAAGGAGAGCGGCTTGGTCTCGACCGGTGTGAGTGTAAATCCGTTCATGTCATTTACCCCAGCTTCACGTTGTCGATGCCGACGATCTTGTCATAGGCCCAGTAGAGGAGCAGGACGACCGCCAGCAGGATCGTGCCCAACGCCGCCGCCAGTCCCCAGTTGAGAGAGGACGAGATGTGATAGGCGATCCGGTTCGAGATGAAAGTCCCCGTCGTCCCGCCGACAATCTCGGGTGTGATGTAATACCCGATGGCAAGGATGAACACGAGGATCGAGCCCGCGCCGATACCGGGCACCGACTGTGGGAAATAGACCCGCCAGAAGGCTGTCCAATTGGTCGCGCCGAGGGATTTGGCCGCCCGCAGATAGGTCTGCGGGATGGTCTGCATCACCGAATACATCGGCAGGATCATGAAAGGCAGCAGGATGTGGGTCATCGCCACGATGGTGCCGAATTGATTGTTGATCATCACCAGACGGCTTTCATCCGCGACAAGCCCAAGCCAAACCAGAACGTCGTTGATGACACCCTGTTGTTGCAACATCACCTTCCACGCGCTGGTACGCACCAAAAGCGAGGTCCAGAAGGGCAAAAGGACCAAAATCATCAACAGGTTTGACGTTCGCGATGGCAGATTGGCCAAAAGCCAAGCAATCGGATACCCCAGCGCCACGCAGCTAAAGGTGATCATCAGCGACATGAACATCGTGCGCTTGAAGAGGATGCCATAGATCCGCTCATCCTCGCTGCGCAGGGCGATGCCGTTGGGCGTCTTTTCCATATCCACGGCATTGAGGAAATAGCCGGTGGTGTAGGGCGGCGAATAGGTCTGGATCGTCTCCCAGAAGTTGGGTCTTGCCCAATCCTTGTTGGAGTCGATCATCGCGGCCTTCATATCGATCGACGGCAATTCGGCGGCGGCGGCTGCGCGCAGCATATCGGCGGAGGGACCGGAATAGGAGGCAAGTGCTGTTGCCGTGGCCGGGTCTTCGAGATCGACCGCAAGGGCGGCATAAACGGCCTCCCATGGCTCTTCTTCGGCGACAACATCGCCATCTACGAAATACGTAAAGCCTGCGAAGGCCGCATAGGCGCGCGCCGTGTTGGGCAGGATTTCGGAAATCTCCGCGCCGGGAACAAACCCTATATCCCCGTTGAACGCCGAGGACTCGAGTTGTTCGAGCCGCCCGATCTGATTCGACAGAAGGCGGGTGTTGGCCTCTGCGCCAGCGCCACCTGACATCATCTCAGCCCAGACCTGCGCCTCTTCAAAGGCGGGATCAATCTCTTCCAACGCGTCCTGAAACACTTCGCCGATGTCGGCAACGTCGCGACCCGATGTGCGGAACAGCGACGAAATACCGCTTTCCTCATAGTTCAGGCGGCTGCCCAGCTTGGTGTGTTCCTTGGCCTCGGCTGCAAGAAAGAGATCAAAGAACAATGCGCGGAACACCTGTTCATCGGGGGTGTCGGCGGCATCCCAATCGCGCAGCTCCTCGACCGTCATGGGGAGGGTATTGCCGACGATCTGATTCTCGACCGAGCGGAACAGCATATCCACAATCGGCGCGATGAAGGTCAGAAGCACAAAGATCAATAGGGGAGCGATCAGGGCAAGCGCCCGCATCTTCTGCGCCCGGAGCGCGCGGCGTAAGCTGCGTTTTAGCGGCGTGCCATCCGCGGCAAGCATCGGGCCGGTCTGGGTGGTATCGCTCATGTCATCCCCGTCGAACAAATCTGGTTATACAGGCCGGGTCTTGCGCCCGGTCAGAGGAGAGGTGGGGCCGTAATCGGCCCCACCATTTTGTGTCAGCAGTGTTTACTGAGCCAGCCACGACTGGAACTTGGCGTCCAGATCGTCGCGGTTGTCTGCCCACCATTCGTAGTCATAGATGTGGACGTTGCCTGCATTGGCCGGATCGGTCGGCATATGCGGTGCCATGTCGATACCGAGATCGGCATGCTTGCCCACCAATGGTGCCGAAGACGCACGCGCCGGACCGTAGGAGATGTAAGCAGCCTGATCGGCCAGACGCTGTGTGTCGGTGGCGAACTTGAGGAAGTCCATCACGCGCGCAAGACGATCTGCGGGCAGACCAGCGGGAACGATCCAGCCATCGAGGTCAAAGGACTGCATGTCCCACATCATCGCGATCGGTTGGTTCTGTTCGGCAATCGCCGAGAACAGACGACCATTGAAGGTGGAGCCCATGAAGACTTCGCCATCGGCCAGAAGCTGCGGGGTTTCGGCACCGGCAGACCACCAGACAACCTGATCCTTGATCGTGTCGAGCTTGGCAAGGGCGCGGTCAACGCCCTCTTCGGTGCCGAGAACGTCATAGATCTCGTCCTTGGCGACGCCGTCGCAATAGAGTGCCCATTCCATGTTGTCGATCGGACGCTTCTGCAGCGAACGCTTGCCGGGGTATTTTGCCAGATCGAAGACGTCGCAGACGGTGCTCGGAGGCTCTACGCCCTCGGGAACCATGTCGGTGCGATACCCGAAGGTCGTCGAGTAGACGATCTGCGGCACGAAACAATCGCTGACAATCAGATCACCGAAATCGTCGCTGGCAGAGGTGCCATCGGGCGCGGCGGCCAGAACCTCGTCGTGATCAAGCTCGAGGGCGAGACCCTCGTCACAGAGGCGCATTGCGTCAGAGGCCACGACATCAACCAGATCCCAGGTCACGTTGCCAGCTTCGTTCATGGCACGCAGTTTGGCCACAGCCTCGGCCGAGCTTTCGTCCCAAGTGGCGGTTACGCCGGAATTCGCAGCAAGGTAGGGCTGTACATAGGCCTTGTCCTGGCTGTCCTGATAGGCGCCGCCCCAGCTGACGATGGTCATGCTATTGGCCATGTCCTGCGCGGTCACTGCGGTGCCCGCAGCGACGGTCAGAGCCGTGGTCGCGAGCAGGGTTTTCGTGAGTTTCATAAACATACTCCCAGTTTGTTCCCGTTTTTGGATGGTTGGGCCCTGCGCTACGGGTAGAACGTCGAGGGCCTTGCTGCACTCGCACCGATACCGCGACCGGCGCGAATATACTTATACTTGGGGCGCGTCGAGCGCGCGGCAATCCTCGGGAAGCCAACCGATCTCGATCTGCTCGCCCGGTTGCAGACGGCGTTGGTCGGGGGCATTTCTGGTTTTGATAATGAAATCATCCGTGCCCGCCACCCGAAGCCGTGTTCTGAAAATATCACCCATGTAGATGAATTCCAACACTTCCGCCTTGAGCGTATGGGCATCCGGCTTGAGCCGGTCCCGGTTGAATTCCACCCGCTCGGGGCGGATCGAAATCAGCGTGCGGTCGCCCGGTTTCTCGACATTGACCGGCTTGGCATCAATCAGGTCGCCATTATCGAGCTGAACCACGGCGATGCCGCCCCTGATCTCTTTTATCTTGCCTTGCAGCGTGTTGTTCTCGCCAATGAACTGCGCAACAAAGCTGTTTTGCGGGCTCTCGTAGAGCTGATCCGGCGGTGCGATCTGTTGAATGCGGCCATCGTTGAATACTGCAACGCGGTCCGACATGGTCAGCGCCTCGGTTTGGTCATGGGTCACATAAACCGTCGTGATTCCCAGACTATGCGCCAGATGGGTGATCTCGAACTGCATCTTTTCGCGCAATTGCTTGTCGAGCGCGCCCAGGGGCTCATCCATCAAAACCAATTCTGGCTCGAACACCAGCGCGCGTGCAAGGGCAACCCGCTGTTGCTGCCCACCCGAAAGTTGCGCAGGGCGACGACCGCCAAAGGCCCCCATCTCGACCATTTCGAGCGCACGCTTGACCTTGGCCTCGCGGTCGGATTTGCCGATCTTGCGCACCTCAAGCGGAAAGCTGAGATTCTCGGCGATCGTCATATGGGGAAAGAGGGCGTAGTTCTGGAACACCATGCCGATGCCGCGTTTATGTGGCGGGATGTTGTTGATGCTGATGCCATCGAGCTTGATCTCACCATGCGTGGCGGTTTCAAATCCGGCCAGCATCATAAGGCAGGTCGTTTTGCCCGACCCGGACGGCCCCAGCATGGTCAAGAACTCGCCCTTGGGCATGCTCAGGTTCAGATCTTTGACAACCAGAGTTTCGCCGTCGTAGCTCTTTTGAACACGTTCAAACGCAACGAACGCATCGTTGTTCCCGGTATCTGCCAAGGTCGGCTCCCTATCTTTTTTATCGTCGCGGGCGTTTGCCCCGCGTTCGGGGAAAACTAAAACGTCAATGGCCTAATCATGCAAGCGGATTGCGGCACTTTTTTCCCGAATCCGACGCGCGCAGGTCAAATCGCCTGCAAGTCAAGCAAGATAAGTCAAATTTCCTGCAAATCGCCGGGGCACGCTCCGCTTTAACGCGAGCCTCGGCAAAGGTTTTATAGCGTATTGGCCTATCCCAAGACTGATTTCACGGCTTTTGTAGTTTTGTGAATCACCTCGTCCGCTTCGGATTGCGTGAGACAGAAGGGCGGAGCAAAGCCCAGAATGTCCCCCTGCGGCATGGCCCTCGCGATGACACCCGTGGCCGCCAGAGCGGCGGAAATCTGTGGGCCCACCTTGTCGGCGGCATCATAGAATTCCCGATTGTCGCGATCCTTGACGAATTCGACGGCACAGAGCATCCCCTCGCCCCGGACCTCGCCCACATGCGCATGCGCGCCCAGCGCCTCGGCCATGCCACGATTGAGATAGCCGCCCACATCGCGGTTATTGGCGATCAGGTCCAGATCATCGAGCAGCTTGAGGTTGGCCACCCCCGCCGCCGCCCCGATGGGATGCGCCGAATAGGTCCAGCCATGGCCAATGGGGCCATTTTCGTCCGTGCCCTGCTCCAGCACCTTCCACATGCGGTCGCTGACGATGCTGCCCGAGAGCGGCGCGTAGGCGCTTGTGAGGCCTTTGGCGATGGTGATCAGATCCGGCGTCATGCCATAATGATCCGAACCGAACATGGTGCCCAGACGACCAAAGCCCGTGACCACCTCATCGGCAATCAACAGGATGTCATGCTTTTTCAGCACCTCTTGAATGGCCGCCCAATAGCCAGCGGGGGGCGGCACGATGCCGCCTGTGCCGAGCACCGGCTCGCCGATGAAGGCGGCGATGGTATCCGCACCTTCGCGTTCGATCAGCGCCTCCAGTTCTGCGGCGCAATGCGCCGAGAACTGCTCCTCGGTCTGATCCAGATTGGCGCGGCGGAAATAATAGGGGGCTTCGGTATGGACAACCTGCGCCAACGGCAGGTCGAATTTCTTGTGAAAGAGCTCCAACCCGGTGAGCGAACCGGTCATCAGTCCCGAGCCGTGGTAGCCCCGCCAACGGCTGATGATCTTTTTCTTCTCGGGCCGCCCGAGGATGTTGTTGTAATACCAGATCAGCTTGATGTTGGTTTCATTGGCGTCAGAGCCCGACATCCCGAAATAGACCTTGCTCATGCCCTTGGGCGCGCGGTCCATGATCATTTTGCTAAGAGTGATCGACGCCTCTGTGCCGTGACCCACATAGGCGTGGTAATAGGCAAGTTCGCGCGCTTGCGTGGCAATCGCCTCGGCAATCTCTTGGCGGCCATAGCCGACGTTGACGCAATATAGCCCTGCGAAGGCATCGAGAAAGCGATTGCCGTCACGATCCTCGATATGACAGCCCTGCCCGCCTTTGATCACCCGGTTCGGCGCCTCGCCACGGGCGAATTGCGCCAGATGCGTGGAAGGGTGAAAGAAATTCTCGCGATCCCATTGATCGAGTTGGTCGTTGCGCAGCATCGTGTTTCCTTTCATCGGGGGCACGCCCCCAGCTTCATCGTTCCAAAAATACTCAAATCCCCACCGTCACGCCCAATCGCGGCAGACATACTTGATTTCCATGAATTCCTCCATGCCGCGCCGCGCCCCTTCGCGGCCCAGACCCGATTGCTTGACCCCGCCAAAGGGAATCGGTGCGCCGGTCACCTTGGTGCGGTTGACCGCGACCATGCCGAATTGCAGCGCCCGCGTCATCCGGTAGATGCGACGCGGATCATGGCAATGCAGATAGGCTATGAGACCGTATTCCGTGGCATTGGCACGGGCCACCACTTCTTCTTCGGTGTCAAAGGGCGCGATTGCCGCCACTGGGCCAAAGGTCTCGTCGCGCATGATCGCTGCGTCGTCGGGCACATCAATCAGAACCGTAGGTTGATAAAAAAGCGGCCCAAGGTCGTCGCGTTGACCGCCGCAGGCGAGCGTTGCGCCATGGGTCAGGGCATCGGATACATGCTCTTCCTGCTTTCTGACCGCGCTCTCGTTCATCAACGGCCCGATATCGGGATCATCCATGCCGCGCCCGAGGGTCAGTTTCTGCGTCTGTTCGACAAAGCGACGGCAAAAAGCGTCATAGACGGGCCGCTCCACGTAAATCCGGTTCGCGCCCAGACAATCCTGCCCCGAGGTGGCGAATTTCGCCTTGATCGATTCCGTCACTGCCGTTTCCAGATCGGCATTCTTGAACACGATCACCGGCGCGTGGCCGCCCAGTTCCAGCACCAGTTTCTTGACCGTCCCGGCGCATTGGCGATAGAGCAACTGCCCGATATTGGTGGAGCCGGTGAAACTCAGGACGCGCACGCGGGCGTCTTGCGTCCAGGGTTCCACCACCGTCGCCGCGCGGCCTGTAACGACGTTGAACACACCCGCTGGGATGCCCGCGCGCTCGGCCAGTTCCGCCAAGGCCAGTGCCGAATAGGGTGTCTCACTGCTCGGGTGCGCAACGACCGTGCAGCCGGCCGCCATCGCCGCCGCCGCCTTGCGCGTGAGCATCGCTGCGGGGAAATTCCACGGGGTGATGAGGGCCGCCACGCCCACGGGCTCCAACCACAATTCCACCTCGGCATCGGGCAGATGGCTTGTAACCCCCTCGATATTGGGGCGTTTGGCCTCTTCGGCGTAGTATTCCACGAAACTCGCCGCATAGCTGATCTCGCCGCGCGCCTCACTGAGGGGTTTGCCCTGTTCCAGCACCATGATCCGCGCGAGGTCTTCGCGATGCTCGATCATCAGATCGAACCACCGCCGTAGCAGCACAGAGCGGTCTTGCGGCAGGGTCAGAGACCACATTTGAAACGCCGCCTCCGCCGCATCCACCGCCGCATGTGCCTGATCTGCACTGAGGCTCGCCACATCGCCCAGCGCACGGCCATCGGCGGGATTGGTGACGGGAAGCGTAGCAGTGTGGTCACCGCCCACCCATTTGCCATTCACATAGGCAAAGCTGCGCACGAGGCGTGTGTCGGTGATCCCGTTGCGGGTCCAGATGGCTGAGTCGGACATGAAGGCGCTCCTTTTGCGCCAAAGAATGTCCTGTGATTGCCACCATGTGGGGCTGAAGTTTCACAGTTTTGCAGATTATTCGTCTGCGGAACCGCCAAAGCGCAGATGTTTCATTCGAAAAATATCTCGAGCGGTGGCAGGCGCAGGGATTTGACCGGCTTGGTCACAATATAGGTGAAATACCGTGCCAGTCCGATCCGGGCCTCCAGCATCTGATCAATCAGCCGCTGATAAGCGTCGATGTCACGGGTCACGATCTGCATCAGATAGTCAAACCCGCCCCCCAACGCCCAACAGGCCGTCACCTCGCCATAGCGCTGCACACTGTCTTCAAAGGCGCGAAACGAGGCGGGCGTGTGATCCGCCAGTTCCACCGCAACAAAGACCGTCACATGCGACCCCAACTTCTTGAGAGCGATCCGGGCGTTATAGCCCTCGATCAGACCCGCCTCTTCCAGACGCTTCAAACGCTCCCAACAGGGGCTGGCCGAGAGACCGACGCGCGCCGCCAGATCGGCCTTGGTGATGCGGCCCTCATCGGCCAGCACCCGCAGGATATCGAGATCGCGCGCATCCAGCTTCATGCAGGGATCACCGTGCCCACGTCACGTCCCTTGAGACGGTCCATGACATGAGTGGCAATCGCAGTATCCTGCACGCCTGTGCCGGTCAGATCGCAAATGGTGATTTCGGCATCGCTCTTGCGCCCGCGCGCCCGACCGCGGATCACATCCCCCAACTCGACCGGCGCGCCCTTGGTCCATATCCCGGCCTCGATCGCGCTGCGCAGCTCGCCCAGTTTTTCGACCTGCGTCGCACGGTCGGCGACGTAAAGGTCGGCCTTGATCAGGGCCTGCGGGTCAATCTCATTCTTGCCCGCCTGATCAGAGCCCATGGCGGTGATATGCAATTCGGGATGCAGCCATTTCGACTCGATCACCGGGGTCTGCGCCGGAGTCGTGGTGATCACCAACTGGCTCGCCAACACTACATCTGCGGGATTGTCCATCACGCGAATATCGCATTTGAGGTCCGCCAGATCGGCCGCGCAGGCGCGCGCGCGGTCAACATCACGCCCCCAGATGAGCAGCCGGTCATAGGGGCGCACCAACCGCGCCGCCCGCGCCTGGAGCCGTGCCTGAACGCCAGTGCCGATGATGCCCGCCGTATGAACCACCTCGGGGGCGAGATGCTGCGCCGCCACCGCTCCCGCAGCCGCCGTGCGCAGATCGGTCAGATAGCCATTGTCGAGAAACACCGCCTCGACCAGCCCGGTCTTGGCCGAAAAGAGGATCATCAACCCGTTGAGGCTGGGCAGACCCAGCTTGGGATTGTCGAAAAAACCCGGACTGACCTTGATTGCAAAGCCATCAAAGCCGGGAATATAGGCGGTTTTGACATCCACCTCGCCATGCACATCTGCCAAATCCATCGACATCACCGGCGGCATCACAACGCCGCCATCCGAGAGCGCGGCAAAGGCGCTCTCGATCACCTTGACTGTCTCGCGGTCGAGCTTGATCGCTCCGCGCAACTCGGCCTCTGTCACGATCCTTATATCATGTGTCATAGGGTTTGCCCTCAATCACCTTGTCGCCCAAAATCACGGTCTGCCCGGTTATCACCTTGGTAAAGAGCGCCATGTCAAGGTTGCGGCCCGTGATGATGGTGGCCGTTGGCCCTTTGGGCGCAACCTTGCCACTCAGCACCGCGGCAAGGCCCACGACGCAAGCCCCCTCTGCCACGATCCGATCCTCGTAATAGAGCACCTGCATCGCGTGATAAATCTCTTCTTCGCTCACGAGGATCACCTCCTCCAGCAACTCGCGGCACATGGCAAAGCTGAGACGGTTCGCCATGCCAATCCCACCGCCAAGGCTATCGGCAAGGCTTGGCACCTCTTCAACCTCAACGGGGTGACCTGCGCGGATGCTTTCATACATCGCGGCCCCCCGGTCCATGCTAATCCCAATCACGCGCAGGGTGGGTTTGATCGTCTTGGCGGCCAGCGCCACCCCCGCTGCAAGGCCCCCACCAGACAAGGGAACGAGGAGCGTTTCCAGATCCGGGCGCGCCGCTAGGGTTTCCAGCCCGATGGTGCCTTGACCTGCGATCACCCGCAGATCATCAAAGGGCGAGATTTCGGTCAACCCTTCCTCAGCAACCAGCCGCTCGGCCTCGGCCTGGGCGGCATCCTGACTGCGTCCAATGATCCGCACCTCCGCCCCCAGCGCGCGGATGCCATCCACCTTGGCCTGTGGCACCAGGTCCGACATGCAGATCACGGCCCGCAAACCGCGTGCCCGCGCGGCATAGGCGACGCCGCGCCCATGGTTGCCGGTCGAGCAACAGGTGACGCCCGCCGCATCCTGCGCCCCCGCCACCGCATTGAGCGCGCCGCGCAGTTTGAAGGCGCCGATGGGTTGCATATTCTCCAGCTTGAGCAGGAAGTCAGCGCCCGAAACGCCACTCATATAGGGCGAGGGCACCAGCGGCGTGCGGTCTGCCACACCGGCAATCACCTGTGCCGCAGCAAGAATATCGGCCAGAACAGGCTGCATTGTTTTCTCCCATCAACTGATCGCGCGCAGCTTGCGTTGGGGCAAGCCTAGCGTCAACTCTGCGGCACGAGATGGTCTGAAAACGACAAAACGGGGCGCATTTCTTGGGGCAAGCCCAAGACAAACCCCCAAGTATGACCGGGACATTCTAGATACGGACCCCCGACATGATTGAAAAAGACCTGCCCTTCTCGGCTCAGGAGTATCAGCGCCGGTTGGAAAAAACCCGCGCCGCCATGGCCCGGCTTGACCTTGACGCGCTCTTTGTCACCGACCCGTCAAACCAGCATTGGCTGACCGGCTATGACGGCTGGTCCTTCTATGTGCATCAGGGCGTGCTGGTCTTTCCAGAGGCCGACCCGATCTGGTGGGGCCGCAATCAGGATGCCAATGGCGGCGTGCGCACCGTCTGGATGACAGATGACCGGGTGATCGGCTATGCCGACAATTACGTGCAATCGACCGAACGCCATCCGATGCAGGATCTGGCAGAGCGGCTCAAGGGGATGGGCCTTGCCGATAAACGCATTGGCGTGGAAATGGACAATTACTATTTCTCCGCCAAGGCGATGCAGACCCTGAGCGAGGAATTGCCCGACGCGACCTTTCTCGACGCAACCGCGCTGGTGAACTGGCAACGGACGGTGAAATCCGAGGAAGAGCTTGGCTTTATGCGCAAGGCTGCGCTCATTTCGGAAAAGATCACCGATGGGCTGATGGAGCGGGTCGAACCGGGCATCCCAAAGAACGAGATCGTGGCCGAGATTTTCCGTGATGCCATCCGTGGGGTCGAGGGCGCTTGGGGTGATTATCCGGCCATCGTGCCGCTCTTGCCGTCTGGGTCAGACGCCGCCGCGCCGCATCTGACGTGGAACGGGCGCGAGTTTGCCACGGGAGAGGCGACATTCTTTGAAATCTCGGGCTGTTACCGCCGCTATCACGCGCCCTTCTGCCGCACGCTGTTTCTGGGCAAGCCGCCGCAGTTCCTGCTTGATGCTGAAAAGGCGCTGATCGAGGGGCTGGAGGCAGGGCTAGAGGCCGCGAAGGCAGGCAACCGCGCCTGTGACATCGCCAATGCTTTGGCCGCCCCGCTGGAGCGTGCTGGCATTGAACGTGGCGCGCGCTGTGGCTATCCCATCGGTCTGAGCTATCCGCCCGATTGGGGCGAGCGCACGATTTCCCTGCGGTCCGAGGATGAAACCGTGCTGGAGCCGGGAATGACATTCCATTTCATGCCGGGGCTCTGGATGTCCGACTGGGGTCTGGAAATCACCGAATCCATCCTGATCAAGGACACGGGCCCGGCAGAAACCTTCTGCAACCGCCCGCGCAAGATGTTCGTCAAGGACTGAGCATGAAGGCCCCCACAGGCGATGTGGGGGCCGTTTGCTAATGCGCTATTCCCATTCCATTTGCTCATAGACCCGGCCCGCATTCTTGGTGGCCAACTCTTCGAACGTATCAAGATGGGTATAGGCGGATTGGTCGACGTAATAGGCCCCGGCTAGGTCGCCGCCCGAATCGATATGCGCCCGGATCTGGGCGCGCAGATGTTCCAGATAGCCTTTGGTATAGCGGCGCACCTGATCCATGTTGGTGGGATGGCCGTGGCCGGGGATCACATAGCTGGCTTCCAGTGGTTCGAACGCGCTATCCCAAGTTTCCAGCCAATCCGCCGTGATCGTGTCGGGGAAAATCGGCAGCATGCGTTCGTGAAACGCCATGTCGCCCGAGATGACAAGTCTTTGATCTGGCAGCCAGACGACAATATCCCCCGCGCTATGGGCTGGTCCCAGATAGCGCGCCTCGATCCGGAAACCGCCCATCTCGACGAGATACGCGTCGCTGAATGTCTCTGTCGGCAGCACGACGCTTGTGCCTTCGGCCTCCTCCTTGGTCACACGCTGCGCCGTGTCCAGATCGCTGCCGCCGTGGTTCTCGAACTCGGCGGCGGCATCCTCATGCGCCACGATCGGCACGCCCTGTTCGGCCCAATAGGAATTGCCCAGCATGGCATGACCCTGACCGTTCTCATTAAAGACCAGCTTGACGGGTTGATCCGTGATCACCTTGATTTCAGCGTGCAGCGCCTTGGCCAGACCATAAGAGGCCCCGCCATTGATCACCACCACACCGTCCCCGGTGACAATGAAGCTGAGATTATTGTTGTGCCCGGCATTCTCATAGGTCGGCGGGGCGGTGGCGCCGATGGCGGACCAGACATGCGGGATCACTTCGACCGGCTTGGAGTAGAGCAGCGATGCGGGATATTGGTCGGGGATATCCTCGCTCGCCGAGGCCAAGCCGGCGGCAGAGAGCAGAACGGCGAGAGTTGCGCGCCGCATCTCAGGCCTCCGCCACGAAACGGTAGGCATCGCCATCGCGCTCTACCCGACCCAGACCGCCGTCTGGCAGGTGAAAGCCGACCATGGCCATCTGATCGGTCGCCAGTTGGTCCAAGAGCCGCGTGCGCGTGACAATGCCGGTTTCGGCATCCTGATCCGATCCGCTGGCCCAATCCGGCCGCGCAAAGGCCAGGTGACCGTTGCCAATGGCATCGCCCACCACCAGCGCCGCCTCGGTGCCTTGACGAACCTCAAACGCGATATGCCCCGGCGTGTGGCCGGGTGTGTCATGCGCGAGGATACCCGGCAGCACCTCTTGCCCGCCGCTGATGAACTCCATCTGATCCTCAATCGCCGCCAGCCGCCGCGCCGCGCCCACGGCAAAGCTGGCGCGCTCTGCGCCGATGCTCTCGACCGTGGCGGGATCGGTCCAATACTCCCATTCCGCCTGCCCGATCATATAGCTGGCATTGGCAAACACCGGATCGTCGAAATCATCCAGCACGCCCCAGAGGTGATCGGGGTGCGCATGGGTAAAGAGCACATGGGTGATGGCATCGGCGCTGACCCCAATGGTATCGAGCGCCTCGAGGATCTTGCCCGCTGTGGGCATGAAGCCAGACCCGGACCCGGCATCAAAGAGCACCGTTCGGTCGCCATCCTGCAACAGTGTCAGGTTGCAAGGCGGCTCTACCGTGTCACCGGTGATGCCGTACTGCGCCAGAACAGGGGCGGCATCGGCAGCGGGCAGGTTGCCCAACAGAAACGCCATCGGCAGCACGAGATTGCCATCGCTGAGGGTGGTGATCTTAGCACTGCCCAATGTCAGTTCGGTCGCAGCAAAGCCGGGGCGCGGCAGGCCGACAAGCGTGGTGGCACCTATCGCAGCCAGGATTTGACGTCGCTTGAAATGCATGGTTTCGTCTTCCCTTATTTATTCGCATTTATGAATATGATGCTCCGGCAAGCGTCACAATACAAGACAAAACAAGGATGCGTTTGATGCTGATTTCCGCGCAGAGATGCGATAGGAACGCAGCATTGGAATTCCTTATGCATGATCGACACTCACTCATGGACAATGACATCCCCGCCTATCTGACAACCAAAGAGGTTGCTGACCTCTTGCGAGTCAAAGAGCGCAGAGTTTACGACATGGTCGCCACGGGCGAGATTCCGCATCGCAAGATCACCGGCAAGCTCTTGTTTCCACACAATGAACTGATGTGCTGGATTGAGGGTACTGGCGTCACGCTGCCGACAGAGCGGATGGCGCTCGTGACCGGTTCGCATGATCCGTTGCTCGATTGGGCTCTGCGCGAGAGTGGTGCGGGCCTTGCCACTCTTTGGAACGGAAGCCATGACGGGCTAGAGGTCTTTGCCGAGGGGCGCGCGGTTTTGACAGGGCTGCATATTCCGGGCGATAACGACTGGAACATTCCCGCCATAGAGGCGCGTGGGTTGCGCGATGCGGTGCTGATCGGCTGGGCCGAACGGATGCGCGGTCTGATTCTGACGCCCGCTGTGGCCGATCTGGTGCAGAGTTTTAGCGATCTGCGGGGTCGCCGTGTGATCCTGCGACAAGAGGGGGCAGGCACCACGACGCTGTTTGACCGAATGATGGCCGAGTCCGGGTTAGTGCCCGGCGACATCCTGACGCCTGCCAGTCCCGCGCATACCGAGAGCGACGCCGCCGCCGCCGTAGCGGCGGGTGAGGCAGAGGCGACCTTGGGGATCGACTCAATGGCGCGGCAGTTTCGGTTGGTGTTCCGGCCCCTGGTGCAAGAGCGGTTCGATCTTTTGATCGACCGCCGCGCCTATTTCACTGAACCCGTGCAACGCCTTGTCGCCTTCATGCGGTCGGATACGATGATCGCCAAGGCAGCAGCGCTTGGAGGCTATGATCTGGGCGCACTTGGCACGGTGCGTTGGATTTCCGCCTGAGGCCGCGCCTCCCCAAGTAAATTCGAAGTTTCTTTGGGGAGAGCTCTGTAGACTGCCGCGCAGTGTCAGCCGCCCGCGTTCGGGAAAAACAACTGCTGGCCGTCGATCTTGTAGTCGGCGATGGCCTGTTGGCCTTCGGCGGACAGAACCCAGTCAATGAACGCTTGCCCGGCCTCGGCCTTGACGCCCGCATGCTTTTCCGGGTTCACGAGAATGATGCCATATTGGTTGAACAGGCGATCATCACCCTCGACCGAGATCTGGTAGTCGCCCTTGTTGCCAAAGGATATCCACGTCGCGCGGTCGGTCAGCACATAGGCCCCCATCGCCGTGCCGGTGTTGAGCGTGGCCCCCATGCCGGAGCCAGTCTCGCGATACCACGCCCCAGATGCGGCGGCGGCATCGACGCCTGCGTCTTTCCACAGTTTCAATTCTGCCTTGTGGGTGCCGCTGTCATCCCCGCGCGAGGCAAAGGGTGCCTCGGTCTCTGCGACCTTGGTCAAGGCCGCCGTGATATCCTTGGTCCCGGCGATACCTGCCGGATCGGCGGGCGGCCCAACCAGGATGAAATCGTTGTACATCACATCCGACCGTTTCAGCCCGTGCCCATCGGCCACGAATTTTTCCTCGGACGCCTTGGCATGGACAAAGAGCACATCACCATCGCCATTTTCGGCGTTCTTGATCGCCTGCCCGGTGCCTACGGCCACGACGCGCACCTCGATCCCGGTCTTGTCCTGAAAGATCGGCAGAATGTGGTCAAACAGACCGGAATTCTGCGTCGATGTGGTGGATTGCACCACGATGAACTGATCCTGCGCCTGCGCGGATCCAGCCAGGCCCAAGGCCAGTGCCGCACCGGCAGCAAGCGAAAAAAGATGACGTCTGAGCATGGAACACTCCCTGTTCGGTTGGATGTCAGAGGGTTGAGTTTGTGTAGAGCCGCCCTTCGGTCCAGGCGCGCGCGGCCTCGGAGCGGGAGTGGCTAAGGACTTGATCAATTGGACCGGTTTCGGCCACCTGCCCCGCGTGCAGAAAGATCACTTCATCTCCCATCCGACGCGCCTGACCCATATCATGGGTGACCATGACAATGGTCACACCCCGCGCATGGGCGGCGTCGATCAGAGACTCGATCATCTGCGTCGAGGCGGGATCGAGGCTGCTGGTGGGTTCATCAAGAAAAAGCAGGTGCGGCTGACCAATGAGCGCGCGTGCCAAGGCGAGGCGCTGCTGCTCTCCGCCCGAGAGAACACGTGCAGGATGCCGCGCCAGATCGGTCAGCCCAGCCATATCGAGCGCGCGCCCCGCCTCTGTTGCCCGCTGCGCACCGCGTATGCCATGCATCGAGAGGGCAAAATTAAGATTGGCCAGCACCGACCGGCGCAGCATCACGGGACGCTGGAACACCATCGACTGCGCACGTCGCGCGGTGTGATCCGGGGTTGCCCCCCGCCACAAAACCTGCCCGGCAGAGGGTGGCAAAAGACCATGCAGAAGACGCAAAATCAGGCTCTTGCCCGCGCCATTCGCCCCCATGATCAGAGTGCGCGACCCTTCGCGGATTGTCAGGGATACACCGTCAATGAGCCGCTTGCCTCCTGCCTCGAAAGACAGGTTACGCGCCTCGAGCAACGCAGCGCTTGTGGCGACCTGTGCCGGGATCATATCCATCACCGTATCACGCATAGGCCGCCCGCACCGCAGAGGCCCGGAGCGCCATGACCACCGCATTCACGATCACCGCGATGGAGAGCAACAGCACACCCAGCGCCAATGCCAGTTCCAGATTTCCTTTGGACGTCTCGAGCGCGATGGTGGTGGTCATCACGCGGGTCACATGATTGATATTGCCACCCACGATCAGCACCGCGCCGACCTCGGCCACCGCGCGGCCAAATCCCGCCAGTGCGACAGTCATCAGGCTATAGCGCGCATCCCAAAGCAAGGCGGCGATGCGGTCATAGGCGCGCAGGCCCATGGAGGCGAATTGCTCGGCATATTCGCCGTGCAGATCTTCGACCACCTGTTTCGTGAGTGCCGCGACGATGGGCGTCACAAGGATCGTCTGCGCGATGATCATTGCCAAGGGCGTGTAGAGCAATTGCAGCGGGCCAAGCGGGCCAGAGGCGGAAAGCATGAGGTAGACAAAGAGCCCAACCACCACCGGCGGCAGGCCCATCAGCGCATTGAGCAGGACCGTCAGAATGCCCCGCCCCGGAAAGCGGAATGCGCCGACCAAGGCCCCCAGGGGCAGGCCAATGAGACAGGACAAGAAAACAGCGGAAAGCGTCACCCGGAGCGACAGCGCAACGATCTCGCTCAGGTTCCGATCCCAATTGAGGATCAGGACAAAAGCCTCTGACATGATGTCGCCAAAGCTGAACACGTGCGATTTCTCCCCTTATTGGGAAAAAAACCACAAAAAGACATAAGACGCCAGCCCCTAAACGCGACAGCCCCTCAGGGTTTTGCGGCGCGCAATCGCCAGAGGCGCAGCGGTTGGATCAATTCCGGCCCATTCGATCCCATGCTTACATGCACCGCATAAAGCCGCCCCAGCGTCTCGCGCTGTGCCTCGGCCAGGGCGCGGCGGGCGGGATCGACACGGGCAAGATAGGCAATAAAGGCGTCCAGATCAGCCACAGGCGTGGGCCGCGCATAGGTGACAGGCGCAGGGCCAGTGGCCTCGCCCGTAGCCAGCATCGTATCAATCGCCCGAATCGCCGCGTGACGTATCGCTGTCTCATCCTCGACCGGGCGCATCACCTCAAAGAACGCGCCTTCTGCCAAGGGTTCGACAATGATCACCTCGCCACCGGGGCGCAGCACGCGCAAGGCCTCCCGCAAGGCGTCCGGCATGAGAGGCACCGGGACATGGTGCAAGGAGTTGAGAAAAACGCAGGCTTGAAAAGACGCAGCCGCAAAGGGCAGCGCCTCTGCCCCGCACGCCTCGAACCGGGCCTCGGGCACGGACAGACGCGCGGCAGCGACCGCCTCGGGCGCGGGGTCAATCCCGGTCACGTTATAGCCCGCGCGTACCAGATTGCGCGCCAGCGCCCCATGACCACAGCCGATATCGAGCACCGCATGTGCGCCGATTTCGGACAGAATTGCCAAAAGACGCGTGCCGGTATCGTTTGTCTCAGTCATTGCCAAACTCCGCGCGCAGCGCGGCGCTATGCGCCCCAAGGGCGGGCACAGACCCCAAGACAGCCTCGACACCGTCGATCTGCGCGCCGGGGGCCAGCATCCGCACCGGGCCAGAGGGGGTGTCGACCGTGACGTGCCGGTTCTGTGGATGGCTCACCAGATCCTCCATCTCACTCACGCGCCCATAGGCGATCCGCGCGGCGCGCAAGCGGTCCGCCATGGCGTCGCGCGGGATCGCGGCAAAGACCGGCCGCAGGATCGCGTCCAGCGCCCCGCGATTGGCAACGCGGGCCGAATTGCTGTCAAAGCGCGGATCGCGGGCCAGCGCGGCATCCCCCAGAATCGCCTCGCAGAACACCGTCCATTCCCGCTCGTTCTGGATCGAGATGAGCACCGCCTTTCCGTCGCTGCCCTGATAGACTCCATAGGGCGCGATAGTCGGGTGGTTGAGCCCCGCACGCTGCGGCACCTTTCCTCCATAAGCATATTGCAGGTAGGGCACATTCATCCAATCGCCCAGCGCATGAAAAAGCGAGACCGCGATATGCCGTCCCTCTCCGGTTGCCGCGCGACCGATCAGCGCCTCGAGAATGGCCTGATAGGCGGTCATTCCCGCCGCGATGTCGCAGACCGAAACCCCTGTGCGCGCCGGGCCATGCTCATTGCCGGTGATCGACGAGAGGCCGGTTTCAGCCTGCACCAGAAGGTCATAGGCCTTGAGGTCCGCCAATGGCCCTTCCTCACCATAGCCAGAGATCGAAACAGTGATCAGACGCGGGTAATCGGCGCGCAGCCGATCCGGCGCGAATCCCAACCGATCAATCGCACCCGGTGCGAGGTTCTGGATGAAGATATCTGCCCCCGCCAGCATCCGCTCCATCAGCGCGCGATCCGCCATTTGCCGCAGGTCGAGGCAGAGCGATTCCTTGCCCCGGTTGAGCCAGACGAAATAAGCGCTCTCCCCATGGACCAGCGCGTCATACCCGCGCGCAAAATCGCCTTCGGGCCGCTCGACCTTGACCACCCGCGCGCCTGCTTCGGCCAGACGGCTTGACGCATAGGGGGCGGCGACCGCCTGTTCGACGGAGACAACAAAAAGACCGGCAAGGTCGCTACGCATATGGGCCTCTTACTTCTGGGTCGCATTCCGGTGGAGCATGCCCCATTCCGTCCAGGATGAGAAATATCAGTGGCGTTGAACGGGTATAGCGCGGGGCTATAGGACATCATAGGCTTGCGCTCTGACCTTTCCAGTTGGTAGACGTTCAGCCTATGGATATCCGCCAACTCCGCTATTTCATCGCCATCGCCGAGGCCCCTTCGCTCTCGGCGGCGGCGCATCGACTGGGGGTCGCGCAACCCTCGCTCTCCCAACATGTGGCGCGGATGGAAGCGGAGCTTGGTGTGCGCCTGATCGACCGCTCACCGCGCGGCTCGATGCTGACCGCCGAGGGGCAAGTCCTCTTGCGTCACGCGCGCGAGATCACCACCGCAATGGAGCGCTGCGTGGACGAGATGCGCGATTCGTCGGGCGCGCCGCGCGGCAAGGTGGGATTTGGTCTGCCATCCTCTGTCTCTATGGTGCTGTCGGTCCCTCTCGCGGAAACGGTTCGTGTAGAATTGCCCGATATCCGTCTGCGCGTGGTCGAGGCGATGAGCGGCTATATCAAGTCATGGGTAAGCGACGGCACCGTTGACATGGGCTTTATCTACGACTTGCAGAACGCCGATCACTTTCGGATCACCCATGTGCTTGACGAACGTCTGCATGTGTATTCCGCCCCGGACAACTGGCCCTTTGATACGCCGCCCGGCACGCCGGTGCCGCTGCGTGCGCTCGAGCGACTGGAGATGATTCTGCCCGAAGCCGCACATGGCCTGCGCAAGACGATCGAGAGCTATGCCGCACCGCTTGGCCTGCGCCTGAATGTTCCCATCGAGATGGATGCGATGACGCAGATCAAGGAACTGGTGGCGCGCGGGTCTGGTCATGCGATCTTTTCGCCCTCAGCGGTGCATGACGCGGTTGCGCGGGGCGAACTTGTCGGCGCGCCCATCACGGCCCCTGATATGGTGCGACCGGTTTATCTGGTGAGCAACCCCTCCTTTCCCACCAGCCGCGCCAGTCGTGCTGTCGAGGCGATCACACTCGATGTGCTGCGCGATCTGGTGCAGCGGGGCATCTGGCAGGGTGAGTTGCGGCTATAGGCGCGCCCAATGGCCGCAAGCGGGCATTGGTATTTCCGTCAGGCCGGAAAACCTGCCACCTAGAGCACGAAAATCGGGCATGAGAAACGTAAGAGGCTGACATGACGTCATTTGATCCAACGGCAGACTATGCCGATATCCGCGCAGGCGTGGCAAAGGTCTGCGCCGAGTTTCCCGGCGCCTATTGGCGCGATCTGGATGCGCGCCGTGCCTATCCCAAGGACTTCGTTGATGCCCTGATTCGCGAGGGGTATCTGGCGGCGATGATTCCGGAGGAATTCGGCGGATCGGGGCTTAATCTGACGGCAGCCTCGGTCATACTCGAGGAAATCCACCGCTCTGGTTGCAATGCCGCCGCCTGTCACGCGCAGATGTATACAATGGGCACCGTGCTGCGCCACGGGTCCGAGGCGCAAAAGGCGGCCTATCTGCCCGGCATCGCCGATGGCTCCTTGCGTCTTCAGGCCTTTGGCGTGACCGAGCCCACCAGCGGCACTGACACGCTGGCGCTGAAAACAACGGCGCGGCGGGATGGCGATGAGTATGTCATCAACGGCCAGAAAATCTGGACTTCGCGGGTGGAACATTCCGATCTGATGGTTCTCTTGGCCCGCACCACACCGCGCGAGGAGGCGAAATCGAAAACTGACGGTCTGTCGGTCTTTCTCATCGACCTGCGCGGCAAGGTGGGTCACGGCATCGACATCCGGCCCATCCGCACCATGATCAACCACGCCACGACCGAAGTGTTCTTTGACAACCTGCGCATTCCAGCGGACAGCCTGATCGGAGAAGAGGGCAAGGGATTTCGCTATATCCTCTCGGGCATGAATTCCGAGCGTATCCTGATCGCCGCCGAATGTATCGGCGATGCCAAATGGTTCCTCAAGACCGGGTCCGACTATGCCCGCGAGCGGGTGGTGTTTGGCGCGCCCATCGGGGTCAATCAGGGCGTGCAATTCCCACTGGCCCGCGCGCAGGCGCATCTGATGGCCGCCGAGGCGATCGTCTACCGCGCAGCCGCGATGTATGACGCAGGCCACAATCCCGGCGTCGAAGCGAACACCGCCAAACTCTTGGCCTCTGAGGCGAGTTGGGAGGCGGCAGAGGCCTGCATGCAGACCCATGGCGGCTTTGCCTTTGCCGAGGAATATGATGTCGAGCGTAAATTTCGCGAGGCGCGGCTCTATCAGATCGCGCCGATTTCGACCAATCTCATCCTGTGCCATATTGCCGAACAGGTGCTTGGCCTGCCAAAATCCTACGGGCCGGGACGTGGGCAATAGGGGAATCGAATGAACGATTACGCAGATTGGATCGGGCGCAGCTATAGCCGGTCAGAGCCGATTTCCGCACGGCTGGTCCGGGAATACCGCGCCACGCTGGCGGGCACTCTGGCCGAGGTGGATATGCCTGTTGGGCTGCATTGGTGTCTGGTGCCCGATACGGTCACGCCTGATCAATTGGGGCGCGATTGCCATCCCAAGACGGGCATTTTCCTACCTGCCCTGCCCTTGCCCCGCCGCATGTGGGCGGGGGGAGAGATCGAATTTCACGCGCCCTTTGCCGCCGGTGATCTGGTGACGCGAGAGACGACGATTGACGATGTGACCTTCAAGGACGGGCGCAGCGGCAAGCTGGGCTTTGTCACGCAGCGACATGTCTACAGCGTGGACGGGGCGGCGCGCCTGACCGAGCGGCAGGATATCGTCTACCGCGAAGACGCCAAGCCGGGACAGGCCAAGACGCCGGAGGCCGCTGAGGAGTGGCCCGGTGCGACCGCATGGCAGATTACGCCGGATTCGACCCTGCTTTTCCGGTTCTCGTCGCTCACCTTCAATGGCCACCGCATCCATTATGACCACCCCTATGCAACCGGGGTTGAGGGGTATGAGGGGCTGGTTGTGCATGGTCCGATGCAGGCGGTCTGGATGATGAATCTGGCCACCCATTTCCTGGGCCACCTGCCGACGCGGTTCACCTATCGCGGCCTAACGCCGCTTATCTGCAACCTGCCCGTCGCAATCGAAGCGCGCCAGACAGACGGCGGTCTCGACCTGCGGGTGCGGCGCACGGGCGATGGGGTGGCGACCATGGCGGCACGTGCCGAGTGAGATAGATTGACATAACTAGAATTATCGTTATATTGATCGCATGAGCATCACAAGCTCCACAGCCCGCGCCCTTGCTGCCCTTGGCCATGACACGCGCCTTGCGATCTTTCGCCTGTTGGTACGCGCGGGCGACGAGGGGTTGAACGTGGGTGACATCGGTCAGCATCTGGATCAGGCGCCTTCAACCCTCGCGCACCACCTCTCGGCGCTGGTCGAGGCTGGTTTAGTGGTGCAAGAACGGCAGGGGCGCGCGGTGATCAACCGCGTGGATTATGCTGCCATGCGCCGCACGCTGAATTTCCTGACCTCGGAATGCTGCACCGGGGTGAAGTTGGCCAAGACAGAGACTGCTGCCTGAACGCCATTTATTTGGCCAAACTTAACGACATTTCTAGGGATATGGACATGACAGACTCGAGCCTTCCGCAACCACGCGCAACCGTCATATTGCGACGCGCGTGGAAAGATCACCGCATCTGGATGATATCCGCCCTGATCCTGATCGTGCTCGCATTCTCCGATGCGGCGCAGGCCCGCGCCACGCTGGTCTTTACGACCGACGCCCTTCTTGGCACCGCGCCGTTTCTCCTGCTCTCCATCGGCATCGCCGCATGGGCGACAGCCACCGGCGCGGACAATCTGATCGCGCGCGCCTTTACCGGCGCACCGGCGATGATGATCCTGCTCGCGGCCTTTGCGGGCGGACTCTCGCCTTTTTGCTCTTGCGGAGTGATTCCGCTGATCGCCGCCCTTTTGGCGATGGGTGTTCCGCTCTCGGCGGTCATGGCCTTCTGGCTTGCCTCGCCGGTGATGGACCCGTCAATGTTCGTGCTGACCACCGGCGTTCTCGGGCTAGAGTTTGCCGTTGCCAAGACATTGGCCGCTGTCGGCCTGGGCCTTATGGGTGGCTGGGTCGTGCATCTGGTGGGCCGCGCCGGGGGGCTAAGCGATCCGCTGCGCGACGGCATCGGCAACGGTGGTTGTGGCGGCAGTAAAGTGCGCGCGCCCAAGCCGGTGGTCTGGCGGTTTTGGACCGATCAGGCACGCCGGGCCAAGTTTGCCCGTGAGGCGCTGACTGTGACCCTGTTTCTGCTGAAATGGCTCACTTTGGCGTTTATCCTGGAAAGTCTCATGCTGGCCTTTGTCCCGGCAGAGACCATCACGAAGGCGCTTGGCGGCACCGGCATCGGCCCGATCTTCCTCGGCACCCTGATTGGCGTCCCTGCCTATCTCAACGGCTACGCCGCCCTGCCACTGGTCGGCGGATTGATCGGTCAGGGCATGGCCCCCGGTGCTGGTCTGGCCTTTCTCGTGGCCGGGGGCGTCACCTCTTTGCCTGCTGCGATTGCGGTCTGGGCGTTGGTCAAGCCACGGGTTTTCGCGCTCTATATCGCGCTGTCGCTCACCGGGGCGTTTGCGGCGGGCCTGCTCTTTCAACTGTGGAACATGGCATGAGGCAGTTGCGGATTGAGGTGAGCGGCCTTCAACCCGGCGCGCACCTGTTGGCCCCAGCTGGCATGTGCAGCCCCGAGGACGCGGTGACAGCCACGACCGTGACGGGAGGAGAGATCATTACCGTAGCACTTGAGCCGGAATTGGGTCTTGCCGCGCTCTGGATCGAGGCAGCAGGGACAAGGCTGACACTCAACCATATAATCGCGCCAGCCCCCATCGGCCAAGGCTATCCCGAGGCGGTCTTTGCCCCACGCGTCACCCGATATACCGCCGCCGCCGCTGATCTGGCCGAGGCCAGCCGCGCCACTGCAGCCAAGGCAGGCGGGGGGCGCGCGGGTATCGACGCATTGGTGGCCGAGGCCGAGGCGCGTTTTACCTACGATCACCCTGAGGCGCGATTCAACGATGGCACAGAGGCGGTGCCCTATCTCTCTTGCGGAACGACGCCCGGCTCTTGTGTGGATATCAACACCTATCTTGTCGCCAGCCTGCGCGCGGCGGGCTATGAGGCGGGCTATGTCTATGGCTACTTTTTTCCGGCGGAAAAGGGTGGCGTCACCCATGACATGCATTGCTGGGTCGTCACCCGCCATGCCGGCGCGGTGTTGGACTGGGACATTGCGCATCACATGAAGGCGGGGCTTGGCCCGACCAAGCCGGGCCTCAATCCACGGCCCGGTTGGCGCGTGGCTCTCGGGCACTCCATGGGGCATTGCTATCGCAGGGGCGAGACGACGGCCCGCCTCAAACTTTTGGCTGAGCCGATGCAGGCGGGGCCGGACGGCACATGGCAGAAACTACCGATCACCGCGCGCCTGCCCGCAGCCTGACCCTTGCGAACCTGCTCGCATTTTGAGCATAAACCGCTGGGACTCGACCCGCCGGCGGTTTAGTTTCGTCCATGGCTAAATTTCTGTAGAAAATCGGCCGGATAAATTTTACCAATTGGTAAAACCAAAAAGACTGCCCACCTGCCAACATGGAGAACAACATGACACGCCTGCCACTTTCCCGTCGCCGCTTCATGGCCACCTCGGCCGGAGCGGCTCTCATTGCCGGGGCCTCTGGCCTTGCCTCGCCGCTGCGCGCTGCAGAACCGATCAAGACCGCCGGTATTTATACCGTGCCCGTTGAACAACAATGGGTCAGCCGCATTCACAAAGCCGCCATGACCGCGCAAGAGCGTGGCGATGTCGAGTATGTCTATTCCGAGAATGTCTCGAATACCGATTACGCCCGCGTCATGCGGGAGTATGCCGAACAGGGCTACAAGCTCATCATCGGTGAGGTCTTCGCGGTCGAGCAAGAGGCTCGCGAAGTCGCCGCCGATTATCCAGATATCGCCTTCCTGATGGGATCGAGCTTCAAGCAGGATGACGCCCTGCCAAATTTCGCCGTGTTCGACAACTACATTCAGGACGCCTCATATCTCTCGGGCATCATCGCGGGCGCCATGACCAAGACCGCCAATATCGGGATGGTCGGCGGTTTCCCGATCCCCGAGGTCAATCGTCTGATGCATGCCTTCATGGCCGGTGCGCAGGAGATGAATCCGGACATCAAGTTTCAGGTGAGCTTTATCGGCTCGTGGTTCGATCCGCCCAAGGCCAAGGAAACTGCCTTTGCGATGATCGAAGGCGGCGCGGACATGCTCTATGCCGAACGCTTTGGTGTCTCGGATGCGGCACAGGAAAAGGGCGTGCTGGCCATCGGCAACGTGATCGACACCCAAGCCGATTATCCCGAGACGGTTGTCGCCTCTGCGCTCTGGCATTTTGAGCCGACGCTTGATGCCGCGATTGCCGCCGTGAACGCGGGCAATTTCACCGCCGCCGATTATGGGGTCTATTCCTTCATGAAGGAAGGCGGATCGTCACTGGCCCCGCTTGGCACGTTCGAGGGCAAGGTGCCAGAGGCGGCTTTGGCGCTGGTGGCGGAACGCGAGGCGACGATCAAGGCGGGGACGTTCTCTGTCGAGATCAACGACGAAGAGCCGAAATCCTCGTAAATGACAGGCGCAGACACGGCGCAGGTCGTTCTGCGCCTCGATCGGATCACCAAGCGTTTCGGCGCGCTCACCGCGAATGACGCGGTGAGCCTCGACTTACGGCGGGGCGAGGTTGTTGCCCTCTTGGGCGAGAACGGCGCAGGCAAGACCACGCTGATGAACATCCTCTTTGGCCAATACACCGCCGACGAGGGACAAGTGATGGTGATGGGACGGGCCTTGCCCCCCGGCAATCCGCGCGCGGCGCTCGAGGCGGGCGTGGGTATGGTGCATCAGCATTTCACGCTGGCCGACAACCTGACGGTTCTGGATAACGTGACACTTGGCACCGAACCGCTCTGGCGCTGGCGCTCTGATACTGCCGCCGCGCGCGCCAAAATTGCCAAACTCTCGGCGGATTTTCATCTGGCCGTTGATCCCGACGCTCGCGTTGGAAGCCTGACGGTGGGGGAACGGCAGCGGGTCGAAATCCTCAAGGCGCTCTACCGCGAGGCGCGCATTCTCATTCTGGACGAGCCGACCGCCGTTCTGACACCGCAGGAAACCGACGACCTCTTTGCAACATTGCGTGAAGCGGTGGCCAAGGGCCTGTCGATCGTGTTCATCAGCCACAAACTGCATGAGGTGATGGATATCGCCCACCGGGTCGTGATCCTGCACCATGGCAAGGTTGTGGCGGAAATGGCCACGACAGATACTGACCGCCACGCGCTTGCCGCCGCGATGGTCGGCAGTGAAGTCAGCGCGCCACGGGTGGCCCCCGGCACACCCGGCGCGCCGCTCTTGCAGTTGCACGCGGTCACCACGCCCGACCAAGGCAGCGCGCCGGGGCTGAAATCCGTGACGCTGTCGTTGCGCGCGGGGCAGATCACCGGGCTGGCGGGTGTTTCCGGCAACGGCCAGGCGGCGCTGGCCGATCTCATTGCCGGTCTCAGCGTCCCTGCTTCGGGGCGGCTTGACCTGGGTGAGGCTGACTTGGCGCAATGGTCGCCGCGCGCCGCCGTTGAACATGGCATCGCGCGCATTCCCGAAGACAGGCACAAAACCGGCACAATCGCCGATTTCTCCCTGACTGAGAATGCCATTCTGGAGAGCTATCACAAACCGCCCATGAGCCGCGCCGGCTGGATGAACTGGCCACGCGCCGAGGCAGAAACACAGGCGATTATCAAAGGCTATGATATACGCTGTCCCGGGCCTGATACGCGCATTCGCCTACTTTCAGGCGGGAATATGCAGAAACTGATCCTTGGCCGCGTGCTTGAGGCCAATCCGTGTATCATCCTTGCCAACCAACCCGTCCGAGGGCTGGATATCGGCGCGGTGAACTATGTGCATGAACAATTGCTCAAGGCGCGCGACCGGGGGGCGGCGGTGCTGCTCATTTCCGAGGATCTGGATGAGATCATGGCGCTCTCGGACGTGATCCATGTGATGTCCGAGGGGCGGCTCTCGCCCGAATTTGCGCGCGGCAGCATGACACCTGCCGAACTTGGCGTGTGGATGGCGGGACACGGGTTTGACGAGGGGCTGGCACATGCGTCTTGAACCCATCGCCAACCCGAGCCTCGCGCGCAGCACCCTGCCACCTGTGCTGGCGATTGTTGCGACCGTAGTCGTCGCGTCCCTGTTGGCGATGCTCGCCGGAGCCAATCCCTTTGCCGTTCTTGGATTGATCCTCAAGGGCGCGGCGGGGTCACAATTCGCCGTGTTAGAGACACTGAACCGCGCCACGCCACTTATTTTCACCGGGCTTGCAGTGGCGGTAGCGTTCCGCGCCCGGCTCTGGAACATCGGGGCCGAGGCGCAGCTATATGCCGGAGCCTTGATGACGGTCGTGTTGGGCACCGGGGTGTTGTCTTGGCCCGCCGCAGCGCTCTTGCCCACGCTGGTGCTCGTATCGATGCTGGCCGGTGCGGTGGTTCTTCTCATCCCTGCGCTGCTCAAGGTGCGGTTTGGCGTCGATGAGGTGGTCACAACTCTATTGTTCAACTTCATCTTTCTGCTGTTTATCTCGCTCCTGCTTGAGGGGCCGCTCAAAGACCCGATGGGCATGGGCTGGCCCAAGTCCGAGCGCCTGATTGCCGAGGCGCGCCTGCCGCGCATCATCGAGGGTCTGCGCCTGCATTGGGGCTTTGCGCTCGCGCTCATTGCCGCCGGTCTCGTCTGGCTGGTCGAGCGGCGCACCACCCTCGGCTATGAGATGCGCGCCGTTGGCCTGAACCGCGAGGCGGCGCGCTTTGCCGGTATTCCGGTCAATGCGGTGCTGATCAAGACGGCACTCCTGTCGGGTGGTCTTGCAGCCTTGGCCGGTTTTTCCGAGGTGGCGGGCGTCAAAGGCAGTCTCACGCTCGATCTCAGCCCCGGCTTTGGCTATACTGGCATCATCGTGGCGATGCTTGCGCTGCTCAATCCGTTGGGTGTCATTGCAGCCGCCCTCTTTGTCGCAGGCATCTTTGTGGGTGCTGACAGCATGAGCCGCGCGGTGGGCGTGCCCACTTATCTCGCCGATATCATGCTCGCCACGGCACTCCTGTTGATGGTGCTGGCGATCCTGCTCACGCGGTTCCGAGTGGTGAGAGGATAGCGCATGGATATTTTCGACATCCTCCTCTCCGCCAGTTTTTGGGCCGCTGCGATCCGCATCGCCAGCCCGTTGATTTTTGCCACCTTGGGCGAGTTGATCTGCGAACGTGCGGGCGTGCTCAACCTCGGGATCGAGGGGATCATGGTTGCAGGCGCATTTGCGGGCTGGATGGCGGTCTATTCCGGTCTGGGCCTCTGGCCCGGTGTCGCCGTGGCGATGGTCGTGGGCATGGGATTTGGCGCGGTGCATAGCCTTTTGACCGTGCCCTTCGGCCTCTCTCAGCATGTGGTGGGGTTAGGCGTCACGCTTCTCGCCACCTCGTCAACCTATTACGCCTATCGTCTGGCGTTGCCAGAGGTGACAAGCCCACCCAAGATCATGGCCTTTAAACCTTGGGAAATCCCGCTGCTGTCGGACATTCCCCTGATTGGTCCCGCGCTTTTTTCACAAACCCCGCTCACCTATCTGGCGTTCATTCTGGTCGGCGTCGTCAGCCTCGTGCTCTACCGCACGCCTCTTGGCCTTGCGCTGCGTGCGGCGGGCGAGAACCCGGCGGCGGTGGCGGCACAGGGCCTGTCGGTCACCGGCCTGCGCATGGGCGCGGTGATCGTCGGATCAGGGCTGATGGCGGTGGGCGGCGCGTTCCTGACCATGTCGGCGTTTGATTCCTTCTTCTTCGAGATGGTCAACGGGCGCGGCTGGATCTGCATCGCGCTGGTGGTCTTTGGCGCGTGGAAACCGGGCAAGGCGCTCTTGGGAGCCGTGCTTTTTGCCGCCTTCGATGCGCTGCAAATCCGGGTGCAACAGACACCACTCGGCGCCGACATTCCCTATCAGATCTTTCTGATGACGCCCTATGTCCTCTCCATCCTCGCCCTCATCGTCATGTCGCGCCGCGCCGAGGTGCCCGCTGCCCTGATGGTGGCCTTCAACAAGGGAGAACGCTGATGTTCGATCTCATCGTCAAGGGCGGCACGCTGCCCGATGGCAGCACCGCCGATATTGGTATCACCCGCGACCGGATCACGGCGATGGGCAGGCTTGAGGGGGCCGAGACGGGCCAGGTGATCGAGGCCACCGGCGATCTGGTCAGCCCGCCCTTTGTCGATCCGCATTTCCACCTCGACGCCACGCTCAGCTACGGGCTGCCGCGCATCAACGCCTCCGGGACGCTGCTGGAAGGGATCGGCCTGTGGGGTGAGCTGAAGCAAATTGTGACCCAAGAAGAGATGGTCGCGCGTGCGCTCGATTATTGCGATTGGGCCGCCTCGATGGGCCTTTTGGCGATCCGCAGCCATGTTGACACCTGCGATGACAGCCTCAAAGGCGTGGCGGCGATGCTCGAGGTGCGCGACAAGGTCAAAGACTATATCGACCTGCAACTCGTGGCCTTTCCGCAGGACGGGTTCTACCGCGACCCCACCGCGCGCGCCAATACGATCCGCGCCCTCGATATGGGTGTCGATGTGGTGGGTGGCATCCCGCATTTTGAGCGCACGATGGCGGATGGTGCGGCGTCTGTGCGCGAACTCTGCGAGATTGCCGCCGCGCGGGGGTTGCGCGTCGATATGCATTGCGACGAGAGCGACGATCCGATGAGCCGCCATATCGAAACGCTGGCCTATGAGGCGCAGCGCCTCGGGCTTCAGGGGCGGGTGGCCGGATCACACCTGACGTCCATGCATTCGATGGACAATTACTATGTCTCGAAACTCCTGCCGCTGATGGCCGAGGCGGGCGTGGCGGCGATCCCCAATCCGCTGATCAACATCATGTTGCAGGGGCGGCACGACACCTTTCCGAAACGGCGCGGCCTGACACGGGTCAAGGAAATGCAGGCGCATGGCATCACCGTCGGCTGGGGTCAGGATTGCGTCCGCGACCCGTGGTATTCCCTCGGCACCGCCGACATGCTCGATGTGGCCTTCATGGGGCTGCATGTGGCGCAGATGTCGAGCCCCGATGAGATGCGCCGCTGCTTCGACATGGTGACGCATCAGAATGCCAGCATCCTCGGACTTGACGATTACGGGCTGCATGTCGGTGCAATCGCCTCGCTCGTGGTGCTCGATGCGGGCGACCCGATTGAGGCAATCCGCCTGCGCGCGGCCCGCCTCACAGTGGTGTCCAGGGGGCGCGTCATTGCCCGCACACCGCGCGGCGATGCGACGCTTGAGCTACCGGGCCGCCCGGTGGCGGTGCGGCGAAGGCATCCGGTGGCATAGGCGCACGCCGACGCCCCCCCGGCGCAACCCGGCGTAAACCTGCGCATGACCGCGCGGCACGCTTGCACTCAGCCCCGCCAACCCCGAAACATTGCCGCATATATTTCAGGAGTGTTCCGCATGCGTGCCCTTTCCCTGCCTCTCATCTTCCTCGCCCTGCCCGCCATGGCCGATGACATTGCCCTTTCCAGCCGCGTCAGCGCCGTGACCCTCTATCCGCAAGGCGCAACCGTGATCCGCGAAGTGGCCTTTAGCGCCCCCGCCGGACAGCATGACCTCATCCTCGCCGACCTGCCACAAGGCACGCCGCTGGCCTCAGTGCGCGTCACGGTCGAGGGCGCACGCATGGGCGGGGTCACCACCCGCAACGATTACGTGCCGCCGCGCGATCCGGATGACAGCGACGCGCTGATCGCCGCCCGCGCCGAGGTGGAGCGGCTGGAAGAGGCACTGCGCACCGCCCGCAACGAGATCACCGACATTCGCCTAGAAGCCGACGCCGCCCGCGCCCGCATCACCTTTCTGAGCCAGATCGGTCAGGGCGACGGGGCAGCCGCCCTCGCCATCGACCAACTGCGTGACCTCACGACCATGATCGGCGCTGAAACCCTTGCCGCGCGGCAAGCCGAAGCCGATGCCACCCGCCGCGCCGATACCGCAGAACGCGCGCTCAAGGACCAGATCGAGACGCTGGAAGAGGCGCGTCAGGCGCTCAATGCGCTCGTTCCGGAGGACGAGGCCCGCGCCATGCTCGCCGTGGCCATCACCTCGGACACCGAGACCCAAGGCATGCTCACCGTGACCTACACCATCCCCGATGCAGGCTGGCAACCGCTCTACGATCTGCATCTGGCGCGCGACAGCGGCGCTCTGCGGATCGACCGGGGGGCTTTTGTGCAGCAATCCACCGGCGAGAACTGGCAGAACATTTCGCTCTCCCTCTCGACATTGCGCCCCTCCGAGCAAACCGAACCGGGTCAGATCTGGCCTTGGATACCCCGCATTCAGGACCCCGAGGAAATCCAGCCCTTGGCGCGGGGCAAGGCAGAATCCGGGCTGATGACCATGGCCGCCCCGATGGCAGAGGCCGCCAATGCCGACATGGCCAGCGCCAGCTTTGACGGGCTCTCCGTCACCTACAGCTATCCCACGCCGGTCACCGTCACCACCGGGGCGGATCGCGTTCGCCTGATGCTCTCCCCGCTGGAAACAGACGCAGAGATTGTGGCGCAGGCAGTGCCGATGCTCGATCCGACGGCCTTTGTCATGGCGCGACTGACCAATGACACAGGCGAGATTCTATTGCCGACGCCGGAAGCCCGATTTTATCTTGATGGTCGGTATGTCGGGCAACGCTGGCTTGATCTGATCGCGGACGGGGACAAGGCCGACATGTCCTTTGGCCCCATCGAGGGACTGCGACTGACCCGTCTGGTGACCGATCGCAACGAAGGTGACCGAGGTATCATCACAAAATCCAATCAACAAACCGAGGCTGTTGAAATCACCGTCGAAAATCTGACCGGCGAGACATGGCCCCTGCGTCTGATTGATCGCGTGCCGGTATCAGAACAGGAGGATCTGGAGATCACATGGGAGGCCGAGCCGATGCCCGCCGAGCGCGACATTGACGGCGCACGCGGCATTCTGGCATGGACCTTTGATCTGCCCGCCGGAGAGACGCGCAAGATCACTCTGGACACAACGCTCACGTGGCCCGAAGGCAAGGTGCTGCGCTAGCGCCGCGCCTCCCAACTGCTGGAGGCATATTGGCGCGTATAGAACTCTCCCATCAACCCGATCATCAGCAGCGCAAGCCCGACATAGATCGGATACTCTAGAGAGGTTCTATGCGGGAAATAGTTGATGAATACAAAGCCACGGGTCTGGTCGATGATGTGAAAGAGTGGGTTCCAGTCGAACATGTTCATCATGAAGGTGGGAAGGGTGTTGACCACGAACATCTTGCCCGAAGCAATCATATTTGCGCGCTGATAAATTGAGGCGAATATGGAAACAAATCCGGGCGACCATGGCTTGATCGCCATAAGAACAAGACCGACCGACAGACCCGTAAACCAAGCGGCAAGGATCATTCCGAACGCCTGAATGGGTTGGTAGATCGTGATTGGCACAAAGCCCACGTGATAGACAAAGAGCACCACAAACAACGACAATACCTGAATATAGAGCGAGCTTAGGGCAGCGGCGGAAATCGCGATGATCGTGTTCATCGGCGCGTGCTGCATCATCGGCGAGGCTGGTCCCTCGGCCCCGATGACTGCGCTCATCGCCTTGATATGTGTGATGTAGATGAAGATGCCGGACATCATGAACAGAAGAAAGTCGCCACGCATCTTTGTTCCCTTGAGGCCCAGCACGCTGAACATCAGGTAAAAGGCCAGAACCATGATCACGACGGTCATGATATTCTTGGCCAGAGCGATGATCGCGTTTCCGTCGCTTTTGCGGACGTCTCGCACGGCTGCGTGATAGATCAACTCTGCAATGACAATTGCTGAATGCAGCCTTGAACGGGGACGCGTTGTTTTGAACATTGGAAAGTGTCGCTGCCCTATGATTTTGTGGTCCGGGTTTCTTGCTGTCCCTGACATAGCATATCATAAGGGACATCGGGTAATCCATCGGTTAACGGCGCAAAGTGGCGTCTTGGCGGCAAAGGAGCGGCGATTTGGAGTATGACAGGCTGATCTCGGTGATGCGCAAGCTGGCGCTTGAGGCCGGAGAACGGATCATGGAGATCTATGAGGCGGATGATTTCGCGGTCAAGGTGAAGTCTGATGCAAGCCCTGTGACCGAGGCGGACGAGGCAGCCGATGCACTCATCTCGGCCGGGCTGCGCGCCGCATTTCCACAGATTGCGCTTGTGACCGAGGAACAAGCCGCGTCTCACAGCGAGACCGCAGCCACGTTTCTGATTGTCGATCCGTTGGACGGAACCAAAGAATTCATCAACCGGCGCGGCGATTTCACCGTCAATATCGCGTTTGTCGAGGCGGGTGTCCCCACACGAGGGGTGGTCTATGCCCCTGCCAAGGGACGGATGTTCTACACTCTGGCGGATGGATCGTCCGTCGAGGAAGAAGGTCCATTCGAGAGGGATGCGCCGGGCAAACTGCGCCCTGTTCGGGTGTCAGAGCCAGACAATAAAGCCCTTATGGTGGTGGCGAGCAAATCGCACCGGGATCAGGCAACCGATGATTATATTGGCAGATACGACGTCAAAGACATGACGAGCGCCGGATCGTCGCTCAAGTTCTGTCTGGTCGCGACCGGCGAGGCCGATCTCTATCCTCGTCTTGGGCGGACCATGGAATGGGACACGGCGGCAGGTCACGCGGTGCTGAATGGCGCTGGCGGTCAGGTGGTGCGCTTTGAGGATCACGCACCGCTGACCTATGGCAAGGCGGGCTTTGCCAATCCATTCTTTATCGCACTCGCCCCCGGCGTTGACCTGAAGGGAGCCTGACATGAGCGTGGCGATTGTCATTCCCGCGCGCTTTGCCTCGACCCGCTATCCGGGCAAACCATTGGTGTCCCTTACAGGCGCGACGGGTGAGGCCAAGAGCCTGATCCGGCGCTCATGGGAGGCGGCCTGTCAGGTGCAGGGCGTGGACCGGGTGGTTGTGGCCACCGATGACGACCGTATTCGACGTGCATCAGAGGCGTTTGGGGCAGAAGTAGTCATGACTTCTGAGGCCTGTGGCAATGGCACCGAACGCTGCGCCGAGGCGCTGGGGGTTCTGGGCGACGGATTTGACATCATCGTCAACCTGCAAGGTGACGCGCCCCTGACACCGCATTGGTTCGTCGAAGATCTGGTGGCAGGGCTGAGCGCCGATGCAGGGGCCGAGGTGGCGACCCCCGTGCTGCGCTGTGATGGGCGGGCACTCAACGGGTTTCTCGAGGACCGGGCCGACGGTCGGGTGGGCGGCACCACTGCGGTGTTTGGCGAAGGGGCACGCGCGCTCTATTTCTCGAAGGAAGTGATCCCCTACACCGCGCGGCGCTATGGTACGGAGGAGGCGACGCCAGTGTTTCATCACGTCGGGGTCTATGCCTATCGCCCGCAAGCGCTGCGCGATTACGCAACCTGGCCCTGCGGTCCACTGGAACAACTGGAAGGCTTGGAGCAACTCCGATTTTTGGAGCGGGGACGCGCGGTGCTCTGCGTCGAGGTCGAGGCGAAGGGGAGACAATTCTGGGAGTTGAACAACCCTGAGGATGTCCCCCGGATCGAGCGGATGATGCAAGAGATGGGGATGGGCTGAACCCCCGAACCGGACCATTGGCGTCGGTGGAATTCTGCCGGAAAGCTGACACATAAGGCAGGCTGCGTGCATTGTCCTTGCCGCGTCGGTGGGAATCTGCAATTTCATAACAATTCGCAACTTTTCCCCTTAACACGATGCAATGGTATTTGCTGTTGTGTAGACTGTGCGGAAAAAAACGAGTTAGGAGCAGGCGATGCGTACGAAGGTTACCAAGGCAATTTTCCCAGTTGCCGGACTAGGAACACGGTTCCTTCCGGCCACCAAGTCAGTTCCCAAGGAAATCATGACGCTCGTAGACCGACCGCTTGTGCAATATGCCATCGACGAGGCGCGCGCCGCCGGGATCAAGGAATTCATCTTCATCACCTCGCGCGGGAAGGGTGCCCTGGAGGATTATTTCGACTATGCCCCGCAACTTGAGGCGGAATTGCGCCGCAAGGGCAAGGATGATCTGCTCGAAATCCTCAAATCCACCAATATGGACAGCGGCGAAGTGGCCTATATGCGCCAGCACAAGCCGCTGGGTCTGGGCCACGCGGTGTGGTGCGCGCGGCGGCTGATCTCGAATGAGCCATTTGCTGTGATCCTGCCGGATGACGTGATCGCGGCAGAGAAACCCTGCCTTGCCCAGATGGTCGAAGCCTTTGAGGAAACGCAGGGCAATATCGTGGCGGCGATGGAAGTGCCGGATTCAATGACAAAGTCTTACGGTATTCTCGATATCAAAGAGGACATGGGGAGCATCGTGTCGACCAAAGGCATGGTGGAGAAACCTGCTTCGGGCACGGCACCGTCAAATCTCGCGGTGATCGGCCGCTATATCCTGACACCCACGGTGTTGCAGAAACTGAACCGCAAACAGGCCGGCGCAGGTGGCGAGATCCAACTGACCGATGCGATCGACGCCGCACGCGAGGATGGCGAAGAGGTTTACGGCTTCCGCTTTCAGGGTCAGCGGTTCGATTGTGGCTCTAAAGCAGGGTTTTTGCAGGCGACGGTAGCCTTTGCATTGGCGCGCGACGATCTGCGCGACGAACTTTGGAATTACATTTCGGATGTCGTGCATTCCGAAAAAGCCGCTCAGTAACAAACCGCAAGGGAGACTGCGGTGACGCATATACTGGTCACGGGCGGCGCGGGCTATATCGGAAGTCACGCCTGCAAGGCATTGGCCGCGGCGGGATACACGCCCATCACCTATGACAATCTCAGCACAGGCTGGCAGGATGCTGTAAAGTTCGGCCCCTTCGAGCAGGGCGATCTGACGGACCGCACGCGTCTGGATCAGGTGTTTGCCGCCTATCAGCCCGTTGCCGTGATGCATTTCGCGGCGCTCAGCCAAGTGGGCGAGAGCATGCAGAATCCGGGTCTATACTGGCACAATAACGTCGCCGGCTCCCTCAGCCTCATGCAGGCGGCGGTCGCGGCGGGCTGTCTCGATCTCGTGTTTTCGTCCACCTGCGCGACCTATGGCGATCAGGATAATGTGGTGCTGGATGAAACCTGCGCGCAGTTTCCGATCAATGCCTACGGGGCGAGCAAGCGCGCGATCGAGGATATGCTGCGCGATTTCGAGGACGCCTATGGGCTGCGCCATGTGATCTTTCGCTATTTCAATGTGGCGGGGGCCGATCCAGAAGCGCAGGTTGGCGAATTTCACCAGCCCGAAACCCATCTCATCCCGCTGATACTGGATGCGATTGACGGTAAACGTGATGCGCTGACGATCTTTGGCACCGATTATGATACGCCTGATGGCACCTGCGTCCGGGATTATGTACATGTCTGCGATCTGGTTGATGCGCATGTTTTGGGCCTGAATTGGCTCGAAAATGGCAAAGAAAGCCGTGTTTTCAATCTCGGGACTGGCACAGGATTTTCGGTGCGTGAGGTCACGGATCAATCGGCGGCGGTGACGAACCGGGCCGTGCCGATCGTCGAGGGGCCACGGCGGCCCGGCGATTGCACGCGGCTGGTGTCGGGGTCGACCCGCGCGGTTGCGGAATTGGGCTGGAAGCCGACGCGTTCGACGCTGCCTCAGATGATCGGCGACGCGTGGCGCTGGCATCAGACTGGACATTACGACAAATAGCGCTGACTTTGCCTATTGGGGGATCACGGAGTCCGCATGGGCAGAGGTGAAAGGATCAGCGATCTGGCGATGGCCTATCGCCTGCGGTGGAGGCGGCGACGCTTGCTCTGGCGCAGCTTTCGCAAAAGACATCAATTGCGCTGTGTTAGAGACGAAACGGCGCAAATCAAACCGGGTGATATCCTATGCTTCAGCACGGTGCGCAATGAGGCGCTTCGTCTGCCTTACTTTCTGGAGTATCACCGGCGTTTGGGGATACGGCATTTCCTGATCGTCGAGAACGCAAGCGACGACGGCACGCGCGAGTATTTGGCCGCGCAGGCGGATGTTTCGCTCTGGACGACGCCAAGGAGCTATAAACTCTCAAGATTTGGGGTTGATTGGCTGACCTGGTTGCAAATGCGGTATGGGCATGGGCATTGGTGCCTGACACTCGATGCTGATGAGTGTCTGGTTTATCCCTATCACGACACACGCCCCCTGCCCGCGCTCTGCGCGTGGCTGGAGGATCAGAAACTGCGGTCCTTTGGCACCCTTATGCTGGATATGTATCCGCAAGGACGACTGTCAAACTATCGCTATCAGGCCGGATTAGACCCGTTTGAGACGCTGTGCTGGTTTGATGCGGGCAACTATTCCATGAAGCGCAAGGCGGATTTGCAAAACCTGTGGATTCAGGGAGGACCGCGTGCGCGGATGTTCTTTGGAGAAGACCCTGCCCGTGCGCCGACCATGGGCAAGGTGCCGCTGGTCAAGTGGGACCGGCGCTATACCTATGTGAGTTCCGCGCATTCGCTGCTGCCCCGGCAATTGAATCATGTCTATGACAGCACAGGCGGCGAGATTACTTCGGGCATTCTCTTGCACAGCAAGTTTCTGAACACGGTGGTCGAGCGCGCCGCAGAAGAACAGGCGAGACAAGAGCATTTTGCCAATAGTAGTCTCTATCATGGCTATTATGACGCCTTGCAGGCTGATCCTGACCTGTGGTGCGAGGGGTCAACACAATTGACCGGGTGGCGGCAATTGGAGGCGATGGGCCTCATGTCGCGCGGCGGCTGGGTCTAGCCGATCTGAGCGATAAGCGCGTGATACCGTGCGGTATAATCTTGTCGGGTCTCGACCGCGGGGCGGAGTGTGATCCTGAGCCCGTGCAGGAGCGCAGGATCAGGTTTGCCAAAGAAACGATCAGCCTCGGCTACGGTAAAGCCTGCGATTTCAGTGGCTTCCATCCACGCACTGATTTTATCAGCCTGCTTGATCTGCTTTTTGATCGCGGGCGGGATCAAAGCGGGAAGACCGAAACGGATGTGAATGGCCGCCGCAAGGCGTTTGTCGAGGTCATCATAGCCCGGCCCGACGGCGTTCTTGACCGGGGAAATCATGTCACCGATCACGTATTCCGGGGCGTCATGCAGCAGTGCCGCAAGCTGCCATTTGGCGGGTGTGGAGGGAGTTAGGCGGGAATAGAGTCTTTCGACCAGCAAGGAATGCTCGGCCACGGAGTAGGCGAAATCACCAAGAGTCTGCCCATTCCAGCGGGCAACAAAGCTGAGACCGTGGGCGATATCCTCGATCTCGATATCAACGGGCGTGGGATCGAGCAGGTCGAGCCTGCGGCCCGAGAGCATCTTTTGCCAGGCGCGGGGTTTGGGCATTGGGCCTCCGGAAATGTTGGACGATCCTGCCTAGCGCGGCTGATCCGGTTTTGCAAAGCCCTGCGCGATCTGTGCCAGAAGCGGCGAGTCGGTGCGGGCGGCGAGGAAGTTGTAGCCCTTGAACGGATCGGTTTTGAGAGCGCGGATTGTGGCGGTGTCGGGCATAGAAGTAAGGCCAGTTTCGGTGGAATAGAGACTGAGTCCCGGCTGCGCCAGCAGATGCGCGCTGACGGTGCAGGCGGGGTCGTTGCCGTGATCCTCGTAGATGAGAACAGAGCCATCGGCCAAGGCGCGGGCGGCGCCGGTGATGGCGGCGATCTCGGCGCCTTCGACATCGAGCTTGATCAGGGCGGCGGTGCCGGGCGGCACGAGATCGTCGATGGCGAGGGTTGTTACAGTCTCGGTCCGGTCCTCTGTCCCGGCCGGGGTATCGCCCATCAGACGGGCAGAGGCATGGCTGAGATGGGTGTTGACGAAGGTCAGAACCTCGCCCGAGGTGGCGTGAATGGCGGCGTGATGGAGGGTGACACCGTACAATTGTGCGGCGTTACCGTACAACCGCTCAAAGGTCTGCGCCGATGCCTCGACCGCGATCACCTGCTCGAAGAGCGGCGCGGCGCGGGTGGTCCAATAGCCCATATTGGCCCCAAGGTCGCAAAAGAGCGGCGTGGCCCCGGCGGCGGCGCGCAGGACTGTGTCAACTTCGGGTTCATAGGGCGCGCGGTAGAGGGCGAAACGGGTCCAATATCCGTCATTGAGGGCGATGCGGTACGGCGCGGCATCGGCGGCATGCAGGGTCACGGCATTCTCTGGATCAAAGAGCCGTCCGAGACCGCGCGCGAAGCGCCCGTAGAGACCACGGGTGACGGCAAGCCGAAAGAGCCCCATCAGGAGGAGGTATTGCACCCGCGCGGCGGGGCTGGAGAAGGTGAGGCGATAGGGTGCTGTCATGGCGACAGAGGTAGGCAAAGCGCGCCCCCTACGCAAACCATAAACACATGCGCCACACGCGCTTGTGCGCGAAAATTTAGTGCAAAACGGGCGACGGATCCCCAAATTAATACCATGGGAACCGGCGCGGCCCTGCGCCAACTCTCAAGTCTGAGGAGAAAAGCCATGTTCAAACGTCTCTGTTCCACTGCACTCATCTTTGGCGCGGCAGCGCTTGCGCCGCCGTCCGCCGATGCTCAAGTGACACCCTGTCTGCCGCGCGGCGATCTGGTCGAACGGCTGGAGGGGCAATTTGACGAACATCTCGTCGGGGGCGGGCTGCAGAGCCCGCAGCAATTGCTGGAGGTGTGGGCCTCTGGCGAAACCGGGAGTTTCACCGTCTTTGTGACCCGGCCCAGCGGCGTGAGTTGTGTCATGGCCACTGGTCAGCATTGGCACACTGCGCCGCCACGCCGTCCCGAGGAAGTCGGGGGCTAATCGCGCATTGCCCAAAGTGGGGGTGAGTGCTATCTGCCTTGCAAAATCGTCATGCAAGGAGCCACTTCAGATGGCAAAAGATTACATCGTCAAGGACATCAACCTCGCGGCATATGGGCGCAAGGAACTGGATATTGCGGAAACCGAAATGCCCGGTCTGATGGCCCTGCGCAAGGAATATGGCGAGGCCAAGCCGCTCAAGGGTGCGCGGATCGTGGGCTCTTTGCACATGACCATTCAGACCGCAGTGTTGATCGAGACGCTGGTTGATCTGGGGGCTGATGTGCGTTGGGCGTCCTGCAACATCTTTTCCACGCAGGATCACGCGGCGGCGGCGATTGCCGCAGGCGGCACCCCGGTGTTTGCGATCAAGGGGCAGAGCCTTGAGGAACATTGGGATTATCTCGACAAATCCTTCATGTTCGAGGATGGCCCGAACATGATCCTCGACGATGGCGGCGATGCCACGCTCTATGTGCTCTTGGGTGCGCGCGCCGAAGCCGGTGAGGACATCATCCCGGTTCCCGCCTCGGACGAGGAAGCGGTGATCAAGGCGCAGATTGCCAAGCGCATGAAAGCCAGCCCCGGTTGGTTCACCAAGCTGCGCGATCAGATCAAGGGCGTGTCCGAGGAAACCACGACCGGCGTGCATCGTCTCTATGATCTGCATAAGAAGGGGCAGTTGCCGTTTCCGGCGATCAATGTGAACGATTCCGTGACCAAGTCGAAGTTTGACAACAAATATGGCTGTAAAGAGAGCCTTGTGGACGGTATCCGCCGCGCCACCGACACGATGATGGCGGGCAAGGTTGCCGTGGTCTGCGGCTATGGCGACGTGGGCAAGGGATCTGCGGCCAGCCTGAGCGGGGCCGGGGCGCGCGTCAAAGTGACCGAAGTCGATCCGATCTGCGCGCTGCAGGCGGCGATGGACGGGTTTGAAGTGGTCGTGCTGGAAGATGTGGTCGGGAGCGCCGATATCTTTATCACCACCACCGGCAACAAGGACGTGATCCGCATCGAGCATATGCGCGCGATGAAGGATATGGCGATCGTTGGCAATATCGGCCATTTTGACAATGAAATTCAGGTGGCAAGCCTGAAGAACCATAAATGGACCAATATCAAGGAACAGGTGGACATGATCGAGATGCCCTCGGGCAACCGGATCATTCTACTGTCGGAAGGGCGTCTGCTGAACCTTGGCAATGCCACCGGACACCCCTCGTTCGTGATGTCCGCGTCGTTTACCAATCAGGTGCTGGCGCAGATCGAGCTTTGGACCAAGGGCGAGCAATATGGCAACGAGGTGTATGTCCTGCCTAAACATCTTGACGAGAAAGTTGCTCGGCTGCATCTTGATCGCATTGGGGTCAAGCTGACCCAATTGCGGCAGGATCAGGCGGATTATATCGGTGTTGGCACCGATGGTCCGTTCAAGCCTGAGCATTATCGGTATTGAGCATTTAGGTAATTGGATAGGAGACCGATGTTGAAGAAATGTATTCTTAATGTCGGGATCCTAGCCATTGGTCTGATGTTTGCGGTTTCTGGTGGAACACCTGCTCAGGCAAAACCAAAAGTAACCGAAACCATCAAGACCTATGCGGTATCGGCCACCTCTCTCCAAGGTTTGATACAGGAAATGGATCAAAAAGGCCCCAAGACCTATTGGGCCTTTACGGAGTGGTATGTGCGGTGGACCGGGGATTGCAAACTCAGCGTTACGGTGGACATTACCCTGCCGAAACACAAGAATCCGGAAAAAATGCCCGCTGATCTGCGCCAGAAGTTCGACACCATGCTTGCCGCGCTCACAGCGCATGAGCGCCAGCATGGCCGTCACGGTATCGAGGCCGCCCAAGAGATTGAACGCGCCGCCTGTGTCGGCGGTGACGCAATCCTCAAGAAGTACAACGCCATCGACGTCACGTTCGACAAGAAAACCGATCACGGTCGCAAGCAGGGCGTGGCGCTAAACTAGATCCTTGCCCACTGTCATCGGCGGATTCTGTTGGGTTCTCGCCCATGGGGAGCGTTTAGGAAAATTTCCCTTTGTATGGCTAATAACCCCGGCTATCGTGCCGAGAGCGTCATTTGTGAGGCTTGGTGAAACGATGGGCCGGTCATTCGCCGGAAAAAGGGAGAAAATTGATGGGAAAGCGTGACGACCTGATCGCAAAATACGCCGACGATCTGCGTAACAAGTGCGGGATGGAACCGGATATGGACCTGCTGACCAAGGTAACGATTGGTTGTGGTCCGGCGATTTACAACGCAGATTCCTCGACGGTCGCGGGCGGCCAACCGGCGGAATTGGAAACGGTCAAGACGAATTTCCTCGTCAAGAAACTCGGGTTGGCGGATAGCCCCGCGCTGATGGATGCGATCAATCAGGTGATCGAGACCTATGGCAAATCCGAACGCAACAAATATCGCGCGGTCGTCTATTACATGCTGACCAAGCATTTCGGCAAGGAATCGGTCTATCGCTGAGGCCTTGACCCGTCATTGACAGAAGCGCCCGCCGATGTGGTGGGTGTTTTTGTTTGTCGCTCAGGAATGGTTCCGAAAGTCGCTGGTATCGAGCACCGGGGCCGCGTCGAGATCCTCGGCATCGAGCAGGGTGGCGACCCGTTCAAGCGATGCCACAAGCTGCGCCTGCTCCCAATCCTCGAGCGCCTCGAACTTGCGCACATAGCGCTGTTGCAGGGCGTCGGGGGCGCGCCGGATGGTATCGCGCCCGGCCTCTGTGATCACGATATTGGTCTGGCGGCGATCCGTCTGAGACTTTTCGCGTGTGACCACGCCGTGTTTCACCAATTTATCCACCAAGGCCGTGATGGTCGCCTGAGACACGCGCATCTGCTGGGCAATCTGGGTCGCGGTGCAGCTGGTTCGGTCCGCAACGATCTGAAGCACACGGAATTGCACCGCTGTCAGCCCGGCAGCGGTGGCAAGTTTGCGCCCATAGATTTCGGTCGCGCGCAAAATGCGACGCAGGGCGATCAGGCTTTGGTCTGTGCGGTCCATGCGGGCCCCTCTTGTGATGGCTGTAATGGTTGCAAAGCTGTCGCTCAATTGCAATTTCATTCCTCCTAAGAAAAATTATTTAGTTTGCTAAATAAATATATAGGGTATTTTGTGTAGAAAAATAAGGGCTTTCTTGATAAAACCGCGCTCAGCACGTTAAAATGACTCCGAAGGTTGATTTCTAAGCTTCGATGATATATTTAGTTACACGAAGCAAATAGAGAGGTCACGCACCCATGCGACATGCAATGGAAATGTTTCGGAAAGCCATGCCAACCCTGCGCAAGCCCTCGTCAGAGGATGGCGCAGCGATTTGGGAGCTGATTCAGGCCTGCAAGCCGCTCGATGAGAATTCGATGTATTGCAATCTGATCCAATGCGATCATTTCCGTGACACCTGCATTGTGGCCGAGTTGAACGGTGACGTTGTTGGCTGGGTGTCGGCCTATATCCTGCCGGATGACCCCGAGACGTTGTTTGTCTGGCAGGTTGCCGTATCGGAAAAGGCGCGGGGCACCGGGCTTGGCACGCTGATGCTGCGTGGCCTTCTGTCGCGCGAGAACTGCAAGGGCGTGAGCCGGGTGCAGACCACGATCACGCGCGACAACGGTGCAAGCTGGGCGCTGTTCCGCAAGTTTACCGATCTCAACGACGGTGAGCTGTCGAGCACGCCGTATTTCTCCAAGTCGCTGCATTTCAACGATCTGCACGACACCGAATACATGGTCACCATTGCCATGAAAGAGCGGATGAAGAAGGCGGCCTGATCACAGGCCCCCTGCCCGCCCTCTCTCCCAATCACATGAAGGAACACGTTATGACGACTGACATGTCAGCCGATCTTGCTATTTTTGAACGCCGTGAATCAGAGGCGCGCAGCTATTGCCGCAGCTTCCCCAAGTCGTTCGTCAAGGCGAAGGGGGCGGAGCTGACCGACGCCGAGGGTCGGACCTATATCGACTTTCTGGCGGGCTGTTCCTCGCTCAACTACGGCCACAATGACCCCGATATGCAATCCGCGTTGATCGCGCATATCACCGCCGATGGGATCACCCATGGTCTGGATATGCACTCTGATGCCAAAGCGGATTTTCTGCGGGCGTTCGAGGATATCATCCTGACGCCGCGTGGGATGGATTATAAGGTGATGATGACCGGCCCCACCGGCACCAACGCGGTCGAGGCCGCAATGAAGCTGGCACGCAAGGTCACGGGGCGGCGCAATATCATCGCCTTTACCAACGGATTTCATGGCATGACCATGGGTGCGCTGGCGGCCACCGGGAATGCGGGCAAGCGCGCGGGCGCGGGTGCTGTATCCTTTAGCGATGTGGCGCATATGCCCTATGAGGGTGCGTTCGGCGAGGGCGTGGACAGCCTGCGGATCATCGAGGAAATGCTGAGCAACCCGTCAAGCGGTGTTGATGCGCCGGCGGCGTTCATCATCGAGCCGGTGCAGGGCGAAGGCGGGCTGAATGCCGCCTCGACCGCTTTTATGCAAGGCGTTGCGCGGCTGGCGAAAGAGCATGGCGCGCTGCTGATTGCCGATGACATTCAGGCGGGCTGTGGGCGCACGGGCACCTTCTTTAGCTTTGAGACGATGGGCATTGAGCCGCATCTTATTCCGATGGCCAAAAGCTTTTCCGGCATGGGCCTGCCCTTTGCAGCGCTCTTGATCAAACCGGAGCATGATATCTGGGGACCGGCAGAGCATAACGGGACGTTCCGGGGCAATACCCATGCCTTTGTCACCGCGCGTGTGGCGCTTGAGAAGTTCTGGACGGATGATGCGTTCCAGAAATCTATCGCCACGAAAGCCGAGATTCTGCGCGATGGGCTGGAGCGGATCGCGGATGCGATCCCCGGCGCGCGCCTCAAGGGGCGGGGCATGATGCAGGGGGTCGATGTTGGCCGAGGTGACCTGGCCTCTGCGATTTGTGCGCGCGCCTTTGAAAAGGGGCTTATCATCGAGACATCGGGTGCGCATGATGAGGTGGTCAAGGTTCTGGCCCCGTTGACCATCCCCGAGACAAGCTTTCGCAAGGGGCTCGATATTCTGTTCGAGGCCGCGCGCGAAGTCACTCAAACCCATAAACTTGCTGCGGAGTAACAAGAATGATTGTCAGAGACTTCAACAAGATCATCGAGGAAGAACGAAGCCGCGTCGTGTCGGACGCGCAGTGGTCGAGTGTGCGGATGCTGCTGGCCGATGACGGGATGGGGTTTTCGTTCCACATCACGTTTCTGGAGCCGGGGTCGGAGCATACGTTCGAATACAAGAACCACTTTGAGAGCGTCTATTGCATGCAGGGCAAAGGCTCGATCACCGATATCGCCACGGGCGAGACCCATGAGATCAGGCCCGGTGTGATGTATGCGCTCGACAAGCATGATCGCCACATTCTGCGCGCAGAAGAAGAACTGGTCATGGCCTGCTGCTTTAACCCGCCGGTGACCGGCAAGGAAGTGCATCAGGCGGATGGCTCTTATGCGCTGGAAAGCGCCTGACAAAAGGGTTCGGGCCCTAGCCCGGATAAGGAACTATGACATTTCCAGATCATACCGTCGAGAAGATCGGCGGCACATCCATGAGCCGTGTGGGCGAGTTGCTCGACACGCTCTTTGTCGGCGACCGGACGGGTGCCGCGCTCTATCATCGGATCTTTGTGGTCTCCGCCTTTGGCGGGATCACCAACAAGCTGTTGGAGCATAAGAAATCCGGCACGCCGGGTGTCTATGCGCTCTTTGCCAATGACGATGACGATCACGGCTGGCTCGATGCGCTGACAGAGGTGGGGCGTGCGATGCGCGAGGCGCATGGTGCAATTCTGGAGCATCCCGGCGACCGCAGCATGGCGGATGAGTTTGTCCGTGAGCGGATCGAGGGGGCGCGGTCGTGCCTGTTTGATCTGCAACGGCTGTGCTCCTATGGGCATTTCCGCCTGAGCGATCACATGCTGGTCATTCGGGAACTGCTGTCTGGACTAGGCGAGTCGCATTCGGCATTCGTCACCACGCTCCTGTTGCAGCGGGCGGGGGTGAATGCGCGGTTCATCGACCTGAGCGGTTGGCGCGATGAGAGCGAGCATAGCCTGATCGAGCGGATCGCGGCGGGGCTGTCGGATGTGGATCTGAGCAGCGAGATGCCGATTGTCACAGGCTATGCGCAATGCACCGAAGGGCTGATGCGCGAGTTTGACCGGGGGTATTCCGAGGTGACATTCGCCACCATCGCCGCCCATACGGGGGCGAAGGAGGCGATCATCCACAAGGAATTCCACCTGTCCTCGGCGGACCCCAAGCTGGTGGGCGAGGGTGCTGTGCGCAAGCTGGGTCACACCAATTATGATGTTGCCGATCAGCTGTCGAACCTCGGGATGGAGGCGATCCATCCCAAGGCGGCCAAGACCCTGCGGCAAGCGGATGTGGCCCTGCGGGTGACGAATGCGTTTGATCCGGGCGATCCCGGGACATTGATCGACGATCAGCCGACCGATGCCCCGAGTGTTGAAATCGTGACCGGATTGAAGGTCGTGGCGCTGGAGCTTTTTGAGCAGGATATGGTGGGTGTCAAAGGCTACGATGCAGCCATTCTGGAAGCGCTCAAGCGGCATAATGTCTGGATCGTGTCCAAGACATCCAACGCCAATACGATCACGCATTATGTGCATGCCTCGCTCAAGGTGGTGCGGCGCGTGGCGCGCGATCTGGAAGAGATCTATCCCTCGGCTGAAGTTTCGGCGCGGACGCTGTCAGTGGTGTCGCCCATCGGGCGCGACCTCAGCGGTTTGCGGGTGCTGAGCCGGGGTCTGGCGGCATTGGAAGAGGCCGGGATCGAGGTCATTGCCGCGCATCAGACCCCGCGCAGCGTGGATGTGCAGTTTGTCCTTGGGGCCAAGGATATGAAGGCGGGGATTACCGCGCTGCACCGGTCTTTGATCGAAGGTGAGGGGGCGCAGGTCCCTAGCAAGGCCGCCTGAGCGCGGCCTGTCCTTAAATTGAAATGAATGCGCGGCATTCGCCATTTGGCGGGGCCGCGCATTTGTCGTAGGGTGAAGGTGTTCGGGCCAGTATGGCCGAGACCTGATCAAGTTACACGTGTGGTGCGTAGGGAGCACGTGGGGGACGGAGGGTGTCGGCATCTGCTGGCATCCTCCGTTTGGGTTTTTGGTTTCGATGCGTGCGGGGATGGTTTTGGGCGTGAGCTGACATTGACCATGGTGATAAGCCGCGCGGTCGCTGGGCCGGGGACTAGCGATGCAACGGCAGAATTCGCCACTTTATGCCCGAAAACTCCGTATGACTTCAATGAGTTGCGCGACGCCTCAAAATCGCTAGGCCGCGGGACGGCCCAGCGATCGCGCGGCGGCGCTACGCGCCTTGTTCCGCGCGCGGAAGGGATACCAACATCTCCTTCAGGCCCGCCCCAGCCCTCTTACGCCTTCAATCCCGCCATATCGCAGATGATGCGCCATTGCTCGGCGGTGACCGGCTGCACCGAGAGGCGGGAGTTTTTCACGAGGATCATTTCGGCAAGGCGCGGGTCGGATTTGATCGTATCCAGCGTGACGGGTGTCCTGGCCGTCTCAATCGCCTTGATGTCCACGCATTCCCATCGGGGATCGTCGGATTTGCTGTCGGGATGCGCCGTGGCGATCACCTCAACGATGCCGACCACGGCCTTTTCTGTCTGGCTGTGATAGAAGAAGCCGCGATCCCCAATCGCCATGTCGCGCATGAAATTGCGGGCCTGATAGTTGCGCACGCCGTCCCATTCCTCGCCCGCGTCGCCCTTGGCCAACTGGTCCTGCCAGCCCCAGGTGGAGGGTTCGGATTTAAACAGCCAATACTGCATCAGATCACCTTTTTCCACGGGATCAACTCGACATTGGCGAAGAGCCCCGCCGTGGCATAGGGGTCGCCCGCCGCCCAATCCTGCGCGGCCTGCATATCGGCCACGTCGAGGATCACGAGCGAGCCGATCATCTGGCCTGCGTCATCGAGCAGGGGACCGGCCTGAGACACAACGCCGGTCTCTTTGAGATACTCGACATGCGCGTCGCGGGTGTCGAGGCGGGTTTGCAGGGCAGCGGGTTTGTCGCGGGCTATGAGGGCAATAAGCATCATTCTTCCTTTAATGGGCGTGACAGCAGCATATCCATCGCCTGCGTCACGCGCAATTCGCCTGTGACGAGCGCGGTGACGGCATGGGTGATGGGCATCTCGAGATGAAGGGACCGGGCGCGCTGGAGGACGGCGCGGGCGGTTGCCGCGCCTTCGACCGTGATCGAGGGGTCGAACTCCGTGCCGTCTCCGATGCTCTGGCCATAGCGGTAGTTGCGGGATTGGGCAGAGGTGCAGGTCAGCGCCAGATCACCAAAGCCGGAGAGGCCGGCAAGAGTCTGAGGCTCGGCACCAAGCGCGCGTGCGAGGCGGTTCATTTCGGCAAAGCCACGGGTCATCAGCGCCGCGCGGGCGCTCTCACCCAGACCGGCGCCCATGACAGCGCCGCAGGCGATGGCGATCACGTTCTTGAGCGCGCCACCAAGGTCTGCGCCGATGGTGTCGGTGGTGCGGTAGAGTCTTAGGGTTGGTGTGGTCAGGGCACGTTGCAGGGAGTGGCCGGTGCTGTCATCGGCACAAGCCAGCGTGAGAGCGGTGGGCAGGCCAAGCGCGATGTCGCGGGCAAAGCTGGGGCCGGTGAGGATGGCGGGCGTCGCATCGGGGCAGGCTTGCGCGATGAGCGAGGTGGGGCCGAGGCCCGTGGCAAGGTCCATGCCCTTGCAGCAGGCGACGAGAGGGCGGATGGCCAACGCGCTGTGATGCGCGGACAGGAACGCGCCAAGCGTCTGCATCGGCACGGCAAGCAGGCAGGGCGATGTGCCGCCCGGCAATGGGCCCGTGATCACGGTCACATTGTCTGGCAGGGGAATGTCTGGCAGGCGTCTGGCGTTCTGGCGGGTGGCCTGCATCTCTGCCGCGTGATCTGCGTCGCGCGCCCAGAGGGTGACGGGGCCGTTTTGCGCCAATGTCACGGCGAGGGCCGTGCCGAATGCGCCTGCGCCACAGATGAGGATCATGCCTTGGCTCCCTTTTTGCCGCTTCCCAGCATGGCAGGGCTGGTGTGATCCAAGGGCCAGCGCGGGCGGGCGGCAAGGGTCATGTCATGACGGCGGCCAAGTGCGTAAAGCTCGGCCCCGGCATAGGCGATCATCGCGGCATTGTCGGTGCAGAGCGCCAGCGGGGGCGCGACAAAGGTCACGCCCAGTTCGGCGGCACCAGTCTCTAACCTGGCGCGAATGGCGGTATTTGCGGCGACACCCCCGGCGACGGCGATGACCGGATGCTCTGGGCTATCGGCGAGATAAATCGTCAGCGCGCGGCGGGTCTTTTCGGCCAGCACGTCGCGCACGGCGGCCTGAAACCCGGCGCAGAGATCGGCGCGGTCCTGACGTGTCAGGCCGGATTTCTCGGCCACGATTTCATCGCGGGCGCGCAGGAGCGCGGTTTTCAAGCCGGAAAAGGACATGTCGCAGCCGGGACGGTCCAGAAGCGGCCGGGGAAAGCGGAAGCGGGTGGGATCACCTTGGGTCGCCTCGCGCTCGACGTGCGGGCCACCGGGCTGAGGCAGGCCCAAGAGGCGCGCCGTCTTGTCGAAGGCCTCGCCGGGGGCGTCGTCAATGGTGCCGCCGAGACGGGTGAAATCATCCGCGCCGCGCACGATCAGGAACTGGCAATGCCCACCCGACACAAGCAGCATGAGGTAGGGATAGGTCACGCCATGCGTGAGACGCGGGGTTAGCGCATGGCCCGCAAGGTGATTGACGCCGATCAAGGGAATGCCTGCGCCCGCCGCGATGCCCTTGGCGCACATGACACCGGCGATCACCCCGCCAATGAGGCCCGGACCAGAGGTGACGGCGACGGCCTGCACATCGCGCAGTGTCAGATGCGCCTGTGCCAACGCCTCGCGCACGCAAATATCGAGTTTCTCGGCATGGGCGCGGGCGGCGATTTCGGGCACGACACCGCCGAAATCGGCATGGAGCGCGGTTTGGCCATGCACCACCGAAGACAGGATTGCGGGCACGCCATCGGGGTCAATACGCAGCAGAGCGGCGGCGGTATCGTCGCAGCTGCTCTCAAGTCCGAGGAGGATCAAAGGCTCTGTCATCATGCCCATGCGTTGCGTGACGGGTGGAAGGCAGGTAACACCGAATGAGGCAGGCAACAACTCTGGATGGGCCATGAGCGTTACGATCCTGATCACCCGGCCCGAAGCCGAGGCCAGTCGTATGGCCGAGCGGCTAGAAGAGGTCTTGGGCGACGGCGTGGCTGTGGTCGCCTCGCCCCTCTTGCGGATCGAATACGACGGGGCTTTGCCGGACTTGTCGGGGGTGAACGTCCTGATTTTCACCTCGCGACACGGGGTCGAGGGATTCTGCCGCCTGAGCCGTCGGCGCGATTTTACCTGCTACGCGGTGGGGGATGCCACGGCAGAGGCGGCGCGGACGTATGGATTGCCTGCAATCTCTGCCGGAGGTGATGCCACGGCGCTGCTCGCCCGCATCGCGAAGGACGGGACGCAGGGCCCGTTTCTGCATCTGCGTGGGGCGCATGTGGCGGCGGATGTGGCGGGAGCACTCGGCGCGGCCGGGCATGATGCACAGGATGTTGTGGTTTACGATCAGGTCGAGGCGACGTTGAGCGCGCAGGCGCGGAACGTGTTGAGGGGTGCGGGCGTTGTCATTGTGCCTCTGATGTCGCCACGCTCTGCGCGGATTTTCTTTGATCAGGCGGGGCGGATCACAGCACGGTTGTGCATCGCGGCCATAAGCCGCAAGGTGGCAGCAGCGGTGCCGGAGGGTGCGGCGACGCGGGTCGATATTGCGCAAACGCCGGATCTGCCGGGTATCCTTGCGGTTCTGCAAGGGCAAGTCGGCGCGGCCAAGCGGCTTGAGGGTGGAAAACGAGCGCTGTAAGGTCAAGTTGACAGGGACGCATCGTGAGATTCGAAAGGGTGGCGCAAGGTGGCCGATAAGAAGAAAGCTGCAAAGGGCAAGACCGAAGCGGACGCGCTGTCTGATGCGGTCGATCCGGTAACAGAGGCAGCACCGGAGCCTGAGACGCAGGACGCGCCGACCGATCCTGTCGCGCAAGATTTGGCGGAGACCGATGAGGACCATCCCAAAACCTCGGATGCGCCAGACCCTGCGGCGGGCGATGACGAGATGTCGGAAGGGCTGACGGAGGCCGCAGAGGCCCGCGAGCCTGAGGTAGTGGAATTTGAGAGCGACACCAGGGCAGACGTACCCGGCGCCATTTATGCCCGGACGGAAGAGGCAGAGCCGCAGCACGCCGCCATGGTGAAGACCGAACAGGTGTTTGTCCGACAAGGTGGCTTCTGGTCGATGCTGCTGGGCGGTGTAGTGGCGGCGGGTGTGGGCGTGGCCGCCGCGCCCTATGTGCTTCCACCCGCGTGGTTCTCTAACTCCGACGAGGGTGTCGAGGCAGCGTTGAGCGCACAGAATGATCGGCTCGCGGCGTTGAGCGCCGAGGTGCAAGGGCTGGAGACCCCACCAGACCTGAGCGGAGAGATGGGCGGGCTGAGTGAAACGCTGACAGCGCTTACAGGGCAGATTTCGGAGCTGGAAGGTCGTCTTTCGGCGCTTGAAGAACGCCCTGCGGCGCAGGGCGATAGCGTGCCTGCGGCCGAGTTGGAGGATTTGCGCGCGGCGCTCGCGGCGCAGGCGTCAGAAATCGAAGCGTTGCGCGGGGCCGCGGATGCGGAAGAGGCCGCTGCGCGCGACAGCGCAATGGCCGCGCTGCGCCGCGCCGCGCTCACTCGGGTGATGACCGCGCTGGACAGCGGCAGCGATTTTGCCCCGGCGCTGACCGATTTGCGCGACACCGGGGCCGAGGTGCCCGATGTACTGGCCGATCAGGCCGATACTGGCGTGCCGACACAGGCCGCTCTGGTCGAGAGCTTCCCCGAGGCGGCGCGCGCGGCGCTGGCCACGGCACGCGCTGAAAGCGGCGATACGGTGGCCGGGGTCGGCGGCTTTCTCAAGAGCCAGCTGGGCATCCGGTCACTGAACCCGCAGGAGGGCGATGATCCCGACGCGGTGCTCTCGCGTGCCGAGGCGGCATTGACCGAGGAGCGTCTGGCGGATGCGCTGGCCGAGATCGAAAGCCTGCCCGAGGCCGCGCGCGCGACCATGCAGGACTGGGTTGCCGAGGCCACACGCCGCCAAGAGGCGCTGTCCGCCGCAGAGGCTCTGGCCGGAACATTGAATTGAGTTAGAAAAGGCGAGCGCCATGCTTTGGTCGATTATCAAGATTGCGGTTTTCATTGCCCTCGTGGCGGGCGTGACGCTGGGCGCGAGTTTCCTGCTCGAACTGGATGGCGGCGTGCGTATCGTGATGGCAGGGGTCGAGATCAACCTGACCCCGATCAAGGCGGTGATTGCGCTGGGTGTGCTGGTCTTTGCCATTTGGCTCTTGATGAAACTGACCGGGCTCTTGGTGGCGTCGCTCAAGTTCATCAATGGCGATGAAACCGCGCTGTCGCGCTATTTCGACCGCAGCCGTCAGGACAAGGGCTATCGCGCGCTGTCCGAGGGGATGCTGGCGCTCGCCTCTGGCGAGGGGGAGGTGGCGATGGCGCAGGCCGCCAAGGCCGAGAAATATCTGCGCAAACCGGCGCTGACCAATCTGATCACCGCGCAGGCCGCCGAGATGGCGGGCAACCGCAGCAAGGCCGAAGAGGTCTACAAGCGGCTTTTGACCAATGAGAAAACCCGCTTTGTCGGGGTGCGCGGCATCCTGCGGCAAAAGCTGGCCGAGGGTGATACCGAGACCGCGCTGAAACTGGCCAAGACCGCCTTTACGCTCAAGCCACGCCATGCCGAGGTGCAGGATACCTTGCTCGACTTGCAGGCCAAGACATCGGATTGGAAAGGCGCGCGCGAAACGCTGAATGCCAAGCTGAAATACGGCAACCTGCCGCGCGATGTGCACAAGCGGCGCGATGCGGTGCTGGCGCTCTCGGAGGCGCGCGATGTGCTGGATGAGGGCAAGACCATCGAGGCGCGCGAAGCTGCCATCGAGGCCAATCGCCTCTCGCCGGATCTGATCCCGGCGGCAGTTCTGGCGGCGCGCGGCTATATTGACCAAGGCAATACCCGCAACGCGCTGCGCGTCATCAACAAGGCCTGGCTGGTGCACCCGCATCCCAATCTGGCCGCGGCCTTTGCCGCGATTGAGCCGAATGAGACACCGAACCAACGGCTCAAACGCTTTGCCAAGCTATTGAAAGTGCATCCCGATCACCGCGAGACGCGGCTGTTGGCGGCGGAACTCAACCTTGCTGCCGAGGACTTTCCGGCTGCGCGCCGCGCGCTGGGCAATTTGGCCGAGGTCGAGCCGGACGCACGTGCAGTGACGATCATGGCGGCGATCGAACGGGGCGAAGGCGCGCCCGATGCTGTGGTCAAGGGCTGGCTTGCGCGGGCCTTGTCCGCCCCCCGCGGACCACAATGGGTCTGTGACAAATGCCAGCATATCCATGCCGAATGGTCCCCCACCTGCGAGAATTGCAGCTCCTTTGATACGCTGAGCTGGCGCGCGCCGCCGAACAGCACAATAGCCACGCCCACAGGCCTGGAAATGCTGCCGCTGATCGTGGGAGCGCTGGACGAGCCGCACAAGGAAGCGGCGAAGGAGATGGACGACACGGTCGTCGATGCCGAGATCGTGGCGGAAGAGGACGAGGTAAAGCTCGAAAAATAGGGCTTTTCCCCTGCCATACGCGATGCTATAGCGCCGCCACCGGGGCCGCTGTAGCTCAGCTGGTAGAGCACGTCATTCGTAATGATGGGGTCGGGGGTTCGAGTCCCTTCAGCGGCACCAGAAATATCGCCATAACAAACTGATTTTATTGGCGTTTGTCCTGTCCCATTGCGCCTGTGTTATGCACGCCCGTATACACAACCGGGTTAGCATATGCGGAGTTTTGCGGTGAAACATGTCCAAGTTCCCACGAGGGATGGGCCCTAGGTCTATAAGCGGCGGGTGCCGGTTGCCCTAGCGGGACCAATCAAGAAGCCGCACTTCATAAAGACACTTGGTCACACAGAGGTGGAGGCGTTGATCGCCTAAGCACCTTGAGGTCCTACGTCTGCTCCGCGACGTCCTCCACATGGACCTTGCCAAACGGCGCAGCTCGGAAAAGACTATCGTCTGAACGACATGGCCAGAGACTATGACAAGGTTCGGGCCTGATCGTACAATTAACCCGACACGCTCCGCCTCAGAGCGCATTGAATGCTCGGCTGGCGGCTTCAAATCCCGAATGCAGCATATTGAACTTCTGTTCTGCGGCCCTTTTAGCGGTTTCGGCAATCGTCACGAGATTATCTGCCGTCACCTTTACCGCTTCGAATTTTGGAATGGTTTTGTCGCGCAGTTTCTGCATATCGTCAGACAATGGTGTGGGTGCCGATGACACCTCCGACCTCATTGTCGTCAGGGTGTTTTCTGTTTTGGCAGCAGAGAGGCGCGCCAGCCGTTCACGGTTTCTCGCGTCCCTTAAATCGATCAGCGCGCCCAGGCGGTCCCGCTCGGCCTGACGCATAGTTTCTTGCGCAGCCGCCTTTGTCGCAGCGGCCCTGAGCGCCACCTTGTCGGATGTGTCCTCGGCCTCTGCTTTTTCAGCGGCGACCGCAGTAGCCGACGCTTCCATCACGGAGCGCGCCAATGCGATGTTTGCATCGTCCAATTTTTTCTGTCTTTGATCGTCCACTCTGGCGCTTTTGAGTTGGCTTTTCAGCTTTTCGTTTGCGGCACGGGCCGAATTCAACTGTGTTTCAAGGGCCACGATGTCATCGGCGGCTTTGGTCACTGCAGGCTGGTCCGACGGGTCAGTTTTCGCGGCCTCCACCTTGCGCTTTTGCAAATCCTTATGCAGGGTGTTCAGCTTGTCATTGGCCGCATCGCGCCGGGACTGCAGACGGACAAGGGTTTCGGCACGGAACTCCGCATCGTCTTCAAACATCGCTTCAACGCCATCAATCTCGGTGGACCATTGCGCTTTGGCTGCGTCAAGCGCATCGGGGCTGCTGTCCAGCGCCGTGCGCAGCGCGTCTTTCCGCTCGGTGCGCTCGTTGGCGACTTCGGTATCTGTCGGGGTTGTTGACAACGCCTGCTGGTCCTTGACCTCCTGCACAAGGGATTCCGCAAGCGATGCCTTGTCCGCGAGGATTTTAAGCTCTTTCGTAATCTCGGCAAAAGCTGCGCTTTTTTCGCCCCGGGTCTTTTCGGCCTGAACGGCCTTGTTCGCTGTGGGTTCGTCTGTTTCATCCCGGGCAGCATCAAAGGCTGCATCGAACTTGGCTTTGGCTTCATCGCGACGTTGCGTTTGCGGGGTGACTTGTGGCCGCAATTTCCCCAGATGTTCGTCGCAGACGTCTCTCAACTTCTTTTGGGTTGCGATCTTGTTTTCTGCCAGTGCCAGTGCTTCCAAGGCTTTCTGATAGGCCTCTGCCGTGGATTGTTTGGTTGGATCATCTGCTGCTGTCTCATAGGCAAGTTTTTTGGTTCCAAGGTCTGTTTTCAGACCTGCAAGCAAGGCATTGGTGTCCGTCATGGCGGTGTCGGCAGCAGCGCGATGCGTTTCAACGCTGACAATCGAGTCCGTAATGCTTTTCAGTTCTGCCTCTTCCGCAGCCAAGGTCCGCGTCGCAACCGCCAAGGCAAGAAGCTGCAGACCGCCGGGATCTTGTGTCGCAAGTTGATGAATTTCATCCTTAGCTGCGTCATACTCGGCTTGTTTGGTGGCCAGTTCACCGCTCCGGTTCAGAATAGCCGCGTCCGAGGCCGCACGTGCATCTGTCGCAGCCGTTTGTGCCGCATTCAGGGCGTCAGCCTGGGCTGTTGCGCGCTGGGTGGCAAGATTCTCTGCGGCGTTATTTTTTTCAAATGAATCCGCAGTTACATTGGCGTCCGGGAAGGCTGTGATCGTTCGAAACGACCCGTCAGGCAAGGTTTCGATGATGATCCGGGACTGTTTGATATCGCGCTGGATCAGGATCGCCTCGGCGCGGGCCTTGATCTCGGCGTTCTTTGCTGTCGCGGTCCCGGTGTTCAGCGTGTTATGGAAGGCGTTTCTGCTGGACAGGGGCGTCTGTGCCCCGGACACAGGCGCGCTGAGTGTCTGCCCGCCAGAATTCTTTTCCAGCATGGCAGCTTCACCCACAGAAACATCACCCGTTCGCGCGAGGGTTTTGACCACAAACGTGTCGCCACTGTTCGCCTGATTGTACATGCTGCTTTCATGGATCTGGGCGAGCGCGTCCTCGATCATGTAAAGCGCCGCTTCGCCCGAGCCGGTTCGGCTGGCTCCGGTCGCATAATGCGGCCCCGCCACCCCCACTTTGGGAACATTTGCATTGACCGGATCTCCGGTCACGCCGCCAGCGGTGTCGCTGCGGGTTGTGATGGGGACCACATCTGTGGGGAGAAGCGTCGATGGCAATGGATCATCGGGCGCAAACCCGGTGGCGATACGGGTGATGTGTTGCTCAATCGTCGTGGCTGGGCCATGGCGGGACGCATGGTGGGCAAGCGACCCCTGATTTACCCGGCTCGCCATATCGGCAATGGCAATGTTTGTGGCCATGCGCTTGCTGTGCCCGTTCGTGGTTTCTTCGGCCTCGCGTTTGGCGATGATTTCATCAGCGACATACCGTTGCATGGCCCGCTGTTTTTCCAGCTTGGCCTTGGCCGCATCGACGACCAGTGCGTCTGTTGCATCCGTTGGCTCGCGGCGGGCGTCCTTGTATTCTTGCTCGGTGACTGGAGCGAGCTTCAGCACGATCTGGTTGGCGTTCAGCCCGTCCTCGTCCCGCAACAAGATATCCTGCAAGTGCTTTTCGCGGCGGTCCTCGCTGGCACTTGCCCGATCATCCAGAGGCAAACGAGTGTCCAAGACCCGGCCCGTATCGGCAAGCTTGTCTTCAAGTCCCGCCTTGGCCGTTGCCGCGCCAACGGGAATGTCGCCAAGCGTGTCGCGGGCCGCGCGTATGGTCTTCATCGCCGTCCGTTTGGAGATGTATTTTGTTACGAAATTACTTTGTTCACCTGTAAGCGGCATGGAATACGTCCTTGAATTAAAGTTCGGGGTACTTGGGAATTGGTTATCCCACACAGCAGGAGCCATTTTTGCGCGAGACTATAAGGCAATCAACTATTTTTTAAATTCTGGTATGCAACTGCGTTGAACAATCGACGCAGTTCTGAAGCGCCGCTAGACCACAGATATCATCGGGTTTGGGGTGGGGTTTGCGTCTGGGAACAAGGTTGGCCTATCGCGGCCGCCCCTTGTCGCCGCGCATGATCCTGCATATCTTGCTGCGTACAGCACCGGCATCGCGCCGTGCCTGCTGCGCCCGAGGGCTCATCGCCCTGACCCTGTCAGGCCCCCTGATCCCCTGAGCACGACCCGGCCCGGCACATTGCCCGACCGGGATCATTCAGGAGACGATCCCATGTCCAAAGGAAAGAGCCAGAGCAACCGCGAGGCAAAGAAACCCAAGAAGGAAAAGCCTAAGGTTCTCGCCACCGCGAATTCCAACAGTGGCAAGAACGCCACTGTGATAGCCGGCAAATCGGTCAAGTAACACGACCGGCATCGCCGCTCAGGCGGTGCCGCACGCGACACACCCAAGAGTGACTCACTCGGTAATGGCGGCCCCGTCCGAGCGTGGGTCGGCTGCGGCCTCGATCAATCCCGAGGCATGGCGCACCACCGCTCCGGCATGGCCGGCAAGATCAGAATAGGGTGCGATCAGCTCGACCTCATGCCCGGCCCGTTGCAGTGTCGCAACCAGATCCGGGTTGAAACGATCCTCGAGTTTCAGAGATGTGGTGTCTTGCCCCCATGTCTTGCCCAAGAGCCAACGGGGCGCGGTCACCGCCGCTTGCAGGTCCATGCCAAATTGCGCGTAGCGAGAAAAAACCGCCGATTGGGTCTGGGGCTGGCCCTCGCCACCCATCGTGCCATAGGCCATGACCCGCCCGTCGTGCAATTCGGCCATGGCGGGATTAAGCGTGTGGAACGGGCGCTTGCCAGGAGCGAGCTGGTTCGGCCCCGGAGCCAGCGCAAATCCCGCGCCACGGTTCTGAAAGAAGACGCCTGTGTCCGGGCATGTGAGCCCCGAGCCGAATTCCCAAAAGACCGATTGGATAAAGCTGACCACGGTGCCGTCGGCGTCGCAGGCCCCCATCCAGATCGTATCGCCGTCTTTGGGCTCATAAGGCCAAGGCAGGGCCTTGGTTTTGTCGATCCGCGCCGCCAGCCCGTCCAGCGCCGCATCCATCAGCCAATCCTGCGCCGGTGTCGCCATATGGGTGTGGTCACCCAGTTCGGCATTGCGCCGGATGAACGCCTGTTTTGTGGATTCGATCAGCCCATGGATGTGATCAAAGCCTTCGCCCGTCGTCACGAGCAGACGGTCAAATAGGCCAAGGATCATCAGGGATGAGATCCCCTGCGTGGGCGGTATCATGTTGTAGAGCCGCCCTTGCGATGTCTCCAAACTCAGTGGCGTCACCTGCTCTGCGGTATAGGCGCTGAAATCTTCGGCGCGCAGCGGGCTGCCGTTGGCCTCGAGATAGGCGGCATGGGTGCGGGCCAGCGGACCGTCATAGTAGGCGCGCAGGCCCTCGTCTGACAGGTGGCGCAGGGTACGGGCGAGGGCCGATTGACGAAGATGCGCGCCCGCCTCCGGCACCTTGCCACCGATCAGAAAGGTCTCGGCAAAGCCCGGAACGTCGCGCAGCCCGTCCAGTTTTTCAGCCGTGGTGCGGGATTGATTACCAGTCACGGCGATACCGTGTTCGGCATAGGCAATCGCCGGGGCCAAAAGGCGAGAGAGCGGCAGCCTTGTCTCCTGCACCCCAAGCGCAGCTTGCCAGCCACCGATTGTGCCGGGAACGGTCAGCGCAGCCAAACCGCCCCGCGTAGGGATCGCACGATCATGCCCGCGCGCCGCATACCACTCCGGTGTCGCTAGCCCCGCCGCCTGTCCGCCCGCAAAAATGCCGACGGGCGTCTTGCCCGGTTGCTTGATCAGCCAGAACCCATCTCCGCCGATGCCGTTCATATGCGGATAGACCACGGCAATCGTGGCAGCAGCGGCAACCATCGCCTCTATCGCCGTGCCACCGTCGCGCAGCACATCGCGCCCCGCCAGAGCGGCGGCGCGGTGGGGTGCGGACACCGCGCCGTTATATCCCAAGGCAGCATGGAGCATGAGTCACCATCCGATCGCTTGGGGCAGCCATGTGGCCAGCCCCGGTGAAAAATAGACAAGGCTCAACGCGACAAGCTGGAGGCCGATGAAGGGCAGAACGCCTTTGTAGATGTCCGACGTCGTGACCTCGGGCGGGGCGACGCCCTTGAGAAAGAACAGCGCCCAGCCGAAGGGTGGCGTGAGAAACGAGGTTTGCAGGTTCATCGCCACCAGAATGGCAATCCATGTCAGATCCGCGCCCGATTGCATGAAAATCGGCAAAAAGAGCGGCAAAGCGATGTAGGAAATCTCGATCCATTCCAGAAAGAAACCCAGCACGAAGAGCAAGAGCATCAGGAAAAAGATCTGACCGTCCAGCCCCCCCGGAACGCTGGAAAACGCTGATTGCACCAGATGTTCGCCCCCAAGGCCGCGAAAGGCCAATCCGAATGGCTGGGCGAAGATCAGGATCAGGAACACCATTGCTGAGGTGACAAACGCCGCGCGCACTGCGTCGCGCAGGATCGAGAGATTGAGCCGTCCTGCCAGCGCCGCGAGAACGATAGAGCCGAACGCGCCCATGGACGCGGCCTCGGTCGGGGCAGCAACGCCGCCGATGATCGAGCCCAAGACCAGCACGATCAGGGCAATGGGCGGAAAGACGACCTTGAGCAGTTTGCCCGCAAGTTCGCCACGCAACATCGCGGCGCGCTCCTCGAGTGGGATGGCGGGCAGGGTCTTGGGCGAGAGAAACCCGAGGATGAGAACATAGCCCACAAACAGTCCCGCCAGCATCAGCCCCGGCAAGAGAGCCGCCGCAAAGAGCGTACCCACGGATTGCCCCATGATATCGGCAAGCAGGATCAGAACCAGACTGGGCGGAATGATCTGCCCAAGCGTACCCGAGGCACAGATGACACCTGCGGCCACGCTGGCGCTGTAGCCACGCTTGATCACCGGGCCGAGTGCGATCAGCCCCATCGTGACCACGGTCGCACCGACCACACCAGAGGCCGCCCCCATCAGCACACCAACGAGAATGATCGCCAGCGCCATTCCCCCGCGCAAGCCGCCCATGGCAAAGCCTATGACCTCCAGCAGGTCTTCGGCTATTCGGGATTTTTCGAGCATGATCCCCATGAAGATGAAGAGGGGCAGCGCCAGAAGCGTGTAATTGGTGATCACCCCGAATATCCGCGCGGGCATCAGCGTGAAGAGCATGGAGCCAAAGCCCATGTAGCCAAACACAAACCCTGTCACGCCAAGGCAGATCGCCACCGGCATGCCAATGAGCAACAGGATGAAGAATGCGCCGATCATGCACAGCGCGAGAATTTCTGTATAGGGCATTGGACTTGCCTATTCCTGTCTTTCTGGAGGACGTGTCATCAGTTTGAGCGCGGCATGTCCGGTCATCGCCACTGCCTGCACCGCCAAGAGCACGAAGGCCAAGGGCATGGTCGCCTTGAGCAGGTAGCGATATCCGAGACCGCCGGGGTCGGGCGAGCCTTCGTTGATCGCATAGCTCGATTGTACGTAGGCGATGCAAAGCCACGCGATGATCAGCGCGAGGGCAAAAAGGGCGATGTTAGAGACGAAATCAACCAGCGCCTGCGTCCTGGGGCGCATCGTGCCGTAGAAGATGTCGACCCGAACCTCGCCCCCCTGATTGAGACCGTAAGACATGCCAAAGAGCGCGCTCACGGCCATGATGTGCCACTCGGCCTCTTGCAAGGCGACGGTGCCGTAGGAAAAGAGGTAGCGCGCCAACACATTGAACGCGACAACGAGCACCAGTGCCAGCGCGCTCCATGCCGCGACATGTCCGGTCACACGGACGAGGCCAGAGGCCCCGTCCGTAACGCGTTTGATCCCGGCCTGCATCACAAGGCGTAGAGCGGCTTTTCGGACACCGAGGCCCAGCTGTCATGCTCTGCCTTGAACGCCATAAAGGCGTCATGCACCTTTTTGGTCGCCGGATCGGCGGCGGCGCCTTCCTCCAGCACCTTCTGCGTGACGGCTTTCAGCTCGTCCACCACGTCCTGCGGCAAGGTGTTGGCGATCACGCCCTCATTCTCGACCAGATCCTTGAGGGCGGCGGCGTTATTCGCCTCGCACCATGTGTGGCTCTCGAGATTGCAGGCCATGGCGGCGGTGGACACGATCGCCTGAAGATCGGCCGGCAGCGTGTCCCACGCGGCCTTGTTGATCAAGAGTTCGGTCACGTTGGAGGGTTCGTGCCAGCCGGTCGTGTAGTAATATTTGGCCGCGTTGTGCAATCCGAGGCGACGATCCTGATAGGGTCCGACAAATTCCGCCGCATCAATCACGCCGCGTTCCAGCGCCGGGAAAATCTCGCCGCCCGGCAGCAGTTTCACATCGACACCCAGCGCGGCATAGACTTTGCCGGCAAGGCCGGGGATGCGCATCTTGAGGTCTTTGAAATCGGCGACGCTCTCGATCGGTTCACGGAACCAGCCGGTCATCTGCACGCCGGTATTGCCCATCGGCAGCGCCTTGAGGCCAAGCGGCTCGTAGAGTTCGTCCCAGAGCGCCATGCCGCCGCCATGATAGAGCCACGCCGTCATGCCCTGAAAGTTCATGCCAAAGGGCACAGTCGTGAAATACTGCGCCGCAGGCAGTTTTCCGGCCCAGAAATAGGCGTTTGCGGCGTTCATTTCGACCGCGCCACCGCGCACGGCGTCAAAGCCTTCAAGCGCCGGGATCAACTCACCCGCAGCGAAATGCTGAATGGTGAGGCGACCATCAGACATAGCGGCAACCTTGTCGCAGAAATCCTTGGGGCTGCCCGGACCCTCGACATAAAAGGGGGAACCGGGACCATAGGCGTTGGTCATTTTCCATGCGAAACTCGTCTGTGCCCGCGCAATGCTCGGTGCGGCCAGAGGGGCGGCGGCAGTGGCCGCCAGAAACTTGCGTCTGTCCATAGTCCTGTCCTTTTCCATCGGTTGCAGATGGGCAGACCATGATGTTCCGAAGACCAGAAACCAGATTCCGCAGCGCGGAAAATACGAGCTTGCCGCGTTCTGTATACAATTTTGGTGAAATTCAGGCAGGGTGGCTAGAAAATGGGCAGCATATAAAGGTTTGGCGGGCGCGGCACGGCAGATTCGCCATATCTCTGCCTCCCGACTCGGATGAGTTCGCGCGCAGGACAGCTATGTCCCGTCGGCCTCAGGCCCAGTCTGCCTCGACGATATTCAGGGTGCCGATGCGGGAATATAGCGTTGTTGGCTTGATCCCGAGCAAGGCGGCGGCACCGGAGGGACCAGCAATGCGGCCGCGTGTTTCGCGCAGGGCGGCGATCAGATTGACCCGAACCAAGTCCTGCATCTGCGCCTCGGTCCGAAAGGATCGGCCTGTCTCTGCCTGCGGACCCACGCCGCCCAGTTCGACAACCAGCTTGCGATCCTGTGACACAATTGCGGCCCGTTCCATCACGTTGTGAAGTTCGCGCACATTGCCGGGCCAGTCGTAGGATTGAAGCTGTTGCACCACCCCTTCGGTCAACACCGGTTCCGGGCGGTTGAGCCTGCGACAGGCGATCTTGAGCAGATGGGCGGCCAGAAGCGGGATATCTTCTTGCCGGTCGCGGAGTGGCTGGCAGGTGATGGGGAAGACGTTGAGAAACAGATACAGGTCTTCGCGGATGCGGTGAGAGCGGCGGGCCTGTTTGTCCGACAGTGTGGTCGAGGCGATGACGCGTATATCGAGCGGCTTTTCGCGGGTATCGCCCAGACGGGTCACGGCGCTGTTTTGCAAGGCGGCCAAGAGTTTGCCCTGTATCTCAAAGGGCAGTTCCTCGACATCATCGAGAAAGAGCGTGCCGCTATGCGCCAGTTCCAGTTTGCCGGGCTTGTCGCGTGTGGCCCCGTTGGGGGCGCCGCGCACCTGACCCCATAATTCGGCCTCCACCTCTTCGGGCGCGACAGAGCCGCATTTGAAATGGATGAGGGGGCGGCGCGCGCGCGGGCTGGCCTTGTGAATAGCGGTGGCGACAAGAGATTTGCCGGTGCCGGTTTCCCCGCTGATAAACACGGTGGCATCGGTGCGTGCCACAAGGTCGATGCGTTGAACGGTCTGGCGCACCGCTGGCGACGCGCCGATGATGTTGTGATGCGCGCGTTCTGTGGTGATCGCCTCTTGCAGATAGGCGTTTTCCTGTTCCAGCCGGTCGCGGAGCGCGGCAACCTCTGCCATCGCCTCGCGCAGCTTGCGTTCGTTTTCCTTGCGCTCGGTGATGTCGCGAAAGATCACGACGGCCCCGGCCAGAACATTCTGATCGTAGATCGGGGTCGAGACATATTCGACGCGGATCGGTTTGCCATCCTTGCGCCAGAACACCTCATCCTCGATCCGGTTGACCTCTTCAAAGCGGAAGGATTGATAGATCGGGCAGTCATGCGCGTGATACACATCGCCGTTGAGGTGGTGGTGGTGGATCACGGAATGAATGTCGTGACCCAAGAGATCTTCGGCGGTCCAGCCCAGCATTTCCTGTGCAGCGCGGTTGAGGAAGGTGGTCTTGCCATCCGCGTTGACGCCGTAGATCCCTTCTCCAGCGGCATTCAGGATCAGTTGGTTCTGGCGTTCCAGTTCGGAAAAGAATTCCTGTGCCCGCCGCCATTCGAGCAAACCTGAGCGGTGCAGTTCAGCGGCCTGCGCGATGCGGTCGTGCCGCTCCATTTCCGCGAGATCGAGCAGGGTCAAGGCAAGGAGCGACGGGGCATTGGCAACCAGCCTGCCCCGGATTTCAACGCGCAGGGGCGTGCCCTTGGTCGTGGCCAGGGTGATGTCGCGGCTCCACGCCTCGCCCCGGTGAGCGATTTCATCCACCAGGACGATAAAACCGGGCAGGCTGGCGCCGACCAATGGTGAAAAGGGCGTGCTTGGGGCAGGCTCCAGATCAAGCAACTTGCGGGCACGGGGGTTGGCCGCAACGATCCGGTCGGCGACAAGGTCAATCACCAGCGCCGCCTCGGCCAGCGCGTCAAGCAGGGAATCGGGGGTTGTCGGTATCTCTCGCATGGGATCAGGAAACACTGCCGCATCGCAGCACGGCAATACGAAATATCGTAAATTACGAAAACCCGTAAGTGTCTCTTGGTATGGAATTATATTAACTATATGTAATCATGTTGAAATTTAACGTGCTTAAAATTTAGGCGCTCCCCTTTTGTGTCGGATCGCTTCGTCGGATCATGGGTGCAACTGTATCTGAGCGAGAGGACGCGAGATGACAACGAAGAGCCTTGGCGACCCATTTTCGGAAAAGAACGATCTGCGCCACGGCGCGTCCTGTGGCTGCGCGACATGCAAGACAGCGGCGCACGGGTCCGCCGCGCAGGTGATGTCCCCTGAGGCGATGATGGAGCGCGCGGTCGAAAGCGCCGTGGTGCGGTCGGTGTTCGGTCACAGCGACATCGGGCGGCGGTCGTTCATGGGGATGATGGGCGGCGGCACGGTTGCGGCAGCCCTTGCGTCGGTGTTTCCGCTCGATGCGGCCAAGGCGGCCATTCTGGATAATCTCGGCACGCCGGAAAAGACCGATCTCAATATCGGGTTCGTTCCGATCACCTGCGCCACGCCGATCATCATGGCGCAGCCGATGGGGTTCTATGAGCGCTACGGCTTGAACGCGAGCGTGATCAAGACCGCCGGTTGGGCCGTGGCGCGCGACAAGTCGCTCTCGGGGGAATATGACGCGAGCCACATGCTGACACCGATGCCTCTGGCCATGACACTCGGGGCAGGCTCGACCGCCGTTCCCTATATCATGCCCGCCGTCGAGAACATCAACGGACAGGCCATCGTGCTGTCGAACGAGCATCTGGACAAGCGCGACCCCAAGCAATGGAAGGGATTCACCTTTGGGGTGCCGTTCGAATATTCGATGCACAACTTCCTGCTGCGCTATTATGTGGCCGAACATGGGCTTGACCCGGATGTGGATATCCAGATCCGCGTGGTGCCGCCGCCCGAAATGGTGGCGAACCTGCGCGCCGGGAACCTTGACGGTTATCTCTCGCCTGACCCGTTCAATCAACGCGCCGTGTGGGAGGGGATCGGCTTTATCCATATCCTGACCAAGGAGATCTGGGAGGGGCACCCCTGCTGCGCCTTTGCTGCACCGCTGAGTTTTGCCACGGATATGCCCAACACCTATGGTGCGCTGCTCAAGGCGATCATCGACGCCACGCAATACGCCTCGAACCCAGAGAACCGCAAGGAAATCTCGGCGGCGATTGCGCCCACCAACTATCTCAATCAGCCGGTCGAAGTGATCGAACAGGTGCTGACCGGCACCTATGCTGATGGTCTGGGTGCGGTCCAGCAAGTGCCTGACAGGATCGACTTTGATCCCTTCCCCTGGCATTCGATGGGTGTGTGGATCCTTACCCAGATGAAGCGGTGGGGCTACATTGAAAATGACATTGACTACAAGGCTGTGGCCGAACAGGTCTATCTGGCTGCCGATGCCAAGAAGGTGATGAACGATCTGGGTTATGACGCGCCCGACATCACCTACAAATCGCACACCATCATGGGCAAGACATTCGATCCGGCAGAGCCCGAGGCCTATGTCAAAAGCTTCGCCATTGGGAAGGGCTGAGCGATGTCCACGCTGTCGCTGAACCAACGTGCCCTGCTCTTGTCTGTGGTGCTGCTTTTTGTCGGGCTCTTTGTCTGGGAGATGGCAATCCCGGCACAAAAGGCCGTGGGCGAATTGACGGAATACGAGCGGTTGACCGGCGGGGGCGCACAAAAGGCAGGTGTGCCGCCCCCCTCTCAGGTCCTGGCAAAGGCGTGGGAGGAACTGAGCAATCCGTTCTACGATGCCGGGCCCAACGACAAAGGGATCGGGATTCAGATCGGCTATTCGATCTACCGGGTGCTGTCTGGCTATCTGATGGCGGCGCTGGTGGCGATACCGCTGGGGTTCCTGATCGGCATGTCGCCGGTCGCCTACAAGGCGCTGAACCCGTTCATTCAGGTGCTGCGCCCCATTTCGCCGCTCGCATGGATGCCGCTGGCCCTCTTCATCATTCAGGACAGCGAGGCGAGCGCGATCTTTGTGATCTTCATCTGCTCGATCTGGCCGATGCTGATCAACACCGCCTTTGGCGTGGCAGGCGTGCGCAAGGATTGGGTGAATGTGGCGCGGACGCATGAGCTGGGGCATTTCAAGACCGCCTTTACGGTGATCCTGCCTGCCGCCGCGCCGACCATCGTGACCGGCATGCGGATCTCCATTGGCATCGCGTGGCTGGTGATCGTCGCCGCTGAGATGCTCGTAGGTGGGACGGGCATTGGGTACTACGTCTGGAACGAGTGGAACAACCTCGACCTGACCTCGGTCATCTTTTCGATCCTGATGATCGGCATTGTCGGCATGATGCTGGACGCGGCCTTTGCCACGCTCCAGCGCGCCGTGGCCTATGCGGAATAAGGAGCCGTGAGATGAGCAAACCGTTTCTGTCGATCGAGAATCTTACCCAGTGTTATCCGGATGGCCAAGGCGGCACGATGACCGTCTTTGAAAACGCCACATTCGGCGTGGAAAAGGGCGAATTCGTCTGCATCCTCGGGCATTCGGGCTGTGGCAAATCCACCATCATGAACATTCTCGCGGGCCTTGCAGAGCCGACCAGCGGCGTGGTCAAGATGGATGGGTATGAGGTGTCGGGGCCAAGTCTGGACCGGGGGGTGGTGTTTCAGAACTATTCCCTGCTGCCGTGGCTCAGCACGCTCAAGAACGTGAGCTTTGGGGTGGCCGCGCGGCATCCCGACTGGTCCAAGGCCAAGGTGTTGGACCATTCCCGTGAATATCTGGCGATGGTGGGGCTGGAAGGGGATGTCATCCACCGCAAGCCCAGCCAATTGTCGGGGGGTATGCGGCAGCGGGTGTCGATTGCCCGCGCCTTTGCCAATCACCCCAAGCTTTTGTTGCTGGATGAACCGTTCGGCGCGCTCGATGCGTTGACGCGGGGCACAATTCAGGACGAACTGCTCAAGATATGGGGCGGCACCGGGCAGACAGTGTTCATGATCACCCATGACATCGACGAGGCCATCTTGCTGGCGGATCGTATCCTGCTGATGACCAACGGTCCCTTTGCCCGCGTGGCCGAGTCGGTCGAGATCACGATCCCGCGCCCGCGCAACCGGACCGAGATCGTGGAGCATCCCAACTATTACCCGATCCGCAACCATATGGTGCAGTTTCTAGGCAAACGGTCAAAGGAGTTGGCCGGCCAAGCGTCGGATGGGGCAGCACAGTCCCCTGCGACCGTTCGCATCGAAAGGACCCCGCCGGAGGATGAGAGCGGCGAGGCCCGTCGGCTGCGCGCCGTGAATCTGTGACACCGATTTTCACCTGAGACCAAAGGAATGGAGGACACCATGAAAGACACTTTGAATATGCCCGCACTGATGACCAAGGAGGATGTGACCACCCTGATCCTGATCGCGAAGAAAAAGACCGGGATGAAATGGGAAGAGATCGCAGAGGGCATCGGCATGTCGCCGGTCTGGACCCACTCTGCCTGCATGGGCATGAACACCATGCCCAAAGCCAAGGCAGAGGCGCTTGTGGCGCTTCTCGATCTGCCGGAGGAGGCGGTTTCGGTGCTGGAGGAATATCCGACCAAGATCTGGGAACAGGCGGTGCCGACCGATCCCTGTATCTATCGCCTCTATGAGATCGTGGGCGTTTACGGCCCGACGATGAAGGCGCTGATCCAAGAAGAGTTTGGCGATGGCATCATGTCGGCGATTGATTTCGACATGAAGATCACCCGCGTCGCCAATCCCAAGGGTGACCGCGTCAAGGTCGAGATGTCGGGCAAGTTTCTGGGGTATAATTCCTGGTAACAGGGATCATTCAGAGCCGGGTTTAATCAGGGACGCCGGGACAGGTTGAAACACCGGGCCACGCAACGTTGCCGAGCGGCGCATAGGGAGTGCGCCGCTCGGATGGATAACTGAGTTACAAAAGGAAATCCGACGCGTCGAGATCAGACAAGGCAACGTCGTCAATCCGAAGCACGTCCGCCCCACCAAAGCGAAAGAACGTGTCACCGTTGCGTTCGGTTGCAAGGTCGAGGAGTTGGGCGAACCCTCCCAACGCATAGGCGGTCAGATCAATCATATCCGCTCCATTGGTAAAGTCGGCGATCTTGTCGAGGCTATCGTCGCGTTCAAAGACAAAGACATCGTTGCCCAAACCACCCGTGTAGGTGTCACGCCCGCTCCCACCGTCCAATGTGTCATTGCCACGATTTCCGAACACGCGATCATTCCCTCCGCCGCCATCGACCAGATCGTCACCGCCTCCGCCTTTGACACGATCTTTGCCTTCACCCCCAGAGACCGTATCGTCGCCCCGATCACCCCGAACGTGGTCATTGCCGTCACCACCCAGCACAACATCATCACCCTGATCGCCGCGCACGTCATCGTCGCCTTTGCCGCCGTCCACCGTGTCATTGCCTCGATCACCACGCACGCGGTCTTTGCCACTGCCACCGTCAAGACTGTCGTCGCCTGCGCGCCCGCGCAGGTCATCCTTGCCACCATGGCCATTGATGGACTCTGAAACGGCGCGGCCTTCGATACGATCCTTGCCTTGGGTCCCGTTGAGCACGTTCACCGGTGAGGTCTCTGGTCCCGGCCCCACATCGCCAGACCCTTGATCGGGGGTGCCATCATCGCCGGTGCTGGGGGTGCCAACATCGCCAGACCCCTGATCGGGCGTGCCATCATCGCCGGTGCTGGGGGTACCAACATCGCCAGACCCCTGATCGGGCGTGCCATCATCGCCGGTGCTGGGGGTACCAACATCGCCAGACCCCTGATCGGGCGTGCCATCATCGCCGGTGCTGGGGGTACCAACATCGCCAGACCCCTGATCGGAGGTGCCATCATCGCCGGGGGATGTATTGGGGGTGCCGTTCACAAAGGAATTGAGGCGCGCGGTGTCAGACGCGGTTGCGACGCGCTCGACGATGGTCTCGTTGGCCGCATTCTTGCGTTCATAGATTCCATTAGAGATTTCTTCCTTTGTGCCATCCGCAAAAGTGACCTCGATCGACGAACCGACGACCTCGACACTGGTGACTGCGGACGAGCTGGGCTGGTTGGTCGTTTCAAAGCTGCCGGCCAAAGCTGTCAATCTTGTGGTGTCGGCCAAAGTGGCCGGACGCTGTTCGACGGTGTTACCTTGGCTGTTCTTGCGTTCGTACACGCCAGCCTCGACCTCTTCGCGTGAACCATCCACATATTCGATCTTGATTTTGTTCGTTCGCAATTCGACTGCCATAATTTCCATTGGGGTATTCCTCTGATTGGTCATGGGAGGACCCTAGGGCGCTCTGCTGCTCCGCGGATCGTCAGGACGTCGGGCGAAATTTCCGACGATCGTCGGAAGATCAGTCGTGGTCCCAAAATTGAAAGTGCCCCGGGCCGGTCAGGCCTGGGGCGTCGGTTGCTAAGACTGGGGGGCAGAGCAAGCCGTCATCCGGCGCATTCGGGATGCTCCAGTATGTCACCCGGATCGTCACAGCCCGAGCCACCAGGCACGCGCAGTTTGCTGCGCCGACCGCGGCCCCGGCGGTCAAAGGCGTCATCGACCGGCTCAAGATCAGGCTGCATCTGAGAAAGCCCTGCGATGGCGCTGGTGGGTTGAGCGGCAAAGGTCGGTGCCGCGATTGTGCCCAACAGGATCAGGGCGGAGGTGGCAAGAAGCGTCTTCACGATCGTGTCTCCCGATACCAAGGTTCGCCTGATCAGCTTTGCGCAGATGTGAGGTCTGTGGCGGGCTCGAAGGTGGGGCGAATACGCGGCACGAAAGTCGGACGTGGATTAGGGTCAGAGCCCCTTTTCCCGCGCCATGATCGCCGCCTCGACGCGGTTGCGCACATGCAGTTTCTGAAGAATGTTGGTCATATAATGTTTGACGGTGGCCTCGCGCAAACCAAGCTCTTCGCCAATCTCGCGATTAGAGGAGCCACGCGCCACCAGTCGGAGAATCTGCTCTTCGCGATAGGTGAGATCCGAGATGGGATCGGATGTGCGGGCATTGCGGATTTTGCCGGCCCCCATGGCCGAGAGCACCTTTCCAGCCAGTCCGGGAGAGATATAACTCCCGCCCGCACGAACGCTACGCACGGCTTCCACAAGCGTCTCGACAGCAACGCCCTTGAGCACATAACCGGAGGCCCCCGCCTTGAGCGCACGCAAAAGATCGTCATCCTGCTCGGAAACTGTCAGCATGATCACCTTGATCGCCGGAAATCGTTCGCCGATCCTTTCGGCAGCCGTGATCCCATTGCCGGGCATCGAGATGTCCAGCAGCGCAATATCCGGCATGTGGTCTGCTGCTGCCTGAATGGCGCCATCGGCACTTGTGCATTCCGCAACGACGTCGATATCGCCAGCCTCTTGCAGAGAGCGGGCAACGCCGCCGCGAAACAGCGGGTGGTCGTCGGCGACTACGACGCTGATACGGTCCGTCACACCGCCCTCTCATGGATCGGCAGACGCATGGTCAGGCGGGTTCCCTGCCCGGGATCACTGTCAATTTCGAATGCGCCCCCGACACTTTGCACCCGCTCGCGCAGACCTGCGAGCCCGATCCGGCCCGTGTCTGCCGTGGCGTTCGGATCGAACCCGGAACCCTGATCACTGACGGTCACGACAAGCATGCCATCCTGAATTCCGAACTCGATACTCTGCCCTATGCCACCTGCATGGCGCCACGCATTCGTCAGCCCTTCTTGCACAAAGCGAAAGAGGCAAATCAGTTGTGGCAGTCCCGGCCGCATATTCCCGTCGTTCTTGTCACCACCATCCAGAAGAACTTCGGTCTGGGTCCGTTCGGTATGCGCTTCGGCAGCCCGCCGGATCGTTTCTGCGATGGAGGCCCCTTCGAGCTTGGGCAACACCAGTCCGCGCGCCAGCCCACGGATGTCACCAAGCGCGTCGTTGAGCGCCTTTAGGATCAAGTCTGCCTCTTCGGGGCCGTTCGCGTTGCGCCAAGCGCTGATGCGCATATTGGCAAAGGACAGCGCCTGCGCGGGACCATCATGCAATTCTGCCCCAATCCGTTGCAGCAATTGCTCGTTGAGTGCCGAAAACCGTTCGGATGCGTTCTGAATTCGCAGGCGCAACAGGTCGTTCTGGAGACCGACCAGCGTGATCAGGTTCAGCCGCTGCTCCAGTTCGGACCTTTGCGTCTCGATCGTCCGGCTTCCGGCGCGGACGATACCGAACAGGGCGAGAAATGTTGCACCGGCAAGCGCGGCGACGATTGCCCAGGCGGTCAGCCGAGCGAAACGCAGATCGTCTTTCAACTCGCTGGCATCCTGATAAAACTCCGCAACTGCGATAATCTCTCCTGTGCGGATCGAGTGGATCGGATTGTAGACCTCTAGCAGAGGCACACCAAGCGCGCGCTCGCCTTCTGATTCGTCATGGTCGAGCTCATCGAATCCAGCGAAAATATCCCCTTGCCACGCCTGCTGAAGATCGCCTTTCGGCTCGAATTTCTGGCCAATCAGATCGGGATCGCTCGCATAGGCGACAAGGCCACCGTCTTTCCATATCTTGACGGACAGAATCCTTTCCCGAACAGCTGGCCGCGCGAGAATCTCCTCCAGATTGGCGCGTTGTTCCCGCGAGAGTTCGTTGCCATCCGCCAAGTCCTGCGACAGTGGCGCAATCAGGCTCTCCATGTAGACCGCGGCCGAAATCGCAGAATTGCGCACGACGGCGCTTTCGATGCGCTGATTGACGAAAGCCCCGATCAGAATCATGCTGAAAAGGCTGACGATGCCGCCAACGATGGCAAAGCGGAGATGCATCGGCAGCGAGTGATACCATCTTCGGACCCAACGCCACAGCTCGGATGAGCGTTGCCCAAGTCGAACATCCCTGACAGCGTAATCGTGTTCCATAAAGTTCACCGGAGCCTCCACGAGTCTGTACGGAATGTCATGTCCTGAATTATTGAGTTTACAAAGCGTGGCCGAGGCGACGACTTGGATTGCGGTCGCGCTCACGGAAATTTCTAGTCTGCTATTTCTCTTTATGCGATCCCTGCCTCAAGGTCTTCCGACTTAAGTCGGTCCGATCTTGACCAAGAGAAACCGCAAGACGGCGGAACACGATGCCCATGCGTGTCCCTAGAGCGGCCTCGAACCGCGCCAAGGAGCGTCATGGCACCGCGATATTCGGGGATCTGGCTTCAGACCCTGCCGCATTTGAACAGTCTCGGTGGCCTGGGGTCAGACCGCGCTAGACCAGCACCTCGATCTCGTCCTGGGCGCCGACCCCGAAGACACGCTTGTAGCGGGCAATCTCGCTTGCCGGGCCCATCGCCTTGCGCGGATTGTCCGAGAGCTTGACCGTGGGCCGCCCATTGGCAGCCACCGCCTTGCACACCAGTGAGAAGGGTTCCAGCGCATCATCCGGCGTCAGGCCCCTGAAATCATTGGTCAGAAGCGTGCCCCAGCCAAAGGAACAGCGCACACGCCCCGAGAACCGCTCATGCAAGGCAATGATCCGGTCCACGTCGAGGCCGTCGGAAAAGATCACCATCTTCTTGAGTGGATCCTCGCCGCGCGATTTCCACCAATTGATTGCCGTTTCCGCGGCGTCTTCGGGGGCCCCGGAATCGATGCGGATGCCGGTCCATCCGGCCAACCAATCGGGGGCATTGTCGAGAAACCCGCGCGTGCCATAGGTATCGGGCAAGATGATACGCAGGTTGCCATCGTGTTCCTCGTGCCAATCCGAAAGCACCTCATAGGGCGCGCGCGCCAAAGCCGCGTCATCCTCGGCCAAGGCGGCGTAGACCATCGGCAATTCATGGGCATTTGTGCCGATCGCCTCTAGATCGCGGTTCTTGGCGATGAGGCAATTCGACGTGCCGACAAAGCGGTTGCCCAAACGCTCGCTCATGGCCTGCACGCACCAATCCTGCCACAGAAACGAATGGCGCCGTCTTGTGCCGAAATCGGCGATGCGCAGCCCCTCGATGGGGCGCAGGCGTTCGACCTTTTCCCAGAGTTTCGTCATGGCGCGGGCATAGAGCACCTGAAGCTCGAACTTCTTGAGGTGATGCAGCACGGCGCGGGAGCGCAATTCCATCAGCACGGCCAGCGCCGGAATTTCCCAAAGCATGACTTCGGGCCATTTGCCCTCAAAGGTCAGCTCATATTGCCCATCCCGCTTTTCGAGATGATAGGGCGGCAGGCGCAGCGCCTCGAACCAGTCCATGAACTCGGGCGTGAACATGCTGCGCTTGCCATAGAACATGTTGCCCCGCATCCACGTGCTCTCGCCGCGCGACAGGGACAATGACCGGATGTGATCCAGTTGCTCGCGCAGCTCGCCCTCGTCCACCAGTTCGGCCAGACGGATCGAAGTGCTGCGGTTGATCAGGGAAAAGGTGACGGTGGTGTCTGGCCTGTTCCGAAACACCGACTGACACATCAGCAGCTTGTAGAAATCGGTGTCGATCAGAGATCGGACAATCGGGTCGATCTTCCATTTGTGGTTATGCACACGGGTGGCGATATCGACCATGAGCGGCCTCCGGCGGGACAATTGCGGCGGTTAAACCAAAGCGGGCGGGCGCGTGCAAGGCGGATCGGCGGGCACCACCCGCCCTCTGCTCCGGCTTTTTCGAGAGTTTGACGAGAATTCAGGCGGATTTGGTAAATTAATCTTACCAGAATGCTTGCCTTTGCTTGGATAACCGTTACGATCTGGCGTGTGTGGCGGATTGCAGGGCCTCGAATCGCCCGTGGGGGAGACGCTTTGCCCGCCATCAAGAGCAATCTGACGCACAAGAATTTATGGGAGGAATACCATGACAGACAAGTCTAAGATGGACCGACGCTCGTTCCTGCGCCGCGCGGCGGTTGGGGCGCCCGCGATTGCTGCGGGCTCGCTCGCGGCCCCGGCGGTGCTGGCACAGGCGCCGTTGGTTCTCAAAATGCAGACATCCTGGCCCGCCGGTGATATCTGGCAGGAAATGGCACAGGATTACGCGACCCGGGTCGAGGAAATGTCCGGTGGCCGCCTCAAGATCGACGTGCTGCCCGCAGGCGCTGTCGTGGCCGCGTTCCAGGTGCTTGATGCCGTGAATGACGGCGTTCTCGACATGGCGCATTCGGTGCCGGTCTACTGGTACGGCAAGAACAAGGCCGCGTCGCTCTTTGGCACCGGCCCCGTGTTCGGTGGCTCTGCCACAACAATGCTGAGCTGGTTCTATGAAGGTGGCGGCAAGGCGCTCTATGACGAACTGACCCAAGACGTCATGGGTCTGGAAGTCGATGGCTACATGGGCTTCCCGATGTTCGCGCAGCCCTTTGGCTGGTTCAAAGGCGAAGTGAACACTGTTGCCGACCTGAACGGCTTTAAATATCGCACTGTGGGCCTTGCGGCTGACCTGCTTCAGTCGATGGGCATGTCCGTGGCACAGCTTCCGGGTGGCGAGATCGTCCCCGCGATGGAGCGTGGCGTGATCGACGCGTTCGAGTTCAACAACCCGTCGTCGGACCGGAACTTTGGCGCGCATGATGTGGCCAAGAACTATTACCTGTCCTCGTATCACCAGGCCTCCGAGAGCTTTGAATTCCTGTTCAACAAGCTCACCATGGAAGATCTGGACCCCGATCTGCGTGCGATTCTGAAATACGCGGTCGAAGCGGCCTCTACGGCCAACACCGCCAAAGCGATGCGTCGTTATTCGGCAGACCTCAAGTGGCTGCAAGAAGAGGCCGGTGTCACCATTCACCGCACCTCGACAGACATTCTGAATGGCCAGATCGAGGCATGGGACAAGCTGATCCCGGTTCTCGAAGAAGATCCGTTCATGAAGAAGTGTCTCGACAGCCAGCGTGCTTGGGTTGAACAGGTCACCTACTATGAACTGATGAACGCACCGGATTATGCGCTTGCCTTTGATCACTACTTCCCCGGCAAGCTGAAGATGTAATCACGGTACAATACCGTTGCAACAAGGGCCCCGGCGCAGTAAACGCCGGGGCCACTTTCAAAATAGAGGGGGCTCCGTGTGATCGGTTTCATACGTTTCGCCGACAACCTGTCGGCTTGGTTCGGCAAGGCGTTTGCCTGGCTGATCGTCCTGATGGCCTTTGGCACTGGCTATGAAGTCGTGGTTCGCTACGTCTTCAACAATCCGACCGCCTGGGCGTTGGATGTGTCGTTCATCATGTACGGCACGCTTTTCATGATGGGCGGGGCGTATACCCTGTCGCGGGGCGGTCATGTGCGGGGCGATTTTCTGTATCGCCTCTGGCAGCCACGCAATCAGGCCAAGGTCGATCTGGTGCTCTATATCGTGTTCTTCTTTCCGGGTATCATCGCACTGATCGTGTCGGGCTGGAAATACGCCGCGCGGTCCTGGTCCTATGCCGAGGTGTCGGTCAATAGCCCGGCAGGCATTCCGATCTATCAATTCAAGACGGTGATCGTCGCCGCCGGAATCCTCCTCTTGATCCAAGGCATCGCTCAGGTGTTTCGCTGCATCCACTGCATGCGCACCAATGAGTGGCTCAAGGCCGATGAAGACGTCTTCGAGACCGAAGACCTGCTGATGCAAAAGGCCGCTGAGGCCGAAAAGGACGCACATCCATGACCGATCCGCAAATCGCCCTGATGATGCTGGGCCTTTTCCTAATCTTTGTTTTTCTCGGCTTTCCGATCGCCTTCACCCTCATGGCGATGGGTATTGGCTTTGGCTATTACGCCTACTTCGATGCGAGCCGGATGTGGCGCAGCTTTGACCGGTTGGCTGAGGATGCCGGGGCTTGGGACCAATGGAGTCTCTGGCTTGAGGGCTTCTTTAACAACCGAATATTCGACCTCTTCGTCAATCAGACCTATACGGTGATGTCGAACGAGGTTCTGACCGCTGTGCCGCTGTTCCTCTTCATGGGGTATATCGTCGAGCGGGCGAACATCGTGGACCGGCTGTTCGGGACGCTCAACATCGCAGCCAAGAATATGCCCGGCTCTATGGGCGTGGCGGCACTTGTGACCTGCGCGCTCTTTGCCACGGCCACCGGGATCGTCGGTGCGGTGGTGACGCTGATGGGTCTGCTGGCCCTGCCCGCCATGCTCAAGGCGCGCTATGATCCGTCCTTTGCCTCGGGCATCATCTGCGCGGGTGGCACGTTGGGTATTCTCATTCCGCCCTCGATCATGCTGATCGTCTATGCAGCGGCGTCGAGCGTCTCAATTGTGCGGCTCTATGCGGCGGCGCTCTTGCCGGGTCTTACTCTGGTTGGTCTCTATCTGGTCTACGTGATCGGCCGTTCGATCCTGCAACCGTCTGTGGCCCCGAAGCCCACAAAGGAAGAAATTCCCGACATCCCCAAGAGCCAGCTCATGCTGATGATCTTGACCTCGCTCGTGCCGCTGGCATTCCTGATCCTCGCAGTGCTTGGCTCGATCCTCTTTGGTCTGGCGACCCCGACAGAAGCGGCCTCCATCGGTGCGCTGGGCGGTATCTTCCTCGCCTTTGTCTACCGTGCCATGACATGGCAGCGGATGCGCGAGAGCGTATATCTGACCGTGCGCACCACGGCGATGGTTTGCTGGCTGTTTGTCGGTTCCTACACCTTCTCGGCGGTGTTCTCTTACCTCGGCGGGGAACATGTGATTTCGGAATTCGTCCAGAGCATGAACCTCAGCCCGCTGATGTTCCTGCTGTTGGCACAGCTCATCATCTTCTTGCTGGGCTGGCCGCTGGAATGGTCGGAGATTATCATTATCTTCGTGCCGATCTTTCTGCCGCTCTTGGCGTTCTTTGAGATTGACCCGCTGTTCTTTGGGATTCTGGTGGCTCTCAACCTGCAAACCAGTTTCTTAACGCCACCCATGGCCATGTCGGCCTATTACCTCAAGGGGATCGCCCCGCCAGAGATCAAGCTCACGCAGATTTTCTCGGGCGTCATGCCGTTCCTCTTCTGCGTCTTCATCGCCATGGCTCTGATGTATATCTTTCCGCAGATCGTGTTCTATCTGCCGGAGCTGATGTATGGCAAGTAAGGCCGAAATCCTGATGTTGGACGCGTGCACCCTTCGCACGCGTCTGGCCTCAGGGGCGCTGAGCGCTCTGGACTTGGTCGAGGCCTGTATCGCCCGGATCGAGGCACGCGAGCCAGAAATCCGGGCTTGGGCGTGGTTTGACGCCGATTTTGCCCGAATGCAGGCCAAGGCGCTCGACACGCAACGGCAAGCCGGGCGCCCCATCGGGGCGCTGCACGGTCTGCCGGTTGCGCTCAAGGACATCATCGACACCGCCAAGATTCCGACGGAGAACGGCTGTTCGCTGGACGCAGGCCGCATCCCCACCAAGGATGCCGCCATCGTCGCCCGGCTCAAGGCGGCAGGTGCGGTGATCATGGGCAAGACGGTCACGACCGAATTGGCCTATATGCACGCCGGACCCACCCGCAATCCGCTCAATACCGCGCACACGCCGGGCGGCTCGTCCTCGGGCTCTGCGGCGGCGGTGGCGGATGGGATGGTGCCGCTCGCGGTGGGCACGCAGACCGGCGGCTCGGTGATCCGCCCGGCGTCCTATTGCGGCGTGACCGGGTTCAAGCCCAGCTTTGGCGCGATCCCCCGCACCGGCGTTCTGATCCAATCGCCCACGCTCGATACGCTCGGCGTCTTTGCCCGCACGCCCGCCGATGCGGCGCTCTTGGCGGAGGTATTGATGGGCCATGACGCGGGCGATCCGGCGACCGTTCCCGCCCCTGTGCCATCGCTCTTGTCGGTGGCCTCCTCGACCCCTCCGCTCAAACCGGTCTTTGCCTTTGTCCGCCCGCCGGGCTGGGACAAAGCCGATCCGCAACTGCATGCCGCCTTTGAAGAACTGGTCGCGGCCTTGGGCGAACAGGTGTTTGAAGCCCCTCTGCCCACGGCGTTCAGTGAGGCTGCAGAGATCCGGGCACGGATCAATTTTGCGGAGATGGCGAAATACTACTATCGCTATGGCAAATCCATCGACGCGCTTGGGCCGCGCACGCAAGAGGCGCTGAACACGGGCAACGCCACGCTCGCGCGGGATTATCTGGCGGCGCTGGATTGGGCCGATGTGCTCTATGCCGGGCTGGGCGAGATCTTTGAGCGCTGCGACGCAATCCTCTGTCCTGCAGCCACTGGGCCCGCCCCCGAAGGGCTGAAATTCACCGGCGATGCGATTTTCAACGGGCTCTGGACGCTGACGGGAACGCCTGCGGTGACCGTGCCTGCCTTTACGGCGGAAAACGGACTGCCGATGGGGATTCAACTGGTTGCCGCACGCGGCAATGACGCGCGACTCTTGCGCAATGCAAACTGGTTTACGGGCTGGCTGAATGAAGCCGGAGCATGAGAAAAGGATGACGATATGAATAGATTTCTGGCGATATTTGCCTTCGCGGTCTTTACCGCCTTTCTCTACATCCTTGTGCGCAAGGTCGGCACGCTGGACCTGTGGATCGTGGTTGGCCTGACGGCAGCCTTGGCGGGGTATGATTTCGTGACCTCGAGCAAGAACAAAAGCTGACATGCCCGATAAGAAGGTTATTTGGATCCCGCGTCGCCTATCCGATGCCACGCTGGAGCGCGCGCGTCGTGATTATGAGGTGATCGTCAACGAGGCGGACACCCCCGGCACCGCCGAGGACATCATCGCCATGAGCCAGCGGGTGGACGGGATGATCCCCTGCCACTCGGAGCATTTCAGCGCCGATGTGGTAGCGCAGCTTGATCCGAGGCTCAGAATCGTCGCCAATCATTCGGTGGGTGTGGATCATTGCGATCTGGCAGCGCTCAAGGCCGCCGGTATCGTTGTCACCAACACGCCGGATGTGCTGTCTGACGCAACGGCCGAAATTGCCATGCTTCTGATGCTGGGTGCGGCGCGCCATGCGATCATGGGCGACCGGATCGTGCGACAAGGTCAATGGGATAGCTGGTCACCCTCCTTCATGGTCGGCAAGCAGATGACCGGCGCCCGCGTGGGCATCCTTGGGATGGGCCGCGTCGGTCGTGCCTTCGCCGCCAAGGCGCGCGGCTTTGATATGGAAATCCATTATCACAATCGATCGCGCCTCTCGCCCGAGGATGAACATGGCGCGATTTTTCATGCGGATGTCGAGAGCCTGCTTGATGTCTCGGATTTTCTGTCGCTGCACTGCCCGGCCACGCCCGATACGATCAATCTTCTCAATGCTGATCGCATCGCGCGTCTGCCTGCGGGGGCCGTTGTGGTCAACACCGCGCGCGGCGCTTTGATTGATGAACACGCCCTGCTCTCCGCCATCAAATCCGGCCATATCGCAGGCGCGGGGCTGGATTGCTTCAAGGTTGAACCGGGTGGCAATGCGGCCTTTGCAGCGCATGAAAACATCTTCATGTTGCCGCATATCGGCAGCGCCACACGCGCCACGCGGGACGCCATGGGCTTTCGCGCGCTGGGCAATCTGGATGCGTTCTTTGCTGGGCAAGAGCCGGGCGACAGGCTGGTCTGAGGCAGCCGGAGGTCCGGCAGGGCGTCAGGCGGCTTGCACCGCCTGCGCCTCGGTGACGATGGTATAGAGTGTCATGGGATCACTGTTCGACCGCAGTTTGGCGCATAGTCCGACATCCCGCAGAGTGCGTGACACAAGTGCAAGCGCCTTGAGGTGTTCAACCCCGGCATCAAGCGGCGCAAAGAGCGCAAAAGCCAGATCCACCGGCTGCCGATCTACCGCGTCAAAGTCGATCGGTTTTTCCAGCAAAGCCAGCACACCAACAACCTGCTCCAACCCTGGAAGGCGCGCATGGGGGAGAGCCACACCGTGACCAACCCCTGTCGGGCCAAGGCTTTCGCGTTCCAACAGCGCTTCGACAGCTGCGGAATGGGACACGCCATAGGCGGCCTCTGCAATGCTTCCAAGTTCGTGCATCAGACGTTTCTTGCTGGTCGCGCCTGATAGCACGCGCACTGCCTCTGGCTTGAGGATCATTGGAATTTCCATAAACTCTGTTGCTCAGACAAGCGTGTCACCGCCTGTCTCCCTCTCGTTATGGGTCAATCCAGCCGATATTGCCGTCCTCACGGCGATACACGACATTGACCGTATCCTTGCCTTGCTTGCGGAACACCAGCACCGGGGCGCCTGCCAACTCCATCTGCATGACCGCCTCACCAACCGAGAGCGACGGAATCTTGGTTTCCATCTCGGCGACGATGATCGGCTGAAGGCTGTCGGGCTCTGATTCCGGTTCCACACTATCTGAGGCGAGGATATAAGAGGACGCACCAAAGAGTTCAACCGGTTCCGCCCGCTCGCGGTGATGGTCCTTGAGGCGTCGTTTGTAGCGGCGCAGCTGCTTCTCCATTTTGGCGCAACAGGCATCAAAGGCAGCGTAGATCTCATGCGCCTTGGCGCTGGCCTGCGCGGTTAGGCCGGTGGACAGATGCACGATGGCTTCGCAGACGAATTCGCTGGCGCTCTTGGAAAAAACGACCATCGCGTCAGTCGGCCGGTCCGCGTATTTCGCGACCGCGCTACCCAACTCATCCTTCACATGAACCTGAAGGGCCTCGCCAATGTCGATCTGCTTTCCACTGATTTGATAACGCATCTCATCTCCTTCGTTTGACAAGCCGGGGGCATGCGCGGCACGCTTGCGCCGCGGGATTGCCTAGTCCCGGATGCGGGTACACGACAGGTGTTGAAATTGTCCCAAGACAGGCCCTTGTCGCGAGGGCCATTCGGGGAACAGCGCGAGATCAACACATGTCATAGCTCAATTGACGCGCTTTCCGCGCAGCTTGTCAATCTGATTTGAAGGATAGGGGCACGGATTCGCCGTGGCTCTGACGCTCAGGAAATCCGAAAGGTGTCGCCCAGATAGACGCGGCGCACGTTCTCGTTTTCCACAACGTCGCGCGGACTGCCGGACATCAGAACCTTGCCGTCATGCAGGATATAGGCGCGATCAACGATTTCCAGCGTCTCGCGCACATTATGGTCGGTGATCAGCACCCCAATGCCGCGTTTCTTGAGATCGGCAACCAGATGCCGAATGTCGCCGACAGAGATCGGATCAACCCCCGCAAAAGGCTCGTCCAGCAAGAGATAGCGCGGGTTGGCGGCCAGACAGCGCGCAATCTCGACCCGCCGTCGCTCGCCGCCGGACAAGGCCAAGGCGGGCGCGCGGCGCAAATGTTCGATCGAGAAATCCGAGAGCAACTCTTCCAGCCGCTCGCGCCGCTTGTGACGGTCACGTTCTGCGATGTCGAGAATCGCAAGGATATTGTCTTCGACCGACAGGCCACGAAAGATTGACATTTCCTGCGGCAGATAGCCGATGCCCAGCTTGGCGCGGCGATACATCGGAAGACTGGTCACATCCTGACCGTCGATGTGGATATGTCCGCCTTCGGGGTAGATCAGCCCCGCAATGGCATAGAATGTCGTGGTCTTGCCCGATCCGTTCGGCCCCAAGAGCGCCACCACCTCGCCCTGTTTGAGCGAGAGCGATACGTCGCGGATCACCAAGCGCTTGCGATAGCTCTTGCGCAGGTTTTCAACCACGAGGCCGGCATTTTCATGCGCGAGTGTCAAGTTCGGAGAGCTCATTCGTTGCTGCCCGGTTGCAGGATGGTCTTGACCCTGCCGCTGACCTGCGCCGTGCCCGCCGCGGTATCCACGAACACGGTCTCACCTGTGATCGCATTGGTGCCCTGCACCAAGAGGACGTTGCCGCGCAGTTCTATCATCCCCGTGGTGATGTCATAGTCGGCTCGTTCCGCCTCGGCGGCATCTTCGCCACTGACCAGCGTGACGCCCCCTGTTGCCTTCAGGCTTTCGATCCCGCTCTTGTCGGGCAAGTAGACCACAAGCACCTCGGGTGCAGCCAGCCGCATCGCGCCCTGACCGATCACAACATTCCCGGTGAAGGTGGCGGTATTGTCCGCCTGATTGACGCTGAGAGAGTCGGATGTCACCTCGACGGGCAGGTTGCGATCCGCTTGGGTGTTGCCAAAGGCCACCTGCGCGCCCTGCGCCAGTGTGACAACAGGTGGCAGAAGCAGCGCGAACGCCAAAATCAAACTGAAAATTCTTGGCACTTGTGTCACTCCCCCGCTTCTTCCGGGCGGTATATCAGCTTGACACCCTCGGTGAAAAGCAATTCCGGCGTAGCGCTCTCGGAGTTGTTATGCAACAGCATCCGCCCTGCCGTCACCTCTCCCAGAGGACCGGTGGCCTCAACCCGTCCCGGCGTTTCGGCATAGACCTCATCCAGCTTGGCATTCAGCCGCTCGGTGTCGATCTCATAGCCCGTCGATGTGGTGATGTGCACTCGGCCCGTCAAGCTCGCCGTCATGTCACCTTGCTGCATTTCGGCATTGGCAGAGGTGATGTCGATGACTGTCCCTGCGCTCAGCCGCAATTGTGCGGTGATATCCTCGGCAATCAACTGATCGGGCGTTTTGCGGTCGGGGCGTGCGATCTCGGCGGCAAAGGTAATCTCGTCGCCGTCGGCCGTCACCCCTGCAAACCGCGGCTTTGTCGCCCCGAGATCCTGAGCGCGCTGTTCCAGATCAAGTTGGTCAATCGGCACCGTTTGCGTCGGATCAACGGTGCGCGAAAACAAAAACAGCGTCGAGAGCAGCCCAAGGGCAGTCAGCGGCAGGATGATTTTCATCCACGCCACGATCCGCGAATAGGTGTTCTGCGCGCGTGCCATTCCTTAGTGGGCGAAGATGTCGATCTCGGGCCATCCGGCCAGATCGAGCACAGCGCGTTGCGGCAGGAAATCAAAGCAGGCCTGCGCCAGCCCCATCCGGTCTTCCCGGACCAGACGTGTGTTCAACTCGTCCCGCAAGCGGTGCAGATAGAGCACGTCCGAGGCGGCATAGTCGAGCTGTGCGGACGTCAGGCTTTCGGCGCCCCAATCCGAGCTTTGCTGCTGCTTGGAGATGTCGATGTTCAACAGTTCTTGCAACAGATACTTGAGCCCATGCCGGTCGGTGTAGGTACGGATGAGTTTGCTCGCGATCTTGGTGCAATAGACCGGAGCCGCAAGCGCGCCAAAAGCATTGTGCATTGCCGCGATGTCGAAGCGACCAAAGTGAAACAGTTTCAGGACATTTGGATCGGTCAGCAGCCGTTCCAGATTGGGCGCGCTGGTCTGCCCCTTGGCGACCTGCACCAGATGTGCATGCCCATCCCCCCCCGAAAGCTGCACGACACAGAGCCGGTCACGGTGCGGGTGCAGACCCATCGTCTCGCAATCAATCGCGACGACAGAGCCAAGATCCAGCCCATCGGGCAGGTCGTTCTGATAGAGATGGTTGGCCATTGAAAATCCTTTTGCCCGGAGCGGACCGGGGCCGTGAAACTGGGCGAATAGCCTCGTGATTAGGCGCTTTCTCTTGGCCCCTCAACCCGGATTTAGGTCTGCGGTCACAGGAAAACCAGTGGCGCCCTGTTAATCGCGCCCTGAAGCGGGCTTGCGGTTGCCCCAACCCTCGGCCACAAAGTGCCCAAGGACGACAGAGGAGCCCACCCCGTGAACGATAGCCAAGAGACCCAGAACCGCGCCGCCGACTATCTTGCACGGCGTCTATACGAGGCGGGTTGCCGCCATGCCTTTGGCATGCCGGGCGGCGAGGTTCTGACCGTGATGGATGCGTTGGCGCGGGCGGGCATCGAGGTGACATTGGCGCGGCATGAGAACGCCGCCGCCTTCATGGCCGAAGGCGTCTGGCACCGCACCGGCGCACCCGGCATTCTGATTGCCACGCTGGGGCCGGGGGTATTGAACGGGGTCAATGCCATCGCCAACGCGCATCAGGACCGTGTGCCGCTGATCGTGATTTCCGGGTGTGTCGATGCCGATGAGGCGCTGACCTATACCCATCAAATTCTTGATCATGAGGCGGTGCTAGCACCAATCACCAAGGCGACCTTTCGCCTGACCGCCCAAGGGGCCGATATCATCGCCGACAAAGCCATCGGCATCGCCACCGAAGGCCGTCCCGGCCCGGTGCATATCGACGTGCCGATTTCCGTGGCGGATATGCGCGTGACCCTGCCGCGCCTGCGCCGACGTCCCGATGCCGTGCCGATGCAGCCCGCCGCGCCTCAGGCGGCGCGTGATTGGCTGGCGGCGGCCGAGCGTCCGGTGATGATCGTGGGCCTTGATGCGGTCAACGAGGGGGCGGGCGAGACGATCCTTGAGGTCGCCGAGCGCCTGAACATTCCCGTTGTCACCACCTACAAGGCCAAGGGGATCATCCCCGAGACGCATCCGCTCGCCCTTGGGGGTGCCGGCCTCTCACCGCTTGCCGATGGTATCCTCGTGCCGCTGGTGCGGCAGGCCGATCTGATTCTCTGTGTCGGCTATGACCCCATTGAAATGCGCCCCGGCTGGCGCGAGATCTGGGATCCGGCAGAGGTCAAGGTGATCGACATCGCGGCCGTGCCCAATGACCAATATATGCATCAGGCCACAATGAATATCGTTGGGGCCTGCGCGCCCTCTCTTGCGGCCATCACTGAGGGCGTCAGCCCCCGTGCGACGTGGACGGGGGGGCAAGTGGCCGCGGCCCGCGCGGCGCTGGCGGGTGCCTTTCCAACGGATGACGAATGGGGGGCCGCCGGTGTCATCGCCGAGGCGCGCGCCGTGTTGCCGCAGGATACCATCGCCACCGTCGATAGCGGCGCGCATCGCATTCTCTTGTCGCAGATGTGGACCAGCCATTTCCCCCGCGCCCTGCTGCAATCCACCGCCCTTTGCACGATGGGCTGTGCCGTGCCGCTGGCGATGGGCGCGAAACTCGCCACGCCTGAGGCCACCGTCGTCAGTTTTTCCGGCGATGCCGGGTTCCTGATGGTCGCGGGCGAACTCTCGACCGTCGCCGAACTCAAACTGCCGGTGATCTTCGTCGTCTTCGTCGATGCCAGCCTTGCGCTGATCGAAAAGAAACAGCGTGAGCGGCAGATGGTCAATCTGGCGGTCGATTTCGGCCATCACGATTTCGCCGCCATCGGGCGCGCCTTTGGCGGCCACGGCGTGCGCGTGACCAACCGTACAGAATTACGCGCAGCCCTTAAGGTCGCACAAGAGGCTGACACCTTTACCGTCATCGCCGCCGAAATCGACCGCGGCTCTTATGACAACCGTATCTGAGGAGATGCCCATGCCCGGTCCGTTGGAGGGTCTCGTTATCCTCGACCTCAGTCGCATTCTCGCCGGCCCCACCTGCACGCAGCTTCTGGGCGACCTTGGGGCGGAGGTGATCAAGATCGAGAGTCTTGAAGGGGATGATACGCGGCAATGGGGCCCGCCCTTTGCGCTGGATGCCCAAGGCAATCCCACGGACCTCTCGGCCTATTTCATGTCCTCCAACCGCAACAAGAAATCCGTGGCGGTGGATTTGACCGACCCAGAGGTGCAGAGCCTGCTGCATGCTCTGGCAGGCCGCGCCGATGTGGTGATCGAGAATTTCAAACCGGGCGGATTGCGGAAATACGGCCTGGATCACGACACGCTCTGCGCCGCCTATCCGGGCCTTGTCTATTGCTCGATTTCCGGTTTCGGCCAGACCGGCCCCAATCGCGACAAACCCGGCTATGATTTGATGGCCCAAGGCTACGGCGGCATCATGTCGATCACCGGCGAGGCGGATGGTGAGCCAATGAAGGTGGGTGTGGGCGTCGCCGATGTGGTCTGCGGCCTTTATGCTTCGACCGGCATTCTGGCGGCGCTGCGCCACCGCGACGCGACCGGCGAGGGGCAGCATATCGACATCGCGCTGGTCGATGCCACGATGGCCTGGCTGGTCAATCAGGGGCTGAACTACCTCACCTCCGGCACTTCCCCCACCCGCGCGGGCAATGCCCATCCCAACATCGTGCCCTATCAGGTCTTTGCGACCGCCGATGGTCATGTGATCGTGGCGGTGGGCAATGACAGCCAATATGCCCGTTTTTGCGATTATCTGGGCCAACCCAACTGGGCCACTGATCCGCACTATGCCACCAATACCGCGCGACTGACGCATCGCGACACCCTTGTGCCGATGATTGTCGAAGTTCTGGCCACCCGCACCACCGCGCATGTGATCGAAGGGCTAGAGGCGCGCAAGGTGCCGGTGGGGCCAGTCAACACCATTGGTCAGGCGCTGGAGACCGAACAGGCGCAGGCGCGCGGCATGACGATCACGATGCCCGCGCCGCACACCGCCAAGGGGGACGTGCGCCTCATTGGCAACCCGCTCAAATTCTCGCGCACGCCGGTGAGCTATCGCAGCGCTCCGCCCACGACCGGGGCCGATACCGACGCGGTGCTTGGACCGCTCCGGCGCGATCTGTAACCTTGCCTCGCGGCCACGTGATTTGCCGCGACTCGAGGTATGCCTTACCTCTCCGGGCACAACCGGAGGACTGTGTCATGCAACGATTTCTGGCAATTCTGAGCGTTTTCCTGTTTCTGTCCAGCACCGCACAGGCGCTGGAGCCCCGCGACGGCTGGGTGATCCACGACACGGCCAAAGGCTTTGACGCGCTGGTCGAGGCGGTGCGCGCAGCGGTCGAGACCGCGCCCATCGCCATCGTCACACAGGCCAGCGCCTCGGATGGCGCGCGCGGGCAGGGGATCACCATCCCCGGCAATCGCATCTTTGGTCTCTATCGCAACGACTATGCCCGCCGCATGTTGGCCGCCAGCGTCGCAGCCGGAATCGAGGCGCCGATCCGCCTCTATGTGACCGAGGAGGCCGATGGCACCGCCACGCTCAGTTATAAAACGCCCACTGCGGTCTTTGCCCCTTACTTCGACGAAGGCGGGGACGATCTCCGCGCGCTCGCGACCGAATTGGATGGTGTTTTCAAAACCGTCGCGCAAACTGCCATTGCCGAGTGAAATTTTGGCGAACCGGTGGGGCTCTCTCCCTGCCTGAGCAGAATTACGCCTATTTTCTAGCGCATTACACGGCAGCATCTGCAAGATACCTGTCACATTCGCTACAGTGCGGATAACGACTTGGTGAGATAAGCGGCAGGTATGTTGCCGCTGTCACATTTACCGGGCTAGCTGTGATGCAGAGGTATCAGAAGGAATTCGGGTTATGCGTATAGATCAATTTGGATATGAGTTGACCATATCATCGCCCACCGCCGCCGAGGCTTGGGACAATATGGTATTGGCCTTTCTCGCCCATGCCGCGAAGACCCCCGAATATCTGGGGTCCGTGCTGAGCCAAGAGCCTGATTTTGCGATGGCGCATGCCACCAAGGGTCTATTTTTCCTGATGCTCGGGCGGCGCGAGATGACCGAGACCGCGCAAGAGGGGTATCGCGCAGCACAAGAGGCGGCCTTGCGCAGCGCCCCCACGGCGCGCGAGATGGGCTATATCCGTGGGCTGGGCGCATGGCTCGACGGACGCCCCTCCGAGACCGTACGCGAGATGGAAGCGATTCTCACGCGCTGGCCTGAGGATGCGCTGGCGATGAAAATCAGCCATGCGACCCGCTTCATCATGGGTGACGGCAAGGGCATGCGCGCCTCGATCGAAGCGCTGCTTCCCGCCTATGACGCCAAGAATCCAGCGCGTGGCTATCTCTTTGGCTGCCACGCCTTTTCCTTGGAAGAGACGGGCGACTATGCCCGCGCTGAAACCGCTGGTCGGTTGGGCCTGAGCCTCTCGCCTGACGATGCCTGGGGCCTGCATGCCGTGGCGCATGTATTTGACATGACAGCCAATGCCCGCGCCGGGCTGAATTGGCTGGAAGGTCGCGAACACGCCTGGGCGCATTGCAACAATTTTCGCTACCACGTCTGGTGGCACAAGGCGCTGATGCATCTCGATCAGGGTGAGATTGACGCGGTGCTCGACCTCTATGACACCGAGGTGCGGCGCGATCATACCGACGATTTCCGTGATATATCCAACGCAACGTCCTTGTTGATGCGGCTGGAACTGGAAGGGGTCAATGTCGGTCATCGTTGGGACGAGCTGACCGATATCGCAGAGCGGCGCACCGAAGATGCCTGTCTTCTCTTTGCCGATCTGCACTATCTTCTGGCGCTTATCGGCGGCAGTCGCGATGTGGCCGTCAAGCGTATGCTGGCGCGGATGCACCGCGATGCCAAACAGACCAACGCAGGCGAGCTTTTGGCGCGGATGGCGAATCCTGGCCTATCGGCCGCCACGGGCCTTGAGGCGTTTGGGGATGGCGATTACAAAACCGCGTTCCTCAACCTTGGACGAGCGAGACGTTCCATGCAACTGGCCGGGGGCAGCCATGCCCAACGCGACGTATTTGAACGACTCACGATTGATGCGGCTATTCGTGCCGGATTTCTCGATGAGGCCGAGAACTTCTTGCACGAGCGCACCGCGCAGCGCGCAGGCCGGCTTGATTCCTATGCCAGCGCCCGTTTGGAACTTATCTCGGGGTCACGCGTTGACTGGGACGAAGCTGGCCGCTTGCCGGCGGAATAGGCGCGGACTAACTCACGAAAAGGAGCCGACACCGTTATGACGAGTGTTGCCGATCCGTCCATATTGCACGGCCGCGCCAGCGCAGCGGTTGCCAAGCCGGTCGCGAGCACGCGGGACATCCGGCTGGATTTCTTTCGCGGTCTTGCGATGTTCATCATCTTGGCCGCACATACCCCGCGCAACTTTTTCACAAGCTGGATTCCGGCGCGCTGGGGCTTTTCCGACGCGACAGAGATCTTTGTGTTCTGTTCCGGCATGGCCTCTGCCATCGCCTTTGGCCGCACCTTCGACCGCGCGGGCTGGACGCTGGGAACGGGACGTGTGGGCTATCGTGTCTGGCAGGTCTTTTGGGCGCATATCGCGATGTTTTTCGTCATTGCCACGATGCTTGCCGCCTTTGATGTGCTGGGCAATTTTGAAAAGAGCTACGTCAGTTCGCTCAATCTTCAGCACTTCTTTGCAAACCCCGCGCCTCAACTGGTCGGGCTGTTCACGCTCACCTATGTGCCAAATTATTTCGACATCCTTCCGATGTATATGGTCATCCTCGTGATGATGCCGGTCATCATGGCGCTGAGCCGCATCAGCCTCTGGGCGGTGGCGGGGGCGATGGGTCTCACATGGCTCATGGCGCAGCAATTCATCCTCGACTCACTTGGGCTGGGCCATCTTCATCTCGCCTTTCCGGCAGAGCCATGGTCGAATCGGGAATGGTTCTTTAACCCCTTCGGCTGGCAATTGATCTTTTTCACCGGCTTTGCCTTTATGCGCGGCTGGCTGCCCAAGCCACCGGTCAACCAAGTGTTGATCGGCATCGCTCTGGCGCTTGTGATTGCAAATATCCCACTTTCCAACATCGGCGTGCGCGAATTCGGTTTTGACTGGGCCCGCGACTGGCGCGGCGCAAACAACTGGCTCTTCAACAAATCCGATTTCGGCATCCTGCGCTATGTACATTTTCTCGCCCTTGCATATCTGTGCTGGGCAGCGGCCGGAGAAGGTGGTAATCGCCTCCGCGTCGCTGGCAACGGCATCATCTCTTACATTTGGGGAGTTCTGCTCAAAATGATTCTGAAGGTCGGGCAGCAATCGCTGGCGGTCTTCGTCTTCTCCATGGTGTTCGCCCGCTTTTCGGGTTTCGTCATGGACCAGATCGGACGCAATACCTGGAACATCACGCTTGCGAACTTTATCGGGTTCGGGGCGCTTATCGCGGTGGCCTACACCGTAGCCTGGTTTAAATCTCATCCTTGGCGGGGTGCAAAATGATCCGCCGCGATGTTCTCAAATCTCTCGCCGCCCTCGCGATCTGGCCGGGCATGACCCGTGCTTCGGATGGCACCGCCTTTTCCGAATCGGGGCTGCATGAATTGGCCCGTCAGATCGCGGCCAACCCCTATGCCGAGCGTCCCTTCGTACCCGACGCATGGCGTGATCTGACCTATGATCAGTATCGCGGCATTCGCTACAACACCGACAAGGCGATCTGGGCCGGGGCTGACACCACGCTCGAATTCGACATGTTTCCGCCGGGCCTCTATTTCCCGCATGCGGTCGAGGTCAACATGGTCGAGAATGGCATCGCGCACAGAATGCCGTTCGATTTCGGGCTCTATGACCTGCATGAAATCGTGCCGGATCTGCCGGTGGATGAAGCATTGGGCTATTCCGGTATCCGTCTGCGGGCAGAGATCGCTAAGCCGGGCTTCTTTCAGGAATACGCTGTGTTCCAAGGGGCCAGCTATTTCCGCGTCATCGCTCGTGATCTCGCCTATGGCCTGTCGGCACGCGGTCTGGCGCTCAACACCGCCTCACCGGATGGTGAAGAGTTCCCGGATTTCACCCGTTTCTGGATTGAAAAACCGGCACCGGGCGTCTCCGAACACAAGGTGCACGCCCTGCTGGAGAGCCCCTCTGTTACCGGCATCTACCATTTCACCCTGCGGCCCAATGGCACCACCACAGAGGTCGATGTCCGTTGCACGCTCTGGCCGCGCACCGAGTTGGCGAATGTCGGCATCGCGCCGCTCACCTCAATGTTCTATTTCGACGAGACGAACCGTGGCCGCTTTGACGATTTCCGTCCCGCCGTGCATGACAGCGACGGGCTGAGCATCCTCAACGGCAACGGCGAGCTGATCTGGCGGCCTCTGGCCAACCCGACCTTCATCCAGATTTCCAGCTTTGCGGATGAAAACCCCAAGGGCTTTGGTCTGGCACAGCGCGAGCGGGCCTTTTCCAACTTCGAGGATCTCGAGGCGCACTATCAGGACCGCCCGAGTCTCTGGATTACGCCGGGCGAAGACTGGGGTCAGGGCGCGATCACTTTGGTCGAGATTCCCACCGACAAGGAAATCTACGACAATATCGTCGCCTACTGGAAGCCGCGCACACCACTGGCAGAGGGCTCCGAGCACGCGTTCTCTTATCGCATGACGTGGACCGACCAGATCGAGTCAAGCAAGCCGGTGACGCAGGTGCTCAACACGCGTCTGGGCAAGGGCTTTGCGCAGAATGATCACAAACTCGTTGTCATCGACTTCGCGCCACATCCCGCCTTGCCCGAGGATTACCAGGATCTGGTCCCCTATGTGCGGGCCAACACCTTTGAACCCTCGGTGCCGCAAATCCAGCGCAACCCCGATACTGACGGCCCGCGTCTGGTGTTCTCCTTTGACCCTGCCGATGTGACGGCAGCCGAATTGCGCGCACAACTCTATCACCAAGGACAAGCTGTGTCCGAAGTATGGCTCTACCGATGGACCGTCTGACGCCCTTTCCCGGCACCGGGCTGATGCCCGCGCCTGCCCCTCTGGACCATCCGGTCCAGAGCTTCAGCCGTGTCTATCGCGATCCCAACGCGCCGAAATGGCAACCATCGGCCGTGTTTCAATGGCGCCGCGCGGCGGCCTTTCTTCCTGCGGTACTGACCACAGGGGCCCTGGCCTGGGCCTTTGGGGACTGGTTGTCGACCAATGGCATCTGGTGGCTGGAATGGGTGCTGCTGGCCTTTGTGATGGTTACGTTTTTCTGGATTGCGCTGGCTATGGGCACGGCCACGCTTGGCCTTGCCGTTCACCTCAAACAGCAACGCGCCCGCGCGCAGGCCGCCCCTGCGCCGTTGAACGTTGCCCTCCTCGTGCCGATCTATAACGAGGACACGGCCGAGGTCTTTGGCAATGCCAGCGCCATGATGAGCGCCCTGCGCGTCGCGCGCAGCGCGCATCGGTTCGAGCTTTTCATCCTGTCGGATACGCAGGACACGGAAATCGCCATGGCCGAGCAACGCGCCTATGCCACGCTGCGGGCCACCATGCCGCCCGATGCGCCGGTGTGGTATCGCAGGCGGGTGCAGAACACCGAACGCAAGGTCGGCAATATCGCGCAATGGCTGGAAAACTGGGGCGGCGCCTATGAGGCGATGCTCGTTCTCGACGCTGACAGCCTCATGAGCCCCGAGGCGGTGATTGCCCTCTCGGATGAGATGTCGCTTGATCCCACGGCAGGCCTCATTCAATCGGCACCGCTGGTGGTGGGCTCTGACACGCTCTTTGGCCGGATGCAGCAATTCTCGGCCTCGGTCTATGGTACGCTTCTGTCCGAGGGGCTGGCGGGCTGGACCGGCTCCGAGGGCAACTACTGGGGTCACAACGCCATCCTGCGCACCCGCGCCTTTGCCGATTGCGCGGGCTTGCCGCGCATGCCATCGCTGCGGGGCAAGGGCGGTCTGATCCTCAGCCACGATTTCGTCGAGGCCGGGCTCTTGCGCCGCGCCGGTTGGGCGGTGCGCTTCATCCCCACCATTCCCGGCAGCTATGAAGAACCGCCCGCCACCCTGATAGACTATGCGCTGCGTGACCGCCGCTGGTGCCATGGCAACCTGCAACACCTCAGCCTGCTGGCAACACGCGGCCTGCACCCTGTGTCGCGATTTCACCTGTTTCACGGCGCGATGAGCTACCTCCTGTCGCCCGCATGGTTCGGACTTCTGGTGATTTGGGCCATTCTGGGCAATGGGCAAGACAGCGTCATCAGCTACTTCTCCATGGAGAATCCGCTCTACCCGGTCTGGCCGGAATTGAGCCGGGTCAGTTCGGTTCTGATCCTGCTCTTCATGTATGGCATGCTGCTGGCCCCCAAGATGCTGGGCGCGCTGATGATCGGCATGACGGATCGGCATATGACACAATTCGGCGGGGGGGGCCGGTTCACCATTTCGCTGCTGGTCGAAGTCCTGCTGTCGATCCTGTTTGCCCCGATCATGATGGTGCAACAGGTGGTTGCCGTGCTGCGGACCGTTATTGGCATTCGCCCGACGTGGTCGCCACAGGCGCGCAAGGGCGGCGATTACAGCGCCCGCACCGTGCTCAAGTTTCACGCGCTGGAAGCCGTCAGTGGGGCGCTCTTGACCTTGGGGATGGCGGCGGGCGTGGTGTCGCTCTGGCTCTTGCCGATTGCGATCAGCCTGATTGGCGCAGTGCCTCTGTCGATGATGTCCGGTTTGCGGATGGACCAGCGGCGCGGCCTGTCCACAGTGATGGCCACGCCGGAGATGGTCGATACTCCGCCGATCCTGCAACTGGCGCGCAATCACCGGATGATGTTCCGCTATCCTGAGAGCCCACCGATCGCCGCTGAGTAAGCGGATTACTGCCCCGGCCCGTCCAGCGTCTCGAACCAGTCGAGCGCCAGCGTGCTCCAGCCTTTCGGCACCGTGTGCCCCCCGTCAAACAGCGCGAATTCCAGTGCTGAGCCGGGGGTGCAGCGGGTCCAGATACGCCGCCAGTAGTTTCCCGTTGTCTCGAACCGATCCGCGCGATGATTCTCACAGCCATTGGCCGCGCGCCAGAGGCCCATGGCGTGAAACACGTCGCCTTGTGCGAAATCGCGCCCCATGACCTGCCGGATCACCCGCCCTTCGAGCGGCACCACCTCGTCGCGCCAGCCATGCGCATGCAAGAGACGCACAGGCCCGGCGCAGCCCGTCGGATGTGGCCGCCAAAAGCTGCCGGATACCGGCGCATAGGCGCTGAACGCCTTGGGCGTGGCGCAGGCGATATAGCTGGCCAGCGACCCGCCGATAGAGAACCCCGCCAAGAGACTGCGCTTGGGGTCGATGTCGAACCGGGTGGCGGCATCCTGCATCACCTCTCGCAGAAACGCCGCCTCATCCCTCTGTCCCGGAAAATCCGGGTGGAAATTCCAGCTTGGGCGCGTGCGCGCCGGTCGGATAAGACCATTGGGTGCAATATACGCATACCCGCGCGCGGTCGCATCCCGTGCCGTCGCACCTTCGACCATAGGGCCACCACGCCCGCCATACCCGTGCAGAAACACCAGCACCGGATGCGGCCCCGGCCCCTCGGGCAGGGCAATGTGATAGCTGCCCGTCGCTGTCTCGCAGGGCGTGTCAGGATCGCCGCAGAGCGGCGCGGCGGCCAGCGGCCCGGTGAGGCCCAGACAGAGGGCAAGAACAGAGACGAGGCGCATCAGAGGCTCCGGTCAGCGAAAGGTTGCCCCCAACCCTCCCATATTCAGCCTCTCCTGCACAGAGCGCCCGCGTCACCCTTGCGTGAGGTCCTGTGGAATCACGCCCAATCGTCGAAACCAAAGGTCATATAGTCGCGCAAATAGGCTTCGCGCGTCAGCGTCTCGATCTCGGCATCGTAAATCTCGGCCAGAGCAAACGGCCCAGTGTCCTGAACAGCGGGCGGCGCGGGCGGCTTGGGGTAGCCCACCTGCCGCGCCAAGGCCGCCAGATAGCCCGCCATTTCCGCCTCGCGCACCACCATGTCGGGCAGGGCGAATTCGGCCAGCCCTTCCAGCACGGCGGCCTGCGTCGCCCAATGCGCATCCACCCTTATACCGGTCTGCCCCGCCAGATTGGCCTTGAGAAATTGTAGAAAGGCGGCAAATGCCTGCTGGTGCGCCACGCGATCATAACTCTCGTCCAACTCCCCTTGGGGGATCGGCAGCTTGTGAAAATTGCGCAACGTACGGCGAATGTCGCGATAGCATCCCGGCCCCTTGATCAGGATCTTGTCGCAAAAGGCGGCATGCGCCCGCGCCACCGGGTGACGCAGCACGGTAAAGCGCCGATGCCCCGGCTTGCGCCGCATCCATTGCCGCAGCACCTTTTGATTGAGCTTTGTGGGCAGCGTCTCGACCGGCACAGTGTCGAGGGCTGCCAGCCACGCGCGCACCTCGGCCTCGGGACCAGAGCGCACCGGCATATAGAGCAGAGGCGCACGCGCGCCGCTCACGAAACCGGGCACCGCCGCCCCGCGCCGTGGCTCGAAATTGGGGGTGCGCGTGAGGTTGAACTGGTCGAGGCCCGCCAGCGCCCGCTCCATCTCTGCGAAATTCTCGACCTTGCTTTCCAGCGGCTCCGGGTTCTGCTTCTTGAGCGAGGCATCCAGCGCCTCCAGCCGCGCCGTGCATCCCAGATAGCGCGCCAGACCGTTCATCACCTCAAGGCTCTGCAAATCCTCATAGGCAAGGTAGAACCCTGTCTGCCCGGCCGCTTGCAGGCGGTTCAGCAAGAACACCTGAAACGCCTGCAACCGTCCGACATGCAGCTCGAACTCGGCCGGATCAAACGTAATTTTGCTGTCGCGGCGGCGCTTGACGTTGGTCAGTTTCCATTGCCCGGTTGCCTGCGCGATTTTCCACGACACATAGCTCTCTACCGGGTTACGCGTCAGGATGATCTTGGCGCAGCGCGGATTGTCCAGCATCAGGTCCAGAATGCGCGGGTCGTGATCATGGAAGTAGCGAAACCCGCCAATCCCCTGCGACTGCCCCTTGATCGCGCCGATCAAGCGCTCTGGCACCTCGTCGCGCTCGGCCTGTGTCAGACCCAGTAACTCGGTCTTGTTGGGATAGCCGATGAAATGCGGGTTGAACGCCTCACCATGGCATTCGATGCCGTCAAAGGCATTGAGGTTGGTTTCCAGAAAATTAGACCCGGTGCGCATCTCTGCGAACACCACGAAATAATCAAAAATAGCTGTCATTCGACCTTATCGCACAAGATAGGGTTTGCGGGGATTACTCTGCGGTTCGATCAACCCCTGTTCGACCGGGAAATCCCCCATCACATAGGGATGCATGCCCTGATTCTTGAGGTTTTGCAGGAATTGGCCAAAGCCGGTCAGATCCGCCATGCGCGGGACCTCGGCCAAACCGCGCAGGTTCTGCTGCCCGATCTCGTCAATTATGGTCTGCAACGGCTCCATCGGGGCCTCGATGAAATCGGCCATGGTCCAGATCCGCACCCGCGCCTTGATCCATTGCGAACGCAACACCTCCAGATGCTTGCTCTCGATCCTTTGCAGCACCGCAGCCTCACGCCGAATATCCGAGAAATTGGCGTTGGATTTGAACAGTGGCACCGCCCAAGCGCCTGAGATCACCGAAACCTGCGCATTCGGATCGCGCGCAATGTGCCACTCGATATCCTCAAAGACATCGCGCGGTCCAAGCTGAAAGCATTGCCGCTCGCCGCGCGTGTTCCAGATCAGGCTCGCCAGAAAGGCGCGCGGATTGTAATCGCGCAGCGCCGCACTGTCCGAAAGCGCGCCGTTCATCACCGTCTGACCATCCGAAAACTCGGCCCGTTCAGGAGCAAAGAGATGGCCATGCACCCGCATGCCCGTCATCCGCGCCAACCACGGCTGGAAATTCTCAAAGAGATCGCTAAAGCCCTCGAACACCGAATAGGGCGCGCAGGTCAGCCCATTTTCGCGCCCCTCTACCGGAAACCGGCTCTGCATATACAGGCCGGGACGTCCGCGCGTGCGCCGATCGACGGCCTTGGCAAAAATACGGTCGATCTTGCCGGGATTGGGTTCTGTCCGCTTCATCGCACTGGCCTGATCGGTCAGGAATGCCTCGTAGAGGCGGTCGGCAAAGGGCCAGATCTTGCGCGCGACAAAACAGTCGGAGCGCCGCAAGAGTTGCAGGTGATCGTCGTAGAAAATATGCGGCTTGCCCTGATAATCGAACTTGGACAGCGTGAGCGACCTGCTTTCGATCTGGCGGGAATATTGCCGCGCGAGGGTCTGAAAATAGCTCTCGTCGGGAATCCACACCTTGGAGAAATAACGGTCGTAACCCCGCCGGTCCGGGTCCTCCAGAATCGCCGATAGCGTCTGGCGCGTCAGACACCACCACTGGCTACCCATATGCGGCACGATGCCGTTGGGGATGCGCCGCTTGAACCGCACCAACCGTTGCAGCGCCACGTATTTGTCAAAGAGATACCGGTTCTTGCGCCATGAGAAGGGAAAGCGCAGCGTGAATCGCTCCTGATCCAATCCCCCGATGGTCCAGGGCACATCCGCCGTCGTGGCGCTCTCGATGAAATCGGTATGGGGCCGTTTCGCGAGGTAGTCGATCAGTTCTTGCACCGGGCGCAAGGGCAGGCAAGACCCGGAGGCAAGATAGACATGCCGCACATCCTTGAAATCACGCAGCATGATTTCCGCAGCCCCCTGCGTTGCGGCGACAAGACCCCAAGTGCCCCATTCACAGCGATGGCGTGGGGCAAAGCGCACATCGGTCATATCCGAAAGCGCCTGCACAAAGGCATTGTAGCTCTTGCGCGGCACCGCCTTGTCGACATGGATCACCAGCGGACAGCCCGACGCCGCCCAATGGCGCGCCACCTGTTCGGCGCGACCAAAGGCCGTGTGAACCAGCATGATGATGCCTACGCTCATCGACTCACTGCCCCTGTGCTCATGCCCAATTTCCTTTGGACATGAGCCCGAGAATTTCTAATTGCCGCCAGTTTATATATTTTTCCGACCATTTACACCAAAGTTCGGGATTATCCTTCACAATCTCGGCATAGGCTTTGTATTCGACACTGCCCGAGTAATGTTGGCGGCGCGTCAGCTCCTCGGCGGCCTTGACGGTAAAGGTGTCGAGGAACTTGGCATGCAGCAGGATGCCGCTTGCCTTTTCCCCGCCCCATTCGTCATAGGTCAGGTTCAGACCGCGCGGCAGGATCATGTGGGTCGAGCTTTCATAGGCATAGCGCCTGTCCCATTTGACCAACGGTGTCTTGTTGAGCGCCGGCGCCTTCTTGGGATTATCCGGGAAAAACACCCGCGCCCGTGGCCCGCCCTGAATCCAGAGATTGCCGTAAAACTTGTTTTTTTCAACGATGTAATTACCGGGATCAAACCACGCGGCAATCTCCATCGGGTTCTGGCCCGGCTGATAAGGCACAGCGTCAATCCGCCCTTTGGGATACATATCGAGCAGCATCGCGCCAAAGGATTTCACCTGAGAGGTATCCAGCCAGTCGGTCAGCGCGCGAATGGGCCGCGTGTCGCAGAAAGGATAAATAAAGAACTCGTCGGGATCGATCACCAGAGTCCAATGGCCGTGGCCATATTTACCCTGAAGCCAGTTGAGCCAATCCACGCCAAATCGCGACCGCTTGTAGCTCGATTTCGTGGACCAGAGCGATACGTCCTCTTGGGCCGCAAGATATTCTGCGCCGCCATCGGTGCTGCCATTGTCCACGATCAGGAAATGCGAAATCCCCAACTCTCTGTAATAGCGCAGAAAATAGGGCAGGCGGATATGCTCATCGCGCATCGTCGAGAACAGAAGGACATCGCCCGGCTTGATCCGTTCGGTGCGGTTGATGACCGGAGTCAGTGAGAAATGCTTGCGGAACGCACGAATTTTCGCACGCTTGCGTCGCAACCGCATCCGATATGACTGCCATGCCCCCAAAGATTATGCCCTGCTGCCCGCTCTAAATTGCTCAACATTAGTCCCTCAGGATTAATACGAGCTTTTCCAAAACAATCTTAGCTAAAAATAGGGTCTGTCGTCTCAAAGTGACCCGATTACAAGCATGACGAGCTTTTAAATCGCTAGAAACTACCTTGGAGATCGCTTTGCCAAGATCCGCTGCAATGTACGCCGATGCATATTCAGACGCCGCGCGGTTTCACTCACGTTCCGATCGCACAGCTCATAGACCCGCTGAATATGCTCCCAGCGCACCCGGTCCGCGCTCATCGGGTTCTCGGGCGGCGGCGGCAATTCGGCACCATTCGCCAAAAGCGCGTTGGTGATGTCGGTGGCATCTGCTGGCTTGGACAGATAATCCGTGGCCCCGATCTTGACCGCAGCGACCGCGGTCGCAATTGCGCCGTAGCCCGTCAGAACCACGATCCGGCTATCCGGCCGCTTTTCGCGGATCACTTCGACCACATCGAGCCCGTTGCCATCCTCCAACCGCAGGTCACACACCGCATAGGCGGGGGGGCGTGCCGTGGCAATCGCGCGCCCGGCGGCGACCGATCCGGCGGTCTCGACCTCAAAACCGCGCTTTTCCATGGCCTTGGCCAGACGTTTCAAAAATGCCTCGTCATCGTCAACCAGCAGAAGCGACCTGTCTTCACCGATGTCCTGCATGTCGTCGGCCATGCCGATCCTCCTGTTGCGCAACGCTGTCGTAGGTTCTAGCCCGCTGCATGACCTGCGTCAAACAAACGCGCTATTCTAGCTTGCGTCAATGAAACATTGAACGCGATCAGCCATTTGCTCTGGAGTCACGTCACGGCGGAAAAACTCGACAAAGCCGTGCTGAGGTAGAGACAGGTAGGTCATGGTGGAATGGTCCACCAGATAAAACTCTTCCTCGCCCTCGGTCGGCTTATGCGCCTGAAAGAATGTGCGATACGCCTTTGAGGCGGCGCGCACCTGCTCTTCGCTGCCCGTCAGACCCAGCATCCGGGGATGCAGATACTCGGTGTACTCAGCCATCACCTCGGGCGTGTCCCGCTTTGGGTCGATCGAGATGAACACCGGCTTGACCATGGCGCCCCGCTCCTCCAGCAGATCGACCGCTGCCGCGTTGCGCGCCCCGTCCAAGGGGCAGACATCCGGGCAGAAGGTGTAGCCGAAATAGATCAGAGCGGGTTGATCAATCACCTCTTTGTCTGTGACCGTCTCGCCGGTCTCGCTGACAAGGGTGAACGCTCCACCGATCTGTGCAGCCCCGCCCGCCACATTCGACGCCCGGCATTGCGCAAACTGGTCATCGCCCGTCTTGCCCATCGTCATGACATAGGTGATCCCCAAACCGAAGATCAAGACAGCAGCGGCAGACATGGCGATCAGGCGGGTCATGGGATGTCCTTGCGTTCGAACGGGCAGAGTGCAACGTTCGGCCTATGTAACATCCCCTCCCCCGCATGCAATGGGACGCAGGCGCACATATGGCTCATCCCTCACCTGATCTGTTCAAATCCCGCGAACGCGGCAATTGGATCCGGCTGCGCACGCTGGTCCTGTTGCGCTGGTGGGCCATCGTGGGTCAGGCGACGGCGCTGATCATCGCCGAACGGGTCTATCACCTCGATCTGGAAATCGGCCTCTGCTTTCTGGTGATCGGGGTTTCAATTGCAAGCAATCTCGTCGCCGCCTTCGTCTTTGCCGAGAACAAGCGCCTGTCGGAGCAGGATACCTTTTTGGTCGTGCTCTTCGACATGCTGCAACTGGGGCTCTTGCTCTATCTCACTGGCGGGCTGCACAATCCCTTCTCGATCCTGATCGTCGGTCCCGTCACGGTGTCGGCCTCTGCCCTCTCGGGGCGCTCCACCGCCTTTCTCGGCGCGATGGCGATCATGATCGTCACGCTCTTGATGCAATTCTACCTGCCGCTGCGGCTTCAGGATGGGTTCGTTCTGGCGATGCCGGATGTGTTCCGCTTTGGCAACTGGGTGGCCATTGTCATCGCGGTCCTCTTTCTCGGGGTCTATTCACGCTGGATCGTACAGGAAATGCACGCCATGTCAGACGCCCTGCAAGCCACGCAAATGGCGCTCGCGCGCGAACAGAAACTGACCGATCTGGGCGGCGTGGTCGCCGCCGCCGCGCATGAATTGGGCACGCCGCTCGCGACTATCAAATTGGCCAGCGCCGAACTGGCGGAGGAACTGACCGATCACCCGGACCTGCGCGAGGATGCGCTCTTGATCGTGCAGCAAACCGACCGTTGCCGCGACATCCTGCGCTCCATGGGTCGCGTGGGCAAGGATGATCTGCACCTGCGCAGCGCCCCCCTGACCGCGCTCATCGAAGAAGCGGCAGAGCCGCATGTCGACCGGGGCAAACTGATTCATTTCGATCATGGCGAGGGGGATCTGATCACCCAGCCGACTGTGCTGCGCCGCCCCGAAGTGATTCACGGCCTGCGCAACCTGATCCAGAACGCTGTGGATTTCGCGCGCGAGAATGTATGGGTCGAGAGCGGCTGGACCGAAGATGCCATCACGCTGCGGATCATGGACGATGGGCGCGGCTATCCGCCGGACATGCTGGGGCGCATCGGCGACCCCTTCATCCGCCGCCGTGCGCCCACCAGCGATCCGCAGCGCCCGGAATACGAAGGCATGGGATTGGGTCTCTTCATCGCCAAAACCCTGTTGGAGCGGTCAGGCGCCGATCTCACCTTTGCCAACGGCTCGGACTCGTTCCGCACGCAGGCCAGCCATGCAACGCGCACCGGGGCCATGGTTGAGGTCTCATGGCCCCGCAACGCCATCGAGGCCCCATCGGGCGCGCTCAACCCGGCCTTGGGAGTGAACCAGCCCATTCGCGGCTGATCCCGACTGACGTTAATCGCCCCTTAACCACTCTGCGCCAAGCTCGCTCTCGGAAACAGCCTGCGAGGGATGCGGATGTCTGACATGACCGTTTGGGATATTGCCATTCTGGTGCCGCTGGCTCTGATGCTTTCGATGGTTGCGCTCTGGCTGATGGGCCGTACCGCGCCTACCGCGGCCACTGATGAAACCGGAAAGCAAGAGACGGTGTTTCTCTTTCGGGGCGGAATCCTGGTGGATCACGACGCTGCCAACCTGCTCCTTCCCGACGCACGCGAGGCAGAGACCGACTGGGCGCGGTTTCGCAGGTGGATGGGCTTTCGGTTTGGGAATTTGCCGCACGGGTATGAGGATCTGACCGACGGGGAGAGCCTTCGGTTGTTGTCGGACGGCGCGGCCCAACTCCATCTCTCCCGTCAGAACGAGACAGTGCGCGCCGTGTTGCGGGACGATCCGCCCGCCGATGCCGCCGCCCGCCACGCCCAGGCCTGTCACCACCACGATTTACAATCCCAATCTCTCGCCGCGCAGAGCGCGCCGCTCCCCGTCTGGATAATGGACGCAGTCGGCACTGTGATCTGGCAGAATGACAGCGCCCGCGCCATCGCACCTCGACATGCCGCGCGCCTTACGGGACCTCCCGATGATCTGCCGGACCTCGGTGGCACCCTGCGGACACGACTGACCCTGACGGGCGAAGGGGGAGCGGCGGATCAATCGTATGATCTGCATGTGACCCGCACAGAGTCCGGCACCATTCATTACGCCTTCGACATCACACGCCTGATCCGGGCCGAAACAGCGCAACGTGATTTTGTCCAAACGCTCAGCAAGACCTTTGCCGATCTGACTGCCGGGCTGGTGGTGTTCGACCGGGCCAAGACATTGGCGGTCTTCAATCCCGCGCTGACCGATCTCACAAGTCTCTCGCCTGAATTTCTCAGCGCTCGGCCGAGTCTCTTTGGCTTTTTCGACGCCTTGCGCGACCGGATGGTGATGCCCGAACCCAAAAACTACGCAAGCTGGCGCGGCCAGATCGCCGATATGGTCAAAAGCGCCACGGGCGGTCTCTATCACGAGGTCTGGACCTTGCCCTCGGGCCAGACCTACCGCGTCACAGGACGGCCCCATCCCGATGGCGCAGTGGCCTTTATGTTCGAGGATATCTCGCTCGAGGTCTCTGTCACCCGGCGTCACAGGCTCCAGATGGACCTGCACCAATCCGTCATCGACCGGCTGGAGGACGGGATCGCCGTGCTCGCGCAGGATGGTCGTCTTCTCTTCTGCAACACCACTTTTGGCGAGATGCTGGGGATTGCCCCGGATGTCACCTTTGCCGAGATGAGGCTGCATGACGTGATCAGCGCGTGCAGCGCACGCTATCCCGATCCCGGCCTCTGGCCGGAGATCGAGGATCGCATCACGACGCGGCGTCTGGTTGCAACTCTCCACGACAGCGCCGGCCCACCGGGTCAAAAGGGCGCGGACGTGCGGGTGGTGCCGCTTGGTCGAGGCCAATTCATGCTTTGCCTCAAGAGCCGGGAAAGCGCATCAACAGGCGCTGTTGGCCTGCCCGCACGCTGATCCGGGTTGCGGGCGAACGCGGCGTGTGTAGTGTCGGAGCATGTCCGATCACCACGTCCTTATCCCCCTCGCCAGCCCCGATGCGACCTGCACCTTGGCCCAAGGCCTAGCACCCCGGCTCAGACCCGGCGATACGCTCCTGCTCTCGGGCGGCGTGGGCGCGGGCAAGACCCATTTCGCCCGCTGCCTGATTCAATCCCTGCTGATCACCCCCGAAGATGTGCCCTCACCGACCTATACCCTTGTCCAGACCTATCCGGGGCGGACGGCCGACATCTGGCATGCCGACCTCTACCGCCTGAGCGACGCAATCGAGCTTGTCGAACTGGGCCTGACCGAGGCGTTTTCCGACGCCATTTGCCTGATCGAATGGCCCGACCGTCTCGGGGACCTGACCCCGATGGATGCCCTCTGGCTGCATTTCGACCCGTTGACAGACCCCGGCGCAGAGGATCGCCGCCTCTTGCGGTTGACGTGGCAGGATGACAGGTGGGGACCGCGACTAGAGGGGCTATTGAATGACTGACCGCACTGCCCTGATGCAGGACTTTCTCGCCGGGACTGATTGGGCCGATGCGGCGCTTTCCCCTTTGGCAGGCGATGCCTCTAACCGGCGGTATCTGCGGCTGCGGCGCGACACCGGCGCGCATGCCGTGCTGATGGATGCGCCACCCGAACGTGGCGAGGATGTGCGCCCCTTCCTGCAGATTGCCGGTTATCTCACCGGGCTCGGCCTCAGCGCCCCACAGGTCTTTGCACAGGACGAGGCGCGCGGCTTCCTGATCCTTGAGGATCTGGGCGACGCACTCTTTGCCCGCGTCATCCCGGTTGCGCCACAAATGGAGCAACAGCTATACGCCGCTGCCACCGATGTGCTGACCGAAATGCACCGCGCGCCCCCGCCTGAGGGTCTCAAACCCTACGGCCCAGACACCATGACCGAAATGGCGGCCCTCGCCTTTGACTGGTATCTCACTGGCGCTACGGGTGAAAACAGCCCACAGCGCGCCGAAGCTCTCGCCGCGCTGCACAGTGTCTTGCGCCAGCACTCCGGAACCACCGATGTGATCGTCCTGCGCGACTATCACGCCGAGAACCTGCTCTGGCTGCCGGCGCGCGTTGGGGCGGCCCGTGTCGGCCTTCTGGATTTTCAGGACGCCATGACTGGCCACCGGGCCTATGATCTGGTCTCTGTGCTGCAAGACGCCCGCCGCGATGTGCCCCAACCGCTCCAGACTGCGATGATTACCCGCTATTGCGCCGCAACCGGCACGGATAAAACCGCCTTTGAGGCCGCCTATCACTGCCTCGGGGCGCAGCGCAATCTTCGTATCCTCGGCGTCTTTGCCCGCCTCTGCCTGCGCGATGGCAAGTCGCAATACATCGACCTCATCCCGCGCGTCTGGGACCATCTGCAACGGGATCTCGATCACCCGGCGCTTGCCCCGGTTGCCGATCTCTTGCGCACCGTGCTACCTGCGCCAACACCCGCCGTCAGAGAGCGCCTGCGCGCGCAACGCGCGCCATGAGCCTGCCGCTGATGCTCTTTGCCGCCGGGTTCGGCACGCGCATGGGGGCGCTGACCGCGACCCGTCCCAAACCGCTGATCGAGGTGGCAGGTCGCCCGCTCATCGACCACGCGCTGGATCTCGTCACGGCGCATGGCGCGGCCCCGGTGGTGGCGAACCTGCACTATCTGGCTGATCAACTGGCGCAGCATCTGGCGGGGCGCGCTATCCGCTTCTCTCTCGAATCGCCTGAGATTTTGGAAACCGGCGGCGGACTTCGCGCCGCGCTGCCGCTGCTTGGCCCCGGCCCGGTCTTTACCATGAACACCGATGCCGTCTGGCGCGGCCCCAATCCGCTCGACCACCTCGCACGCCTCTGGCGCCCCGCAGAAATGGACGCGCTTCTGCTCTGCATCCCGCGCGCGCAGGCAGTCGGCCATTCCGGCACGGGCGATTTCCAGATAGACCCGGATGGGCGCGCCACGCGCGGCCCGGGCTCTGTTTATTCCGGGCTTCAGATCGTAAAGCCCGACCTGCTTCACACCATCCCCGAGCGTGCCTTTTCCCTCAACCGTCTCTGGGACATGATGCTGGCCGAGCGCAGGCTCTTCGCCGCCGACTACCCCGGCCATTGGTGCGATGTCGGTCGCCCCGAGGGGATCGCACTGGCCGAATCCATGCTTGCCGCCGCCGATGTTTGACCCCTCGGACGCCCCCCGCCTCTATGGCATCCCCCCCGGCGTGGATTTCCCCCGCGCTCTGGTCGAGGGCCTGCGCGCGCGTCACGCAGGCCAACCGCCCGAAACCCTCGCGCGCGTGCAACTTATCGTCAACACCCGCCGCATGGCCCGCCGCATCCGCGAGTTGTTCGACCAAGGCCCCCCCTGCCTCTTGCCGCGCATCAGCCTCCTGACCGATCTCGGAGAACTGTGGGATCTGGCCCATATCCCCGATCCGGTGCCGCCCCTGCGCCGCAGGCTGGAACTGGTGCGGCTGATCACCAAACTGCTCGACAGCGCCCCTGATTTGGCCCCGCGCAGCGCGATCTACGACCTTTCCGATAGCCTTGCCGGGCTGATGGACGAAATGCACGGCGAAGGCGTGTCGCCGCACGCCATCGAGGCGCTCGATGTCAGCGACCAATCCGGCCATTGGGCCCGGATCAAATCCTTTCTCGGCATCGTCCGACATTATTTCGAGGCGGGCGGTGCCGCCCCCGATGTGGAAACCCGTCAGCGGCTCGTGATAGAGCGTCTGGCGGCCCTCCGGGCCGAAATGCCGCCAAAGCATCCCGTGATCCTCGCAGGCTCCACCGGCTCGCGCGGGGCGACGCAGCATCTCATGCAGGCGGTTGCGCGCCTGCCGCAAGGGGCGGTGGTGCTGCCCGGCTTTGATTTCGACACGCCCGCCCCGGTCTGGGACGCGTTGGACGATGCCATGCTGTCCGAGGATCATCCGCAATACCGCTTTTGCCGCGTGGCGGTGGGGGCCGGGATCATGCCGGTCGATATCCGGCCGTGGTCCGACACCCGCCCCGCCAATCCGGCACGCAACGCGCTGGTGTCATTGGCCCTGCGCCCGGCCCCCGTGACCGATCAATGGTTACGCGATGGTCCGCATCTGCGCGACATCACCGGGGCTATGGCCGATGTGACGCTGGTCGAGGCCCCGTCGCAACGCCAAGAGGCGCTCGCCATCGCCATGCGCCTGCGTCAGGCGGCAGAGGATGGGCGCACCGCCGCCCTCATCACCCCCGACCGGACCCTCACCCGTCAAGTGACCGCCGCGCTTGACCGTTGGGATATCCTGCCCGATGACAGTGCGGGCCTGCCGCTGCACCTCTCGCCGCCGGGGCGTTTCCTGCGTCATGTCGCCGATCTTTTCCGCAACCGGCTCAGCGCCGAATCGCTGCTGACCCTGCTCAAGCATCCGTTGGCGCATCAGGGGGCGGAACGTGGCACGCATCTGCGCCTGACCCGCGAGTTGGAATTGCACCTGCGCCGCCATGGTCCGCCCTATCCGACCGAAGACAGCCTGCGCGCCTGGGGTGCGGGCCAAAGGGATCAACTCATCCCCGATTGGGTCAACTGGCTCTGCGATTGCTTCGTGAACAGAGACTATTCCGGTGAAATGCCGCTTGAAAACAGTGTCGCCGCGCATCTGGAACTGGCTGAACAGATCGCCCACGGCTGCCATGGCACGGGCTCCGGCACGCTCTGGCTCAAGGATGCCGGTCAAGAGGCGCAGAAGGCCGTGACCGAGTTGCAGACCGAGGCACATCACGCAGGCACGCTCAGCGCCAGTGACTATTCCAGCCTCTTTCACAAAATTCTCAGCGCGCGCGAGGTGCGCAATCCTGTTGATCCGCACCCCCATATCCTCATCTGGGGCACGCTTGAGGCGCGCGTTCAGGGGGCCGATCTCTTGATCCTCGCCGGACTGAATGAGGGCAGCTGGCCCGTATCCCCCAAAGCCGACCCATGGCTCAACCGCGCCCTGCGTCATCAGGTGGGTCTCTTGCTGCCCGAGCGGCGAATCGGCCTTTCGGCGCATGATTTCCAACAGGCGATTGCCGCACCCGAGGTCTGGCTCACCCGTTCCGTGCGCTCTGCCGATGCCGAAACCGTGGTATCGCGCTGGTTGAACCGTATCCTGAACCTGCTTTCTGGCCTTCCCGATCAAGGTGGGCAAGCGGCGATTGAAGCCATGCGCGCCCGTGGCCACGTCTGGCTTGACCACGCTGCGGCGCTTGAGGAACCGGGCGAGGCGCCCCGCGCTGCCCGCCCGGCGCCCGCCCCGCCCGTCGCCGTGCGACCTGATCACCTGACCGTGACCGAGATCAAGCGTCTCATTCGCGATCCCTATGCCATCTATGCCCGCCATATCCTCAAACTGCGCCCGCTCGATCCGCTCATGCGCGCGCCCGATGCGCTGTTGCGCGGCACCGTGCTGCATGAAATCCTCGAAGGCTTCATTCGCGAAACGCTGGAGCATCCTGCGCAGTGCACCCACGCCACGCTTATGCGCCATGCAGAGACTGTTCTGGCCCAAAACGTGCCTTGGGCCGAGGCGCGCGCCCTTTGGCTGGCGCGGCTCGAACGGGTGGCTGACTGGTTTATAGACACTGAGGCGCAGCGTCGCGCGCTGGCCCATCCCGTGCATTTCGAAGCCGCGGGGCGCGCGACCCTGCCGGATCTGGGCTTTACCCTCTCTGCCAAAGCCGACCGGCTAGATCTCGACGATCTGGGGCGACTGCATATCTACGATTACAAAACCGGCGCGCCCCCTTCGACCAAGGAACAGACCAGTTTCGACAAGCAATTGCTGCTTGAGGCCGCGATTGCCACCCGTTCAGGCTTTGAGGGCATGGGTCCGACCCGTGTCGCCCGCGCGGTATTCATCGGACTTGGCAGCCCTCCCAAAGAGCTGGACGCCCCTCTCGATACAGAACCACCGGACAAGATCTGGTCAGAGTTTCACGCCCTGATGTCGGCCTATTTCGACCCTGATATGGGCTATACCGCCCGCCGCGCGCCGCGCATGGCCGAGGATGATGGCGATTACGATCAACTGGCACGGTATGGCGAATGGGAAATGACCGACTCGCCGCATGTGACAAAGGTGGGCCAATGACCGCGCGCGACGCCGCCACCCAGGCGCAGGTCGAGGCCGCGCGCCCCGACCTTTCGACATGGCTCTCGGCCAATGCCGGGTCGGGCAAGACGCGGGTACTGACCGACCGCGTGGCGCGGCTTTTGCTCGATGGGGTCAATCCCCAGCATATCCTCTGCCTAACCTACACCAAGGCCGCCGCCTCCGAGATGCAAAACCGTCTCTTTCGCCGCCTTGGGGCGTGGGCGATGCTGGCCGATGACGCGCTCATGCAGGAGCTTGACCTCTTGGGTCATGAGGGGGCTATCACCGATCAGACCCTGCGCGACGCCCGCCGCCTCTTTGCCCGTGCGATCGAGACACCGGGCGGGCTGAAAATCCAGACGATCCACTCCTTCTGCGCCTCTCTCCTGCGCCGCTTTCCGCTCGAGGCGGGTGTCACACCGCAATTCACCGAGATGGAGGATCGCACCGCCACCCTCCTGCGCGCCGAGATTGTCGAGGACCTAGCCGCCGGGCCGCAGGCCGCCACATTCTACGCCCTTGCCAGACACTATTCCGGCGAAACTCTCGAAAAACTGACCGCCGATATTGTCCGCCATCGCACAGGCTTTGCCCAAGATCTCAGCGATGCAGAGCTTGCTACCCTCTTTGATCAGCCCAAGGGTCTCAGCCCCGAGATGATCCGCGACCGGGTGTTTCTGGGCAATGAACAAGCGCTCTTGGATCAACTTGTGCCCGCGCTTCAGGCGGGATCGACCAATGATGTCAAAGCTGCCGCGAAACTGGTGCAAATTTCTGCACTCGACCTGCGCGCACTGCCGTTCTTGGAGGATGTCTTTCTCACCGGAAAATCCTCGAAATCGCCGTTTTCCGCCAAATTAGGCTCGTTTCCAACCAAGGCGACCCAAGTCACCCTCGCCCCTGTCATGCCGCAGATCGAGCAATGGATGCTGCGCGTCGAGGATACGCGCCCTGCGCGTCTGGCCCTCCTTGCCATGCAGAAAACCCGCGCTTTGCACGATTTCGCCCGTGCTTTCCTGCCTGCCTATGAACGGGCCAAGCAACTGCGTGGCCTGCTCGATTTCGATGATCTGATTCTGCGCGCCCGCGATCTTTTGACTGCTCCGGCGGTTGCGGCTTGGGTGCTCTATCGTCTTGATGGCGGTATCGACCATATTCTGGTGGACGAGGCGCAGGATACCAGCCCCGTGCAATGGCAGGTGATCGAACGCTTGGCGCAGGAATTCACCTCTGGTGAGGGCGCGCGTGCCGATGTGGCCCGCACGATCTTTGTCGTGGGCGATAAAAAACAGTCGATTTATTCCTTCCAAGGTGCCGATCCGCGCGAATTCGACCGCATGCAGCGGGAGTTTGGCCTGCGTCTGAGCGCCACCAACAGCCCCCTGCAATCGCATGTTCTGGCCTATTCCTTCCGCTCGTCGCGGGCGATCCTGACCACTGTCGATTGCTGCTTTGATCAGAGCAGCGAGAGCGGCTTTACGCCGGAACAGGGTCACAAAGCCTTCTTTGATACCCTCCCCGGCCGTGTCGATCTCTGGCCTGTGGTCGAGAAACCGGAAGAGGAGGAACCGCCCGCCTGGCACATGCCCGTTGACATCCGCGCCACCAACGATCCCGCGATCCTTCTGGCGCGGCAGGTGGCGGCGGCCATGCGCGACATGATCGCCGCGCGGCAGGCCATCCCCGATTCCAAATCGCCCAGCGGGTTTCGGGCCGTGCAACCGGGCGACTTCCTCATCCTTGTGCGTCGCCGTTCGGCGCTCTTTCACGAAATCATCCGCGAATGCAAGGCGCAGGGTCTGCCCATCGCCGGGGCTGACCGGCTCAAGGTCGGGGCGGAGCTTGCCGTGCGCGACCTTGAGGCGCTCTTGTCCTTCCTCGCCACGCCCGAGGATAGTCTGGCCCTCGCCATCGCCCTGCGCTCGCCGCTCTTCGGCTGGTCCGAGGCACAGCTTTACGACCTCGCTCAGGGCCGCAATCGTCCCTATCTGTGGGAGGAATTGCGCGCCCACGAGGCCGAGCATCCCGAAGTCATGGCCGTTCTCCATGATCTCAGGAACCATGCCGATTTCCTGCGCCCCTATGACCTGATCGAGCGTGTCCTGACCCGCCACGATGGCCGCCGCCGCCTGCTCGCCCGTCTGGGGACCGAGGCCGAGGATGGCATCGACGCCCTTCTGGCACAGGCCATGGCCTATGAGAGCCGCGCGGTTGATAGCCTCACTGGCTTTCTCGTCTGGATGGAAACCGACGATCTTGAGATCAAGCGCCAACTCGACAGCGCCGGCAACCGCATCCGCGTGATGACCGTGCATGGCGCCAAGGGGCTGGAGGCGCCCGTGGTGATCCTGCCTGAATGCGGCACATGGCGCATGCCGAACGCACCACAGATCGTGACGCAAAGCGGCCATGCGCTCTGGACCGGGCGCGCCGATGACATGCCCCCCACCTTGGCCAAGGCGATCGAGGCCGAGCGCCGAGCGCTGCTCGCGGAACGTGACCGCCTGCTCTATGTCGCCATGACCCGGGCCGAGACTTGGCTGATCGTCGCCGCCCATGGCGATTTGGGCAAGCAGGGTGACACCTGGTATGACAAGGTGCAGCGCGGGATGCAGGCGGCAGGTGCCGTGCCACACAGCTTCGTTCAAGGCCCCGGTTTCCGCCTCGATCACGGCATTTGGGCTGAAACAGAGACTGTATCCGCGCCGCCTGCACCCTCTCGGACAGTCACCCTCGATCCGCTCTTTCAGCGCCCCGCGCCGCTCCCTGCGCGCCTCAAAACGCTGAGCCCTTCGGACTTGGGCGGTGCCAAGGCGCTGCCCGGTGAGCGTGGGCTGGATGAAGAGGCCGCCAAGCGGCGCGGTCGCCAGATTCACCGCCTCCTTGAATTCCTGCCCACCGTGCCCGCCGCCGACTGGCCCGGCACCGCCGCGCGGCTTCTCTCCAACGGCAGCGATGCCGCGACAGGCGACGAACTCGCCCTCCTGCTGGCTGAGGCGGATAAGGTACTGACCCGGCCCAGCCTGAGCTCGCTCTTCACCCCCGATGCGCTGACCGAGGTGGCGGTCACCGCCCATCTCGCGGCCCTGCATGGGCGGCGCATTCACGGCATCATCGACCGTCTGATTATTGACGAAACCCGCATTCTGGCCGTGGATTTCAAGACCAACGCGCTGGTGCCCGAAACGGCGCGCGACTGCCCCGATGCCCTCCTGCGGCAGATGGGGGCCTATGCCCATGCGCTGTCCCAACTCTACCCTGATCGCCGCATCGACACCGCAATCCTCTGGACCCGCACCGCCACGCTCATGGACCTCCCCCACGATCTTGTGACTGCGACACTTGAATCCACTACCATCGCTTGACGCGCCCGGTCCGGCTACATAGGTTCAGGCTCGAAACCCTGATCGCTAGGAGAAAAGACATGGCCACCGTTGCCGTCACCGATGCCACATTCGACGCCGAAGTCAAGAATTCCAACATCCCCGTCGTGGTGGATTTCTGGGCCGAATGGTGCGGCCCGTGCAAACAGATCGGCCCCGTGCTCGAAGAGCTGTCGACCGAGATGTCCGGCAAGATCAAGATCGTCAAAGTTGATGTCGACAGCAATCCGAATTCCGCCGTCGCCATGGGCGTGCGCGGCATCCCGGCGCTCTTCATCTTCAAGGATGGGCAGGTTGTCTCGAACCGCGCTGGCGCTGCCCCCAAGGCTGCACTTCAGAGCTGGATCGAAGACAGCATCTGAGACCGCGGAAATACCTCGTGGAAGGGGGTCGCGCCTGTCGCGGCCCTTTTTCTTTGTCCAGAAAACCTGCATGATCGCCCCATGACCCTGACCAATGCCGACATCACAGAGCTAACCGCCCTGCGCCGCGTGTTGCACCAACACCCTGAGGTGTCGGGGCAAGAGCAGGGGACCGCACTGCGCATCACCGACGTGCTTGGCGCTCACACGCCCGATAGGCTCGTGACCGGGCTTGGCGGCCATGGCGTAGCGGCGGTCTATGAGGGGCGTGACCACGGCCCGACTCTCCTCTTTCGCTGTGAACTTGACGCGCTGCCGATCACCGAGCAGGGCGATCTGCCGCACCGCTCGACCGTGCCGGGCACGGGGCATCTCTGCGGTCATGACGGGCATATGGCAGTGCTGCTGGCGCTCGCCCGGCTGTTGTCGCGCGAACGCCCTGCACGCGGGCGTGTGGTCCTGCTCTTTCAACCCGCAGAGGAAACCGGTGCGGGGGCAGAGGCAGTGCTGAGCGACCCAATATTCGAGACTATTTCACCAGATTATGCCTTTTCCCTGCACAATATGCCGGGCCTGCCGTTGGGTCACGTCGGCCTGATCCCCGGCCCGGTCAACTGCGCCTCGCGTGGCATGGCCGTCACTCTCACCGGCAAATCTGCCCATGCGTCAGAGCCGGAGAATGGCCACTCACCGATGCAAACACTGGCCCATCTCATGCCTGCGCTGACCGCCCTCAGCCACGGCACGCCCCAAGACAGCAATTTCACGCTGGTCACGGTGACACATGCCCAAATGGGCGCCCCCGCCTTTGGCATCGCGCCGGGTGAGGCGACGCTCTACGTCACCCTACGCACCCTGATCGACGCGCAAATGCAGGCGCTCTGCGAACAGGCCGAAACGCTGGTGACCGAGTCCGCAGCCGCGCATGGCCTCACCGTCGAAATCAGCTATCACGACATCTTCACGCATTGCGAAAATGACCCGGATGCGACCTTGATCTTGTGCAATGCGCTGGATGCGTTGGAGGTGCCGCATGACGCACGCGGCCTGCCAATGCGCGCGTCCGAGGATTTTGGCCGCTTCGGTCATCACGCCAAGGCCGCGATGCTCTTTCTTGGGGCGGGCACCCATCACGCAGCGCTGCACAACCCTGATTACGATTTCCCCGATGACCTCATCCCCATCGGCGCGCGGATTTTTCATCAGGTCGCCCGCGACCTCTTGGGTTAACCCACCCTTGCACCCTGTGCCGCCGCCTTCCATATAGGGCAGAACGAAAACGGAGGCCCTGAGACATGAGCGATTTTCCCGGTTGGCATGGCACCACCATCATCGGCGTGCGGCGCGGCGGCGAGGTTGTCGTCGCCGGAGACGGGCAGGTCAGCCTTGGCCAGACCGTCATCAAGGGCACCGCCCGCAAAGTGCGCCGCCTCTCGCCCGGCGGCTATGATGTGGTGGCCGGATTCGCCGGATCGACTGCGGATGCCTTTACCCTGCTCGAACGGCTGGAAACCAAGCTCGAGGCGACACCGGGACAGTTGCAACGCGCTTGCGTGGAATTGGCCAAGGACTGGCGCACCGACAAATACCTGCAAAAGCTGGAGGCGATGCTGATCGTCACCGATGGCGATCAGCTCTATGTCATCACCGGAGCCGGCGACGTGCTGGAGCCCGAGCATGACGTGGCCGCCATCGGCTCGGGCGGCAATTTCGCCCTCGCCGCTGCGCGCGGCCTGGCCGAGAACCCCAGCCTCACCGCCGAGGAGATCGCCCGCCGCGCCATGGCCATCGCCGCCGACATCTGCGTCTACACCAATGGCAACCTGACGGTGGAAAGGATTTCCAAATGACCGACCTGACCCCGCGAGAGATTGTCTCGGAGCTGGACCGCTACATCATCGGCCAGAACGACGCCAAACGCGCTGTCGCCGTGGCCTTGCGCAACCGCTGGCGGCGCAAGCAGCTTTCGGATGATTTGCGCGATGAGGTGTATCCCAAGAACATCCTGATGATCGGCCCCACCGGCGTCGGCAAAACTGAAATCTCCCGCCGCTTGGCCAAACTCGCCCGCGCCCCCTTCATCAAGGTCGAGGCGACCAAATTCACCGAAGTCGGCTATGTAGGTCGCGACGTCGAGCAGATCATCCGCGATCTCGTTGACAGCGCCATCGCCCAGACCCGCGACTGGATGCGCGAAGACGTCAAGACCCGCGCCGAGCATGCCGCCGAGGAACGCGTGATCACGGCCATCGCCGGTGAGGATGCGCGTGAGGGCACCCGCGAGATGTTCCGCAAGAAACTGCGCGATGGCCTGCTGGACGACACCATGATCGACGTCGAGGTGGCCGATACCTCCAACCCCTTGGGCATGATGGATATTCCCGGCCAGCCCGGCAGCCAGATGGGCATGATGAATCTGGGCGATATCTTTGGCAAAGCGTTCGGTCAACGCACCACCACCAAGCGCGTGAGCGTCGCTGACAGCTATGCCCTGCTGATCGGAGAAGAGGCCGACAAACTCTTGGACGATGAAGCGGTCAATCGCACGGCCCTTGAGGCGGTCGAACAGAACGGCATCGTCTTTCTTGATGAGATCGACAAGGTCTGCGCCCGCTCCGACGCCCGCGGCGCCGATGTCAGCCGCGAAGGCGTGCAGCGCGACCTCCTGCCGCTGATCGAGGGCACCACCGTTTCGACCAAGTATGGCGCAGTCAAGACCGACCATATCCTCTTCATTGCCTCCGGCGCCTTCCACATCGCCAAACCGTCAGACCTCTTGCCCGAACTGCAAGGCCGCCTGCCCATCCGGGTCGAGCTGCGCGCCCTGACCGAGGCCGATTTCGTCCGCATCCTGACCGAGACCGACAACGCCCTCACCCTGCAATACACCGCCCTCATGGACACCGAAGAGGTGACGGTCACCTTCACCGAAGACGGCATCGCGGCGCTGGCCCATATCGCGGCAGAGGTCAATCAATCGGTCGAAAACATCGGCGCCCGCCGCCTCTACACCGTGATGGAACGGGTGTTCGAAGAGCTCTCCTTCACCGCCCCCGACCGCTCCGGCGAGAGCGTGGTGGTGGATGCGGGGTTCGTGGACAAGAACTTGGGCGAGCTGATGAAATCAGCGGATTTGTCGAGGTATGTTTTGTGAGGGCGCGTTGGATGTTAATTACCTGTCAGACTGCTCTGACCTAGATTATTCCGACGAAATAACTAATCAAAAAAAACTCTTTCTACTTTAGCCTGAAAAACATCCACCAATCTATCTCGATATCCTCTTAAGAACCCTTTAGTATAACTGGCATCGGCCCTTACGATCTTCGCGTGAGCTCGATCCCATGGTGCTGGTGGATAGTTTTCAATGGGGTCTGGATAAACTTCGAATACCTTTGCGCCATTTTGAGATGTAATTAACCGTACGTCCTCAGCCCGCCCCAATGCAAAGCCCCACTTTTCGCGACCACGGCTAGGATTTTCGTAAGTGATGAGCTTGTGTTTTATCCAATCATTGCTTGGAAGAAGTACTAAACGATCAACCGAAACACTTTTTCCAGCTTTTCCTATGAGTTCATCAACTGGAAAAGCTTCATTTTCCAATTTACCATTAGAAGAGGTCATTCTGTCTGTGAAGAGCACTCTTACAAGGTCTTCTCCATTTCCTATTCTGTCGCTCATCTGCGGTTACTGAGCAGCCAACTGAATTGCGGCCTCGATAAGCTCGTCGGGTAAGGTCGCACCGTCCCACTGCACATCACCGTAAGCAGTCTTGGAGATGTCGAGGTCGTTTCTGATGTGGTATGACAACTCACCATTCCCACATACTCCGATATCGAGGTAGCCCGCTGAGCAACGAAGTGAGATTGAGAACTCGCCATATGCGTCAACTGAAACATGCGGTTCCAAAAAGTCAGAGAATATGCCGGAGTTTATTATCCTAGTGGCCTCAACTGCAGCTGTCCGAATTTTAGCTGTTTCAACGCCTTCGCAAAATGCCTTAGCCGCCTGATATTTAGAAAAAACCTGGGTCATCTGAACAGGTTCTCTCGGCCCCGTAGCATGAGGTCTTTTAGATGCCAGATACGCTCGCCCGATCCATGTTTGGCTGGAAGTGTTCACTGTATCAGAGTTAGTGTCTCGATACGCTCCACCGAAAGTCTCGTATTCCAGTTTTGATGATGCAATCATTGCCCCAACCCCATTCTCTTGAGCAGGTCATTTACGAAAATCGACCTAATTGTTACTTTATTCTTGTCGTGAAAATCTTCGAAAGTTTCCGTAACGCGACCAGTGACATTTCCGCCTTCCAATAGATCTTTTAATCGGATCGCCGCTTTAAGTCTGAGGGAAAAAGTGTTCGAGATTGAGGTAACTACTTGATCGCCAGTCAGAAACGAGCGTGCCTCCACTCGCTCTAGAACTTCAGATCTTTCGTTTGGGCTGTGAAATAGACCTGAAGAAAAATCCCACCTCGGATCCTCATATGACAGCAACCCTTCCGGCACCCAATTTCCCTTCTTTAGAATATTTTTGCTCAGCAAAGCTCCTTTGTTATTGGGAATAACTTTTTCTGTGAACGTGTCAGTCACTTTGTAATCTATGGAACCCACAAATTTAAAAGTATCGACACAATTCAAGAGTAATTTTAAACGGTTCTGAACTGACGGCCAAATTTCTGCCCAATTGGTGTACTGCATGCTTGAAACAGAAACGGCGTTTTCGCCAAACTGACCGCTCCACTCCGGCTTTCCGTTTCTCCCGAAGTCGTTAAGGACTTTAATAACTGGTTTAGGCGGTTGAGGTCCTTCACCCACCATCACTTGAAAAACGTCGGGCTCGTCAATGGCCCTAAACAATTCTTCAATTTCAGGTCGGCGTTCATCAAATCGCCCCTCATCTGCCGAATCGAGAGGTGAACGAAAAACCAGAGTAAACTGCTCAGATTCGATCGCATGGGTGTTAGCATACAACTTGATGCTATCAATTGACATGCCCGCTCCGTCATTTGGCCGCATCCGCGATGCTCTTGGTACCATATCAATAATGTATGAATCTTACGAACTGACTGCAAGCGTGACATTTTAAAAGTGTAAGGAATTCGATCGTTACAATAATTCAATAATCGTCTTACCATACTGCCGCCCATACCCCCAATCCATATTCCCCCACCCTCCCAAATCCCCCGCTTCCCCCTCCGCACAACCCGCGCTAAACACCTCTCATGGTTGTTCCGGTCCTGCTTCTGTTCCTGTCCCTCATCGGCGTCGCTGTGGCGCTTTTGCTGCCCGGCTATGACGCGCTCCTCCTGCTGGCGGTGCCCTGTGCGATTGCAGCCTTCATCCTGTGGCTGCGCGCGGCGCTGTCCGGCAAAAAGGCCGAGCCCAACTGGATTCTGATCGACGGCTCCAATGTCATGTATTGGCGCGACAACACCCCGCAGATCGAAACGCTGCGCGAGGTCATCGCGTATCTCAAGCAGCACCGCCACACGCCTGCCGTGATCTTCGACGCCAACGCGGGCTATCTGCTGGCAGGCAAGTATCAGGACGATCACATCATGGCCAAGCACCTCGGCCTGACGGAGGATCGTGTGCTGGTCGTGCCCAAGGGCACGATTGCCGATAGCTATCTTCTGACCGTCGCGCGGGATTTCGACGCGCCGATCGTCACCAATGACCGTTACCGCGATTGGGCAGACGACTACCCGGAAATCGCCGCGCCGGGTCGGCTCATCCGAGGCGGTTATCGCGACGGGGCGCTCTGGCTCGATGGTATGAAGACGCCCACCCCGGCATGATGGTCGCGGCTCTTCGCGGCGGCAAACATGGAGCGGGCAGAGCCACCCACCGCTCGCCCTCTTAACCCCCCTCTCCCTCCCCCAAAATACCGACACAATACCGACGCGATACCCCCGCGTTACCGACCGGGTTTTTGCCCTGTTAACAAAGACCTACCCCCCGAGTCGGGCGGGTGGTCAGGGCGCGCCGGTCTCCCCGGTCACAGCTCTGTCAGCCCCCCCGGTATCTCACCCGCTTCACTGTTCCAAAAATACTCAAACCCAAGCTGTCCAGCAGATCAGCCGGTTGGGTCTTTCCTCTCGCGGCGTTTCACGCGAACAAGGGGCATGCCGATTCTAACCTTCCTCCGTGACAACGCCCCCTGGCTCACCGCCGGGGTTTTATTGACCTTTTTCAGTAGCTTCGGCCAAACCTATTTCATCTCGATCTTCGCAGGCGAGATCCGCGAGACCTTCGGTCTCAGCCATGGCCAATGGGGCGGGGTCTATATGCTGGGCACCACCGCCTCGGCCTTGGTGATGGTCTGGGCCGGGGGTCTCACCGACCACTTTCGCGTGCGACGGCTGGCGCCCCTGGTGCTGGCAATGATGGTCGGCGCCTGTCTTTTCATGGCCGCCAACCCGGTCTGGTGGCTCCTGCCCCTGGTGATCTTCGCCCTGCGTTTCACCGGCCAAGGCATGATGAGCCACCTCGCCGTGGTCGCGATGGCCCGCTGGTTCGTGGCGGCACGCGGCAAAGCCCTCTCCATCGCCACCCTCGGCTTCGCCCTCGGCGAGGCCTTCTTGCCGCTGATCTTCGTCTCGCTCCTACGGGTGCACGACTGGCGAGTCCTCTGGGTTGCCGCCGGCATCGTTGCAGCCATCGGCATCCCGCTTCTGCTTCTCCTGTTGCGGCGGGAACGCACGCCGCAGAGCTGGGCTCAGACCAGCCAATCGCTCGGCATGGACGCGCGACATTGGACCCGCAACCAGTCGCTTAGGCATTACCTTTTCTGGTTCATGGTGCCAGCCCTGCTTGGTCCCTCAGCCTTCAACACTGCGTTCTTCTTTCATCAAGTGCACATTGCAGAGGTCAAGGCGGTAAGCCACGTGGCGTTGGTGGCAATGTTTCCGATCTATACGGCCGTGGGCATCGGCGCGATGATCCTCTCGGGCTGGGCGCTTGACCGCATTGGCACGGCGCGGCTCCTGCCCTTCATGCAATTGCCGATGGTCGTGGCCTTTCTCTGCTTCGCCATGGCGGATGGTCCGGGCCTGTTACTCGCGGGGTTTGTGTTTCTCGCAATGACCACAGGGGCGAACAGCACACTGCCAAATGCCTTTTGGGCCGAGTTCTATGGCACCGCCCACCTTGGCAGCATCAAGGCCATGGCTGCTGCGCTCATGGTATTTGGCTCTGCCATCGGGCCGGGTCTGACTGGGCTGGGGATAGACCTGGGCCTAGGAATCGAAGCACAATTCGTGATCATTGCAGGCTATTTCATCTTCACCAGCGTCATGATGGCCATCGGGGTGTCGCGGGCGCGCCCGTCTCTATCTCTGACGCCTTAGATACACGTAATAGGCCCCGCCACCGCCGTGTTTCAGATGCGCCTCAGTGATCTGCAACACCAAAGGCGCGAGCGGCGGCATTCGCAACCAGTGCGGCACATTATGACGCAGGACGCCGTGCCGTACCGGGATCGGTCCCCCGGTATCGCGATCCTTGCCTTTGCCGGTGACCACCAGAACCAGCCGCAACCCCGCCGCATGCGACCGCAGAATGAACCCCATCAGCGCAGGATGCGCTCGGTCCATGGTCATGCCATGCAGGTCGATCTTGCCTTCAGGAACCAGTTTTCCGCGTTTCATCCGCTGAAACGCCTTCTTGTCCATGCTGACCGGCGCGGTGGCCAGCCGCTCTGAGATCGCAGGCAACACATCATGAGCAGGACTCGGGCGCCCAGACGTGGCACCGATCTGAAAATCCTCCAGCCGGGCCTGAACCGGGGCGTTCCGCGGATTGCGGATCATGGGTTCGGGTGCTCTGTCGTCGGATCGTGGCTCTTCGGGTCGCATGCGCTGCGCCGTGCGCGCCACCTGATGCCACAGGTCCAACTCGTCAGGCCGGACGCGCCTGCGGCTCACGGCGCCTGCTCCGGTAGCATCGCATAGGCGCGCTGAATCGGCATCAGCACCACCATCCGACCCGGATCTCGCAGCCGTCCCGCCGCCTGCCCCGCCGCATCGCCAGTACCAAAGAAGATATCAGCCCGTTGCGCACCCTTGATCGCAGAACCGGTATCCTGCGCCACCATCAGACGGCGGATCGGGCCATCGCCCTCTTTCTCGATCCAGACCGGCGCACCAAGCGGCACAAAGGCCGGATCGACCGCCACTGTGCGCCCCGTCGTCACAGAACGGTTCATCGCCCCAAGCGGTCCACGTTCTGCGGGCACATTATCCAGCCTGCGAAAAAACACATAGGACGGGTTGTGGTAAAGCAGTTCACGCCCCTCTTCCGGATTGCGCCGCGCCCAGTTCTTGATCACCTCAGCCGACACCTGATGCACCGAATAAATGCCGCGCTGCACCAGTTCGACGCCAATCGACCGATAGGGGTGGCCGTTGGCTCCGGCATAACCCACCCGGATCACCTGACCATTCTCGAGCCTGATCCGCCCTGACCCTTGGATCTGTAGAAAAAACAGTTCTACCGGATCATCGACCCAGGCAATCTCCAACCCGCGACCGCGCATCACATCCGTCGTTTCGATCTCGCGGCGTGTGATCCAGGGGTTCGACAGCCGCGCTTCGGGGGGTTCTCGGTAAACCGGGTAACGATAGCGCCCATCGGGGCGCGTCGCGCCATTCAACTCAGGTTCAAAATAGCCGGTAAAGAGCGCGGGCTTGCCTTCGGATACGATCACTGGACGGAAAAAGAGTTCAAAGAACCCCCGCGCATCCGGCCGCTGCTGTGCCAGCGCACAGAGCGCGCGCCAATCAGGGTCCTTCATATCGGGGCAGGTGTTCAGAAACACCGAGAGGGCCGCCGCGTGATCATCCTCGGGCCAGCCGTTCAGATCATCAAAGCCTAGGATTTCGTGCGACACGTCCTGCGCCGTGGCCGGTGCCCCGCACCAGAGCCACAGCCCCAGAACGATCCGCCACAGCCCTTTGGTCATTCGCCCGTTGCGACAAGCCGCCAGTTGGGATCATCCGACCCCATGATACGCTCATAGGTCCAGATATCCTTCTGACGTTTTGACTGGCCAGGTGCTCCCTCGACGATTTCGCCGTTGCTATCTCGCACGACAGACACCAATTCGCCCACATAGCGCACCGTTATTTCCGCACGTCGTGTCGCCGCATCGAATTTTGCATCGAACAGCGACAATTCCCGCACCCCAATGAACTCCGCCTCGATGCTCAGCCCCTGCTGCTCGCGGGAATCGACCACCTGCGCAAAGGTCTCATAGACCTCCCGATCGAGAAACGGCGTGATCTCATCCAGCTTGCCCCGCTCAAAGGCCATCAGGATCATCTCATAGGCGCCGCGCGCCCCTTGCAAGAAGGTCGTGACACTGAAATCCGGCTCGATCCGCTTCATATCGGCCAAGGCGCCGGCTGCCTCAGAATCCTCGGGCACATGATCAACGATGTCGTGATCCGGTCCGCCCTCGATCACCTCGAACTCACGGCGGCGGCTGGTCTCGGGTGTGGGCGCGCTGCGGGCCGGACCTTCAAATCCGTCGCGCGTGCCCAGAACACTCTTCAGCCGCAAAATCAAAAAGATGGCGATACCGGCAAGCACCAGTAACTGCAAAATCGGCGAATTCATGGGCACCTCTTGTTGTGCGGGGCATGGTAAGCGTCAACGCTCGTTCTTATGTAGGGGTTGGACAGGGCCAAGTCCACCGTAAGGGTCATAAAACAAAGGAGGGCCGCGCATGTGGCTTTTTTTGGCATTTCTTGCCGTTCCGATTATCGAGATCGCATTGTTTATTCAGGTGGGCGGGCTGATCGGGCTCTGGCCGACGCTGGCGATTGTCGTGTTGACCGCCGTGATCGGCACATGGCTCCTGCGGATGCAGGGGGCGGTGGCCTTGTCAAACCTGCGCCGCTCCTTCTCTGAACTGGATGACCCCTCAGAGCCGTTGGCCCATGGGGCGATGATCCTCTTTGCGGGCGCGCTTTTGCTCACACCGGGTTTTTTCACCGACGCGGTGGGTTTTGCCCTTCTGATACCGTCGGTCCGACGAGCGGTCTTTGCGCAGGTTCGCCAACGCGTGCATGTGCAACGGTTTGAGATGGGCAACCGTCCGCCCCCCGCCAGAGAAGACGTGGTCGAGACCGAGTATCAGGACGTGACCCCCGACCACCCGCGCCAATCCCCCGACCGCAGATTGCATTAAGGCCATCCGCATCCCTCCTCGGTGCCGTTGCTGTACGGTCGCAGGATCGCCTATGGGGTGAGTTTCAGCTCGCCACATTTGAGGCGGCGCAGAGATACTCACATCACTTCCATCGGTTCTTTGCAGGAGAAACGATAGATAAATCAAATCAAATAACGGAATATCAATATTGATAACTGATCAATAAACTTGTTTTCTGAGTGCAGACAATGCAGGAGACAAGCAAATGGCATCTACACTCATCAACTCGACTCCCTCAGGATATCAGCGGTCAACAGAGCGCGCCGGGCTTTCCGCGCGGGTCGTCCGGGCCGTCGCGAAAGGGCTAGAGGTGCTGACCAGCACCACCTCACGCCGCGCATTCATCGCCGAACTTGAGGCCCGCAGCGACGCAGACCTCGCCGCTCTGGGGATCAACCGCAACCAGATCACGCGGCATGTCCATTGTGATCTGTTCTACGCCTGAGCGTGGAGGGCATTATGGGGTGGGCGATGGCCTACCCCATGGGTGCCGTGGAGTTGACTCGCGCGGATCGCAGGGCCGCGGTCTGGCGAGGCAACGGGTATGGCTGCCGCTTTATCCCTCAAAATCCGTGTGACCCCTCGACCGAGTGCGACGCCTCAAAATCGCCAGGCCGGGGGGCGGCCCGGCGATCGCGCGGCGGCGCTGCGCGCCTTGATTCCGCGCGGAGCACTGTCCACACCGCATATTTACGGAAGCGTCATTCCCGCGAAGGCGGGGATCTCTTGAAGCCTTTCCCGCGCTGTTGTCAGAGCTTCCCGCCTTCGCGGGAATGATGATGTTTATGGTTGGTTGGTCACCACTCTAGGCATGCTACTGTTCAGTCGGAATTTTCAAGCTTCGACTTAGCAGCCGCAACTTTCGCCGGTAGACTAAAGGCATATGTCAAAAACAGATCACAGAAGTCGCGGGCTGCTGAACAGTCTTCCTTTGTGGGGTCTTCGTCATCTTCATGCATCGAGGTGTTGCCAAAAAGCCGGACCTGATCAAGGAGCTCTATCATTGAATGGGGTAGCAATCCTTCCGTTTCAAGCTGGCGGATACGTTTGTTCAACATGCCAGATAAATCAGGCTTGATTTTCTTGACCGCCCTTTCAACCGTCTTTCGGTAACAGGACCCTGCAGCACTATACAAACCAACAGCATAGGCTTGCTCAGCCTCCTGAAGAGGTTTCTTAACGTTTTCAGGAATATCCGAAGGAATTCTTGGTTGAGCCTTGCTGGGTGAAACAAATCTTAGATCAAAGGAACGCGTAATTGGTCCACCGTTACCCGTTCCAATCAATTCCGGGCCATAACCTGTTGATCTATACTGAAATTTAAGAAGAACCTGCTTTTTACATCCTCCACACTGAGCTAAAGCATACCGTTGGTTGGGTGCCGCTAGGCTTATTGCTTCCACGGTGAGGTCAAAACTGGAGTGCGATGTTCCACAATAGGGACAATCTATGGATACACTTGCCGTCATAGAATCACCTCAAACATCCAACTCCTCCACGAACCGCGCGTTCTCCGAGATATACTGGAACCGCAGTTCCGGCTTTTTGCCCATCAGGCGCTCGACCAGATCGCTGGTCTGGCCTGGTTCGTCCTCGTCGATGGTGACGCGGATGAGTTTGCGGGATTTGGGGTCCATCGTGGTCTCTTTGAGGTCCTTGGCGTCCATTTCACCCAGACCCTTGAAGCGGCTGACGTCGATCTTGCCTTTGCCGCCCAGCCCCTTGGCCAGCCAGACATCGCGCTCGGCCTCATCCAGACAGTAGACGCGTTTTGACCCTTGCGTCAGGCGATAGAGCGGCGGGCAGGCGAGGTACAAATGCCCCGCGTCAATCATCGGACGCATTTGCGTAAAGAAGAACGTCATCAACAGCGCCGCGATATGCGCCCCGTCGACATCAGCGTCGGTCATGATGATGATCTTGTCATAGCGCAGGTCGTCGAGATTGAATTTCGTCCCCAGCCCGACGCCCAGCGCCTGTGTCAAATCGTTGATCTCCTGATTGCTGCCCAGCTTGGACGAGGCGGCGCCCAGCACGTTGAGAATCTTGCCGCGCAGCGGCAAGAGCGCCTGAATCTTGCGGTCGCGGCCCATTTTGGCGGAACCGCCCGCGGAATCACCTTCGACAATAAACAATTCCGTGCCCTCTCGGGTGCTGGAGGAGCAATCCACCAGCTTGCCGGGCAGGCGCAGTTTCTTGGTCGCGGTCTTGCGTTGCGTCTCTTTCTCTTGCCGCCGCCGCAGCCGTTCCTCGGCGCGCAACACCAGAAAATCAAGGATCGCCCCCGCCGATTTGGTATCCGCCGCCAGCCAGTTGTCGAAATGGTCACGCACCGCGCCCTCGACCATGCGCGCGGCATCGGTGGTGGCAAGACGGTCCTTGGTCTGGCCGACAAACTCCGGCTCTCGGATAAAACACGACACCAGCGCGCACCCGCCCGCCAGCAGGTCCTCGCGGGTGATCTGCGCGGCCTTGCGGTTGTTGGAGAGCTCGCCATACGCCTTGATCCCCTTGAGGATCGCCGCCCAGAACCCGGCCTCATGCGTGCCGCCCTCGGGCGTGGGCACGGTATTGCAATAGGATTGGATAAAACCGTCGCGCGCAGGCGTCCAGTTGATCGCCCATTCCACCTTGCCCGGCACGTTGTATTTCTCGCGGAAATCCACGGTCCCGGCAAAGGGACGCTCGGCATAGGTGGTGGCACCATTCAGGGTCTCGCCCAGATAATCCGCAAGGCCGCCGGGGAATTTGAACGTGGCCTCTGTGGGTGTCTCGCCATCGGTGATCTCGGTCTTCCAGCGGATCTCGACGCCGGAAAAGAGATAGGCTTTGGAGCGCGACATCTTGAACAGCCGCGCTGGTTTGAGCGTGAGAGAACCAAAGATCTCGGGGTCCGGATGAAAGGTGACAGAGGTGCCGCGCCGGTTGGGAGCGGCCCCAATCTTGACCAAGGGCGCTTGCGGCATGCCCCGTGAGAACTCCATCATGTAAAGCTCGCGGTTGCGCGCCACCTCGACCCGCAGATGATCCGAGAGCGCGTTGACAACCGACGAGCCAACGCCGTGCAGACCGCCCGAGGTCTGATAACTGTCACCCGAAAACTTGCCGCCTGCGTTCAGCGTGCAAAAGATGATTTCGAGCGCGGATTTCTTTAGGTCCTTGGGGTGCGGATCAACCGGAATGCCGCGCCCATTGTCGCGCACGCTGACATGGCCGTTGGCATGCAGCTCCACCTCGATCCATGTCGCATGGCCCGCGACCGCCTCATCCATCGAGTTGTCGATGATCTCAGCCACCATGTGATGCAGAGCGCGATCATCCTTGCCGCCGATATACATGCCGGGGCGCAGGCGGACATGCTCCATATCCTCGAGCACCTGAATGGACGAGGCATCGTAGTCGGATTTCGGGGTGGGCGAGAGAAGATCGTTCATGCCACTGCTCTTTTTTTGTTGGTTGGGGGGCATTATGGCAGAGCCGGGACCGCTGTGGAAGTGGGCCATTGGCGAAGATGCGTTAGGGATGGCGTTGCCGCAGATACCGGGCGCAGCCTAGCAAGGCGGCATTGTCGTCGGTAACGAGGCTGAGGGAGATATCCCGCATGATATGGCTGTAGGGTCCTTTGGCGGTAAAGGTCTGGGCAAAGCCCATCGGTACAAGGTAGGGAGCCACCGCCCGTGCGGTGCCACCGATCAGGTATATCCCGCCCATCGGCAGGTGATTGAGCGCCAGATTGCCAAGCACGGTGCCCAATAGCCGCACAAATGCCGTGAGGCTGGCGCAGGCCTCGGCATCGCCTGCCAGATGCGCCGCGATAATCTGGGCCGGGGTCAGGGTGTCACCGCTCAGGTGGCCATGCAGCCGCACAAGCCCCGGCCCCGATAGCAGCGCCTCCAGCGGGCGGTGAGCATCCTTGCCCGCAAGGTCTGCGATCAGGGTGCCGATGGGGCCGTCAGAGTGCGGCAGGCTGCTATGACCAGCCTCGGCGGGGGGCACGAACAGACCTTGTGGCGTGCGATGCACCACGGCGATATTGCTGCCGGTGCCAAGGCCCATGACCATGCGCGCGGCCTCTGGTGGCGGCGTGGTCCCGTCGATCAGCGGCGTGATATCGGTAGGATCGAGATCATCCAAGGCATAGCCCTGCGCCGCCAGATCGTTGATCAGGTGGATATCGCGCGCGCCGGTGACGCGTGCCAGATCGGCGCTGTCGATGAACCAGTCGAGATTGGTCAGTTGCGCGGTGTCGCCCCGCACCGGCCCTGCAACCCCGGCACAAAGCGCGGTGGGCGGGGTCGGGTGACGGTTGAGGTAGTGATCAAGAATATCGGCCAGCCCCGAGAAATCGGCATTGCGAAAGCTGTGCGTGCTGCCCCGGTCAAGCTGTCCGCCGCGCGCCAGCCCGACCCGCGTAGAGGTGCCGCCCACATCGACCAAAAGCCAGAGATCAGCCATCAACGCGCCAACGCGCCACGGTGGCGCGCGCCGCCTGTGCCAGCATCACCACGTCGATGCCCACCGCCAGAAACTGTGCGCCCCAGTTCGCGTAATGTTGCGCCGTGTCGTGATCGAGCGCGAGGATGCCCGCCGCTTTGGGCGAGGTGGCGATGCGCTTCAATGCACCCTGGATCACCTCTTGCACCTCGGGCGCGTGGCTATTGCCGACAAAGCCCATATCAACCGCCAGATCAGAGGGGCCGATAAAGACACCGTCCACTCCCTCGACCGCGAGAATATCCCCGAGCGCGTCTATGCCCGCCATGCTCTCGACCTGCACGATCAGGCAGATCTGGGCATTGGCGGTGGGGATGTAATCGGTGATGCGCGCGAAGTCAGAGGCGCGCGCCAAGGCCGCGCCGGAGCCCCGGATACCCTCGGGGGGATAGCGCGTGGCGCGCACGAGATCGCGCGCCTGATCGGCGCTCTCGACCATGGGGATGATCAGGCTTTGCGCGCCTGCATCCAGAACCTGTTTAATCGCCCAAGCCTCGCCCATGGGCAGCCGCACCACCGGCAGGCTCGCACGTCCCACCAGCATCGCCAATTGCGCCGAGATCGAGCGCAGATCATTGGGCGCATGTTCCCCGTCGATCACAAGCCAGTCAAACCCGGCGCTGGCCAAGACCTCGGTCGCATAGGGATCGGCAAACCCAGCCCAGCATCCAATCAGGCGCTCGCCGCGCATTAGGGCGGATTTGAAACGGTTTTCGGGGGCGGGCATGGGGTGGCACTCCTTTGGCTGACCGGCGCAGCATAGACCGCGCCCGCGCGCTTTGGCGAGAGCCAAGACGGGGTTTACTTTGCCCCGCAATCCCCCCAGAGATTGCCCGATGAATACGCATCTCAAAGGCCTGATCATCACCGCGCTCGGCGTGCTCTTCGTCGTGCCGGATTCGCTTTTCGTGCGGCTGATCGACGGGGACGCGGCGAGCATTGCATTCTGGCGCGGGATCACGGCTGGGTCTGTGATCCTGGCGGGGGTTCTGGCCACGCAGGGGCTACGCGGCATCAGGCAGGTGGTGCAAACCGGCAAGCCGGGTCTGCTCTATACCTTTCTGATTGCTATCACAGCACCGGGTTTCGTCTTTGCTGTCAGCCTGACCAGTGTGGCGAATGTGGTATTTATCCTTGCCTCCATGCCGGTCTTTGCCGCGATTTTCAGCCGCATTTTTCTGGGCGAGGCGATCAGCCAACGCATGATCCTGACCATGCTGGGCGTGTTTGCAGGGCTGGGCGTGATTGCTTGGGGATCAGGCGAAACACATGGTGCGCATTGGAGCGGCGATTTGATCGCGCTTGGGGTCTCGGCCAGTTTTGCGGGCGCGATGACCACGGCCCGGCAACTCAGGGCCGTGTCGATGATCCCGGCTATTCCGCTGGCCTTTTTGGGGGCGTCATTGGCAATCTGGCCAGTGGCGCAGCCCGTGGTGGTCTGGCAGGGCAACTGGCCACTCATCCTGGCGCATGGCGCGTTTATCAGCGTCTCGACCTGTCTTTTGACACTTGGACCGCGCTACATCGCCTCGGCTGAGGTGGCACTTTTGATCCTGCTCGAATCCGTATTGGCCCCGCTGCTCGTTTGGGCCGTGGTGGGCGAGGATCCCGGAGTTTGGGCGATCATCGGTGGAGCGGTTGTGATCGGGGCGTTGTTTGCCTCAAACCTCTGGGCGTTGTCGCGCAACAAGCGGTTGCGCAACCGCCCGCATCCGCGCACGGGACCACCCGTCTGACTGGTCTGCGGAGATTCAGAAATTTGCCGTAACCCCCGGCAGCTTGAGCGCCTTGATCAGATCGCGCAGCTCCTGACGCGCGGCGATATTCGAGATATTGAGCCCCTTGACCCCGATATCCTTGAGGTCAAGCAGCGTCAGACCGCGCGGGAACAATTCCCGAAAGATCACCCGTTCGTTGAACCCTGGCGCCACACGAAAACCGATCCGCTTCGCGAGGTTGTCGACGGCATCGCCCATCTTCTTCTTGTTGACCATCTGCTGTGCGCCCAGACGGTTGCGGACTACAACCCAGTCAATCGCGCGCAGACCGGCCTGCGCCCGCAACTGTCGGGCGCTCCAGACCATTTCGGAATAGACCGAGGGGCCAAGGATTTTCTTGCCGTCGCTGTCAATATGCGCCAGCAAGTCGAAGTCGATGAAACTGTCGTTGAGGGGCGTGATCAGCGTATCGGCAAGACTATGCGCCACCTGACTCAGACGGGTATGAGAGCCAGGACAATCAATCACGATGAAGTCGCTGTCCGCCTCAAGCTCTGCCACCGCAGCCGACAGCCGTCGGTCATAGACATTCTCGCCCGGTTTGAGCTGATCCGCAGCCACTTCGGGCAGTTCGTGATAGCGCGGGCTCGGCAGATCGAGGCCGGATTTCTCCATGAATTTCGCACGGTTTTCGGCATAGCGGCCAAAGGTTCGCTGCCTCAGATCGAGGTCAAGCGCACTGGTCTTGTGGCCCATGCGTGCGAGGGCAGTCGCCACATGCATCGACACGGTAGATTTGCCCGCGCCGCCCTTTTCGTTGCCGACGACGATGATATGCGCCATTGTCTATTTCCCCTTGGTCGCGAGATGCGCGTCTCCGGCGCCCCCGGTCTTTTTGCCTGACAGTAACCGCCTGCGCTGCAATAGGGAAGTGCGCCCCGACTGGTCAAGCGCCTTTGGCTCTGGCACCTGCCCTGAGGGAACGCTAGGGTCGCGCCATGACGCAAACCGCACTGACATATTCGCCGGATCAGGCCGAGGCGCATGACCGCATTGCCGAGGCTCTGCGCACGGTCGGGGTCGATCTCGACTCTGGGGTATTGACCCCGCCGCGCGAGGGCAAAAGAGCTGTGCTGGCCGTCACCGGCAAGGCAGGGTCCGGCAAGACGCTGCTTTTGGCCGCGCTCTATCACGCGTTGGAAGAGGCAGGCGTCGACATCGTCTCGGGCGATTACGAGAGCCGCAAGCGCCGCGATAAACGCACCTTGGCCATCCTCGCCCCCACCAACAAGGCCGCGAGCGTGCTGCGCATGCGCGGCGTGCCCGCCACCACCATCCACCGCATTCTCTACACCCCCGTCTATCACCCGGAATATGAGAAAATCGCCGAATGGCTGGCAGGCCAAGGCGAGCGGCCCGAGATCGAAGGGCTGACCGATCTGGCGCTCGACCGTGCCTTTGCCTTTTACCAGAGCAACAAATCCATCCCCGGTGCCTTGGCCGCTGCGGGCCTGCGAGGGTCTGATTTCATCACCGGCTGGAAGCGGCGGGAAGAGCCGCTCGATATCGGGTTTGTAGATGAGGCGAGCATGCTGGACAGCCAGCAATTCGAAGACCTGCAAGAGATTTTCCCGACCCTGCTGCTCTTTGGCGATCCGGCGCAGTTGCCGCCCGTCAAATCCACCGGCGGTATGGTGTTTGAAACCCTGCCCGCGCCTGCGCGGCTGGAACTGAGCCGCATTCATCGACAGGACGCGGACAATCCCATTCTTGATCTGGCCCACGCCCTCGCTGATCCTGCACTGGAATTTCACCATTTCGAGCGGATGATTGAGGATGCCGCGCGACGTGACGACCGTGTGAGATGGGCCGAGCGGGTCGAGGTTGATCTGATGGCGCGCTCGCCCGTCCTTGTCTGGCGCAATGCCACGCGCATTCGTCTGATCAATGCCTTTCGCGCCGTGCATGGCGCGCCTGAAACCGCGCTTTTAGCGGGCGAGCCGCTGATCTGTGACGGGATCGAACTGCCGCTCAAGCACCGCAAGAAGCGGCTTGATCTCGAGGCGCGCGGCCTGATCAAGGGCGCGCAGGTGGTCTATCTCGGGCCGGGGCGCAAGCCGGGGTTTTCGCGCCTGCATGTAATCGGGGCCGAAGATCCGCAAATCTCTGCCGCCTCGATCGTCAAGATCGAGAAACCGGATGAGGAAGAGCCGTTCATCCCCTTTGCCGCGACTATGGGGGCCACCTTCCTGCACGGGGCTGCCGTGACCATTCACAAGGCGCAAGGCAGCCAATGGCCCGATGTGCAGGTCTTTGCCCCAGACATCTACGCCGCGGCCCGCATGGGACGGTCTGAGGCGGGGCAACCGCTCTGGAAACGGTTGGCCTATGTGGCGATCACCCGCGCCGAAGAGCGGTTGCACTGGATTGTGCGCAACCGCCTGTCCAAACCCACCGCACCACTGACCGTAGAGGATTTGCGCGGCGGGGCCGCGCCTCTGCAACTCGAACAGGAGGAAGAGACATGAAAACCGTTCTGATCACCGGGGCAAGCGCCGGTATTGGGGCCGCCTGCGCGCGGAGCTTTCTAGAGGCCGGCTGGCATGTGGGGCTGATGGCGCGGCGGGCTGAGGCGTTGGAGCGCGTGGCCAAGGGACATGCCAACGCCGTGATCCTGCCCGGCGATGTGACCGACCCCGGCGATGTGGTGCAGGTGTTCGAGGATTTCATTGCCCGCGCCGGACGGCTGGATGTGCTCTTCAACAACGCCGGCAGCTTTGGCCGCGCCGCGATGATCGACGAGCTGAGCTATGAGGAATGGCGGCAGGTCGTGGATGTGAACCTGCACGGCATGTTCCTCTGTGCGCGCGCGGCCTTTGCCCAGATGCGCAATCAATCCCCGATGGGGGGGCGGATCATCAACAACGGCTCGATCAGTGCCCATGCGCCGCGTCCCGGTTCGGTGGCCTATACCACCACCAAACATGCGATCACCGGCCTGACCAAGACGCTCAGCCTTGATGGACGCCCCTATGACATCGCGTGCAGCCAGATCGACATCGGCAACGCCCGTACCGAATTGCTTGAGGGGATCATCGCCGCCAATCCCGACGCGCCGCCGCCCACGATGGACGTGGATCATGTGGGCGCATCAGTGCTGCACATGGCAGATCTGCCGCTAGAGGCGAATGTGCAGTTCATGACACTGATGGCGACAAAGATGCCGTATATCGGGCGCGGCTGAAGGCCGGGGATCACACCCGCCGCACATCGACCGTTTGCCAGAGTGGACGCGCCCAGTCTTCGGTTTCCATGAAGGCCACATCGCTTGCGTCCCGGCCAGAGCCGATCACCACCATGTCGGCGGCGCTGCTCATGCCGGTGGCATCGACAAGATGCCACGCCCCCTCCAGCCAGACTTCGGCCACCGCGTGAAAATCCGGCGGGTCCACATCAGCACCGTAAACCGAGGTGTAGCGCGCCGGGATATTGCCCGCGCGGGCCAGACTGCACACAAGATGGGCATAGTCCCGGCATACCCCCTTGCGGGCGATGAAACTATCCACTGCCGAGGTTGTGGCACCGGATGAGCCAGACACATAGCTGATCTCGGACCGGGCCCAGTCCACAATCGCCGCAATCCGCGCGCCACCCTCAAGACCGCGAAACTGTTGGGCCGCGAATTCGGTCAGGAGATCCGACTGGCAAAACCGCGAGGGGCGAAGGTAGCTAACCACTTCGCCGGGCAGGTCGCGCATCGGCGTGGCTGCGAGCCCCTCTAGCCCCGAGCCGATGCGCGTCACCTCGACCAATGCGCGATACCGCAGCTTCATCCTGTCGCTGGTCACATGCGCCCAGACCCGCCGCCCCGGCATCCCCTCGACGTTGATCCAGCGCAGATCGGCGCCCTCGACATCGAGTGTGCTTTCGACCACGATCTGCCCATCGGTCTGGGCCGCCTCCAACGTCAAAAGCACGGTGTCATGCCCCGTCAGCTGATAGTCCATGGTCACGTCGATGTTCAGGCGCATTGGCTCTCTATCTTGATCATAGGGTTAGGGGTCACGGCGTAAGGTGCGCGGCCCGATACGGGTTTTAGCCGCGCCGCATCGCTTGAAAGGCTGCAGATGCACCCCAGCCTGCTGCGATGGCAATGGCCAGCGACATCAGGCCATAGACCAGCGGCTGCTGCCGGGACAAGGTATAAAGCCAGCGTTCCAGCCCCACCTTCTGCACGTCGATCACGGTCTCGAAGTGTGACACGACCCGCCCCTCTCGGGTCAGGAATATGCGCGTGAGATACTCCCCTTCGGTCAGGTTGGCCGGGAGTTGGATCGCACCGCGAAAGAGCGTTTCCTGATCCAGCACCACAGCGCCTTCGCGCATGGCATAGGCCCCTTGATCACGGCGAATGCGGATCAGGGCATCGGTAAAGCGTTCGGCATCCTCGGCCATGCTGGCCGCCCCGACAGAGCGGATCGCACGCGGGATTGACACTCGGTGTCGCAGATCCTCGGTATCCGACATCACCTTATCGAGCGGCCCGGTTGTGGCCACAGCATAGAAACTCGGGGCGGCGTCAAGCACGACCATATCGGTATTCACCCAGATGCCAAACCGGCGGTCCTTGCGCCGCACGGTAACCGGCTCTGACGGTCCTGCGACGGTGATGACCACGTCCATCGGCACATCGGGAATTGGGGCCTCGCGCTTGACAGCACCAAAAATCAGGATCTCGGACCCTTCAAAGGTGGCAGTGATGGCCACCTTGGCCTTGCTGAGGCCAAGAACCACCTCTTCGGCGCGCAGCGGCATTGCGGCCAGACCAAGCAAGAGCGCCAGACGCCAGAGCATCACGGTGCCCCGTCCGTACCGAGAGAATATAGCTCCGATGGCATGACCAAAAGATCGAACGCCAGCTTGCCACAAACCGCCAGAACCATGATCGCCAAGAGGATGCGCAACTGCTCGGCTTTCATCCGGGTGCCGATGGATGTCCCGAACTGTGCGCCGATCACGCCCCCCACCAGCAAGAGCACGGCCAATGCGATATCCACCGTGTAATTGGTTGTCGCATGCAAGAGCGTGGTGAAGGCAGTCACAAAGATGATCTGAAAGAGCGAGGTGCCCACCACGACCTTGGTCGGCATGCCCAGCAAATAGATCATCGCGGGCACCATGATAAAGCCGCCGCCAACACCCATGATCGCCGCCAGAATACCCACGCTGGTCCCAACCAAGAGCGGCGGGATCACTGAGATATAGAGACCGCTGGTGCGGAACCGCATCTTGAACGGCAGGCGATGCACCCACCCATGTTTCTTGCGTTTGGGGACCACGCCGCGCCGAGTGTTGCGAATGGAGCGCAGGCTCTCGATGAACATCATCCCACCGATAACGCCAAGAAAAACCACGTAGCAGAGCGTGACCAGCAGATCGACTTGGCCGAGCGACTTGAGGTAATTAAAGACAAAAACCCCCATTGCCGCACCGATCAGACCGCCAATCAACAGGACCGTACCCATTTCAAGGTCAACGGTCTTGCGCCTGAAATGCGCCAGGACTGCGGAAAAGGAGGCGGCCATGATCTGATTGGCCCCAGTCGCCACCGCGACCGCCGGTGGAATGCCGATAAAGAACAACAGCGGCGTCAGGATAAAGCCACCGCCAACACCGAACATCCCCGAGAGGACTCCCACAAGTCCACCCAGCCCCAACAGGAGAAAGGCGTTGACCGACACCTCGGCTATGGGGAGGTAAATCTGCATGGCAATTCCTAGCGCCATGTCCCTGCGGTTTGCAAGGGTGGGGGCGCGCTCTGGCACGCAGGTCTGATGATTTTCTCAGATCTGGACCTATCCGGCGGCCTTTGCTGTCAGTCCAGCGCCTTGGTCAGGATCAGGGCGTCAATCTTGGTGCCGTTGGCGCGTGTGTAATAGCCAGCCCGGCGCGCGGCCTCTGCGAACCCCGCCCCAAGGTAGAGGGGCAGCGCCGCCGCATTGTCCTCTGCCACCTCAAGAAAGGCCACCCCAGCGCTCCGTGTTCGGGCCGCATCCTCGAACGCAGCAAGACATTGGCGTGCAAGCCCTAGGCGGCGATACGCGGGGTCGGTGGCCAGAGTCAGGACTTCGGCCTCGTCGGCAATCACTCGACCCAAGAGAAAGGCCCGCGCATCACCCACTGTAAATACAAAGCTGCTTTCCAGAAGCCCGGCAAACTCCGGCGCGGTCCAAGCACGACCAGAGCCCGCAAAGGCGCGGGCGTGACAGGTCGCCAGCGTCTCAGGCGTCATCCAGAATCACCGGCGGCAGATCGCGCGCGGGCGCGGCATCTGCGGGGCGCACATAGAGCGGTGCGGGCGGTGGGCTGTCCTCGGGCGCAAGAGAGGCCAGCCGCGCGATGAGGGTGGCCAAATCTGCCGGTTTGGGGGGCAGGAGGGGGCTGGCGACCCTGCGCATCTCGGTCAGTTCCGGTGTGGTGTCCCGACGTTGCACATAGGCCATGTCGCGCGGGGCGGGCACGCAGGGTGTGCCGTCGCGCGCCTGCGACCGGATAGCCTCAAGCGTGCTGATGCCAATCGTGGGAATATCAAGGCTGAGGGCTAAACCCCTTGCTGCAGCTACAGAAATCCGGATGCCGGTAAAGTTTCCGGGGCCGATGCCGACACCGATCCGGGTCAGATCGCGCCATGTCACGCCGGACGCATCCAGGATCTCTTGCAAGAGTGGCATGAGCCGTTCGGCCTGCCCGCGCCCCATCTCTTCGCTGTGTGACACCACCACCCGGTCGCCCCGCAACAAAGCGGCCGCGCAATGCGCGGCCGATGTGTCAAATCCCAGCGTCAGTGGCTCAGAGGCCAACAGGGCGTACCTCTGTCACCTCGGGGATGTAATGGCGCAGAAGGTTCTCAATCCCCATCTTGAGGGTGATGGTCGAGGACGGGCAGCCCGCACAAGCCCCCTGCATATGCAGATAGACCACGCCGCGATCAAACCCGTGAAAGGTGATGTCGCCGCCATCCTGCGCCACGGCGGGACGGACGCGGGTGTCCAGCAACTCTTTGATCTGGTTGACAATTTCCGAATCTTCGCCGCTGTGTTCGGCATGACCAGAGGCCCCGCCACCCTCGCCCAGCATGACCGGCTGACCGGATTGGTAATGCTCCATGATCGCACCCAGAATGGCGGGTTTGATATGGTCCCACTCGGTCGCCTCACCCTTGGTGACGGTCACGAAATCATTGCCAAAGAACACACCTGATACGCCCGGCACGCGGAAAATCCGTTCGGCCAGCGGTGATTTCTCTGCCCCCTCGGCGCTTGGGAAATCCGCGGTGCCAGCCTCGAGTACGGTCTGACCCGGCAGGAATTTCAGCGTCGCGGGATTGGGGGTGGATTCGGTCTGAATGAACATGGCAGCGCCCTCTCGTGGTTGGTCCAGATATGCGCTCCGAACCGGGCTCTGTCAAGGTTTAGAACCATTCTAAGGTGCTGCGGATGCCGCCCGACAGCGTGCGGTCGTACGTTTGTGCGGTCAAACCGTACGGTTTGCCGCTCAGGTGATCGCCTCCAGCCGTTCCTTGCTCAGATCGCCGGGTACGATGGTGATCGGAATGGGCAGGGTGCCTGCCGTCTTGGTCAATTGCGTGACCAGCGGGCCGGGGCCCTTCTTGCCGGTGGCGGCCCCCAGAACCAGCACGCCGATGGCCGGGTCGTCCTGCACCTGTGCGATGATCTCGACCGCAGGATCGCCTTCGCGGATCACCAGTTCCGGGTCGATCCCCTGCTTGTCGCGCATCCATTTGGCGAAGACCTCGAAATGCGCCTCGATCCGCTCGCGCTGTTCTTCGCGCATGAGATCGCCCACGCCGATCCAATGGTTGAATTCCTCGGGCGGGATCACCGCGAGGATTTCCACCCCGGCCCCGGTATGGGCGGCACGCATCGCGGCAAAGCGCATGGCGTTGAGACATTCGCGGCTGTCGTCCAGCACGACGAGAAACTTGCGCATGGGTCCAATCTCCTCAGGCGCGCATCATGCCGTGGAATTCTGGCGGGGGCAATCGGAGAGTCGGGGGCGCTGCTCGCGGACCCCCGAGGGGCTTTGGGTCAGATAGAACCCGGACCGGGAGTCAGTCAAAGGTGCCGGCAACACGTCCCAAGAGCATGAAAGCGCGGGCGGTACGGGTTTCGGACAGTTCCGAAATTTCCGCATCGCTGGCGGTTTCCGCGAATTGGGTGAACATCCGGTCAAAGCGGCGCAGAAAGTGATGTGCTGCGTCACGAAAGATCGTGTCCTGTTTCATCCGCGCCGCCGTCAGCGCCAGCGATGAGCGGTCCCGGATACCGCCCAAGGCGGCAATGGTGCGGCCACGCTCGCCGCCGGCAAAGCGGCGCCAGAGCTCGGGGCGGGCCATGTCAGGGCGCAGGTCGTCCATATAGATGCCGTCATGCGACATCAGGGTCAGGATATCCTGCGAGGCGCGGATCAACTGGGCGGTGGGCCGATCCTTGAGCGCGCGGCGCAGCGCGGCAAAACCTACCTTGTCCTCGGGGTTGTCGGGGAAGTTCAGCGCGCGGATGAAATCGGAGCGCTCCAGAGGGGCCTGCATATCCTCGGCGGAGGTGCCAAGCGGCAGCGACACCTGATCGCCGGGATCGACGGGTGACGGCGCCGGGGCCAGCACCGGGCGTGGCTCTGGCAGGCCGACGCGAATCGACGAGAATGTTGCCAAGGCCGTTTCAGTCTTGCGTTGGGCCGCGGCGATTTCATCGAGTTTCTGACTGACCGTCTTGTCGACGGTCTGGCCCAGAGCCTGGCTCTGGGTGACATAGGCGTTGCGGATCGCGTCGATGGCAGCGCGCAAACGGCGACTTTCCTCGCGCATCACGCGGCTGGTGCGGGCGGCGGTTGCCCCGACCCAGATCATCGCGACCGGCATGAAGACCGCAATCAGCACGATCACGAAGTGCAGCGCGCTGCCCCCTGCCTCGCCGCTCGGAGCGAGTACGAGAAAGAAGATCGCGGTGCCGATCAGCCAGAGCGCAGAGAGCGCGACGGCAATCAATTCGATCGACGTCACGCCATCGGTGTCAGATTTCGTGTCGAACCCCTTGGCGGGGCCGGAGTCGCTGCGGGGTGGGCGCATGTGCTGGCTGCCTGATCAAATATAGGCGACCTTTATCACCTCATAGGCGCGATCACCACCGGGCGTGCGCACTTCGACGCTATCGCCCTCTTCTTTGCCGATCAGCGCCCGTGCAATCGGCGATTTTATGTTCAGGAGACCTTTTTCGATGCTGGCCTCATGCTCGCCGACGATCTGATAGGTGCGTTCCTCGTCGGTATCTTCGTCCACCAAGGTAACAGTCGCACCAAACTTGATCGCGCCCGACAGCTTGGCCGGGTCGATGACCTCGGCAAGGCTGAGAATACCTTCGAGTTCCTTGATCCGGCCTTCGATAAAAGACTGCTTTTCCTTGGCCGAATGATATTCGGCATTCTCGCTCAGGTCGCCATGTTCGCGCGCCTCGGCGATGGCCCGGATGATCGCGGGCCGCTCAACCGATTTGAGCTGTTTCAGCTCGACCTCAAGCGCGGCATGGCCGCCCGCCGTCATCGGGATCTTTTCCATATCAACCGTCCATTGTCAGAAGCGGGGCCGCTGGATAGCAGGCCCCGTCAGGTCACGCATCGAATTTCGACGCAGCTTGCCCGAAGCGCGCGCCCGATTGCAAGAGCGGATCACGCGAGGCGACGGATTCCACGCGACAAGCGTGACAAATTGCCGTTTTCCATCTGGTATTACGTCGTGTTTCAATTGACGCTTGGCGCATGCGCAGGCTAGTCACACTCGCAACTTTGTTGCGCGGCAGGGTATGGTTGCAGCGCCCCGGAAAAGGATGAGGACGATGACCGAGATAACACGCGAAACGATGGACTATGACGTGGTGATCGTGGGCGCAGGCCCGGCCGGTCTGTCGGCGGCGATCCGCCTCAAGCAACTTGATCCCGATTGCGCGGTTGTGGTGCTGGAGAAGGGGTCCGAGGTGGGCGCGCATATCCTGTCGGGCGCGGTGCTCGATCCTTGCGGCCTGACTGCGCTGATCCCGGATTGGAAAGAGCGCGGCGCGCCGCTGAATACGCCGGTGAAAGAGGATAATTTTTACATGCTGGGCGAGGCGGGTAAGATCCGCGTGCCGAATCTCCCGATGCCGCCGCTGATGAACAACCACGGCAATTACATCGTCAGCATGGGCAATGTGTGTCGCTGGATGGCGGAGCAGGCCGAGGAGCTGGGCGTCGAGATTTTCCCCGGCATGTCCTGTTCTGCGATGGTTTACGGCGAGACTGGTGAGGTCAAAGGCGTCGTCGCCGGTGAGTTTGGCAAGAACGAGGATGGCACGCCCGGCCCGAACTATGAGCCGGGGATGGAGCTGCATGGCAAATACGTGTTCCTGTCCGAGGGCGTGCGCGGCAGCCTCGCCAAAGAGGTGATCGCCAAATACGATCTGTCCAAGGGTCATGAGCCGCAGAAATTCGGGCTTGGCATGAAAGAGATCTGGGAGGTCGATCCCGCCAAGCATCGCGAGGGCACGGTCACGCATACGATGGGCTGGCCGCTGGGCAGCAACGCGGGCGGCGGATCGTTCATCTATCACCTTGAGAACAATCAGGTTTACGTGGGCTTTGTGGTGCATTTGAACTACAAGAACCCGTATCTCTATCCCTATATGGAATTCCAGCGGTTCAAGCATCACCCGATGGTGGCCGAGCTGCTGACGGGCGGCAAGCGCGTGGCTTACGGCGCGCGCGCCATTTCCGAGGGAGGGTATCAGTCGATGCCCAAGATGGTGGCGCCGGGCGTGGCGCTCTTGGGCTGTTCGGTGGGCATGGTCAACGTGCCGCGCATCAAGGGCAATCACAACGCCATGCTCTCGGGCAAGGCAGCCGCCGAGGCGGCACATGCGGCGCTGGCCGCAGGGCGTGCGAGTGATGAGTTGAACGATTACGAGACCGAAGTGCGCAGCGGTGCGATTGGCAAGGATCTCAAGAAGGTCCGCAATGTCAAACCGCTCTGGTCGAAATATGGTCTGCTGACCTCACTTGGTCTGGGTGGGTTCGACATGTGGACCAATACCGCCGGGTTCAGCCTGCTCGGCACCCTGCGTCATGGCAAGAGCGATGCCGCCGCCACTGAACCGGCGGCCAAGCACAAGCCGATCGACTATCCCAAGCCAGACGGCAAGCTGAGTTTTGACCGGCTGACCAATGTCAGTTTCTCGATGACCAATCACGAGGAAAGCCAACCTGCGCATCTGCAGTTGAAGGATGCATCGGTGCCGATTGGCGTGAACCTGCCGAAATATGACGAGCCCGCGCAGCGCTATTGCCCGGCGGGCGTCTATGAGGTGGTGCGCGAAGACGGCAAGGACCCGCGTTTCGTCATCAACTTTCAGAACTGCGTGCATTGCAAGACCTGCGACATCAAAGACCCCAGCCAGAATATCAACTGGGTGACGCCGCAGGGTGGCGACGGGCCGAACTATCCGAACATGTAACCATCCCCTGAGATCAAGGGGGCGGCGCGGCTAAAATGCTGCGCCGCATTGCCTTGGGGGGGCGGGCATATTACCTTTGGGTGAAATCAGACCATAAAAGGCAGGACAGCGTGACCTATCGAACCCTTCCGGCGCTTGCACTCACCGCCCTCTTGCAGGTCATGCCCCTGCCTGCGGTGGCCGAAGAGGCACCGGGTTCCTATCTCGCGGCGCAACAGGCGCGCGCCACGGGCGATTTTGCCGCTGCGGCGCAGTATTACGCACAGGCCTTGACCCGTGACCCGTCAAACCCGGCGCTGATGGAAAATGCCACTGTCGCCTATCTGGCACTGGGCAAGCTGGACCCAGCGGCCGCGATTGCGCGCAAGATCGAGTCGGATGGGCTGCGCAGTCAGGTGAGCCAGATGGCCCTGGTGGCGCAGGAAACGCGTGACGGGCAATGGGACGCCCTGTTGACACGGATCGAGGAAGATCGCGGCGTCGGTGATCTGGCGGATGGGATGATCGCGGCTTGGGCCGATCTGGGCAAGGGCGACATGACCTCGGCGCTGGCAAGGTTCGATGCGGTGGCCGAAGAACGCGGGCTGCGCAGCTTTGCGATTTACCACAAAGCGTTGGCGCTGGCCTCGGTCGGGGATTTTGAGGGCGCAGACAAGGTCTTTAGCGGCGAAGATGACGCTCCGATCCAGCGAACCCGGCGCGGTGTCATCGGTTGGGCGCAAGTTCTGAGCCAATTGGGCGAGCAGACGCGTGCGATCAGCATCATCGACGACACGTTCGGTAGCGACCTTGATCACGAGATCAGTGCCCTGCGCGCCAGTCTGGAAGCGGGCGAAAGCGTGCCCTTCAATCTGGTGAACAGCGCGTCGGACGGGATTTCAGAGGTGTTCTTCTCGCTCGGGCGCGCGCTGATGCAAGAGGCCAATGACGAGTATATCCTGATCTATGCCCGCGTGGCCGAGATGATCAAACCGGCGCATGTGGACGCCATCCTGATGGCCGCCGAACTGCTCGAGGGTCTGGAGCGCTATGATCTGGCGATTGAGGCGTTCAAGCAGGTGCCGCGCGATCACCCGTCCTATCATCTGGCGGAACTCGGGCGCAGCGATGTCTTGCGCCGCGCGGGCAAACCGGATGCCGCCATCGAGGTACTGGAGCAACTGGCGACAATCTATCCCGACCTGCCGGAGGTGCATGTTGCGGTCGGTGATCTCTATAGGGCCCAAGAGGATTTCGCAGCCGCCGTGCCCGCCTATGACCGGGCGCTTGACCTCTACAGCGCGCGGGGCAGCGATCAGTGGTTCGTGCACTATGCCCGCGCCATCAGCCACGAGCGTTTGGACAACTGGCCCGAGGCCGAGGCCGATTTCCGTCGCGCGCTGGAGCTCAACCCGGATCATCCGCAGGTGCTGAACTATCTCGGGTATACGATGGTTGAAAAGCACATCAATCTGGACGAGGCGCTGAACATGATCGAGCGCGCAGTCGCCGCACAGCCCGAGAGCGGTTACATCGTCGACAGTCTGGGATGGGTGCTCTATCGCCTCGGGCGCTATGAAGAGGCCATCGGGCATATGGAGCGCGCCGCCGAATTGATGCCAACCGACCCCGTGGTCAATGACCATCTGGGCGATGTGCTCTGGGCCGTTGGGCGTCAGGTCGAGGCGCGGTTCCAGTGGAAACGCGCACTGTCCCTGAACGAGAGCGAGCCCTCGCCCGATCTGGAGCCGGAGCGCGTGCGCCGCAAACTCGAGTTGGGCTTGGATCAGGTGCTGAAGGACGAGGGCGCGGAGCCTCTCAAACTTGTCAAAGATGGCAACTGACGGGTTCGCCCCCGCCAAGGTCAATCTGACACTGCATGTCACCGGGCGCCGGGCGGATGGGTATCATCTGCTCGATTCGCTGGTGGTCTTTGCCGATGTGGGTGACCGCCTGAGTCTGCGACCGGCCCCCGAATCCCGGCTGAGCGTGACCGGGCCAATGGCCGGGGGCGTGCCGCTCGGCCCTGACAATCTGGTGCTGCGGGCGGCAGCGGTGATGGGGATCGCCGCCGACATCACGCTGGACAAGCATCTGCCCGCGGCGGCGGGACTTGGCGGCGGGTCAAGCGATGCGGCGGCCTGTCTGCGAGCGCTGTCAGAGATGAGTGGACTGGCGCTCCCGAACGATGTCTTGGCCCTTGGGGCCGATGTGCCGGTTTGCCTGCTGGCGCGCGCCGCGCGAATGCGCGGGATTGGCGAGGATGTGACGCCGGTGATGGGCCTGCCGATGCTCGAGGCTGTGCTGGTCAATCCCGGCGTGCCGGTCTCGACGCCCGCAGTCTTTGGCAGGCTGGCGCGGCGGGACAATCCGGCGATGCCCGCAGTATTGCCGACATGGCCCGATGCTAGGGCGCTGATTGCGTGGCTGGGCGCGCAGCGCAATGACCTGCAAGGCGCGGCGCTTGCCGAAGAACCTGTAGTGGCCGATGTGCTGCACGCGATTTCCGCGACGCAGCACTGTGCCTTGGCACGGATGTCGGGATCAGGGGCCACCTGTTTCGGGCTCTATCCCGATGCCGCCACCGCCACGCGCGCCGCGCAAGCGCTGAGCGCGGCACACCAAGGGTGGTGGGTGCAGGCCACGCGGCTTAGCTGATCCGCGCCACCACATAGCCTGCGAGATTGTCGAGCATACGCTGCACCGGATGATCCGGCAGTACGGCAATCGCCGCGCGCGCACGGGCGGCCCAATCCAGCGCCTCGACGCGGGTCTGCTCCAGTGCACCATGCGCCTGCATGAGCGTCAGGGCATGCTCCAGATCGCCGTCGCGCTGATCGCCCTTTTCGATGGTACGTTTCCAAAAGGCGCGTTCTTCGTCAGTCGCTGCCGCCACCGCTTTGATCACCGGCAGGGTCAGTTTGCGTTCGCGGAAATCGTCACCGACATTCTTGCCGGTGGATTTGACGTCACCCTGATAATCAAGCAGATCATCGACGATCTGAAACGCGATGCCCAGCGCATCGCCATATTCAAAGAGCGCCTTGACGTGATCCTCGGGCGCGCCTGCAATGACGCCGCCCACCTCGGTCGCGGCAGAGAAGAGCGCTGCGGTCTTGCCGCGCACGACTTGCAGATAGATGTCTTCGGTTGTGGCCAGATCCTGCGCCGCGCTGAGTTGCAGCACTTCGCCCTCGGCAATCGTGGCCGAGGCGTTGGACAGGATATCGAGCACCCGAAGCGATCCCGGCTCGACCATCAATTGAAAGGCGCGGGCAAAGAGGTAATCGCCCACCAGCACGCTGGATTTGTTGTCCCAGAGCAGGTTGGCGGTGGGGCGACCCCGCCGCTGTGCGCTCTCGTCCACCACGTCATCATGCAAGAGCGTGGCGGTGTGGATGAATTCCACCGTCGCGGCCAGATGCACATCAAACGGACCGTCATAGCCACAGAGATCCGCTGTCGCCAGAACCAGCATCGGGCGCAGGCGCTTGCCGCCCGCCTCGACCAGATGCGCGGTCACTTGCGGGATGCGCGGTGCATGGCGGGACGCCATCCGCTCGCGGATCAACACATTTACCGCCTCCATCTTGGTCGCCAGATGGGCGGCCAATTGTTCATGCGGCTTGGTGGCGATTTCGTCCAATCCCATACTTCCCCCGTCAACACGGCTCGACATAGTGCGCGTCATGCTCTTATCTATGGCCTATGAAACAGCTTTTACGTACCAACGATATCGCGTCCATCGCCTTTGCTCAGGCGCTTCTTCAAGGCGAGGGTATAGACTGCTTTGAAATGGACGTAAACATGAGCATCCTGGAAGGATCAATCGGCATTTTCCCGCGCCGTCTGATGGTTGCGACGGCTGATTACGAAGAGGCGCGCACCACGCTCATCGACAATGGTTTCTCGCTTGAGGACTGAGCCCTTTGCCGAGGAAGAGCTGAGTCACGATGCCTTTTTGGGCGGGCGTTTACGGATTGCACAGCCTAAAACAGGCTATCGCGCCGGCGTCGATCCGGTGCTCTTGGCGGCCAGCGTTCCGGCGCGTGCGGGTCAAACCCTGCTGGATCTGGGCTGCGGGTCGGGGATTGCGGCGCTCTGTGTTGCGGCGCGGGTGCCGGGGGTCTCGCTGGCGGGGCTGGAGATTCAGCCCGCCTATGCAGTGCTGGCACGCCGGAATAGCGCAACCAATGGTCTGGCGCTCGATGTGACGGAGGGCGACATTGCGGATCTGCCCGCCGAACTGCGCGCGCGGCAATTCGATCATGTGATCGTCAATCCACCCTATTTTGACCGCGACCACAGCACCGCCGCCGAGGATTCGGGCCGCGAGCGGGCGATGGGCGAGGCGCTGCCGCTGACGGATTGGGTGCGCGCGGCCGCGCGGCGCACGCGCGCGGGCGGCACCGTGACGCTTATTCAGCGGGCCGAACGATTGCCGGATTTTCTCGCGACGATGGCGGCGCATCTGGGAAGCCTCGAGATCTTGCCGCTGATTCCGCGCCGGGGCCGTGCCGCGCGGCTGATTCTGGTCCGCGGGCGCAAGGGTGGCCGCGCCGCGCTGCGGCTGCACGACGGTTGGCTGCTTCACGCCGGGCACGACCATGGGCAAGATGGCGAAGATTACACCGCTCCCACCTCGGATGTGCTCAGGAATGCGGCAGCGCTGCCTTTCCCCGCATAATTTATCTAAAATGCCGCAGGCAGTACACCGCGCAGTTTGCAGGTGCAGCGTGACAGTATTGTAAAAATGTGATGCACTTCCCATGTCGAATAGACACCCACCACACAGAGGAGACTGCCCATGAGCTTGAGTTCGCATATTGAAGAACTGAAGAAGAAACATTACGCGCTCTCGGAACAAGTGGAACGGGCGCAGCGCGCGCCGGGCAGCAGCACGCTAGAGATTGCGGAGCTGAAAAAACAGAAACTCAAGATCAAGGAAGAGATAGAACGCCTGTCGGTCAACGCCTGACACGTTTGTGCCTCGCAACACGGGTCTTGTCCGCCAATAGGCTGCGGACAAGGCCTTTTTTATGCCTGCCGCGCAGGTCCGGGATCACTCCACCACGCGACAGGTGAGATTGATCCGCCCGCCCCCGCGCAAAAGGCTGGAACTGCCCGGTCTGATCCGGTCCACCCCGTGATACGCCAGCCGCGCGGCACCGCCCATCACCACCACATCGCCGGAATTGAGCCAGAGCGATTCGGTCTTGCCCCCGCGCGCCAGCGTGCCGATGCGAAACAGCGCATCATCCCCCAGAGAGACCGACAAAACCGGCCAGTTGAAATCAGCCTCGTCGCGGTCCTGATGCATCCCCATCCGCGCCCCCGGCGCATAGAAATTGATCAGGCAGCAGTCGGGCATCCGCACATCGCTGACCAATGCCTGCCAGATCTCCAGCACCTGTGCGGGGATCGCAGGCCACCCCATGCCTTGGGGGTGCTGACGCGCATAGCGATAGCCGCCCCGGTCGCTGATCCAGCCATAGCGCCCCGCAGAGGTCATGCGCACGCTCATGGCTTTGCCAGAGGGCGTGACCGGCTGCAGGAGCGGAGCCTGTGCCACCACATCGCGCAACTCCGTTACCAGATCGGCCTGCATCTGCGGGTTAAGCCAGTCCTTGTAGATCGCGAAATCCCTCAGGATCAGCGTGGGCTCTGTCATCGCATGCCTCCTTTTGCCTCACACAGGGCCAATTTGGACCAAATTTGAGAATTAGCCCGACAGCGACCGCTTGCAGGGGCACATTCCCCTGCCTATATACGCCCGGAAACACTGGTCATGCCATTGGCAGACCTGTCATTCACCGGGGGCCGGATGCCGGAACGGGTCGGGCCTCTGTCATATCGCCTAAGTTAGAAGGGATCGAACAACATGGCCAAAGTTATTGGTATTGACCTCGGCACCACCAACAGCTGCGTCGCGATCATGGACGGCTCTCAGGCCCGCGTGATTGAAAACTCTGAGGGTGCGCGCACAACGCCCTCGATCGTCGCATTCACTGAAACTGAACGTCTCGTCGGCCAGCCCGCCAAGCGGCAGGCTGTGACCAACCCAGAGAACACCATCTTTGGTGTCAAGCGCCTGATCGGTCGTCGTGCAGACGACTCGTTTCTCGCTAAGGACAAGAAGAACATGCCGTTCACCGTCATCGACGGCGGCAATGGTGATGCCTGGGTCAAGGCGCGTGACGAGAAATATTCACCCTCGCAGATTTCCGCCTTCATCCTCGGCAAGATGAAGGAAACCGCCGAGAGCTATCTTGGCGAAGAGGTGACGCAGGCCGTCATCACCGTGCCCGCCTATTTCAATGACGCCCAGCGTCAGGCCACCAAGGACGCCGGTAAAATCGCCGGTCTCGAGGTGCTGCGCATCATCAACGAGCCAACCGCCGCAGCGCTGGCCTATGGGCTGGACAAGCAAGAGACCCACACCATCGCGGTCTATGACCTTGGTGGCGGCACATTCGACGTGACCATCCTCGAGATTGACGATGGTCTGTTCGAAGTGAAATCCACCAACGGCGACACCTTCCTCGGCGGTGAAGACTTTGACATGCGCATCGTCAACTACCTTGCCGACGAGTTCAAGAAAGAGCACGGCGTCGACCTGACCAAGGACAAGATGGCGCTGCAGCGCCTCAAGGAAGCCGCCGAGAAGGCCAAGATCGAGCTCAGCTCCAGCAGCCAGACCGAGATCAACCAGCCGTTCATTTCGATGGGCTCCAATGGCCAGCCGCTGCACATGGTGGTCAAACTGACCCGTGCCAAACTTGAGAGTCTGGTGAATGATCTCATCGCCGCCTCGCTCAAGCCCTGCAAGGCCGCGCTCAAGGATGCGGGCCTGACTGCTGCCGACATTGACGAGGTGGTTCTGGTGGGTGGTATGACCCGCATGCCCCGCGTCGTCGAAGAAGTGACCAAGTTCTTTGGCAAAGAGCCGCATAAGGGTGTGAACCCCGATGAGGTGGTTGCCATGGGTGCCGCCATTCAGGCCGGTGTGCTTCAGGGTGATGTCAAGGATGTGGTGCTGCTCGATGTGACCCCGCTGTCGCTCGGGATTGAAACTTTGGGCGGCGTGTTCACCCGCCTCATTGACCGCAACACAACCATTCCGACGAACAAGAGCCAGATCTTCTCGACCGCAGAGGACAACCAATCGGCGGTGACGATCCGTGTGTTCCAGGGCGAGCGGGAAATGGCGGCGGACAACAAGATGCTGGGCCAGTTCAATCTGGAACACATCCCGCCCGCGCCGCGCGGCATGCCCCAGATCGAGGTGACATTCGACATCGACGCCAATGGCATCGTGTCCGTGTCCGCCAAGGACAAGGGCACCAACAAGGAACAGAAGATCACGATCCAGGCCTCGGGCGGCCTCTCGGACGACGACATCGAAAAGATGATCAAGGACGCCGAAGAGAATGCCGAGTCCGACAAGGCCCGTCGCGAACTGGTCGAGGCCCGCAATCAGGCCGAAAGCCTCATCAACTCGACCGAAAAGTCGATCGAGGAACATGGCGACAAGGTCGATCCGACCACCGTCGAGGCGATCGAATTGGCCATTGCCGCGCTCAAGGACGAGCTTGAGACCGACAATGTCGGCAAGATCAAGTCCGGCATTCAGAACGTGGCCGAAGCGTCGATGAAACTGGGTGAGGCGATCTACAAGTCCAGCCAGAGCGAGCCCGACGATGAGCCGCGCGCGGCGGATCGTGGCGGCGATGAGGATGATATCCTTGACGCCGACTTTGAGGATCTCGACGACAACAAACGCGCCTGAGGCCGTTTTGAACCCAGCGAGGGCCGGTTTGGCAGAGATGTCGACCGGCCCTTGAAGGGTCATACCAAGGAGATCCCCGATGGCCAAACGTGACTATTACGAAGTGCTCGGGTTGTCCAAGGGCGCCTCGGCCGATGATATCAAAAAGGCCTATCGCAAGAAGGCCAAGGAACTTCACCCCGACCGCAATTCCGACAACCCCGACTCCGAACGCCAGTTCAAGGAGGCCGGTGAGGCCTATGACGTGCTCAAGGACGCCGAGAAGAAAGCGGCCTATGACCGCTTTGGCCATGCCGCGTTTGAGGGCGGAATGGGCAATGGCGGCGCGCGCCCCGGTGGCTATGCTGGCGGCGCGGGGCAGGGCGATTTCGCCTCTGCCTTCTCGGATGTGTTCGACGACCTCTTTGGCGATTTCATGGGCGGCGGTGGGCGCGGCGGCGGGCGGCAACGCGCGGCCCGTGGCGCCGACCTGCGCTATAACCTGCGCGTGACGCTGGAAGAGGCCTATTCCGGCCTGCAAAAGACCATCAAGGTGCCCTCGGCAGTCCCCTGTGACGCCTGCGAGGGGTCCGGGGCCGAGGGCGGCGCACAGCCGACCACCTGCCCGACCTGCTCTGGCATGGGCAAGGTGCGCGCGCAGCAGGGTTTCTTTACCGTCGAGCGGACGTGTCCCACCTGCGGCGGTCTGGGTCAGATCATCAAGAACCCCTGCAAGGTCTGTCAGGGTCAGGGCCGCGTCCAAAAGGATCGCGCGCTCTCGGTCAACATTCCGGCCGGGGTGGAAACCGGCACGCGTATCCGGCTTGCCGGTGAGGGTGAGGCGGGCATGCGGGGCGGTCCAGCGGGAGATCTCTATATCTTCATCGACGTGGCCAAGCACGACCTCTTTGAGCGTGACGACACCAACCTCTTTTGCCGCGTGCCGGTCTCGATGACCAAGGCGGCACTTGGCGGCGATATCGAGGTGCCGACCATCGACGGCGGTCGCAGCCGTGTCAAAATCCCGCCAGGCTCGCAATCGGGCCGCCAGATGCGTCTGCGCGCCAAGGGCATGCCCGCCCTGCGCGGCGGCACGCATGGTGACATGTTCATCGAGATGGCGGTGGAAACGCCCGTCAACCTCACCGCGCGCCAGACCGAGCTCTTGCGTGAATTCGAGGCGCTGAGCGAGGATAACAACCCCGAGAGCAAGAGCTTTTTCTCTTCGGTCCGGAGTTTTTGGGATTCGATGAAGAGCTAAGTCAAACCCGGCCCGAGCAGGCCGGGTTTTTACATTTGTCCCGCGCGCGTTAACCACTTGCTAAGGCTCTTGCGGCAAGCTGGGCGCATGAGCAAAGCCCGTGCCTTTTCCGACATGCCCCTGCCCCTCTTTGCCTGCGACGCGGCAGAGGCGACCGCGCCTGAGAAACTGCCCTCTTACATCCGCGATCATCGCAGCCGGTTGCGCAGCCGGTTCCTGCATGGGGGCGCGGCCGCGATGCCGGATTACGAGCTTCTGGAACTTGTGCTCTTTCGGGCCATCCCGCGCCGTGATGCGAAACCGCTGGCACATGCGCTGCTCAGCCAGTTCGGGGATTTCAACGGGGTCATCTCGGCCCCGCTGGAGCGGCTGACTGCCCTGCCCGGCATTGGCGAGGCGGTGGCGGTCGAGCTCAAGATCGTTGAGGCGGCAGCGCATCGTCTGGCCCGCGCCCGTGTGCTGCGGCGTCAGGTGCTGTCCTCTTGGGACGCGCTACTCGACTATTGCCACACCACCATGGCCCATGCCGAGATCGAACAGTTCCGCGTCTTTTACCTCGACCGCAAGAATATCCTCATCGCGGATGAGGAACAGGCGCGCGGCACCGTCGATCACGTGCCCGTCTATCCGCGTGAGGTGGTCAAACGCGCCCTGCAATTGAATGCCAGCGCGCTCATTCTGGCGCATAACCACCCCTCGGGCGATCCCACGCCCTCGGCCGCCGATATCGACATGACGCGACAGCTCCAGACCGCCGCAGAGGCGCTTGGCCTCGCGCTGCATGATCATATCGTGATCGGCAAATCCGTTGAGGTCAGCTTTCGGTCCGCAGGCTATCTCTGAGCCGGGTCAGCGCACCCAAACCTCGACGCGCCGGTTCACCTGCCGCCCCCAGGCGGTGTCGTCGCAGGCCATCGGCATCGCCTCGCCAAAGGCCTCCAGCTCGAGCTTGATCCGCTCCAGATTGGCGGTCTCGGCGGCGCGCACCACAGCGCGCCGCACGGTCTCGGCGCGGCGCAGGGCGATGTCTCGATTGGTGCCCGCTGGTCCGTCGCCATCGGAAAAGCCGACAAAGACAAGCCGCCGTGCATCATAATGCCCCAGTTCCATCGCCCGCGCCAATTGCTCGGCGTTCGAGCGTGATTGCGCATCAAGCCGCACTGATCCGGCCTCGAATCGAAAGGTCGTGGTCAGCCGCTTGAGCGGTCCCAGCACCCGCACCATGCGCTGCAACTCGTCCAGCCCCAATTCCGCGCCCGCCTGCGCAATCGCATTGGCAAACCGGTCGCCTTGGGCGTTGATCTCGATTTCCTCGGGGGTTTGATCCACGAAACCGGCGCGCCGGATCACCAACTGTGCCGAGGGATCGCGCAGATAGGTCATGAATTCACGCCCCAGCTTGGGCAGTCGCCGCGCCGGCAGATAGATAAAGAGCGGCGCAGTCAGCGGATAATCCTCGGTCTTGACGGCGCGGCGCGTGGCGCTGAGGGCAAAACCGCAGTCACCCGTCAGCGCCAGTTCCCAGGTGTTGCCCTGTTCCGAGCGCGTCGTCAGCCCAAGCGCGAAGGGATCCCGCGACACCACCTCGGCAAAGGCCGCGCCATCGGCATGACGCATCGCCCGGTCCAGCACCTGCCGGCCTTCGGGGCGCAACACCTGATCCACACTGGCCTGCCCGATGCCGGTGGTCGCATCCCACAGATGCACGTCAATCGGCGCATCCGGCCCGCCCAGATCGGCCCAATTGGTGATCTCGCCCGACAGCACCCGTGCCAGTTGGCGCAGGCTGATGCCCTGCACCGGATTGCTGGGGGCCACGACCGGAATCAGCGCATCGAGCGCCAGCACCCGCACCTGTCCCTGCGCCGCCAGATTGCCCAATCCCGCCTCTCGCGCGCGCGTGATCTCGTCCTGCCGCGCCTCGCGCAGGGTCATGGCGATATCAGCCTCATCCGTCAAAAGATCGGCAAAACCCTCATCTGTATTGGTCATGCGAAAGAGGAATTCGCCGATCAGAACGCCCGTCTCCCCCTGATGCAGCGCGAAACGCACCTCCTGCGCGCTCAGATCCTCGCGTGTGACATCGTAATCGCCGCGAATGGCAAAGGCCTCGATCAGCGCGGGCATCAACACCCGGCCAATCGTCGGCGCGCCGGAAAAGATCAGCCGCGCCACGTAATGTTCCAGATCCGGACACCCCGGCCCCTCGCAGCCGACACCCGACCCATCGACCGTCAATTCACCGTAAATCGTGTCAACGCGGTAGAACTCTCCGTCGAAGCCCAGCAAATTGCCGGAAATCTCGACCGAGCCATCATGCGACCGCAGCGTGACATCCTGCGCCAGAGCGCGACCCGGAGCGATCACAAATGCCATTATAAATGAAAGTGCGGCGAGGATCGCCGCACGCATCTTTGTCATCACTCGCCCCCTGCAAGACCTTGCCTTAGTTGGAGGCGATCTTCAGGTCATTGAACAGGTTTTTCAACACAAGAAAGTCACCGACCCCCTCACAATCGGGCATCGCGAGCACAATATCCTGCACTTCAAGCCCGGTGTCGCCGGTTGCGATGGATTGCGCCTCAAGATCGCGCCCGCAATTCCCGGCGGTCACCTCGGCCTCGACCTGCACCTGTACCGCGCCTTGGCGTGCCGCCGTGCCGGTCGGAAAGGTATAGACCTCGGCGTGCAGCGCCTGATCCATATCCCGCTCGCCCAGTTGGGTCAGAAAGCCGCCATCGCCCGAGGCCGCGCGCGTCATGTCCTGTTCGGCCTGCGCCCAGACATGACCCGCCGCGCCGAACTCTGCGCCATACTCCAGCGCATGCACATGCAGCGCCGCACCGCCGCGCCATTGCACGACATAGCGATCATAGAGCGCCAGCGTATCCACTGACACACTGGCAAGCGCGCCCTGACCGTCCTCGAAGGCCGCGATGAACACCGCTGACTCGGCCAAGGCCGGCACGTTGAGCGTGCTCTGGCCCTGATCATCGGTCACAGCCGTGAACATCATACCATTGTGGTGCAGGGTGAACCCGGTGTTGGGCTGACAGGGTGCGCTCAACGTCACCTCGACCATCGCGGCGGCCAAGGCGCGCGCCTGCATGCTGTAGTCGCAGGCGAAACTTGGCACGGCCTCTTCCTCGGGTAGCGCGTCGGTCAATGGCGCATCCTGAGCCACCACAAGCGTCACAGGGGCTGCGGGCAGGGCCACAGGCTCTGGCGCGGTCATCGGTGGCACCGCCTCTGCCGAAGTCAGCTCGATCTGGGTGATTTCAACCGGAGTCTCGAGACCCGAGGTGGGGATCATCGCAGCGTTCTGCGCAGGAACCTGCGCGCCCGCCTGCATGAAATACCCGATCCCCAGCGCACAGGCGAGCGTTCCGCCTGCGGTGATGTAACGTCGGACCTTGGACATACCGTTCTCCCTGACACACCAATTGTCTCGGAAGAGGTAACGCTGAAAAATGGCCCCGGTATGGCAGGGAATAGGTGGCAATCGGGCGGGCGGCCTAGGCCAGCCGCCCGTGACAATGCTTGAATTTCTTGCCCGATCCACAGGGGCAGGGATCGTTGCGCCCCGGATTGCCCCATGTCGCAGGGTCAGCTTCATCAAAGCCGGAGGCGGCGCTCTCGTTGACTTCCGCAGGCTCGCCGGTGTCTGCCGCCGCCATCATCGCCGCGCGCTGTTCCGCCATTTCCTGCATCAACTGCTGCTGTTCACCCTCGGTCATGGGACGGATCTGCGCCAGCTTTTGGGTCACATCCATGCGCAGGCTGTCGAGCATGTTTTCGAACAGTTGGAACGCCTCGTTCTTGTATTCATTCAGCGGATCGCGCTGCGCATACCCGCGAAAGCCGACAACGCTGCGCAGATGTTCCAGCGTCAAGAGATGCTCGCGCCACTTGCCGTCGATGGTCTGCAAGAGCACCTGCTTTTCGATCATCCGCATGCTCTCGGGGCCAAATTGCGCCGCCTTGGCCGCCATCATCTCATCGGCGGCCTTTTCCAGCCGCTCGACGATCTCTTCGTCGTCCACGCCTTCTTCGGCGGCCCAGTCGATCACCGGCAGATCCATGCTGAGTTTTTCGATCACCGCCGCATAGAGCCCGTGGGTATCCCACTGATCGGCATAGGTCTTGGGCGGCATGTACTGATCGACCAGATCGTCGATCACCTCGCCGCGCATATCCTTGATGATCTCGCTCAGATCGGCGGCCTTCATGATGTCGAGCCGCTGCTTGAAGATCACCTTGCGCTGCTCGTTCATCACGTCGTCGAACTTCAAGAGCTGCTTGCGGATGTCAAAATTGCGCCCCTCGACCTTGGCCTGTGCGCGCTCCAGCGATTTGTTCACCCAAGGGTGAATGATCGCCTCGCCTTCCTTCATGCCCAGCGTCGCCAACACCTTTTCCAGCCGCTCGGATCCGAAAATCCGCATCAGATCATCCTCAAGGCTGAGGAAGAAGGCGGATTTGCCAGGATCGCCCTGACGGCCAGAGCGGCCGCGCAGCTGATTGTCGATGCGGCGGCTCTCGTGCCGCTCGGTGGCCAGAACAAAGAGCCCGCCAGCGGCCTTGACCGCCTCTTCATCGGCGGCATGTTCGGATTCGATCCGCGTGCGGATCTCTTCGGGGTCGGCCTCGGGATCGGCGGCGATGGCCTCCATGATCTTGAACTCGACATTGCCGCCCAGCTTGATGTCGGTGCCGCGCCCGGCCATGTTGGTGGCGATTGTCACCGCGCCCAGCTTGCCGGCATCTGCGACGATCTGCGCCTCTTTCTCATGCTGACGGGCGTTGAGCACGTTATGGGCAATGCCCGCCTCAGTCAGCAATTTGCTCAGGTTCTCGGATTTCTCGATCGAGGTGGTGCCCACCAGTGTCGGCTGCCCCTTTTCAGAGGCCGTGCGAATGGCCTCGACAATCGCGTCGTATTTCTCGCGCGCGGTGCGGTAAACCGCGTCATCCTTGTCGATCCGTGCGATGGGGCGGTTGGTCGGCACTTCGACCACACCCAGCCCGTAAATCTCGCCAAATTCCTCGGCCTCGGTCAGCGCGGTGCCGGTCATGCCCGACAGCCGCTCATAAAGGCGGAAATAGTTCTGGAATGTCACCTGCGCCAAGGTCACGTTCTCGGGCTGAATAGTGCAGCCTTCCTTGGCCTCGATTGCCTGATGCAACCCGTCCGACAGACGCCGTCCGGCCATCATCCGCCCGGTGAATTCGTCGATCAGCACCACATCGCCGCCCCGGACGATGTAATCCTTGTCCTTGGTAAAGAGCTTGTGCGCGCGCAGCGCCTGATTGACGTGGTGCACGATGGTCGTGCTCTCGGGATCATAGAGCGATTGCCCCTCGGGCAGCACGCCGCGCACACTGAGCAGGTTTTCGAGAAACTCGTTGCCCTCGTCGGTAAAGGTGACGTTGCGGGTCTTCTCATCCAGCTTGTAATGATCGTCCTGCACTTCCTGGATCAGCGTGTTGATCGACTGATAGAGACCGCTGCGATCCTGACTGGGACCCGAGATGATCAAAGGCGTGCGCGCCTCGTCGATCAGGATACTGTCCACCTCGTCGACCACGGCGAAATTATGCCCGCGCTGGTTCATGTCCTCGAGCGAGGATTTCATGTTGTCGCGCAGATAATCAAAGCCAAGTTCGTTGTTGGTGGCATAGGTCACGTCGGCGGCATAGGCCGCCTTTTTCTCGGACTCGGGTTGCTGGGGATAGACCACGCCGGTCGTCATGCCGAGCGCGGCAAACACCTTGCCCATCCATTCGGCATCGCGCTTTGCCAGATAGTCGTTGACCGTGACGATATGCACGCCCTTGCCCGACAGCGCGTTGAGATAGGCGGGAAAGGTCGCGACCAGCGTCTTGCCCTCGCCGGTCTTCATTTCGGCAATGTTGCCCTGATGCAGGAATATCCCGCCCTTGAGCTGAACATCGAACGCGCGCAGCCCCAAGGCCCGGCGCGCACCCTCGCGGCAATTGGCAAAGGCTTCTGGCAGGATCGCATCAAGGGTCTCGCCCCCGGCAATACGGCTGCGGAATTCTGCGGTCTTGTCAATCAGCGCCTGATCGCTCAGCGCCTGATATTCGGGCTCCAGCGCGTTGATCTTTGCGATCAGCGGCCGTGTCGCCTTGATCTTGCGGTCATTCGGGGTGCCGAAGATCTTTTTGGCGACCGTTCCAATACCCAACATGTTCTATCCGTTCCGGTGTTTTGACTATCCGTGACAGGCAACCGCTTGCCCCTCTTGCCGCACCACCCTAAAACGGGCGCAAGACGGCGGTTCTGCCTTGGTCTCAAGGCGATGTAAGGGCCAGCCGGTTGAGTGTCAACGCTGCGCACCCGCGCACCCGCGCCCTGCGCACCACACCAAAGGATGATTTCATGCTCCGCACCCTCTTTTCCACCACCATACTGGTCACCGGACTGGCCCTCACCTCTCCCGCCACAGCCCAGGATACCCCCAGCCCCGAAACGGTGATGGCCACCGTTGGCGGCACCGACATCACCCTTGGGCATATGCTGGCGGTGCGTGCGGCCCTGCCCGAGCAATTTGATCAGACACCCCCCGATGCGTTGTTCAGCGGCGTGCTCGAACAGCTCATCCAGCAGGAATTGCTGGTGCAGGCACATGACGGCGAGATGTCCCGCGCCGCCGCTCTCCGGCTCGAGAACGAGCGCCGCGCCGTGCTGGCCGCCGATGTGGCCGAAGGTGTGGTCAACGCCGACATGACCGAAGAGCGCCTGCAAGCCGCCTATGACGCGCAATATGCGGGGCAAGAGGATCAGACCGAATACAAGGCCGCGCATATCCTCGTCGAGACCGAAGAAGAGGCGCAAAAGTTGGTGGCGGAGTTGGAAGGCGGCGCAAATTTCGCAGCACTCGCGCAAGAGCATTCCACCGGCCCGTCCGGCCCCTCGGGCGGCGATCTGGGCTGGTTCGGTGATGGCGTGATGGTGCCAGAGTTCTTTGCGGCGGTTGCAGCCCTCGAGGTCGGAGACGTTTCCGCCCCGTTGCAGACGCAATTCGGCTGGCATGTGATCCAACTCAACGAGACTCGCGTCAAGGAACGCCCAACGCTCGATGCGGTGCGCGAGGATTTGGCGAACACCCTGCGCCGCGACGCATTCAATGCCTTCATGACCGAACGCGAGGCCGCAACCGAGATTGTGCGCTCCGACAGTAGCACCATGGACCCGGCCGTGATCAACCAAACCGACTTGCTGGAGAACTGAGCCATGGGTGCCAAACCGCCGCTATCCCCGCTTGCCCCGGCGGGATTTCCCACGCTGCCGGTGATTGGTGGCGTCAGCTTTGCCACCACCGAGGCCGGGGTGCGCTATCAGAATCGCACCGATGTGCTCTTGGTCAGCTTGGCACCCGGCACTGCGATGGCGGGGGCCTTTACCCGCTCTGCGACCCGCTCCGCGGCGGTGCTTGATTGTCAGGACAAGATCGGCGGCGATCCGACCCCCGGTGCCGCAATCGTGGTCAACTCGGGCAATGCCAATGCCTTTACCGGGCGGCGCGGAGCCGCCTCGGTGCAGGCCATTACCGAGGCGGCGGCCAAGACGCTGGGCATTCCCGCCACCCGCGTCTTTTCCTCCTCGACCGGCGTGATCGGAGAGCCGCTGCCGCATGAGCGCATCATCGACAAACTCGATGATCTGGCTGCGGCCCTCTCACCCCATGCGATAGAGACCGCAGCCCGCGCCATCATGACCACCGATACCTTTGCCAAAGGGGCCTCAGAAACCGTGATTATCGACGGGCAGGCCGTGCATATCGCGGGCATCGCCAAGGGGTCTGGCATGATCGCCCCGGATATGGCGACTATGCTGGTCTATATCTTTACCGATGCGGCCATAGATCAGGACGTCTTGCAGGACATGGTCAGCGCGCTTAATCGCACGACCTTTAACTGCATCACGGTCGATAGTGACACCTCGACCTCTGACACGCTGCTTGTGGCAGCCACCGGGGCTTCGGGCATCCGCGTGACCGAGAACAGCATGGGCTTCATGGAAGGGCTGCGCCGCGTCATGCTCGACCTGGCGCATCAGGTGGTGCGCGATGGTGAAGGGGCGACGAAATTTGTTGAAATTTCCGTCACCGGCGCCGCCTCGGACGCTGAGGCGCATATCCACGCCAAGGCCATCGCCAATTCGCCGCTGATCAAGACGGCCATAGCGGGCGAAGACCCCAATTGGGGGCGTGTCGTCATGGCCATCGGGAAATCCGGCGCACGGGCGGACCGCGATCTGCTGGCGATCTGGTTTGGCACCATGCAGGTGGCCAAGGACGGCTTTGTCAGCCCCAGCTATGACGAGGCCGCCGCCGCCACCTATATGAAGCAGCAAGACATCGTCATTCACGTCGATCTGGGCCTTGGCGGCGGCACGGCGCGCGTCTGGACCTGCGATCTCACGCATGGCTATATCGACATCAACGCGGATTACCGCTCGTGAAAACCGTTCTGGTGTCGGCGGTCGCCCTGATTGACGTGGACGGCCGCATTCTGTTGACCCAGAGACCGGACGGCAAATCCATGGCCGGTCTCTGGGAGTTTCCCGGCGGCAAGGTTGAGCCGGGCGAGACGCCAGAGGTGGCGCTGATCCGCGAACTTGACGAGGAGTTGGGGATCAACACCTGGGCCAGTTGCCTCGCACCTCTGACCTTTGCCAGCCATACCTATCCTGAGTTTCACCTGCTGATGCCGCTCTTTGCCTGTCGCAAATGGGAGGGAATCGTGCAGGGGCGCGAGGGTCAGGCGCTCAAATGGGTACGCGCGGCGGACCTGCGGTCCTACCCCATGCCCCCCGCCGATATTCCCCTGATTCCCATCCTGCGGGACTGGCTGTGACGTGATTCGCACCGCAAACGGGCGTCATGAAATTTGAGCCGTCAACTATTTCCTATGAAAACAAATAGTATTTCGGGCCAGCACAAGAAAATGCACAATTTATGGAAATGTTTGTTTCTTTTTTACTAGATATGGAAATAATCAAAGCATCTTTACGGAGTTGTCACATTCGGGGGAATGACATGCTGCGCACCGTTCAATTAGGCTCTTGCGTCTCAATTCAGGGAATATTCGTTCGGCTGCTGAGCAATGGCCTGATGCAGGTCAGGGTTGGGAACCGTCTCTATTCCGGCCACCCGGTCGCATCCCGCGCCGCCTGAGCCACCATCGACAGACCAATGAAAAAGGGCAGCCCATTCGGCTGCCCCTTTCATTGGTTCATCCTGAACACCTGACTTACGCCAGTGTGCGCACCACTTCTTCGCGCTCAAAGATTTCGATGACATCATCGGGGCGAATATCGTCATAGTTCTCGAACGCCATACCGCATTCCTGACCGGACTGCACCTCGTTGACGTCGTCCTTGAACCGCTTGAGCGTCTTGAGCGTGCCCTCATGGACCACGACATCGTCGCGCAACAGACGCACACCGGCGGACCGCCGTGCAACGCCTTCGGTCACCAAACAGCCAGCCACGCGACCAATGCCAGTCACCTTGAAGACTTCCTTGATCTTGGCATAGCCGATGAACTTCTCGCGAATTTCATTGCCCAAGAGACCGCTTGCGGCGGCTTTCACATCGTCGACGAGATCGTAGATCACCGAGTAATACCGGATCTCCACACCCTTTTGGTTGGCGCTGTTGCGTGCCGGCGCATTGGCCCGCACGTTAAAGCCGAACACCGGCGCGCCTGACGCCTCGGCCAGACCGATATCGGATTCGGTGATGGCGCCGACACCCGAATGAAGCACGCGCACGCGCACCTCGTCGTTGCCGATCTTCTCCATCGCCTGAACAATCGCTTCGGCAGAGCCTTGCACGTCCGCCTTGACGACGATCGGCATCTCCTTGACGTTCTCGTCTTCCTTGGCCTTGGCCAATAGCTGCTCCAGCGTGGTGCCAGCCCCGGCAGCGGCGCGCTTTTCTTTCGACGCGCTCTCGCGGTATTCCGCGATCTCGCGCGCCTGCGCCTCGGTCTCGACCACGTTCAGAACGTCGCCCGCTTCGGGGGTGCCATTCAGACCCAGAACCTCGACCGGCACCGACGGACCCGCTTCCTTGATCCGCTCGCCACGGTCGTTGATCAGCGCCCGCACCTTGCCATACTGCTCGCCCACGACAAAGATATCGCCCTGACGCAGCGTCCCCTTCTTGACCAGCACGGTTGCGACCGGACCGCGGCCCACATCCAACTGCGCCTCGATCACCGCACCCTCAGCCGCCCGGTTCGGGTTGGCCTTGAGTTCGAGAATCTCCGCCTGAAGGGCGATCGCCTCCAACAGCTCATCCAGACCTTGTCCGGTGACGGCCGAAACCTCGACATCCTGAACATCGCCGGACATCTGTTCGACAATCACTTCATGCTGCAAGAGATCGGTCCGCACTTTCTGCGGATTGGCCTCGTATTTGTCGATCTTGTTGATCGCCACGATCATCGGCACCTTGGCCGCCTTGGCGTGGTTGATGGCCTCGATGGTTTGCGGCATCACCGCATCATCGGCCGCCACGACCAGAACCACGATATCCGTCACCTGCGCGCCACGGGCCCGCATGCTGGTAAAGGCCGCGTGACCGGGCGTGTCGAGGAAGGTCAGCATCGCGCCGCTGTCGGTCTTGACCTGATAGGCCCCGATATGCTGCGTGATCCCCCCGGCCTCGCCGGCGACAACCTTGGCATCGCGGATCGCATCCAGAAGCGACGTCTTGCCGTGGTCGACATGGCCCATGATGGTGACGACCGGCGGGCGCGAGATCATATCCTCGGGCTTGTCATCGACCTGATCAATCACATCCTCGACGTCCGAGTCGCTCACGCGCACCACACGGTGCCCGAATTCCTCGATGATCAACTCTGCGGTATCGGCATCAATCGACTGGTTCTGCGTGACCATCATGCCGCTTTGCATCAGCGCCTTGACGACATCGCCCACGCGCTCGGCCATCCGGTTGGCGAGTTCCGAAACCATGATCACTTCGGGCAGTTGCACGTCGCGCACGATCTTTTCGCGCTCTTGCAAGCCGCCCATTGCCTTTTGCCGCGCGCGCTCTTGCTTGCGCTTCATCGCGGCCATGGATTTCTGGCGACCGCCTTCACCACCAGACAGGGCCTGATTGAGCGTCAGCTTGCCGGACCGGCGCGCATCATCCGTGCCACGCGCCTTGCCCCGGCGGGATTGCTGATCGTCTTCCTCACGCTTGCGCGCAACGGGGGCCACCTTGGAGGCGGGCGCCCGAGACGGAGCCGCCGCAGGCACTGCATCCGGCTCTGCCGCCGATGCCGCCGCCTTGAGAGCGGCTTGCTCTGTTGCACGCTTCTGGCGTTCGTCTTCCTCGACCTTGGCGCGGGCCTTTTCCTCGGCCTCGCGCTGCTCGCGCTCTTTGGCCTCGGCCTCTTCGCGGCGGCGCATACGCTCTTCTTCGCGGGCCTTTTCATCGGCTTCGCGCTGTGCTGCATCCTCGGTCTCGCGCGCTCTGGCTGCGGCGAGCGCGCGCATCCGGCGCTCCAGCTCTGCATCAGAGATCCCGGCCGGGCGCTTGGACGCGCTGGTGATACCCGAAGACGTTCCAGCCCCGGCAGCGCCGGTCGCGGCGGCGGTGGGCTTGGGCACGACGACGCGCTTGCGCTTGGTTTCCACCACGACGTTCTTGGTCCGGCCATGGCTGAAGCTCTGCTTCACGTTCCCCGGCCGGGAACCCGCGCCACGCACACCCAATGGTTTTTTTCCGTCGTTGTCGCTCATAGTCTTCTACTTTCCTTTCCGGCGCGCTGTCTCGCCGTCCGAGACGCGCAGACCTTTCAGTCTTGCCGCCTCCTCTACAACACGTTGCAACAAACCTCCAGCACCCAGTGCCGCGTGGATTGTGGTTTGTCGACCAAAGGCCTGGCCCAGCTCATCCGCTGTCAGCCACCCGATGAATGAGCCGCCATGCGGCGTGCTCAGCTTTGATTTTCCGCGTTCAGAGCCATCGCTGGCCTGAATAAGAACACGCGCATCCTCGCGCATGAGCATGTCCTTGACCTTCTCATATCCCGACACCGCGCGCCCGCCCTTGCGGGCAAGGCTGATGAGGTCGATCACCCGCCGCACCAAGAGGGCCTCGACCTTATCGGTCAGACCTTCGGGCACCTGCACAGGCTGCTTGGCGGCGCGGGCAAACAGACCCTTGGTTGCCGCCTTGTCCAAGGCCGCCCGATCCGCGGCGACCCATATGCCACGCCCCGGCAGCTTTTCCGCCAGATCCGGGGCAATCTGCCCCTCGGGACCGATCACAAAGCGGATAAGCCCGTGTTTTGGCTGCACCTCGCCTGTGGCGATGCATTTACGCTCGGGACCGTCGCTCCGGTCTTTGGGTTCACCACCGCGCCCCATCCTGTGCTCCAAGGCCTGAAGGATCAGGCCTCGGCCTCCTCGTCATCACCGTCGATCTCGCTGTCGTCGGCATCGGTTTCGAGTTCGGTCGGATCGACCCAGCCCAGCATCACGCGGGCGGTCATCACCATATGTTGCGCCTCTTCCAGCGAGACGTCAAATTTCTCCAGAATACCCTCGTCCTTGACGCGCTCGCCCTTGACCGTGGTCCAGCCGCCGGCCAGCTCCCAATCGGCGCAGGTGGCGAAATCCTCGAGCGATTTCACATCGTCCTCGGCCAGCGCCAGCACCATCTGCGGGGTCAGACCCTCGAACGCAATCAGACTGTCCTCGACACCCAGTTCGCGCGCCTTGTCCAGCGCCGCCTTGGTCTGTGCCTCGATCACATCACGCGCCCGCGCCTGAAGCTCTGCCGCGGTGTCCTCGTCAACGCCGTCGATCACGAGCAGTTCGTCGAGATCGACATAGGCCACCTCTTCGAGGTTGGTGAACCCTTCAGAGACCAGCAACTGCGCAAAGAACTCGTCCAGATCGAGCGTATCGACAAACAGCTTGGTGCGCTCTTCGAATTCCTTCTGACGGCGCTCGCTATCTTCGGCCTCGGTCATGATGTCGATATCAAGCCCGGTCAATTGGCTGGCCAGACGCACGTTTTGACCACGACGCCCAATGGCAAGGCTCAGCTGCTCTTCCGGCACCACAACTTCGATGCGCTGCGCGTCCTCGTCGATCACCACCTTGCTGACCTCGGCCGGCTGGAGCGCGTTGACAAGGAAGGTCGCCTGATCCTCGTTCCACGGGATGATGTCGATCTTTTCACCCTGCAATTCGTTGACCACCGCCTGAACCCGGCTGCCGCGCATACCGACGCAGGCACCGACCGGATCAATCGAACTGTCATAGCTGATCACGGCAATCTTGGCCCGGCTGCCCGGATCGCGCGCCACGGCCTTGATCTCGATGATACCGTCGTAAATCTCGGGCACTTCCATCTTGAACAGTTCGGCCATGAACTGCGGATCGGTGCGGCTGAGGAAGATCTGCGGCCCGCGCTGTTCGCGGCGCACATCCTTGATGTAGCAACGCACGCGGTCATTGGGGCGATAGGCTTCGCGCCCGATCTTTTCGTTGCGGCGCAGGATCGCTTCACCCCGGCCCACATCGACGATGACGTTGCCATATTCCTCGCGCTTGACCACCCCGTTGATGATCGTGCCGACGCGGTCCTTGAACTCTTCGAACTGACGATCGCGCTCGGCCTCGCGCACCTTTTGCAGAATGACCTGCTTGGCGCTCTGCGCGGCGATCCGGCCCATTTCCACCGGCGGCACTTCTTCGACAAAGGCATCGCCGACCTTGGGGTCGTCCAGAAACTGCTTGGCCTGCTCGACCGTCATTTCCGCCTGATAATTCTCGAGCGCGTCATCCGCGACCACGGTCCGCACGCGGGTGAATTTGGCACGGCCCGTCTTACGGTCGATCTCCACCCGAATATCCATCTCGCTGCCGTAGCGGCTCTTGGCGGCGCGGGCGAGGCTCTCTTCCATCGCTTCGACCACCAGTGCCGGGTCGATCATCTTTTCGCGCGCGACCGCTTCTGCGGTCTGCAACAGCTCCAGCTGGTTGGCGGATGTGATTGCCATCGTGTCAGTCCTCCTCAGAACCGTTCTCGGTTTCGATCTCGTCAAATTGCTCTTCGTTAATCACGCCCGCCGCCTTGCGCTGCCGCAGCATTTCCTTGATCAACTCATCCGTCAGAACCAGCTTGGCATCAGACAGCCAGTCAAATTCCAGTCCGATCGTGCCTTCCTCGACATTGATCAGCACCTCGGTGCCCTCAACGCCCGCCAGCACACCCTTGAAGCGGCGACGCCCGTCGATCAACTCGGTCGTCTCGATCTTGGCCTCATAGCCCTCAAAGGCCTCGAAATCCTTGAGCCGCGTCAGAGGCCGGTCAATGCCGGGGCTCGACACTTCCAGCGTATAGGCCTCGACCAGCGGGTCCTCGACATCCAGCACCGCGCTCACTGCCGTGCTGATCACGGCGCAGTCATCCACCTCGATGCCGCCATCAGGCTTGTCCGCCATGATCTGAAGGGTGTAGTATTGCCCGCCCATCAACCGAACGCGCACCAACTCATACCCGAGATCCTCGATCACGGGGGTGATGATCTCTGCCATCCGGCGATCAATCGCTGCTTTTGCAATCAGGTCGTTCGTCATCTTTCCCAAGCACAAAAAAACGGGCGCGCGGCCCGTTACACTCTCCGGTGGTGCATTCGAGTGGACCCGAAAGCGCCGCTGTTGAGGGGCATATACGCCCCTCTCCCTGAGTCTGCAAGGGGGATTCCGCCTCAGCCGAATCTGTCCCGCCACGCCGGCAGCGCATCGCCCAAAACCGACCGCGCCGCATACACCGCCCGCGCAATTGCCCGCGCCATGACGCATGCCGCAGCATGACCCAGCATCACCTGTCCGGCCAGATCGGGCGCAGGCCGCGCGCCCATGGCTGCGGCAAAAATCAAATCCCCATCCATCAAGGTATGCGAGGGCACCAAGGCCCGCGCAAACCCGTCCTGCGCCGCCGTGGCCAGCCGCGTGCATTGCGCCTGAGTGAGCGTGGCATCGGTGGCGACAATTCCAATCGTGGTATTGCCATGCTGCGCCAGCTTGGTTGGCGCCAGCACCGGATCGGGATAGGCCCGCGCCACCCCGCGCCCGCCAAATTCTGCGTCCCGCTCGAATGGCGCCGCCCAGAACTCTGGCCCGTCGCCCACCGTGGCAGAGCCCAGCGCATTGACCGCCACCAGCGCGCCCACCGTCACGCCCCCCGGCAAGGTCACCGACGCCGATCCCAGCCCGCCGCGCAGATTGGCCGTGGTCGCCCCGGTTCCGGCCCCGACGCTGCCGATCGCAAAGTCTTGTGTCGCCGCCGCCAACGCCGCCCGGCCCAGAGCTTTATAGGGGTTCTCGCGCCACGCCTTATCCCCGCCGTTCAAAAGATCAAAGAGAATCGCCCCCGGCACGATCGGCACCCGCACATCACCCACGGCAAACCCGCGCCCCATATCGCGCAGCCCATCGGCCACGCCGGATGCCGCATCCAGACCAAAGGCCGATCCGCCAGACAACACCAGCGCATCCACCTGTTCAACCACCCGGTCGGGGGCCAGCAAATCGGTCTCCCGCGTGCCCGGCGCGCCGCCCATGACATGCACGCCCGCGGTAAAGGGCGCATCGCCCACCAGCACCGTCACACCCGAGCGCAGCCGCATATCCTGCGCATGGCCCACGCGCAGCCCCGCCACATCGGTGATCAGATTTCGCGCAGCGATTTTCGTCCCCATGCCGCAATCCCTCTATCCTTGTCGCAAACCCGCTTGCCAGACCGCATCCAATCGGCAAGAACGCCTCAGGCCCGGGCGATGGCGTCGCCCCCTCATGGCCTTTCCCCACAGTCCTGAACGCCGGGACCTTCTTTTGCAAGGAGGGTCACTATGACTGCACGTCCTGAATTCTATCGTTTCCACAATGGTGAAAAGGCGCCGCTGGCCTTTGCCACCGAAGAGTATGAGGCCCGGATCAAGGGGCTGCGCGCCATCATGGCCGAGACCGGCACCGCCGCCGTCGTCCTCACCTCGATGCACAACATCGCCTATTACTCGGGCTTTCTCTACTGCTCCTTTGGCCGCCCCTATGGGCTCGTTGTCACGGACACCGACTGCGTCACCATCTCGGCAGGCATCGACGCCGGCCAACCGTGGCGGCGCTCGTTTTGCGACAACATCACCTATACCGACTGGCAGCGCGATAATTACTGGCGCGCGATCCTGTCGGTCACAGGCGAGGGGCGCATCATAGGCTATGAGGGCGATCACCTCACGCTCCTGCAGCGCGACAAGCTAGAGCATTTCCTCAAGCCCAGCGCCCTCAAGGATCTCGCCCCCGCCACCATGCGCCAGCGCATGCGTAAATCGGCGGCGGAAATCACCCTCATCCGCTCCTGCGCGCAGGTGGCCGATGTGGGCGGCTATGCCATCCGCGATGCGGTCAAGATCGGCACGCGCGAGATCGACGTCGCCATGGCGGGCCGCGACGCGATGGAGACAGAGATTGCCAAACGCTTCCCCGACGCCGAATACCGCGACACGTGGGTCTGGTTCCAATCGGGGCTCAACACGGACGGCGCGCATAACCCGGTGACCGCCCGCGCGATTGAACGCGGCGATATCCTGTCGCTCAACACCTTTCCGATGGTGTCAGGCTATTACGTGGCGCTCGAGCGCACCATGTTCGCGGGCGAGGTGGATAATGCCAGCCTGAAAATCTGGCAGGCCAACGTCGCCGCCCATGAATATGGCATGTCGCTTCTGAAACCCGGCGTCAGCTGCGCCGAGGTCACGCATCAGATCAACACCTTCCTCGAAGAGCGCCAATTGCTGCAATACCGCACCTTTGGCTATGGTCACAGCTTTGGCATTCTCAGCCATTACTATGGCCGCGAGGCGGGTCTGGAACTGCGCGAGGATATCGACACGGTGCTCGAACCGGGCATGGTCATCTCGATGGAACCGATGCTGACGCTGGCCGCCGACCAGCCCGGTGCCGGGGGCTACCGCGAGCATGACATTCTGGTCATCACCGAGGACGGCCACGAGAATATCACCGGCTATCCCTATGGCCCCGATTTCAACGTGGTCGGCTGATCGGAAAACGGCGCGGCGGGGACTACCCCGCCGTGTCTGCACGCGACGCGGCCAACCGCTGAAAGAATTTCAGCGCCTCTTTCCCGGCAGAAAAGCGTTCCACCGCGCCACCGCGCACCTCAGCAATGCTCCAGACCCAGCTCTTCGCGGGATCGTCGAGCATGGACCACTCGGGAAACATCCGCGCGTCAATCTCATGGGTCAACAAGCGCACCGGATTGACGTGGCGGTCATCCTGAATGATGCGCTCATAGGTCGCCTCAACCTTGGATTTCGGCCCTTCCAGCAGTTGCAGATACATGTCTCCGCGCACGATCAGCGCCCCGGTGACATCATCGCGCGCATTGCACCGCCGCGCATCGAGCAGAATCCCCGCCAGCATTGCATCGTCAAAGCCAAAGGGCTGCGAGGCATAGATCATCTGTGTCAGCGGCATGGCGTGGCTCCTTACTGCGTCACGATAGGCGACGCAGATCGCGCCGTCGATAGGACAATACCCTCAAGACTCAGCGCAAAGACCAATCGTCTGCGGCCCGGAACCGGGTCCGCACAACCATGGATCAAACGCGCTTTGCCTCGTGCTAACCAAATACGTCGCGCACGAACTAAAACAACCCACCCACAGGTATACGCCATACGTTAGCATAGCCTAAAGCGCCGCCCTTAGGTTGTGCGACTCTCGTCAATCCCAGGTCATCGCCTCGCACGGTAGGTTTGCACCCACCCTACCGCGACAACCCACCATGCAGCGTCGGTTGATCGAGGCTGGCGAACCCGAAATGCCGCAGCCAGCGCAGGTCTGAATCAAAGAACGCCCGCAGATCGGGGATGCCGTATTTCAGCATGGCAATCCGGTCGATCCCCATGCCAAAGGCAAAGCCCTGCCACTCATTGGGATCAATGTTCCCGGCCTGCAGCACCTTGGGATGGACCATGCCGGATCCGAGAATCTCCAGCCAATCATTGCCCTCGCCAATCTTGAGCGTGCCGCCTTCCCAGGAACAGCGGATATCCACCTCGGCCGACGGCTCTGTGAACGGGAAATGCGAGGCGCGAAAGCGCAGCTCGACATCATCCACCTCAAAGAACGCCTTGACGAACTCTTCCAGCACCCACTTGAGGTTGGCCATGCTGATGTCTTTGTCGATCGCCAGCCCCTCGACCTGATGGAACATCGGCGTATGGGTCTGGTCATAATCCGCGCGATACACACGACCCGGCGCGATGATCCGAATGGGCGCGCCTTCGGCCTGCATTGTGCGGATCTGCACCGGGCTGGTATGGGTGCGCAGGACATGCGGCGGGCGCTCGTCGCCCTCTGCGCGATGCGTGTAAAACGTATCCATCTCGGCCCGCGCCGGATGATGACCGGGAATGTTCAGCGCGTCGAAGTTGAACCAATCGGATTCGATCTGCGGCCCCTCGGCCACGGCAAATCCCATATCGGCAAAAATCGCGGTCACTTCCTCGGTGACCTGACTGACCGGATGGATCGTGCCCATCCGCCGACCCCGCGCAGGCAGCGTCACATCCAGCCACTCGCCCCGCAGCCGTTCGTCCAATGCGGCATCGCCCAACGCCTGTTTCTTGGCGGCCAGCGCGCTTGTGATCTCGTCTTTCAGCGCATTCAGACGCGGCCCGGCCTCTTGCCGCTCGTCAGGGCTCATCCGGCCCAGTTCGCGCATCGCGAGGCTGATTTCGCCCTTCTTGCCCACGGCCTGCACGCGCAGGTCCTCTAGCGTGGCCTCGTCACCGGCATTGGCAACCGCCGTCAGATATTTTTCCCGCAGATCACTCATCGCATCCATCCCGCTGGTCTCTCCGGCGAGTTACCGCGCATCGGCGCGGCGTGCAAGCGATTGCACCGCTCAGCCCCGGTCGATCCGCGCCTGATAGCAATTGTTGCGGGCAGACCGGACGTGAATATAGGCCACCTCGCCGCGCTCGAACACCGTCTCTGCATACTCTGCGATCTCTGTTGCGGCCACGACGCGGCCAGTGCCGTAAACGATGCGGTCCTGCGCATTATACCCTTTGAGCAAATAGTCGGGGCTGTCGCGCAAGACCTCCGGCATTGCTCCGCCCTCATGCTGCGCGCAGGCATCGGCACAGAGGAAAATCGGCCCGGTTTCGGCATAGGGATGCAGCCCGGCAAAGGGGCGATAGGCGAGGATCAGCATCTCCGCCCCCTCGGGTATGAAGCGCAGACAATGGCGGCACGGATTGCCAGTGCCCTGCGCCACATGCTGCTCTGGCGGGATTCCATAGGCATCGGGCGCGCCGGCCTGCAAGGCGCGGACAGTCTCGGTGGCAAGGGGCGTTATAAGGATCATTGGCGGGTCTCCGGCTTGTGGTTTCCGAAACCCTGCCCGCAGCCGCCCTAAAACTCGACCCGATTCCTGCGCAAACCGACCTCAGCCCTTGGGGGTCTTGGCCTGGCCCTCGCGGACCATCGCCTCCAACTGGGTCAACCGCGCCAAAACCTCGTCACGGTAATTGTCGGTTTTTGCCACATCCTCGGCGTGATGCGCATCCTGCATCGAATTCACGATCAGACCGACCAAGAGGTTCACCACCGCAAAGGTCGTGACCATGATGAAGGGCACAAAGAACGCCCAGGCATAGGGAAATTCCTCCATCACCGGGCGCACGATCCCCATCGACCAGGATTCCAGCGTCATGATCTGAAAGAGCGAATAAGCAGAGCGCCCCATATCGCCAAACCAGTCCGGATAGGCCGCGCCAAAGAGCTTGGTCGCCATCACCGACCCGATATAAAACAGCATGCCCATCAGCAGGAATACCGATCCCATCCCCGGCAGAGCCGTCACCAGCCCTTCGACCACCCGGCGCAGTGACGGCGCGACCGAGACCACGCGCAACAGACGCAAGATCCGCAACGCCCGCAGCACCGACAGCCCCTGAGTGGCCGGAATCAGCGAAATCCCCACGATCACGAAATCAAAGAGATTCCAGCCGTTCCGGAAAAACCCCCCGAGCCCTCGCGCAAAGAGTTTGGCGGCGATCTCAACCACAAAGACCGCAAGACAGAGCTTGTCGAGCAAGAGGATCAACACGCCCACCTGCGCCATGATCAGACCCGAGGTTTCCAGACCCAAAATCACAGCGTTGAACAGGATCACGCCCAGAATGGCGTTCTGAAACAACGACGTGTCAAGAAATGCGCCGACGCGGCTGCGAAATGTCATGGGGCTGCCTATCAAATCCTGTGCGTGACCAAGGCCCCTCATATGGGCGCATCGCATCTGCCCTGCAAGCGGGGCGCCTCAGCTTTCGCTGCGCGCCAGCATCCGGCCCAGCGGACGACCGCCAAGGATATGCAGGTGGTAATGCGGCACCTCCTGCACGCCATGCTCGCCCGCATTGGTAATGGCGCGGAATCCTTGCCCACCCTCGCCCAGATGCACGCCCGTCATGCGACACACCTCGGCCACGGTACGGTTGAAATCGACGATCTCGGCATCGCTCGCCTCGGCGGCGAAATGATCATAGCTCGCATAAGAGCCTTTGGGGATCACCAGCACATGCACGGGCGCCTGTGGCTGAATATCGTGAAATGCCAGCGTATGCGCGGTCTCCAGCACTGTGTTGTTGGGGATTTCGCCCCGCAGGATACGGGCAAAGATATTCTGGGCATCATAGGCAAAGGGCATGGCGCGTCCTCAATCTGCAAACAGGTGGTCGGGTTCAGCGATTTCCTGCGCTTTTTCGCGCGGAATATCAAGGAACCGCGCCAGGAGATCGGCGCGATAGCCCCGGTCATCCGATTGCCTCAGGATCATGTGATTCTCGAACTCGGCATCGCGAATCCGGTCGCTCTCATAGGTCATGTCACCCCGGATCGTCGGCAACAGCCGCTCCAAGGTCTCGTGCGGGGTCTGCTCTCCGGCCAGCCCCACGCGCATGGCATGCCCTGTCAGATACTCATCGGTGAAATGGCATTGCACTTCCAAGAGCTTGGTCACAGCCCGGTCCCCACAGAAATCCTGCAAGAGATCAATGCTGCCGGGGTCCATGCAGACCAAGAGGCGGTCGGTTTCATAATAATCGAACAGCATCCGCATCAGCGCCCGCCTGTGCCGCGTCCGCTTGGCCAGCGTCGCCTGAAGCCCGCCCAGATCAGGCAGGGCGGTGCCCTCTTCGTTAAAGAGATACTCGATCGCGGGCACATTCGTCACTTGCCGGATACGCTCCAGCAATCGCTTGGCGACATGCCATTTCTTGCACACGACGATCATCAATTCGCGCTCGCGGCCCAGCGTGCTCTCGGTTTCCCAGAACCGCTGTGCAAACCGCCGCCCCTCGCGTCCGCGCGCGGTCAGGAATTGAAACAGGCCGCGCCCTTCGTTCGAAATCTGGAACTGCGTCACCTCATCCGAATAGAGCGTGCCCAATCGCCGCTTCAGCTCCAGCGCCTCGGGGCTGATCTTGCGGGCAAAGAGATAATCCTGACTGAGCAAGAGATCGTAATGGTCATTATAGAAGGTCACCGGCATCCCATAATCGGTGAACATGAGAAACGTCAGCGTGCGTGTCTCGATCTCGGCATCCGGCACCAGATGCCGCACCAGTGTCTGAAAGAATGTCTCGTCCGGAATCCAAGTGGTGCGGAAAAACCGCATCACGTCGCGCCGCTTGCGGGTGAATTCGAGGATCCATTCCACCGTGCGCCGCCGCAGACACCACCACTGGCTTCCGATCTGGATCTGGATGTCATGCGGTATCGGTCGGGTCAGGCCCAGTTTGCGCTGCACATTATAAGAGGCGTAGAATCGCTTCGGCTGCGTGCGCTCGTTAAAGAAGTGGCGATAGATCAGCCGCTCTTCCTTCATCCCGGTCTTGATCCAGTCACTGTCGAAGTAATCGAAGCTCTCGACATAATCGACATCGCGGTTGTCCAGAAACTGATGCGCGAACCGCGCCGATTTGATCGGCGCGCAATCGCCCGAGAGCATGTAGAAATGCGTGGCGCGTGGAAAGTCCTCTGCCGCCGCCTCCACTGCATAAAGTGTGGCTTGCACCAGCGACCACGCACCCCACCCGCATTTGATCCGCTTTTTCGCAAAGGTCACATTGGGATTATCCGCCAGCGCCGCCTTGATCCGGGCAAATGCCTCGGGCTTGGCGCGGGCGTCGAAATGGATCGCCATGTAATCGCCCGCCGCCGTCAGCATCTCTGCCTGACGGATAATCGCCTCAGGGTCTTTGTGACACAACAGGATGAACGCGATTTTTGCCATTGCGGAAACGGTTTAACCCTCGATTTACCGACTGGTTATAGCAATAGACGTGAACAGCGCCTGAATAAACAGACTTTCTTTGGTTTTTTGAACAGGTTAGACAGGATGAAGCCCGCATTAAGTGGGAAAGTGATGGCGGAGGCAGTGATCATGGGATTTCCCGGAACCTGGATGACCGAGAGCGAGAGCGTGGTCTACCGCGTGGTGCCGAAATGCGCCTGCTCGACCATCGGCCAGATTCTCTATTACTCCGATCACGGCGTGTTTTTCGAGGGTGACATCCACGACGCCACCACAGGTCTGCACAAATGGGCGCGTGAAGACAGTCAGAAACTAATCAACGCCAATGTGAAAACCCACACCTCCTACGCCTTTTCCTGCGTGCGCAATCCCTATACCCGCATCCTGTCCTCGTTCTTTGACAAGATCTGCGGCATCCAGCGCAACGGCAGCCGCTATCGCGGCAAGCTGGTGCCGACCATCATCCAGAAATACGGGATCGAGGTGGGGGGCGACGACGGTAAGCAGGACTTCGACCAGATCCAGAGCTTTCGGCGATTCCTGCTCTTTGCCCGCGACACCATCCGCTGGAAACGCCCGATGGAGCCGGATATTCACTGGTCCGCCATGTCGGGCCATATCTCGACATTCATCGTCAACGGTGGCCGCTACGACAAGATTTTCTGGACCGAAAAATTCGATGACGGCATGGGCGAGGTGCTGGGCGCGATCCAGACCCGGCACAAGATCGACCTCAAGACGATTCCCCGCTTCAACGAATCCGAAGGCCACGGCCCCAAACGCGCCCACCCGGTCGAGGCCTATTTCGACGACCTGTCGATGCATCTGGTCTATGAAATCTACAAACGCGATTTCGACCTCTTCAAATACGATTTCGAGAATCCCGGCAACAAAATGCCCGTGGCAGAAATCGACTTGGAAGAGGTCCACGCCAAACTGGGCGACTGACCCGCACCCGCGATACCGCCCCACCACAAGGGGTTGCATTCCGGCAAAACTGGCGTATACGGCACGCCAGACATGCGCGTGATGCCCGCTCAGGCAAGAATCACCTCGTTCGGCGAGGGTCCCGGTTGGGTATGACGTGCGTTTACACATATCGAACCTTGAAAGGGTCCACGTCACATGGCCAATACGCCGCAGTCCAAAAAACGCGCCAAGCAGAACGAAAAGCGTTTCGCTGTCAACAAATCACGCCGCTCGCGTATCCGTACCTTCATCCGCAAGGTTGAAGAAGCGATTGCCTCCGGTGATCAAGACGCAGCCGTGACCGCATTGCGCAATGCTCAGCCCGAGCTGATGCGCGGCGTCACCAAAGGTGTTGTGCACAAGAACACCGCATCGCGCAAAATTTCCCGCCTCTCGGCCCGCGTCAAGTCGCTCGGCTAAGGCTTTCGTCCAAGTCTTTGAAGATAAAGGCACTGCGGCCCGCGGTGCCTTTTTTCGTGACTGGCGTTCAAAACACGCCAAGAGATTCTTTTCACTCAAAGCCCCTGTCAAGCGCATTGAGTAGTTGCCGCCGCGCCTCCGAGGTTGCTAGTTTCAGACCTGCGATTCACGCTTGGGGGGACAGGCCGCATCGGTACTAGGCACAGGGGAAATCCCGGCCCAGGCACCGCGACTGAGCATCTGCTGCTCTGGTTTTGTCCATTGCGAAGGTATTTTGGGTCAGAGACCGCGTAGCTTTGGGACGGGCTGCGCAAGCGTACTCACTGATTCCGAAATGCACGCTTATCGATGAGAGGTCATACGACCGTTGCTCTTTGCAACGGTATACGTGGTCTGTTGTCACCCCGAACTTGTATCGCATGGGATTGGATCTGTGTTTTCCGATCTTGGTGAAACAGTATCTCAGCGTCGTGGAACGGGGACAGAATGACACAAGAACAATGGGGCCAGTTGAAGCAGAAACTTCAGCAATCCGTCGGACAGAGCAATTTCAAGAACTGGATCGAACCACTGGAATTTGCTCGGGTAGATGATGGTGTCGCGACCTTTCACGTCCCCACCAGTTTTCTCGGCAACTATGTCTCGCAGCATTTCGGTGATCTGATCCTCTATCAGATGACCACACTCGCGCCGCATGTCCGGCGTGTGCAATTCCGGGTCGCGGCCAATAGTGCGAACCGCCCCTCCAAACCCGCCGCTGCCACGGCACCGGAGCAACAGATCGACAGCATCGTGCCCTCCGCGCCGCTGGACGAGCGGTTCACCTTTGACAGCTTCGTTGTCGGCAAACCCAATGAGCTGGCCCATGCCGCCGCCCGCCGGGTGGCCGAATGTGGCCCCGTCACCTTTAATCCGCTGTTTCTCTATGGCGGCGTCGGTCTGGGCAAAACCCACCTCATGCACGCCATCGCGTGGGAATTGAAAACCACCCGCCCCGATCTCAACGTGGTCTATCTCTCGGCGGAACAGTTCATGTATCGCTTTGTGCAAGCCCTGCGCGACCGCAAGATGATGGATTTCAAATCCGTGTTCCGCTCGGTCGATGTGTTGATGGTGGACGATGTGCAATTCATCGCCGGCAAAGACAGCACCCAAGAGGAATTCTTTCACACCTTCAACGCCCTCGTGGATCAGAACAAACAGATAGTGATCTCCGCCGACCGCGCCCCCGGCGAGATTGCCAATCTTGAGGAACGCATCAAATCGCGCCTGCAATGCGGCCTCGTGGTCGATCTGCACCCGACCGACTACGAATTGCGCCTGGGCATCCTGCAATCCAAGGTCGACCGCTTTCGCGCGCAATATCCGGACCTCACCCTGCATGACGGCGTGCTCGAATTCCTCGCCCACCGGATCACCACCAATGTCCGCGTGCTCGAAGGTGCCATGACCCGGCTCTTCGCCTTCGCCTCATTGGTGCGCAAACCGATCACGCTGGAACTGACGCAGGATTGTCTGGCGGATGTGCTCCGCGCCTCCGAACGCAAGGTCTCGATCGAGGAAATTCAGCGCAAGGTCTCGGATCATTACAACATCCGCCTCAGCGATATGATCGGCCCCAAGCGCACCCGCTGCTATGCGCGGCCCCGGCAAGTGGCGATGTATCTGTGCAAACAGATGACCTCGCGCTCCCTGCCTGAAATCGGCCGTCGCTTTGGCGGACGCGACCACACAACCATCATGCACGGCGTCCGCCGCATCGAGGAACTCAGCGTTCAGGACGGGCAAATCGCAGAAGACCTGGAGCTTCTGCGCCGCACACTCGAGGGCTGAGGGGCGCTGGCCCTTGACGCTGTCGGTTTTCCAGCCGAAAACACCAAGAAAACACTTGAGGTGCGGGGTAGAGTTGCTACCTTGCCCCTCCCGGCGTTAAACCGGCACCTGACAGGAGCGAGGGAATGAAACTCAGCATCGAACGCGGCGCATTGCTCAAGGCCGTGTCCCAGGCCCAATCTGTGGTCGAACGGCGCAACACCATTCCAATCCTCGCCAATGTCCTGATCGAGGCCGAGGGCAACAGCGTGCAGTTCCGCGCCACCGATCTTGACATCGAAGTGGTGGACAAGGCCCCGGCCCAGGTCGAGCGCGCCGGTGCCACCACCGTATCGGCGGTCATGCTGCATGAAATCGTGCGCAAACTGCCGGATGGATCGCTCGTCACGCTCAGCGACGATGGCACCTCGGGCCGCCTCACCGTGCAGGCTGGTCGCTCCAATTTCAATCTGGCCACCTTGCCGAAGGAAGACTTTCCGGTGATGGCCTCCTCGGAATATGCCAGCAACTTCTCGGCCCCCGCGCCGGTGCTGCGCCGCCTCTTCGACAAATCGAAATTCGCCATTTCCACTGAGGAAACCCGCTATTACCTCAACGGCGTCTACCTGCATGTCTCTGACGCCGATGGCGGCAAGGTTCTGCGCTGTGTGGCCACCGATGGCCACCGCCTCGCCCGCATTGACGCCGACCTGCCCGACGGGGCGCTGGACATGCCCGGTGTGATCGTCCCGCGCAAGACCGTAGGCGAACTGCGCAAGCTCTTGGAAGACGACGACATGAAGATCGCGGTCTCGGTCTCGGAAACCAAGATCCGCTTTGCCACCCCCGACATCACCCTCACCTCCAAGGTGATCGACGGCACGTTCCCCGACTACACCCGCGTCATTCCGCAGGGCAACACCCGCCGGATGGAGGTGGACGCCGCCGAATTCGCTCAGGCCGTCGACCGCGTGGCAACCGTCAGCTCCGAGCGCTCGCGCGCCGTGAAACTCTCGCTCGACGAAGACCGTCTTATCCTGTCGGTCAACGCCCCCGACAGCGGCGCCGCCGAAGAAGAATTGGCCGTGGCCTACGGCGATGAGCGGCTGGAAATCGGCTTTAACGCCAAATACCTCTTGGAAATCGCAAGCCAGGTCGACCGCGAGAACGCCGTCTTCCTCTTCAATTCCTCGGGCGATCCCACCTTGATGCGCGAAGGCAATGACACGACGGCGGTCTATGTCGTCATGCCGATGCGGGTGTGACGCCTGTCGGAGCCTCCGGCGGGGATATTTTTGGCAAGAAGAAAGGGCAGTGAATGCCCGGACTCTCCCTGTCGGAATTGACCCTCTCGCATTTTCGCTCGCACAAAGCCGCGCGGCTTTCGCTTGACGCGCGGCCCGTGGCAATTCACGGGCCGAATGGCGCAGGCAAGACCAATCTGATCGAGGCCGTCTCGCTTTTGTCGCCCGGTCGTGGCCTGAGGCGCGCGGCGGCGCAGGACATGGCGCGGCGACCCGAGGCGCTGGGATGGAAGATCACCACGATCCTGCACTCTTTGCATCAGGTCCACGAGGTCGAGACCTTTGCCGAAGGCAGCGCCGCCCGTCAGCTCCGCATCGACGGCAAGACCGCGACGCAGATTGCCCTCGGGCGCATCGCGCGCGTGCTCTGGCTTGTCCCGGCCATGGACCGTCTCTGGATCGAAGGCGCGGAGGGCCGCCGCCGCTTTCTCGACCGCATGACCATGAGCTTTGTTCCCGCCCATGCCGAGGCCACGCTCGCCTATGACAAGGCCATGCGCGAACGCAACCGCCTGCTCAAGGATCAGGTCCGCGATGCGCAATGGTATCTCGCCCTTGAACGGCAGATGGCCGATGCAGGCGCCGATATCCACGCCAATCGCCAGCATGCCCTCGCGCTGATCGCAGGCGCGCAGATGCAGGCTGAAACCGCTTTTCCCACCGCCGAGCTGGAGCTGACCCAGACAGAGGGCGAGATGCCCGAGACCGCCGAAGACCTGCGTCAGGCGCTGGCCGAAAGCCGCTTTCGCGACCTTGTGGCCGGGCGCACCCTGATCGGTCCGCACCGCGCCGATCTCTACGGTGTCTATGCCGCCAAGGGGGTGCCCGCCGCCGACTGCTCCACCGGCGAGCAAAAGGCGCTCTTGGTCTCGCTCATCCTTGCCAATGCCCGCGCCCTTGCGCGCGATTTCGGCGCGCCGCCGCTCTTGTTGCTGGATGAGGTCGCAGCCCATCTTGACGCCACCCGCCGTGCTGCGCTCTATGACGAAATCTGCGCCCTCGGCGCTCAGGCTTGGATGACCGGCACCGGACCAGAGCTCTTCTCCGAATTGGGCGACCGCGCACAACATATCCACGTCACCGACACCGCTGGCATCAGCCAGATCACACCAGAGGCCCCATGACCCCGCAACGCGTCACTCTCATCACCCTTGGCGTCGAGGATCTCGACCGGTCGCGTGCCTTCTATGAAACACTTGGCTGGACCCCGGCAGAGGCGCTTCCAGAGGTGGTATTCTACCAGATGAACGGTTTGGTCCTTGGTCTCTTCGGCAAGGCGCATCTCGCCGCTGACCAAGGCCGCCCGAATGCCGACCTCGGCACTGGCGCAATCACTCTGGCACAGAACTTTGCAACCGAGGCAGAGGTGGACGCCGCTTTTGCCAGCGCTCTCGCCGCCGGAGCCACCGCGCTCAAACATCCTGAAAAGGTGTTCTGGGGTGGCTACTCCGGCTATTACGGCGATCCCGACGGTCATGTCTGGGAAGTGGCGATGAACCCTTTTTGGCCACTGTCCGAGGATGGCAGCCTGACCTTGCCAAAGACCCCATGACCATCGCCCCTTTCGATCTGATGCTCTATGCCGCGGCCATGGCGGGTCTCTGGGCCGTGCCCGGCCCGGTCTGGGTGGCCCTCACGGCACGCGCCCTCTCGGGCGGCATGCGTGCGGCATGGCCGCTGGCGGTGGGCGTGGCCTTGGGCGATCTGATCTGGCCCCTCTGCGCCATCCTCGGCCTTGCTTGGGTGCTGTCGCTCTATGGCGACGCCCTCTCGATGCTGCGCTGGGTCGCGGCGGGCGTGTTCATCGTGATGGGCCTGCTCTTGATCCGCGCGCCGGCCCGCACGCCGGGCACCGACAGCCGCATGACCCGCCCCGGCATCTGGGCGGGCTTTTCCGTGGGCGTCGCGGCGGTGGTCGGCAATCCCAAGGCGATCCTCTTCTACATGGGCTTTCTGCCGGGCTTCTTCGACCTCTCCACAATCACGGTGCCCGACATCGCTGCGATCCTCGCGGTGTCTGCCATCGTGCCGATGCTGGGCAATCTCGGCCTTGCCCTCTTTCTCGACCGTGCCCGGCGTCTTTTGCAGAGCCCCAAGGCCATCGCGCGGATGAATTTCGGCTCCGGTCTGCTGCTGATTCTGGTGGGCCTCATCATCCCCTTTACCTGACGGCCCGGAACCGCAAAATATGGGGGAATGACGTGACATTCCCCCCCATAGCTCGTATAAAATGACAAAACTTCCGAAGGAAAAACCGCATGTCCGAAGCAGCCGCTGCACCCGAAGAGTATGGCGCCGATTCTATTAAGGTTCTCAAAGGGTTAGAGGCAGTCCGCAAGCGTCCCGGCATGTATATCGGTGACACCGATGATGGCTCGGGCCTGCACCATATGGTCTATGAGGTCGTGGACAACGGCATTGACGAGGCGTTGGCCGGTCATGCCGATGCCGTCAACGTCACAATCCACGCGGATTCCAGCGTATCGGTGAGCGATAATGGTCGCGGCATCCCCGTCGATATGCACGAGGGCGAAGGCGTTTCCGCCGCAGAGGTCATCATGACCCAACTGCACGCAGGCGGCAAATTCGACAGCAATTCCTACAAGGTCTCGGGCGGCCTTCACGGCGTCGGCGTCTCGGTGGTCAACGCCCTGTCTGAGTGGCTGGAACTGCGCATCTGGCGCAATGGCAAGGAACACTATGCCCGCTTTGAGGGCGGCTTTACTGTCGAGTCTCTGCGCGTCGTCGGCGATGCCAACGGCCGCAAGGGCACCGAAGTCCGCTTTCTCGCCTCGCTCGAGACATTCTCGAATCTCGACTACATCTTCGAGACCTTGGAAAAGCGCCTGCGCGAACTGGCGTTTCTCAATTCCGGCGTGCGTATCATCCTGCGCGATGAGCGCCCGACAGAGCCGCTGATGTCAGAATTGTTCTATGAGGGCGGCGTCAAGGAATTCGTCAAATACCTCGACCGCCACAAATCCCCCGCCATGCCCGAACCGATCTTTATCACCGGCGAGCGGGACGACATCGGCGTCGAAGTGGCGATGTGGTGGAACGACAGCTATCACGAAACCGTCCTGCCCTTTACCAACAACATCCCACAGCGCGATGGCGGCACCCATATGGCGGGCTTTCGCGGCGCGCTAACCCGCACCATCAACAACTACGCCCAGACCACTGGCATCGCCAAAAAGGAAAAGGTCACCTTTACCGGCGATGACGCCCGCGAGGGGCTGACATGCGTGCTCTCGGTCAAGGTGCCCGATCCCAAATTCTCCTCTCAGACCAAGGACAAGCTCGTCAGCTCCGAGGTGCGCCCGGCGGTTGAGGGTCTCGTCAACGAGAAACTCGCCGAATGGTTCGAGGAAAATCCACAGATCGCCCGCATCATCGTGAGCAAGATCATCGAGGCCGCCCACGCCCGCGAGGCGGCGCGCAAGGCACGCGATCTGACCCGGCGCAAGAATCCGATGGATGTCAATTTCCTCGCAGGCAAGCTCAAGGATTGCTCATCCAAAGACCCCTCCAAGACCGAGCTCTTCCTGGTCGAGGGGGACAGCGCCGGCGGCTCGGCTCAAACCGGTCGCGACCGGGGCACGCAGGCGGTTCTACCCCTGCGCGGCAAGATCCTCAATGTCGAACGTGCCCGCTTTGACCGGATGCTCGGCTCTCAGGAAATCGGCAATCTCGTGATGGCGCTTGGCACCGGCATTGGCCGGGATGAATTCGACATCAAGAAACTGCGCTACCACAAGATCGTGATCATGACCGACGCCGATGTTGACGGCGCGCATATCCGTACCCTGTTGCTCACCTTCTTCTACCGGCAGATGCCGGAACTGATCGAGGGCGGATACCTCTATATTGCGCAACCGCCGCTCTACAAGGTGATGCGCGGCAAGTCTGAGGTCTATCTCAAGGATCAGGCCGGACTCGAGGATTACCTGATCGCCCAAGGCACCACCGATGCCGGCCTCCGCCTCGGCACGGGCGAGGAAATCGCCGGTCCCGACCTCGTGCGCGTGGTCGAAGAGGCACGGCAAGCCAAGCGTATCCTGGAGGCGTTCCCGACCCACTATCCCCGCCACATTCTCGAACAGGCGGCGATTGCCGAGGCGTTTCTGGCGGGCCGTGTCGATGCCGACCTGCAAGGCGTGGCTGATACCGTCGCGCAGCGCCTCGACATGATCTCGAATGAATACGAGCGCGGCTGGCAAGGCCGCCCGACGCAGGACAACGGCATCCGCCTCACCCGCACCGTGCGCGGGGTCGAGGAAATGCGCACCCTCGACGGCCCGGTGCTGCGCGGCGGCGAGGCCCGCAAACTCTCGCAGATGACCACCCCGCTGCGCGAGATTTACCGCGAGCGCGCCACCCTGATCCGCAAGGACCGCGTGCAGCCGATCTTTGGCCCACTCGACCTGCTCGATGCGATCCTGAAAGAGGGCGAAAAAGGTCTCAGCCTGCAACGCTACAAGGGTCTGGGCGAAATGAACCCCGGTCAGCTCTGGGAAACCACCCTCGACCCCGAGGCGCGCACCCTCTTGCAAGTGAAAATCGACGACGTGGCCGAGGCCGACGACCTCTTCACCAAGCTGATGGGTGACGTGGTCGAACCCCGCCGCGAGTTCATCCAGGAAAACGCCCTCAACGTCGCCAATCTCGATTTCTGATCTGGATAGGGGGGCAATCTGGCCTCAAAACACTGTCTCATCCCCGCTCAGGCGGAGATGAGACTCTGAAAAGAAATCAGAGCTTCACCTTGTGTACAGACTGCGCGTACGAAACGTACAGCCTGTACACATCCGGCTCAGTTGGCGGAATGCGCCCAATCCCAGTATAATTCCCGCACGCGTTCCGTTACCGGGCCGATACTATATTTAGTGTCCTCAAAGGCGGAAATCGGCGTCACTTTCATCAGGTTCCCGGACAGAAACACCTCATCCGCCGCGTGGAAATCGTCAAATGTCATCACGGTCTCATGCACCTGCATGCCCGCCCGACGCATGTTCTCGATATGCCGCGCCCGCGTGATCCCCGCCAGAAACGTGCCATTGGGGATCGGCGTGAACACCTCGCCATCCTTGACAGCAAAGACATTGGCGGTCGCGGTTTCGGCCACATTGCCCAGCGCATCCGCCACCAGAGCATTGCCAAACCCCTTGTTTCGCGCCTCTTTCAGCATCCGTGCGTTATTGGGATAGAGGCAACCCGCCTTGGCATTGACCACCGCATCCTCCAGCACCGGGCGTCGAAACCGGGTCCGGCACAGCGTCGTGCTGAATCCCTGCGGTGGCATCGGGATTTCCTCAAGGCTGATGGCAAACCCCGTGGCGCCTTCCTTGGGTACAATTCCCAGATCGCCGCCCTCCAGCGCCCAATACATCGGCCGGATATAGATCGCGGCCTCCTTGGGATAGGCCTTCAACCCCTCCCAGATGATCTCTACCATATCTTGTGGGTCAACCGTCGGCGTGATCATCAATGCATTGGCCGAGGCATTCACCCGACTACAATGTTTAGCGATATCCGGGGCAATTCCATCAACATATCGTGCCCCGTCAAACACCGTAGTGCCCAACCATGCCCCATGATCCGCCGCCCGGATCACCGCCGGGTCGCCATCATGCCATAAGCCATTGAAATATGTGCGAATATTTATGCCCGTCGCCATCTGCGCGCCCTCTCCTGATGCGATGAGACTAGCCTAGGCTCTGCGCGCCGGATCGTCTAGCCCTCTGCCGGGGCATGCGACAAAAGTTCATTCAAATCAATGGGATCATTGCCCATCGCCAGATTACCCGCGGCATCCCGCGGCCATTCGGATTCGGGGCGGTCGCAGTAAAGCTCCACGCCATTCCCATCCGGATCACTCACATAAATCGCCTCACTCACCCCATGATCCGCCGCCCCCTCGATCGAAATCCCAGCCTTGATCACCCGCCGCAGCGCATCCGCCAACTGCGCCCGGTCCGGATAGAGAAACGCGGTGTGATAGAGGCCGGTATGACCCTTGGGCGCAGGCCTCCCGCCGAGGCTCTCCCAAGTGTTCAAGCCAAGGTGATGGTGATAGCCGCCAGCCGACAGAAACGCCGCTCGAGTGCCAAATTTCTGTTGTAATTCAAAGCCTAGGACACCGGAGTAGAATCCGATGGCGCGGTCAAGATCGGCCACTTTCAGATGCACATGGCCGATGCGGGCTTGCGGGTGAACGGGGGTCATTTGCGGCTCCAGTCTCAGGTTTCCCCTAGAATGGCCTCAACGCCCCCCGCACTCAATTCCCCGATTCCGCCCATATTCTGTGCAGAAATGCGCGGCTCAGACCGCCGCTTTCAGGCTCTCGTCCAGATAAATTTCCCGCAACCGCGCCGCAACCCGGCCCGGCACACCGCCCCCAAGGGCGACCCCGTCAATCTCGACCACCGGCATGACAAACGCGCTCGCCGAAGTCACGAACGCCTCATCGGCATCCTTGGCCTCATCAATCGTAAAGGCGCGCTCCTCAACCTCCATCTGCGCCTCACGGGCAAAGCGCAGCACGGCGGCACGGGTGATCCCGTGCAGGATGTCATTCGACAACTGCCGCGTGATGATCCGGTTGCCTTTGACGATATAGGCATTGTTGCTGGTGCCCTCGGTCACATGGCCGTCCTCGACCATCCAGGCGTCATCACACCCGGCCTTCTTGGCCATCATCTTGCCCATCGACGGATACAAGAGCTGCACCGTCTTGATATCCCGCCTACCCCAGCGAATATCCTCTATGCTGATGATCTTGATGCCTTTTTTGGCAACCGGATTAGCCGCCAAACCGGGTTTGGACTGGGTGAACAACACCAATGTCGGCTCTGTGGTTTCTGCATCAGGAAAGACGAAATCACGGTCGCCATCGCTGCCGCGCGTGACCTGAAGATACACCAGACCATCGACGATATCATTCGCCCGCACCAATTCGCGGTGGATTTCCAGCAGATCTCCAAACGCCGCCGGTTTCTTGATGTCGAGCTCGCTCAGCGACCGTTCCAGCCGCGCCAGATGCCCGCCGAAATCAATCAGCTTGCCCCCCAGCACGCTTGTCACCTCGTAAACGCCATCGGCCATCAGGAACCCCCGGTCGAAAATCGAAACGGTGGCCTCGGTTTCCGGCAGATACTCGCCGTTTACATAGACAGTGCGCATGGTCTCATCCCCATAACTCGGGCCGCGGCGGATGTACGCCTGCGGCATCGAAAATCAAAGCGTCCTCGCGGTCTTCGGCCAGAAGCAGCGGCCCGTCAAGGTCTGTCACCATCGCGCCCTGTGCCACAAGCACCGCAGGCGCCATCGCAAGCGAGCTGCCGACCATGCAGCCGACCATGATCCCATAGCCCTCGGTCAATGCGGCCTCCCGCAGGGCCAGCGCCTCGGTCAGACCGCCAGTTTTGTCCAGCTTGATATTGACCACGTCATATTTGCCCTTCAATCCCGGCAAACTGCCCCGATCATGGCAGGATTCATCGGCACAGACCGGCACCGGGCGCGCCATCCCGATCAGCGCCGCGTCATCCCCGGCGGGCAGCGGTTGTTCGACCAAGGCCACGCCAAGCCGCACCAGATGCGGTGCCAAATCGGCATAGACCTCGGCGCTCCACCCCTCATTGGCATCTATAATGATCTTTGCCTCCGGCGCGCCACGCCGCACCGCCTCGAGCCGTGGCATGTCATCCGGCGTGCCCAGCTTGATCTTGAGCATCGGGCGATGCGCATGTATCTCGGCCTGTGCTTGCATCGCCTCTGGCGTATCAAGCGACAGCGTATAGGCCGTGATCTCTGGCCCCGGCACAGGCAACCCCGCCAGATCCCAAACACGACGCCCCGCGCGCTTCGCCTCCAGATCCCAGAGCGCGCAATCCACAGCATTCCGCGCCGCACCAGCCGGTAGCAAGTCATAGAGCGCGTCCCGCGTTAATTCCGCTGGCAGTCCTTCGATCTGCGCGGTTACGCTCTCCAGCGTTTCATCATAGCGCGCATAGGGCACGCATTCACCCCAGCCGGTCACACCGCCTTGGGTGATCCGCACGGTCAACACCTTGGCCTCGGTCCGTGATCCCCGGCTGATGGTAAACACCTGCGCCAGCCGGAACACATCCCGCGTAACATCAATCTGCACAGGCGCCCCCTTTCATCTTGCCTAGAATACTCAAATCGCCGCCAGAGCAGCCACCAGCTTTTCGGCTCCAAAACGGTAGGGATCGGTCGCAGGCACTCCCATCTCCGTCTCGACCTTTGCCAGATAGGCACGCGCCGCATCCTCGGTCATGTGCTGCGTATTGACCGACACCCCGACAACCTGACAGGCCGGATTGGCGATCCGTGCAATCGGCAGCACCATGTCGCGCAACGCCTCCAGCGTCGGCGGGGTATACTCGGGCAATCCGCGCATATGCACCCGTGTCGGCTCGTGGCTCAGGATCAGCGCGTCAGGTTGCCCGCCATGGATCAACGCCATCGTGACCCCGGAAAAGGACACATGGAACAGGCTGCCTTGTCCTTCGATCAAATCCCAATGATCCGGGTCGTTATCCGGCGTCAGCCATTCCACCGACCCGGCCATGAAATCCGCGATCACCGCATCCAGAGGCACGCCATCGCCGGTGATCAGAATCCCCGTCTGCCCGGTCGCCCGGAACGTGGCCTTCATCCCCTTGGCGTGCATCTCACGCTCCATCGCCATGGCGGTATACATCTTGCCCACAGAGCAATCCGTGCCCACCGCCAGACAGCGTTTGCCGGTCCGCTTCTTGCCATCCGCGATGGGATATTTCACCGACGGCACCCGCACATCATGCAGGGTGCGGCCCGTTGCCTCAGCGACCGCGCGCAAATCCGCCTCCTCGCGCAAGAGGTTGTGCAAGCCTGACGCCAGATCGAACCCCTCTTCCAACGCCGCAACCAGCACCTTCTTCCACTCCTGGCTGATCACCCCGCCCCGGTTGGCCACACCAATCACCACGGTCTTGACCCCGGCCGCCTTGGCCTCGGTCAGCGTCATCTCAGGTAGACCCAGATCGGCGCCGCAACCGGGCAAACGTAACTGACCCACGGCATTCTCGGGCCGCCAGTCACGGATGCCAATAGCGACCTTCGCCGCCAGCATGTCGGGCGCATCGCCCAGAAACAATAGATAGGGGGTCTCGATCATGGCGCGTCCTCACTCAATGGCGTTTGACTGGAAAGTTCCTATGAAATGCCCGCGATTTGCTGTTTGATTTCATGATAAATTCACAATTTACACATCTTTCTTCGAATATTTATAATATTCATAGAATTTTCTTCACGATGCGCATTCACTGCCCAAGCAAGACGCAGGGGAAATCTGCCTTGCAGAGCCCCGCGCAATTTCATAACCACAAACGCGACAATCCCGCAATTTCCTTATTGAACGGAGCCGCCAGACCATGAGCTTTCGCCTGCAACCGACCCCGCCCGCACGTCCCAACCGCTGCCAGCTCTTCGGCCCCGGATCCAACACCAAACTCTTCGAGAAAATGGCGGCCAGCGCCGCTGATGTGATCAATATCGACCTCGAAGATTCCGTCGCGCTCACCGACAAGGGCATCGCCCGCCAGAACACCATTCAGGCGATCAATACCGTCGATTGGGGCAAGAAATACCTCTCTGTCCGCATCAACAGCCTCGATTCCCCCTTCTGGTATCGCGATGTCGTGGACCTCTTGGAACAGGCAGGCGACCGGCTTGATCAGATCATGATCCCCAAGGTCGGCTGCGGCGCGGACATCTATGCCGTTGATGCGCTCGTCACCGCCATCGAGGCCGCCAAGGGCCGCGCCAAGCGGATCTCCTTCGAGGTCATCATCGAATCCGCTGCCGGTATCGCCCATGTCGAGGACATCGCCGCCGCCTCGCCCCGACTTCAGGCGATGAGCCTTGGCGCCGCCGATTTTGCCGCCTCAATGGGCATGCAGACCACCGGCATTGGCGGTACGCAAGAGGATTACTATATGCTGCGCGAGGGCCAGCGCTATTGGTCTGACCCGTGGCATTGGGCACAGACCGCTATCGTCGCCGCCTGCCGCACCCATGGTCTCTTGCCGGTGGACGGCCCGTTTGGCGATTTCTCGGATGACGAGGGTTTTCGCGCGCAGGCGCGCCGGTCGGCCACCCTTGGCATGGTCGGAAAATGGGCCATCCACCCCAAACAGATTGCAATCGCCAACGAGATTTTCACGCCCTCCGACGCCGCTGTGCAAGAAGCCCGCGAAATTCTGGCTGCGATGGAAGAGGCCAAGTCGCGCGGCGAAGGCGCTACCACCTACAAGGGCCGCTTGGTCGACATCGCCTCGATCAAACAGGCCGAGGTGATCGTCAAGCAGTCCGAGATGATCGCGGGGCAGTAATCCGAACGGGGGCGGCACAGGCAGTCGCCCCCTCACTCCGCCGCAACGGTGATCACCGGCTCCATCCGGTCGAACATCTCTTGCGACAGGTGGCACTTCACCTGATGCCCCGGCACCAATTCGCGCACGGGGGGCACCTCGCGCTCACAGAGCCCCCCCGGCACCTGCGCTTTCCACCGGCACCGCGTCTGGAACGGGCAGCCGGGTGGCGGGTTCATCGCCGAGGGCACGTCGCCTTCCAGCACGATATGTTTCTTGGTGATCCGCGTGTCGGCAATCGGCACGGCGGACAAGAGCGCCTCGGTATAGGGATGATAGGGCGGGGCAAAGACCTGTTCGGTCGTGCCCAGTTCCACCACATGCCCCAGATACATCACCATCACCCGGTCGCTGAGATAGCGCACGATGCTCAGGTCATGGCTGATAAACAACAATGTCGTCTTCTGCTTGCGCTGAATCTCCATCAAGAGATCCGTCACCGCCGCCTGCACGCTCACATCCAGCGCCGAAACCGGCTCGTCAGCCACCACGATCCGCGCGCCCCCGGCAAAGGCGCGGGCAATGCCCACCCGCTGTTTTTGCCCGCCCGACAACTGCCGGGGCATACGCTCGGCAAACTCGCGCGGCAGCTTGACCAGGTCCAGCAGGCGCAGCATCTCGTCCTGCCGCGCCTGATCCGTGTCGCCAATGCCAAACACCTCCAGAGCGCGGATGATCTGACGGCCCACCGTCATCGACGGGTTGAGCGTGTCAAACGGGTTCTGAAACACCATCTGCACATCGGCCACCGTCTGCGTATCGCGCTTCTCGATCGGCACCTGCTCGATATTGCGGTTATCGAGCAGGATTTGCCCCTCGGTCGCGGTCTCCAACCCCATCAGCACCTTGGCAAAGGTGGATTTACCACAGCCCGACTCGCCCACAATCGCCAGAGTCTCGCTCTCGCGCGCCTCGAAACTCAGCGTCTCATTGGCCTTGACCACCTTTTTGCCGCTGTTTCCGCCAAAGAGCGCATTGGCCGCCACCTCATAGTATTTCTTGAGGTTCTCCATCTTGAGCACGACCTTGCCCGGCACGGTCGCCTCGTGCTGCGCCATGGCCTCCATAGGCGCATGCCAATCAATCTCGTCAATCCGCAAACAGCGGGTAAAGTGGCGATCATCGCCCGCGATCCCAACCATGGGAATGTCAAACTTGTCGCAGAGCCCCGCCCTGAAATAATCGCAACGTGGCCCGAAGTTGCAACCGTCCGGGCGCTCATGCGGCAATGGGAAATTTCCAGGAATGGCCTTCAACGGCCGCGTGTTCTTATCCGCACCGGGCAGGGGGATCGACCGAAACAGCGCCTGCGTATAGGGATGCTGCATCTTGTCGAACACGTCCCGAATGCTGCCGGTCTCGACCGCCTCACCGGAATACATCACGCAAATCCGGTCGCAGGTCTCCAGCACAAGCCCCAGATTGTGACTGATGAACAGCATCGAGGTGCCGTATTTCTTGCCCAGATCCTTGACCAGCTCCACCACCGCCGCTTCGACCGTCACATCAAGCGCGGTCGTCGGCTCATCCAGAATGAGCAGCGACGGCTTGGACATCAGCGCCATCGCAATCACGATCCGCTGTTGCTGCCCACCGCTCAACTGATGGGGATAGCTGCGCATGATCCGCTCAGGGTCCGGCAGCTTCACATCGCGCACCACCTCCAGCGCCCGCGCTAGGGCTTCAGCCTCGGAAATCCCCTCGTGGATCATCGGCACTTCGATCAGCTGTTTGCCAATCCGCATGGCCGGGTTCAGGCTCGCCATCGGCTCCTGATAGATCATCGCGATCTCGTTGCCGCGAATGTCGCGCAATTCGGCGGCACTCATATCGCCCAGATCGCGGCCCTTGAACCGCACCGTTCCGCCCACGATGCGACCATTCACGCCCAGATCGCGCATCACGCCCAACGCCACCGTGGATTTGCCACAGCCGGATTCGCCCACAAGGCCCACCGCCTCGCCGGGTTGCACCGTGACCGAGAAATCCATCACCGCCGGGATCTCCCGCAGCCGGGTGAAAAAGGAAATCGACAGGTTCTCGATCTCGAGGATCGGCCCGTCATAGTCCAGCTTGGCCATGTCCATCTCCCTTGTCACCGGGGCGCTGCCGCCCTCTTTCATCGTTCTTCAAATACTCATCTTCGACTCGTCAATCGCGCAGGCTTTCTTCGCGCAGCCCATCCGCCAAAAGGTTGAGCCCCAGAACCAAAGACAACAGCGCAAAGGCCGGCGGCAGAGCGGGATGTAGATACATCGTCAGCAATTTGCGCCCGTCATTGATGGTGCTGCCCCAATCCGGGCTCTCGGGGCTGAGGCCCAGACCAAAGAACCCCAATGTGCCCAAAAGGATCGTCGTATAGCCAATCCGCAGGCAGAAATCGACCAAGAGCGGCCCGCGCGCATTGGGCAGGATTTCCCAGAGCATGATATACCACGGCCGCTCACCCCGCGTCTGTGCCGCGGCCACATAGTCGCGCGTCTTGATGTCCATGGTCAGACCGCGCACGATCCGGAACACCGTTGGCGAATTGACGAACACAACCGCCACGAACACCACCAGCAGATTGGGCGGAAAACTGACCAGTCCCAGCGGGTCGGCATCCCAGGCAATCCCGAGATAAAGCCAGAGACCGATCACCAGCGTGATCCCCACATAGACATTCCGCCGCGACGGCTGCGTGTGATAGCGCGAGTTCCAGAGCAGCACCAGAAACACGATGGGAAAGAGAAACAGCACCGCCGCCATATAGACAGGAATCCCCGTCAGAACGATCTCGGGCGTGACCAGCAGATAAAACAGCAGGATCACCGGAAAGGCGAGGATCAGATTGGCCAGAAACGACAGGAACGTATCCAGCTTGCCGCCGTAATAGCCCGCAGGCAGCCCCAGCGTGATCCCGACCATAAAGGCAAAGAGGCTGGCAAAGGGGGCAATCTTGATCACCTCCCATGCGCCGACCACCATCCGGCTGAACACATCCCGCCCAAGGTTATCCCCGCCCAGCAGGTAATAGGGATAGGCATTCGGGTCCGGCGTGCCCATCAACTGAGTAAAGGCCGTGCCCGGCCCCTTGTTCTTCATCGGAGCGGATTGCGCCAGAACGTCATGCGTCACGATCATGTCGAAGCCACCGCCGAAAACCCCGGTGAACACCCAGAACATCACCATCGCATAGCCCACCATCCCAATCGGGCTGTCAAACAGCTTGCCATAAAGGCCCAGATGCCGCTTGAACGAGAATGAAAGGACAAAGGTCACGATCAATGCGATCCAGACTGGCGTGAACTGCTCCAGCATGCGCAGGATGATGTCGCTCCAGCTCAGTGCGTCCATGGCCCCGATACCTCCCTTAGCGAACGCTGATGCGCGGATTGAGATAGACGTACCCGATATCCGAGATCAGTTGCGTCACCAGAACGACCACCACAGAGATCACCGAAACCCCCAGCAGCAATTCTATGTCATTGTTCCCGGCCGCCTGCACCAGCGTCCAGCCAAAGCCCTTGTAGTTGAACAGCGTCTCGACGATGACAACGCCGTTCAAAAGCCAGGGAAATTGCAGCATGATGACGGTAAATGGCGCAATCAACGCATTCCGCAGCGCATGTTTCATCACCACATTGGGAAAACTCACGCCCTTGAGGCGGGCCGTACGGATATATTGTGCGGTCATCACCTCGGCCATGCTCGCCCGCGTCATCCGTGCGATATACCCCATGCCATAGAGCGCGATGGTCAGCACCGGCAAAAAGAAATTCTCGAAATTCGCCCCATCCATCGCCGCCGTTGCCGTGCCCTTGAACCATTTGAGGCCCACGGCCGTGCTGGCAAACACCGCGATAAAGAGCACGCCCGACACATATTCCGGCGTCGCGGTCGTGGTGATGGCAATCGTCGACAGCGTCCGGTCGGTGCGCGACCCCTCGCGCATCCCCGCCAAAATCCCGAGGATGAGCGCAGACGGCACCATCAGCACCATCACCCAGAACATGAGCTTTCCGGTCAGCGCCAGCTTGTCGTTCAGGATCTTGCCGACATCCTCCCGAAACACGGTGGAATAGCCCCAATCCCCCTGAAGGATACCACAGAATCGCTGGGCATCTTCGGCGGCTGTCCCGGCTTCGATACACTGCCCGCGTGTCACCCCGTCGCGATCCTCGATCACGAACCCCGGCACCACACCCAACCATTGCCCGTATTTCACGGCCATGGGCTGCAAATACCCATTGCGGCCCAGATAGCTCGCCACCTCCTCATCGCTCATGCGGAAATCGCCCTGCGTCTTGGCGAGCTTTTCCAGATTGGGATAGAGGTTGGTCAGAAAGAAAACGATAAACGTCAGGCAGAGCGCCGTCAGGATCATGACCCCGACGCGACGCAGGATGAACATGGCCATAGTCGCCCCCTGTTGGCGTTTTCAATGACGCTAGTCGAGAGGGGGCAGGCGGTCCAGCATCATTTGCGACCCCACCTTGTCAGAAAACGCCCCCGGCCCTGTTCAGACCGGGGGCGCAGTCCTTCAGATCAAGGATTTAGGGTCAACCGTCGCAATCCCCAGCGCCTCGCCCACGGCGGCATAGGTCAGTTGCCCGGCATGCACATTCAGACCGTTGAGCAAATGCGCATCATCGGCACAGGCCTGTTTCCAGCCCTTGTCGGCCAGCGCCAGCATGAAGGGCATCGTTGCATTGCCCAGCGCCAGCGTCGAGGTGCGCGCCACGGCCCCCGGCATATTCGCCACACAGTAATGCATGATCCCGTCGATCTCATAGATGGGGTCTTGGTGCGTCGTGGCGCGCGAGGTCTCAAAGCATCCGCCTTGGTCAATCGCCACATCCACCAGCACCGCGCCCGGCTTCATCATCGGAAACTGATCGCGCCGCACCAGCTTGGGGGCGGCGGCTCCGGGGATCAGCACAGCGCCAATCACCATATCCGCCAGCGGCAGCAACTCTTCCAGCAACCCGGCCGAGGAATAGCCGGTCTTGAACGTGCCGCCAAACACGTCATCGAGATAGCGCAGACGCGGCAAGGAACGATCGAGCACGGTCACATCCGCGCCCATGCCAGCGGCGATCTTGGCCGCATGCGTGCCCACGACACCGCCGCCGATCACGATCACCCGCGCCGGGCCCACACCGGGCACGCCGCCCATCAGCACACCGCGCCCGCCATTGGCCTTTTGCAGCGTCCATGCGCCCACTTGCGGGGCCAAACGCCCGGCGACCTCTGACATCGGCGCCAGCAGCGGCAGACCGCCCGCGCGATCCGTCACCGTTTCATAGGCAATGCAGGTCGCGCCAGAGGCCAGCAAGTCCTTGGTCTGTTCGGGGTCCGGTGCCAGATGCAGATAGGTGAACAGAACCTGCCCCGCGCGCAGCATCTTGCGCTCGCCGGCCTGCGGTTCCTTGACCTTCACCACCATATCCGCCTGCGCGAAAATTTCCTTGGCGGTGCCGACGATCTTGGCCCCCGCCGCCTGATAGGCCGCGTCGTCAAACCCGGCGCCCAGTCCGGCCCCGGATTGGATCAGAACCTCATGGCCGTGGCTCACGGCCTCTTGTGCAGCAATGGGCGTGACGCCCACGCGAAATTCCTGCGGCTTGATTTCTGTTGGGCAACCGATTCTCATGTTATGCTTCTCCCTGTTTGATTTTGGGCGAATCCTGCACCGGATCGCGCGCAATGGGATTGAAAAATCGCTCGCCTTTTACGATATTTTGTGAATATCCTTCGAGATAATCGTGCTTGGTTGAAAAGGTATTGCGTCAATGTCCCTTGATCCGACAGATCGTCGCTTGTTGAACGTGCTTCAGCGACGCGGGCGCATTTCCAACGCAGACCTCGCCGAAGAGGTCAATCTGTCCGCCTCCGCCTGTCACAGACGCGTGCAGCGCCTCGAATCCGACGGCTATATCAAGGGCTATGTCGCCCTGCTTGACCCCCGCAAGATGGGCGTGCCCGCCACCATCTTTGTTGAAATTACCCTGACCACACAGGCCGACGACGTGCTGGATGCCTTTGAAAAGGCAGTCTCGCGCGTCCCCGACGTGCTCGAATGCCACCTCACCGCCGGCACCGCCGACTATATCCTCAAGGTCGTGGCCGAGGATACCGAGGATTTCGCCCGCATCCATCGCCAATACCTAACCCGTCTGCCCGGTGTGGCCAAGATGCAGTCGAGCTTTGCGCTGCGCACCGTATTCAAGACCACGGCCCTGCCGATCTAAAGGCGCCTATAGCATCGCCATCCGCGCCACCGGCATCCGCGCGCCCACCACGCAGCGGGCTTCGCGATAGGTCAGCATCAGGCGCGCCGCGCGGTAGCGCGGCAATCCCTCCGGCAACTCGGCCCGCAATAGCCCCATGGCAACATCCCCCGGAAACAGGCTCTCACACGGCGCGCCGCCCGCCGCGTCGAGGAGCGCGTGCCGCTCCAAGAGCAGATGCACATAGGTCACGCGCGCAACAGGCGCCGCGCGGATCGCCCGCCCGTCGATCATCGCCTTGGCGGGCACCAGCACCTCATGCGCGCCAAAGAGCAGCTCCGCCATGGGCGAGCGGATCATCACCCGATGCTGCGGCGAGAGCAGCAGCATGTCGCGATTGCCAATGCTCCCCGGCGCGAACCGCACCGGCGCATCCGCCCCAATGCCCCGCACCACGCGCCGCCCGACCCAGAGCACCCGCTGCACCCCATGATCCCGCGTCTCGACCCTGTCACCCGGTTCCAGCGTCTCGACCCGCCGCGCGCCCTTTGGTGTGGCAATCCCCGTGCCCGCCGCAAAGCAGACGAACTGATGCGTATAACTCGCAGTCCGATCCGTCGTGTAAAACCCTGGCGAGGCCCCATGGTTGAAATTCGCCCAATACCAACTCTCCAGATCGAAACCCGGCGACCAGACCACCTGCGCCAGGTCGCCATTCTGATCGAGCCCCTCGAACACCACGATCCCACCGCCATTCGGTGCCAGATCGCTGCGCACCACGACGGCATCCTCCAACAGGCCGCCACCGCCATTTCCAGTCCAACTGACCGTATAGCTCTCTCCGATCTGAAAGAGGTTGGGATTTGTGTCGCCCTCATGCGAGGTGACAAGCAGATCGAATGTGCCATCGGGCGGATAATCAAAGGTTGATATCCCCGGCCCAGTGTTGACATTGCCGCCCGTCGCCACCGCGAATTCGTTATCGAGGCCCTCAAAAGTCTTGACCATGCCACGCCGCTCCTTTGCGGCACCTTGGGTCAGAGACTATGAAACGCGGCCTAACGCCCCCGATCTATTTGCCTAAAATTGAAGGTAATCCGGCCCTCACCAGTCCATCACCACCTTGCCCGAATTGCCCGAAATCATCGCGGCAAATCCTTGCTCGAAATCGTCGATCCCGATCCGGTGGGTGATGAGGCCCGACACATCCAGCCCCGATTGCACCAACGCGATCATCTTGTACCAGGTCTCAAACATCTCGCGGCCATAGATCCCCTTGATATGCAGCATCTTAAAGATCACCGCGTTCCAATCCACCGCAAATTCCGTGGGCGCAATGCCCAAGAGCGCCAGCTTACCGCCATTGTTCATCCGCGCAATCATCTGCTGCATCGCAGGGGCCGCGCCTGACATTTCCAGCCCCACGTCAAAGCCTTCGGTCATGCCGATCTCGGCCATCACATCGCGCAGCTGCTCGCGGCCCACATCGACCACGTGCTGCACCCCCATCCGCCGCGCCAGTTCAAGGCGGTAAGGGTTGATATCGGTGATCACCACCTTGCGCGCGCCCGCCTTCTGCGCGACCAGCGCCCCCATGATGCCAATCGGTCCTGCCCCCGTGACCAGCACATCCTCGCCCACCAGATCGAAACTCAGCGCGGTATGCACAGCATTGCCAAAGGGGTCAAAAATCGCCGCGATCTCGTCGGGAATATCCTCTGGAATCGGCACCACATTGCTCTCCGGAATGCACAGATACTCGGCGAAACTCCCCGGCCGATGCACGCCCACCCCGCGTGTATTCCGGCACAGATGCCCACGACCCGCGCGACAGTTCCGACAGGTGCCGCAGACGATATGCCCTTCGCCGCTGACCCGTTGCCCGATCCGGTATTTCACCGCCGCCGCGCCGGTATCGACGATCTCACCGACAAACTCATGCCCCACCACCATCGGCACCGGCACCGTTTTCGCGCTGAACTCATCCCATTTCCAGATATGCACATCAGTGCCGCAAATCGCCGATTTGCGCACCTTGATCAGCACATCCGATGGCCCCACCTCGGGCACCGGCACATACTCCATCCACAGCCCCGGCTCCGCCTTGGCCTTGACCAGCGCCTTCATCTCGTTCTGCATCAGATCACTCCCAATTCGCGGCCCACGACCGCAAAGGCGTCAATCGCCCGGTCCAGCATCCCGCGGCTAAGCCCGGCACTCATTTGCGTGCGAATGCGATCCTGCCCCTTGGGCACCACCGGAAAACTGAAGGCGGTCACATAAACGCCCCGTGCATTCAACCGCGCCGCCATCTCCTGCGCCAGTTTCGGATCGCGCAACATGACCGGAATGATCGCATGCTCTCCGGGCAGCAATTCAAAGCCCAGTGCGCCCATCCGCTCCCGGAAATACCCGGCATTCTCCCAAAGCCGCGCGCGCCGCTCCGCGCCCTCCTCCAGCATGTCAAAGACCTTGAGCGAGGCACCCGCAATCACCGGCGCCAGCGTGTTGGAGAAAAGATAGGGGCGCGAGCGTTGCCGCAGCCAATCCACCACCTGCGCACTCGCCGCCGTATAGCCGCCCGAGGCCCCGCCCAGCGCCTTGCCCAGCGTGCCGGTCAGGATATCCACCCGGTCCATCACCCCGAACCGCTCCGGCGTGCCGCGCCCGGTCTCGCCGACAAACCCGGTGGCATGGCAGTCATCCACCATCACCATCGCATCATAGCGCGCGGCCAGATCGCAAATCTCATCCAAGGGCGCGTAATACCCATCCATCGAAAACACGCCATCCGTGGCGATCAACCGATGGCGCGCGCCCCGCGCCTCACGCAAACACCGCTCCAGATCAGCCATGTCGCGATTGGCATAGCGATAGCGCTCCGCCTTGCAGAGCCGGACGCCGTCGATGATGCTCGCATGATTGAGCGCATCAGAGATGATCGCATCCTCAGGCCCCAAAATCGTCTCGAACAAACCGGTATTGGCATCAAAGGCCGCCGCATAGAGGATCGCATCCTCTTTCCCCAGAAACCCGGCAATCCGCGCCTCCAGCTCTTTATGCTCTTGCTGCGTCCCGCATATAAACCGCACGCTCGCCATGCCGAACCCATAGCGATCCAGCGCGCCATGCGCCGCCGCGATAATCTCCGGGTTATCCGCCAGCCCGAGATAGTTGTTGGCGCAGAGGTTCACCACGGCGCGCCCATCCGCCAGCGTTACCTCGCCCGCCTGCATCGAGGCAATCACCCGCTCACTCTTATACAGCCCTTCGGCGCGCAGGCCGTCCAGCCGCTCCGCCATATCCGCGTCAAACCGATCCGCCGCTGTCATGTCGCCCTCCCTTTCACTGTTCCCGAAATACTCCGGGGGAATCGCCCATCGGGCGACGGGGGCCGCGCCCCCACGCTTCAAACGGCAATTCTTGGCCGTCCACTCGCCTCTACCACGATTTCGGCCTCCAAAAATACCCGCCTCGCCTCGGCCTGCGCCTCTTTCACGGCGCGCCGCGCTGTCACATGAATATCCACCGCCCCCGCCGCTTCGGCCTCGGCCTGCGCCTCGGCGCGCAAAACCGCCTCGAGCGCCGCCATCGCCGCCTCGGACGCGGCATAATCCCGCGGCCCGCTCTCCAGATGCACGCGGAATTTTCCCTCGGACGGCGATGTCACGGTGCCGCCCCGCCGGATCGTGACCCGGCCCACCACCGCGCCAATCGCATTGGCGACGCCCCCATGCGCGGGCAGGATCATGTCGCAGCCCAACCGGTCGCCCACCGCGCCATAATAGCTCGCCGCCGAGGCGCCCAGCCCGATCACCGGCACCGCCAGCCCGCTCTCGATCCGCACCAGACCGCGATGCCCATCAAGACCCTTTTGCATCAGCACATGCTCTGCCAGCGCCGCAGGCGAGAGGCCAAAATCCATCTCTTCTTCGGAAAAAGCAGTCTCTAACAAGGCCAAACTTGTCTGATGCGTGAGGCGATCCACGATCATCCGCGCCAAATGTTCCGGCCCCTCTGCCAGCCGGTTGCCCGACCCCGTCCGCTTGCGCGCCACCAGATCCAGCGCCATGCGCGCGGCCTCTGCGTCCCAACTGTCCAATCCGCCCAGCACATGGCTTGCATCCGACGGCGTGATACCCGCAACCTGCACCAGCCCCCGGCGCACCAGACGCGTCAGCGCCGCACCATCCATCCGGGTCTTGAGCACTTTGCCAACAGGGCGCACATCGTCCCCAATCCGGCCCAACAGCGCCTCTTCCCGCTCGCCCAGCCCGCCCGCTTCGATCCCCGGCACCGCGCGCACGAATCGCGCGTCATGCTCACCGGGGGCCGCCGCGCGCAACTGTTCCTCCAGGACACCATGCACCGCGTCGCGTGCCTCTGCCGCCATCAGGCTCACCGGCACGACACGCCTTGGCCCAAGGATCACACCCCCCTCCAGCCCCTCGTCGCGCACATGCACTTCGCTGTCGCCACCTAGGCCAAAGGTCCGCATCGCCACCGCCTCGACCATCGTGCGCCACGGGCCGACCCGCGCGCCTTCGGGATCAATCGCTGGTCGCCCCTCGCGCAGCACCGCCACATCGGTCGTCGTCCCACCAATATCCGACACCAGCGCATGCTCCGCCCCGGTCAGCCAACGCGCGCCCACGATGCTTGCCGCAGGCCCGCTCAGGATCGTCTCAATGGGCCGTTCCCGCGCCTGATCCGCGCTGATCAAGGCACCGTCGCCCCGCACCACCATCAGCGGCGCGTGTATCCCCAACTCGCGCAATTTGCCCTCAGCCCGGTCGATGAGCCGCGCAATCATCCCGATCAGCCGCGCATTGAGCAGCGCCGTCAGCGCCCGCTTCGGCCCGTTCAGCTTGGCCGACAGATGATGCGACAGGCTCACGGGCCGTCCCGTGACCGCGCGGATCATCTCGGCCGCTGCCAATTCATGCGCCGGGTTTCGGGTGGCAAAGAGCGAGGCCACCGCATAGGCCTCTGCTCCTGTTCCAGTCTCTAACCAAGCCAAAAGCGTGTCTTTATCCAGCGGCACCGCCTCGCCTCCGGCATGGTTATGGCCACCGCTCAGCACAAGCGCCGGATCACCACCCAGCGCCTCGGCCAGCCCATGCGCCTGCAAATCCGCCGCCCGAAACCCGATATAGACAAGGCCCGCACGCCCGCCTTGCCCTTCGACCAGTGCATTGGTCGCCAAAGTAGTGGACAAAGAGGCCAGACCGATGTCGCCCACATCCGCCCCGCTCTCGCGCAGCACGGCCTCGACCGCAGCCCCGATACCAACCGCCAGATCAGCCCGTGTCGTCAGCGCCTTGGCACTCGCGATCACCTCACGCTCATCCCGGATCAGAACGGCGTCCGTATAGGTGCCGCCTGTGTCCACGCCCAACAACAACGCCATCTGCCTGCCCTCTTGGTATCTCAGGCTAGGGGTGTAGCGGGTTTCACGCGCGATGCCAGCCCGTTTGCGTCACGATCCAGTCGCAGCACGGCCCAGCGCGCCGCATCCGCCACCGCCGCATCGGCATCCTCGCACTGCGCCTGCGCCACGCCGCGCAGCCCCGGATCGCCGGAATTGCCAATCGCATAGAGCACGTTGCGCAAAAACCGGTCGCGCCCGATCCGCTTGATCGGACTGCCGGAAAACGTCTCGCGAAACCCTGCATCGTTCAGCGTTGCCAGATCCGCCAGCCGTGGCGTCACCAGATCATCGCGCGCATGATACTTCACCTCGCGCGCGGCAACGGCAAACTTGTTCCACGGACAGACCGCCAGACAATCGTCACAGCCATAAATCCGATTGCCCAAACCGGCGCGCAAATCCTCATCCACCGGCCCCCTATGCTCGATCGTCAGATAGGAAATGCAGCGCCGCGCGTCCAACTGATAGGGCGCGGGAAAGGCATCCGTCGGACAGATATCGAGACAGGCGCGGCAAGACCCACAATGATCGACTTCCGCCGGATCAGTCTCTAAATCCAAGGTCGTGAACACCGACCCAAGGAAGAACCAACTCCCCAACTCGCGGCTCACCAGATTGGTGTGTTTGCCCTGCCATCCCAATCCCGCCGCCTGTCCCAGCGGCTTTTCGGGTACGGGGGCCGTGTCCACAAACACCTTCACTTCCCCACCGCCAGCCTCGATCAACCACCGCGCCAGCCGCTTCAATCGCTTCTTGACCGTGTCGTGATAGTCTCTGTTGCGTGCATAAACCGAGATATTGCCACAATTCCGCCTCGTCAGACCCGCCAGCGGATCGCCCTCGGGCGTATAGCTTTCGCCCAGCATGATCACCGTCCGCGCCTCGGGCCAGAGCACCTCAGGCGCACCGCGCCATTCCCTGCGCTCCGCGAGCCATCCCATCTGCCCGTGATAGCCCCGCGCCAGAAACGCCGCCAACCGTTCCGGCACATGCCCCACATCCGACGGACGACACAGCCGGCAGGCGTCGAACCCTTCGGCGTGCGCCTGCGCAACCAGTCTCTGTTTCAGCGCATCTTTCATCATGCCGGCAAATACTCCGGGGTGAATTGGCCGGAGGCCAAGAGGGGCAGTGCCCCTGAGTTATGTCGCATGTTCGAGTAGCTCAAAACCGGTTCCCACTTTTGAGCAACATGCTTTATCAAAAATCCAGATCGGCATAATGCGGGGGCGGCGGGAATCCCGGCACCTGATCCGCCAGAATCCCCCGGAACGCTGGGCGCGACTTGATCTTGGCATACCAGTCCTTGACCGCCTCGCTGCGGGTCCAATCCACATCGCTGATGTAATCCAGCGCGCTCAGATGCGCCGCAGCGGCAAAATCCGCCAGCGTCATCACATCTCCGGCCAACCACCGGCGATGATCCAGGAGCCACGCCATGTAATCCAGATGGTATTTGACCGCTCGCGCCCCATCCTTGACATTGCGACTGTCGGGAAAGCCCAGCTTCATCACCTTCTTGTTGACCCGCTCATAGACCAGCTTGCTGGTCACTTCGCGGTGAAACTTGTCGTCAAACCACCCCACCAGCCGCCGCACCTCATAGCGCGCATCGGTGCCCTTGGGCATCAACGACGGTTCGGGATATTTCTCCTCGAGATACTCACAGATTGCCGCGCTCTCCGACATGGTCTTACCGTCGATCTTGAGCACCGGCACCTTGCCCGCCGGGTTCCGACGCAAGAAATCCGGGTCCTGCTCCCAATAGCGCTCCTCGACCAACTCGCATTCGATCCGCTTTTCGGCCAGGCTCAGCCGCACCTTGCGACAATAGGGCGACAGGGGAACATGATAGAGTTTGGCCATGGAAAATCACACCTTGGGTCTTGGGGGTTGTCCCTCAATGCCCCCTTTGGTCGCGATTTTCAATCCTCGAAACAGGCGGCCCGCCCGTCTCGGTCAATCGTCGCCGCCCCGTCCAGAATTCCCGCCGCCCGGTTGCGCAAGGCTTGCGATGGCTTTGACGCGGATCGCCCCTTGGGATCGGGCAAGACCGCCGCAAGCCGCGCGGCCTGAACCGCGCTCAGGTCTTGGGCGCTCACGCCGAAATAATGCTGCGCCGCCGCCTCAACGCCAAACACACCCTCATCGAATTCCGCCACGTTGAGATAGACCTCGATGATCCGCCGCTTGGACCAGACCGTCTCGACCACCGGCGTAAGGCTGGCCTCCAGCGCCTTGCGCAGCCAATTGCGCCCATGCCAGAGATACACATTCTTGATCACCTGCTGGCTGAGGGTCGAGGCACCCCGCCCTGATCCTTCGGCAATCGCGGTGCGAATCGCGGCCATGTCAAAGCCCCAGTGCTGGCAGAAGTTGGCATCCTCCGCCGCCACCAGAGAGCGCGCCATCACAGGCGCTATCCGCGCCATCGGCACCCAGTCGCGCGCAATTGTGCCCAACCGTCGCTCTTCCTGTCCCATGTAATAGGTCTTGGGCGGCTCGATCTCCCGATGCACGGCAATCACGCCCAGCACGATCAAGACGGCCACCACGGCCACACGCCATGCCCACCGCAACAGCCATGCTGTCGGGTTCAGTCGTGCCGTGCTTCGCGAAGCACTTGATTTGCGCGCCCGTGCCATGACTCTGCTATAGCGACACCGCGCGCGCAGCAAAACCCGTTTGGCAGTGCTGGCCCGATTTCTTCCAGAGAAACCGGGCCGCAACAGGCTCTATTCCGCCGGAATAGCCTCTGGCACCATACCCAAAGGATGGCTCAGTTTGTTGAGCATCTCCTTGGGGCAAAGCTGGATGAAATTTACCCGCTCCTGATCCCAGTATTGCAGAATATCCTGCCCACAACGGCTTCCGGTCTCGGCCACATGCCGCTCGATCAGCCCTTTCAACTCGGCCTCCCAATGCGGCTCTGTTACGGCGCAACTTACCAATGTCTCGCCATTGACCAGGGCCGACGCGCGACCTTGCGGATCATAGAGATAGGCCATGCCACCGGTCATCCCGGCCCCGAAATTGGCCCCGATATCGCCCAGGATCACCGCCACACCGCCGGTCATGTATTCACAGCCGTTGCTGCCACAGCCCTCGATCACCACCTTCGCACCCGAGTTGCGCACGGCAAACCGCTCGCCTGCGCGCCCGGCGGCAAAGAGATACCCATCGGTCGCGCCATAGAGCACGGTATTGCCGATGATCGTGTTCTGCGACGCCACGAGCGGGCTTGCCATCGGCGGACGCACCACGATAGTCCCCCCCGAGAGACCCTTGCCGACGTAATCATTGGCGTCGCCCGAAACTTCGATCTTCAGCCCCGGCGCGGCAAAGGCACCCAGCGATTGCCCCGCACTCCCCGTCAGCTTCACCGTCAGGTGATCCGGCTGCAGGCTGTTGCGCATGCCAAACTTGCGCACGATATGGCTGGACACCCGCGTTCCGACGGTCCGATGCGTGTTCTGCACCGCATAATGCAACTGCATCTTTTCGCCATCGTTGAGGAACCGCTGTGCATCACGCACGATTTCCGCATCTAGGGTATCGGGCACCTCATTGCGCGGACGCAACCGATCATAACGCTGATCCTTGGCCCCATCGACGGTAATCAGCATCGGGTTGAGATCCAGATCGTCGAGATGCGCCGACCCACGGCTGACCTGAGTCAACAGATCCGCGCGCCCGATCACGTCATCCAGACTGCGCGCGCCGATGCTGGCCAGAATCTCCCGCACTTCCTGCGCGTAAAAGGTAATCAAGTTCACCACCTTCTCGGCATTGCCGGTAAACTTGGCGCGCAGCGCATCGTCCTGCGTACAGACCCCAACCGGGCAGGTGTTGCTCTGGCACTGACGCACCATGATACAGCCCATGGCGATCAGCGCGGCGGTGCCGATGCCGTATTCCTCGGCCCCCATCATCGCCGCCATGACGATGTCACGACCCGTGCGCAGGCCGCCATCGGTGCGCAGCGTGATCCGCTCGCGCAGATTGTTCATGCTCAGCACCTGATGCGCCTCGGTCAGCCCCATCTCCCACGGCAGACCCGCGTATTTGATCGAGGTCGCGGGACTTGCGCCCGTACCGCCATTATGCCCCGAGATCAGGATCACATCCGCCTTGGCCTTGGCCACACCGGCGGCAATCGTGCCCACGCCCGATTGTGCCACCAGCTTGACGCAGACCTTGACGTTGGGATTGATCTGCTTGAGGTCATAGATGAGCTGCGCCAGATCCTCGATACTGTAGATATCGTGATGCGGCGGCGGGCTGATCAGCATGACGCCTTCGGTCGAATGCCGCAGCCGCGCAATCAGCTTGGTCACTTTCATGCCCGGCAACTGCCCGCCCTCACCGGGCTTGGCCCCTTGGGCGACCTTGATCTCCAACTCCTCGCAATTGTTGAGATATTCCGCCGTCACGCCAAAGCGACCGCTCGCCACCTGCTTGATCTTGGCCGACGGGTTGTCGCCATTGGCCTCCGGCGTGAAATGCGCCGGATCTTCACCGCCCTCGCCACTGTCCGAGCGCGCCCCGATCCGGTTCATCGCCACGTTCAGCGTCTTATGCGCCTCGGGGCTCAGCGCCCCCAGCGACATGCCCGGCGTGACAAACCGCTTACGGATCGCGGTCACACTCTCGACCTCTTCAATCGGGATCGCCTTGCCCATTGGCTTGATCGCCATCAGATCGCGCAGATGGATCGGCGGATTGGCCTGCATCGCGGCGCTATACCGCTTCCAGAGCTCATAGCTCGCCTTGTTGCAGGCGGTTTGCAGGATATGCATCGTCTGCGCACCCCAAGCATGGGTTTCGCCCGATTTCCGCGCCTTGTAGAACCCGCCGATCGGCAGAATATCCTGTCCGCCAGCATAGGCGCGGCCGTGCACCTCTTCCAGCTTGGCTTGAATCCCAGACACGCCGATACCGCTGATCCGGCTGGTAAGACCGGGGAAATACTCCGCGCACATGGCGCGGCTCAGGCCAACCGCCTCGAAATTCAGACCGCCGCGATACGAGGAAATCACCGAAATCCCCATCTTCGACATGATCTTCAAGAGACCCTGATCAATCGCCGCACGATACCGCGCCACCGCCTCGGTCAGGCTGCCGTCGATCAGGCCGCGTGCGATCCGGTCGGCAATGCTGTCCTCGGCCAGATAGGCATTGACCACCGTCGCCCCGGCCCCGATCAGCACCGCGAAGTAATGTGGGTCGATACATTCGGCCGACCGCACGTTCAGGCTCGAAAACGTCCGCAATCCCTTGCGTGTCAGATGGCTGTGTACCGCGCTCGTCGCCAGAATCATCGGCATGCCAACCCGGCTCTCACCTTGGTTCTGATCCGTCAGGATCAGATGCCCGGTGCCCGAACGGATGGCATCCTCTGCCTCGGCCCGAATACGCTCCAGCCCGTCCTGCAGGGCATTCCTGCCCGGCGCAAAGGTGCAGTCGATCTCGGTCACATCGGCATTGAACTGCTTGATCATCTCCGCCCATTGGGCATTGCCCACGAACGGGCTTTCCAGCACCAGAATCTCGGTCTGCGCGCTCGACTCGTCCAGCACGTTCTTGAGATTGCCAAACCGCGTCTTGAGGCTCATCACCCGGTATTCGCGCAAGGAGTCAATCGGCGGGTTTGTCACCTGACTGAAATTCTGCCGAAAGAAATGGCTCAGAGGGCGATATTGCTTGGACAGCACGGCGCTCGGCGTGTCGTCGCCCATGCTCGCCACCGCTTCTTTGCCATCCTCGGCCATTGGAGCCAGAATTTGCTCCAGTTCTTCGATACTATAGCCTGCCGCGATCTGCCGCTTGCGCAGCTCCGCCCCGGAATAGATCGGCGCTTCGCTCACCACCGCCAGCGCCTCATCCAGCTCGTTGATCTTGCCGACCCAGTCGCCGAACGGCTGCGCATTGGCCAGCCGGTTCTTGATCTCTGAATCGTGATAGAGCTTGCCCTCGGCCATATCCACGGCAAGCATCTGCCCCGGCCCAAGCGCACCCTTTTCCTTGACCGTGCGTTCGTCGATTGGCACCATTCCGGCCTCAGACCCGGCAATCACCAGACCGTCACCCGTCACCACATAGCGCATCGGGCGCAGCCCGTTGCGGTCAAGCCCGGCGCAAACCCAACGACCATCGGTCATCGCAAGCGCAGCCGGACCGTCCCAAGGCTCCATCACCGAATTGCAATAGGAATACATATCCCGCCAGGACTGCGGCAGCTCCTCGGCCTGTTTGGACCAGGACTCGGGCACCAGCATGGTCTTGGCCATAGGCGCAGACCGTCCGGCGCGCACCAGCACCTCGAACACCGCATCCAGGGCTGCACTGTCGCTTGATCCCTGCGGGATGATCGGCTTGATATCCTCGGCCAGATCGCCAAAGGCCCCGCTTGCCATGCGAATCTCATGGCTTTTCATCCAGTTGGTATTGCCCTTGAGCGTGTTGATCTCACCGTTATGCGCCAACATGCGGAACGGCTGCGCCAACCACCATTGCGGGAATGTATTGGTCGAATAGCGCTGGTGATAGATCGCAAAGGCGCTCTTGAACCGCTCGTCCATCAGATCCGGATAGAACACCGCCACCTGCTCGGCCAGCATCATCCCCTTGTAGATGATGCTGCGGCAGCTCAGGCTGGCCATGTAGAATCCCATGATCCCGGCGGCCTGCACTGCCTTTTCGATCCGGCGGCGGATCACATAAAGCTCGCGCTCGAATTCCTCTTCCCCAATTGTCTTGGCGTTGGAAATCAGGATCTGCTCGATCTCAGGGCGCGTCGCATTGGCCTTGTCCCCCAGACAGGTGATATCCACCGGCACATGCCGCCAGCCATAGATCGTATGACCCATGCGGAGCACTTCGGTTTCCACGATGGTCCGGCACTGTTCCTGCGCGCCGAAATTGGTGCGCGGCAAGAACACCTGACCGACAGCAACCAGGCGGCTCTCGTTGGGCTCATGCCCGGTACGGCGGATCTGATCGTAAAAGAACGACACCGGGATTTGCAGATGAATGCCCGCGCCATCGCCGGTCTTGCCATCGGCATCCACAGCGCCCCGGTGCCAGATCGCCTTGAGCGCGTTGATCCCTGCCTCGACCACGCGGCGCGACGGTTGACCATCAATCGACACCACAAGACCAACACCGCAAGAGGAATGCTCCTCTTCATGCGCATACATCCCGTTCTCGGCCATCCAGTCGCGCTTGGCCTCTTCTTCGGCGGCCCAGTTGCTATCGAAGTTTGACATCGCAATCACTCCTCATCCTGCGCCGCGGCGCATCCGTTTTATTCTTTATCACGACTGATCCGGCACGGCGCGCTCTGACGCCTCGTACTCTGCCCGCGTCACGCGCCTGTGCCCGCCCGCCAGCGTGACGCTGGTAAATGCTTGGTCAACGTAGAGCTCATGCGAGAGCGGAAGCGCGCGCGCCTCATCAAACAGCCCCGGCATAAATTCGTATGGCCCGTCATCGTTCTTGATCCAGAGTTGCGTTCCGCAAGCGCCGCACCAAGCCCGTTCGGCAAAAGACGATGAGCGATAGCGCTCCACCGGCCCCGCCACCTCGACCGAGTCCACCGGCACCTCCAGAACCCACATCGCCGCGCCGCTCCAGCGGCGGCACATGGAACAATGACAGGCGCTCACCGCCCCGGCATGCGACAGGGCCGTGAGCGTCACAGCGCCGCACAGGCAATGTCCGGTCATTTTTCCTGTCATCGGTCTTAACCCTTCCTTTACCCGGTGGGTCAGGATTGTTGTCCTGTCATGCGGAAAGTTCCGCTGCTCTTTTGCCGTGCCCTGTCTCCGACAGCGACCCGTACGTTTTCACCGCACAAACGTACGGTTGGCCCGCAAACTCACTCTGCCGCGACGGCCTGTGCGGTGCTCAGATAGTCAAGAATTGCCGCTGCGGAATCGCGCCCGTCCCGGATCGCCCAAACCACGAGGCTCGCACCGCGCACGATGTCGCCCACGGCATAAACCCCCTCCATCGCAGTCTGCCCGGTGGTGAACTCGGCCTTGATCGTCCCCCAGCGAGTGACCTCCAATTCCTTTTGATTCCAGAGACTTGGCAGGTCTTCTGGTTCAAACCCGAGTGCCTTAATCACCAGATCGGCAGGTGCATTCTCAATAGCGCCCTCAATCGGTTCCGGGCTTTGCCGCCCGGTGGCATCCGGCGCACCTAGGCGCATTTTCTGCACCTTCACCGCCGAGATCGGATCACCCACAAAGCCAACCGGCGCACTAAGCCATTCAAACTTAACGCCTTCTTCCTCGGCATTGGCCACTTCACGCTGACTGCCGGGCATGTTTTCGCGGTCCCGACGGTAGAGGCAGGTGACCGATGTCGCACCCTGCCGGATCGCGGTGCGAACACAATCCATAGCGGTGTCGCCACCGCCAACCACAACAACTCGTTTGCCATCCGCATTCAACTCGCCGCTTTCATACTCCGGCACAGCATCGCCAAAGCACACACGATTGCTCGCCGTCAAATAATCAATCGCCCGAACGATCCCCTTTGCCCCCGCGCCCGGTCCCTCCAGATCGCGGCTTTTGTAAACCCCGGTGGCGATCAGTAACGCGTTGTGTTTGCTGCGAATTTCGTCAAAGCTGAGGTCCACACCCACGTTGCAATTGAGCACGAATTTGACCCCACCCTGCTCCAATTGATCGACGCGGCGCATCACCACATCTTTCTCCAGCTTGAAACCGGGAATGCCATAGGTCATCAACCCGCCGCCGCGGTCATAGCGGTCATAAACCGTGACCTGTATCCCAGCCCGCCGCAGCACATCCGCAGCGGCAAGACCACCAGGACCAGCACCAATTATCCCAACGGATTCAACACGTTCTACGCTCGGCTTGATCACCTCGACCCAACCCTCGTCCCAGGCTGTATCGGTGATATACTTCTCAACAGCGCCGATTGTGACAGTGCCGTGACCCGATTGCTCGATCACGCAATTGCCCTCGCACAGTCGGTCCTGCGGACAAATCCGCCCACAAATCTCAGGAAAGGTATTGGTCAACTGGCTGATTTCATAGGCTTCTTTTAGGCGACCTTCGGCCGTCAGCCGCAACCAGTCGGGGATATTGTTGTGCAGGGGGCAATGGCTCTGGCAATAGGGCACACCACACTGACTGCACCGCCCCGACTGCTCCTTGGCCTTCGCATCGGCAAATTCCGCATAGATCTCATGGAAATCCTGCCGCCGCGCCTCCGCGCCACGCTTCTCGGGCATGTCCCGTTCGACGGTCACGAATTTCAGCATAGGTTGCTTCGCCACGGCTTATCCTCCCGAGTCACGTTCTTACGCGAAGGTTTACCCCAGTCGTTTTGTAATTAAAAGTCACAAACTATGACCTATTATGAATTAGTATATGCTGGACAGCACTGACACTTAGTAAAATCTTCATATTTTAATTCCGATTCGGACCTACAATCAAGTTTGCCTTTGAAACACAATGGTTTATAGGATTACAAAAACGAGCATAAGGCAGTCCCGATGGCACTTTTCCATATTTTCCTTGTCGCCATCGTGCAGGGGATCACCGAGTTTCTGCCGATCTCCTCATCTGGTCATCTGATCCTCTTGCCGAATCTGTTGGGCATTCCGGACCAAGGGTTGGTCATTGATGTTGCCGTGCATGTAGGCACACTCTTTGCCGTCATGATCTATTTCTGGTCTGATTTGCGCGGCGCTGTCCTGGGGCTCCCGCGCCTCATCTCTGGCCGCGCCGACACGCCGGGTGCCCGCCTGGCACTCCTTTTGATCGTGTCCTCGGTTCCGGTTATGGTCTGCGGACTCCTGCTGAAACTCTCAGGGCTTGATGAGGCGCTCCGCTCAATCGCCGTGATTGGCTGGACAACGTTGATCTTCGGGGGATTACTCTATTGGGCCGATCAAACCGGAAAAGTCGAAAAAGCGAGCGAAAACTGGAACATGCGGGATGCTATCGTCTTGGGATTGTGGCAAGCAATCGCGCTCATTCCGGGCACATCCCGCTCTGGTATCACCATCACCGGCGCGCGGTTTATGGGATACGCGCGCCAAGATGCCGCCCGCATCTCGATGCTCATGTCAGTGCCTACAATCATCGCCAGTGGCGTTCTTTTGGGTGGTGAGGTCGCTATGCAAGCTGATCTTGGGCTCTTGCGTGATGGCGCTATTGCCGCCGCCTTCGCCTTTGTGGCGGCATTGCTGGCCCTCAGCCTAATGATGCGTCTGCTCCGCAGCCTGAGCTTTACGCCTTACGTGGTCTACCGTTTGATCCTTGGCGTGACCCTACTGACGATCGCTTATACCTGACACCTAGCGCGCGCGCAGGTTCTTGGCCGATTCCTTGATCGCGGAATACTGGCCGGCAGGACGGAACCGCCACAGATAATCGGGCAGAACAGCCCCCAAAGCCATCGGGGAAATTCCAAGAGAATCAAAGCCCTTGGCCTGCTCAGACACCACATTGTCAACACGCAGGCTGCGGACCTGATCGCGCGTGATCTGCGGCGGAATCAACCCAAGTGTCACGGTCTGCACCAGTTCCATTGCCCCTGCCAAGATCGCAGCCACCCCAAACGGGATATTCACAATCAAACGAGATCTGCGGATCACCCCGAGCATTTGCTGCATCAGAGTACGAAAGCTAGCCACCTCTGGCCCACCCAATTCGTAAATGCCCGGCGCAGCCTGTCCCATTGCACCCATGACCGCGGCTTGCGCCACGTCATCCACGTAAACTGGTTGAAACCGCGTCTCGGCCCCGACCACGGGCAACACCGGGCCAAACCGCGTCATTGCGGCAAATCGGTTGAAGAACTGATCCTCCGGCCCAAAGATCACCGATGGCCGCAAGATCACAGCTCCCGGAAAATGCTTGAGAATCCCAGCCTCCCCTGCTGCCTTGGACCGGGCATAGGCGCCATCCGACTCTGCATCCGCACCAATCGCGGATATATGCACCAAATGCGCCACGCCCACCTCCGCCGCCATCCGCGCAACCCGCGTTGCACCTTCGGCTTGGATCGCGTCAAAGCTGTTCTTGCCCTTGCGATCAAAGGTGCCCACGCAGTTCACCACCGCATCGGCACCCTGCATTACGGCCCGTACGCTGGCATCGTCGCGGATGTTGCAGAACACCGGCTCAACTTGACCGACGACGCCATAGGGTTTGACATGAATCGCCTCGTTGGGACGTCGCACCGCGACACGCACCCGCCAACCGGCCTGCGCCATGCGCCGCGCGATATAGCGGCCCACGAACCCTGATCCGCCGTAGATGGTGACTAGCTTTGACATTTCGGCCTCCGGGGCTATGCGCATTCGCTCACTTTCCTACCGCTCTCGCGCGGTTTGGACAAGACGATAAGGCAATTCCACTACACCCGTAAAATCGCCGTTGACACTATGATGGGCGAGCGATAAACGCCTGCTTCACGACACCTGCCCAGGTGGCGGAATGGTAGACGCGCTGGCTTCAGGTGCCAGTGGCCGCAAGGCCGTGGAGGTTCGAGTCCTCTCCTGGGCACCAAATTCCATTGAAATCGTTGGATTTTCATGCTCGTTTCGTGACAAACGCGACGCAGCGGTGGGCGACAGCTATGAGCCTCGTGGTTGAAATCGAGTGCGAGTATCTGAGGCTCGGGACGACCAGCAAAGTAGAGTGGCGAGGGCCGATAAAGTCCGAGAAGCGACCGGCGTTGCTGGTCAAAGGCAGTTTAGAATACAGCGCTACGGGGCTCTGGCAATAGACCTTGTCCTTGTGCCCACCTCAGTTGGTGGCGCAACAGTCTCTCAGTGACGTCGGGTTCGGGTTGTGCAGGCAAGATTTCAGTCGCAAGCAGGCACCCTCTTGCAGTCAGGTGGAACGCAGAATCATCGGCCTTCACCAGAAGGGCTGAGGGCAAAGCGTGGGTCCAGCTGCTATCACTGTCGATCTTCAATCGTGGAATGCGCATTAATGCGCTCAAGAGGGGGAAACCGTCTTGAGCGCAGTTTTCAACCGCTTCTCCACGAAATGGGCCGCGTCCGGCATTCTCGACTGCCAAGAGGCCGCGACAGGGCTCGACACGAGCAGAATTGGGCGAAAACCTGACGGAAAATATTGGGTATTGCCTAAGCTTACTAAATCAGTCAACTTACACATGAGCGCTTCGGATGCACTGGGATTGTCAAGTTGGCCGATATCGACCGCGGGACAAAAAACATGTGCCAAAACTGACGCCGTTGCAGCGCGAAACGTTGAAATACACAACAGGACAGACAGATGCTCCGCACCCTATTGACCTCCACCGCCATCGCCACTGCGCTGTTGGGTTCCGCTCAGGCACAGACCGCAAATGAGGTGCTCGACACCTATGCAGATATCGCCGAGGCGAACTATGGCGACAGCTTGCAAGCTGTCCGGGCACTGGAAAAGGTAGTCACGGCGCTGATCAAAAACCCCTCAGCCGAGTCCATGTCTGCCGCTCGCGACGCCTGGTTGCAAGCGCGCGTCCCCTATCAACAAACCGAGGTCTTTCGCTTCGGCAATCCGATCGTCGATGACTGGGAAGGTAAGGTGAATGCTTGGCCGCTGGACGAGGGGCTGATCGATTATGTCGATGGACTCTATGGCGGTCCGACCGATGCAAACCAGTTTGCAGCGCTCAATGTGATCGCCAATCCGAGCTTCTCTCTCTCGGGAAAGGAGATTGACGCGACCGAGATAACGCCGGACTTGCTAGAGAACATCCTGCATGAGGCCGATGGGATCGAGGCAAATGTTGCCACAGGGTATCATGCCATCGAGTTCCTGCTTTGGGGGCAGGATCTGAATGGCCATGGTGACGGCGCAGGCAGCCGCCCTTGGACCGACTATGCGCAGAACGAAGACTGCACCAACGGCAACTGTGAACGCCGGGCTGACTACCTGATGGCAGCGACCGATCTTCTGTCATCCGACCTCGAATGGATCACCGCGCAATGGGCAAAGGACGGCGAAGCCCGTGCGACGATTACCGCAGACGAACAGGCGGGGCTCACTGCCATTCTGACCGGCATGGGGAGCCTGTCTTATGGTGAGACGGCGGGCGAGAGAATGCGACTCGGCCTGATGCTCAACGATCCCGAAGAAGAGCATTCCTGCTTTGCCGACAACACCCACAATGATCACTACTACAACGGCGTTGGTATCCGGAGCGTCTACTTGGGCAACTACGTGCGCACCGACGGCACGACGGTCAGCGGCGCTTCTCTTTCCGACCTTGTCGCGAACATCGACCCAGAGTTGGATCGGGAGATGCGCACACGGTTGGCCGAAGCGGTTTTGGCCCTTGGCCGTATCAAGACCGCCGCCGAATCCGGCTTTGCCTATGACGAGATGCTAGCGCGCGGCGACGAAGGCGGGGAGGCGCTGATCATGGGTGGCGTCGATGGTCTGATAAACCAGACCCGGTCAATTGAGCGCGTTGTCACGGCATTGGACCTCGGTGGAATCGAGATCGAAGGCTCTGACAGCCTCGACAATCCCTCGGCCGTCTTTCAGTAACGCCCCTCGTCCGCGGTCCTGCTCGGCGGACGGGAAAGCTATCTTGTAGATAGGTATGTTATCACATAACAATGCAGGTGACGTAGCAGACCGTCATCCAAGAACAAACTAAGGAACAGTGATGAAAACCCTACCTTTAACGCTTGCCGCTTGCGCGGCACTCGGCGCGACTGCGGCACAATCACAGGAAAAGAGCTCGCGGTTCTCAGCCGAATTCTCGGTCGAACTGCAAAGCGATTTCACAGTCGATTCCTCAGCACCCGGAGGCGAGATCAACAACACATTCGCCACCGTCGAGGGTGCGCTTTCGTTCGCCTTCACGTCCCAAACCTCAATCAACAGCACAGTGGTTCTGGAACAGATCACGCCACCCACTTCTGACAGCTTTCTAGAGGATCATGGACTCTACGCCGAAGAACTCTACTTCGCACATGATTTCGGCGCAGCACAGGTGGTGCTTGGCAAGTTTAACCCCGGCTTTGGAACGGCTTGGGACGTGGCGCCGGGCATTTACGGCGTCGATTTCGCAGAGGACTACGAGATCACCGAAAGGATCGGAGCGGGCCTCGTGATCCCATTCGCCACTGGTCAAATTGAACATGAGCTCAGCGTGTCGATCTTCAACGCAGATCGCAGCGTGCTCAGCGAGTCGCTTGGCGAAAACCGCGGGCGTACCAATCGGAATGATGGTGGCGTATCGAATACCAGCGGGCCGGAGTCCTTTTCCATCGCCCTATCGGGAACCTTCGGCGCGACCGCCTATAACCTCGGCCTGCAATCCCAAGCGCGGGGAGTCGGCGACGTGGAGGATCAGAACGGTATCGTGGGCGGCGTCAGCCATGAATTCGGATCCGGCTCTATGCCTGTCACGCTGCTCGCTGAAGTGGCCTATTTCGATCATTTCGACGGCACCGCCGACAGCGCCACCTTTGCCACAGTCGGAGTTGAAGCTCCGGTCGGGCCTGTCACGCTCTCAGCAGTCTATGCGTTGCGCGACGTCGAGACCCTGCCACGCGATCATCTGGCCACGCTCTCTGGCGAAATCGAGATCCTCGATGGTCTCAGCGCCGCGTTGGCCTATCGTTACGGCGAAGAGGGTGGAGATGAGACCCATACCATTGGCGCGCTGCTTGCCTATGCATTCTAAGGAACGCTAACGAAGATCATGCCCGTGCCCAAGTCAAAGCCATATCAAGTTATCCTTCAAGTCGTCGGATTACTCAGCATCTGCGCGGGCATGACCGTCGCCCAACCTCTAGAAGACATTCATCTCGACACCGTGCCCCGCACTGACGCAGAGCGCGCGCGCGTCGCCAGTATCACCGCGCTGCCCAAGGATTTCTGGGCTCCTTGGCGATTCGAAGAAAATTCCGCCGGCGCGCAGACCGTTCGGGCGCGCGGGACGCCCGATGCCTTTTCCCAGCCCGCCGGCAACCTGACCTTCGAACAGCAGCTGGATTTCCGGATCGGCAATGGACTATTCCGGCGAACCTGGGTCTCGGCACCGGCGTCGACGCTGGCCTCGGATGGTCTGGGGCCGTTGTACAACGCGCGCTCCTGCCAGCGCTGCCACCTCAAGGACGGTCGCGGTCACCCGCCCGAAGGACCGGAGGACGGGTCCGTGTCAATGTTCTTGCGTGTCTCGATCCCGGCACCGGAGCCGTCAGAGATCAATTCCTATATTGAGGGCACGCATGCGACGGCCCCCGATCCCACCTATGGCACGCAGCTACAGGACCTCAGCCTGCCGGGCCATGCACCGGAATACCAGCTTCGGATAGACTATCAGGATGTCAAAGTTGAAATGTCGGAGAGTGAGATAGTCACTCTCCGAAGCCCGACCTACACTGCCGCCGATCTCGCCTATGGCCCACTTCATCAAAACGCCATGCTGTCGCCCCGCATCGCCCCACAGATGATCGGTATGGGACTATTGGAGGCGATTCCAGTGCAGGATATCCTAGACTGGGCCGACCCTGACGACACCGATGGTGACGGCATCTCGGGTCGTCCCCAAATTGTCTGGTCCGATGTGCATGACCGGCCCATGCTGGGTCGGTTTGGCCTGAAAGCGGGCAATCCAACCGTGCTGGAACAGACCGCAAGCGCGTTTGCGGGCGATATCGGCATTTCAAATCCCATCCATCCAGTGGGGTCGGGTGACTGCACTGATGCGCAGACCGATTGCACCGCCGCCATGCATGGTGACGATCCCGAACAGAATGGCTTCGAGATCGATCAGGTTGGGCTGGACCTTGTTACCTTCTACAGCCAGACATTGGCCGTCCCGGCCCGGCGAGACGTGGACGATCCAGAGGTGTTGCGTGGGCGCGAGGTGTTCTTCAAGACCGGCTGCGCCGCCTGCCACCGCCCCAACTTTGTCACTCATCGGCTGAAAGATAATAACCCGGCCAGCTTTCAGTTGATCTGGCCCTATTCCGACATGCTGCTGCATGATTTGGGACCGGGCTTGGCCGACAACCGTCCCGAGGGGCGCGCGAACGGTCAAGAATGGCGTACCGCTCCACTCTGGGGTTTGGGCATGACCAAGACCGTTTCCGGCCACACCTATTTCCTGCATGATGGACGCGCGCGGTCGCTTCTTGAGGCCATTCTTTGGCATGGCGGTGAGGCGCAAAAGGCCCGTGAGCGGATTGTCTCGATGCCAGCCGAGGATCGCAACGCTCTGATCCGCTTCTTGGAGAGCTTATGAGACATCTGCCCATCGTCATTCTGACCCTCGGTTTTGCCACGCCAGCGATTGCGGGGGTGGATAGCGCACTGAGCCAACACATCTTGCCCGGATTCAACGCCTTCGCACAAAGCGCCGACACGCTTGCCGACGCCGCTGCCAAGAATTGCCAGCCAGACGCGGTGCGGCCAGCCTATCAGGCCGCCTTTGATGCCTGGATGCGCGTGGCTGACCTGCGTCTGGGTCCATCCGAAACCGGTGTGCTGTCCGTGGGCTTCTGGCCGGATCCGCGTGGCTTTACCCAGCGCACACTGTCCCGGTTGGTTGCCGAAGAAGATCCTGTCGCGCGCGACCCGACCGGCTATGCGGATGTTTCGATTGCCGCCCGTGGCCTCTTCGCGCTGGACATGCTGATCTACGACCCGGCCTTTTCCAGCTACGCGTCCGGCAGCTATACCTGCGACCTTGTCGCCACACTTGCCGCCGATTTGAGCAATCAGGCCGAGGCGTTGGACTCTGACTGGCAAGAGGGATTCGCCGCCACACTGCGCAACGCGGGCGAGGCAGGTAACACGACTTTCCTGTCAAAGGACGAGGCTGTGCGCGCGCTTTACACGCAGATCCTGTCGTCACTGGAATTCTCCGCGAAGAGGCGGCTGGGTGAACCCATGGGCACCTTCGAGCGCCCGCGACCTGAATTGGCCGAGGCACGTCGATCCGGGCGCAGCCTGCGAAATGTCGTACTTGCAGCCGAGGCCGCGCACGGGCTGTCGGCTGCACTCGCCGATTGGCCCATCCCTGCGGCTGACGCAGCGCTGGAGACTGTGCAAAAGGCCGCCAAACGAATTGGATCCCCAACCTTTCAGAACGTGAGCGATCCGCAAGGAAGGCTACGCGCTGAGGTGTTGCAACAAGCCGTGATGGGTTTGCGCACAGCAATCAAAAATGAGATCGGCGCGCGCTATGGCATCGAACCCGGCTTCAACTCGCAAGACGGAGATTAAGCCATGACAACGCGCCGCCGTTTTATTGCATCGCTCTTGGCCACAGGGGTTGCTCCGCGCCTTGGCTGGGCAGCCGTAGGAAATCCCGCCTATCTGGCCGCCGCAAAGGATCTGGACGGGCGCTTTGCTCTCTATGGGCTGAGCGAGGGCGGCGCAGTCACATTCCGCGTGCCACTACCAGCGCGAGGCCATGCCGGGGCCGGTCATCCGCGCCGGGCCGAAGCTGTGGCCTTTGCCCGCCGTCCTGGTCTATTTGCGCTGGTGATCGACTGCGCATCGGGCGATGTGCTGCACCGATTGGCTCCGCCGCCGGGGTATCACCTGAACGGTCACGGCGTCTTTGCCAAGCGAGGCGCGCTCCTGCTCACCAGCGAACAAAAGGCTGATAGCAGTGAGGGCATGATCGGTGTCTGGAATGTGGAGGCAGGATACGCCCGTGCCGGGTCATTCTCGTCAGGTGGCATCGGACCGCATGAGATCCGCCTCATGCCTAATAGAGCGACATTGGTCGTCGCCAACGGCGGCGTCGCCACCGACCCAGACGACCGTGCCAAACTGAACCTTGCTACGATGCGCCCGAACTTGTCATACCTGACTTTGGATGGCTCGTTGCAGGACCGGTTCGAGCTCGACCGAGACCTGCATCAGAATTCGATACGGCATCTGGCGGTTCGGGCCGATGGCCTGGTGGGATTTGCAATGCAATGGGAAGGTGCGCCGGGCGCGGCAACCCCATTGTTGGGACTTCACCGAGTGGGAAAAGCCGCCGTTCTGGCCGAGGCTCCGTTGCCTGATGAACTGGCCATGCAAGACTATGCCGGAAGTGTTGCCTTCAGCGGCGATGGCGACGAATTGGCCATCACGTCGCCCCATGGCGGACGGCTTCATAGGTTCAGGGACACCGGCGCTTTTCTGGGTGCGATATCCAGATCCGAAATCTGCGGGCTGGCCCCCTTGCCCGGCGGCTATCTGGCGAGCGATGGCCTGGGCGGCCTGATGACTATCGGGCGAGACGGTCCGGCAGTTTTGGCGCGGCTGGGTTGCACCTGGGACAATCACATCGTGACCCTCTGACGGCTCCGCAGTCGTTCGTGGTCCTATAATCTCGTCGTTTCAATAGGCTGCCACTCGTGCCATCAACACGGACTCTGGTGGAATCACGTCTGAGCAATCCAATGCCCGCTGTAGGTCCTAACGATGTGGTGTTTGTCCACCAAAAGGTGGGCTGTCATGCCCGTTTCGGTGTTCAGGCATTCGTAGGTCTCGTTTGTAATTCGTCGCAATACGAGGCGAAGAGGCGTGAGTCGTTCGGTCTCGAGATCGAGCCTTGCAACCAAGATTTCTGCGTCCTCACCTAGGCCGAGGTTCAGGCGGCGGATCGGCAGAGTAAGGGCCGCAGGCGTAAAACCAAGATAAATATCCTTGGCACCCGTGACCTGCGGGAACGGTGCGCCATTCAACATCCATGTGTCATCAGGGGCCCGCACTGCAAAGATGCGCGACTTGGAGCCGATACGAGCGCGCCGTGTCGTCCCATCGCCGCGCGCACGAACACGGTAGCGCAAAATATTCCAGTCCGCATCCGTCGACGAACCGTCAATCAGATAGCCACCCTCAGCGTCAGCAAAACGGCAGGCGTCATTTCCCGGACGGTCCTGCCTGACCCAAACGACGGCATGTGCTCCTGCGATCATGGTTAAGACTCCCTCCATCTAGATATCTTATCACACTGAGGTTTTCGATCACCACATATTGCTCCTCACTGAGGCTAAGGCAGCCGTGGCCTGTCTTGGTTCAACACTTTGATCGGGGCGAAAGAGTCCGTCGTGACGCTTTGGTGAGTGTGGTGTCTGCGCCGCCGAAAGGCATGCAATCAAATCCGGAGCCAATCGCTCGAATAGTCGATAGTATCAGCGTTGGCCAAGCGTTTCACGCGTTCCAGTTCTGCCGTGAGGCTGGCGAGTCGTCCCTTACCCATCTTGACGCCAACCTCGGGCCAGAAGGCTCGGACGTTCATGGTTCCTCCGTCACGTTTGACATCAAGGCGGCCGATCAGGCGATCTCCCTGCAACAGCGGAAATACATAATACCCATAGCGCCTTTGGGCTTCGGGAACGAATATCTCAATCCGATAATGAAACCCAAAAAGCCGTTCTGCGCGTGACCGGTCACGCAAGGCCGGATCGAACGGAGACAAGAGGCGCACGCGCGATGAAGGCTCCGACAGGGACGAGACATCCTCGAGAATGGCTTTGGTTGTGAAACTGCGCCGTAGTGAGCCATCCGTCATGGCGATGTCCACTTCGATGATACGGCCGTCCGCCATTGCGGTCTGGCACCAGGCTTTAGCCTCCTCTCGCGTCACGATGTCAAAGAAACCAGCAAGCTCCCCACTGGTCCCGAATCCAAGCCTGTCGAGCGCTCCCATCATGGCCCAGTCTATGATCTCGGCCTCGTCTCGTTGGTCTTTCAGGTGTTCCGTCGGGATCACCCGCTCAGCGAGGTCGTAATACTTCCGAAAACCCTCGCGATGACAGACCGCCAGTCTGCCAGACCGCCACAGGAATTCGAGAGCTGTCTTGGACGGGTGCCAATCCCACCAGCCAGACGTCCCCCGTGTTTCGTCCTTTCCGACATCAAGAGAGCAGGCGGGACCGTGGTCGGCTATGTGCTGAAGAACGGTATCGATTTCGGCATCCCATCCCTCTCGGCGCCATTGCGGCCAACGCGCCCTCATGCGCGCTTCGTCTCTGATGAACTTCAACCGCCACATCGGATAGAACTGCATCGGGACGGCGGCCGCATCGTGAGTCCAGTGTTCGAAAGCGGACCGATGCCGGGCAACGAGTTGCGTTAAGTTCTGTGGTCGGTATTTACCTTGTCTGGACCACAGGATCAGGTCATGGGCCCGCGCCAGCGTGTTGACGCTATCGACTTGCACAAATCCCAAGGTATGCAGCAGCCGATTGAGATCTGTGCCCTTGCCAGTTCCCGCTTCGGGGCGCAGCAAAAGGTGCCTGTCCAAAAAAAGACGGCGCGCGGTGCAATTGTCCAGAAGCGGGCGAAACATCTCGTCAGATGTATCCTTGATGCTGATCCGGAGCAATTGGGATTACCAACCACAGCTTGAGCTTTCCCGCTGTGGCTGACATGGTCCAATCGGGAGGCGTGTTTTGATCAGGATGCGGCCTTTGTCCGGATCATCGACCTCGCACTTTCGGAACGCGTCGCTGCCATGCTCATCACAGGCGCGCTCGATCTGCGTGATAACGTGCATGTCTTTGATGCGCGCGGCGGCAAGGTTTAACTGACCGAGGATGTCTGGGTCCACGGAGTCAGCTTTGCCGATCGCCAAGCACCCGAGAGCCTCTTGCCGCGCTTTTCAGCCTCTGTGTCGGGGGTAGTCAATATCGCCATGCTGCACATATCTCTGGCCGCCCTGCGCGCATACCTTTCAGCGCGTGCGGGGCCCGACATCGGTCCGCATTGTCTTTAGAACTGTGCCATCTGTAGAGCATGTCAAGCGCACGGTTTTGCCACCGTGAAAGAAGCTGAGGCGTATCCGCCCGGCGTCTTTGCCTTCGCCGGTTTCAAACCGGCTCGTAATCTCACCCGCACGCATCTTGGCTTGGACCTCTGCTGGTGTCAGCCCAAGCAGGCCAGCCAGATCCGTGGCGTCCACGACGGGTTGCCCATCTCTGATTTCAATCTTCATTGCCTGTACTTTCACTCTGCTACATCCATCAAATGTCTGATGTGGCGTGCGAAATACCATGTCGCCGGCACCCCGAGGACGCAACCCAATCCAATCGACCAGCCGGTTGTCGCCACGGGCCAGCCGATCCAGCTAAAGAGCAGCGACGCAAAGAACACGTTGACCGCCGCCGCCCCCGCCCCAAAGGGATAGAGCGCGAGTGCAATCCGTGCCGCGGACCATCCGTGGCGTGTCACTTGCGCGCCACCAACCGCTGCACCAGAACCAGCGCTGCGATCATTGCGATGCTGCCCAAGGCGAACCAGAACTCTGCCGTAGCTGACTGAGCTTGGGGGATGGGTCGGTCAAAGCTCTTTGCAAAGACCGGTAATGCGATGAGAGTGATAAGGACGACTGTCAGACAGCGCATGTCAATTCTCCTGTGTCAGGGTGCGATAGATGTCGGGCAAGGCGCGGGTCAAGCGCTCTGGGTTCGGCAGAAGAGAGAAGCCGCCGCGCCCAAAGATGCGGGCAAACCAATCCTGACCGTCCTCGTCTATAATGATCCCATGCAGTCTGTGGCCTGCCTTGCGGGCCTCTCGAACGGCCATGTGACTGTCTTCGATGCCATACCGCCCCTCGTAATGGTCAAGATCGTTAGGCTTGCCGTCAGTCAAGACGATCAGCAGTTTGCGCGCACTCGGCTCAGCCGCCAGTTGGGTGCTGACGTGGCGGATCGCCGCCCCAAGCCGCGTGTAATGTCCGGGTTTCAGCGCGCCGATATTGGCGATGATCTCGGGGGACATTTGATCCTCGAACCTCTTGCAGCGGGATAGAAACACCCGGTCCCGGCGCAGCGACGAAAACCCCCAAATTCCCAGTCGATCCCCTGCCGCGTCGATCCCTGCAGCAAGGGCGGCCATCGCTTCGCGCGCCACCTCAATCACTGACGTGTCGCCAATCGCTGCTTCGGTAGAACGAGACGTGTCGATCAGGAACGCCACTGACAGATCACGATCGGTCTGACGCGCCGACTGCCAGATGCGGTCAGAGCCACGCCCAGTGGCCAAGAGATCCGCGCGCGATGTCAGGAGCGCATCGAGGTCCAGCTCTGTTCCCTCAACCTGACGCGGTTGCAGGACACGGCGCGGGCGGAGCGCCTCAAATTGTCGGCGCACTTCGCGCATGCGGCGGTCACTCGGTACAAACGCTGTTTCGGCAGGTGCCACAGGTGCATCCAGCACACGGCAATGATCCGGCAAATAGCTGCGCGACCGGTGGTTCCATTCAGGATAGGTATACGTGCCCGCCAAAGCCTCGTGATCAGCATCCGTCGGGGAGAGGTCGAGATGCAGGCGCAGGCGCGTTGCGGCCTTGCGATTCTGTTTGGAGAGGGTGATCTCGTCCTGATCTTCAGCAGCTTTTTGGGCGTTCTCTTGGTCGTCATCATCAACGTTACGGTTGAGGTTCATCGATTCGACCCAAGAGAGGATCGATTCAAAGCGGTGGATGATGAAGCTGTCTTTGCGGTTCTGCTGGTCCTGATCCTTGCGACGTCCCAGTTTTCGGCTGGTTTGCGCCGCATCCGGCGGCGGCACCGCAGTGTTAGCGGGGTCATCGGTCGCCGCGTTGCCAAAGCCCGGTGCGGCAAACCGAAGCCAGATCGGGATGGGCGCAAATTGCATATGGCCGCGCGCCTCTGATGTGGAAATAATATCAGGGGACGATCCGCACAGCTGGTTGCAAATCGCCGTTTCAATGATTGCCTCCTGAGCTGGTCGAAACACATCTGGCCGCGTCTTGACGCAAAGGCGGGTCATGGCCGCGTAAGCAGGTCTCAAGCCGGGACAGATAGCATAAGCTGCATCAGCCGCCGCAGCGTTGGCCCTGATCTGAACGCAGTCCCAAGCCGGGCCGTTACCCGCCAGATCAAAGTTTCGGAGGTCACAGGTCGCCGCCAGCGCAGTCAACCAAAAGAACGCCGCTCGGTTCAATGCCGGATCGGGAAAATCGGCGATGAGGGGCGGAAGGCTCAGCCGCTCGCCATCAAATCCAGCAACCCATTCGCGGTCCCGCTCGGCGCCCAACTTGCGGCGCAGCGGTTGACGGTGGCGCACAAGCGTCGCCGGTGCCTCGCAGACCTCCACTGCTGCCGCCCCCCCAAGAGAGCGGAACAGCATCGCAAGACTGGACCTGACCGAGCTAAGCGCGACACCAGCCTCGGGATGGCCGATATTTGCCCCGATCCCACTTGCCATGTCATGCCAGAGGTTACCGACCGTTTCTTCGGGTTCCATGAGATCGCGAAGGTGCATCGTTCTTATCCGTAGATTGTGGCGATGAGATCGCGCAACGCCTGCTGCACGTCTGGCTCGTCACTCAAAGGTTCGATTACTGCGGCCTCCAAGGCCTGATCCACGCCCATTCCGTCCGCCATCAAGGTGGCGGCGTAAATCAGAAGGCGCGTCGAAACGCCTTCCTCGAGATCCATGCCCGATAGATTGCGAATATGGCCGGCCAGACGCACCAAAGGTGCAACGCGTCCCGGCTCCAAGCGGCTTTCTTTGGTCACCACCGCGATCTCTGTTTCGAAATTCGGGAAACTGAACGAGATCGAGAGGAACCGCTGGCGGGTAGACGGCTTCAATCGCTTGAGGACATTCTGGTAGCCTGGGTTGTAGCTGGCCACCAGCATGAACCCCTGCGGAGCCGCCAGTTCTTCGCCGGTCCGGTCTATCATCAAGGTTCGACGCGTGTCTGTCAGGGGATGCAAAACGACTGTCACATCCTTGCGCGCCTCAACCACCTCGTCGAGGTAACAGATCCCGCCTTCGCGCACCGCACGGGTCAACGGGCCGTCGACCCAGACAGTCTCGCCGCCCTTGAGCAGATACCGTCCGATAAGATCCGAGGCCGACAAGTCGTCATGACAGGCCACAGTATAGAGCGGCTTGCCCAGACGGGCGGCCATATGCTCAACAAAGCGGGTCTTGCCGCATCCGGTCGGCCCCTTGAGCAAAAGGGGCAAACCGTTGTCATAGGCCATCTCGAACAATTCGCATTCACGACCCGTCGTCTGATAAAACGGCAAACTTGGTTTCAGTGCCATATTCATCGCTCATTCTCCAGGAACAGTGGTGGCGAGACCGGGTTGAATGACCTCGGACTTGCGGACGACCAGCAGCGAATAGATGTATAGCAAGGCACCGATGACCACCGCAGCCCCTGCACCAAACCGCATCAGATAGAACAAGGACAGGCCGTCCTGTACATCCATGTAATAGTCGCCAACCACACGCTGCATATGCGTCTGGATAGTGCCCGCAAAGGTCAGCACAAAGGTCATGAAGGCCATGCCTCCAGTCATCAGCCAGAACGATGCCATGTTCAGCACCTGATTATAGGGCGCCCGTCCCCGCAGAATCGGCATTGCATAGGTGAAGATCGCGAGATTCAGGGCGACATAGGCGCCATAAAAGGCAAGGTGCCCATGGGCTGCGGTGATCTGTGTGCCGTGACTGTAGAAATTCACACCATGCAGCGTGTGCAGAAATCCCCAGACGCCTGCCCCAAAGAAGGCCACGGTGGACGATCCCAGCGACCAAAGCAGAGCGGCTTTGTTCGGATGGTTCTTACGGCCTTTCCAGACCATAACAAAGGCAAAGGACATCATCAGGAAGAAGGGGATCACCTCGAAGGTCGAGAAGATCGAGCCAACCCACTGCCAGTAGCCCGGCAGGCCGATCCAATAGAAATGGTGCCCGGTCCCGAGAATACCCGAGAAAAGCGCCGTCGCTACGATGACATAGAGCCATTTTTCCACGACTTCACGGTCCACGCCTGTCAGCTTCAGCAGCAAGAAGGCGAGGATCGCCGCCATCACCAATTCCCAGGTCGCTTCGACCCAAAGGTGGACAACGAACCACCAGTACATCTTGTCGAGGCTGAGGTTGTCGGGGTTTATGAAGGCAAAGACCCAGAGCAGCGACAACAGCCACAGCCCCATCAAGAGCACGTTGGTGATCGCAGTCTTCTTGCCAGCAAGGACCGTCATCGAGATGTTGAGAAGAAAGATCAGGGCGGCGACAAGGATGCCGAACTTGACCCACAGTGGCTGTTCAAGGAATTCCCGCCCGCCGTGGATGCCCACCAGATACGACCCGACCGCGCCCAGCGTTCCCACGACAAGAATGATGAGTTGAAGATAGGCGAGCTTGGGCGACCAGATTTCGCGCTCCGATTCCTCGGGAACCAGATAATAAGCAGCCCCAAAGAAACCCAGCAGAAGCCAGACGATCAGGGCGTTGGTATGGATCATGCGGATGATATTGAAGGGCAGTATCTCGGCCAGAAAATTGGGTGAGACATAGACCCAGCCCGCCAGCAACCCACCCAGCACCTGAATGCCGAACAGGGCCATAGCGGCAACGAAATAATAGAACGCAACGTGTTGGGATTGGTATTTCATCGATTCTACTCCTTAGCCGGCATCATTAGGCGGCCAGCCCTGCGTGTCGGTTTGATCGGCCCAGCGCAGAAACTCCGCGAGGCCGCGGATATCTTCGTCGGTGAGGTTGAAATTCGGCATCTGGCGGCGGCCCGGTGTGCCGCTCGGCTGGCTTTCCATCCAGCCTTTGAGAATCTCGAACGCGTCCTCGGGGCTATCCTGAACACCCCAGCGGGTCATGACATTACCCACCTCCGGCGCGAAATACGCGCCTTCGCCGTGGAGCGTGTGGCAATTGATGCAAGAGTGCCTTTCCCAGACATGCTTGCCGTGGATCACCTCTTCACTGAGGCCCATGCCCGCCGTCGAGGTTTGCACAACGTACTTGTGGCTATGGACCGTCATCGCCACGAAGATCACGACAAAAAAGATCGAGCCCCCGTAGAAGATGTTGCGCGCCCGCGATTTTGTTAAGATTTCAGCCATGGTCAGGCCTCCTTGAATTCGGGATGGCCTGTTGTAAGCGGGCTCTCGGCATCAAAGTTTGTTGCAGCGCAATGTTTGGCACGATTGCACGACTAGCGTTGTTGGAGAAAGGAGCGCTCGATGCGGCACCCCCAACCAGATGACCCGGATATCCCACTGATAGAGTTGATGGCGCTCTGGCCTCAGACGATACCGGTCTTTGTTCGGCACCGGATGCTGTGCGTGGGATGTCTCGTCAGCCCGTTCCACACGGTCACGGACGCTTGTGCGGAATACGATCTCGACGAAGGCGAGTTCCTAGCGGAGCTTAAGATGGCTATCGGAATGGCGTGATCTGTCTCAGCTCTGACTGAGAACCACAAGAGCATGCGGATCACACACCTTGATGCGCTTGCGTCTGCTCTCAACAAGCCCCTGCTTTTCCCAGCCGCTCAACAAGCGGCTGACCGTGTGCAACGTGGTCGCCGTCAATTCCGAAAGATCCTGGCGCGTGATCGGAAAATCAATCTCGATCCCGCCCTCGACTTTGCGTCCGGTCTGATTGATCAGGCGCAAAAGCGCATTCGCCACGCGCTGCTCGACTTGCTGTGTCGCCAGTTCAACGATACGTGTGTTCATCTCACCGACACGGTGGCCCAGAGTGTTGTAAGTCTCGGTGGCAAATCCCTCATACTCGGACACGAATGTATCCCAAAGGCGCGTAGGCCAGCTCAGCGCGATTGAGTCCGTCGCAGTGATCGCGGTGGCGGGATAGGTCGTCCGCCCAATGGCCTTGGCGATACCCAAAAGTTGACCCGCTGGGATGTGCAGCGCCGTCACTTGTTCCCCGGTTGGCGTGATGCGCACCACCCGCACGTAGCCATCGAGCAGCATATAGAAGCGCTCGGCAGGATGACCTTCGCTGAACACCGCCACGCCGACCTCATAGCGCCGCGAGGTCGCCTGATCCAGAATCGTACGAATTTGACGCCGCTCTAGCCGTGAGAACGGCGGCAGATGCGTCAGCAGGCTTTCGTCAAGCCGCGGCAATGTCTTGCGGGCGGGAAGAGCATCCATGACGCGCGTCATCGCACAGAACCCCGCGCAACGCCACAACCGGATCATCCGGCATCACTGCATCTATCGTTCAGGAGTTTGCGCCAGAGCAAAATCGCAGCGGCGAAATCCGATATTCTTGTGATCAAGCCATAGCGCGACATGAAAGGAACAAGACATGATCCGCAAACTGACAACCGGCCTCGCCCTCGCGGTCCTGATGGCACCTGCGGCCTTCGCAGAAACCTTTGAAGTTCGGATGCTGAACCAAGGCTCGAACGGCGAGCGCATGGTTTTCGAACCCGCGTTCGTTCACGCGGCCCCCGGTGACACCATTCGCTTTCTGGTCGCCGACAAAGGCCACAACGCCGAGATCAACGCTGGGATGTTGCCAGACGGGGCTGACCCCTTTGCCGGCAAGATCAACGAAGAGATCGAGGTCGTGCTTGATGTCGAGGGTGTCTACGGCGTGATCTGCAAGCCGCATTACGCAATGGGGATGGTGATGACCATCGCCGTCGGCGACGTGGACGCACCCGACTCTTTCCTCGAGGGGCGCGTTCCGCCCAAAGCCAAGCAACGCTTTGAAGAACAAATCGGTAATCTCTGACCCATTTTCAGCGCTCGGGCTTAGGCCCTACCGCAATCAACCTCATGGAGGACACCATGACCAAAATCATCAATCCCGGACTTGTTAAAACCAGCCGTCGAAACGTTCTGCGGGGAACTGTGCTCGCTGGCGCAGCTGCTGTGGTCGGGGCCGGAGCAATGGCAGCCTCGCGCGCACCAAGGCTGACTAAGGCCAATACGACATCCGCCAACCTCTACAAGGCCGCCAGCCAACAACTGTCCGAAACCACGGCCAAACCGGCCGATCTCTCTGGCTATACGCGGGTCAGACAAGAGTTGGTCGCACCACCCTTTGCTCCCGCGCACGAGCAGGTTGCCACAGGTGGACCCAAGATCATTGAGATCACCATGAAAACCACGGAACGCCTGATGGTGGTGGACGAAGATACCGGCGCATCAATCTGGGCGCTGACCTACAACGGTTCGGTCCCCGGCCCGCTTATCATCTGCCACGAAGGCGACATGGTCGAACTGACGCTGCGCAATCCAACAGACAGCATGATGGAACACAACATCGACTTTCACGCCTCCACCGGCGCTTTGGGCGGCGGCGGCCTGACCCATGTCTATCCCGGTGAGGAAACCATTCTGCGCTGGAAAGCGACCAAACCGGGCTGCTTTACCTACCACTGCGCACCCGGTGGCGCGATGATCCCTTACCACGTTACACATGGAATGAACGGCGCTGTCATGGTTCTGCCACGCGATGGCCTGAGAGACGGCAACGGCAACCCACTCAACTACGACAGCATCGCCTATATCGGAGAACAGGATTACTACCTGCCGATGGATGAGAACGGCGATTTCCGCAGCTATGAGGCTGCCGGTGACGACTATGCTGACAGCCTCAATGCGATGCGTACCTTGACCCCGACGCATTCGGTGTTCAACGGCGCAGTCGGAGCCCTGACCGGAGAGCGCGCGCTACGGGCCAAGGTCGGCGAGACTGTCTTGATGATCCACAATCAAGCGAACCGCGACTCGCGTCCGCACTTGATCGGAGGGCACGGCAATTTTGTCTGGGAAAGCTCGTTCACCGACGCACCGATGACCGGCATGGAAACATGGTTCGTGCGTGGCGGCAGCGCCGTGGCGGCGATGTACACCTTCGAACAACCGGGCGTTTACGCCTATGTGAACCACAACCTAATCGAAGGCGCGATGCTTGGCGCAACCGCTCACTTCGTCGTCGAGGGCGATTGGGACAACGGATTGATGGAACAAGTCGTCGCCCCCCATGCCTTTGCCACATAACCGGAGAGTTTGACATGACAACCGCCGCCGCAAACCGTCCATCGCTGTTCAGAACGTCCCTTCGTTTCGTGGCACTTGGGCTTTTGTTGGCGACCATCACCGGGGTCGCGCTTACGCAGCGCGGCCCCGAACCGACCTCGGCGCCCCTCATGGCGCATCAGCCGGTGGTGTTTCCAGATGGGCATCTGCTCTACGTGCAGCGCTATGAGGTGACGATTTCTGAGTGGTCCATCTGCGTGGCTCAGGGGGCGTGCAGCCTGCAAGTTCGCGCCCGTCCCGGCCACGATCCGGCAGTTACGCCTGCAACCGGCCTCAGCTATCCGGATGTTCAGGAATACATCGCCTGGATTAACAAGGTTCCGGGCAATTCCTATCGTTTACCGACCATAGAGGAGTGGACTGTCATGGCAGCGTCGGTGCTTCCCAAAACCACCGACCCGGTATTCACCGATCCATCACTGACATGGGCATCGACCTATCTTACCAAGGGCACAGCACCCCGTGCCCTCAAACCCCAAGGCAGCTTCTCAACATCGCCCGAAGGCATTGCAGACCTTGATGGCAGCGTTTGGGAATGGACGCAGGACTGTTACTCCGGGGTCTCCGAAGTTGTGGATCTAGACCGCTGTCCTGCCTTTTTCGTTGGAGGCGAACACGTCGCTGCGATGTCCTACCTCGTCCGCGACCCGGCACGCGGCGGCTGCGCTGTCGGTAGTCCACCGGCCCACCTCGGCATGCGCGTAGTCACAGATCGTCCACTCTAATTCGGCCTGCCTTCGGCTCCTTTCGAGCGAGGAGAAAGGGGACCGAACCGTCCGCGGTCCGCGATGTGCAGACCAGACCCTTGCCAAGTGTAAGGCCCTTTGGCACGGGCCGGTGTTGCCCTCATGTGGGGTGACCGCTTGGTCCCGTAGCTCGCGCACTTGCCCGATGTTATGTCATCTGTCTCATTCATCACGAAAGTTCAGATCACCTCGCGGCCCTTGTCCCCCAATTTGAGACCCCAAGCACTAACCTGCATCCGCGTAAGGCCGACCCAGTTGATTTAGCTTGCAAAGGTCGCGGCACACCTGTGGCAGGGGGTGGCCGTTGCGCCTTTGACAACCGTTCGCGGACACCCAAGAGCGCTTCATTGCCGAAATGTACTCTTAAATTGGCGGGGTATCGCCGAATCGCTGACACAATCGACACTGTTCCGCCACCTGGCCTTGACGGACCCAGTCAGAAGGGCCTTTTCATGTAAGGCCCGGCGCGGCGCAAGTCTTCTTATCTTTCAATGCGAGGAAACGACATGACCGGCAAATCTCTGAAATCGACGACGGCGATCATGATCGCCCTCTCCCTGCTTCAACCCTATCCCGTGGTGGCACAATCCAATTCGGACGCACAAGCTGTGCAAGAAATCCCAATTCAAACTCCCGAAGAAATCTGCGCCGAAGCGCAGATCCTTGATGAGTTGACGTGTGATCTGCACATTGCCGAACTCAAAGCGACGGCCGCAAGCGAATCTGAGACACAAGCCGCCTCTGAGGAGCAGCCGGCCGAAGACCCAGAGGTGCCGGCCGAAGCAGAAGCAGCGCCGGAAACGCAAGCCGAAGCAGATGTTGCGGCCGAAGCCGCTAAAGAAGCAGAGGCACAAGCCGAAGCAGACGCCGCAGTAGAGGCGCAAGCCGCTCAAGACAGCGCTGCTGAAGCAGAGGCTGCCGCAGAGGCACAAGCCGAAGCAGACGCCGCAGCAGAGGCGCAGGCCGCCCAAGACACCGCTGCTGAAGCAGAAGCTGCCGAGGCAGAGGCCGACGTCGCAACTGACACTAATGCAGCAGAGGCGAATGAGGACGCAAAGGCAACGCCCGAATCTAACGCGCAAACCTCTGCCGAAACTCAAGACGCACAAGAAGCAGACGGCGAACCAAGCACAGAGACCCAATCAGCAGAAGACGAGCCTGCTGAAAACACGCTTCCCATTGCCGAGAGTGGGTCTACCCAAGCCCTTGCCGCCGAAACAGACAGCGAACCATCCGCTGACGTGACGACCGAGACTGTGACCGAAGAAACAAGCCGTTCCAGTGACGAAGAGTTTAAGGCCGACGCCCCTGACGCGGCGACCACATCCGCACAAACCACTGCGGAACAGGCCAATAACGACAACGGGATGAGTGATTTGCAACGTGCCGGATTGGTCGCCCTTGGCGCGGCGGTCGTGGGCGCGCTCGTGTTGAACAACAAGCGGGTAGAATCGAACACAGGCGACCGGGTTGTCGTTGTCGATGAGAATGACGAGTACCAAATCCTCAAGGACGACGATGCCCTCCTGCGCCAACCCGGATCAGAGGTTCGCACCGAACGCTTCAGCGACGGATCAACCCGCAGCAATGTGATGCGCGCCGATGGCTCTGAAATCATCACCATCCGCGATGCAACTGGCCGCGTGCTGCGACGAGTACAGGTTGACCCCGACGGGCGCGAGTATCTGCTGTTTGACGACACCCGCAGCTTTGAGCCGGTCGAGGTCCGCAACCTGCCCAAGCCCGCCTATGACTCCTTCGACTATCAGGCCGCCAGCGACCGCGACGCCCTGCGCCGCGCCCTGCTTGCCGCTGATCGAGGCGACATCGACCGCACATTCAGCCTGCGTCAAGTGCGTGAAACCGTCGAGGTCCGTCAACTGAGCCCAGAAATCAATCTGCAGAATGTCACTTTCGCCACTGCCTCCGCGGCGATTCAGCCTTCTCAGGCAGAAAATCTGCGCGAGATGGGGGTGATGATGCGCGATCTCATTGCAGAAGACCCGACTGAATTGTTCCTCATCGAGGGCTATACCGATGCTGTCGGCGCACCCGGTTACAATCTGCTGTTGTCTGATCGCCGCGCGGAATCTGTGGCCTTGGCCTTTAGCGAGTATTTCGACGTGCCTGCAGAAAATATGGTTGTCCAAGGCTATGGAGAAAGTTACCTCAAGATCCCCACTCAAGAGGCCGAGCGATTGAACCGCCGTGTCGCCGTGCGCCGGATCACGACCCTGGTTCAGAACGCAGCGCGGTAAAGGAACAAGAGATAGGGAACGCGACCATGAGAACACCCCTGACGTTTATCGTTCCTTGCGGTCTGCGCTCCCTAGCCGCTTTGGTAAGCCTGAGCGTCGGTAAGCCTTGCGAGGCTCAATGCGCCTCTGCCCAGTTCACACCCTGTCCCGCATCCACGACCAAAGGCACATCGAGATGCACCGCCGGGCTTGCCGCTCCCTGCATCACATCGCGCGCAATCTCGATCAGCCTGTCTGTAGCCTCTTCGGCCACTTCAAAGATCAACTCGTCATGGACCTGCAAGAGCATCTTGCAGGGCAGCCCTTCAATCGCGTCCGGCATTCGGATCATCGCGCGGCGAATGATGTCGGCGGCGCTGCCCTGAATCGGCGCATTGATCGCCGCACGGCGGGCAAAACCGGCGCGCGGACCTTTGGCAGAAATCTCGGGGGTGTGGATCTTGCGGCCAAACAGAGTCTGAACATAGCCGTGTTCCTTGGCAAAGGCGACCGTCGCGTCCATGTAATCCTTGATACCCGGAAAGCGTTCGAAGTACCGGTCGATAAAGCCCTGGGCCTCGGACCTCGGGATGCGCAGGTTGCGCGCGAGGCCAAAGCCCGAAATCCCATAGATAACCCCGAAATTGATCGCCTTGGCTTGGCGGCGAATCTCGGGCGTCATCTGGTCCAGCGGCACATTGAACATCTCTGATGCCGTCATGGCGTGGATGTCATGCCCCTCTCTGAACGCCTGCTTGAGCGTCTCTATCTCCGCCACATGCGCGAGAATGCGTAGCTCGATCTGGCTGTAGTCGAGACTGACAAGGCGGTGGCCAGACGCGGCAACAAAGGCCTCGCGGATACGGCGACCCTCCTCGCTCCGCACGGGGATGTTCTGCAGATTGGGATCGGTCGAGGCGAGGCGCCCCGTGTTCGCCCCCGCTTGGACATAGGATGTATGAACCCGTCCCGTACCCGGATCGATATGATCCTGAAGCGCATCGGTATAGGTCGATTTCAACTTGCTCAACTGCCGCCAATCAAGCACACGCGCCGGCAACTCGTGTTCGGTCGCGAGGTCTTCAAGCACATCTGCGCCGGTCGCATATGCCCCGGTCTTACCTTTCTCGCCGCCAGAAAGGCCCATCTCATCAAACAGGATTTCCCCCAATTGCTTGGGCGACCCGACATTGAAGCTACGCCCCGCTAGCTCGTGTATTTCAGACTCTAACGCTGCCATTTTCTGAGCAAACTTGCCCGACATGGCACGCAGCGTAGCGCGATCAACCTTGACACCGTAGCGTTCCATCTGGGCCAGAACCGGCACCAAAGGGCGCTCTAGCGTTTCATAGACCGTCGTAACGCGGGCGCGGTGGAGTTGCGGCTTGAAGGTCAGCCAGAGACGTAGGGTGATATCTGCGTCCTCAGCGGCATATTTCACCGCCTCATCAACCGGCACACGGTCAAACGTCACAGCAGTTTTGCCAGACCCAAGCAGCGATTTGATCGGAATCGGCGTATGCGTCAAATACCGTTCTGACAGCGCGTCCATACCATGACCATGCAACCCCGCATGCAGCGCATAGGACATCAGCATCGTGTCGTCGATCGGCTCGACCGTAATACCGCGCGCGGCAAATATCTTGGCGTCGTATTTCATGTTTTGGCCGATCTTGAGGATGGCAGCATCCTCAAGAACAGGCTTAAGGGCGGCGAGGGCATCTTCAACCGGCATTTGCCCCTCGGCCAATTTGTCAGACCCAAAGAGGTCATCCGCCGCGCCGTCCTTATGCGTCAGCGGGATATAACAGGCCCGGCCCGGTGCGATGGCGAGGGATATGCCCACCAAATCAGCCTGCATTTCATTGAGAGAGGTGGTTTCGGTGTCAACCGCCACATAGCCCTGCGACCGGATCGCTGCGATCCACGCGTCGAGGCTCTTGTGATCCGAAACGCGCTCGTAGGTTTCAGGCTCTATTGCAGGCCAATCCGCGACGGATTGCCCCTCATCCGCCGCTTGCTGTGGCTTCGGTTCGGGAATGGTAGGTGCGTCTTTACCCAAGGCATCCGCGATGCGTTTCGACAGGGTGCGAAACTCCATCTGCGCCAGAAAGCCCAGTAAAACCTCCGGATCAGGATCGCGCACCTCGAGATCGTCAAGCGTGAACTCAAGCGGTGTGTTGCAGTCGAGCTGCACAAGCCGCTTGGACATCTCGATCTGATCGCGCTTTTCAATCAGGGTGTCGCGGCGCTTCGGCTGCTTGATTTCCCCGGCGCGGTCCAGAAGCGCCTCCAAAGAGCCGTATTCGTTGATCAGGAGCGCCGCAGTCTTGATCCCGATCCCCGGCGCGCCTGGCACGTTATCGACACTATCCCCGGCCAAAGCCTGCACATCGACCACGCGATCCGGGGTCACGCCGAATTTCTCACGCACGCCGTCGACATCAATCAGCCGGTTCTTCATTGCATCCAGCATCTCAACGCCGTTACCGACAAGCTGCATCAGATCCTTGTCAGACGAGATGATCGTCACGCGCCCACCCAGATCGCGCGCCTGACAGGCGAGCGTGGCGATGATGTCATCCGCCTCAAAGCCCTCGATTTCTTCACATGCGATGTTGAAGGCGCGGGTCGCCTCACGAGTCAGCGGGATCTGCGGACGCAGGTCCTCGGGCATCGCCTCGCGATTGGCCTTGTACTCGGGATAGAGATCGTTGCGGAACGTGTGGCTGCCCTTGTCGAAAATCACCGCCACATGGGTCGGCGCGTCAGGACCGTTATTCCCTTCTACATAGCGTTGCAGCATGTTGCAAAAGCCTGACACCGCCCCGATGGGAAGTCCGTCGGATTTGCGCGTGAGCGGTGGCAACGCGTGATAGGCTCTGAAAATGAACGACGAGCCATCAATCAGATGCAGGTGACAGCCTTTTCCGAATTGCATGGTCATGAGAGCCCCGCTCAACAGTTTGAATTACGTCTGACGGTGTGCCACGAAGTGCCCGCCACTTCCAGACAGTTCATGCTCTGCCATGATGTCGCCACATTTTCCCCGAATTGGCGACACAGTTTTTCCAACTGCCCCGTAGATCAAACCGCCTCGACTTGACACACTGGGGTTGCGGAGGGCGGTCTGCCCAAGTTTTTCAGTGATTTTAAAGTAGTCGTTTCAGGCCCTGTGCCTCCGCACGAAATTAAACCCGCAGCGCCGGTCAGGCGCAGTTTGGCCGGTAGCCGCAGATCAGCGGAGGCGCAAGATGGCAAAACCAGCCCCAAAACCCAGAGAGCCCGGACCGGCATCCGGAATACCCCTGAAACCCATTTCAACACCAAAGATGATCTTTAAAGATTTTGCATCCATCTGACACCGCGGTTCACCGGCACGGATAGGGCATAGGTTCAGCCCGTTCCATGACCAGAATGCGATGCAACTGACGTGTTGTCAGGTTTCCCAGAATGACAGGTCGGCCGATCACGAAACCAGGCGAGCCATAAAAGCCCAGTTGCCGGGCCAGCCTCGCGGATTGGTTCAGCCTCTGTGCTACTCGGGTAGAGTTCATATCATGCAAGAGACGGTCTCCGTCTATGCCCTGATCGGCGGCCAATCGTCTGAGATAAACAGCTTTTCTAATGTCGCGACTAACGCGAGGTGCTTGATCTGTTTCCGCAGGGCCCGCTCCGCCTGATCCAAACCCACCAAGTGGAATGTGTCTTTGCCAATATCGATCCCTAGCGACATCAGTTCATCAAAGTCGTTCTTTGCCATGCTACTTCTCCTGTTTGCAGAAATAGGCTCAGCCTAACCTGCCGGGTGAAGCAGCCGGTACATTCCACTAGCGGACCTTGGTGCCTATTGCGGCGGAGGTCCGGTTCGAACCCATTTTGGCGAATGCTGCATGTTGTTCAAAAGTCGGCTTTGGGTTCGAAATAAATCTCAAATTAGCTTTACGTTATAAACCGAGCGCGACGGGACCGGCTAATCGAATAGCTTTCATCGTGAACGCCGCACTGAGGCGTCCCATCCTTCCAAAAAATTGCTCTTTTTGAGATTGTCGAGATAGGTTAGCAGACCAGGCCCGAGGCGAATGGGCAGGAAACTACCCTTTTGCGCACGCAATTGAGAGAAGGCCCAGCTTTCGATTTCTGCGACCTCGAGGATCGGAATGAGTTGCGATTGGGTTGCGACGACGTGCTGTCCGTCTTCGGAGATCAAGAATCTTACAAAGAGTTCGGCAGCTGCAGGATTGGGTGCGATTTTGGGTATAAACGCACTGCGGGCCATGACAAGATTGTAATCCGACAAGAAGTGCACCCCCACGCGTGGGTCTTGAGCGGCCAGAGACATCGCATAAGAGCCAATCACGTTGATCGCAAGCGAGATTTCGCCTGATGCGGTCGCCGCCACCATATCCGAGGTGCAACAAAATGTCCGAACGCCACTTTGACCAAGGATCTCGGTGATCCGCTGCGACTGCATCCCCTGTTCAGCATCTTGGGTGGCAAAAAGATAACCAATTCCAGAGCCGCGAAGGTCATAAATGCCGATGCGCCCTTCCAGCGTTATTGCGTTGTCGCGAATAAAATTGGCCAGTTCACGGTGTTCTTTGGGCAGATACTCGGGGGTAAATAATTCGCTGTTGTAGATGATAACGGCTGGTTCGAAAGTAAAACCAAAAAGTTCGGAGCGCCAAGTGGACCACTCTGGCAGAGCTTCGGCTTCGGGCATATCGAGCCGCCGCGCAATACCCCGGTTAACCAGATCGACCTGTAGGTTCATCGCCGAGCTGATAACCACGTCAGGTGCCGCACCAGCCAACATCGCCTTGTGCAGCGCAACTGTCTGGTATTCTTCATACACAATCGTCACACTGGGATTGCGCGCTTCGAATTCTGCGATAACAGGGGCCATCGCGGGGGTGTCAGTGGCGCTAAATATTGTAATCGTCTGCGCAACTGCCCCGTCGGGCACAACCAATCCTAAAGCCAAAGCGATGATGATAAACAGTGATGTGGCGGCACGCCCGATGGCTCTTGGAAAAGCGATCATCACGGAAAGACCCCCTTTGCGCGCGGTCCCGAAGCGCAACTTCGCGTGATGTCCATCGACGACCGCCTGCACGATAGCAAGGCCCAAGCCCGATCCGGCGGTGTCTTGCCGCATGGATGTAAACCGCTCTGTGGCGCGTGCACGGTCAGCTTCGGGAATCCCGGGTCCTGCGTCTTCGACCTTCAGCGCCAATGCATCATCTTCGATGCCCAGTGTGATGTCGATCGTGTTGTCGGGCGGACCATGGCGGATCGCATTGTCGATGAGGTTGCGCAGGGCTTCGCGGATCGACAGAGCGTCCGCAATAACTATGTCCTCCCCGTCCGCAACCTGATCCGCATCAAAGGTCACAATGATTTTGCGCATACGACTGTCACGGAGCATTTCGGCAACTGTGTCACGGACAACAGGTTTTAGGGCGATCGGTTTCAATGTCGCGCGGTCGGACCTGTGGATCACCATAGCATTCGCCAAAAGCTGATTGGTCAAACGCACAGTCCGCTCGGCTTGCAGTTCGGCCCGGACAAGACGCGCATGCATTTTCTTCGGATCCTTGGAGTCGACCGCCAACGACAAATGGCCTTGGAGCGCAGACAGCGACGTGCGGATCTGGTGCGCGACATCGGCGATAAAGCCTTCGGTCAGTTTTAGGTTTCGGTCAAGGCGGACGATAAAGCCGTTGATCGCGTCAAAAAGACCGCTGATTTCACTCGGAGAGGCCTCCTCGACAGGGGTGAGGTCGCCGGGCGAACGCGCGCTTAAATCGGCCTCGATCTGGCGCAAAGGAGAAAGCGCGCGTCGGATCGCAAGCCAGACAAACCCAAGGCCGATCAATGAGATGCCGGCCAAGCCCGTCATTCCGTTCAAGAAAAGAGACAATTGCTGCGCGTGCCTTGCTTCAAGGGTCTGGCCGATCTGGACTGCAACCCAAAGTCGCCCATCTGGCGAATTCATCTGACGCCCCTGTAAGACGAAACGGAATGGATCGCCATAAGGTGCATCAAAAAAGACCGGTGTTGCCTGCAACGCCATATCCGAAGGAACCGGCAGATCAGTGGTGCCTGTAATCACCCCCGTATCAGGCGAAAAAACCCGGTAGACGACCCGGTCATCGGGCGCGAGTGCGAGGATTTCCATGGCCGAAGACGGCAGGTCGATCGAAGGGCCATTAGGACCGGGTGATACGCGCTCCAAGACAGCCAACGCCGCCCCCGCCAGCAAGAGGTCGTAAGTCCGGTTTGCGGCCCCGCGTGCATAGTTCCAAAGCAACAGCGAAATGATCAATAAAAGGGCCATAAATCCCAGCGCCATCAGAGACAAAAGGCGACGTTGAAGTGAATAGCTGCGCGTTTTACTCGTCATCGGCAACATAGGCCATATAGCCTAGGCCACGAGCGGTTTTGATCACGAGTGGCGTATCATGCAGTTTGCGGCGCAGTCGCGTGACAATCTGTTCGACGGCGTTCATGCTTGGGCTTTCGTCAAAACTGTAAAGTTTGTCTGCAACCTCCTCCTTGGTCAGCATCCGGCCAAGGTTGTCGATCAATATCTCAAGCAGTTGAACTTCGCGGGCGCGAAGATCGACATCTTTTCCTGCAACAATGGCACGCTTTGCTGCTCTGTCGAAAGACAGCCCGCCTGCAACAAAGATATTGCTGGCTGTTCCAGAGCGTCGGCGCGCAAGGACGCGGCATCGGGCAAGCAATTCCCTAAAATCAAAGGGTTTGACCATATAGTCGTCCGCACCTGCGTCCAAGCCGACCACTCGTTCGTCGATTTGGGACCGCGCCGTCAGGATCAGCACAGGCGTGGCATCGCCGCGGGCGCGCAAAGAGCGCAGAATTTCATATCCGCTTTTGCCTGGTAGGTTGACGTCCAGTAGGATGATATCAAACAGGGAGTGGCGAAGCAGGTCGTTGGCCTCGTTCCCGTCGCTTTCACGGTCTACACAATGGCCTTCGACCCGCAGACGATCAACGATCGTGCCGGCCAATTCTTCATTATCTTCGATCAAAAGGATCCTCATAGTCATAGTCTATGAGTCAAGGTGTGTTTGCGATAGCCGTTTTGTTGCTGTCAGCTTCGCGTCAGTTTTGAGTCAGCCTTGCCACAGAAACAGCTCAGGTTTTTGTCAGCATCACTCTGTAAGGTCCCTTCGTGGTGGGACAAACCCGCTTGTCTCAAAAGGGAGGAGACCCCAATGACTTTGATCCGCCTCTGCGGCGCGTTTGCCGTTGCCGCAACTCTGGCTGTGCCAGCTTTTGCCGAAATCACTCGACCAGAATGTGTCGCACCTGCGAACCCAGGTGGTGGTTTTGACCTGACTTGTCGTATTGCGCAAACAGGCTTGGCGCCACAGTTGGGAACCGCAATGGAAGTAAGCTTCATGCCCGGCGGTATCGGCGCAGTTGCCTATAGCCTTTTCAACACCACGCGGACCGACGACGCAAGTGCAATTGTTGCATTTTCGACGGGTTCGCTTTTGAACATTGTGACGGGCAAATACGGCGAGTTTGATGAAAATGATGTTCGCTGGGTGGCAACTGCCGGTGCTGACTTCGGCGCTGTAATCGTGCGTGCAGATAGCCCATATCAGGACCTGAGCGCGCTTATGGCAGACTTTAGCGCGGATCCTGCATCGGTTGTGATCGGTGCCGGTGGATCCGTTGGCTCACAGGATTGGATGAAAGCTGCGCTATTGCTGCGTGGTGCTGGTGGCGATCCAAGAGCGATGCGTTATGTTGCGTTTGATGGCGGCGGCGACGCGATCGCAGCACTTTTGGGTGGTTCCATTGGCGTCTACACTGGCGACATGGGCGAAATGACCGCACATCTCGAAGCCGGCACAATGCGCGTTCTTGCGTCGATGTCTCCGGCGCGCCTTGACGGTATCTTCGCAGAGATCCCAACCGCAAAAGAGCAAGGCTTTGATGTCGAATGGACCATCATGCGTGGCTTCTACATGGGCGGCGACGTTTCTGACGAAGACTATGATGCTTGGGTTTCGACATTCGAGGCAGCTTACGCAACGCCAGAATTCGCGACAGTGCAGGCAGAAAAAGGCCTGTTGCCGCTTAATCTCGCGGGTGACGACCTGACTGCTGCAATCTCGACCAACATGGACCTTCTGCGCACAATCAGTACAGAAGCAGGCTTGCTCAACTGATCTGACTAATCCGATCGGCCGTCGCCCAAGTGGCGGCGGCTTGTCGCTATTTTGCCAAGGAGGCAGTCCATGGCCGACCGTCTTTTCGCCAGCTTTCTGCTGATCGTGACACTAGCCTACGCTTATATCGCGTGGACGTTGATCCAAGCGCCGTTCCAATACGACCCTCTGGGTCCCGAAAGCTGGCCGCGCATTCTTGCCGGAGCCGCTATTCCTTGCATTCTTTATATACTTTGGCGTCCGGACGCCGAATCCTTTGCGGTTACAAAATACACTTGGTTCAGGATCGCCCTGATGGTGGTGTTGCTGTTTGCTTATGCCGAACTCTATGAACCGCTCGGCTTCATCATCTCGACAATTCTCTTCGGCACGATCGTTGCCCTGACGCTGGGCGCGCCGCGGCTTGGGGCCTTGGCCTTTGGCTTAGGAGTAGGCGTGTTTGGCTATTTGCTCTGTTTCACGCTCATGGGCCTTAATTTGCCAGAAGGCGAAACGGTCAAGGCTGCACTAGAATTCTTTCGCGGGGACGCTGAATAATGGATGCGATTCTTTCAGGCCTGTCGACGGGCTTCTCCGTAGCACTTGACCCCTTTAACCTCTTTTTGGTGATGGTCGGCTGTTTCCTTGGCACGCTCATTGGCGCACTTCCGGGGCTTGGGCCAATCAATGGCGTCGCGATCCTGCTTCCGATCGCCTATGGCCTAAACTTCCCGCCCGAAAGCGCGCTTATTTTGCTCGCCGGTATATACTACGGCGCAGAATATGGTGGGCGAATTTCTTCGATCCTGCTCAACGTGCCTGGTGATGCGAGCGCAGTCATGACGACCCTTGACGGTCACCCGATGGCCTTGCGCGGCGAGGCTGGCAAAGCCCTATCTACTTCGGCTGTGGCAAGTTTTATCGGAGGCACGATTGCGGTCGTCCTGATGACACTCTTTGGTCCGCTCCTCGCATCCGTCGCCGTTGGCTTTTCACCTGCGAACTACGTGGCGTTGATGGTCTTTGCATTTGCATCTCTGGCCTCACTCGTTGGCAAAAGCACTGTCAAGACATTGCTCGGCGCCCTCATCGGGCTGATGCTGGCCACCATTGGCATCGACGCCAATACTGGCGTGCCGCGCTATACGTTCGGGATTCCTGACCTGCTTGCAGGCATTGACTTCCTGATTGTCGTGGTCGGCTTGTTCGGGATGGCCGAACTGCTCCACCTGGTAGAACAGCAAGTGAAAGGGACGCTCAAGTCCTTGCCTGTCGACAAAAGTTTTGTGCAGGCCGCCGATATCATTAAGCTGCGCTGGACAATCCTGCGGTCCTCTTTGATCGGCTTTATCATCGGCGTCTTACCTGGCACCGGCGCTTCGGTCGCCTCAGCGGTTGCTTATGGCACTGAAAAGCGTCTGGCGGGACCGGAGGAAGCGAAGAGCTTTGGTACTGGCAACATTCGCGGTCTTGCCGCCCCCGAAGCGGCAAATAACGCAGCTGCGGGCGGGGCGATGGTTCCAATGCTGACGCTTGGTATTCCCGGCTCGGGGACCACGGCGATCTTGCTGGGGGCACTCTTGATGTTCAACGTGCAGCCTGGTCCGCTCCTGTTCACGCAAAAGCCAGAGATTGCATGGGGCCTTGTGGCGTCCATGTATATCGGCAACGTCGCCCTTCTAGTGATCAACTTGCCACTCGTCGGTCTGTTCGCACGGCTGCTAACCATCCCGCACCATTATCTGACGCCGCTGATTGCGATCCTTGCGTTCATTGGAATCTATACCATCGTGGGCAACCCGCATGATCTGTTCCTGATCACGGCCTTGGGGGTGTTTGGCTGGTTCCTGCGCAAGCTGGAGTTCTCACTGGCTCCAGTCATTCTCGGCTTTGTCTTGGGGTCGCTGTTTGAAAACAACTTGCGCCGCGCTTTGTCGATTTCGGGCGGCGATTGGGCGATCCTGACAGAGGATTGGACAAGTCTTGTTCTTTATATCCTTGCGTTCGCAGTGGTATTTGCTCCGATTTGGTTGTCCCGCAGGGCACGTCGTGCCGCCGCTGCTTAGTAAGTTGAAGCCACATGTCGTCGCGCTCACCCTTGGTGGGGGCGGTGGCGTTCTGGCTCTTGGCCTTGGCCTTCCAGCAGCAGCTTTGATCGGGTCCACTCTTACGGTTGCGGTGGCAGCAGTTACTCCCATCTCGTTGGCCGTTCATCAACGCCTCCGCGACCTAGCATTTTGCGTGATCGGCATCTCACTGGGCGCCGGGGTCGAGGCTGAAGCACTTAGCCAAATTGGTGCTTGGTCAGTCAGCCTCACTATGTTGCTGGTGTGCCTCTGGACGACACTGATGACGGGCGCGCTTTTGTTAAAGAGACTTTTCGGGATGGACAGCGATACCGCCATTCTCGCAACGAGCCCCGGAACGATGTCAAATGCAATTGCGCTTGCGCTTGAAGGACGAGGAGACGCGACGACCATCCTGATTTTACAAATGTTCCGCTTGCTGGTCCTCGTGTCGGTCGTTCCACCCGTTGCCATGCTACTGGATGCAGACGGAATATTTTTACCAATGGCATCGATGGGCCTTTTACCTCTCGCTCTGCTTGTTTCTACGGCACTGTCTTTGGGACTTTGGGGTTCGCGCATGGGCATCCCTGCGGCGTGTTTGTTGTTTGGAATGTTACTGAGCGCTGGCGCCCATGTCGCGGGATTGGCGCAAGGACCCGCGCCCGTCTGGGCGGTTAACGCGAGCTTCATCATTACCGGAGCAGCGTTGGGTGCGAGACTGACCTCCATCAAGCTTTCCAAGCTCATGCAATTATCTGGGGCAGGGCTTTTGCTGGTAGGATCAGCGGTCGTGGTGTCGCTCTGCTTCGCCGGTATCACTCACGTCTTTACGGGATTGCCTCTTGCACAAATCTGGATCGCATTTGCGCCCGGCGGGGTCGAAGCGATGGCGGCAATTGGTTTGGCATTAGGCTATGACCCTGCCTACGTCGCAATACATCATTTCGCCCGAATTCTGCTGCTGGTTATTTTGATCCCAATATGTCTGAGACGCTTTGATCCATAAGATGAGAGCAGCTATCTAAATACCTTAAAAGGGGTCCGTTGCCTTAACTTGGCGAAGCAGTAGCTTGGTCTCTTTTTCGATGATGGAGGAGCCGATGGGGCACGGTAAGACTCCGTTCACACGGCACCGGTTTCCTCGTGAGATCGTCCGTATGGCAGTGCGCTGGTAGTGTCGCTACCCGTTGCCGTACAGGGATGTGCGCGACATGTTGGCCGAGCGCGGAGTGACGGTCGATGCCTCTACGATCCATCGCTGGGTTCGCAAGTTCGGTCCCGAGGTCCGCAAACGGGCTTATGGCGCACACCGCTCGTGGCGCGGGCTGCAGTGGCATGTCGACGAGACCTATATCCGGGTCGGCGGACGTTGGTGCTCTCTAGGGCGAGCCGTCGACCAAATTGGCCAATTGATTGACTTTCGCCTGACGGCAAGGCGCAATGCCAAGGCAGCAAGGGCTTTTCTGCGGCAGGCGCAGGAGACGGTCCGGGACCTGCAGGATCGAGGTCGCGAATGAGATCGACTTTGTGGCCAAACTCTTCACTGAAGCCGCGTGAAAAACACCGCCGCCCGCTCTCAGCACGCGAAGACTAAGTTATTGCAACGGACCCGTCTCAACAAAAATCGGAACATCCATGATGGGCCCGGTCTCGTTCCAAAACCCCAGCGCATCCCATCGGCCACCAAGTTTTGCCCACGCCCACAGGCAGAACCCAGTCGCTGGCCGTTGAAATTGTTCCCAAGTTCGGAGCTGTGTCGGCCAAGATGATCGGGTTGGCTTGCGGTGTGGGAAAGGTATGCGACTAATCCAACTCACGGACTTCGCGAACCCATGTCACAATGGTCTTTCGTGACCCTGCACTCATCTGGATCGCATTGGGTGGGGGCATCGCGTGGCTCAGCCCGGCCTGCATATATATCTGCCCGGCGTGGCGGGCCACGTCGCTCTCGGTTTCAAGAAACACGTTTTTGGGTGCCCAATGCAGCCCGCCCCAAGACGGCTCGCGTGCATGACACATCGAGCAGTTGCCCACAACGGCGACATAGGCATCCTCAAAGCTCTCGGCGGCTGCGAACTTCTGTTCATAGGGTGTCAGAGTGCGGGCTTCTGCCGCGTCAAAGGTGTCGTCGCCAGAGAAGGTTGAAAGCCATGCGATCAGCACCATCAACAGCGTTGTAACAGCCCATGTCCAATGCGGGCCCGTGCCAGTCTTGTGCAGAGTGTTGAAATAGTGTCGGATGGTCACGCCGGTCAGGAAGATCAGCGATGCGATGATCCACGCATACTCCGTGGCGAAGGCCAGCGGATAGTGGTTGGAGAGCATCAGGAACACGACCGGCAAAGTCAGATAGTTGTTATGGGTTGAACGCAACTTGGCGATTTGGCCATATTTGGCGTCAGGCATCCGACCCGCCTTGAGGTCAGCCACCACGATACGCTGGTTCGGCATGATCTGAAAAAACACATTGGCGGTCATGATCGTTGCTGTGAACGCTCCCAGATGCAAGAGCGCGGCACGCCCGGTAAAGATCTGGTGATACCCCCAGGACATTGCGACAAGAATGGCAAACAGCAGCAGCATCAGCACCGTCGGCCGCGCGCCAAGGCGGGATTTGCACAAACTGTCATAGGCCAGCCAGCCAACCGTCAGGGAACCGCCTGAAATAAGGATTCCTTGCCAGAGCCCCAGGTTGGCCTTGGTCGGGTCGAGCAGATAAAGCTCACCCCCCACCCAATAAAGCATCATCATAAGCGCCGCGCCGGAGAGCCATGTCGCGTAGCTCTGCCATTTGTGCCAAGTCAGATGCTCTGGCATCCGCGCCGGCGCCACAAGATACTTGACCGTGTGATAAAACCCTCCACCGTGCACCTCCCATTCCTCGCCATGCGCCCCTTCGGGCAGGGCAGCGTTTGGTTTCAGCATCAAGTCAAGCGCGATGAAATAGAACGATGCGCCGATCCATGCCATCGCCGTCACCACATGCAGCCAGCGAACGGAAAAGGCGATCCAGTCCCAAAGAATTGCGAGATCGTACATTGCCAGCCTCCCGAGTGTCAAAGTCCCGAGTACTCTAGGCGAGATCGAATTGCTCTGGTATGACTAAGAAAAGCCAAGCAGCATCAAAAAATCCAGAACAATGTCCTATCTCGACAACATCCGCACCTTCGTCCGCGTCTATGAACTGGGGAGCATGTCCGCCGCCGGGCGCGATCTGCGAATTTCCCCCGCTGTCACCTCCTCGCGGATTTCACAACTGGAAGAGCACCTCGGCGTGCGCCTCTTTCAGCGCACGACCCGCAGTCTGACACCGACGGAACAGGGGCAATCCTTTTACAGCGGCGCGAGCGAAATCCTAGAGGCGGTCGAACGCGCCGAGGCGCAGATCGTCAACATGACAGAAAACCCGAAAGGGTCGCTCTACGTGGCGGCGCCTCTGGGTGTTGGCCGACGGCTGATAGCGCCCCAAGTACCTGAATTCCTGCAAGCTTATCCAGAGGTCAAGGTGCGGCTCAGACTCACCGACCGCAAGGTCGATCTGACAACCGAGGGGTTGGATCTCGCTTTCTTCCTTGGCCAACCCGAAGACAGCAACCTGCGCATCCGCAAGATTGCGGATGTCGCACGCATTCTCTGCGCCTCGCCAGATTACGTTGCAAAAAGAGGACTTCCCGAGAGTGGTGACGACCTGATCGCGGACGGGCATGAGTGCCTCAACCTGCGCTTTCCGGGCGCGACTGAGTTTCAATGGCTGCTCTCGACCCCCGATGGCCCAAAGCGATTTCGCGTTTCCGGGCGCTGCGAATCCGACGATGGCGATGTGCTGACAGACTGGGCATTGGCAGGGCAGGGAGTTGCGCTGAAACCGATCTTCGAAATTGCCGAGCACCTGAGGGCCGGAGCCCTCATTCCGGTGGCGACCCGCACCCCACCGGAGCCGATCCAGATGGCGTGCCTCTTTACGCATCGCCGCTGGCAAGACCCAAAAACGCGTCTCTTCATGGAATTCATGGTCGAGCGTATCGCGGCCATGATCAAGACTACGGAAACTTTGCGTTAGCTGCCTCGATACGTAGAATAGCCAAAGGGCGATAGCAGAAGTGGCACATGATAATGCGACGCCTCCGACATGCCAAAACGGATTGGAATGACGTCGAGAAAGCGCGGTTCTTCCGGCGGGGTATTGCAGGCCATGAGGTAGTCCCCGACGTGGAACACAAGCTCATATGTGCCCGTGGCAAACTCATCCTTTGGCAGAATTTGCCTGTCAGTGCGCCCATCCCCATTTGTCTCAAGCGTTCTCAGCAAGACCCGTCCTGCGTCTTCGATCCGGAAAAGCTCGATTTTCAGCCCCTCAGCGGGGCAGCCGCGTGCGGTGTCTAGAACATGCGTCGTGAGATAACCGGTCATTCTGAAGCCTCCTCAAGCTCAGATGCTTCTAAACCGGTTGCCGCATGTGAGGCAAATCCACTCTGCCAAAACACAGCTTCGCATTCTTTTTGAAAAACATCTCAGATTTTCTGGTTTATGAATAGATCGGAACAGGAGAACCATGGCATGACACGATATCCACGAGACATGACCGGCTATAGCGAGCACGCTCCAGTCGCCAACTGGCCCGACAGAGCGAAAATCGCCGTCCAGATTGTTCTCAATTACGAAGAGGGCGGCGAGAACAACATCCTGCACGGTGACGCCGCCTCGGAAGCGTTCCTGTCCGAAATCACCGGCGCCGCCCCATGGCCGGGGCAGCGGCACTGGAATATGGAATCGATCTACGAATACGGTAGCCGGGCTGGCTTCTGGCGCGTGCACCGCCTGTTGAAGGATCTGCCGGTCACCGTCTACGGCGTCGCCACCGCGCTTGCACGCGCGCCCGCGCAACTTGCGGCGATGAAACGAGCGGAATGGGAGATCGCAAGCCACGGTCTGAAATGGATCGAACACAAGGACATGAGCCCCGAGGAGGAGCGCGCGCAAATTCGCGAGGCAATCCGCCTGCACACCGAAGTTGTGGGGACCCCCCCGCGAGGCTGGTATACCGGACGATGCTCCATGAACACGGTCGACCTCGCTGCAGAAGAAGGTGATTTTGCCTATATCGCCGACAGCTATGCGGATGATCTGCCCTATTGGGTGAGGGCCGGCGGCAAGGATCAGTTGATTGTTCCCTACACCATGGATTGCAACGACATGCGCTTTGCGATTCAGGCCGGATACACCACAGGTGCGCAATTCGAAACTTACCTGAAGGATAGCTTCGACATGCTCTATGCCGAGGGGCAGGCCGGCGCACCGAAGATGCTTTCGATTGGTCTGCATTGTCGCCTTGCCGGGCGTCCGGGCCGGGCCTTGGCTCTCAAGCGCGCGCTTGAGCATTTCCTCGCCCACGAAGGTGTCTGGTTCGCCACACGCGCGCAGATCGCCGACCATTGGGCAAAAGAGCATCCGCCAACGCGGGCCCTGCGCCCCTCTGCGATGGACCGACAGGGGTTTGTTGCTGCGTTTGGCGGAGTCTTCGAGCATAGTCCGTGGATCGCAGATGCGGCATATGATCTTGAACTCGGTCCAACCCACGACAATGCGGCGGGGGTGCATAATGCCCTTGCCCGGATCTTCCGTTCCGCAGCCGAAGACAAGCGCCTTGCTGTTCTGATCGCCCATCCTGATCTTGCTGGCAAGCTGGCGGCGGCGGGCCGCCTCACCCGCGAGAGCACGACAGAGCAAGCCGGGGTCGGGCTCGACATGCTGACGGACGAAGAGCGGTCCACCTTCACCGCGCTGAACGATGCTTATACCGCCAAGTTCGGCTTTCCCTTCATCATCGCGGTGCGCGACCACAGCAAGGCCTCGATCCTGTCGACCTTCCGGCGTCGAATAGAAAACGATCGTGCCACCGAATTCGCAGAGGCCTGCCGTCAGGTCGAGCGCATCGCGGAAATTCGGCTGCAGGAGATTTTTGCTCAATGACCGAGATCGTTAAAATCCGGCCGCTGACCGGAGAGGCGTTTGCGCCTTTTGGCGACGTTCTCGATACGAGTGGTCCGCCCGACTTGATCATCAACGCTGGGATGTGTGGTCGCTTTCATGATCGCGCACGGCTCGATTTTTCCGATGGCCGCGCCGGCATCAGCTTGTTCAAAGCCGAACCGCGCAGCCTGCCCTTCAGGCTGGATCTTGTAGAACGCCACCCCGACGGCAGTCAGGCGTTTCTGCCGATGACCGACGCGCCGTTTCTCGTGGTCGTCGCCCCCGACGTGGATGGTGGACCGGGCCAACCGCTCGCCTTTCTAACTCTGCCGGGGCAGGGCGTGAACTATCATCGCGGCATCTGGCACGGCGTTTTGTGCCCCCTGGCAGAGCCGGGCCTCTTCACTGTCATCGACCGCGTCGGCACGGGGCCGAACCTTGAGGAGCACTGGTTCGACCGCGAGATCATCGTGACGCAATGATCGCGAAAGCGATCATTTTCCGGATCGCTCGTCGCCATCGCACCGCACATCGTTACAGAACCTTAGACAATCGGGATGATCCATGAACAACAAATACTTTGCACCCCACGGGGGGCACCCCGGACAAGACCAACTTCTGACTGACCGCGCCGTGTTCACCGAGGCCTATGCGGTGATCCCGAAAGGCACGATGCGCGATATCGTGACCAGCTTTCTGCCCTTCTGGACAGAGACCCGCCTCTGGGTGATCGCCCGGCCCATGAGTGGCTTTGCCGAGACCTTCTCGCAATACATCATGGAGGTGCAGCCCGGTGGCGGCTCGGACCGTCCCGAGACTTGTGCGCAGGCACAAGGTGTGCTGTTTGTGGTCGAGGGCACAGCAACGCTCAACGTGAACGGCACGACCTACACACTGACGCCAGGCGGCTATGCCTACCTGCCGCCGTCCAGCGGTTGGACCCTGCACAATCAAGGCCACGCGCCCTTGCGCTTTCACTGGATCCGCAAGGCCTATGAGGCCGTTGAGGGCCTTGATGTACCGGATGTTCTTGTTCTCAACGAAAATGACATCACGCCCACGCTGATGCCGGGGACCGATGGGAAATGGGCAACGACTCGGTTTGTCGATCCCGCCGACTTGCGCCACGACATGCATGTGACTGTGGTGACATTCGAACCGGGCGCGGTGATCCCCTTTCTGGAAACGCATGTGATGGAGCACGGACTCTATGTGCTCGAAGGCAAGGCGGTTTACCGGTTGAATACCGATTGGGTCGAGGTCGAGGCAGGCGATTTCATGTGGTTGCGCGCCTTTTGTCCGCAGGCATGCTATGCTGGTGGTCCAGGCCGCTTCCGCTATTTGCTCTACAAGGACGTGAACCGGCACATGCCGCTGCGTCCGCCCGGAGCCTTTCGCGACATCTGAGACACCTCAGGCAAAATAGCGTTTACACTGCCGCGCGATATACTCGACGAAAAGCCGCACCTTGGGATCCTGAAGCTTCTTGTGCGGATAAAGACAGCCAAAGATCGTCGGCATCGGCGGCGTGTCGGGGAGAACTTCGACCAGCCGGCCACTTTCCAGATGCTCACGGATATCAAATCGTGGTTTGTTCACGATCCCTCGACCCGCTAGCGCCCAATCGGTCAGAACGTCGCCGTCGTCGGCGTCATATTTGCCCTGGACGTCAAGCCTGCGCGCTCCCATATCCGTGCGCAATGTCCAGAAATACTCTGGCGACCTCGGGTATCGCAGCAAGAGACAGTTATGGCCGTGCATTAGGTCGTCCGGCGTCCTGGGTATGCCAGCCCGCGTCAGATAGCTTGGCGCGGCACAAAGCACACGATCACAATCAGCGAACTTGCGCAGTTTCATGGTGGATTCGCCGGGGTCTCCGACAAAGAACGCAACATCCTGACCGTCGGCAAGAATATCGACCTTGCGATCCGACAGCCGCATTCTAATCTCGGTTTCCGGATAGCGGTCGGTGAATTCCGGCACCAATGGCGCAACGATCCTGCGCCCGACTCCGAGCGGTGCGGTAATACGAATTGCGCCCCGGGGCACTTCAGAGAAGCTCGCCACGCGTGCCTCGGCATGGTCGAGCGCGAGCAGCACAGCTCTGGCTTCCTCGTAAAAGACCGTGCCCACCTCGGTTGGCATCATCGACCGGGTGGTCCTGTTGAAAAGCCGCACACCAAGGCGTTTCTCGAGTTCCTTCAGGCGCTTGCTGGCTACTGCCGGGGTCAGCCGCAGATCACGACCACCCGAGGTGATGCTGCCCAATTCCATGACCCTGACAAAGACCCGCAAGCTCTCTATATACGACATACACTTTCTCCAGCTCCGATCCAGCCTGCACCGTCGCGGCGCTTTTTTCAACGATTTGTTGAAAGTGTTTGCCGATTCCGGTGATTGTCGCGGCAAATCCTTGCTTCTATGGTGATCCATGTTCATCGGCCGCAAGGCCCGCTTAGTGGGAGGAGACCATGACGCATCGCACCGATGTCCGCTTTATTCTCAATGGTCACGACATGTGCGTGCCCAACGTAGAGGCGAGCCGGACACTGCTGGATTATTTGCGATTGGAGCGCCGCCTAACGGGCACCAAGGAGGGTTGTGCTGAAGGCGATTGCGGCGCCTGCACCGTCCTTGTCGGCCGTCTCGACGCGTCAGGCCTCAATTATGTGCCGGTTAACGCCTGCATTCGGTTTCTTGCCTCGGTCGATGGGTGTCACGTTGTCACGATCGAACATCTTGCCGGCCCGGATGGTCGCTTGCACCCGGTGCAACAGGCGATGGTCGAGCATCACGCAAGCCAATGCGGCTTCTGCACCCCCGGCTTCGTTATGTCTCTCTATGCGCTTTGGATGCAGGTGCCCGAGCCGACCGAAACGCAGATCGAAACCGCCCTGCAAGGCAACCTGTGCCGCTGCACAGGCTATCAGCCGATCATTCGCGCCGCCGCTGCGGTCAGCCGCTACGGTACGCCCACCTCGGATCATCTGAACACCGAGCGCGAGCACAATATTTCCCGCCTAACCGCGTTGAAAGACAACAGGCGCGTTGTCTCCGGGCCCGAGACCAATCTCAGTATCCTGCCGGCCAGCATTGATGATCTTGCCGATTGCTTGCTCGCCTACCCGGATGCGACTTTTGTGGCCGGTGCAACCGATGTGGGTCTCTGGGTCACGAAGTTTCTGCGCGTGATAGGGCCCGCCATTTTCACGGACCACCTCGAAGACCTGAAGACCGTCGAGAGAGTGGGAGCGCATCTCCTGATCGGTGCGGGCGCCAGCTATACCGAGTGTCGCGACCTTCTATCCGAGCATTTGCCGCACCTGTCGTCCTATTGGGATCGCATCGGCGGTTGGCAGGTGCGCAACATGGGCACGGTTGGCGGCAATATCGCGAACGGCTCGCCTATCGGGGATGCACCGCCGGTGCTGATGGCCCTCGGTGCAGAGATCATCCTGCGCCGGGGACCGGAGCGCCGCACGTTGCGGTTGCAGGACTTCTTCATCGACTATGGCAAGCAGGACCGCCAGCCGGGTGAGTTCATCGAAAGCATTCGCGTGCCTTTGCCCGGCCCGAACGATCTGAACGCGGCCTACAAGATTTCCAAGCGGCGTGACGAGGATATTTCTGCCGTGGCCGTCGGCATAAACATGACCGTGACAAACGGGACCATCCACAAGGCACGCATCGCCTTCGGCGGAATGGCCGCCACGCCCAGACGTGCCACAGCGGCAGAAACGGCTCTCGAAGGTCAGCCTTGGGTCCGCGAGAGTTTCGAAGCCGCCGCACAAGCCCTGACCCAGGATTTCTCGCCGCTGAGCGATTGGCGCGCCTCTGCGGCCTATCGGATGCTTTCGGCCCAGAACCTGCTGCGTCGGTTCTATCTGGAGCGCGCAGCCGCGACGGATGCCCCCGTGCGCCTCGCTATGACCTGACCCAGAGAAGGAGACGAGACTATGAAAGACGCCGTTTCACTCATTGGGGCCGTCCATACCGGTCGCATCCATGACAGCGCAACCAAACATGTAACGGGCAAGGCGGATTTCACCGATGATATCGCCCTGCCCGATGGTGCGCTTCATGCTTATCTCGGCGTCTCGGACGTGGCCCATGCCCGCCTGATCGGGATAGACCTGTCGCAAGTCCGTGCTGCGCCTGGTGTTGTCGGTGTGCTGACCGCTGCAGACATACCGGGTGCCAACGACATCAGCCCCACCAATCTCAACGATGAGCCGGTTTTCCCCACCGAAACCATTCAGTTCCACGGCCAGCCGCTCTTTGCCGTCATCGCCGAGACCCGCGATCTTGCCCGGCGCGCTGCCGAGCTGGCAAAGGTGGATCATGAACCGTTGCCACATGCGCTCGACCCAATTGCGGCGCAGGAGGCGGGGTATCCTTACGTCACCGCCCCCCTGACGCTGACGCGCGGTGCGGTGACCCCGGCACAGGACGCCGCACCGCACCGCATAAGGGGACGGATGCATGTTGGCGGACAGGATCACATGTATCTCGAAGGCCAGATCGCCTTTGCCATTCCCGGCGAGGATGATGACGTGATCGTGCATTGCTCGACCCAACACCCCTCGGAGGCGCAGCACATGGTGGCCCATGTGCTCGGTGTACCGTCCAACGCAGTTGTGGTGAACGTGCGCCGCATGGGTGGCGGATTCGGTGGCAAGGAAAGCCAGATGAACCTCTTTTGCGTTGTCGCCGCCTTGGCCGCAAAGAAGTGGAACCGCGCCGTCAAAATCCGTCCCGACCGCGATCAAGACATGACCGCGACGGGAAAGCGACATGATTTCGTGATCGATTATGATGTGGCCTTTGACGGGACAGGTCGGATTCTGGCCGTTGAAGGCGATTTTGCGGCGCGCTGCGGATTCTCGGCGGATCTCTCGGGGCCCGTGACGGACCGGGCGCTGTTTCATGCCGACAACGCCTATTTCTATCCGAATGTGCGCCTTCAGAGTCATCCAATGAAAACCAACACCGTGTCCAATACCGCATTCCGCGGTTTTGGTGGGCCGCAGGGCGTGATCGCTGCCGAACGGATGATCGAAGAGATCGCCTATGCCCTTGGTCAGGACCCTCTCGATATCCGCAAGGCGAATTTCTATGGCCCTGACGGCCGCGACGTCACGCCCTATCACCAGACGGTCGAAGACAACATCCTCGAGCGACTGGTCAGCGAATTGGAACAAGGCGCGGAGTATCGCCGGAGGCGGCAGGACATCCTCGCCTTCAACCGCACCTCTCCGGTCCTGAAAAAAGGCATCGCGCTCACTCCGGTCAAGTTCGGCATTTCCTTCACTGCGACCTGGTACAATCAGGCCGGTGCCCTCGTGCATGTCTACAATGATGGCTCGATCCACCTCAATCACGGTGGAACCGAGATGGGGCAGGGGCTCAACACCAAGGTCGCGCAAGTGGTTGCCGAGGCTTTTCAGGTCGATTTCGAACGGATCAAGATAACACGCACCACCACCGAGAAAGTACCCAACACCTCCGCCACGGCAGCGTCCAGCGGCTCGGACCTGAACGGAATGGCGGCCCTCGATGCGGTGGAACAGATCAAGGCCCGTCTTATCCACTTTGCTGCCGAGAAATGGGATGTGGCCGCCGATTCGGTGGTGTTCAAGCCGAACGAAGTGCATGTCGGGCGAGAGGTCATGAGCTTTGACGCCTTCATCCGGCAGGCTTATATGGCGCGAGTGCAGCTCTCGGCAGCCGGATTTTACAAGACGCCAAAGATCCACTGGGACCGCGCCAGGGGTCAGGGGCGGCCGTTCTATTATTTCGCCTATGGCGCGGCCTGTTCCGAGGTGGTTATCGACACCCTGACCGGCGAATACCGCGTCGAGCGGAGCGATATCTTGCACGATGTAGGCCTCTCGCTGAACCCGGCTCTCGACAAAGGGCAGGTTGAGGGCGCGTTCATTCAGGGCATGGGATGGCTCACCACAGAGGAATTGTGGTGGGATGATGCCGGGCGTTTGCGTACCCATGCGCCCTCGACCTATAAGATTCCGCTGGCGTCGGACCGGCCACGTATCTTCAACGTCAAGCTCGCCGATTGGTCCGAGAACCGAGAACTGACAATCAAGCGCTCCAAGGCCGTAGGAGAGCCGCCTTTCATGCTGGGGATCTCGGTGTTCGAGGCCCTGTCGATGGCGGTGGCCTCAGTGACAGACTATCGTGAGTGTCCGCGCCTTGATGCCCCGGCGACGCCCGAACGCATCCTGATGGCGGTCGCGCGCCTACAAGGGGGGTGCTAAGCCATGGCCGCTTCCGCCCCTTCGCTGCGTGCATTTTTCGCCGCTCACGTCTCGGTCATCCGGGTTGTTCTGACACGGGTGCGCGGCTCGTCCCCTCGGAATGAGGGAACCGAGATGTTTGTCGCCGCCAATGCACTCTGGGGCACCATTGGCGGCGGGCAGCTGGAGTTTCGCGCCATCGACGCGGCCCGCGCGATGCTGCGCGAAGATGTCCTGACCAAGGCACTCGATCTGCCTCTTGGTCCCGAGATCGGGCAATGTTGCGGCGGGCGTGTCGAGCTTGGGCTCAACCGCATGCGGCTCTCTGATAAGCGCGCCGCCGAGGAGCGGGTAACTCAGCGTGATGCAGCACTCCCACATGTCTATGTTTTGGGCGCCGGCCATGTCGGACGGGCGCTGGCCAACCAATTTCAGCACTTGCCGGTGCGCTGCCTGCTCATCGACACGCGCCCCGACGAGATAGCGCTCTGCACTGCAGCGGTGGAGATGCAAGTGAGTGTTCTGCCTGAAGCCGCGATTGCCACCGCGCCAGCGGGAAGCGCCTATATCGTTCTGACCCATGATCACGGCCTTGATTTCCTGCTGACAGCCGCAGCGCTGAGCCGGGGCGATGCAGCCTATATCGGCATGATCGGCTCAGCCAGCAAGCGCGCCAAGTTTGGGAAATGGGCGCAGCGGCAGTGTGACGGACAACCCATCGACGATCTGAATTGCCCCATCGGGGCACGCGGTAGCCGCGACAAGCGGCCCAGCGTCATCGCCGCCTTCGTGGTGGCCGAGGTGATGGCTGAATTGACCTCTGACACTGCCGCGATCGCCCCCGCCGGGGCCAAGGATGTGCCCCATTTGGGGCACAAGGACGACCGGGAGGGGAAATTGGCCTGACAGTCGTCAGGCTGGGCCGGTCCTATCAGAGGAGGAGACCGTCATGGACGGGAGGAGTTACAACTACAAGCTGTTCACGAGCAGCGATTTTAGTGCCTTCTGGGCACTTTTTACCGACAATCTCGTCAACCTGCTGATCCTGTCTGGGATCTGTCAGTTCGTGTTCCAGATGCCCGCAGAGATCGTCTTTGGACGGATCGTGCCCGGCGCGGCAATCGCCATTCTGGCCGGCGTTGCGGTGTACACCTGGCTCGCAAAATGGACGGCTCAGAAACAGCAAAAGGATGTCACCGCGCTGCCTTACGGCATCTCGACGCCGGTCATGTTCGTCTATCTCTTTGGCGTGATCGGGCCGATCTATTGGGCCACGCAGGATCCACTGCTGGCTTGGCAAGTCGGAATCGGGGCGGGCTTCATGGGAGGTATCGTTGCGGCAATGGGGGCCATTGTCGGCCCGTTTCTCAAGCGGATCACCCCACGTGCCGGAATGCTTGGCACGCTTTGCGGCATTGCGCTGGTGTTCATCGGCTCCGTGCCGCTGGCCGAGATTTTCGAGCATCCGGTGATCGGCTTTGCCGCGCTCTTGTTCATCCTCTGGGGGTTGATCGGGCGCTTTCGCTTGCCGGGCAACGTCCCCGCGGGTCTGGTGGCCATTGGTGTCGGCACCGTAATCGGGATTTTCTTGGGCGAGTCCCGCATTGACCTGAGCGGTGTGGGTTTTTACCCGCCTTTGCCCTATTTCGGCGACCTGATCGTCGGGGTACAGTATCTCTTCGCCAATCCCGAGTTGTTCCTCGTACTGATCCCGGTGCAGATCTACAATTTCATCGAGACGATGAACAACGTTGAATCCGCCGAAGCCGCCGGAGACAGCTATCCGGTTGGGCTCTGTCAGATCACAGATGGCGTGGGTACGATGATCGGTGCGGTGTTCGGCTCGCCGTTTCCGACCACGGTCTATATCGGCCATCCCGCGTACAAGCGTCTCGACGCCCATGCCGGGTATATCGTCGGCGTGGCCTTCGTCATTGGGGCTGCGGCGTTTCTTGGCTTTCTCTCTTTTCTCGCGGCGTTGATCCCGCTTGCTGCTGCCGCGCCTGTGCTGGTCTTTGTTTCGGTGAGCCTGATCACCAACACGGCCTGGGCGGTCAAGCCCATGCATATGGCGGCAGTGACCTTTGCAATCCTGCCGCATATTTCTGGCTTCCTGGTCGTGAAATGGGGCTCGCTCATGAACGCGCTGCGCAGCACCGGAGTCGAGGGCCTGCCCGCGCTGGGCGACGAGAACCTCACCGCCGCGATGCTCATGGAGGGGGCGCATTTCGAGGGTCATCTGGCGCTCAGCCAAGGGGCGATCATCACCGGTTTGGTCTGGGGGGCCATCGTGGCAGACGTGATTGATGCGCGCTTTCGGATGGCTGGAGCGTTTGCCATCGCGGCTGCGGCGCTCAGTTCTGTCGGGGTGATCCATTCTCACACCCTGCAAATGCCACAGCTTGACGGGATCACGACGGGCTATCTGATCATCGGCGCGTTCCTCTCCATCTACCCGGCGCTCGCGCCCAAAGAGGATTTGCTACATCGGATCATCGTCCCCGATGAGCCTGACATGATCGACCACGACACGCCAGCACGACAGGCGTGACCCAGAGCGGGGTGCGGCCGTTTGGCCGCCCCCATAACCTTCCTTCGCATAATGAGACCTGCCATGACAAAAACCTTGCTTCGCGGCCGCCTGTTGACCTTCCACCGCGCGCCGCAAAGCGCCGACGATGACCGGGCCTATACCTATCTCGAGGATGCGGGATTGCTGATTGAGGACGGCTTCATCAAGCAGATGGGCCAGTTCACCGAAGTGAGGGCACAGTCCGAGGGTGTGCCGGTGATAGATCACCGCCCGCATCTGATGATGGCTGGGTTCATTGACCTGCATATCCATTTTCCGCAGATTCAGGTGATCGCCTCTTGGGGTGCGCAACTTCTGGACTGGCTCAACAATTACACTTTCCCGGAAGAAACCCGTTTCGCCTCTGGCGCGCATAGCGATGCCATGGCGGCGGCGTTCTTTGACCAGGTGATCACCCATGGCACCACCACCGCTGTCGCCTTCTGCTCGGTGCACAAAACCTCGGCAGAGGCGTTCTTCGCCGAAGCCACGCGGCGCAACATGCGGATGCTTGGCGGCAAGGTTCTGATGGATCGCAATGCGCCTGACGGGCTGCGCGACACGCCGCAAAGCGGCTATGACGACAGCAAGGCGCTGATCACCGACTGGCATGGCAAGGGCCGGAATGGCTATGTGCTTTCACCGCGCTTCGCGATCACGTCGACGCCGGAGCAGATGGAGATGGCGCAGGTACTCGCGCGCGAAAATCCAGACTGCCATATTCAGACCCATCTTTCCGAGAACAAGGACGAAATCGCCTATACCGCACAGCTCTATCCAAACGCCCGCGACTATCTAGACGTGTATGGGTCGTTCGGCCTGCTCGGACCTAAGACGCTGCTTGGCCACGCGATCCACCTTGAGGAGCGCGAAATCGCATCCCTCGCAGAGACCGGGGCGCATCCGATCTTCTGTCCAACCTCGAACCTGTTTCTGGGCAGTGGGCTCTTTGACGATGCGGGACTCCGCGCGCGCGGAATCACGAACGGGATCGCCACCGATGTCGGTGCCGGGACCAGCTATTCCATGCTTCAGACTCTCAACGAAGGCTACAAGGTGTTGCAATTGCGGGGGCATGCGCTGCATCCACTTCAGGCCTTTCACTGGATCACCCGGGGCAATGCCTGCGTGCTCGGGCTGGAAGACAGGATTGGGACGCTGGAACCGGGAACAGAGGCAGATATCGTCGTGTTGAACGCACGAAGCACATCGGCCATGGCTCTGCGCATGGACCGCGCAGACACCCTTGCAGAGGAACTCTTCGTGTTACAGATGATGGGAGACGACCGCGCCGTCGAGGAGGTCTATATCGCCGGAGTTGCCGCCAAATCGGTTCTGGAAACCGCAGCCGAACAACGGCTGTCGCGCTGGCATCGAAGGCTTCCGCAGCATTCGCAAGGGACAGTTCGGGAACGTCAGACCTTGCCCTCGAACTCCTTGTGGACCAGCTTGGCATCACAATAGGGGCACTCGACAAACCCCGTCTCATGCGGGATTTGCAGCCAGACGCGGGGATGGCCCAGCGCGCCCTCACCCCCGTCGCAAGCGACACGATGACTGTCAACAATGCGGGTTTCCGGGGCTTGCGTGACCATCGAGGCGTTTCCTTTTGCCGTGCTTTCCACTAGGTCCGAATATGAGTGAACACGAGCCAAGGGGCAAGAGCAGCATGGCGGCAAATGCCATTGAAATCCGCGGACTGACAAAGATCTACGGCGGCAGTCGCAATAGCCCAGAGAAACTGGCTCTCAAGGGGATTGATCTCGATATCCCTCAGGGGTCTGTCTTTGGTCTCTTGGGGCCAAATGGTGCGGGCAAATCGACGCTGATCAACATTCTGGCAGGGCTTGTGGTCAAGACTGCCGGTCAGGTGACGATCTGGGGATTTGATCAGGACCGCAACCCCCGTCAGAGCCGCGCCTCTATTGGGGTGATGCCGCAGGAATTGAACCTTGATCCCTTCTTTACCCCGCGCGGCGCGCTCGAAGTGCAGGCGGGGCTTTACGGCGTCCCCCGCCGCGAGCGGCGCAGCGACGAGATTTTACGATTGGTTGGGCTGGAAGATAAGGCCGAAGCCTATGCCCGTACCCTCTCAGGCGGCATGCGCCGTCGGCTGCTTCTGGGCAAGGCGCTGGTGCATCATCCACATATTCTTGTTCTCGACGAACCAACCGCAGGCGTAGACATCGAACTGCGACAGATGTTGTGGGAGAATGTCCGGCAACTGAACCGGCAGGGAATGACGATCATCCTGACCACGCATTACCTCGAAGAGGCCGAGGAAATGTGTGACGAAATCGCCATTATCAATCTCGGAGAGGTGGTAGCACGCGACAGCACCGCCAATCTCTTGGGCAGGCTCGATCACAAAACGATGATCATTCAACCCGACAAGCCGCTTGCAACCCTGCCGCATGCTGAGGGTCTGACGGTCACGAAACGTGGCGATGGTGCGCTGGTGATCACCTATAAATCCGGTGCCACCTCCGCCGAAGAGGTGCTCGCTGCCGTTCATGCCGCCGGTATCAGCATTCGCGATGTGAAAACCGAACAGGCGGATCTACAGGATGTTTTCCTGGAGCTGACGCGGAGCCGCTAATCCTCCCTGCCCCAGCCTTCGGACTGCATTTCCCGCATTCGGCTGGCGGTGCGCTCGAACTCGAAGGAGCCTTCTCCCTCGATATAGAGATATTCCGGCACCGCCGCCGCCGAACAGATCAGCCGCACGCGAGCCTCATACAGAGAGTCGATCAATGTGACAAAGCGCTTGGCTTCGTTGAAATTGCTGCGCCCCATTTGCGGGATATTCTCTAGGATCAATACCCGCGTCGCCGCGGCCAAAGCCAGATAATCCGCCGGACCCAGAGGATTGCCGCAGAGATCATAGAATGTGGCCCGCGCCACGCCATTGTGAAACGCCGGAATTTCCACCGCCCGTTTGTTGACGATGATCGTATGTGGCCTGCCGCGCGCCCCTGTCAGATCCTGCCAAATCGTCTCTATCTCAGCCCGACTCTCTGAATTGATCGGGCTAAAGTAGCTTGGGCTGCCTGTCAGGCGATCTTGCCGGTAATCAGTGGGGCTGACCATTTCGTGAATGACCATCCGCTCTTTCAACAGGTCGATAAACGGTAGAAACAGCTGTCGGTTGAGCCCGTTTTTGTAAAGATCGTCGGGCAGGCGGTTTGAGGTTGTGACCACCACAACGCCTGCCGCAAACAGAGCCTCAAAGAGTCGCCCCACGATCATCGCATCGGTGATGTCAGTGATCTGCATTTCATCAAACGCCAATAGGCGGACCGATTTGGCAACATCAGCCGCCACCGGGGCCAGCGCATCCTGCTCATTCCGGGCCCGCGCAGCATGCAGTCCTGCATGGATTTCCTGCATGAAGGCGTGAAAATGCACGCGCCTGCTCGGCACCTCCAGCGTTTCAACAAAGAGGTCCATCAGCATGGATTTCCCACGCCCAACTCCGCCCCAGATATAGAGGCCCTTGGGTGGCTCTGCCGAACGGCGAAACCAGCCCTTCCTCGGCAACTCGGCCACGGCGACACGCATCCGCTCAAATTCGGGCAAAAGTGCCTCTTGCGCCGGATCACGGGTCAATGTGCCATCAGCCACGAGGCGGGCGTAGAGATCAGGCAGGGATTCCATCAACCTACCGTGCGATGCGGGCAAGCTTCTGCATCACGCCCACAAGCTCGGCACTGATCCCCGGCTCTGACAGGGCATGCCCCGCCACCGGGATCATCCGCAAATCAGACTTTGGCCAGCGCTCGGCCAATCTATGCGCCGTCACAGGCGGACAGATCATATCATAGCGCCCCTGCACGATCGTGCCGGGAATGTGTCCTATCCGACCCATCCGGTCTAGGATCTGCCCATCGTAATCCAGAAATCCGCGATGCGTGAAATAGTGATTCTCGAGCCGGGCAAAGGCGCGCGCATAATCGGCGGGGCTGTCACCACCGACGCCTGTAGAATGCACAGTTGCCAAGGCGTTCTCCCATGCGGACCATGCCTTGGCAAAAGCGACCTCTTCACTGAGATTACCAGAAAAAAGACGCCGATGATATGCGGCGATCAGGTCATCCCGTTCCTCTTCCGGGATCAACTCCACGAACCGCGCCCAGGTTTCAGGCCAGAATGATCCGGCACCGCCCCCGTAAAACCAGTGCAATTCAGCCTCGGTCATTGTGAACACACCGCGCAGAACCAGATGCAAGACCCGATCAGGATGGCTCTGCCCATAGATAAGGGCCAGCGTCGCCCCCCAACTTCCGCCAAAGACAATCCATCGCTCGATACCGAGCTTCGCGCGAATATGCTCTATATCGGCCACCAGATGCCAGGTTGTATTTGCCTCGACACTGGCATGCGGGCGCGACCGACCACAGCCGCGTTGATCGAACAGGATGATCCGATAGACCGCCGGATCAAAGTAACGCCGCATCGCCGGGCTGCACCCGCCCCCCGGCCCACCATGCAGCACGATCACCGGAAGGCCATCGGGGCGGCCCGATTGCTCCATATAGACGCTGTGCCCATCTCCCACATCCAGCATTTGCCGGTCAAAGGGCTCGACCGGGGGATGAAGATATTGCACTGCGCTCTTTTGGCCTGAGAATTTGTCCATGGATGTCCTATATAAGCCGCGAGACCAAAAGAGCATATGGAGAGCAGAATGCAAGCCGCTCAGAGCACGATTGATCCCACCGAGGTTGCCAAGTTCGAGGCGATGGCCGCTGAATGGTGGGACCCGAACGGGAAATTCAAGCCCCTGCACATGCTCAACCCCTGTCGCCTAGATTATATCACCGCCCAGATCGCGGCGGAATTCGAACGTGACTTGCGCGACAAGGCACCCTTCGCCGGGCTACGCCTGCTCGATATTGGCTGCGGTGGCGGCCTCTTGAGCGAGCCGATGGCACGTCTGGGCGCCACCGTGGTCGGCGCCGATGCCGCCCCCCGCAACATTCCCGTCGCCCAGGTCCATGCCGCGCAATCCGGCCTCGACATCGACTATCGCCACACCACGGCCGAGGATCTGGCAGCGGCGGGCGAACAATTCGACACCGTGCTGAACATGGAAGTGGTCGAGCATGTGGCCGATCCGCAGACCTATCTAACGGCCTGCCAGCAGCTTTTAAAGCCGGGCGGGCTGCATATCTGCTCGACCATCAACCGCAACCCCAAAAGCTATGCCATGGCCATCGTTGGGGCCGAATATATTATGCGCTGGCTGCCCAAGGGCACCCATGATTGGACCAAGTTCATCACCCCGGACGAGCTTTTCGATCTCTTGCGCAACGCCGGATTGGAGCCGGTGGACCGCAAGGGCTTCGTGTTCAACCCGATCACTTGGGGCTGGCGTCTCTCGGACAGGGATATGAGCGTCAACTACGTGACCGCGAGCGTCAAGCCCGGTTGATCAGGTTCCTGGCGGCTCCAGCCGCGCCCGCAATTCGCGCAACACCGGCAGGCTGGCGCGCACGCGGTCCTCGCCCAGATCGCGAATCAGGTCTGACACCATCGGGGTGATCGCCGCCATGGCGGCATCGCGCGCCTGACGGCCCGAGGGGCTGATCGCCACCATCTTGCGCCGCGCATCGTCCCAATCGGGGCGGATATGCACATACCCCGCCCATTCCAGTTTAGACAGCGTGTTGGTCATCGCCCCACGCGTCACATGAAAGCTTTTAGCCAACTGCGCCGGGCTGCGCTCGTCGCCAATCCGTGCCAGATGGTTGAGCACCGAGAAATGCGAAATTTCCATGCCCTTGGGCAAAACCCGCGTCAGCCGATTTCGAATCAACTGCTCATTCGTGAGAATCTCGCTAAAGAGCGCCACGGCGAGGGAATTGCTGGTCGTGTCAGTCATTCAGGGCCCGTCAAACGCTCGATCATGGCGCAGCGAAGGCACGCGCCTGCGCGCTTGTGCCACCGCATCGGGGTCAAGATCAACCATCACGATGCTCGGCTCCGTGCCGCCATCGGCCAAAACCTCACCCCAAGGGGCTACAACCAGACTATGACCATGGGTCTGACGCGTTCGGCCGCTTGTAGCGGCATGTGTGCCGGTTTGCGCCGGGGCCAGCACGAAACACCCGGTTTCAATTGCGCGGGCGCGCAACAGCACCTCCCAATGCGCGGCCCCGGTGACATGGGAAAACGCCGCTGGAACCGTGAGAATAGTCGCGCCCGCCTGTGCCAAACGGCGATGCAGGTGCGGAAAGCGAATGTCGTAACAGATCGTCAGGCCCAGCTTGCCCAGCCGCATATCGGCCAGAACCGCGCGGTCACCGGGGCGGAACCCATCCGATTCGCGATAGGTCTCCTCGGGGCTGACATCCACATCGAACATGTGAATCTTGTCATAGCGCGCGACAATGCCGCCGTCCGGTCCGATCAGAAAGGAGCGGTTGGCAAAGCGCCCATCAGGATCGTCGGTCTTGAGCGCGAGGGACCCAATCAAGAGCCAGACACCGGCCTCAGCCGCGCGCGAGCGGAGGACCGCCAGCGTCGGATCGCTCTCTTCCGGATGCAGCACGGATTTCTGATGCGCGCGGCTGCCCGAGACACAATTCGTGACCTCTGGCGTCAGAATAAATGTGGCACCATCCGCAATTGCCGCATCCATCATCGCCCGCGTGATCGCCAGATTTGCCTCTGGATCATCGCTGCTGTTGAGCTGAAGAAGGGCCGTGCGCATCATCCTCACCCGCGCAGAAGCACATCAAGCTTGCCCGCCTGATCCAGCGCATAGAGCTCATCACAGCCCCCGACATGGGTGCTGCCAATGAAGATCTGCGGCACGGTATGCCGCCCGTTTGCCCGTTTCAACATCTCGGATTTGCGCGCAGGCTGAGCCAAAACATTGATCTCAGAAAAGTTCACGCCCTTCTTTTGCAAGAGGCGTTTGGCAGAATGACAAAAGCCGCAGAGCGGCGACGTGTAGATTTCGACTGGTTGCATGGTTGGGTATCCCGTTTCGCTTTGTCGCGAACTTAGGCATCCTTGGCCGCGCGCGCCAGTGTCAGAATGCTCACTTCCCCGGCACCTGCGGAAAAACAGGCCTGTGCAGCGACGGAGAGCGTCGCGCCAGAGGTCATCACATCGTCAACAATCAGAATGAAACGACCTGCCATTCGCGCCCGATGTCTTGGATGCACGCGGATCACATCCGCGAGCATGGCATGCCGCGCCTCGACGCTCATTCCTTTGAGGGTTTGCGTGCGCTTGGGACGAATCAACAGATCAGGACAACAGGACAACCCGGTCTCACGCGCGACGGCCTGCGCGAGCAGCGCGGATTGATTGAACCGCCGCGACAGCATCCGCATCCAATGTAGCGGTATGGGCGCAATCAGCGTATCGGGTCGTAACAGGGGCTGCGCTGCCCGCGCCATCCATTTTGCCGCCGGACGTACCACGTCGTGCCGGTCTCCATGTTTGAGCATCAAGACCAGTTTACGCCCATTCTCGTGATAGCGCATCGCCGCGCGGCCCTGTGACCATGGTCGCGCGATGCGCAGACACTCGTCGCAATGCTCGGCTCCTGCATGCACCTCACCGGGCAGAGGCACACCGCAGGTGTCGCAGACAAGACCAGAAATAAACGGCGTATCGCGCCAGCACGGACCGCAAAGGCCAAAGTCGCTCTCCACCACCGCCCCGCAGAGCGTACAGCGCGGCGGATAGATCATGTGAACCGCCGTTTGAAAAGCCGCTGTCAGCACTCTATTCTCGTCCTCATGACCCAAACGCCCCTGACCGACCGCACCGCCCTGAACAAGAACCGCCAGCGCGCTCTGTGCGCGCCGGTTCTGTTCCTGCATGAGATCGCCGCCGCTGAGGTCGAGGATCGCCTGAGTGTGGTTAACAAATCCTTTACCGCGCCCGCCGTGGTGACGGGTTTTCCGCAATTCTGGCACTCCCGTATGCCAGAAGCGCACATCGTATCCGATGACGAGGTGCTGACACTTGACCCCGGCGCGCATGATCTGGTCGTTCACGCGCTCTGCCTGCACTGGGCGAATGACCCCGTGGGCCAACTCATTCAGGCTCGACGCGCCTTGCGCCCTGATGGCCTGCTCCTCGTGGCGCTCTTTGGCGGTGCCACGCTCAGCGAATTGCGCAGCGCACTGGCACAGGCTGAGGCAGAGATCAGCGGCGGCCTCTCGCCCCGCGTCCTGCCCATGGCCGAGATTCGCGATCTGGGCGGACTGATGCAGCGCGCAGGCCTCACCCTGCCGGTGGCCGATACCCTGCCCCTCACCACCAGCTACGCCAACCCTATGGCTCTCATGCGCGAACTCAGAGGCATGGGTGAGAGCAACGCAATGAGCGCACGACGCAAGACGCTCTCGCGCCGCAACGTGCTGCTCCGTGCCTGCGACATATATGCACAAGCCTTTGGCACGGCCGACGGGCGCATCCCCGCCACCTTCGAGATGATTTTCCTCACAGGTTGGGCCCCAGACGCCAGTCAGCCCCAACCCTTGCGCCCCGGATCAGCCAGCGCGCGGCTGGCGGATGCGCTGGGCGCGGTCGAGAGACCCCTGAAAGATTGACCTTTCAAGCACAGCCTATATGTCACCTCTGACTAAGAGGTTACAGGAATGACCCACGCCATGCTCGATGCCAGCCAAAATGCCGCCCGCCCCGAACAAGCCGCTGCCGATCACCCCAAGGTGCCGCGCGCGAAAACCGGCGTGCTCCTGGCCAATCTTGGCACGCCCGATCATTACACCTACTGGCCGATGCGCCGCTACCTCAACGAATTCCTGTCCGACCGCCGGGTGATCGACTATAGCCCGTGGAAATGGCAGCCACTCCTGCAGCTCATCATCCTGACCAAGCGGCCCTTTACCAGCGGGCATGCCTACAAATCCATCTGGAATGAGGAAAAGGGCGAAAGCCCCCTGATGACCATCACCCGCGACCAGACCGCCAAGATGGCAGCGTCGATGCAAGAGCGCTATGGCGATCAGGTCATGGTCGATTTCTGCATGCGCTACGGCAATCCCTCGACCAAATCCAAGGTACGCCAGATGGTCGAGGCGGGCTGCACCCGCATCCTCTTCTTCCCGCTCTATCCGCATTACGCCGGTGCCACGTCCGCCACCGCGAATGACCAGTTCTTTCGCGCTCTGATGGATGAGACATGGCAGCCCATCGCCCGCGTGGTCGAGCCCTATTTCCAGAACCCGCTTTATATCGAGGCGCTCGCGCAATCGGTCGAGCGCGCCTATGCCGCGGCCGAACAGCGCCCTGAAATCCTTGTCGTGTCCTATCACGGCATGCCGAAACGCTATCTGATGCAGGGCGACCCCTACCATTGTCAGTGCCAGAAAACCACGCGCCTGCTCAAGGAGCGGCTCGGCTGGACCGACACCGAAATAACGACCACATTCCAATCGGTCTTTGGCCCCGAGGAATGGCTCAAGCCCTATACTGTGGATGAGGTCGCGCGACTGGCCCGCGAAGACGGCAAGAAACGCATCGCCGTCATGGCCCCCGCCTTTTCCGCCGATTGCATTGAAACGCTGGAAGAGATCAACGAGGAAATTCGCGAAAGTTTCGAAGAGGCCGGCGGCGAGAAATTCACCTATATCCCCTGCCTCAATGATGACGACGCCCATATCCGGGCTCTGTCGTCGATCGTCGAGTCGAACCTGAAGGGCTGGCTCGACTGATAACGCCGCGTCCTGCAAACAAAAAAGGCAGCGGTTTCCCACTGCCTCTTTCATGTAGTGCAGGTGCCGGATTAGTCAGCAGCGATAACCGCAGCAACAATTGCCAGCAGAACCAGCGGAACCCACACGCCAGCGGCGGACGAGCTTGCATTGGTTTCTTCAACAACAACCGGTGCCTCAATGACGGGCTCGGACAGGTTACCTGCAAAAGCGGTCGAAGCGGCAGCGCTCAGGGCAGCCGCGAGAACGAGTTTCTTCATGATTATCCTCCAGATATTGGCCTGACGTTGCATAGCGCAACGGCAAGCACCCAAGACTTAACCTCGTAGATTTTTCTAATCAGCAAACATGGTCAAATGCAAATGTATCTTGCGGAGGATACTGCAAGAAGCCCTTAAATCTCGTCAAATTAGCAACACTTGCGTGCCAACTTTGGTCAAACTGAACAACTCGGCGATGTGTTCATTGTAGAGACCCACACAGCCATTAGATGACCTGCGCCCGATTTTGCGAGTGTCATGCGTGCCATGGATGCGGTAATAGGTCCAGCTGAGGTAAAGGGCGTGGGTTCCCAACGGGTTATCTGGTCCCGGCGGCACAAACGCAGGCCATTCCGGATTGCGCTGGAGCATGGATGGCGTCGGACGCCAACTTGGCCCCTCGACTTTGCGAACCACTGCGGTCCGGCCGCGCCGTGTCAAATCTTCCGTCAGCGGTACGGATGAGGGATAAAGCTTGTAGACCGATTGATCCGCACTCCAGAAATGCACAGCGCGCGAATCGATATCGACCAGAATCGCACCATTGTTGAGACTCGAGAAATACGGTCGCCAATCGAGCATCCTGAAGCCCGAAATATTGCGACGTTGCGTTTGCTCGATATCGCGCTCCATCTCGACAGTACCGTCACTATCAACGCTCTGCGCGAGGGCTGGCGCACCCATCAATGCTGCGGCACCCGTCAGAAACGTACGCCGATTCCAAGAAATGCGAGAGTTTGAGGCCATTTGCGTATCTCCACCCGGTCATAGCAGTCATCGACTCAATATATGGCGCGAAGGACGCAGTCGCAAATCAAACAACACCCCTAAGGCAATCTAGCGCGCATGTGGGTTTGAATCGCAACGCAAGCCGGGCTAAAGCGAATGTTGAAACAAATATCAGGTGGTTCTCGATCATGGCGCGTCTCTATATTCTACTGGTGTCGGCTCTTTTGGCTCTTTCGGCCTGCGCCGCGCCTCCGGCACCGCCGCAAATAGGCTCTGACGGAAAGCCGCTGCCGCGGGTCTACCGAATCAGCGCCGGCCAAACCTCTGAAATTCAGTTCCGCATGCTCGATTCGGTGAATTCCCTGCGTCAGGCCTCGGGCCAACCGCCTCTCACACTCGATTCGTCCCTCACCGCTGCCGCCGCGACTCATTCCCGCGACATGTCAGTCCAGAACCGGCCATGGCATTTCGGCTCTGACGGATCGTCGCCGATCGACCGTATTCGCCGCGTCGGCTATTCTGGAAATCTGGTGGGCGAAACCATATCGGAAACCTACGAGACCGAACTTCAGACCCTCGCCGCATGGATGGAAGAAGAGGGAACGCGCCGCGTGATCCTGTCCCCCGACGCGCGCAAGATGGGGTTCTCATGGCTTCAGGAACGGGGCGGCAAGATTTGGTGGACGATGATTTTGGGAAGCTGATCACGCAGTCAGCGTGATCGGCGTCCCGTCGCGAACCATTGCATAGACATCTTCCATCTCTCGGTTCTTGACCGAGATACAGCCTGCTGTCCAATCCCGGCTGAGAACGGCAAGAGCATTCGGTTCGCCGTGGATAAAGATATCCCCACCCGGCGTTTCGCCCATCGCTTCGGCATAGGCAATATCCGCCTCGTTCGGATAGGAAATCCCCAGCGACAGATGGAACGAGCTGTTCGGGTTGCGTCGGTCGATGAAATACTCGCCCTCGGGCGTGCGGCCATCACCCTCGAATTGTTTGTGTCCCGCAGGGGCAAACCCAAGATCGACCTTGTATCGCTTGAGGAGCTTGTTGTGATGCAACAGATACATCTCGCGCTCACCCTTGTTGACGATGACTCGCGTCACCTCAGGGCCACGGTAGCTCCGGAATTTGGAATTTGTGCCGCAGGCGGACAGAGCACATAGCCCCGCCATCACCACAAAGCGCCTCTTCAGTTTCATTGTTTTTGATCCGCTTACTGCTCGCGACTCTTTTACCTCAAACCAATGCCCTTGCGGTAGAGAATTTTCACGATTCACGCGATATTCAGCCTGAATCCCGCGACCAGTTCCACATGTGACGACCACCTGAATTGGTCCACCACCCGCACCGGGCCCATCTTGTAGCCCGCCGCCAGGAGAACCCGCGCATCGCGGGCAAATGTCACCGGATTACAGGACACATAGGCCAGACACCGCAAGCGTGATTTGGCGATTTCCGAAATCTGCGCTTCGGCCCCGGCGCGAGGCGGATCAATCACCGCCGCGTCGAACCGCGATAACTCATCCGGCAAGAGCGGGCGACGAAAGAGATCCCTTGCCTCGGTGCTCAGCGGGTAGAGCCCGTCGACCCCACGTCGTCCGGCATCAAGCGCCGCAAGCATAGCCGCATCACCCTCGACCGCATGCACCTGCGCACGCTGCGCGATCGGCAAGGCAAAGGTGCCACAGCCGGAAAAGAGATCAACAATCCGGCGCGCGCCCGCTAGAATCGTCTCTGTTTCTGCCAAAAGCGCCGCTTCTCCCTCTGCGGTCGCTTGCAGGAACGCGCCGGACGGCGGCACCACGCGCGCGGCGCCAAACATCTGTTCCGGAGTACGGCGGGTCACCACAACCTCATCACCCCAGGCCAATCTTGCCAAATCGTGCCGCTCCGCCAGTGACGCCAGCGCGATCCTTAGCGGCCCATCTAACGGCTTGCCATCCATGACCGCCACGTCAAGCCCGGCGCGTGACTGCGTGACACTGACCGCCAACACAGCCTTTCGGCTCGTCCCGATCTCGGCCAGATCAGAGGCCACCACCAAACCGCGAATCACATCGGGATGGAGCAGACGACAGTCGGGAACCTCGATGATCACATCACTGCCACGCGCATGAAACCCCGCCATCGCACCCTTTTTCGTGCGCTTTGCGGCAAATGTCGCCCGACGCCGTGACTGCGGTGGCGACACATGGATTGGCAGGAATTCGGGCGTGATCCCATGCGCACTCAGCGCCGAGCGCACAAGGTCTTGCTTCCAGTCGGCGACAAACCCGTCCGAGCCATGCTGCACCTGACAGCCACCGCAGGACCGAAAATGGCGACAGGGGGCCGTTACCCTGTCCGCCGACGGCGTCACGATCCGCACTTCGGTCAAGGTCTGCCCCACCAGCGTGCCAGACACCCGCTCACCAGGCAGCGTCAACGGTGCAAAGACTGGGCCTTCGGCGATGCCGTCACCCTGATGGCCCAGCCGTATGATGTCATGCTCGCTCATACCTGCGGCTTTAGCCTGCAAATCGGCCATACGAAAGCCCACTCAGAGCAGATCATCACGGCTGAGGGCAAACCGCGAGTCGATCCAGCGTCTCTCCAACGCGTGCAATCGTGCGCCAAGCGCCGGACCTGAATAGTCCGGCATAAGATCTGTCGCCGCGACCGGGAACCGTGCCGCTGCCCCCATTTTAAGGTCCTCGGCGGTCTCAGGGCTCACCAATGTCTCCAGCCAAGCACCGCGCAACAGCAGAATCGCCTGGCCTTCCTCGACCCCATACCGATAGCCCAGTTCTGCAGCCTGCATCTGCCCTGCAGCCTTCTCTTGCAAATGTGCCAACCGCCTTGTGTCCGATTTCGACAAACGCAACCGCTCCGCCACCGACTCGCCCCCCAGCGCGGCAAGGCGCAAGATCGCATCAGGGGCCATGTTAGTCTCTGTTTCCTGATGAACCAATAGCGCCAACGGGCGCGCATCCGCCCCGGGCAGGACCGCATTGAGCACCCCAGCCGCCTGCATCGCCGCCACCGACCGCGCCGGATCAGGTGCGCCCAAGAGCTTGCACATCTCGGCTCCCACTCGCTCTCGCGACAATCGCGCCAACCCATCCAGATTAGCCGCGCAGGCCGCTAGCCCGTCAGCGTCAAGGCCGCCCTCAGGGTCGCCATACCAGGCATGAAACCGGAAAAACCGCAGAATCCGCAAATAATCCTCGCGAATCCGTTGATCGGCATCCTCGATGAACCGCACCCGGCGCGCGCGCAGATCCTCTAGTCCCGCAAGCGGGTCGATCACAGTGCCATCCGCCTGCGCGTAGAGCGCGTTCATGGTAAAATCGCGCCGCCGCGCATCGCTGTGAATATCCATGGAAAAGGCCACCACCGCATGACGGCCAAATGTCTCCACGTCCTCGCGGAAGGTCGTCACCTCATGCGGAATGTGGCTCGATACCACCGTAATCGTACCATGCTCGATGCCTGTCGGCACCGGTTTCAGCCCCGCCGCCGCGGCCAGGTCCATCACCACCTCTGGCCGCGCGTCGGTCGCGATGTCTATATCCGCAACCGGCTCACCCAAGAGCGCATTGCGCACGCAGCCCCCGACAAAGAGCGCTTGGTGTCCCGCCCCGCTCAACATGCGACAGACCGCTTGTGTCGCCTCGGCCTCGATCCACGCCCCCGAAACCTTCATTCCGGTCCCGCCAAATCTGCCATGTTGCGTAGGATGCGCGCTGTGGCGCCCCAAATATAATAGGGGCCATAGGGCACCGCATAGTAACGCCGCCAATCTCCACGCCAGCGGCGTTTCTCGACCCTATACCGGCCCAATTCGAGCAAATGCGCCAATGGCACGTCAAACACTTCATCGACCTCGCCCTGCTCGGCGCGGGGCCGAAATGGCCCATGTACCCGTGCTAGAACCGGTGTCACGTCAAACCCGGTCACGGTCTCATGGCGCGGCAAAAACCCCAGAACTTCAACCAATCCACGATCAAGCCCGATCTCTTCCTCCGCCTCGCGCAACGCAGTTGTCGTGATATCAGGATCACCAAGATCCTGTTTGCCGCCCGGAAATGCGATCTGCCCCGGATGATGCCGGAGCTTTGATGACCGCTTGGTGAGGATCACGCGCGTCTCAAATATAGGCACCAACACGGCTGCCGACCGCAACTTGCGCCCCTCTGGCAGAACGACACCTGGGTTCAGATCATAATCCGAAGACGGCGCGCGCTCGGCCCGCAGCGCCAAAAGCACCCGATCGAGCGGGTCAGTCACCGTCCGCTGTCCCATCCTTGGCCTCGAACCCCACTGTCGCAGGGTCCAGCCGGTAATGCGCCCCGCAAAACTGGCAATCTGCGGTCACGATGCCCTCGTCGGTGGTCATCGTGGCGATATCGCGCGCCGAATAGATCGACAGGCTGCTGCGCACCCGCTCTTCGGAACAGGTGCAGCCAAACCGCACCGCTTGCATGTCAAACACCCGCGGCCCTTCTTCGTGAAACAGCCGCACAAGCAATTCCGTTGGCGTGACAGACGGCCCGATCAATTCCAGATCCTCAACCGTATCGAGCAGAACATTGGCGCGATTCCAGTTCTCGGCCTCGTCACCCATCAGGATATCTTCCGCCTGCAAGAGCCCGCCTTCGCCCGATCCGCCACCACTGGCAAAGGGCGACGCCTTGGGCATATGCTGCAGCATCACGCCACCCGCGCGCCAATGCTCCGCCTCGCCTGCCCCGGTGGATTTGCCAAAACTCAACGCGAATCGCGTTGGCAACTGCTCGGATTGGGCAAAATACGCCTCAGCACAATGCCGGAGCGCCTCGCCCGCAATCGGTGTAATCCCTTGGTAGGGCGTGGTGCCCTTACCTTGATCCAGCATTACCGCGAAATAGCCATCGCCCAACTGATCAAATGGGCGCGCATGGCTCAGGCGCTCGCGGTCAAAACTGGCATAGGCGCGCATCCGGGCCGGTTCACCCGGCTCACTCGGGCCATAATAATCGGTGGCGATCATACGCACAGCACCGCGCGTCTGCACCTGCAGGGACAGCTTCCAGCGCAATTGGATCGTCTGACCGATCAACGCGGTCAAAAGCGCCATCTCGGCAATCAACGCCTCGACCTGAGGCGGATAGTCATGCTGTTTCAGGATTCCATCAAGCACCCCGTCCAGACGCACGACGCGGCCACGGATATCGGCGCGGTCTAGCTGAAATGGCAGGATTGTATCATCCCAAGCGATTCTCTGTCCAAGTGTCATGGGCTTTCCTTTGGGGTCTCGACTTGGCATATCGCGACTGTACCGTCAGGACAAGTCAGGCCCGGGAGACACAAAGTGATTAGACGATTCGGAGAGAGGCCAGAACCCGGTATCGCCTACCGTTTGCGACCGGGCGCCTATGCCATCCTGCCCCGTCGCGGGCGGCTGCTCGTCACCCATCAGGCGGACCCGGTGCCAGAGCTGCAATTGCCCGGCGGCGGTATTGACCCGGGAGAATCGCCGCTCCAGGCCCTCCACCGCGAGGTTTTCGAGGAAACCGGCTGGCTGATCGCCCGGCCTCAGAGGCTCGGTGCCTTTCGTCGCTTTACCTATATGCCGGAATACGGGTTCTGGGCCGAAAAACTCTGCATTATCTACCGCGCTCATCCGGTGCGCCGATTGGGCCCCCCCAGCGAGCCGGGGCATCGCCCAGTCTGGATCACACCGCAACAGGCGACGCGCGATCTGGGCAACGCCGGGGATCGGCATTTCGTCAGCCGGGAAACGGGCTGCCTTTGAACTCCAGTAATACGGCGGAAATATCATCGTTAAAGTCACTATCCCCCGCAAACTCTGACAGTTTCCACAAAAGAGATTCGAGAAACGCCATCCCGCGCGTCTGTCGCAGATCCCGCAAGATCCGCGCCAGCCCCTCATCGTGGAGCAGATCACCAGACCGACCAGAGCATTCGATCACCCCGTCGGAATGAATCAGAAGCCTGTCACCCGGCGCCATCATCACTTCGAACTGCTGAAATTCTGCTCCATCAATCAGGCCTACAGGCAAACCACCCGACCCGATAAACTCCACCGTTCCATCCGCACGCTGCAATGCAGGATGCGGATGCCCCGCCTGTGACAGGATCACGCGCCCGGTTTCCAGATCCACATCGGCAAGAACGAGGGTGAAGTAATGCTCGGTCTCCATCTCCGACATGATCAAGCGATTGAGCATTGCAATCGCCTCCGCTGGGGGACGCGCCACGAAACGACCGTCGCGCGTCTTGCGCAGGGCGAGGTTCTGTTCCGGCACCGAGGCCGAGAGATACCCCGCCAACCGCGCCGTCATCAGCGCTGAACTGATACCATGACCCGACACATCAATTCCGTAGAGCCCGATGCGTGTATGCCCAATAGGAAACATGCCAACCAGGTCACCGCCGACATGGCCGGCAGATTGCAGCATCAAGGACACCTCAGCCGTGCCACAATCGCGATAGCGCTCGCTCACCAGCGATTGCTGCAGCTTCTTGGCTTCGACCAGATCACTGTCGAGCGAATCATAGAGCGTCTGTAATTCGTCGAGCGTGGATTTGATCAGCCGGTTCTTCTCGGTTAGCTCGCGCTCCATCCGCAGGATCCGTGCGCCCGCCGAAATTCGCGCGCGCAGTTCCGCGGCATTGACCGGTTTGGTCAGAAAGTCATCTGCCCCGGCATCAAGGCCCAGCGCAACTTCATCCTTGTCACTCTTGGACGTGAGCAGGATGAAATACCCATAGCTATCGCGCGACATCTCTCGGAATCTCTTGCAGAACTCCAGCCCGCTCAACCCCGGCATCATCCAATCACTCATGACGAGATCGGGCGGCTCATCACGGCACAGAATCAGCGCGGCGTCGCCCGAATCGGCTTCCTGCACCTCGAATCCCCAACGTTGCAACGACGCGCTTAAAATCCGCCGTTGCAGGCGGCTGTCATCCACGACGAGCACGCGGCGGATCACCCCGCCGCCCGCATCCGCCTCTGCCGCCTGTTCCATTCGTGATCGCACCCGGGCCACCTTTGTCCTGTCCTGACCCTGTCTAACCGCCCAAAGTTTAACAGCCCCTGAATGTTAAAATTCGCGCGGCTTTCCCGGCGGCATTAAACTTTCCGTAGCTCTTTGGCCGCAGTCTTGCCGCAGGAATCGGAGGCTCAATGATGATCGACTGGAACCGCGTTCAGGATCTGCGCGACGAAATCGGGGCTGATGCCTTTGGCGAGGTGGTGGACCTGTTTCTCGAAGAAGTGGATACCGAAATCGAGAAACTGCGCCACACCGGCCCCAATCTGCACCTCGAAGGGCATTTACACTTTCTCAAGGGCAGCGCCCTCAACCTCGGCTTTGCCGCCTTTTCTGATCTCTGCCACCGGGGCGAACAGTCCGCTGCCGCCGGTCGATACGGCGCGATCAACCTGCCTGAAATTCTGTCATGCTACGCCCACTCAAAATCAGAGTTTCTCTCCGGTCTTGACCGGGTCATCGCCGCCTGAAGCTCAGATCAGAAACTCTGCCAACACCTCATCACGGGTGATATCGCGATACTCAAAGCCAGCAGCATCGAGCCGCGTCAGGATCGGTTCGAAATTTTCGGTCCGTGTCGTCTCGATCCCGATCAGCACAGAACCGAAATTGCGCGCCGATTTCTTGAGATACTCAAACCGCGCAATATCGTCCTCCGGTCCCAATATCTCTAGAAACTCGCGCAGCGCGCCGGGGCGCTGCGGCATCCGCAGGATGAAATACTTCTTCACGCCCGAGAACCGCTGCGCGCGCTCCTTGACCTCCGGCAACCTCTCGAAATCGAAATTGCCGCCCGAGGTGACACAAACCACCGTCTTGCCCCGGATCACGTCTCCCAGATCCTTGAGCGCATCCACCGCCAGCGCCCCCGCAGGCTCGAGCACGATCCCCTCGATATTGAGCATCTCGAGCATCGTGGTGCAGAGCCGGTCCTCTTCGATCACCATGGCCTGCGCCGGGTCCAGATCCGCCAGCCGCGCAAAAGTGCGCGCGCCAATCTGCGCCACCGCCGCCCCATCGGCAAAGGTATTCACATGCCGCAGGCGCACAGGTTCGCCCGCCGCCAGCGCCGCCCCAAGGCACGCGCCCCCGGCCGGTTCCACCAACGTCAGCACGGCCCGCGCGCCGACATAGCTGCGCACCCCCGCCGAGAGCCCGCCACCCCCAACCGGAAGGATTAGACGATCCGGCATGCCGCCCAACTGCGCCTCGATCTCGACCGCAACGCTGGCTTGCCCCTCGATTACGTCCTCATCATCGAACGGCGACAGGAAATGCCCGCCGACCTGCGCGCAATAAGCCTGCGCCGCCGCCAGCGTGTCGTCGAAATAGTCGCCCGTCAGCCGGATCGCCACCGCATCGCCACCAAAGGTCTCGGTCTTGCCGATCTTTTGCTGCGGCGTTGTCACCGGCATGAAAATCACGCCTTTGACCCCGAAATGCCGGCACATATACGCCACGCCCTGCGCATGATTGCCCGCACTGGCACAGACAAACGTCGCTGTGTCCGGCCGCGCCGCCAGAACCTTGCGCATCGCATTGAACGCCCCACGCAGCTTGTAGGACCGCACAGGACTCAGATCCTCGCGCTTGAGCAGGATCTCAGCGCCATAGCGCTCGGACAGGTGATCATTGCGCTGGAGCGGCGTCGGCTCGAACACAGCGCGCATCGCCGCCTCTGCGGCGCGGGCATTTTCCTGAAACTCGGTCATGCCCGCCTCAGTGCCGCAATCGTGCCCCCCTGACAAGGCTCAGAGCGCGCGCTTTTCGATATAATAGCCGTAAAGCGTGGTCAGAATGCTGACATTGATCAAAGCCGAAAGCGCCGTGCCCACCGCCATCAGCACGATACCAATCACCGGAGCCAAGAGCAGCAATCCCAACACAAGCTGAAGCGCGAATTGCGCGGCACCAAGTATGAGAACAAGAATCAGGATCGTGCCACTGCTTCCCCGCGTCGCATCCCACGCCGCACCAAGCCGCAGCGGCTGACCAATGGCCGCAGCAGGCAAGATCACCGAAAGCCGGAAAAACACGATATTGAGCGCCACGATCACCACGATACTCACACTCGTAACAATCAGCGGCACCATCCCGCCAAGGCCCCCAATCACCAGAAAGAGCGGCACCGTCAGGCCCGTCATTACAAGCCCAAGCCACAGAGAATGCCCGATATAAGACAGCATGCGATCGCTCCGCAGCATCGGCACCCAGCCTTGGGAATACTCCGCAAGCAGGATAAATCGGTGCCACGCCACAACAACCCAGAGCGCCAAACCGATCAGCACCAGCGCCAGCAAGATCATCCCGCCGATCTGACCAGCGGTGACGACGTCGCCCGGCGCACTGTCAATCGAAACTCCAAGCGCCGCGAACAAAATCAAAACCGCAATCCCGATCCCCAACGGCACCAAGATAATGCGCATCACCTGAGCGAAGTTGTTGAAAATCATCTGCAACGAATGTGTAAAAATACGCCAGGCCACCATCACCGCACCTCTTGGACAATTGCCCGACCTCGCTAGCACAACCAGAGGGCCAGTCAACCACGTCCACTTGCCCATCACCGCAAAAGCCGCTACTCCGCCAGCCAGATTTGACGCAAGGGGAATGACATGTCCGCGCCCAAAAAAGTTGTTCTGGCCTATTCCGGGGGCCTCGATACCTCGATCATCCTGAAATGGCTCCAGACCGAATATGGCTGCGAAGTGGTGACATTTACCGCCGATCTCGGTCAGGGCGAGGAACTGGACCCCGCGCGCCAAAAGGCCGAGATGCTGGGGATCAAACCCGAGAACATCTATATCGAGGATGTCCGCGAAGAGTTCGTGCGTGATTTCGTCTTTCCGATGTTCCGCGCCAATGCGCTCTATGAGGGGCTCTATCTGCTTGGCACCTCCATCGCCCGCCCGCTGATCTCCAAGCGTCTGGTCGAGATTGCCGCCATGACCGGGGCCGATGCCGTGGCGCATGGTGCCACCGGCAAGGGCAACGATCAGGTGCGGTTCGAGCTGGCCGCCTATGCGCTCAACCCTGATATCAAGGTGATCGCACCTTGGCGCCTCTGGGATCTGACCAGCCGCACCAAGCTCATTGCCTTTGCTGAAGAAAACCAGATTCCGATCGCCAAGAATAAGCGCGGCGAAGCGCCCTTCTCGGTAGATGCCAACCTGCTGCACACCTCCTCCGAGGGCCGCGTGCTCGAAGACCCCGCTGAAATGGCTCCCGATTACGTCTATCAGCGCACCGTCAGCCCCGAGGATGCGCCAGACACCCCCGAATTTATCGAGGTCAGCTTTGAGCGTGGCGACGCCGTGGCCATCAACGGCACCGCCCTCAGCCCCGCCACGATCCTGACCGACCTCAACGAATTTGGTCGTAAACATGGCGTCGGCCGGCTCGATTTCGTGGAAAACCGCTTTGTCGGCATGAAATCGCGCGGCATCTACGAGACGCCCGGTGGCACCATCCTGCTCGAGGCGCATCGCGGCATCGAACAGATCACCCTGGATAGCGGCGCGGGCCATCTCAAGGATTCGCTCATGCCGCGCTATGCGGAACTGATCTACAATGGCTTCTGGTTCTCACCCGAGCGTGAAATGCTGCAAGCCGCCATCGACAAGAGCCAAGAACATGTCACCGGCACCGTCCGCCTCAAACTCTACAAGGGCTCAGTGTCCTGCGTTGGTCGCTGGTCCGACCACAGCCTCTATTCCGAGGCGCATGTCACCTTCGAGGATGACGCCGGCGCCTATGACCAAAAGGACGCGGCAGGCTTTATCCAACTCAACGCGCTGCGCCTGAAACTGCTCGCCGCGCGCAACCGCAGACTCAAGGGCTAAACATCATGGAAGCCGATTTCTGGCATACCCGTTGGGAAAACATGCAGATCGGCTTTCACGAGGGCGCGGTCAACCGCATGCTCTCGGCCCATATCGGCGCGCTGGGCCTTGATCCCGGCGCGCGGATTTTCCTGCCGCTTTGCGGCAAGACCCGCGATATCGCCTGGCTCCTGGCCCAAGGCTATCGGGTGGCTGGCGCCGAGCTCAGCGAAATCGCCGTGAAACAGCTCTTTGAAGAGATGGCCGTCACACCCGAGGTGACTGCGCACGGCCCCCTCAAACGCTATGCCGCAGACGGTTTGGATATATTCGTGGGCGATATCTTCGACCTCACCGCCGATCTGCTCGGTCCGGTCGATGCCGTTTACGACCGCGCGGCGTTCGTTGCCCTGCCCGACACGATGCGAGGGCGCTATGCTGGGCATCTGGCAGCGCTCACCGACCTTGCACCGCAATTGCTCGTCACCTTTGAGTACGACCAGTCGGTCATGGCTGGCCCGCCCTTTTCCCTCTCCGGGGCAGCGGTGCGCGCGCAATACGGCACACGCTACACCATGACACAGCTTGCGGATATCGACGTGCCGGGCGGTCTCAAGGGCGTCTGCCCCGCGCGGGAAAAGGCCCTGCACCTGACAGCGATCTAGCACCCATCCGCTCACATCCGGCGAAACATTGCTCAATAGACCGTGACATCCCGGAGTCCTGCGTTGGTGACCTGCGCGATTTGCTGCATGATAGCAATCAAACAGGAGGGCAATCCAATGAACGTACATCTTCGGGAGATCAAGGCGGCGGCTCTGGCGATGCTGATCATCGTTGGGCTCTGCGTTAACAGTAGCCGGGCGCATGCCGCCGAGACCGAGACTTTGGTCGTTGCAGGCGGTTGCTTCTGGTGCGTCGAATCAGACTTTGAACAGGTCAAAGGCGTGATTGCGGCCGAGTCGGGCTTTACCGGCGGCGCGGTGGAGAACCCCAGTTACAAACAGGTAACGGCCGGTGGCACCGGCCATTTCGAGGCGGTTCAAATTATTTTTGACCCGGCACAGGTCAGCCGCGCGCAATTGCTGCACCTCTTCCTGCGCTCCGTCGACCCGACCGACGCCGGCGGCCAGTTCTGCGACCGGGGCGATAGCTATCGCACAGCGATTTTCGTCACTGATCCAGCACAAAAGCAGATCGCCCAGAGCGCTATAACCAAGGCTCAGGCGGCATTGGGACGGGACATCGTCACGCCAATCCTTGACGCACAGACCTTTTATCCCGCCGAGGCCTATCATCAGGATTACTACAAAAGCAGTGAGATCGTGCTCACCCGCTTTGGCCCCCGAACCAAGGCCAAGGCCTATAAACTCTACCGTGACGCCTGCGGACGGGATGCCCGCGTCCAAGAGCTTTGGGGCAAGGACGCTCCTTTCACCAGCGGCTCTTGATCGCAACGGCCGTTGAGCGCCCAAGCTGCGCTTTGGGCTTTCGCCACCTGACACAGATTTGTAAGGTCAGCCCCAAGAACCAAAGGGGGCAAGGTGAGTAACGCGGGACCAACCGTCACGCCGATGATGGCACAGTATCTGGAGATCAAGGCGCACTATCCAGAGGCGCTCTTGTTCTACCGGATGGGTGATTTCTATGAATTGTTCTTTGACGATGCCGCCGCCGCCGCCGAGGCGCTCGATATCGCACTGACCAAACGTGGCAAACATCTCGATCAGGACATTCCAATGTGTGGCGTGCCCGTTCACGCCGCCGAAGGTTATCTTCTTACGCTGATCCGCAAAGGCTTCCGGGTCGCGGTCTGCGAGCAGATGGAAGACCCCGCCGAGGCCAAGAAACGAGGTGCGAAATCGGTGGTGCGCCGCGAAGTTGTGCGCCTTGTGACCCCCGGCACCCTGACCGAAGAGAGCCTGCTCGACGCCCGGCGACACAATTATCTCACGAGCTTTGCCAATGTGCGCGACACGGGCGCGCTGGCGTGGGTCGACATTTCGACTGGAGCATTTCATGTCATGCCGATGGCCGCCGCCCGGCTCGGCCCCGAACTTGCCCGCCTTGCCCCGCGCGAGGTGCTGCTGGCTGAGGCAGATGTTCTAAGTTTAGCCGAAACAGTCTCTGAGTCTGGGGCTTCTTTGACGGCTCTGGGCCAAGCAGCCTTTGACAGCACCGCAGGAGAGCGGCGGCTTTGCGCCCTCTTCGGCGTCGGTACGCTTGACGCCTATGGCCAATTCACACGACCCGAGATCGCCGCGATGGGTGCCATCGTCGATTGGCTCGACATCACGCAAAAAGGCAAGTTGCCGCTGTTGCGGCCCCCCGTGCGCGAGAACGAAGCACGCGTGATGCAGATCGACGCCGCCACAAGGCGCAATCTCGAACTGACCCACGCCCTGAATGGTGGTCGCGCCGGATCCTTGCTCGCCACCATCGACCGCACCGTAACCCCCGGTGGTGGGCGGCTGTTGGAGCGTCGGCTGTCGAGCCCGAGCCGGGCGCTCGACGTGGTGCAGGCGCGGCTTGAGTCAGTGCAGTTTGCGGTGGAACAGTCTCGAATTTGTGCCGATCTACGCGACAGCTTGCGCAAGGTGCCTGACCTTGATCGCGCCCTCTCCCGCCTTGGGCTTGACCGGGGCGGTCCTCGGGATCTGGCCGCGGTGCTCAATGGCCTGGCCCAAGCGGCAAACATTGCAGAACGGCTCACGGACAGTGACCTGCCGCCGCTCTTGGCCGAGGCGGTCTCTGGCCTGACCGGGCATGATACCCTCCTGGACCTGCTGGATCAGGCATTGATTGCAGAGCCACCGCTTCTGGTGCGCGATGGCGGCTTTATCGCGCCCGGCTTTGACGGAGGCCTCGATGAGGCACGACAATTGCGCGACGAGGGGCGCGGCGTGATCGCGCGGATGCAGGGCGAGTTCATAAAGCAAACCGGCATTCAGTCGCTCAAAATCAAGCACAACAACGTGCTGGGGTATTTCATCGAAGTGACCAGCACCCATGCCGACCGCATGTTGGCGCCTCCGCTGAACGACCACTTCAAACACCGCCAGACCACTGCCAATCAACTGCGCTTTACCACCATCGCACTGACCGAGATGGAAACCCGTATTCTCAACGCAGGCGGGCGGGCGCTGGAGATTGAAAAACGGCTCTATGACGACCTGAAATCCGCGATTCTGGCACGCGCCGCCGAGATCGCCCAAACCGCACGCGGGCTGGCGGAAATTGATCTGTCCACCGCACTTGCAGATCTGGCTCGTGCCGAGACCTGGTGTCGCCCGAAAGTGGATCAGAGTCGCGCCCTTCGGATCACAGGCGGGCGGCATCCGGTGGTAGAGCGCGCCCTGCGTGCCCAAGGCGGCGCGCCCTTCATCGCCAATGAGTGTGATCTCGGCGAGGACAGTGATATCTGGCTGCTGACGGGACCGAATATGGCGGGGAAATCCACCTTTTTGCGTCAGAACGCGTTGATTGCCCTTCTGGCGCAAATGGGCAGCTATGTGCCGGCGAGATCAGCGCATATTGGCATGGTCAGTCAACTCTTCAGCCGCGTCGGGGCATCGGACGATCTGGCGCGCGGCAGATCGACCTTTATGGTCGAGATGGTTGAAACCGCAGCGATCCTCAATCAGGCGGATGATCACGCGCTCGTCATTCTGGATGAGATCGGTCGTGGCACCGCCACCTATGACGGTCTGAGCATCGCTTGGGCCACGCTGGAACACCTGCATGATGTGAATGGCTGCCGCGCGCTCTTTGCCACGCATTACCATGAGCTGACCAACCTCAGCGACAAACTCGCGCGCGTCGAGAATGCCACCGTGACCGTCAAAGAGCACGACGGCGACGTGGTCTTCATGCACGAAGTGCGTCGTGGAGCAGCGGACCGCAGCTATGGCGTGCAAGTGGCCAAGCTGGCTGGCCTGCCCGCTGCGGTCGTGGCGCGGGCAAGGGTCGTGCTTGAAGCCTTGGAGAGAGGCGAGCGGGAGGGCAGTGGCGCGCAACGGGCCCTGATTGACGATCTGCCACTCTTTGCCGCGATCCCCCCGCCGCCGCCGGCCCCGACAAGACGCCACTCGGTGGTGGAAAAACGGCTGGAGGATATTCTACCTGACAGCCTTAGTCCACGCGAGGCGCTCGACTTGATCTATGAACTCAAGGCCTTGGCGACCGACACGGCGAGCAAGGCGGGCTGACGCCCCCCCGACACTCAACCCCGGTTGGACGACACCCCGACCTGCGCCGGTCGCAGGATGCGGTCATGCAGCATGAACCCCTGGGTCGAAACCTGAATGATCTCGCCTGCCTTGGTGCCGGGCAGCGGGGCCTCGAACATCGCCTCATGCTGCTGCGGATCAAAACGGTCGCCAACCTGCGGATCTATCACGGTGATACCGTGCTTGGTGAAGACATTGCGCAGCTCGCGCAGCGTCAGCTCGATTCCTTCGAACAGCGCCGCCGATCCGGCGCGCTGCTCTTCGGTCACGGTTTCAAGCGCCCGTTTCAGATTGTCATAGACCGGCAACATATCACGCGACAGTTTCGATCCACCATAGTTCTCGGCCTCGCGGCGATCCTTTTCGGACCGCTTGCGAGCGTTCTCCGCATCCGCAAGCGCGCGCATGAACTTGTCGCGCAGGGCGTCCCGCTCCGCGCGCAGGGCGTCAAGCTCGAGCGCCTCATCGCTGATGTCTTCATCCATTTGCTCACGCTCTGCGGCGGCTGCTTCTTCGATATCGTCGAGAAAGCTGTCTTCTTTCGGCTCTGCCATTCTTCACCTCTAGCTCCGGTCGGAGATCAGTTTGCCCACGAGCTGCGCCGTGTAATCCACAATCGGCACAATCCGTCCATAATTTAGGCGCGTCGGGCCAATAACGCCCACCGCACCGATGATCTTACGGTCAGCGTTCATATATGGAGAGACCACCAAAGAGGAACCCGAAAGTGAGAAAAGTTTGTTCTCAGAGCCAATAAAAATGCGCACGCCGGCCCCCTCATCGGCCAGTTCCAGAAATTCGGCAATGTCGCGCTTGCGTTCCAGATCATCAAACAGGATTCGAATCCGCTCCAGATCCTTTTCTTCGGCGGTCGTGCTCAACAGATTGGCGCGGCCCCGCACGATCAAACGCTCGTAATGGTCGCCTTCGCCCTCCCACACGGCAAGGCCACTGTCGATCAGGTCGCGGGCAAGTTGATCAATCTCCTGCCGCCGTGCAGAAATCTGCCGTGCGATCACGGTTTGCAGATCCGACAACGTTTTTCCCTCAATCAACGCATTGAGGAAATTCGCCGCCTCGCGCATCGAACTGGGCGTTTGTCCCGGTGGTGGCGTAAAAATGCGGTTCTCAACATGGCCATCCGAAAACACCAGCACGACAAGGGCACGGTCATGCCCAAGACTGACAAACTCGATATGTTTGATCGGTGCCTCATGTTTGGGCGCGAGCACCAGAGACGCCCCCCGCGTCACCCCCGACAGGGCCGCCCCGATCCGGTCGAGCGCTCCGGCGACATCCTGCGAATTGCTGCCCACGGTCGCGTCAATCGCCTGACGATCGGTCACCTCAAGATTGCTGACCTCCAGCAGACCATCCACGAACATGCGCAGCCCCTCTTGCGTGGGAATCCGCCCGGCGCTGATATGCGGGCTGCCCAAGAGACCCATATACTCCAGATCCTGCATCACGTTGCGGATCGTGGCGGCGCTGACCTTTTCACTGAAATCCCGTGTCAGGGTCCGCGAACCGACCGGGTCGCCCTTGGCAAGATAGCTTTCGACCACGCGACGGAACACCTCGCGCGAGCGGTCGTTGAGCTGATCCAGAAGCGAACTGGCGTCATTCATCAGATGGTATTCCTGTCTAGGATGTCATTAAAGACTGAGCACGGCAAAGGTCAATCGGGGTTGCCATCACAGGCCTTGCACATATATCCCGGAGCCAACAGTGAAAGGGACATGTAATGCGACCTTCGGGTAGGAATTTAAGCGAAATGCGGCCAGTTTCAATCGAAACCGGTGTTTTGAAACATGCCGAGGGCTCCTGCCTGATCAAGATCGGCGATACGCATGTCCTCTGCACCGCCACAATCGAAGAGCGCGTGCCGCCTTTTGTCAAAGGGTCGGGTCTGGGGTGGGTCACGGCGGAATATGGGATGCTGCCGCGCTCGACTAACAGCCGCATGCGCCGCGAGGCAACGGCGGGCAAACAGGGCGGGCGCACCGTCGAGATTCAACGCCTCATCGGTCGCAGCCTGCGCGCGGGCGTGGACCGGGTCGCCTTGGGTGAACGACAGATCACGGTCGACTGCGATGTGATCCAAGCCGATGGCGGCACGCGCTGCGCCTCTATCACCGGCGGTTGGGTCGCACTCAAGCTGGCGGTTCAGAAATTGATGAATGCAGGCGACGTGATCAGCGATCCGTTGATCGACCCCGTTGCGGCGGTGTCCTGCGGGATCTATGCGGGGCAACCCGTGCTCGACCTCGACTATCCCGAAGATAGCGAAGCCGGTGTGGACGGCAATTTCATCATGACCGGAAGCAAGCGCCTGATCGAGGTGCAGATGAGCGCCGAAGGCTCGACCTATAGCCGCGATCAGATGAATACCCTGCTCGATCTGGCCGAACAGGGCGTTGATCTTTTGGTTGCGAAACAGCGCGAGGCGACGGGTGCGTAAATTCACCGACGATCGGCTTCTGGTCGCCACCCATAACGCGGGCAAGCTGGGGGAAATTACCGCCCTGCTTGCACCCTATGGTGTCGAGGTCGTCGGTGCGGCTGCCCTGGGCCTCGCGGAGCCAGATGAAACCGAGTCAACCTTTCTTGGCAACGCGAGGATCAAGGCGCATGCGGCTGCGCGCGCCACGGGTTTGCCGGCCCTGTCGGACGATTCGGGTATCGTGATTGACGCTCTGGATGGCGCACCCGGCGTCTATACCGCAGATTGGGCCGAAACAGAGACGGGTCGAGACTTTGGCATGGCCATGCACCGGGCCCATGACGCGCTGGTCGCGAGCAAACAACCGCAGCCCTGGACGGCTCGGTTTTGCTGCACTCTGGTCCTCGCATGGCCGGATGGGCATGACGAAGTCTTTGAGGGTACGGCCGAAGGGTGGGTGGTCTGGCCGATGCGCGGCGCGCAGGGTCATGGCTATGATCCGATGTTTCAACCGCTTGGTCATGACGTGACCTTTGCCGAGATGGTCCCGACAGAGAAAAACCGGATCAGCCACCGCGCCGATGCGTTCCGCAAGCTGGTTGCAGGTTGTTTTGCCTGAGGATTGGCAAGAGGGAGGCTTTGGCCTCTATGTTCATTGGCCGTTTTGCGAGGCCAAATGCCCCTATTGCGACTTTAACAGCCATGTGGCGCGCGAGATTGACCAAACCCGTTGGTGCACTGCCTATTTGGCCGAGATTGATCGCTATGCCGCTCTTGTGCCGGGTCGGGTTCTGAACACCGTCTTCTTTGGCGGCGGCACGCCCAGCCTCATGGCCCCTGAAACGATCGCGGCACTCATAGAGCGCATCAAGGCCTCATGGCCCATGGCCAATGCGCCCGAGATAACCCTAGAGGCCAATCCCGGCTCGGTCGAAGCGGGACGCTTTCGTGCCTTTGCCGAGGCCGGGGTCACACGCATCTCAATGGGCGTGCAGGCCTTGAACGATATAGATCTCAAACGCTTGGGGCGTATTCACTCTGTGGCGGAGGCCCGGCAAGCCTTTGATATAGCGAGAGAAAACTTTGACAGAGTGAGCTTTGATCTTATCTACGCGCGCCAGGATCAAACCCTTGACGCCTGGAAGGCGGAATTGCGCGAGGCTCTGGCAATGACGGTGGATCATCTGTCGCTCTATCAACTGACCATAGAGACAGGTACGGCCTTTGGGGACCGCTATGCAGCGGGAAAACTGCGCGGCTTACCAGAGGATGAGACGGCGGCGGATATGTATGAGGCAACGCAAGAGATCTGTGACGCGGCAGGACTGCCCGCCTATGAGGTTTCAAATCACGCGCGGCCGGGGTCCGAGTCACGGCACAACCTGATCTATTGGCGCTATGGGGACTACATCGGCATCGGTCCGGGCGCACATGGCCGCATCACACGCAACGGACAGAAACACGCAACCGAGGCCCATCGGGCGCCGGGGCGCTGGCTCGACTCAGTGGAAACGGCCAGTTCAGAGCGTAAGCCAGTGCGCCTGTCAGGACAGGATCAAGCGGTTGAATATCTCTTGATGGGCCTGCGGATTTCCGACGGCATTGATCCGGGCCGGTTTGAGAAACTTGCAGGTCAACCGCTTTCGCCCACCGTCGTTGATCACCTGCAACAAATCGGGATGATCGAACCGCTAGGCACCCGCCTTCGTGCGACCCGCGCCGGGCGTGCCGTTTTGAATGCTGTGATTCGTGATCTGCTGCCGGACGTGTGAACGTCAGATGCTGAGCATTCCAATCAAACGATCCAGTTGATCCAGCGACGCGTAGTGAATGGTAATCTGACCGTTCTCCCGACCCGGGATATGGTCAATCTGCACCTTCATCGTCAGATTCGCAGAGAGGTCTTCTTCTAGCGCCTTGGTGTCTGCATCTTTCAGCGGCTCTTTGCGTGGCTTTGGCCTTTGATCGCTCTCCCTGAAAATATTGCCAGGGCCAGATTTGGCCAATCTCTCCGTCTCTCGCACCGAAAGCGACTTTTGAATCACCTGACGGGCAAGCGCGGCTGGATCGTCAACTGTGATCAGCGCGCGGGCGTGACCCGCAGAGAGCTTGCCGTCGCGAACATAGCTCAAGACCTCTTCTGGCAGAGCGAGCAAACGGATGGAGTTTGCAATATGGCTGCGGCTCTTGCCCAGGGCTTCGGCCAGCTTTTCTTGAGTATGGCCAAATTTCTGCATCAACTGCTGATAGCCAGAGGCTTCTTCAACAGGATTAAGATCGGCCCTCTGAATGTTTTCGATGATGGCGACTTCGAGAACCTCTGTGTCATCAAAGTCGCGGATCAATACCGGTATTTGGTGAAGCTTGGCCATCTGTGCTGCGCGCCAGCGCCGTTCTCCAGCGACAATCTCATACTCATCAGCACGACCGGACACCAGTCGAACGATCAACGGCTGAATGATGCCCTTTTCAGAGATTGACCGAGCAAGGTCTTCGAGCAAAGTCGCATCAAAGGACCGCCTCGGCTGATTCGGGTTTGGGCGGACCTTTTCCACTGGCACCATGAGATCCGGCCGACGCGGCGTATCATCCTTGCGGGCGGTAACATCAGCGGACACATCCGCCATCAACGCCGAAAGCCCGCGACCCAATCCACGAGGCTGAGGTTTTTTGCTGGTCATAGGCTTGTCCTCTCTATTCAGGCCGCGATCCGGGCGCTGTTTTGCATCAACTCCTGCGCCAGATCGCGATAGGCCTGCGCGCCTTTGGACAGGGGATCGTAAGAGAGAACCGACATAGCATAGGACGGCGCCTCGCTCACCCGAACATTCCGCGGAATGCGCGTCTTGAACACCAGATCCCCCAGATTGTCCCTGGCATCCTGCTCTACCTGCGTCGAAAGATTGTTTCGAGCGTCGAACATCGTCAGGACGACACCTTCGATTCTGAGCGCTGGATTTGCGGTTTGCCGTATCTCGCGAATGGTCAACATCAACTGCGACAAGCCTTCCAGCGCAAAGAATTCACTTTGAAGCGGCACAAGAATAGAGTGCGCCGCGACCATGGCGTTTACCGTCAAAAGGTTGAGCGAGGGCGGGCAATCGATCAGAATATACTCGAACTCATAGGCATCCATCGCCGGCTGGCGCAAGGCGTCATGGAGAAGAAAACTGCGTTTCTCATTTGAAATCAACTCGATATCAGCAGAGGACAAATCCACTGTCGCTGGAATGATCGACAGATGGTCCACGCCGGTCGGCTGAATGACGTCGTCCAAGGAAATCTCGTCCAAAAGCAGATCATAGGCCGTAAACGTCCGCGCCTCCGCCTCAATTCCCAGCCCGGTCGACGCATTCCCCTGTGGGTCAAGATCGACAATCAGCACGCGCGCCCCGGTCTCTGCCAGTGCGGCGCCGAGATTGATCGTCGTTGTTGTCTTGCCGACCCCACCTTTCTGGTTGGCAACTGCGATGATCTTTGGCCCCTCGGGTCGCGTCGGATCAGGCACGGGCAACTCCTGTGATGGCAAAAACAACCGAACCGGTTTCTGTAACGCTTTTAGCAAGTTGATAGTCAAAGCGCCACTTTCTTTGTGCCGCTTTCAACTCGATTTCCCAAGTAGCGCCCTTCGGAAAGAGCGCCACGCCCTCCGCAGTCAGATGACGCTCAGCAAAAGCCAGAAGCCCATCAAGATCCGCGAGCGCGCGCGCCGACAAGACCGTTGCCGCCTGAGGCTCTGCGGTCTCTATCCGCTCATTGAGAACGGTCGCGGCGGCCCCGGTTTCCCGAACAACCACCCGCAGAAAGGCTGCTTTCCGAGCGTCGCTCTCGATCAACGTCATACGGCGCGGCGACCCGGTCTCTTGCGCGAGCACCGCAACGACCAGACCGGGAAATCCGCCCCCAGACCCGAGGTCCACCCAATGCTCGACAGGATGCGGCGCGAGATCGTAGATTTGTGCGGAATCCGCAAAATGTCGTGTCCACATCTGATCAAGACTCGCCTTGGACACGAGGTTGATGCGCGGGTTCCATTTGACAAGGAGGTCAGCATAGACCTTAAGCCGCTCCTGTGTTTCACGTGAAACATCAGGCAAGCCTGTCACGCAATCTTCTCCCGCGCTGCCTGCCGCAGCTTCGCCAGAATGAGGCTCAGCGCGGCCGGCGTCATCCCCTCGATTCGCCCCGCCTGAGCAAGGTTCTCTGGGCGCACATCCGCGAGTTTGCTTTTGAGCTCATTCGACAGCCCCTCGATTGACCCATAGCCAAAAGATGTTGGAATAATATAGGCTTCATCCCGCTTTAGCTTCGCGACATCTCGGTTCTGTCGTTCGATATACGTCGCATAAAGCGCGTCTTTGGCGATCTGTTTCTGCGTCTCAAGGTCGATCTCGGCAAACTCTGGATCAAGCTGCACAAGATCAGAAAACGTTACATCAGGATAGGATAAGATCTGGAATGCGGTCCGTCTCGCACCGTCATGATTTACATTCAAACCGAGATCTGACAGGTGCTGCGGCGTATAGCTTGCCGTTTCCAGCCGGAGCCTCGCAGCGCTCAAGCGCTCCATCTTCTCCTCAAAGGCCACTTTGCGCGGCGCGCTGACACATCCCAACTCAAGCCCGAACGGCGTCATTCTCTGATCTGCATTGTCCGCACGGAGCGATAATCGGAACTCCGCCCGAGAGGTAAACATGCGGTACGGTTCACTCACGCCTCGGGTCGTCAGGTCGTCGATCATCACGCCGATATAGCTATCGGTTCGACTAAACTGAGCGGGCGCGCGCCCCAAGGCCTCAAGCGCGGCGTTCAGCCCTGCGACCAGCCCCTGTGCCGCCGCCTCTTCATAGCCGGTCGTGCCATTGATCTGTCCGGCGAGGTAGAGACCGGGCACCGATTTGACCGCAAGCCGACTATCAAGCGCGCGCGGGTCGATGTAATCGTACTCAATGGCATAGCCAGGCTGTAGAATCTCTGCTGCCTCCAGCCCATGGATCGACCGAACATAGGCCTCCTGAACCTCTACGGGCAGCGATGTGGAAATTCCATTTGGATAGATCACGTCATCGGAAAGGCTTTCTGGCTCAAGAAATATCTGATGTGAGCTTTTATCAGAAAACCGGACAATCTTATCCTCGATCGAAGGGCAATACCGAGGACCGATACCATCAATATGTCCACCATACATGGCCGAGCGCCCGAGGTTTTCGCGAATTATATCATGGGTTTGCGTGTTCGTATGCGTGATCCCACAAGAGATCTGGCGCGCAGATGGTGTCTTGGACATAAACGAGAAAAGCGTGGGGTCATCATCGCCGGGCTGCTCTTCTAACCGCGCCCAATCAATCGTCTTGCCATTAAGTCGGGGCGGCGTCCCTGTTTTGAGACGCCCCATTGCTAGGCCGAATCCATCCAAGCGCTCCGCCAGCGGGATGGATGGGCGGTCACCCATACGCCCTCCAGGTCGGGACACTTCGCCAATATGAATAACCCCGCGCAAAAACGTCCCGGTTGTCAGGATAACAGTAGCACCAGAAATCTCGCTGCCATCTATCAACCGCACCCCAGCAACGCGCTCACCTTGCATCAGAAAATCGGCGGCCTCCCCCACAATTATGCTGAGTCCAGAGCAGCTTTCGATCTCCCCGAGCATCTCTTCGCGATAAATCTTGCGATCCGCCTGCGCCCGTGGCCCCTGAACAGCAGGGCCCTTGCGGCGATTGAGCAAACGAAACTGAATGCCAGCGCGATCCGCGACGCGCCCCATAACGCCATCCAGCGCGTCAATCTCCCGCACGAGATGTCCTTTGCCCAGGCCTCCGATGGCCGGGTTGCACGACATGACCCCAATTCCGGATCGGCTCAAGGTCACCAACGCTGTCCGCGCGCCCATGCGTGCCGCAGCATGCGCTGCATCAGCACCAGCATGCCCGCCTCCAATGACGATGACGTCAAAATGTTTCACGTGAAACACCTTTCATTTGCCCAGACAAAAGCTGGCGAAGATCTCATCCAGAACGGTTTCGACATCAATGCGTCCTACCAGAGAATCGAGCGCGCGAATAGCCACTCGCAGCTCTTCCGCTGCGATCTCGGCCATTACCTCGCCGAGGGGCAGCGTGTCCAGACTAACTTGCAAGGCTTTGAGGCCACGCACCATCGCCTGCCGATGCCTCTCACGGGTCGCAAGCCCCGCGCCCATGGCCCGCGCTCCCAAAACAGCCGCAATCCGATCGACCAATTCCGATAGGCCCGCCCCGGTCTTCCCGGATACAGCGCCCATCAAATCACCGGAAATGTCCGCTTTGGCCCGGACAACAATATCATCAGCCTCTGGCACGAACTTAAAGTCGCCACCGTCTTCAATCAGGAACACGCGTAGATCCGCCTGTGCTGCGCGCGCACGCGCGCGCGCGATACCAATGGATTCCACCGCATCAGTCGTTTCTCTCAACCCAGCCGTGTCAAGCAGCGTCACCGGCAGCCCCGCCAAATCCATCCGAACTTCGATCACGTCCCGCGTCGTGCCAGCAAATTCAGAGGTGATCGCCGCGTCCCGACCCGCCAATGCATTGAGCAATGTCGACTTTCCAACATTCGGCGCTCCGACAATTGCTACCTCAAAGCCCGTCCGAATTCTCTCACTCACCGAAACACCGGCGATTTCAGCCTCAAGCCCCTGAATCACACCCTGAATTAGGCCCGTGACCTCTGGTGAGACGTCCACCGGCACCTCCTCGTCGGCAAAATCAATGGTTGCCTCCAGTAACGCGACCGCACGGATCAAACTGCGACGCCAGCCTTCACATCTTTCCCCAAGAGCACCAGAAAATACCCGCAGGGCCTGCTTACGCTGCGCCTCCGTCTCGGCCTCAATCAGGTCAGCCAGTCCCTCGACCTGCGCCAGGTCCAGCCGTCCATTCTCCAATGCGCGCCGGGTAAACTCTCCTGCCTCCGCAGGGCGCAACCCGTCGATCCGCCCGAGATCTGCGAGAACAGAAGCCACAACCGCGACACTTCCATGCAGTTGGAACTCTGCCGTGCTCTCGCCGGTAAAGCTCTCATTCTCGGCAAAAATCAGCACCAAAGCCTGATCGAGTCGCTCGCCGCCTTCATCCCGCAGCACCCGCAACACCGCACGACGGGGCTCAGGCACATCCCCACAAAGCCGCCGACAGGCCTCAGCCGCCAGGGGCCCGCTGACCCGAATGACGGCCACGCCTGCTTTCCCCTGAGCCGTCGACAGCGCATAGATCGTGTCCATCGGAACGCCTCCGCGTCAGTGCAGGCCTTCTGTGCAGGCCTCAGGTGTTCATCGAATCAAAGAATTCGGCATTCGTCTTGGTCTGCTTCAGCTTCGACAACAAGAACTCGACCGCGTCCGTCGTCCCCATCGGATTCAGAATGCGCCGCAGGACAAAGGTTTTTTGCAAATCGCCCTTGTCGATCAACAGATCCTCTTTCCGCGTGCCCGACTTGAGAATATCAATCGCCGGGAACACGCGCTTGTCCGCAACCTTGCGATCCAACACGATCTCAGAGTTGCCAGTGCCCTTGAATTCTTCAAAGATCACCTCGTCCATCCGGCTTCCCGTATCAATCAACGCGGTTGCGATGATCGTCAGCGATCCACCCTCTTCGATATTCCGCGCCGCGCCAAAGAACCGCTTGGGCCGCTGCAACGCATTGGCATCCACCCCGCCAGTCAGAACCTTGCCCGAGGATGGCACCACCGTGTTATAGGCCCGGCCCAGTCGCGTGATCGAATCCAGCAGGATCACGACATCGCGCTTATGCTCCACCAGTCGCTTCGCCTTCTCGATCACCATCTCCGCGACCGCTACATGTCGCGTCGCGGGCTCGTCAAAGGTCGAACTGACGACCTCACCCTTGACCGAGCGCTGCATATCCGTCACCTCTTCCGGCCGCTCATCAATGAGCAAGACGATCAGATAGCATTCCGGGTGGTTCTTCTCGATGCTATTGGCAATATTCTGCAACAACACCGTCTTACCCGTCCGCGGCGGTGCCACGATCAGTGACCGCTGTCCCTTACCAATCGGCGCCACCAGATCAATGATCCGCGCCGAACGGTCCTTGATGGTCGGGTCTTCAATTTCCATCTTGAACCGCTCATCCGGATAGAGCGGTGTCAGGTTGTCAAACGCGATCTTATGCCGCGCCCGCTCCGGGTCCTCGAAATTGATCTGTGTGACCGAGGTCAGCGCAAAATACCGCTCGGTCTCATCGGGCTGCTTCATCTGCCCTTCAATCGTATCACCGGTGCGCAGCGAATATTGCCGGATCATATCGGGCGAGACATAAATATCGTCCGGGCCCGGCAGATAATTGGCCTCTGGAGAGCGGAGGAACCCAAACCCATCCTGCAACACTTCCAAGACCCCATCGCCGTAAACCGTCCAGTCCTCTTCGGCCCGCTCCTTGAGGATCGAGAACATCATCTCGCCCTTGCGCATGGTCGACGCGTTTTCGATCTCCAGCTCTTCGGCGATCGTCAACAGCTCCTTGGCGGTCATCGCCTTAAGGTCAGCGAGGTTCAAACGGTCTTCGGACATGATAATTCCTATGGTGACACCCGATACCGGATGCATCTCTCAGTCATTGATGGGAATTCAAAAGCCGCCAGGACGGTGGCCCACCGCTTACATAGGCAACTCCGCCCCATTCGTCAATCTGACTCAGAACTTGACCACAACCGACAGCACGATCACCACCATTGCCAGCGTCGGCACCTCATTCATTATCCGATGCTGACGCCCGGTGCGCGTATTGGCTCCCCGCGCAAACTCTTTGCGCCGTGCGCTCAGCCACATATGAAACCAGGTCATCACAAGGAGACCTCCAAGTTTCGTGTAGGGCCACACCGATCCCCAATCCACGATCCCCGGCGTCATCACGAGGAGAAGACCGAACACCCAGGTCGCGATCATTGAGGGCGTCATGATGAACCGCAAGAGCTTGTATTCCATCACCTGAAACACCGAATCCCGGCTATCACCCGGCTGCGACTGTTCGGTATGATATACAAACAGCCGTGGCAAATAGAACAGACCCGCCATCCATGCAATTACCGACATGATATGAAACGCTTTGATCCATGGATAGGTCATACTCAAGAGATCAGACATGCAATGCTCCATTCCGTCCTGATGCTCTTAAATATTAATAGATAGATTAGAAAGGATGTAGTGTGATGAAGGGAGCGTGAAATCTGTGGATCATTATGCTCTCCACAGACCCATGCACAGGTGGATAACTCTGTTGGCGAATTTCAGAACCCGAGAAACGAAAATGGATTTATCTCAGTATTACATATTTATATCAGGTGCTTACAAATAAACAATCGAAACTGGAATCATCTTATCATCTCGGGATAACTTTCTGCGCCTCACCGCCATCCCCATCCCGCAGTTATCCTTTCCCACAGGGGACGGACCGCCGCGAGTCCTCCCGGAGACCCCGAGTTTTCCCCCGCATCACAGATGGGATGGATTTTCACCTTAATTGTTCCTAAGAAACCCCTAACGTTATGCAGCAGGTTATCCACATGAGCGCACCGATCATTCTGGCCTCGGGGTCCGCCATCCGACAGACCTTGCTGCGCAATGCGGGCCTCTCCTTCGAGTGTGTCACTCCCCGCGTCGACGAAGACACCGTGCGCACCGCCCTCCTCGCCGAGACCATGTCGCCGCGTGACATCGCCGATGCCTTGGCGGAACTCAAGGCAACCAAGGTCAGCGCCAAACATCCCGCAGCCTTGGTCATTGGATGCGACCAGGTGCTTGATCTTCAGGGGCAATTGCTCTCAAAACCGCAAACCGCCGATGAGGCGCGCGCACAATTGCGTGCCATGCAGGGCAAACGCCACGACCTTCTGTCTGCCGTTGTGATCTGTCAGGCGGGGCGCCCCCTCTGGCGGCATGTTGGACTGGCGCGGATGACGGTTCGGCCCTTTTCCGACGCATGGCTCGACGGCTATATGGCGCGCAATTGGCCGGATATCGCAGACTGTGTCGGAGCCTACAAGCTCGAGGCCGAAGGCGTGCGGCTGTTTTCTCGCGTGGAAGGGGACTATTTCACAGTGCTTGGCGTGCCGCTGCTCGACCTTCTATCCTTTCTCACCCTTCGAGGAGACCTCCAACAATGAGCGATGATAAGAAGCCTTTGGCCAGAATTCCATTGGCTGGCGTGATCGGGTCCCCCATCGCCCATTCCAAATCGCCGCAACTGCACGGCCACTGGCTCAGGTCGAATGGCATTGCAGGCTATTACATTCCAATGGATGTCTCGGGCCCGGATTTGGCAGATGCGTTACGAACCTTGCCCAAATTGGGGTTCGTGGGCGTCAATATCACCGTCCCGCACAAGGAACGCGCGCTCGATCTGGCGGATCTCGTCACGGATCGCGCCACATTGATTGGTGCCGCCAACACGCTCATCTTCCGCAAGGATGGCAAGATCCACGCTGACAATACCGATGGCTATGGCTTCATCCAGAACCTGCGCCAGAACGCCCCCAACTGGCAGCCAAATGCTGGCCCTGCGGCGGTCTTGGGGGCTGGTGGGGCAGCACGCGCGGTGGTTGCGTCGCTGCTCGACGTCGGCGTACCCGAGATCCTGATCTCCAACCGAACCCGCATTCGCGCCGAGTCGCTGCAATCCGAGTTTGGCAAACGTCTGACGGTGGTCGATTGGGTGCAGGCCGGCAATATGCTGGAAGAGGCGGCGACAGTGATCAATACCACGTCACTCGGCATGATCGGCAAACCCCCGCTGCGTGTGCCGCTCGATGGCCTGCGACGCGGCGCGCTCGTGACGGACCTGGTTTATGCGCCGCTCAAGACCCGGTTCCTGATTGAGGCCGAGCAAATGGGATGTGTGACGGTCGATGGCCTCGGCATGCTCTTGCATCAGGCGGTGCCAGCGTTCGAGCGGTGGTTTGGGGTCCGCCCCACCGTCGACAGCGCCACACGCGCTGCCGTCTTGCGATGACCTTTCGTATTGGCCTGACCGGCTCTATCGGCATGGGCAAATCCACGACGGCGCAACTCTTCGCAGAAGAGGGCTGCGCAGTCTGGGATGCCGACGCCGCCGTTCACCGCCTTTACGCGCCCGGCGGCGCGGCAGTCGCGGCACTCGCCGCTGCCTTCCCCGACGCAATCGAGGACGGCGCCGTGTCCCGGACCCGTCTGAAAGAGATCATATCCCGCGACCCCGATGCGCTCGCCCGGATCGAACGGATCGTGCATCCGCTTGTCGCACAGGACCGCGCCGACTTTGTACACAATCAGGGGACACAAGGTACAAAGCGTACTCCGATCATCGTGCTCGACATCCCTCTTCTGTTCGAAACAGGGGCTGACCGCGGTATGGATGCCATTGTCGTTGTCTCGGCCCCACCGGAGGTGCAGCGCGCGCGGGTTCTTGAGCGGGGCACAATGACCGAGACTCAGTTTGAGACTATCGTTCAAAAACAAATGCCTGACACAGAAAAACGTGCCCGCGCCGATTATGTGATCGAAACCGACACCCTTGAATCCGCCCGTCAACAGGTGCAGGCTGTCTTGGCGGATATCAGACGGAAGACCCCCGATGCGTGAAATCGTCCTGGACACGGAAACCACTGGTTTTGAACCAGAATCTGGCGATCGCATCGTCGAGATCGGTGCTGTAGAGCTTTACAATCACATGCCCACGGGCCGCACGTTTCACAAATACATCAACCCGCAGCGCGCCATGCCCGAAGCAGCCTTTGCCGTGCATGGTCTGGGTGATGATTTTCTCCGCAACAAGCCCTTATTCGCTGAAATCGCTCAGGAATTTCTGGATTTCGTGTTGGATGCCAAGCTGGTCATTCACAACGCCGCCTTTGATATGAAGTTTCTCAACGCTGAATTGGGCTGGCTCAAACTGCCGCATCTCCCTTGGGAGCAGGCCATCGACACCCTCGCCATTGCGCGTCAGAAATTTCCCGGCTCCCCCGCCTCTCTGGATGCGCTATGTCGCCGGTTTCAAATAGATAATTCCGCGCGGACCCTGCACGGCGCGCTGCTCGACTCAGAAATTCTGGCAGAGGTCTACCTCGAACTGATCGGAGGGCGTCAACCAGATTTCGCGCTCTCGAGCGCGGCGTCCACCAGATCCAGTGACATGACTGAACCCGGCGTTTGGCGACCCCACCCAAGACCCACCCCACTCGCGCCGCGTCTGACAGAGGCTGAGGCCTCCGCCCATCAGGCCTTTGTGGCCAGGATGGGCGAGGCCGCTCTCTGGCGCAAATCCTCTTAGGCGTCAGCTTTGGGTGCAGCTGCCTGTGCCTGACGGCGCGCGATTTCCCCACGATAAAGCTGAACGAAATCAATATTTTCAAGGTTCAGCGGCGGGAATCCACCGTCATGTGTCACGTCGCTGACAATCCGGCGGATGAAGGGAAAGATCATCCGTGGACATTCGATCAAAAGGAAGGGATGCAGCTGATCATCCGGCACGCCTTCGATGTGGAAGACACCCACATATTCCAGCTCCAGAACGAAGAGAACCTCATTCGCAGCCTTGTTTCTGGAGTTGATGTTGAGTTTGACGACCACCTCATATTGATGCTCAACGCTGCGCTTCTTGGCGTCGAGATTGACGGACACCTGCACATCCGGCTGCACGTCTCCGCCGGTGCCCCGCTGCGCCAAAACATTCTCAAAGGACATGTCGCGGATAAATTGCGACAGGATGTTCATTTTCATCTGCGGCGCTTGCTGTGCTGCACCATTTTCCTGATCGGCCATGGAAACCTCCTCATGGGACTATGCCGGGTTTCCCTTATCAGGACCATGGCTCTGCCTCAATGGTGATCCCGCGCCGTCTTCAGATTCAACTTTTCTAAGGCCGCAAACAATGACTTGCGAAAGAACGGCTTTGCCACCACCAGATTTTGAGCGCGCGGGATCACTGCGCCAAGAACTTCCTGTTCCGGGCGACCGCTTAGAAAAAGGATGGGAAGGTTGCCCAGACCGCTCCGGATATACTCCAGCTCTCGCAGTATGGTCTCCGGCCCCCCGATGTGATCGACGTCAATGATCAGCAGGGACCATCTCTTCGGCCGCGCAGTCAGATCGCCGACCAAGGTGTCGTGGTCCGAGCAGAGATGAACTTCACACCCATATTCCGCCAGCCATTCACAACATTTGCGGCTATCCCTGTCGCTCGCCGCGCTGACCGCCACGCGGCGCACGCGATTCAGGCGTTCTTGCTTTGGCTGATAGGAAATCCAAACCGCAGGGTCTGTGTCAATAAGTCGGTCATAGGATGCATCGGGCACGGTAAGATCACGGTGCCCTGCGGAGCGCCGGTCTGTTTGCAAGACAAAGTAACCTCCGACCATCAGCAAGACAAAGCTCAGTTGACTCGCATAGGCGATGAGGACGGCCCACCAGACTGATCCGACAGAAATGACGCCAGCGGCAAAGGCGAATGCTGCCACCACAACACTCAGCATAAGGACCAGAACAGCAAAACTTGGCTTGGACTTTCCTTCGCCATACGAAACATGACTGCGGTTGCTTTTTGCAGTTTCATACGGCGCTCCGTAGCGCGGTTTGGAAATCATTCTATTCAAGGCATTCTCATTTGGTGGGTTCACTCAAGACCTAGCGAAACACAACCAACGATAGCAGCAGAACGGTCACACGGAAATGTGATCATCACAAGCCCTATACTCTCAAAGGAGGCACACCTTACGCAAAACATTGAAACCACGAGATATAAAAATCAAAACCACAGCCGCATGACAAAGGTAGCAAACCGACTGCACATGTTAAAGTGGATATTAAGAACGAACCTATGCGGGCAGATGTTTGCCGAACAAGCCGCACCAATCTGATGTGCGAGGCGACAACGAGGTCGCCATTGCCCACGCCCGCCATTCGAAATGCGCCATCTCTTAGCCTGAAGCTCTGCGCAGCAGCGGTGCCATCACCAGTGGTGTGAGGTACATTGGCACTTGGTAACACCCGATGAAAAGCAGCAACGCAGACGCCGTCTCCGGCGGCAAAGCCCCGAGAAAGAGCGCCAGATTGCGATTGCCGGCGATGACGGCCATAGCCGGTGCCGCCTCGCGCTGACCGCGTCGCGTGAGAGTTAGATACACAGCGACCTGTGCGCCAAAATTCAGGCCACAGACCACCGCAAGCGTCACCCAGACATCAGAGGTCGAGTCACGGAGCGCCGGACCAACGGCCGACATTAATCCAATGACAACGAAGGACATCACCGCCGTGATCACACCCTCTACCGCCTTTTCGCCATGCGCCGTCCGAAAAAACGCCCCACGTCTGCGGAGCAAGAGCCCCGCCCCCCCGGCCAGCGCGATCACCAGCAAGAGTTTTAGAGCGGCCATTGCCACCACTTCGGGCGCGCCAAAGACTGGCATCAACCAGAATACCGGGATCACCGTGAGCGGCAGAAGCATGGTTCCAACAATGAGTTGCCGCAAAGCAGGAGCGGGATGCCCTCCGACCATGAGCGTTAGCCCGGGACTGCCCGTGAGCGGTGCCGCTGCAAGGACGAGCACCGCACCGATACCCAGAAGTGAGGCCAATCCACCGGACACCCACAAGAGACCAATTGCCACTAGAGGCATGATCACCTGCATGACCACCGTAATCCCGAGATATCCCGGAACCTCGCGCCAAGCCGGAAAGGCGTCTAACACGTCAACTCTCAATGTACTGAGAAACAACAGAAAAACGACCATAGGAAAGATCAGGGGCGCCATGGATTCGGCGAATTCAGGAGCAAAAACACCCCCAATCAACCCGAGCACAAGCACCAGTCGTCCGTGTCGCGCCAATGCGTGCAGCAGAGGTGTCAAATCGCTGCCGCCCCGCGCGCCGCTTGATCATAGCCGCCGGATAGCGCGCGCAGCAGCGCAGCAAGCCGCGAAATCTCCGCCTTGTCCACGCCCATCTGTTGGACAGAACGCACCAGCAGTGCCTCTCGGACCCGAGCATATTGGGCGCAGTACTCTTGCCCTGCCTCGGTGATGGTGATGGTCTTTTCCTTTCCGCTGCGGCCAGATCGGACAAGCCCCTGTTTTTCCATCTTTTTCACGGCATAATTTACCAGATGCGTATCCTCGATATTGAGCACGAGGCAAATATCGGCAAGGCTCTTGGCGCGCTCCCGGTGATGCACCAGATGCACGATCAAAACCTCCAGCGGTGTCAGGCCCGGCATCCCCGCCGCCGTCATGCAGCGGACCATCCAACGTTGAAACGCGTGGTTTGCCATGGTCAACGCGAATTCCATCTCAGAAAGCTCCGGCAATCCTGAATTGGCCAGATGCGCAGATGAGACGACTGGCCCTAACGGGCGAGCATTGTCTGAGGAATCCATAGGGCAATCTCCGGAAACAGGGTCAGAATGGCCGTGGCCAGAACCAAGAGCAGAAAGAAGGGAAAGGCATAGCGCGCGATCTCGAAGATGCTGCGCCCGGTGATGGATTGAAGCACAAAGAGGTTGAATCCAACCGGCGGCGTGATCTGGCTCATCTCGACCACCAGAACAAGGAAAATGCCGAACCAGATCGGATCAATCCCTGCCGCGAGAACCATCGGCAGGATGACCGAAGTGGTAAGAACCACAATGGAAATCCCGTCTAGGAACATGCCAAGGATAACAAAGAACACCACGAGCGCCGCAAGCAGCAGATTGGCCGAATAACCCTGTTCTCCAATCCATGTCGCAAGCGCGCGCGGAATACCGGTATAGCCCATGGCGACCGTCAAAAAGGCTGCACCCGCCAGGATAAAGGCAATCATGCAGGTCGTGATCGTCGCCCCGCGCAGCGCCTCCCACGTGCTTTGCCAATCAAGCGAACCACCCAAGCCCGAGAGGATCAACGCGCCAAGCACGCCCACAACAGCCGCCTCCGTTGGTGAAGCGAGGCCCGCGTAAATCGAGCCGATCACGGCGACAATCAACAGGATCGTCGGACCAAGAAGCGTGATGGCGCGCAGTTTTTCGGTCCATGTCGTCTCAGGTTCACGTTCCGGCATGCGGGCCCGGTTCATCAGCGCCCAGATCATCGTATAGCCCGAGAAAAGTGCCGCGAGCAGAATCCCAGGTCCGATCCCGGCCAGGAAAAGCCGCGCAATGCTCTGTTCCGTCGCGGCCCCATAGACGATCAGAATGATCGAGGGCGGAATGAGAAACCCAAACGTGCCCGATCCCGCCAATGTGCCGATGATCATCCGATCATCATAGCCGCGCTTAGTTAGCTCCGGCACCGACATGCGCCCAACCGTCGCTGTTGTGGCAGCGGACGATCCAGAGACGGCGGCAAAGAGCGCGCAGCCAAAGATATTGGCATGGAGCAACCGCCCCGGTAACCGCCCGGTCAGCGGCGCAAGGCCTGAAAACATGTCCGACGATAGCCGCGAGCGAAACAGAATCTCACCCATCCAGATGAACATCGGCAGCGCCGTCAGATCCCAGATGTTGAGCGCGCCCCAGACCTTGGTGCCAAACACCAGCTCCGCAGGCGCAGAACTAGCCAATGTCATCGCAACAAGCCCAACGGCGATCAGAGCGAACCCAACCCAAAGACCGAGCGCCAGAACGCCAAAGAGCACGACCATCAGGATCAAAGACAGAGTTTCAATGCCCATCCTGAACGCCTTTCTTGTCTTCCGCGCGCTGGAATGCGGGCTCTCGCCCGCGCAATACCGCGACCAACTCGTCGCAGAGGGCCAGCCAGAATAGGCCCAGACCCAGCACCATGACCGACTGCGGCACCCAGAGCGGAAACTTTGCCATCCCAAAGGACACGGCGTTAAAGGTCCATGAGTCCCACGCCTGCACGCCCGCGCTGTAGAACGCAAAGCCGCAGAGCCCAAGGGCAAGCAACAGCGCCACGGCAGCCAGAAACTTGGCAATGCCGGGTGGGACAGACTGTGACAAGAGAGTCACCCGCACATGCCCGCCAGCTCGCAATGTGCCTGCCAAGGCAAGAAACGCTGCGCCAACAAACAGGAACCCCCCGAGCTCCGAAAGCGATGTGATCGCGATACCTACCGGCTCTTGACCAAGGGCCAGCAATGCCTTGTCGATCACACGGCCCAGCACCTGCACCAGAACCAGCAGAGAAATCGCCACCAGCGACAGGGCAGCCAGCACAAATCCCGCGCCATAAAGACGGTCAAGCAGCCCGCGTAGCATCCGCAGCCCCCCATTGTCTGTGATTGGTGGCGCGGGACCGTGCCCGCGCCTCTGCCATTCAGCGCGCGGTGTAGGCGGACAGGATTGCCTCTCCGGCATCGCCGGCGCTCGCCTTCCACTCTTTCGTCATGGTTTCCCCGATCGCACGCAGCTCACGCGCCAGTTCCGCAGAGGGAGAAGACACCTGCATGCCATTTTCCTTGAGAATGGCGATTTTCTCTTCGGTTTCTGCCATCGACATCTGCCACCCCCGCGCTTCGGCCAGGGCAGAGGCTTCAAAGAGCGCCTGCTGTTGCGCTTCGGTCAGCGCTTCAAACGCTTCTGCGTTAACAAAAACCATGTTCTTGGGCAGCCAAGCCTGCGTATCGATATAATGGCTGACAAAATCCCAGGCCTGCGACGCCACGCCGGTCGAGGGCGACGTGATCATCGCCGCAACGCGCGAGGTCGAGAAAGCGGTCGGGATATCACCGGCCTCAACTGTGGTCGGAACGGCACCCATCAACTGTGCCAGCCGCTCTGTCGCGGTGTTGTAGGCGCGAAAACTGACACCTTTCATCTGCTCAACCGACGTCACTTCTTCGGTCAGATAGAGGCTTTGACCCGGCCATGGCACAGTATAAAGCAGAACCAACCCCTGCTCCATTAGCTTGGCACTGATCTCGTCCCGGGAGGCATCCCAGAGCTTTTTGGCATCGTCATAACTCGCCGCTAGAAATGGCACCGAATCGACCCCGAAAACCGCATCTTCATTGGCCAGCTGCGACATCAGAATTTCGCCGATCGGCGCCAAACCCCGGCGCACGGAATCGCGGATCTCGGGATGGGCATACAGCGAACCCGCCGAATGCACGGTGATGGTCAACTCACCATTGGTCGCAGTCGCAACATCTTCGGCAAATTGCATGATATTCTGCGTGTGAAAGACCGAGTCGCCATAGGGCGTCGGCATGTCCCATGCCGTTTGTGCCTGCGCGGTCCCAAGGCTGAATGCAAAGACCCCCGAGAGGGCAAGGGTGGTGAGGTGTTTCATTGTCGTCTCCCTGATTGAGCGTTTGGTGACCGGTTGTTGCCCCGGTTCAAGGAAAGCTTGACGGATCATTTATAATTTGTCAACAAAATGTAAATGAAGCACAACGGGATGGATGTGATGAGCAAGATTTGGGATTTCTGGATTGACCGAGGTGGCACATTTACCGACGTGATCGGGCGAAACCCTGACGGAGAGATGCAACCGCTCAAGCTCTTGTCCGAGAACCCAGAGGCCTATGAGGACGCCGCAATCGAAGGCATTCGCCGTCTTTTGGGCGGCACCATTGACGCCGCCCACATCGGCACCGTCCGCATGGGAACGACAGTGGCGACCAATGCGCTTCTGGAGCGCAAAGGCGACGCCACGGTACTCTTGATCACGCGTGGCTTTCGCGACGCGCTGCGCATCGCCTATCAGGCCCGACCGGATATCTTTGCCAAGGAAATCCTGCTGCCCGAACAGCTCTATTCCCGCGTGATTGAGGTGCCCGAACGCCTGCGCGCCGATGGCACGGTTGAAACTCCGCTCGACCTGACAGCCATCACCCAAGGCCTGGCCGAGGCGCGCGCCGCAGGGATTGATGCCGCCGCGATTGTCCTCATGCATGCATGGAAGAACCCCGCGCACGAACTGGCCCTTGCAGAGGCGGTGCGCGACGCAGGTTTTGCGCAGGTGTCCGTTAGCCACGAAGTCTCGCCGCTGATCAAGCTGGTGGGGCGCGGCGATACGACCGTGGTCGATGCCTATCTCTCGCCCATCCTGCGCCGCTATGTGGCGCGGGTGGCATCGGCGCTTGGCGCGACGCCGCCGGGCGAACCCGGCCCCACACTGCAATTCATGATGTCCTCCGGCGGCCTCACAGCCGCCGAGCGGTTTCAGGGCAAGGATGCGATTCTCTCCGGCCCTGCCGGGGGTGTCGTCGGCATGGCGCAGACCGCCGCGATTGCCGGGTTTGACAAGGTGATCGGCTTTGACATGGGCGGCACCTCGACCGATGTGGCGCATTACGCGGGCGAATATGAACGTGCCTTTGACACTGAGGTGGCAGGCGTCCGCATTCGCGCGCCGATGATGCGGGTGCATACCGTAGCGGCCGGTGGCGGCTCGATTCTGCATGCCGAACCGGGTCGGTTTCGCGTGGGCCCTGACAGCGCCGGTGCCTATCCCGGCCCGACCTGCTACCGCAACGGCGGGCCGCTGACCGTGACCGACGCCAATGTCATGCTGGGCAAGCTCAACCCCGATTTCTTCCCGCCCATCTTTGGCCCCGGTCAGGATCAACCGCTGGATCGTGAGACGGTTTCCGCGCGCTTTGCAGAAATCGCCGCAGAGGCAGGCGACGGCAAATCGCCCGAAGACGTGGCCGAAGGCTTTGTCCGCATCGCCGTTGAAAACATGGCCAACGCGGTCAAGAAAATCTCGGTGCAGCGCGGCTATGACGTGACCCGCTATCTCTTGAACTCCTTTGGTGGCGCGGGCGGGCAGCACGCGTGCCTTGTGGCGGATGCTTTGGGCATGGAACGGGTTCTGATCCATCCGCTCTCGGGGCTTCTTTCGGCCTACGGGATCGGGCTGGCCCGCGTGAGCGCGTCACGGCAACAGATGGTGGTAGAGCCATTGGATGAGGGCAGTGATAGCGTCATCACAAGCGTGCTTGACGATCTGACTGCGCAGGTCATGCAGGAAATGCAGGCCCAAGGTGTGACCGGGGCTGAAACCCGTCCGCGGCTCTATCTGCGCTATGATGGCACCGATACCGCCCTGCCCGTGGCCTATGACACCCCGACGCAGGCGCGCGCCGAATTCGAGGCGGCGCATCTGGCGCAATTCGGTTTTACCACACCCGATAAGCGCGTGATCATCGACAGCGCCGAGGTCGAGGCCACAGATACCGTCCGTCCCGACGCCCCCGAGAGCGAGGCCGCCCGCCAAGTGGCTGAGGCGCAGACCGACACGCGCACGCGCCTCTTTTGCAACGGCGATTGGACCCCTGCGAGCGTGTTCCGCCGCGCGGGTCTGACACCCGGCAATACCGTCACCGGGCCTGCTCTGATCATCGAGGAGAACCAGACCATCGTGGTTGAGCCCGGCTGGCATGCCGAAATCACAGCGCATGACCATGTGCTCTTGTCGCGCCACGAACGGATGGCGCGCGATATGGCCATCGGCACGACCGAGGCCGATCCGATCCTGCTCGAAGTCTTCAACAACCTCTTCATGTCGATTGCCGAACAGATGGGCGTGACCCTGCAAAACACCGCGCAATCGGTTAACATCAAGGAGCGGCTCGATTTTTCCTGCGCCGTCTTTGACGCCACCGGCGCTCTCGTGGCCAATGCCCCGCATATGCCGGTGCACCTGGGTTCAATGGATCGCAGCGTCGAGACGATCATCCGCCTGAATGAGGGCGATATTAACCCCGGCGATGTCTTTGCCCTCAACGCGCCCTACAATGGCGGCACGCATCTGCCGGATATCACCGTTGTCACGCCGGTCTTTGACGAGGATGGGCAAGCCATCCTGTTCTGGGCCGCGTCGCGCGGCCATCACGCCGATGTCGGCGGCACCGCCCCGGGTTCGATGACGCCGCTCGCCACCACAGTGGACGAAGAGGGCGTCTTGATCGACAATTTCCGGCTGGTCGAAGAGGGGCAATTCCGCGAGTCCGCCTTGCGCACGATCCTTGGTGATCACCCCTACCCCTGCCGCAACATCGACATGAACGTGGCTGACCTCAAAGCGCAGATCGCCGCCAATGCGCGCGGCATCAACGAGCTCCGCAAAATGGTCGCCAACTTCGGTCTCGACGTGGTTCAGGCCTATATGGGCCATGTACAGGACAACGCCGCCGAGGCGGTGGCGCGGGTTCTGGAAAAACTGTCAGACGGCTCCTATGACTATGAAACCGACACAGGACAGGTGATCCGGGTCAAGATCACTGTCGACCGCGCCGCACGCGAAGCGACGGTGGATTTCACCGGCACATCCGAGGTCCGCAAGAACAACTTCAATGCGCCAGAGCCGGTGACACGCGCCGCCGTGCTCTATGTCTTCCGGGTGATGGTCGAGGCATCGATCCCGATGAACGCAGGCTGCCTGCGCCCGATCCGGATCATCGTGCCCGAAGGCTCGATGCTCTCGCCCCGCTATCCGGCGGCGGTGGTGGCGGGCAATGTGGAAACCTCGCAGCATGTGACCAACGCGCTCTTTGGCGCGATGGGGGCGATGGCCAATAGCCAAGGCACGATGAATAATCTGACCTTCGGCAATGATGAGTTCCAGTATTACGAGACCATCTGCTCCGGCTCGCCCGCCGGGCAATTCAACGACGGGCGGCAATTTCCCGGCACCTCGGGCGTGCATGTGCATATGACTAACTCGCGCCTGACCGATCCTGAGATCCTCGAATTGCGCTTTCCCGTGCTGTTGGAGAATTTCGCCCTGCGTCCGGGGTCAGGCGGCAAGGGGGCGGCCAACGCCGGCGATGGCACGATCCGCACGTTGCGGTTTCTGACCCGGATGGATTGCGCCATTCTCTCATCCCACCGCAACCGTGCGCCGCAAGGGGGCGCGGGCGGCAGCGAGGGCGAAGCGGGCCGGACCGAACTGCGCCGCCTCTCGGGCGCAATAGAGGTGCTGAACGCCTGTGATCAGACAGTGCTAGAGGCGGGCGAAGCCGTGACAGTGATCACGCCGACCGCGGGGGGGTTCGGCCGGGTTTGACCCTGGCCACCCTTCAAATCTCGGGGTTTGGCAGGCTCTCGAACGCGCGTTTGAGGGCATCGCCCCAGCCATCCGAAATGGTGCGGAAATAAGGATCGTCCAACTCGATGCGATGCACCTCGGGCAGCTTCATGCTGTTGGCCTCGTAGATGCACATATCCAGCGGGAGACCAACCGAAAGATTGGCCTTTATGGTGGAATCAAAACTCACCAACAAGAGCTTCATTGCATCGGCAAAGCTCATGCTCGGCTCATAGGCGCGCACCAGAATGGGGCGGCCATATTTGGTCTCACCGATCTGGAAAAACGGCGTTTCGGAGCTGGCTTCGATGAAATTGCCCTCGGGATAGATCAGAAACAGGCGTGGCGGACCGCCCTTGATCTGACCGCCAAGGATCATCGTGGCGTTAAAGCTACTGTCGGCGCGCTGTCCGGTGCTGGCGTGGGTTTCGATCACATCGCGCAACGTGCCCGCAATCAGTCGTGCAGCCTGAAACATCGAGGGCACCGACAGGATCGTCGGGTCGCGCTCGTCATGTGCCTTGGTGCGCTCTTCCAGCAGGCTGATCACGGCTTGAGTGGTTGCCAGATTGCCCGCTGTCAGCAGAACCATCGCCCGCTCACCGGGCATCTGCCAGTGATGCAGTTTGCGAAAGGTCGAGATATTGTCGAGCCCCGCATTGGTGCGTGTGTCGGACATAAAGACGATGCCGCGATCAAGACACAAGCCCACGCAATAGGTCACCTATGAAATCCTCTGTCACTGTTGCTGGGTCACCCGCAGCGTCACATCCATGTTCTCACCTGCCACGCCATAGCGGTGACCGGCGATCGGCGCAGCCTCTGTGTAATCGAGACCCGTTGCAACCCTGACATAGCGCGTATCAGGCGAGATCGCGTTTGACACATCAAAACCAACCCAGCCCAACCCTTCGACATGGGCCTCCGCCCAAGCGTGGGTCGCACTTTGCTCGTCCTGTCCGTCCATCCGCAGATACCCTGAAACATACCGCGCCGGAAGACCCATTGCGCGTGCGCAGGCAAGGAAGACATGCGCGTGATCCTGACAGACTCCGTGACCGGCAGCCAAAGCATCCTCTGCGGACCAGGCAATTTCGGATTTCCCGGTCTCATAGACTATGGCGGCGTGAATTCGGGCCGACAGGTCGTGCAGACGCTCCAGATCACTATCGCCTTCGACACTCCGCAGAATGTCGCGACACCCTTTGCCAGCGCGGGTATGCTCTGTTGCGCGCTGAAACAGCCACAGGGGCGCCAATCCTTCATGCGGTCCGACGATCCCGGCCTGATCGGCCATTTCCACAACACCCTGAGAATGGATCACCAATTCGGTGACGCCCTGATCAAAGCTGAACAACATCACATGATTGCGGTGGTGATCTGTGAACTCTGCCTCTTGCGTTGCCCCCTCTACGGTGATCGACCAATTGATCACGGCCTGCCCGCGTGTCGGCTTGGGATAGAGCTTGATCTGCTGCACACCATAGGGCACGGGCGTGGAGTATGAATAACGGGTGATATGACTGATGGCGAGACGCATGGGCTATCCGTTAAACCTGTATTCGATTTCGATCTGATGGCTCAGCTTGCTCAGATGGCCAAGCACCTCCTGCACATATTCGTGCAGGCCATAATCAAAGATCGCGGCGACGTCATGGCTCATGAACCGGCGGCAGAGCGTGTCCGCCAATTGGTGGCACGGCATGCGAAGATCGTAATCCGTCGCCAGATAATTGAGATTGTCCCGCAGCTTGGCACAGCAGAAGTTCAGGCTGCGCGGCATGCGTTTGTCGAGGATGAGGAACTGAGCAATGCCCATCGGCGTGACATCGGGACCAATGGCAAGCCGATATCCTCCTTCCCCACTGACTGACCGTAGGATCGTATCCCACTGCACATTGTCGAGCCGCGATCCCACCGCCGCCGCCGATGGCAGCAGCACGTAGTATTTTACGTCGAGAATGCGGGCCGTGTTATCCGCACGCTCGATAAAGGTGCCGATGCGGATGAAATCGTAGATTTCATTGCGCAGCATCGTCCCGAGAATAGAGCCGCGCACCAGCGCGTTGCGTTCCCGGATCAGCGACAGGACCTTGGGCAGATCCCGAGTCGCAACCTTGCGGGCTAGCGCGACCTTGAGCAGCATCCAGAAGGAATTGACCGCCTCCCACGCCTCATGCGTGAGGGCCGTGCGCACCAGTCGCGCGTTGTGGCGCGCCTGTGTCACGACAGCCATCACCGAGGATGGGTTGTCCGGGTCGCGCAGCATCCAGTCGATCGCCAGTTCTGGCAGGACCTCCTCGTGTTTTTGTTGATAGCCATGGGCCACCGCCGCAGCCTGTAACACCGAGAGCCAGTCATCCGCGCCACTGCCCGCCCGCGTCAGGGCGATCCGCTGCCCGGTTTCGATCATACGAGCGGTATTCTCGGCACGTTCCAGCAGCCGCGCCATCCAGAATAGACCTCCGGCGGTTTTCCCCAGCATCCTCTAGTCCTCCAGCACCCAAGTGTCCTTGGTGCCTCCACCTTGGGACGAATTCACCACCAAAGAGCCCTTTTTCATCGCCACCCGTGTCAGCCCACCGGGCGTTACATTGATCCCCTCGGGCGACATCAACACATAAGGCCGCAGATCGACATGCCGTGGCGCAAGGCCGGCTTTGGTGAACACTGGCACAGTCGACAGGCTCAGCGTGGGCTGCGCGATATAATTGCCGGGCCGCGCTCGCAGCTTGCGTTCAAAGTCCTTGAGTTCTTTCTTGTTCGCCGCAGGGCCGATCAACATGCCATAACCGCCCGATCCATGCACCTCCTTGACCACCAGCTCTGACAGATGCGCCAGAACGTAATCGAGGCTTTCTCTCTCGTTGCAGCGCCATGTCGGCACGTTTTGCAAAATCGGCCGCTCGCCGGTGTAGAATTCGACGATCTCGGGCATATAGCTATAGATTGCCTTGTCGTCGGAAATGCCGGTGCCGGGGGCATTGGCGATGGTGATACCCCCTGCGCGGTAGATATCCATGATCCCCGGCACGCCAAGCGCCGAGTCGGGGTTAAAGTTGAGCGGATCGAGAAAATCGTCATCCACCCTGCGATAGAGCACGTCAATCGGGCGATAGCCGCGCGTGGTCCGCATCGCCACCCGCCCGTCAACGATCCGCAGATCATGTCCCTCGACCAGCTCGACCCCCATCTTGTCGGCCAGAAAGGCGTGTTCATAATAGGCTGAATTAAAGATTCCAGGGGTGAGCACCGCCACGGTGGGCGTCCCTTCGCAGGCCGCAGGGGCCGAGGCCGCCAGCGACCGCCGTAGATTGCGCGGATAATCCGAAACCGGCCGTACCCGGTTGCGGCCGAACAACTCTGGAAACATGCGCAGCATGGTTTCACGGTTCTCCAGCATATAGCTGACACCAGAGGGCGTGCGCGCGTTATCCTCGAGAACAAAGAAATCGTCCGGCCCGGTCCGCACAAGGTCAATGCCGGTGATATGGGTATAGACCCCACCGGGCGGCATCATCCCGATCATTTGCGGCAGAAACGCCTCATTGCTCGAGATCATCTCTTGCGGCAAGCGCCCGGCGCGCAGGATTTCCTGCCGGTGATAGATGTCATGCAAAAAGGCGTTGATCGCACACACCCGCTGTTCGATGCCGCGTTCCAAACGTTGCCATTCGCGCGCCGAAATAATGCGTGGAATGATATCGAACGGGATCAGACGCTCCTCGGCTTCGGACCGTCCATAGACGTTAAAGGTGATGCCCGTCAGGCGAAAGAGATCCTCCGCCTCACGGCTTTTGGCACGCAGGCGGGCGGCGTCCTCGTCGCTCAGCCAGGCGTCGAATGTGGCATATGGGCTGCGAATCTGCCCGTTTTGCCCCTGCATTTCATCAAACATATCCATAGGATCATGGTTTCCCTGTCCGGGGCCCTGTGCAATCGAAATTGTTGCGACAGGACGGGCCCGATGCGGTTTTATGCCCGCTTATCCCTCAACCATGCACAATTTTTAGGCTTTGGCAAAGGCTTGTCATTCGGGAGCCTGTGATTGGTTCGCCGGTGTGGCGCTCCAAATATGATAGGATGACTTACAGAAACCATTAGAATTTATTCCTTTTTGTTAGCAAAACTCATAATTATAAACGATGTCAGGACCGCCAAAATCAGCCAGAGGATGCCGTGACCCGAACGCGCGACATGTTGCAAGTGACCGTCCAGCGGGGCGAGGCGGGCAAAACCCGGATGCAGCGCTTTGATGTTCCGGCCCGCGAAAATCAGACAGTTCTCGATGTGGTCAGTTGGATCCAGCAAGAGGCAGATCCGACGCTGAGTTACCGTTTTGCATGCCGCGTGGGCATGTGCGGTTCTTGCGCAATGATGGTGAATGGCGTGCCGCGCTGGACCTGCCGCACCCATGTCAGCCGCGTCGCTAATGACGGTCGCCTCGACATTGCCCCCCTGCGCAACCTGCCGGTGATCAAGGATCTGGCGACCGATATGGACCCGTTCTTTGACAAATGGGTCGCCGCCGAGGCGCGGCACCACCCGACGCGCGGACGGCTCGAAGAGTTTGACCCGATCACGCCCGACAATCCCGAGCGGGCCGAAGCCAACCTTGGAATCGAATGCATCAACTGCGGGATCTGCTACGCGGCCTGTGACACGGTGGCAGGTAATCCCGATTACCTCGGTCCGGCCGCGCTGCAACGCGCCTGGACCCTGCTCAACGACAGCCGCGACGCCGATCGCCCAACCATCCTTGCGGCGGTTTCGGGCAAGGGCGGCTGCCATAACTGTCACTCCATGGGCAGTTGCGCGCAATATTGCCCCAACGAGTTGAACCCGATGCGCGCGATTGCCGGGTTGAAGCGCGAAACAGTCAAGGCAGCCATGCGAGGAAAGCGCGATGCTTGACCTGCGGCTCTACATGGCGCAACGCCTGAGCGCGCTGGTGATGGCGCCCTTGGTGTTGGGCCATATCGCCGTGATGATCTACGCCATCCAAGGCGGGCTGAACGCGACAGAGATTCTCGGTCGAACCCAAGGCAGCCTCCTTTGGTTCCTGTTCTACGGCACCTTTGTCCTCGCCGTCTCTGTCCACGCCGCCATCGGTCTGCGCGTCATCGTACATGAATGGCTGCGCTTGCGCGGCATCGCCCTTGACGTACTGACATGGGGCATCTGTGCGGCACTTCTCACCCTTGGGCTCAGCGCCGTTTTTGCGGTGACGCTGCCATGAAACAGCCGCCCCGTTCGCATCCTCTCTGGCTGGCCTTTGTGCTGCACCGCGTGTCCGGCCTGGCGCTCGCGCTGTTTCTGCCTGCGCATTTCTGGCTCTTGGCACAGGCGATTACCGCCCCTGCGCGGCTTGATGGCTTTCTCGCCTTTGCCGAAAACCCGCTGGTCAAGATCGCCGAATTCGGTCTCGTCTTTCTGCTTGCCGTCCATATGTTCGGCGGCCTGCGCCTGATGGCGCTCGAGTTCTTGCCCTGGTCCGACCGTCAAAAGACGCTGGCGGCGGGGGCGGTCGGCGCGGCCCTCTTTCTGTCCGGTACGTTTTTCCTGAGGGCGATCTGATGACCCATATCGACCGACACGATACCGACATTCTTATCATCGGCACAGGCGGCGCGGGCCTCTTTGCCGCGCTCCACGCGCAACAATCCGCACCCGCAGGCACGCGGATCACCATCGCCGTCAAGGGCCTCATTGGCAAATGCGGCTGCACCCGCATGGTGCAGGGCGGCTACAACGTGGCGCTGGGCGGCGGTGACAGCGTCGAGCGGCATTTCATGGACACCATAAAGGGCGGCAAATGGCTGCCCAATCAGGATATGGCGTGGAAACTCTGCGAACAGGCCGTGGTGCGTATTCACGAGCTGGAAAATGAAATCGGTTGCTTCTTTGACCGCAACCCCGATGGCACGCTGCATCAAAAGGCCTTTGCCGGGCAGACCGCCGACCGCACGGTCCACAAGGGCGACCTGACCGGCATCGAGATCATCAGCCGCTTGATGGAGCAGGTTCTGGCGCGTCCCGTGGACAAGCTGCAAGAGCATCGCGCGATTGGCCTGATCCCGACGCGCGACGGCAGCGCCTTGGCAGGTGTGCTCTTTATCGACATGCGCACGGGTGGCTTCCGTCTGGTCCGGGCCAAGACGGTCCTCATGGCCACCGGCGGCGGCCCGACTATGTACAAATACAACACGCCGTCGGGTGACAAGACGATGGACGGCCTTGCCATGGCGTTGCGCGCGGGGCTGGAACTGCGCGATATGGAAATGGTGCAGTTTCACCCCACCGGATTGCTGGCCGGCGACCATACGCGGATGACCGGAACCGTGCTGGAGGAGGGCCTGCGCGGCGCGGGTGGTCAATTGCTCAACGGCGCGGAAAACCGCTTCATGTTCGACTATGACCCCAAGGGCGAGCGTGCGACCCGCGATGTCGTCAGCCGCGCCATCTATGCCGAGATGCGCAAGAACAATACCTCGGCGAATGGCGGCGTCTTTATTTCCATGGCCCACCTTGGCCCCGACAACGTGCGCGCCAAATTCCCCGGCATGGTCAAACGCTGCGCCGATAGCGGCTTTGATCTGGCGGGAGGTCTGGTCGAGGTGGTGCCAACCGCGCATTATTTCATGGGCGGCGTGGTCGTGGATGCCGATACCCGCACGGCGATGGAAGGGCTCTATGTGGCGGGCGAGGATGCAGGCGGCGCGCATGGCTCGAACCGTCTGGGCGGCAATGGCGTGGCCAATTCCACCGTCTATGGCGGGGTGGCGGGCGACGTGATGGGCGCGGATATCCGCACCATGGGCGCGCTGCGCGATCCCTGCCCCAACGCGTTGCAGGCCGAGATTGACCGCGCCCTGCATCCCCTCACGCGCCAGCCCGCGCCGGTCCATCCCCTGCGTGCCGCTTTGCAAGACGCGATGTGGGAGGATGTCGGCGTCATGCGCACAGCTACGGGTATGGAGCGTGGTTTGACCCGCGTTGCCGAGATTTCCGATGCGCTGATGGGTGTTGGCGTCGCAGGCGACAATCTCGCCTTCAACCTCACCTGGCACGACTGGCTCAACCTGCGCTCACTCTGCGACGTATCCGAGGCGATCACGCTGGCGGGTCTTGCGCGTGAAAACTCGCGCGGCGCGCATTACCGCGAGGATTTCCTGGATGAAGGTGATCTTGATGCTTCTTACTACACGGTGATTACCCAAAAGGGCAGCGATTTGACCGTCCGCCGCGATCCGGTGCAATTCACCATCATCCGCCCCGGTGAGACAATCCTGCCCGAGAGCGAACCCGAAACATTGGTGGCTGCACAATGATCTCCATCGACCTCATCCAAAACACCGCCGAGCGCCTGATGGACAAGGCGGCCATTGAAATTCCCGAGGATTACCTGACGGGCCTTCAGGCCGCCGCCGAGACCGAGGATGGTGATCTCTCGTCCTTTGTCCTTCAGGCGATGCTGGAGAATTACAAGGCCGCCAAGGAGGATCGGCGTGCGATGTGCGGCGATACTGGCTGTCCGCGCTGGTATGTGAAGATGGGCAACGAGGCCCAGATTGAGGGCGGGCCGGTCGCGCTCGAATCCGCGCTGCGCCGCGCCACAGCCAAGGCAACCTATGACGTGCCCCTGCGCCCCAATCGGGTGCATCCGCTCTGGCGCACGGATCACAACAACAACGTTGGCATCGGCGCGCCCGAGATTGAATATGGGTTCGAGCCCGAGGGCGATTGGATCGACCTCATCACCGTACATAAAGGGGGCCTCTTTGGTACGGACTATCGCATGCTCTTTCCCTCGGATGGTATCGAAGGGATCAAGCGGTTTTACCTTGATAGCCTTGTCGCCTTTGGCAAACGCGGTCTGGCCTGTCAGCCCGCGATCATCGGCATTGGCCTTGGGGGGTCCAAGGATACCTGCATGGTGCTGGGCAAGCGCGCCGCCTGCCTGCGCGTCGTGGGGAGTGAGAACCCGGACCCGAAAATCGCCGCGCTGGAGCGGGAGTTCAAGGATCTGGGCAATTCCATCGGCATGGGTGCGATGGGATTTGTCGGCAAGAACATGGTGATCAATTGCAACATCGAAGTAGGCTATTGTCACACCGGTGGCATGCAGATGTCCGTTCATGCCTTCTGTCTTTCGTCCCGCCGGGCGGTCGCGCGCCTCTATCCTGATGGTCGCGTCGCATACCGCACCGATCCCGATTGGTTCACCCCCTATCAGCGCCGCGAAACCGTCGAATGGCAGGGCGGCGCACAGGAGGCGGCAGAATGACCAAGCCCCGCGAAATCCGCCTGAGCACCACGCCGACGCCCGAGGCGCTCGCCGAATTGCGCCTTGGCGACATCGTCTATCTCGACGGGCTGCTCTATACCGCCCGCGAAGGGGTCTATATGCGCGCGCTTGAGGACAAGGCGAATATCCCGTTGGAACTGCCCAGCCAGAGCGCCACGAACTTCCATTGCTCCCCCGCCGCCGCCATTCGTCCCGATGGGTCGTTCAACATGGGCGCAGTTACGGCAACTGCCTCCTTCCGCTTTGCCAAATGGTTGCCGGAATGGATGGCCAAGACCGGCGCGAAGCTGATCATCGGCAAGGGCGGCATGTCGTCCAAAGATTACAGATCTTATTTTGTGCCGAATGGCGCGATTTACCTCTCAACAGTGGGCTATGGCACCGGCGCATTGCTGGGGCGCGGCATCGAAAAGGTGGAGGCAGTGCATTGGCAGGATGAGCTAGGTCTGGCGCAGGCGATGTGGGTTATTCGCTGCAACAAGATGGGGCCGTTCATCGTGGCCTCTGATCTGGACGGCAATTGCCTCTTTGAACGCGAGAACGCCAAGATCGCCAAGAACCTCGAACGGGTCTATGAAGGCACGCGCCCTGCGACGCTCAAACGCTATGGCGAGACGGATGACCGCTCTGATGAGGTGATTGGCTAGAGCATTTCGCGCGCCAGCAAGACCACGCCCGAAACTAAGGTCATCACGATCAATAGGCGACGGAATGCGGCGTCGGGCAGACGCTTGAACACCGCAATTCCGATCTGCGCGGCAGCGAGCGAGGATGGGATCGCAATCGCGATATAGATCAGAGTTTCCCGCGTATAGGCTCCCTTGAACGCCAGAAGAGCCGTAGTTACGGCAAGAACGACCACATTGAACGGTTGCAGCACGGCGCGCGTCTCATGCTTGGGCCAAGGGCGCAGCGTGCACCACATCATCGGCAGCGCCCCCGAGAGCGAGGCCGCGCCACCAAGCACGCCCCCCAAGAAACCCACGAGCATATCCCACAGCGGCGTTGGCCGCTCAAACCTTGGAAGACGCGCCCGAAAGGAAAAATAACCGCCATAAACAAGCAGCATGGACGCCACCACGGCCTTGAGCGTGCCCGCGTCAATCACACTCAGGATCAGAACGCCCAATGGTATTCCCGCCAGCCCCGGCACAAGGAAACGTGCCAGCCGCCGTTTGTTCTGGCCGATGGCGTGGCGCACCACCCAGACCCCTTGCAATCCCGTGAGGACCGAAAGCACAACCAGCATCGCCACGGCCTGCAACGGCGGCAGCACGGTGAGAAAGAATCCAAGCGCGAAGAGCGCCGTGCCAAACCCTGCAAGCCCGTTGATGAACCCGCCCGCCGCAGCCCCTGCGATGATGTAGGCAACGATTTCCGCGTTCATGCAGCGCTGCTTCGGGCAGAGGGGGTAAAGATACCGATATCCACCGCTCCAAGCAGAGCCATGTGAATCTCCTGAATGATCCGAATACGTGGGTTGTCGCGGCGATGGGCCAACGTCAATTGCCGCACGGGCGCTCCGTGGGGCAACGGCAGTCGTCGCAGCGGTAGCGGCTGAACCCCGCGCACACAGCGCGCCGGCACGATGGACACACCAAGCCCCGCCAACACCATGCTCGATATCGCCTCCAGCCCCTGCAACTCCATGGTGACCGACACGGCAATCGCATTATCGCGCAGCCAGCCGTCGATCAGCCCGCCCACCACGGCATCACGGCTGAACCGGATAAACGGATATCGGGTCAAAAGGTCTCGCACATCGTCGCCTTCGATTTCTTGCGGCACCAGTAGTTCCATGGGCTCCTGCGCAATATCGGCATGGTCGACTTCGGGCGGTAACGGTCCCTGCCGCGACAGGATTGCGGCATCAAGCGCGCCCCGCTCGACCTCGGCAATCAAGGCGGTCGTCATGCCCGGCACAATACGCACATGCAGGTCCGGAAAGCTGTCTTTGAGCAATCGCACGGACAATGGCGTCAGCCCGGTCAGTGTCATCGGCACAGCGCCCAAAGAGATTTCGCCGCGAAACCCTTCATCGCCTAAAACCGATGGCACGATGCCATCATAGGCGCGCACAATGTCGCGCGCCCGCGCGACAAGCGCACGACCGGTTGGGGTCAACTCCGGAGACCGTCGCGATCGGTCAAACAGCGCAATGCCCCATTCCTCTTCGAGACTCCGCATCTGCTGGCTGACGGCGGCATGGGTGACAAACACCGCCTCGGCAGCGGCGCTAAAGGTCTTGTGATCGTCCACCGCGATCAGGGTGCGCAAGCGCCGGATTGACATGCCCTGCCTCTTCCGTAAGATTTTGTAACACAAGCTGTAACGGAATATTGCTTATATTAAGCGTGCCTTAAAGTTACACCTAAAGCCGACGGCGTTGCAATCCGCGATCACCCTGCCGCCGACACCACAGAGGAGGAGGAAAACATGAAGCTGAGACAGTTGGGCGCGGTTTGCGCCATGGGACTTGGCCTGACGGCAACCGCCGCAGTGGCCGAATATCCCGAACGCCCCATCAACATGGTCATTCCCTATGGCGCAGGCGGCGCGACCGATATTTCGGCCCGCACCATCGCAGAGCCATTGGGCACCGTGGTCGGCAAGCCGCTGGTCATGTCGAATATCACGGGGGCAGGGGGCGCCACCGGATCTGTTGCGGTGCAAAACGCCAAGGCGGACGGCTATACCATGCTCTTTGCCCGCGTCGGCTCGCACACGGTCAACCCGGCGATGAAGGCAACGCTCCCCTATTCACTCGACGATTTCCGTTTTGTGACGGTCTATGAAATCAACCCCGTCGCCTGTGCCGTGCGCCCGGATTCCGGCATCGAGACGATCGAGGATCTCATCGCTCTGACGGAATCCGAGGGCACCAGCTATAGCTCTTCTGGCGTCGGCTCGATGCTGCATCTCGCGGCCGTGATGGTGCTGGATGAATTCGGCGTCGAGAACCCGCTGGATAAGGCGATTCACATTCCTCAAGGCGGAGGTGGCGAGGCGGCGACCGCCGTACTTAACGGCACTGTGACGTTCATCTGCACCAATACGTCCGCCCTTGCCAATTTCGTGGCCAATGGTCAGCTCAAACCAATCCTCGTCACCACGGCAGAACCCGTTGCAGGATTTGATGCGCCCACTGCCGTTGAACTGGGCAAGCACAATCTGACCCAACTGGTGGGCTGGACGGGCATTGCCGGGCCGGATGATCTGCCGGATGATGTGGCGGCCAAATGGGGTGAATGGATGGCTGCCGCCGCCGGAGATGAGAAATTCATCAAACAGATGAATTCACTCGGGTCCGTGATTGACGTGATGAGCCCCGAAGAGGCCAACGCCTTCATTCAGGCGCAGTATGAAACCTTCCGCGCGCTTGTCGATAAACTCGGCATGCGGATCGAAGGCTGAAGTCTGTCACACGCATAGGCCGGGCGCAGAGATGCCCGGCCTATCAAGGCCAGCAAACTGATCGGGGAGGATCAGGGTGAGCAAACGCGCAATTCAGCTGCAACTGGGCATCGGTGCCTTTGCAGCCTGTCTTTTCCTGATCCTCTACGCCATTCCGTATTGGATCTCTGCCCCCAGCAATATTCGCAATATCGTCCTCTCGCCCCGGTTCTGGCCCTATGCGATTGCCGGGCTGACCGGGCTTGTGGGTTTGGGCATGCTGTTTGCCAACCGCAAGCCGGATGAGGATGACGCCCCCGTCAATGACCCGATTGAAGATCCCGGCGCGGGTCTGATCCGGCTGGCGGGCATGGCGGTGCTGATGGCTGTAACCTTCTGGCTCTTGCCCCACATCGGCATGGTCTGGGCCGCGATGCTGGCCTTTGCGGCCCTCGCGTTTCTGGTCAGGACACGCCATCCCAAGACTGCGCTGATCTGCGCTCTGGTGGTTCCGCTCCTGCTCTACGGCTTTTTTGCACATGTCGCGGGCGTTGCCATCCCGCAGGGCGATTATGTGAGGTTGCCATGAGCATGATTGACAGCATCATGGCCGGTCTCGCGCTTGTCGGCAATGTCGAGGCGCTAGTCTCGCTGGCCATCGGGATTGTGATCGGCGTCATCGGTGGCGCGATTCCGGGGATTTCGGCCACGATGGCGGTGGCGCTGACGCTGCCCTTTACCTTTCCGATGCAGCCGATCAACGGCATCTTGCTGCTCCTTGGCGTCTACAAGGGCGGTATCTTTGGTGGGTCGATTCCGGCCATCCTGATCAAGACGCCGGGCACGCCCGCCTCTTCGGCCACGGTGCTTGACGGACATCCTATGGCCGCCAAAGGTGAGGCGGGGCGCGCGCTCGGCATGGCCCTCTGGGCCTCTTGCACAGCGGATCTGATCTCGAACCTGTCTCTGATCCTGCTTGCAGGCTGGCTGGCCTCTTTCGCGCTCAGCTTTGGCCCGCCAGAGTTCTTTGCTCTGATCCTGTTCTCGCTCACCATCATTGCGGGCGTCTCGGGCGAGAGCCTCTTGCGCGGTGCTCTCGCGGCGCTTTTGGGCCTGCTCCTGGCCACCATCGGGCTTGATCTCGTCTACGGCACAAACCGTTTCACATTCGGCCACCCCAACCTGATGGGCGGGTTGAATTTCATCGCGGTGCTGATCGGCCTCTTTGCCATCCCCGAGGTCATCAACATGGTCTGGCACCCCACCGGGCACATGGGCAAGGTTCAGACCCTGGGCAACAAATGGGTCACGTTTGCCGAGTATAAACGCTGTTTCCGCTCTATCGTGCGCGGCAGCTTCATTGGCGTCTTTCTGGGCTCTATCCCCGGCATCGGCGCGGCCCCCGCGGCCTTCCTGTCTTATTCCGAGGCACGGCGCAAATCCCCCAACAAGGCCAATTTCGGCAAGGGTGAAATCGAGGGCGTCGCCGCCTCTGAGGCTGGCAACAATGGCGTGGCTGGCGCCACACTCATCCCGCTACTGGCACTTGGCGTGCCGGGCGATGTGATCACCGCGATCATCATCGGGGCGTTCATGGTGCATGGGTTACAGCCGGGACCGATGATGTTCGTGATGAATGTCGATATCATCTATGGCCTCTTCATCGGCCTCATCTTTTCCTCGGGCCTGCTCTTTATCGTGGGCGGGCTGGCAATCCGGGGATTCAAGCCGGTGGCCGATATTCCCAAGCGCATCTTGATGCCCATCGTTCTCGTGCTCTGCATCTATGGGGTGTTTGCCGTCAACAACAGCATCTTTGACGTGGCGGTGATGTTCGTTATGGGGTGGGTCGGATTTGTGATGACCCGCTACCATATCCCCGCCGCCCCCTTTCTCATTGCCTTCATCCTCGGCCCGCTGCTCGAGGATAATTTCCGCAAATCCATGCTCATGTCCGGGGGAGCGCCGGACATCTTGCTGCGCGGGCCGATCACATGGTTCTTCTGGGCTTTGACCTTGCTTGCCGTGGTGGCGATTGCACGGGGCACTTTGGACAAGGCCCGCGAAAAGAGCTGAGACTCTGTCAAATCAAGCGGCGCATACACGGCAGAACCATACCGCATCTATCCCTGCTCACCCGTCGGGTCAGGCGTGATAAGATTTTCGTGACATACCGCTCAGGGGGTATGAAAAAGAAACACATCTTCATATATTCATAAATGATGATATAATGGAAATCGGCTCCAGAGAGCCGGGTTTTGACGTGAGAGGATACGATATGGTGGGTGTTGAAACAGAGTTTACCCCATTGGCGTCGCTGGCTGGTGGTGTGTTGATCGGTTTATCTGCCGTGCTCCTGATGGTGTTTCAGGGCCGGATTCTGGGGGCCACGGGAATCTTGTCGGGCCTGATGTCCGGTGATGTGCCGGGCGACAAGAGCTGGCGCGCGGCGATGATGGTCGGCATGATCGCGGGGCCGCTGCTGGTCTTGGCGCTGACCGGGCAAATGCCGGTGGTCGAGGTGCCGATCAGCCTGCCGATGATCCTGATTGGCGGGTTCATCGTGGGCATCGGCGTTACCTTTGGCTCAGGCTGCACCTCTGGACACGGGGTCTGCGGCATCGCGCGGCTGTCACCACGCTCGATCGTTGCCACGCTCACCTTCATGGTCGTGGCCTTCTTGACGGTCTATATCATCCGTCACGTTATAGGAGTCTGAACCATGCGCGTCCTGTCCGCTTTGCTCGTAGGCCTTGTGTTTGGTGTGGGAATTGCCATCTCTGGCATGATAAACCCGGCCAAGGTGCTCAATTTCTTTGACGTCGCAGGCACATGGGACCCGAGTCTGATCTTTGTCATGGGGGGCGCTCTGGTTACCACATTCATCGGCTACCGTGTGGTGCTCAAACGCCCCGGACCGATTGTCGAGGCAGAGTTCAAGCTGCCCACCAACACGGTCATCGACGCGCGCCTGATCGGCGGATCAGCGGTCTTTGGCCTCGGGTGGGGCATTGCGGGCTTTTGCCCCGGTGCGGCAATCCCGGCTCTTGGCTCGGGCAAGCCCGACGTGCTGGCCTTTGTCGCAGCCCTGCTTGCCGGGATCTGGGTGGCGCGCGCCATCCAGACGAAACAGGCAGAGAGAAAGGTGACAGCATGACCGATTATCCCGTGGACATGACCGTGACGCCAGAGGTCAAGGCGTTCTTTGACGAGGCGACCAACACCATCAGCTATGTGGTCAAAGACCCCGGATCGCGGGCCTGTGCCGTGGTCGATAGCGTGATGGATATCGACATGGCGGCGGGACGGATCACCTATGATCATGCCGATGCCTTGGTCACCTATATGTTGGATCACGATCTGACGCTGGACTGGATCATCGAGACGCACGTCCATGCCGATCACCTCTCGGCCGCCCCCTATATCCAGCAAATGCTGGGCGGCAAGATCGGCATTGGTGAAAAAATCCTGGTTGTGCAGGACACCTTTGGCAAGATCTTCAATGAAGGTACGGAATTTCAGCGCGACGGTTCGCAGTTTGACGCCCTGTTCAAGGATGGCGACACCTACAAAGTGGGCGGCATGCAGTGCTTTGCCATGCACACGCCCGGCCATACACCCGCCTGCATGGTGCATGTGATGGGCGATGCGGCCTTTGTCGGTGATACGCTCTTCATGCCCGATGGCGGATCGGCCCGCGCTGATTTCCCCGGTGGCGACGCGGGTGAACTCTACGACAGCATCCAAAAGGTGCTGCGATTGCCCGACGATATGCGCCTCTTCATGTGTCACGATTATGGCCCGAATGGCCGTGACATTCAGTGGGAGACGACCGTGGGTGCGGAAAAAGCGCATAACATCCATGTTGGCGGCGGCAGGACCCGCGAGGAGTTCGTGAAATTTCGCACCGAACGCGACGCGACACTGGATATGCCCCGTCTGATCCTGCCCTCCTTGCAGGTGAATATGCGCGCAGGTGAGGTGCCACGCGACAGCGACGGTAATCCGATGCTGAAACTGCCGGTGAACAAGCTCTGAGACATTGCCCCCTCTTACGGGGCGCGGAACAAGTAACATGGATTTGAAATGCCTCGGGCGCGTCCTGCCGGTACTGGATTGGGGCCGCGACTATGACCGGCATGCGCTGACAGATGACGGCATGGCGGCGGTGATCGTGACGATCATGCTGATCCCGCAATCGCTGGCCTACGCCCTCTTGGCCGGTCTGCCGCCCGAGGCGGGGCTCTACGCCTCGATCCTTCCGATCATCCTCTATGCCATTTTCGGCACCAGCCGTGCCTTGGCCGTGGGTCCGGTCGCGGTGGTATCCCTGATGACAGCCGCCGCGATTGGCGATGTGGCCGAGGCGGGCACGGCGGGCTATGCCGTGGCGGCGCTGACCCTTGCCGGGCTGTCCGGCCTGATCCTGCTTGCCATGGGCATTCTGCGCCTTGGGTTTCTGGCGAACTTCCTGTCGCATCCGGTGATCGCCGGGTTCATCACCGCCAGCGGCATCCTGATCGCCGTCAGCCAGTTGAAACATCTCTTGGGCGTCAAGGCGAGCGGTGGAAGCCTGCCGGACATGCTCTGGTCTCTGCTGTGGCATCTGGCGGATATCAACAGTCTCACGCTGCTGATCGGTGTGGCGTCTGCCGCCTTTCTCTTTTGGGTGCGGCGCGGGTTGAAACCCCTGCTGGTGCAGCGCGGGTTCGGTCCGCGTGCGGCCGATATGGGGGCCAAGGCGGGGCCGGTCATCGCGGTGGCCTTCAGCACATTTCTGGTCTGGCTCTTCGGGCTTGATCAGCATGGCGTTGCCGTTGTCGGGGCGGTGCCTCAGGGCTTGCCACCGCTGACGCTTCCGTCGTTTTCACCGGGGCTGGTCGGCGCGCTCTTTGTGCCCGCGCTTTTGATTTCGGTGATCGGCTTTGTGGAATCCATGTCGGTGGCGCAAACGCTGGCCGCCAAGAAGCGCCAACGGATCGACCCGGACCAGGAATTGATCGGCCTCGGCGCGGCCAATATCGGCGCGGCCCTTACTGGCGGCTATCCTGTCACCGGTGGCTTTGCCCGCTCTGTCGTGAATTACGACGCAGGTGCCGCAACGCCCGCCGCGGGGGCCTTCACCGCCGTGGGCTTGGCCATCGCCGCGATATTCCTCACGCCGCTGATCTATTTTCTGCCCATTGCCACGCTGGCCGCCACGATCATCGTGGCCGTGCTCAGCCTCGTGGATTTTGCCATCCTGCGCAGCAGTTGGGGCTATTCCAAGGCGGATTTCGCGGCTGTGGCGGGCACCATCCTGCTCACCCTCGGCTTCGGGGTCGAAACCGGCGTCTCCGCCGGCGTGATCCTCTCGATTGGCCTGCATCTCTATCGCAGTTCACGGCCCCATATTGCCGAAGTGGGCCTTGTTCCCGGCACGCAGCATTTCCGCAATATCCTGCGCCACAGGGTGCTGACCGACCCTGCGATCGTCACCTTTCGCCCGGATCAGAGCCTCTATTTCGCCAATGCCCGCTTTATCGAGGATCACGTGTTCGCGCGCGTGCAGGCCGGGGGGCCGGTGCGTGACGTGGTGCTGATGTGTTCTGCCATCAACGAGATCGACCTGAGCGCGGTGGAAACACTGGAAGAGATCACCAAACGGCTCAAGGAAATGGGCATCCGCCTGCATCTGTCAGAGGTCAAAGGCCCGGTGATGGACCGCCTCTGCCGCGCGCATTTCCTGCGCGATCTCACCGGCAAGGTGTTTCTCGCTCAATACGATGCCTTTGCCGCCCTTGCCCCCGATACCGTGGCGGGCGATCAGGCAAAGCCGGTGATGAGCTGACGCAAGCCAATCGCCGCACCCACAAAAATCGCGGCAAAGGTGATCGGTGCGCTGAACGACAGCACGGAAAATGCGGAAATTCCCTGACCGACCGTGCAGCCAAAGGCCAGCACTGCCCCAAACCCCATGCAGACCGCCCCGAGAATCTGACGCCGCAACTCGCGCGGGTCTTCGCAGGCTTCCCAGCGGAAATGCCCCTTGAACAAACTGCCGCAAAACGCACCCGCAAGCACGCCAAAGACCGAGGCCACGCCAAAGCTGAGACCGCCGCCGCTCGCAGTCATCAGAAAGATGATGGTTTCGCCAAGCGGCGCAGAGAACGTATGGGTCTGTACCGGCTGCGGCATGAATCCATGTGTGGCCACCCAAGAGGTGCCGAGCCAACCCGAGGTGACAGCAAGCCCGACCATCGCCCCCCAAAAGAGCGCCTGTCGGTTCCGCAGGAAATCCCGCGACGCGAGCGCGGCCACCGTGATCAGCGCGGACACCGCCAGCCCGACCCAAATCGTCGGTAACCCGGTGAATGCGCCTAAAACCTGCGCATAGGATTGACTGTCAAGCGCGGGGCTGGTGGCCTCAGTCGCCATGATGCGCAACCGCGCAAACGGCCCGGACATCATGATATAGGCTGAAATTCCCATCACCAACACGATCACAAAGGCCCGCAGATCGCCGCCTCCAAACCGTGCCAATGCACCAAATCCACAGTTACCCGCCAGTGACATGCCATAGCCAAACAACAGCCCACCCAAAACGCTCGCCAAGGGTGACCAGGGCGTGATCCAATAGGCGTTGGCGGCAATATCAAACAGATCCATCCCGGCAAGGCCAAAGGCCGTAAAGCCTGCCACCCCAATCGCCAGCCCCCACATGCGAATTCGCGTATCGCTCTGTTGATAGAGCAGATCCTCGATGGCCCCCAAGGTGCAGAATCGCCCCACGCGCGCCGCCAGCCCAAGGATCGCGCCGCCAGCAAAGCCACAGAGAACTATGAGCAGGGTTTCAGGAATGCCGCCAGGCATGATGCTTCTCCGTTTGACGTGGGCAAGGATCTGACAGGTTGGTCAAGGTTGCTTGCAAAACAGATCGTAGACCACTTCGAGCATCTGTATCGCGCGCCGGTCTGTCAAACGGTAATAGATCGCCTTGCCTTCACGTCGTGGTGTAACCAGCCCCTCCAGCCGCAACCGAGAGAGCTGTTGTGACACCGCCGCCTGCCGCGCAGAGAGCAACTCTTCCAGCTCGGTCACAGTCTTTTCGCCCGTCGCAAGATGGCACAGGATCATCAGCCGCCCCTCATGGCTGATCGCCTTGAGGAACTCCGCCGCCGTATGGGCAAGGGTGAGCATCGCATCGACGCTTTCTTCGGACACGTCCATCCCAGGAGGGGGGGAGCGGCGCAGCATCGCCGACTACGGCGCCTTGGTGGCATCGGGATGCGCATCCAAGAGCTGTGTCAGCAGAAACCAAAAGAACTCGTCGCCCGCATAGCCCTCGATCCGACCAAGCTCCTCGCCGTTCTCGACCAGAACAAAGGTCGGGGTAAAGACCGGGTGGCTGCGAAAGGCGATGTCTTCGGGCAGCGCGTTGATCTGCACCCGGCGCAGGGGCGCGCGTGTGCCCTCGATGGTCTTGGGATAGGCCGGGGCAATCTCGGCATTCCACTGCTCGCACCAATGGCAACCATGTCGCTCAACCATGACCAGCTCTGCCGCCGACAGCGGACCGATCAGGCCGAATGTCAGCGAGAGGCTGACGAGAAAGGCAACGAGCGTATGCATCGGTGTTCCGATTGACGGACAGACTAAAACATATGATAGTTTGAATATGTTTGCGGATCAACCCGTCTGAGGATGCCCCATGTTCGATGTCTCTCTGCTCAGCGCCTTCGTCGGGGGATTGATCGTCTTTTTTTCGCCCTGTGTGCTGCCTATCGTGCCGTTTTACCTCAGCTATATGGCTGGTGCCTCGATGTCCGAGATCAGCGCCGAGGGTCGTCTTGCCCCCGGCGTACGCCGCCGCGCCTTTGCCGCGTCGGTCATGTTTTCGGCGGGAATCATCACCGTCTTTGTGCTGCTAGGGGCGGCTGCCTTTGGCCTCAGCCAGGCGTTCCGCGGCTTTCAGACCGAATTTCGCCTCTTTGCCGCCCTCGTCGTGCTGGTTCTCGGGCTGCATTTTCTGGGCGTGCTGCGCATTGGCTTTCTCAACCGCGTGTTCCAGATGGACGCGGGCGATACCCGGCACATGTCCGTACTCGGCGCTTATGTGGTGGGCTTTGCCTTTGCCGCTGGCTGGACGCCATGCGTGGGCGGTGTGCTGACAGCGGTGGTCTTTACCGCCAGCACCGAGGCCACGGCGATGAAAGGGTTGGTGCTGCTCTTGGTCTTTGGCCTCGCCATGACCACGCCCTTCATGGTGGCCTCGCTCTTTATCGGGCCGTTCCTGCGCTTTGCCTCGAAGTTCCGCCGCCACCTGCCCAAGGTGGAAAAGGCGATGGGGCTGCTTTTGATCGTCTTTGCCGCGCTCATCGCCACCGACAGCGTCAATTACATCGCCCAATGGATGCTGGAGACGTTCCCAGCCTTTCAAAACATCTGATCGAGGAGGACCATGATGACCCGAGTGCTCACCCTTCTGGCCGCCGCCCTGTTCGCCCTGCCCATTGCTGCGGCGGACCTGGGCGATGACGGCCTGCACAAGACCGACTGGATGCGCGACACCTTCAAGGATCTGCGCGAGGATCTGGCGGATGCCAATGCCGAGGGCAAGCGTCTGATGGTGATGGTCGAACAGCGCGGTTGCATCTACTGCACCAAGATGCACGAAGAGGTGTTCCCCCGCCCCGAGATCGCCGATTTCATCCGCGAGAATTATTTCGTCGTGCAACTCAACCTGCATGGCGATCTGGAGGTTGTCGATTTCGACGGTGAGTCGCTGACCGAGAAACAGGCGGCGCGTAAATGGGGCCTCCTGTTCACCCCCTCGATTCTGTTTCTGCCTGAAGAGGTCGCGGAGGATCAGACCGCCGCTCAGGCAGCGGTTGCGATGATGCCCGGAGCCTTTGGGCCGGGCACGACGCTGGACCTGCTGACATGGGTTCACGAGAAACGTTACGCGCTTGATACCGAAGAAGATTTTCAGCGCTATCACGCCCGCCGTATCGCCGAACGCGAGGCCGGAAAATCGCAGTGATCAGGTCCGCGCAATGACATTAAATTCAAGAATACGAATTTAATGTTGTGTGATCGCGGAATTGTGCTCTATGATATACAGAAATCTGAATGTGTTAGGGAGGACGCATGAAACGATCAATTTTCACGGTATCGCTGATCTGCGCGGCACTGAGCGCATCTGCGGCTGAAGTGGCGCCGACGGATGTCAAATTCACCGATGGCGCGATTGCGGACTCGCTCACAGGCGTTGCGGGTGATCCGGTCGCCGGGCGCGACGTGCTGGGGGACCGCGCGTTGGGCAACTGCGTCGCCTGCCATCAAATCACCGACATGAGCGACGTTCCGTTTCATGGCGAAATCGGCCCGATGCTGGATGGCGCCGGCTCCCGGTGGAGCGAGGCCGACCTGCGCGGCATCGTCGTGAATGCCAAGATGATGTTCCCCGAGTCGCTGATGCCCTCCTTCTACCGGACGGATGGCTACACGCGGCCGGGCAACGCCTTTACCGGCGAGGCGGCGGACAGCACGTTCGGCCCCCTTCTGACCGCTCAGCAAGTTGAAGACGTGGTTGCCTATCTGGTGACCCTCAAAGAGTGATCGCGCCCTGAGCGTGACCAAGATCAGGAGTTTGAGAATATGACACTGACACGACGCAACGTGATGATCATGGGAGCAGGGGCCTTTGTTGCCTTTGGTCTGCCCATGCGCGCCACCGCCGCCGCCGAGGACCGTATCGCCGAATTCACCGGCGGCGCTGCCATGGCCGACAGCGGTATCACCTTGACCGCCCCCGAAATTGCCGAGAACGGCAACACCGTCCCGATCGAAGTCGCGGCCCCCGGTGCCGTCGAAATCCTCGTGCTGGCCACGGGCAATCCGACGCCCGGCGTTGCAACCTTCAAATTCGGACCGCTGGCCGCTTCGCAAACCGCGTCCACCCGCATCCGTCTTGCGGGCACGCAGGACGTGGTGGCGATTGCCAAGATGAGCGACGGCTCCTTTGCCAAGGCATCGAGCAACGTCAAGGTTACAATCGGCGGCTGCGGCGGCTGAGGCATAGGTAGGAGAAATCAGAATGGCACAAGACGTCACACCCCGCGTCAAGGTCCCGAAATCCGCAGCCGCAGGCGAAGCGGTCGCGATCAAGACCCTGATCAGCCACCCGATGGAATCCGGTCAGCGCAAGGATAAAGAAGGCAACATCATCCCGCGCTCGATCATCAATCGGTTCACCTGCGAGTTCAACGGTCAGAGCGTCGTCGACGTGACCATGGAGCCCGCAATCTCGACCAACCCTTACATCGAGTTCGCAGCCACGGTGCCCGAAGCGGGTGAATTCAAATTCACTTGGTACGATGACGATGGCTCGGTCTACGAGGACATCAAGCCAATCGCGCTGAAATAAGGGCCAATCGTCAAGGGAGGGACGAGAATGAAAAGAACAGGACGGATTACCAGCCTGATTTGCACAACGGCGCTTTTGGCGGGGGCGGCCTTGGCTGACCCGGTTGATGACACGCTCGTCGTGAACGACGAAATCGAGATCACCACCCGCACCGCGGCACCTGCGCATCTTGCGGATAGGTTCGACGAGGTGCTGTCTGGCTGGCATTTCCGCGAGGCGGATACCCGTGCCATGCAGGCCGACGATTTCGACAATCCCGGCATGATCTTTGTCGAGAATGCCATGACCGCATGGGAAACCGCCGAAGGCACCGAGGGCAAATCCTGCGCAAGCTGTCATGACAATGCCAGTGAGAGCATGAAGGGTGTCCGCGCTGTCTATCCCAAGTGGAACGAGACCGCTGGCGAGGTTCGCACGCTCGAAACGCAGATCAACGCCTGCCGGACAGAGCGGATGGGCGCAGAAAAGTGGAAGTATAGCGGGAGCGATATGGTCAACATGACCGCGCTGCTCGCCTCTGTCTCGCGTGGCATGCCGGTCAACGTGGCGATTGACGGTCCTGGTCAGGCGACTTGGGAAAAGGGCAAGGAAATCTACTACACCCGTTATGGTCAGCTCGAGCTGTCCTGTGCCAACTGTCACGAGCAGAACTATGGCAACATGATCCGCGCGGATCACTTGAGCCAGGGGCAGATCAACGGCTTTCCGGCCTATCGACTCAAGAACACCAAGCTGAATGGCGCGCACGACCGCTTCAAGGGCTGCATTCGCGATACCCGGGCCGAAACCTTTGCCGAAGGCAGCCCCGAGTTCATCGCGCTAGAGCTCTATGTCGCCTCGCGCGGCAATGGTCTGTCGGTCGAAGGACCGTCGATCCGAAACTGATCGGAATGCCCCGCCTGACCGCGTGTCGGCGGGGTTTTCCACACCTCAAAACATTCAAAAATCCGCATGTGATGCGTGCGGGAGTTGGAAAGGTCCACCATGATCTCGCGGCGTGATTTTCTTCAGACAAGCATGGCGGCCTCAGCCATCCTTGGGGCGTCTTCCTTTGGCAATTGGGCCAAGCTGGCGGCGCAACAGGCGCTGACTCAGGACCAACTCTTGCAATTCGACACCTTTGGCAATGTCAGCCTGATCCACATCACTGACATTCACGCACAGCTCAAACCGATCTATTTCCGTGAACCGTCGATCAATATCGGTGTCGGCGGCAACAAGGGTGCTGTGCCCCATGTCACCGGCGCCGATTTCCGCAAGCTCTATGGCATCGACGATGGCAGCCCCTCGCACTACGCCCTGTCCGCTGACGATTTCAGTGCCCTCGCGCAGTCTTACGGCAAAGTCGGCGGGCTTGATCGCGTCGCGACCGTGATCAACGCCATCCGCGCCGATCGCCCCGATGCAATCCTGCTGGATGGCGGCGACACATGGCATGGCTCTTATACCTGCTACAAAACCGCCGGTCAGGACATGGTCAACGTGATGAACGCGCTGAAACCCGACGCGATGACCTTTCACTGGGAATTCACCCTCGGGTCAGAACGAGTGCAAGAGATCGTTGAAAGCCTGCCGTTCGCTGCTCTTGGTCAGAACATTTTTGATGCTGAATGGGATGAACCGGCAGAACTGTTTCCGCCCTACACCTTCTTCGAGCGAGGTGGAGTCAAGATCGCGGTTATCGGACAGGCATTTCCTTATATGCCCATTGCCAACCCCGGCTGGATGTTTCCCGAATACAGCTTTGGCATCCGTGACGAAAACATGCAGGCCATGGTCGATGAGGTGCGGGGGCAGGGCGCTCAGCTTGTCGTCGTGCTGAGCCACAACGGCTTTGACGTAGACAAAAAGATGGCTGGTATTGTCAGCGGTATCGACGTGATCCTGTCGGGTCATACCCATGACGCCCTGCCCGAGCCCGCGCTCGTCGGCGAGACGATCATCGTCGCCTCCGGCTCCAACGGCAAATTCGTCAGCCGCGTTGATCTTGATGTGCGCGACGGCCGGATGATGGGCTTTCGGCACAAGCTGATCCCGATTTTCTCGGACGTGATCGAGCCCGACAAAGAGGTGGCCGCCCTCATCGACGCAGAACGAGCACCTTTCAAAAGCGACCTCGAAGAAGTCATCGGCAAGACCGACAGCCTGCTCTACCGGCGCGGCAATTTCAACGGCACTTGGGATGACCTGATCTGCGACGCGCTGATCTCGGAGCGCGAGGCCGATATCGCCATGTCCCCCGGCGTCCGCTGGGGGCCAAGCCTGATCCCCGGTCAGGACATCACCCGCGAGGATATCTTCAACGTCACCTCCATGACCTATGGCAAGGCCTATCGCTCCGAGATGACCGGCGAGTTCATCAAGGTCATTCTCGAAGACGTGGCCGACAATATCTTCAACCCCGACCCCTATTACCAACAGGGCGGCGACATGGTGCGTATCGGCGGCATGGGCTATCGGATCGACATCAACCAGCCGCAGGGCAGCCGGATCAGCGACATGACCCTGCTCAAGACCGGCGAGGCGATTGATCCCGCGAAATCCTACGTCGTCGCCGGTTGGGCCTCGGTCAATGAAAACACCGAAGGCCCGGAAATCTGGGACGTTGTCGAAAACCACATCCGCAAACTCGGCACGGTCAGTGTCACCCCCAATAACAGCGTCCAAGTGATTGGCGCGTAACGACTTGCTGAAAGGAGGCATTTGAGATGTCAGGGACATTCAAAGGCAAACCCACCTCCCGCCGCGCCTTTCTGCGCGGTGGCGTGGCAGCGGCGGCCGGGGCCGTCGCGGCGGGCGCGGCACAGGCCGCCACCCCCGATCCGCTGATCACCGAAGTGCAGGACTGGGCCATCAGTCTGGGCGACGGTGTGGATGCCACCCCCTACGGTCTGCCCATCGACTATGAGGCGGACGTGGTGCGGCGCAATGTGCCTTGGCTCACCGCCGATCCGATCAGCTCGATCAACTTTACCCCCATTCACGCGCTCGACGGCACTATCACGCCGCAGGGTTGCGCGTTCGAGCGGCACCATTCCGGCGCGATCGACCTCAAGAAAGAGGACTATCGCCTGATGATCAACGGCCTCGTCGATACGCCGCTGGTCTTTACCTACGAAGATCTCGAGCGTTTTCCGCGCGAAAACCACATTTACTTCTGCGAATGTGCGGCCAACACCGGCATGGAATGGGCGGGCGCGCAGTTGAACGGCGCACAGTTCACCCATGGCATGATTCACAACATGGAATACACCGGCGTGTCCCTGCGCACCCTGCTGGAAGAGGCGGGATTGGACGCAGCGGGTGAGCTCAAGGATAAATGGGTCTATGTCGAAGGGGCCGATGCCTCGTCCAACGGCCGCTCGATCCCGATGGCCAAGGCGCTTGGCGACTGCCTTGTCGCGTTCAAGGCCAATGGAGAGGCGCTGCGCAAGGAACACGGTTACCCCGTGCGCCTTGTCGTGCCCGGCTGGGAAGGCAACATGTGGGTCAAATGGCTGCGCCGCATCGAAGTGACCGACGCCGCCGTCGAGAGCCGCGAAGAGACCAGCAAATACACCGACACGCTGGCGGATGGCACCAGCCGCAAATGGACTTGGGTGATGGATGCCAAATCGGTCATCACCGCGCCCAGCCCGCAATCGCCCATCAAGCATGGCAAGGGCCCGCTGGTGATCACGGGCCTCGCATGGTCCGGTCATGGCGCAATCACCCGCGTGGATGTGTCCAAGGACGGTGGCAAGACATGGGAAACCGCCCGTCTTGCCAAACCGGGCGAGGCCAAGGCGCTGACCCGCTTCTACCTCGACACAACATGGGACGGCGAAGAGATGCTGCTTCAGAGCCGCGCTATGGACGAGACCGGCTATATTCAGCCCACCAAGGCGCAACTGCGAGAGGTGCGCGGCTTGAACTCGGTCTATCACAACAACTGTATTCAGACATGGTGGGTGCGGCCCAACGGGGAGGCAGAAAATGTCGAAGTTTCTTAAGTTTACGCTGATCACAGGCTTTGCTCTCAGCGCTACCGCAACCGCGCTTTGGGCTGGCGACTACGGCCTTGGCCGCCCCGCCCTGCCCGAGGAGATCGCCGCGTGGGATGTCAAGGTGATGCCCGATGGGCGCGGCCTCCCCGAAGGATCGGGCGATGTCTGGACCGGGGATGAGGTCTTTGGCGAGCATTGCGCGGTCTGCCATGGCGATTTCGCCGAAGGCATCGGCAACTGGCCCAAACTGGCCGGCGGCGCCGACACGCTCGACCGTGACGACCCGCTCAAGACGGTGGGGTCCTACTGGCCCCATCTCTCGACGGTGTTCGACTACGTCAACCGCTCGATGCCCTTTGGCAACGCCCAAAGCCTGACGCCGGACGATGTCTATGCCATCGTCGCCTATATCCTCTATTCCAACAATCTCGTGGAGGACGATTTCGAGCTGAGCCATGAGAACTTCATGGACGTGGTGTTGCCCAATGCGGGTGGCTTCATCGTCGATGACCGCGCCGTGACCGAATATGCAATCTGGCATGGCGAGCCCTGCATGGAAAATTGCAAGGACAGCGTCGAGATCACGATGCACGCCACCGTTCTCGATGTGACGCCAGACGAACAGACCGCCACCGAAGAGGCGAGCGCGGCAGAGCCTGTCGATGTGGCCGTGGCCGCGCCTGAACCGGCCGCAGAACCGAAAGCGGCCCCCGCCGCAGAGGTGGCGGCGATTGATCCGGCCCTGATCGCCGCTGGCGAAAAGGTGTTCAAGAAATGCAGCGCCTGCCATCAGGTCGGCGAAGGGGCCACAAACCGTGTTGGCCCGGTACTCAACGGGGTGATGGGGCGCGCGGCGGGATCGGCTGAGGGCTTCAAATATTCCGACGCTCTGCAAGCCATGGCCGGCGATGGTCTGGTCTGGACCGACGAAACTCTGAAAGAGTTCCTCGCCAATCCGCGCGGCTTTATGAAGGGCACTAAGATGAGTTTTGCAGGCCTCAAAAAGGATGAGGATCTCACGGCAATTTCAGCTTATCTTTCAAACTTCAGCCAGTAAGATGCGGCCATGACAGCGCGCCTCCTCTTGCCGATTGCCCTGACCGCGATACTGGCGGCAGGTGCCGTGCGCGCCGAACTGGCAGGCGACACAGCGGCAGGCGAGGCGCTCTATGGGCAGTGCAAGGGCTGTCACGAGATTGGACAGGGGGCCGAGGACCGTATTGGCCCCCATCTCAATGGCCTCTTCGGGCGGCGAGCCGCATCGCATACGGGCTTTGCCTATTCCGACTCGATGCAGCGCGCCGGGGTCGATGGCCTGATCTGGGGCTTTGATACGCTCGACGCCTATATCGAAAATCCCCGCGCCCTCGTGTCCAAAACCCGCATGAGTTTTCGGGGCATCAAGGACGTGCAGGACCGTGCGGACCTCTTGGCCTATCTGCGCCGCTTTTCCGCCAACCCCGCGAATATCCCCGAGGCCGCGCCAACCGCGCGCGGCACCGATCACACCGTCGATCCCGCAATTCTGGCGATCCAGGGTGATCCCGAATATGGCGAATACCTCTCGAGTGAATGCGTAAGCTGTCATCAGGCAGATGGTTCGACCGAAGGTATCCCCTCGATCACCCGCTGGCCCCAAGAGGATTTCGTGGTCGCCATGCACGCTTACAAAGACAAACTGCGTCCCCATCCGGTGATGCAGATGATGGCCGGACGCCTGTCGAACGAGGAGATTGCGGCATTGGCGGCCTATTTCAAGGACCTCGACTGAACCGGGGTCCATCCAGGGAGGACGGAAAATGACATTCAACCGACGCAAGTTTATTGCCGTGGGCGCGGCTACGGCTGCGACCCTTTCGGCACCGCGCGTGCTGGCCGATAACCACGGCAAACCCCGTGTCGTGGTGATTGGTGGCGGATCGGGCGGGGCCACCGCCGCGCGCTATATCGCCAAGGACAGCAAGGGCGCGATTGACGTGACTCTGGTCGAGCCCTCGCGCACCTATTTCACCTGCTACTTTTCCAACCTCTATATCGCCGGTTTCACCGAGTTAGACGATATTTCCCATACCTATGGCACACTTGCGGCCAAATACGGGATCAACGTCGTGCATGACTGGGCCGTCGACGTGGACCGCGACGCCAAGACCGTCAGCCTCGCAGGTGGTTCCGTGCTGCCCTATGACAAGCTGATCCTCAGCCCCGGCATTGATTTCGTCGAGGGGGCTGTGCCCGGCTGGTCTGTCGCCGCGCAGAACAAGATGCCCCATGCCTACAAGGCCGGATCGCAGAGCGAACTTCTCAAGGCGCAGATCATGGCGATGCCGCAGGGCGGACGCTTTGCCATGGTGGCCCCGCCCGACCCATTCCGCTGCCCGCCGGGGCCCTACGAGCGGATTTCCATGGTGGCGCATGTGCTCAAGCAGACCAACCCGACCGCCAAGATTTTGCTGGTCGACCCCAAGGAGACATTCTCGAAACAGGGTCTGTTCGAGGAAGGTTGGGAACGCCATTACAGCGGCATGATAGAACGGGTCGGCCCGGATTTCGGGGCAACAAACGTGACCGTCGATCCCGAGGCGATGACCGTGGACATCGACGGATCGGTCGAGAATGTTGATGTCTGTAACGTCATCCCCGCGCAAAAGGCCGGGCGCATCGCCGATATGGCGGGCGTCACCGATGGCAATTGGGCGCCGGTCAATGCCGCCGATATGTCGTCCAAGGCTGACCCGGATGTGCATGTTCTGGGCGATGCGGCGCAACAGGGCGATATGCCCAAATCCGGCTTTGCCGCCAATTCACAGGCCAAGGTCTGCGCCATGGCGGTGCGCGGTGCGCTGACCGATTCCAAGGTCTTTCCGGCCAAGTTCACCAACACCTGCTGGTCGCTCATCGCCCCCGACGATGGCGTCAAGGTGGGGGCCACCTACGAGGCCACGGCGGAAAAGATCGCCAAGGTCGACGGCTTTGTCTCGCAGACCGGCGAAGACGCCGCAACCCGCAAGGCGACCTATGAGGAATCCGTCGGCTGGTATGCCGGAATCATCGCGGACATGTTCAATTGAAAACGCGCACCACCCAGTCTGAAAGAGGAGATTTCCAGTGAAACGCACAGTTCTGGCCGGTGCTCTGGCCCTGATGGCCCTGCCTGTTGCGGCGGCAGAGCAGGCCACCACCTACCCCTATGACGGCAGCTTTGACGACGCCACCTTTGCCGTCGAGAGCGCGATTGTCGGTCGCGGTCTGGTGATCGACCTGCAAAGCCATGTCGGCGAGATGTTGAACCGCACCGGCGCGGATGTTGGCAGCGATGTCAAAATCTTCGACGCGGCGGATATCTTTCTGTTCTGCTCCGCCACCCTCTCGCGCGAGGTGATGGAGGCAGATCCCATGAACATCGCCCACTGCCCCTATGGTATCTTCGTTGCCGATCAAGGCGGTGAGGTCTTGATCGGCTATCGCAATTACCCCGAGGGCGAGATGCAGAAAGTGCAGGCCATGCTGGACGAGATCGTTCAAGAGGCTTTGCAATAAACCAGTGCAACCGGGCCGCTGCGGTGGCCCGGTTGACCCATATCAAGGCGCTCAAACCCTTGCCTTGATATCCAGTCGCATCTTTCATCGCGGGGCGGCGTATGCTTGAATCCTTGATAGACAGATTTGGCGATGGGGCGGTTCTGGCGATGGCGGGTGCCCTTGTCGGCGTGCTCTTTGGGGCCGCCGCCCAACATTCCCGCTTTTGTCTGCGTGCCGCCACGATCGAAGTGGCTGAACGGGGCTTTGGCCCGCGCCTCTCGATCTGGCTCATCGCCTTTTCCGCCGGTGTCGCCTCGGTTCAGGGCGCCATTGCCCTGGGCCTACTCGATGTGTCCGAGGCGCGCCCATTGGCGGCCACAGGCAGCCTGTCGGGGGCCATAATCGGCGGGCTGATGTTCGGGGCCGGCATGATCCTTGCGCGCGGCTGTGCCAGCCGCCTGCTCGTGCTCTCGGCCACCGGCAACCTACGCGCCATCGTGACCGGGCTTGTCCTGACGCTTGTGGCGCAATCGGCGCTGCGCGGTGTTCTGGCCCCCTCGCGTGAGGGATTGGCAAGCCTCTGGCTCCTCCCGGGGGGCGAGGCACGCAATATCCTGTCCTATCTCGGCATGGGGCCGGGCATGGCGGCGCTGATCGCCGGGCTAGGTCTGACAGGCGGCTTTCTCCTCGCCTTTCGACGCGAGGTGCGCCCCAGCCACGCCATTGCCGCCGCTCTGGTTGGCGGTGCGGTAGGCCTTGGCTGGCTGCTGACCTATGCCATTGCCCAGACCTCGTTCGAGGTGGTCGAGATCTCTTCCGTCACGTTTACCGGCCCGTCCACCGACACGCTGATGGGATTGGTCAACAGCACCAGCCTACCCCTTGGCTTTGGTGTGGGCCTTGTGCCGGGGGTCTTTACGGGTGCGGCCACCATGGCCATCCTGACCCGTGAATGGAAGATCGAGCGCTTTGGCCCCGACACCCCGATGGAGCGCTACCTGATCGGCGCGGCGCTGATGGGCTTTGGCAGCATGCTCGCAGGCGGCTGTGCCGTCGGCGCGGGCATGTCTGGCGGTGCGATCTTTGCCCTGACCGCATGGGTGGCGGTGACCTGCATGTGGATCGGCGCAATGACCACACATCTCATGCTGGCCGGGCGCGCGTTGCGCCCGGTTGCTCCGTAATTCCGCCTCAGACGGCGGCCTTCATCAAGCCGTCGTCGCGGATCTGCTTCTCCGCCTGATCAAGCGACATCCACGCCCGCTCGATCAGCGTGTCGATCTCGGATTTCGAGATCACCAGCGGCGGCGAGATGATCATCCGGTCGCCAACATGGCGCATCACCAGATTGTTCGCGAAACACCGCTCACGACAGATATAGCCCGCCGTGCCCGGCTCGGATGCAAACTTGGCGCGGCTCGCCTTGTGCGGGGTCAGCGCCAGCGATCCCATCATACCGATGATCCGGGTTTCGCCGACCAGCGGATGCTCGGCCAGCGTGTTCCATTTCTCTTGCAGATAAGGTCCGGTATCCTGCGCCACGCGCTCGACAATCTTTTCCTCGTCGAGAATCCGCAGGTTTTCCAACGCGACGGCGCAGGACACCGGATGCCCGGAATAGGTGTAACCGTGGTTGAACTCACAGTCGTTGATCACCTTGGCCACCCGGTCCGACACCAGAGAGCCGCCAATCGGCGCATACCCAGAACTCAGCCCCTTGGCGATGGTCATGATATCGGGGCGAATGTCATAGGTCTGACTGCCAAACCAATTGCCGGTGCGCCCAAACCCACAGATCACCTCATCGGCAATCAGCAGGATGCCGTATTTGTCGCAAATCCGCTGAATCTCGGGCCAGTAGCTGTCGGGCGGGATGATCACGCCGCCCGCGCCCTGCACCGGCTCTGCGATAAAGGCCGCGACACGGTGCGCGCCCAGTTCCTCGATCTTGGCCTCAAGCTGCCGCGCGCGCTCCAGCCCAAACGCCTCGGGGTCGCTATCGCCGCCTTCGGCATACCAATGCGGCTGGTCAATGTGGTGAATGTTCGGAATGGGCAACCCGCCCTGGGCATGGATACCCGACATGCCGCCCAAACTGCCACTGCCCACGCTCGACCCGTGATAGGCATTCTTGCGGCTGATGATGATATTGCGCTCGGGTTCGCCCAACTGTGCCCAATAGGTGCGGACCATGCGGATATTGGTGTCATTCGCCTCAGACCCCGACCCGGCGTAGAACACATGGTTGAGATCACCCGGCGCCAGTTCGGCCAGTTTTGCAGCCAGTGCGATGGCGGGCACATGGCTGGTCTGGAAAAACGTGTTGTAGAACGGCAGTTCCAGCATCTGCCGGGCCGCCACGTCCGCCAGCTCCTTGCGCCCATAGCCGATATTGACACACCAGAGACCGCCCATCCCGTCGAGGATCATATTGCCTTCGCTATCCGTCAGGGTCACACCCTTGGCGCGGGTGATGATTCGCGCGCCTTTGCTCCCCAATTGATTGCCATGGGTAAAGGGGTGCATGTGATGCGCGGCATCCAGCGCCTGCAATTCAGCAGTCGGCATGTGATTGGTGATCATCGTCATGGCATTCCCTTTCCAGAGTCGGTTGAACTGCGCAAGCGCAGCCGATGCACCCAAAATATGATCAAATTATCTGGTGTCAATCGAATCAGTAAGCGGCACCAGATCGCTCAAGAGAATGGCGCACTTGCTCCATTCCCTGAATCACATCCTCGCGAATGGCGCGCGCTGCGGCCTCTGCATCATGGGCATGCATCGCGGCCAGCATGTCCTTGTGCTTGTCCGGCAGGTTCTGCGTGCCCATGCGTCCACAGACCACCCGGAGCGATGGCCCGAACCGAAGCCAGAGCCCATCCGCGACATCCGCAAGGATCGGCGCCTGTGCAATCTCATAGAGCCGCTTATGAAATCGGTAGTTCAGTTCAAGATAGGCCCGCAGATCCCCCCGCAAGATTGCGCGATCCAATTCATCATCCAACGCTGCCAGTTGATCCAGATCCGCAAGACTCGCCCGCTCCGTGGCGCGCAGCGTCAAATAGGGGTCAAGCCATTGTCTTGCATAGATCAATTCGCTGATATTATCGGCCGTCAACAGGGGCACACAGACCCGGCGATTGCCCTGAAACTCTAACGCGCCTTCTGCAATCAGGCGGCGGATTGCCTCGCGCACCGGGGTCATGCCCGCCTCCAGACGCTCCGACAGCCCTTGAATTGTCACGGCCTGACCGGGCGCAAGATCCCCGAACAGAACCAAATCGCGAAGCTGTCGATAAATCAACTCATGCGCGGGCAGGCGGGGCATATCGTCCCCGTCGGTGCTGAATTTCTGTGCGGCGGTGTTCATCTGCAAAGCATTCCGATCAGGCAGGTCTACGTCTGGCCTTGCGAGTTTAGCTTCTGCATGAAAACATTACCATATTGCCATGAGCGGTATTTTTTGATCAAATCCGCTTTAAGGCAGACACATGCCGACCAACGGGAGAACATGATGCGAAATCTGATACTGACGACGACAGCCACCATCGCGCTCGGCGCTTTTGCCGCGCAGGCGCAAGAGGTAAGGGTCTACAACTGGTCCGACTATATCGACGAGGAACTGCTGACCAGTTTCGAGGCGGATACCGGGCTCAAGCTGATCTATGACGTCTTTGACAGCAACGAGGTTCTGGAAACCAAGATGCTCGCGGGCGGCTCCGGCTATGATGTGGTTGTCCCGTCGGGCACCTTCCTCCAGCGGCAAATCGAAGCTGGCGCCTTCCAGAAGCTGGACCTGTCCAAACTGCCAAATCACGAGAACATGTGGGACGTCGTCAGCAGCCGCACGGCGCAGTATGACCCCGACAACGCCTATTCGATCAACTACATGTGGGGCACCACCGGCATCGGTGCCAATGTCGGCAAGGTCAAGGAACTGCTGGGTGAGGATGCGCCGCTCGACAGTCTCGAACTGGTTCTGAACCCGGACAACATGGCCAAGCTGGGCGAGTGTGGTGTGCATTTCCTCGACGCCCCCGCCGAAATGATCCCGATGGCGCTGAAATACATCGGCGAAGACCCCAACAGCCATGACCCCGACGTGATCGCCAAGATCGAGCCGGTGTTGATGGCGGTGCGCCCATATATCCAGAAATTCAACAGCTCGGAATATATAAACGCGCTCGCCAATGGTGATATCTGCGTGGCTGTGGGCTGGTCCGGTGACATTCTTCAGGCCCGTGACCGCGCCGCAGAGGCCGACAATGGCGTCGAGATTGTCTATAACGCCCCCAAGGAAGGCGCGCAGATGTGGTTCGACCAGATGGCGATCCCCGTCGATGCCCCCAATCCAGACGGCGCGCATGTGTTCCTGAACTATATCATGGACGCGCAAAACATGGCCGCCGCGTCGAACTATGTCTATTACGCCAATGGCAACAAGGCGAGCCAGGAGTTTCTCATTGAGGACGTGATCGGCGATCCGGCGATTTATCCGTCGGAAGAGGCTCTGAACAATCTCTTCACCACCACACCCTATGACGCCAAGGTTCAGCGCGTCGTGACCCGTCTCTGGACCAAGATCAAATCCGGCACCTGACCCGGACAGACAGTTACCCGCGCATGGCCAATCCATGCGCGGGCGATCTCAAACAGTCGGGGGCAGGTATGGCGCAAGTTGTTTTCGAGCCTTGGAATGATCCAGAGGCAAAGCCACTCATTCAGTTCAAAGGCGTGACCAAGCGGTTTGGTGAATTTACCGCGATCGACAATCAGACATTCGACATCTACGAGCGCGAGTTCTTCGCGCTGCTGGGCCCCTCAGGCTGCGGCAAGACCACGATGATGCGTATGCTGGCAGGCTTTGAAAAGCCGACGGAGGGCAAGATTCTCCTTGCCGGTCAGGATCTTGCACCGATCCCGCCCAACAAGCGCGCTGTGAACATGATGTTCCAGTCCTATGCGCTTTTCCCGCATCTCTCAGTCTGGGAGAACATCGCCTTTGGTCTCAAACGCGATAGCAAACCCAAGGACGAGATTGCCGCCCGCGTCGACGAAATGCTAAAGCTCACGCGCCTGCAACAATTCGCCAAACGCAAGCCGCACCAGATTTCCGGTGGTCAGCGTCAGCGCGTTGCTCTTGCCCGCAGCTTGGCCAAGGCCCCCAAACTCTTGCTGCTCGACGAACCGCTTGGCGCGCTCGACGCCAAATTGCGGCAGGCGACCCAGTTTGAACTGATGGATATTCAAGAGAAAACCGGCACCACATTCGTGATCGTGACCCACGATCAGGAAGAGGCGATGACCGTGGCCAGTCGTGTCGCGGTGATGGACAACGGGAGCATCATTCAGGCCGACACGCCCGCGCGCATCTACGAAATACCCAATTCCGTCTATGTGGCCGACTTCATCGGCGAGGTCACGATCATCCCCGGCACCGCCCGTAAATCCGGCGAGGGATATGAAATCGCCTATGCCGAAGGCATGCCGCCGCTCTATGCCGAGAGCGAGACCAATTTCGACAATGGCGAGACCTGTCACATTGCGCTGCGCCCGGAAAAGGTGGTGATCAGCGCCGAGCAACCGACAGACCGTCGCAACGCCGTACAGGGCAAGATTATCGACATCGCCTATCTTGGCAACCTCTCGACCTATCACGTTGCCTTGCCCAATGGTCAGATGATCAAGGCGCAGACCGCCAATACCCGCCGCCTGTCCCGGCGCGGCTTCACTTGGGAAGACATCGTCTGGCTATCGTGGACCGACACCGCCGCCGTTTTGTTGAAAGGGTGACGTGATGCGCCGCTTTACCCTGATTTTCCTGCCCTATATCTGGCTTCTAGCCCTCTTCATGGTGCCGTTCCTGATCGTTTTCAAGATCAGCCTCAGCGATATCGCCACAGCCATTCCACCCTATACGCCAACCTTGGATTTCACCGAGGGCTGGCAGGGGATCAAGGCGTTTTTCAGCGCGTTGGACCTAGAGAATTTCGCCTTTCTGACGACCGATGATCTCTACTGGAAGGCGTATGTCTCCTCACTCCAGATCGCCTTCTTTGCCACCTTCCTGACCCTGTTGGTGGGGTATCCCATCGCCTATGGCATGGCCAATGCGCCGGATCACTGGCGCCCGACCCTGATGATGCTGGTGATCCTGCCGTTCTGGACCAGCTTTCTCATCCGGGTCTACTCTTGGATGGGCATCCTCTCGACCGAAGGCTATCTCAATCAGCTGCTCTTGAAACTCGGTCTGATTTCCGAGCCGCTGATCATCCTCAACACGCCCACGGCGGTCTATATCGGCATCGTCTACACCTACCTCCCGTTCATGATCCTGCCGATCTATTCCGCGCTCGAGCGGATGGATGGCTCTCTGCTCGAAGCGGCCGAGGATCTGGGCTGTTCGCGGATCAAGGCATTCTGGTTGATCACGGTCCCCCTATCGAAAACCGGCATCATAGCCGGATGCTTTCTGGTCTTTATCCCGGTTATCGGCGAGTTCGTCATTCCCTCGCTCTTGGGCGGATCGCAAACCCTGATGATCGGCAAGGTGCTCTGGGAAGAATTCTTCAACAACCGGGATTGGCCCGTGGCCAGCGCCGTGGCCGTCGTCCTGTTGCTGATCCTGATCGTCCCCATCGTGCTCTTTCAACGCAACGAGCAAAAACAGCGGGAGGCCGAAGAATGAGACGGCTCACATGGTTCAACGCCACCTCGCTCACGCTTGGATTCGCCTTTCTCTACCTGCCGATGATCATCCTGATCACCTATAGTTTCAACGAATCCAAGCTGGTGACGGTCTGGGCCGGGTTCTCGACCAAATGGTATGGCGAATTGCTCAGCAACCAGTCCTTCCTCGATGCCGCTTGGGTGACGGTCAAGGTGGCGGTGGCCTCCTCGACCATCGCCACGATCTTGGGCACCATGGCGGCCCTCGTGCTGGTGCGCGCCGGGCGGTTCTATGGTCGCACGCTGTTTTCTGGCATGATCTACGCGCCGCTGGTCATGCCCGAGGTGATCACCGGCCTGTCGCTCCTTCTGCTCTTCATCGGCATTGGGCTGGATCGCGGGATCTTCACCATCATTCTGGCGCATACCACGTTCTCGATGTGTTTCGTCTCGGTCGTTGTGTCGTCGCGCCTGGCCACCTTTGATCGCTCGCTCGAAGAGGCGGCGCTCGATCTGGGCTGCTCGGCCTTCGATGCCTTCCGCCTCGTGACCCTGCCCATCATCGCACCCGCGGTCATTTCCGGCTGGCTTCTGGCCTTCACCCTGTCGCTCGATGACCTCGTGATCGCCAGCTTCACCGCCGGTCCCTCGGCCACCACCCTGCCTATCAAGATCTGGTCGGCGGTGCGTCTTGGCGTCTCGCCGGAAATCAACGCGCTCTCGACCATCATGATCGGGATCGTTGCGGTTGGGGTCATCTCCGCCTCGCTGATCACGAAACGCGCCTCGCTGCGCCAACAGGCTGACGAACGCGCCGCCGTGCACGCATGACCCGTGTTTTCCCCGCCCATGCCTATGGGGAAGGCCCGCGCGAGCGCTGTTATTGGCCGACCACGGCGACGCCGCCCAATTACCCCGCAGCAGAGGGGGACATCACCTGTGATGTCGCCGTAATCGGCGCTGGCTTTACCGGCCTGTCCACTGCGCTGCATCTTGCAGAGGCGGGGCAGGATGTCCGGGTGTTCGAGGCCCAGATACCCGGTTGGGGCGCATCGGGCCGCAATGGTGGCTTTTGCTGCCTCGGTGGCTCCGCCGCCTCCGACGCGATGCTGCGCAAGATGCACGGCGAATCCGCCCGGCGCGAATGGTGCCGCACCGAGGTCGAGTCGGTGAATTTCACCCGCGCCCTGATCGACTCCCACGGCATCGCCCCCGACATCCATTCCGATGGCGAAACCGTGCTCGCCCATACGCCCAAGGCCGCCGCCAGCTTTGCCGACCGTGCGATACGGATCAAATCCGATTACGGGCTCACGCCCACCTTCATCCCCGGCTCCGAACTGTCCCAGATGGGGATGAAAGGCCCGTTCTACGCGGCGCTCACCACGCCCCTTGGCGTGGCCCTCAACCCGTTCAAATACACAACTGGTCTGACACAGGCCGCAAGCCGGGCGGGCGTGCGCATCCATGCCAACACGCCCGTTACAGCGATCCAACAGACCGGACCTTTCACTCTCACCACACCCAACGCACGCATCACAGCCCGCCGCCTGATCGTCGCCACCAACGGCTATTCGTCGGATGATCTGCCGGGTTGGATGCGCGCGCGGTATATTCCCACCCAATCCAACGTCATCGTCACCCGCCCCCTGACCGACGATGAGCTGGCCGCCCAGGGCTGGACCACGCGGCAGATGTGCTATGACGACCGCTTTTTTCTGCATTACTTCCGCTTGATGCCCGACAATCGCATGCTCTTTGGTATGCGTGGCGGGCTCTTTAGCTCGCCGGGGTTTGATGCCCGGATGCACCGCACGATCCGGCGGCATTTCGAGGCGATGTTTCCGGCTTGGGCGCATGTCGAAACACCGCATAGCTGGAATGGCCTCTTGTCTCTTGCCCCAGATCTGACCCCCTATGCCGGGCCGATCCCGGATATGCCGGGCGCCTTCACTGGCCTCTCCTATCACGGCAATGGCGTCGCAATGGCGAGCTATGCCGGTGCGATCCTTGCCGACCTGGCGCTGGACCGCACCCCACGTGCCCTCTACCCTGAGATCATGCGCAAACCGCCGCGCCGCTGGCCTCTGGGCCGATTCCGGCGCGCGATGCTGTGGCCGCCCTATGCCCTGGCCACACTGACCGGAGGCTGATCCTACTCCGGCGTCCGGGCCGAACGTGCGCGATTGCGCTGGATACCCAACTGCCGCTCACGCAGTATGATGATGATGCCCGCCAGAATGACCAGCGACGCCCCTGTCAGCATCGCGCGAGTCGGCACCTCATCAAAGATGAAATAGCCAATCCCCAAGGCAAAGAGGATCGACGCATAGTCAAACGGGGCCACCACACTGGCATCAGCAAAGCGATACGAAGACGTCAGAAATATCTGGCCCAATCCGCCAAGCAGGCCCGCCAGAACAAGCAGCCCAAGCTCCGGTCCGGTCGGCATGACCCATCCGAACGGGATCGTCAGAAACGACAGCACCGTCGACGTGACCGAGAAATAGAACACAATCGCGCTGGTCTCCTCGGTCTGCACCAATTTGCGGACATAGATTTGCGCGAGCGCGGCACAGATCGCCCCTGTCACGGCCAGCATCGCGCCCACCGCCTGCATGGTCTCCACGGTCGGCCCACTCAGCGCCGTCAGGCGCGGTGCCAGAACGATCAACACACCCCCAAGGCCAAGCGCCACCGCGCCAATCCGAAAGACGCCGACCTGTTCATTGAGGAACATCGCCGCAAAGATCACCACCAACAGCGGCGCTGCATAGCTGAGCGCCGTCACCTCTGGCAGCGGCAACATGCCCAAGGCGGCAAAGCCAAGGCCCATCGCCGCCGTGCCCACGAATCCCCGCCAGAAATGGCTCATCGGAGAGGTGGCCCTGAGACCCGTGCGCAGATCCCCACGCAGCGTCAGCCAGATCAGGATCACCGGAATCGCAAAGAACGAGCGAAAAAACACCGCCTCGCCCGGCGGCACATGCGCCGCCGTGGCCTTGATCAGCGATGACATGGTGATGAAGAGCATCACCGAAATGAGCTTGAGCGATATTCCAGTCAGAGGGCGCATGTTCTTGGGTCCATCGCCCTATGATCTGTAAACTCAGTCTCTGTTCCGCCTCAGGCGTCGGTTTCCGCCGCCTTGCGTGGCAACACCCAATCGGCCCGCGGAAAGTGGCAAGTATAGCCCTGCGGGAACCGCTTGAGATAATCCTGATGCTCCGGCTCCGCCTCCCAGAACTCCCCGACCGGCTCCACCTCTGTCACCACCTTGCCGGGCCAGAGCCCACTCGCCTCGACATCGGCAATCGTGCGCAGCGCCTCGGCCTTTTGCGCTTCGTTGCAAAAGTAGATCGCCGAGCGATAGCTCATACCCATGTCATTGCCCTGCCGGTTCACCGTGGTCGGATCATGGATCTGAAAGAAGAACTCCAACAGCCGTCGATAGGTGACCTTGGCCGGATCAAAGTGGATTTCGATTCCTTCGGCATGCGTCCCATGATTGCGATAGGTGGCATTGGGAACATTGCCGCCGGTATAGCCCACGCGGGTCGATATCACGCCCGGAATCTTGCGGATCAGATCCTGCATACCCCAGAAACAGCCCCCTGCCAGTACGGCACGTTCGCTCATGCTACATCCTCCACCTGATCGAGATACGCTTCGTATCCCTCTGCTTCCATGTCATCACGATGTATGAATCGCAGGCTCGCTGAATTGATGCAATAGCGCAACCCGCCCCGATCCGGCGGCCCATCCGGAAAAACATGGCCAAGATGGCTATCGCCATGCGCGCTGCGCACCTCCGTCCGGATCATGCCCATCGTGAAATCATGTGACTCTTTCACATGCGCAGGCTCAATCGGCTTGGTGAAACTCGGCCAGCCGCAGCCCGATTCGTACTTGTCCGAACTGGCAAAGAGCGGCTCGCCGCTGACAATATCCACATAGATCCCCGGCTCCTTGTTGTGCAGATACTTGCCGGTGCCGGGATGTTCTGTTCCGCTCTGCTGCGTCACCCGGAATTCTTCGCGGCTGAGCGCTGCGAGTTTCTCCGGGGTTTTGCTGTACTGGGTCACGGTAGACACCTCCTGTGATCATTCTATGTTAACAGATGGGGTGGCGCGGCAAAAATCAAATAGCGTGACGTGATCCGCAATGGCTGCCACGGCGTATCTCTAAAGGTTGACAGGAGGATCTCATACGCCTGCTCGTTTTCATTCTCTCTTCCCTCTTCGCGCTGCCCGCCGCAGCGCTCGACCTCACCGCGCCCTTTGGCAATATCGACGGCGGTGAGATCAGGCTGTCGGATTGGTCTGGCCAGCCCGTGCTTGTGGTCAACACCGCGTCACGCTGCGGCTTTACCCCACAGTATGACGGGCTTCAGACGCTCTATGACCGCTACCGTGACAGGGGTCTCGTCGTGCTTGCCGTGCCCTCGGACGACTTCCGCCAAGAACTGTCCAGCGAGGCAGAGGTCAAGGAATTCTGCGAGGTCAACTTTGGCCTCGATCTTCCCATGACCACCATTACGTCCGTGAGCGGCAATGCTGCGCATCCGTTCTATGCGTCCCTCCGCACTGAGACCGGATTTGCACCATCCTGGAACTTCAACAAGGTTCTGATTGCGCCCGATGGCCGCGTTATCGGCACTTGGGGGTCGACCACTCGCCCAACCTCTGGCCAGATCACGCAAAAGATCGAGGCGTTGATCAACTAAGTCTGGGATTCCCGGCTGCTTTTGGCGGCAGAAACGCCAGCGATCTTAGAAGAATGCCCCGGCGTTTCCACCGGGGCCAACTGGCAAGCACTTTCGTGAGTGATGGCGCTGCCAATTTGATCGTACACTGCGCGCAACTCGTCAACCTGATCACTCGGGTAGATGTCGCAGAAATCAACCTTGTCTTCATGGGGAATAACCGGGCTTTTGTCCCGTATGGAAAACCTTACCTTAGGACCAAATGAGCGCATGACGTCGCGTCACCCACGGCATGAAAAAGGCCCCGGCGTTTCCACCGGGGCCAATATCAAACGGCGACTGCGTTTCAGTCGGCGTCTTTATCGCCCTTCTCGGGCGCGACCTCTTCACCAGTGACCTGATCGACAACTTTCATCGACAGACGCACCTTGCCGCGGTCGTCAAAGCCCAAGAGCTTGACCTTCACGTCCTGGCCTTCCTTGAGCACGTCGCTCGGATGGTTCAGACGACGGTTCTCGATCTGGCTGACATGCACCAGACCGTCCCGCTTGCCAAAGAAATTGACGAAAGCGCCAAAGTCCACCAGCTTGACGACCTTGCCGTCATAGACCTTGCCCTCTTCCGGCTCTGCCACGATCGACCAGATCATGTCATAGGCCTTCTTGATCGATTCACCATTCGGCGAGGCGATCTTGATGATGCCCTCGTCGTTGATATCGACCTTGGCCCCGGACACTTCGACGATCTCGCGGATCACCTTGCCGCCCGATCCGATGACTTCCCGGATCTTGTCGGTGGGGATCTGCATGGTCTCGATGCGCGGCGCATGAACGCTGAACTCTGCCGCACCCGACAGCGCCTTGTCCATCTCGCCGAGGATGTGCAAACGACCGGCTTTCGCCTGCTCCAGAGCTTTCTTCATGATCTCAGGCGTGATGCCCGCAACCTTGATATCCATCTGCAGCGAGGTGATGCCATCCGCGGTGCCAGCCACTTTGAAATCCATGTCGCCGAGGTGATCTTCATCCCCCAGAATATCCGACAGGATCGCAAAAGAGCCGTCTTCTTCCAGCACGAGACCCATGGCCACACCGGCCACAGACGTCTTGAGAGGCACGCCCGCATCCATCATCGACAGCGACCCGCCACAGACCGAAGCCATGGACGAAGAGCCGTTCGATTCGGTGATCTCCGACACCAGACGGATCGTGTAGGGAAAATCGGTCGCGGGCGGCAGAACCGCCTGAAGCGCACGCCAAGCGAGCTTGCCATGGCCGATTTCACGACGACCCGGAGGGCCGACGCGCCCAGCTTCGCCCACCGAATACGGGGGGAAGTTATAATGCAGCAAGAAGTTCGATTTGAAATTCCCGTGCAGCGCGTCAATGAACTGCTCGTCATCGCCGGTGCCCAGCGTGGTCACGACCAGCGCCTGCGTTTCGCCGCGTGTGAACAGCGACGACCCATGGGTGCGCGGCAAAAGACCCGTTTCGCAAACGATCGAACGGATCTCATCCAGACGACGCCCGTCGATCCGGTTGCCATTCTTGACCACGTCGCCGCGCAGAACACTCGATTCCAGCTTCTTGAACGCCAAACCAAGGTTTTCATCGGCAAGCTGCTCTTCGCTCAGCTTGGCCTTGATGGCCTCACGGGCTGCGGAAATCGCATGGGTGCGTTCCTGCTTGTCGCGAATGGCAAAAGCGGCGTGCATGTGCTCTGCACCAGCGGATTTGACCGCTTCGTAGAGCTCCGAATAATCCGGCGGGGTAAAGTTGAACGGCTCTTTCGCGCAGTCTTCGGCGAGCGAGATGATCAGGTCACAGACCGGTTGGATTTGCTCATGCGCAAAGGTAACGGCGCCCAGCATTTCCTCTTCGGTCAGCTCATAGGCCTCGGATTCGACCATCATCACGGCATCTTTGGTGCCCGCGACAACCAGATCGAGCCGCTGCTCGGGATTGTTGCGCAGATTGTGCATGTCGTCGATTTCGGGGTTGAGGATATACTCCCCATCCACAAAACCCACCCGGCAACCCGCGATCGGACCCATGAAGGGTGCGCCCGAAATGGTCAGCGCCGCAGAGGTTGCGATCATGGCCACGATATCGGGGTCATTGACCAGATCGTGGCTGAGCACGGTGCACATCACCAGCGTTTCATGTTTGAAACCTGGGACGAACAGCGGGCGGATCGGACGGTCGATCAGGCGTGCGGTCAGCGTCTCTTTCTCAGAGGGCCGTGCTTCACGCTTGAAAAAGCCACCGGGCACTTTGCCGGCGGCATAGTATCTCTCTTGGTAATGAACGGTCAGCGGAAAAAAGTCCTGACCGGGCTTTGCCTCTTTGGCAAAGGTCACATTGGCCATGACCGAGGTCTCGCCAAGGGTGGCAATAACCGTTCCATCCGCCTGACGGGCGATCTTGCCAGTTTCCAGAGTGAGGGTCTCTTCCCCCCACTGCATCGATTTTTTCGTCTCTTTAAACATCACGTTTCCTAATTTGGCCGATCCGGGCGTATCCCGTCGGGCCCATTTGCATCCGGGGCCGCATTGCCCCGCGGCTTTTTGGTCTTCATCCTGCTATCCCGGCAAAGCCAAACCGAGACAGCAATCGGATCATACGAAAACCGCGCCCTTTTGGAGGCGCGGTATTTTGTCTTAGCGGCGGATGCCGAGGCGCTTGATGAGGTCCAGATACCGGCCCTCGTTCTTGCCTTTGAGGTAATCCAGCAGCTTGCGGCGCTGTGCGACCATCATCAAAAGGCCACGACGACCGTGGTTGTCTTTCTTGTGGGTCTTGAAATGCTCGGTCAGCGTGGTGATCCGCGAGGTCAGAATGGCAACCTGCACTTCCGGCGAACCAGTGTCGCCTTCTTTGGTTCCGAATTCCTTGATGACGCGGTCTTTTTCTTCTGCGGTAATCGACATCGGGGTCTCCTTGCATAAAGTGTGTCGGGCACAAGCCGGGATGTCGTCCAGCAAGGTCCATGGAAAGCCCTCGGGACCATGCCCAAAGGATACGCGCGTATAGGAGAAAATCTCTGGAATTGAAAGCGCGAATCGCTGCGGCTGCGCCCTGTGGCTAGAGGCCGCTGATTTCGGCCATTGCGCTCTGCGGTATCAGCGCGATGTGATCCAGCGTCAGGCCGGATGCATTGGCGATCGTTGCGATGGCAACACCATTCAACAGCAGGTTTTGGACCGGGCCGCCCTCTGCATCAGGTTCAAGGCTGAGCGTGGGATCACCACCGCTCAACGCATCATAAAAGACCAAGAGCCGGTCCTCTTCGGTATCAAAATCGACGATCTCCGCCGCATGACCCGCCGAAATCCAATCCCCCAGCACAATCAAATCGGCCCCCTCCCCCGCATCCACCAGATCGTCATGACCGGCGAGGATCAGATCGTCACCGGGGCCGCCATTGAGGAAATCACCACCGTCGATGTCATCAAGACCAAAGGTCGCCGGATCATCGACCAGCCCAACGACCACATCATCGCCCCAGCCGCCAAACAGCGTATCACGCCCCAACCCCCCGTGCAGCGTGTCATCGTCCAGATCGCCGTGCAGCGCATCGTCGCCCGCATCCCCGTGCAAGAGATCATTTCCGGCGCTGCCGACAAGGCTGTCATCGCCCACGCCACCAGACAGATCATCCGCGTCATTATGGCCATAGAGCGCGTCGCGCCCCTCTCCCCCCGCGAGCACATCCGCCCCATCGCCGCCATGCAGGGTATCGTCGCCGCCCTCGCCGGAAATCCGATCATCACCCTGAGCGCCAAGCAGACTGTCATTCCCGGTTCCGCCGGAAATCGTATCATCTGCCTCCAGACCGTTGATCTGATCGTCCCCGTCGGTCCCGGTGATCTCCTCTGCCTCAGGTGTCCCACTGACGACCTCGCCCGCGCCGACAGGCGGCTGCGGACCAAACACGCTCTCGATCAGGTCAGGCCCCTCATTGCTGCCCTCATCTTCGCCGCTGTCGGTCTCAACCTCCTCCGCCACGGGTTGAAATCCAACAAACGCCGCCGCGCCAACGGCGACCATTCCCAGAAGACTCGCAAACATCAGCATCGCACGCCACTCACATTGACCCGCGATGATTAAAGGCCCAACGCGCCTGTCTGGCAAATCTTTCCCGACTCCGTGGTTAACGGCCTAGCGCCCCGGCGGGACAACCTCATAGCCCTGTTCTTCGGGCTCATCATCAACCATTTCCGCCGGAAACCCCGGGGCGCGAATATCAAGGCCGGTCGCCTCTTCCAGTCGCCGGATGATATCATCCGATTGCGCCCGCGCGCCATAGCGCCGAATACCGTCGTCAAAGATCGAGATCATCAGTGGCGAAATTTCCAGCGGCACGCCCGCATCATCGGCGATCTTCTGAAACAGCCCGATATCCTTTTTGACCAGATCCATGGTGAAACTGATGTCGCGGCTCCCGTTGAGGATCACCTGACTTTCGGTCTCATGCACAAAAGACGTGCCCGAACTGATCTTGATCGCCTCATAGGTCGTCGCAAGGTCAAGCCCGGCCCCCTTCATCGTCACCATCGCCTCGCAGAGCGTCAGCAAATTGGCGGTCGCCAAATAATTCGTCATCACCTTGAGCAGAGACGCGCTGCCCAGATCGCCCGTATGCAAAACGCGCCGCCCCATGGTTGTCAAAAGCGGCAGAATACGCTCGAACGTGGCCCGGTCACATCCGGCAAAGATCGAGATATTGCCGGTATCGGCCCGGTGGCAGCCGCCCGAGACCGGGCAATCCACTGCCGCGCCCCCCCGCGCGATCACAAGCTCGCCCAAACGGCGGATCTCATCCGCATCGGTGGTCGACATCTCCAGCCAGATCTTGCCGGGGGCAACCTCGGGTAACATCTGCTGCATGACGGCATCCGAGGCGGCGGGCGACGGCAGGCAGGTGATCACGATCTCGCAATCGCCCATCATCTGCGCCGGGCTTGCGGCGGCCTTGGCCCCACGCACCACGAAGGATTGCACCAGCTCCGCATTCAGATCGTGCACCGTCAGATCGTGACCGTTGCGCAACAGGCTGCCCGACAGCTTGCCACCAACATTCCCCAGCCCGATGAAACCGATTCTCATGTCTCTCAAGTCCTTCCCTGCACCGCTCTTTGGACGGCTGAGCGCAGCCTTTTGCGATTCGCCTCAGAAATGCAAAGCCATTTGCGACACAAACAGGGAAAAGATGTTCAGCGACGGCGCAGCGTGTCACCAAGGCTCAGCGTCGGTTCCAGCGTGATGCGCACCGGCTCCACTTCACCGGGGCTCACGGCCCGCGCTGCGATGATCTCGGCCGCCTTACGCCCGATTTGCAGCCGGCAGGCATCCATCGTCGCCAACTCGCGTGGCAACCCTTTCAAAAGATCCACGCCGTTGAACCCGGCCAGCCCCATCTGTTCTGGAATGTCGATTCCCTGCTCCAGCAGATAGAGCAAACCGCCGGCCCCGATCATGTCATTCGAGTAGTAGAGGAAATCCAGATCCGGCGTGCGCCGCAGCATCTCAGCGGTCATTTCCCGCCCCTTGAGCAGCGCCGATCCCCCCGAATAAAACTCGTGATCCGCCATCTCGATACCGGCCTTGGCCAGCGCCTCTGTGAACCCCTCGAACCGTTTGCGCGCCCGGTGATCGAGCGGCATCTTGGTGCCCATGAACCCGATCCGCCGATAGCCCGCCTTGATGATCGCCTGCGCCATCTGTTGCCCGGCGCGCCGGTGCGAAATTCCCACGACCGAGTCAATCGGCGTGCCGTCCACATCCATGATCTCGACCACGGGAATCCCGCTCGCCCGCAGCATGGCGCGGCTGGCATCCGAATGTTCCAGTCCCGCGATGATCACCCCAGAGGGCCGCCACGACAGCATCTCATAGAGGACTTTTTCCTCTTTTTCCGGTCGGTATCCGGTCAATCCAACCACCGGCTGAAGATCGGTCTCCTCCAGCACGGCACTGATCCCGGTCATCACCTCGGGAAACACCATGTTGGACATCGACGGAATGATCACGGCCACCAGATTGACCCGTTGGCTGGCCAAGGCGCCCGCGATCTTGTTTGGCACATATCCCAGCCGCTTGGCCGCCTCGAGCACGCGCTGCCGGGTGCCGTCTGACACATCGCCCTTGTTGCGCAGCACCCGACTGACCGTCATCTCCGACACGCCCGCCGCTTCGGACACATCGCGCAGGGTTAGGGGGTGTCGGTCATGTTGTGTCACGGGAAATATCCACAAAGTCTGATGCCCATTGTTACCGCGAACGCCCGGACAGGATCAAGCATGCTGCGCATCCCCACACCAAAACGTCCCGTCATAGAAATCGGACGATGACAAACGCCCCCGCGCGCGCTAATCAAGTCCCCGCGTGGCCCCGTGGCTCAACAGGATAGAGCAGCCCCCTCCTAAGGGGCAGGTTGCAGGTTCGAATCCTGCCGGGGTCACCAAGAGTGTTCAGACTACGCAGTAATCGCGGGGCATTTGGCCTTGCGCTGAGCGAGGGGAGGAATCGCCTTGGTTTCAGCGTTCTCCCATAGCACCGCAGGCCCGCCTTACAGATCCTGCCGCATTCTGCCCTTCATCACCCGCATCCGCTCCAGAGCCTCGCGGTGGCGCTGTTCCATCAGCCGTTCAGTCCGCCCCGAGACCTCCTCGAGCGCGTTGAAGTCCTCGCGGCAGACCAGCGCCGCCACCTCTTTGCCGTGTCGAAAGATCAGCACCCGATCTCCCGTTGTCATGACGTGATCAAGGTAGTTGCGAAAATTCGCACGGATCTTGCGGGTGTTGGCATTGACGAACATGGCTGGCACTCCGGGGCTTTGGCGGGTTGATGTCACCCTGCCTTGATCCCGGTTAACGTCACCTTGACGCGCCGTGCGCCCGCCATCCACGCCGCTTGGATGGCGTGTACAAAACGCGCGTATCTAATGTACCTGCTGTACACATGGTCAGCCCGGCAAGCTGCCGTTCAGGACATACTTGAGAATATCCACCACCTGCGCCGGTTCCCGCGCCACGGCGAGTGCTGCGGCATCCACCTCCTTGAGCGCATGGTCATGTTCCGGGCGTTGCAGGATGATCAGCGACTTGCCAAGTGCGGCCGCATAGCCCGCATCAAAAGCGGCATTCCACTGCTTGTAGTGTTCACCAAAGCGGACAACCACAACATCTGCGTCTGCAATACCCTTGCGGGTGCGGATCGCATTGACCATCGCCCCCTTGTGATCGTGCCAGAATTTGTTGGGTTCTTCCCCCAAAATCGCGACACCGCAATCGTCCGAGGCCGCGTGATCGGTGACCGGACTCAAGAACTTGACATCAAGCCCTTGAGATCCCTCAATAATCTGATCCCGCCAGTCGGTGTGGATTTCTCCCGACAGATAAACCGTCAGCATGGTGTCCTCCTCTTGTCTCAGCCCCGCAGCACCCCGCCGGTGGCCTTGGTCACTTTCTCGATTATCTTGGCCGAAACAGTCTCTATTTCGGCCTCAGTCAGCGTTTTATCGCGCGGTTGCAGCCGCACAGTGAGGGCCAGAGATTTCTTGCCCTCGCCCAGATTACCGCCGATGAACGCGTCAAAGATACGCACATCCTCGATCAACGCCTTATCTGCGCCGGACGCCGCATTGATCAAGGTGAGCGCTTCGATCTGCGCATCCACGACAAAGGCGAAATCCCGTTCAACGGCTTGCAAGTCACTGATATCCAGAGCACCTCTGCTCGCCGAGCTCTTGCGCGGCAGGGGAATATCAGCCGGATACAGGGTAAAGGCCACGGCAGGTCCTTTGACATCCAGCGCCTGCAAAATACGCGGATGAACCTCTCCGAACACGCCCAGAACCTTCTTCGGGCCAAGACAAATCCGCCCATGCCGGCCCGGATGGAACCAGACCGGACCATCCCGCAGGATCTGCACCTTGGACGGTGCGCCAATCGCTGACAGGATCGCTTCTGCATCCGCCTTGGCGTCAAACACATCAACCGCCCGCGCGCTCCCATGCACGTCCTTCGGTCCGGTGCGACCAACCAGCAGACCCGCTACCTGTAGGTGTTGCTCTCCCGGTTCACCCCCATGGAATGCGTGCCCCACCTCGAATAGGGCCAGATCCATGATCCCTCGCGCCTGATTGCGCGCTGCCGCTTGCAACAGACCGGGCAGCAAATCGGGGCGCATATGACTCATGTCCGAACTGATCGGATTGGCCAGCATTGTCGCATCATCTCCACCGCCAAACAGCGTCGCCGCCGCATGGTCGATAAAGCTGTAGGTGACGCATTCATTATAGCCAAGCGCCGCCCCCGTACGCCGAGCGATCTGCTCGCGCTTTTGCATCGGGCTCAGAATTGGCTTCGGCACGCCCGGCAGCGCGCGCGCCATTGGCCGGCCTTTCAGTTTGGTCAGCGACGCAATCCGCGCCACCTCTTCCACCAGATCGGCCTCGCCCAGAATATCCGGTCGCCAGCTAGGGACATAGGCCATGCTGCCTTCTATCTTGAACCCAAGCGCCGTAAGTGTCTGACGTTGCTCGCTTTCTGGAATGTCCATCCCGACGAGAGATTGCACCCGAGCCGGGTCTAGCCGATAGGCGCGGCTCACATCCGGCACCTTGCCCGCGACCACGCGGTTGGACGGAACGCCACCGCAAAGATCCAGGATCATCTGCGTCGCCAGATCCAGCGCCTCCATGTTGAACGCGGGATCAATGCCACGCTCGTTGCGATAGCGCGCGTCGGAGTTGATCCGCAGGGCACGGCCGGTCGTGGCGATTTGCACCGTGTCCCAGACCGCCGCTTCCAGAAACACATTCACGGTCTCATCGGTGCATCCCGTTGGAAGCCCGCCCATGATGCCACCAATGCTCTCGATGCCGCTGTCATCGGAAATTACCACCTGACCGCGGCCAAAGGTATATTCCTTTTCGTCGAGGCCTATCAGCGTCTCGCCGCCCGTCGTGCGATGCACGCGCAGATCACTGCTCACCTTGTCAGCGTCGAACACATGCAAGGGGCGGTTGCGGTCATAGGTGAAAAAGTTGGTAATATCGACAAGCGTTGAAATGGGGCGCAGCCCGATGGCCCGCAACCGCTGTTGCAGCCACTCGGGCGAGGGGCCGTTCTTGACTCCCCGGATCAGTCGTCCGGCAAAAACCTCACAGCCGCCGGTCGCGGTATCTTCGTCAATCGTCACGCCAATGGGGCAAGAGAATTGCCCTTCAATATCAACGGTTTTAGCGGGTTTCATCGTGCCCAGCCCCCGCGCCGCGAGATCGACTGCGATGCCGCGCACGCCAAGCGCATCGGGACGGTTTGGGGTAATCGCAATCTCGATCACCGGGTCCACCTTGGCGGGGTCATGTGTGGCCAACCAATCAGTGAACCGCTCGCCCACCTCGCCCGAGGGCAGCTCGATGATGCCGTCGTGCTCTTCGCTCAACTCCATCTCGCGCTCGGAACACATCATGCCATAGCTCTCGATACCACGGATCTTGCCCACGCCGATGGTGGTGTCGATCCCGGGCACATAGACGCCCGGCTTGGCGATCACTACGGTAATCCCTTCACGTGCATTGGGCGCGCCGCAGATGATCTGTGTCTCGCCATCCGCCGTGGCCACCTGACAGACTCGCAGCCGGTCCGCATCGGGATGCGGTTCCGCCTTGAGCACCTTGCCGATGGTAAACTCACGCAGCCGCGCGGCGGGATCGGTGATCCCCTCTACCTCCAGCCCCAGATCGGTCAGGGTCTCGGCGATCTCGGTAACCGAGGCCGTGGTTTCCAGGTGCTCTTTCAGCCAGGACAGTGTGAATTTCATGCGTGCTTTTCCGCCTGCAAATATGGGTTACAGAGGGCTTTACCGGATATGTCGGGCATGGAAAACCCCGCATTGCTGCGGGGCTTTGTCTTGGTCGCCGGTTCAGGCGGATTACTTCTTCCAGCGGCCCGAGAAATCAAAGGCGCTGTCATAACCAAAGAGCGCGACAGAGCCTCCGGTATGCAGAAACACGACACGCTCGCCTTTCTTGAAATGACCCTTGCGGATCAGGTCGATAAAGCCCGCAGCCCCCTTGGCCGAATAGACCGGATCGAGCAGGATCGCCTCCAACTCGGCAAACATGTGAATTGCCTCGATGCCGGATTCTGTAGGAATACCATAGCCTTCGCCGACGTAATCGGTATTGGCGACCACATCCTCGCGCTTGACCACACCGGCGCAGCCCAGCTTTTCAGCAGTGGCACAGGCGAGGTTATAGACGTTCTCTTCCTGCTTTGCCTTGGGCGCGCGCACGCCAATTCCGAGGAGCGGAATCTGCGCATTCATCGCTTTGAGCCCGGTGATCAGCCCCGCCTGCGTGCCTGCACTTCCGGTGGCATGGACAATGTGATCCACCTTGAGCGCCCGATCATTGAACTGCGCCAGCATCTCAAAGGCGCAGTTGACATAGCCTAGCGCGCCCGTCGGGTTCGACCCACCACCGGGGATGGTATAGACATTGCGCCCCTCGGCGCGGAACTTGTCCGCGACCTTTTCCATCTCGGCATTCATATCGCCGCCGCCGGGGCGCTTTTCCGTGGTCGCGCCGTGCATATGGTCCAGAAGGACGTTGCCGCCATTGTTGTAGTTGGCGTTGTTGGAGCCGGTTCTGTCCTCAAGTAGCAGGTGGCAATCCATGCCCAGCTTGGCCGCAAAGGCCGCCGTTTGGCGCGCGTGGTTGGACTGGGTGGCGCCCTGGGTCATCACCATATCCGCGCCCTGCAATTCGGCCTCGGCCATCAGGAACTCGAGCTTGCGGGTCTTGTTACCACCGGTGCTGAGGCCGGTGCAATCGTCGCGCTTGATCCAGATTTCCGGCCCGTTCAATTCCTTGGTCAAACGATCCAGTCGCTCAAGTGGCGTTGGCAGATGGGCGAGAAATCGGCGGGGATAGCGGGCAAGATGCATGGGTGTCCTCCATTAACATGCGTTTTCTGTAGGCTAAGGCGGGACATTGGCCGCGTCTAATGCTATTATCGTCACCTATAATGCAAGGGGTGCAATATGCGGCTGGAATGGCTGGATGATATTCTAGCAGTAGCAGATGCGGGATCACTCGCACGCGCCGCCGAGATACGGCATGTCAGTCAATCCGCCTTCACCCGACGTCTGCGTGCCATTGAAGAGGCGCTCGGCGTGCCGCTCTTTGACAGGCGGCGCAAACCCGTGGTGCTTTTACCCGATATCGAGGCGCAGGCAGGCGAGATGCGGGCGCTGGCCACGCAACTGCGCCACCTACGCGAGAACCTGATGCAGAGCTCCGGCGCCCGCGGCCTCACGCTCGCCTGTCAGCATGCCATCACCACCACCCATTCCCCCGCGATTGTCAGCATCCTGACCGCACAAGGCGGGCGACCCGTGCGGGTGCGCTCTGACAACCGCGAGGAATGTCTCTTGCGCCTTTTATCCGGCGAGGCCGATCTGGCCGTGGTCTATGCCGTGCCCGAGATTGCGCCGCTCACGCTCAGCCGAAGTTTCGAGCAGGTGCTCTTGGGACGCGAACGGCTGAGGCCCGTGGCGGCCCCGCGTCTTGCGCAGGGTGACGATCTGCCGTTCATCGGCTATCCGGGAGACGTGTTTCTGGGTCAGATCATGGCCCGCGCGATCCTGCCACGGATTCCCGCAAACCGTATCCTGCGCCGTCGGGCCGAAACCGCCCTGACGCTGGCAGCCCATGAATATGCGCGCCGGGGAATCGGGGTGGCATGGCTTCCCGAAGGCATGGTGCAACGCGATCTGGATGAGGGGCGTCTGGTGCCGCTCGATCTGACCCTACCGGGGCAGGAAATGGAGCTTTGGATGATCCGGCTCAGTGAACGCAGCGATGATGGCTGGGCGCATGATTGGTCGAGGCTGGTCGCGGCATTGGGTGTCTGAGCCAGCTCAGACCACCCGGATCACATCCTTGTCGATGGCGAGCATATATCCATGACGCGCGATATTCTTGACCAAAAGCTCGCTCACCAACTGATTGCCCAAGGTATCACGAAGGCGTTTGATCCGTGTGGCGCCCGCCGCCTCTTCGCAATCCTCGGGCTTGCGGCCTGAAATCACCGCCTCAATCTCTGCTCCGGTCATCACGTCATCATCCATCCGCGCCTCGGCCAGAACGCTGAGGGTTTCCATGGCGGCATCGGTCAGCTTGAATCCCATATCGTTGAGATAGACCGTCTTTTCATCGCGGCTGATCAACAGCGAACTGACCTGAATTCCCGACCGCTCGATTTGTGCCATCCGGCGGTTGAGGGTAATCAGCATCACCAGAAACACAAGTGAGGCCACGAGGAGCGCTGTTGCAAAGACCAGCAGTACAAAGATGACCATCCTGTAACTGACCAATGTTTCTGAGAATGCCGTGCCAGAAAGAGCAAGGATCTCCAGCAGTTTGATTTCGCCTTGACCGGTCAGTGCGTCGTTCTCGACAAATATCCGCTCGACCCGCGCATTAAAGGCGTTGGCGTCCGGCAGGCTGAGAAACAGGAAAATGGCCGCAATCGTGAGGATCGCCACAATGCCACCCACTCCAGCAATCACCACGCGGTTGCCAGATCGGCGCGCATCGGCGGCGGTGGTGGTTATCCCGCGCATCGGCGCGCCTGTGAAAATGTCACCTTAGTTTTCCTTCTTCGACAGCACCTTGAGCAAGGTCAGCCCTTGCTGTGCCAATTGCGCTCGAAGGGCCGCCTCTGCCGAGGCGCAGGGCGCGTTCACGACGGTCACGTCGTAATAAAGCTCAAGCGGTTTGTCGCGCTTGGCCTTGTATTCCACCTGACAGGCCGCATGCGCCGAAGATGCGGCAAGGACGAGGCCAAAGGCAAGAATGAGGGGGCGTATGCTTTGTGTCATTCGGCGAAGATGCGCCAAGGCCAGCAGCTATTCAATAACTTGTGCGACGGAGTGACCGCGAAACGGCGTGTTATCTGATATCATCTGGGCGTTATTGCCTGTCTGGACAGCCTGCCCTCACCCTTGGGTTACAGCGTCCGGTCATGTGGGCCGACGCAGAGTAACGACCGTCAGCATCCTGAAAGGAATGACCATGCATCGCAAGTTCATCGCTCTCATCATCGGCGCGGCTCTGACCGTGACCAGCCTCACCGCCGCACCTGTCCAAGCGCAGAACCGGGGCGAGACCGCCGCCATCATCGCCGGTGTGGCTGCGCTGGCCATCGTCGGCGCCGCGATTTCCGACGACCGTAACCGCGACCGCCGCAAGGATTATGTCACACGTGGTCACGGATATCAGCAACCCTACTATGCCCCCAAAAGACATCACAAGCAGGTCTACAAGCACAGCCCCAAGCGGCATCACTACAACCAGCAGCGCTATTATCAACCCCAGCGTGGCTATGGGCGTCCACACCAAGGCCGCCCGGTCTATCAGCGCGGGTATGGCAACCACGTTCCTTACCACCGGGACAATCATCGCAACTAAACTCGTCGCATCTGAAAGGAGCGTCCGATGTTCAGCAAATTCACCTCAGTCCTTATGATCGGCGCTCTTGCGCTGACCACGGTCACCGCAACGCCTGCGCTTGCCCGCGATAAAAGCGACAATCGCAACCTCGCCGTTGGGCTTGCCTTGGGCGCAATCGTTGGCGCGGCGATTGCCAGCAACAACAAGCAGAAAAACAACGGCGGGTATCGGGACTACGATGGTCGAAATGACTACAACCATGATCGTCGCCATGACAACGCCTATGACGATCGCGGCCATGGCAACGGTCGCGGAGGCTATGGCAACACCTATGGCCGGGCGCAGCGCGTCAACTTGCCGGGGGCCTGTCGTGTCTACGCGGGCAACCGGGCTGGATATTCTGGCCGCTGCCTGAACCAGCGTTACGGCTCTTACAATGCCCTGCCGTCAGCCTGTGCCGTGCGCGTAGGCGGGCATCATCAGGTGATCTATCGCGACAATTGTCTGAACCAATACGGCTATTACTGAACCCTTCGAGCAGACGGGAGGGGGAGGGGCTTGCCCCTCCCTTTGCATTTGCCGCCGCCCTGTGTATTTGCGGGCCATGTCCGGTCCTGATTTCAGCCATGAACACACCGCCCATTCACAGGGCTATCGGCGCATTGCCGGTGTTGACGAGGTCGGGCGCGGACCGCTGGCGGGGCCGGTGACCGCCGCCGCCGTGATCCTGGATCCGGGCAATATTCCCGAAGGCCTGAATGATTCCAAAACGCTGAGTGCTGCCCGTCGCGCGGTGCTCTGTGGCGTAATCCTCGCGACGGCACATGTCAGTGTCGCCCATGCCAGCGTAGACGAGATTGACCGGCTTAATATCCTGCGCGCCTCACATCTCGCGATGGAGCGTGCAATTGCGGGGCTTGGACTTGCGCCTGACCTCGCGCTGATTGATGGCAACCTGATCCCACGCGGTCTGACCCTGCCAGCCCGCGCCATTGTGCGCGGCGATGCCATTTCACTCTCTATTGCGGCAGCCTCAATTGTCGCGAAAATCAGGCGCGATCAGATCATGTGGGATTTGGCGCAACAGTTTCCCGGTTATGGCTGGGAGCGAAACGCAGGATACCCGTCGAAAAGCCACAAGCAAGCGCTTCTAAATCTTGGGGTGACCCCACACCATAGACGTTCATTCAAACCAGTCCACAATATATTGTATCAAGAAGAATAACTAACCCTATGATTCAAAAAAGAAATTGACGGCGAATCAGCTTTGACTCATCTTGGTCCCCAACCACCAGAGCGCAAAAGCGCCGGGACAGAGGCAGAAGATGACAACAATGACCAAAGCCAAGAGCGCGCCTGCGCTCCCTCTCAATACGATTATTGCCGGTGATTGCATCGAGGTGATGAACAGCTTGCCAGAGGCAAGCGTCGATCTCATTTTTGCCGATCCACCCTATAATCTCCAACTCAAGGGTGATCTGCATCGTCCTGACAATAGCCAGGTGGATGCGGTCGATGATGCGTGGGACCAGTTTGCCAGCTTCGCTGCTTATGATAAGTTCACCCATGACTGGCTCAAAGCGGCGCGCCGACTGCTTAAACCCCATGGGGCAATCTGGGTCATCGGATCTTATCACAACATTTTTCGGGTAGGGGCGGCGTTGCAGGACGCGGGCTATTGGATCCTGAACGATGTGATTTGGCGCAAGTCCAACCCGATGCCGAATTTCCGCGGCAAGCGCCTGACCAACGCGCATGAAACGATGATCTGGGCCTCGAAATCAGAGGGCGCGAAATACACATTCAATTACGAGGCGCTGAAATCGCTGAATGATGGCGTGCAGATGCGCTCGGATTGGGTGCTCCCGCTCTGCACCGGGCATGAGCGGCTCAAGGATGACAAGGGCGACAAGGCGCATCCGACGCAAAAACCCGAGAGCCTGTTGCACCGCGTCTTGGTCGGGTCCACCAACCCCGGAGATGTCATTCTGGATCCATTTTTTGGCACGGGCACCACAGGGGCCGTTGCCAAGATGCTGGGCCGCGACTACATCGGCATCGAGCGTGAGGCCGCCTATCGCGTGGTCGCGGAAAAGCGGCTGGCAAGCATTCGCAAATTTGACCGCGACGCGCTTCAGGTCTCGACCTCGAAACGGGCAGAGCCGCGCGTGCCCTTTGGTCAGTTGATTGAGCGCGGCATGTTGCGTCCCGGTGAAATGCTCACATCCATGAACGGGAAATGCGCCGCAAAGGTGCGCGCTGATGGCACTTTGGTGGCTGATAGTATCAAGGGCTCGATCCATCAGGTCGGCGCACATCTCGAAGGCGCGCCCTCTTGTAATGGCTGGACCTATTGGTGCTTCAAGCGCGAGGGCAAGGTTGTGCCTATCGACGTGCTACGCCAGCAAATACGCTCGGAAATGGAAGAGCGCCCCAACTGATCCCCAAGACACCGCCGGTGCCCAAGGCCTGACTTTCTCGGGCACCATTGACCTGCCCCGCCTTCATGGCGGGGCTTTTTTCGTCACTGGTCCGGGGCACGAGTGACAAGAGCGGTCAGCTCGGAAAAGAGTGTATTGGGCTGCAATAGTCTCTCTTTCATATCCCAGAGCGCGGAGATGCGCCCTGCGGACAGAACATGACCAGCCATTGCATCTAACTTGGCTCTTATGTCCGCCTCGGGCATCGGGGCCTCAGGTCCGCCGCGCGCATTGACATCGCCTGAGGAAAGCCGCCGCCCGTCCCGCAGGATGGCCGTGACATCCGACCAGCGCCCGGCGGGAAAGCGGGCGGAATGGCGCGGTTCTTCGCGCACGGTGATACGGGCATGTATCTTGGCAACGTCTGCATTCCGAAGTCCTGCGCCGGTTATGTGTTCCGGGCCGATCCGCCCATGAACCAACAAGGACGCGAGAGCAAAGCCAAGCGAATACTGTGCCTCGCTGGTGGTGGTGGGAAGTCCGGAGTAAAGCGCAGCAGATTCAGCAAAGGTTGCAACCTCAAGCGTCTCGATTTCGGGTCCAGTAACCGCGTGCTCGACCATCAGCACGCGAACGCCTTCGAGCGCACCATGGGCCCAACGACAGATTGGATAGGGCTTAATGTAGTTCCGCAAGAGCGTCCAATCCTGTCCCAAATCTCCCCAAATATGCGTCACGTCGGCCCCTTCGACCGTGATGGCGGGCGCGCCGATAAAGCCACGCTCGGCCTGTATCAGAGACGAAATCCCAACCAATGCGCCCATTCCTGACCCATCATGCAGCATGGTGGGATTGGCGATCTCGCGCATCATCTGACTGCGCGGCCCATGGTATTCGGCGATACCCATGGCCTGACGCAACACCTCGGGCGTTTGCCTCCGAAGATGTGCCCCCAGTGTCGCGACCCCTAATGCATTCCATGCCCCCGACGTGTGGTAATCAGCGGTGGTGGCATGCAGCGCGACGCCCGCCCGTGCGGCTATCTCATAGCCCACGGCAAGGGCTGTGAGCGCCTGCCGCCCGGTCAGATCCAAGGATTGCTCGGCATAGGCAAAGAGCGCTGGCACCAGGGCACAGCCGATATGTCCCTTGGTCGGGTTGTAGCCATCATGCCCATCGAGATTGTCAATCTGCGTGGCCAAGGCCCAAGCCGCCCCCGGCCTCGCGCAGCGCCGACCATCAAAGAGCAAAGTTGCGCTGTGTTTGTCACTACTCGCACCGTGAAAATCGACCGCAAACTCGCGCGCGATCCTACTCACGTCGAGCGATGCCGCCCCCGCCGCAACTCCAAGTGTGTCGACAAGCAGTAATGCGGCCCGTTCAAGCACCGCCTCAGGAATGGAAACCGAAGGATCAAGCGAAAAGTCAGCGATCTTATCAAACTGATGAGGCACCGGAGCAAAGGACATCAAGGCATCTTTCTGCAAGGAACATTTCCTCACCCTGACGCGATTACGCGAAGCCTTGAGTCCTGTTTGCGACATGTCCTATCCCGCAATCTCCTCTTGCAGCATAAGAAATCGGCTGTTAGCTATTGGCAACATCCGTTGGGGTGCCCGTTTTCGGGCTGAGAGACATTACGTCAACCCATCGAACCTGATCCGGTTGATACCGGCGTAGGGAACGGACATCAGCACGCAACACGCGTCCCAAGTCCGTTTCGCTCGACATGAGAGGACTGGCCGATGGTGGCAACGGCATTGACAATCGCGGGCTCCGATAGCGGCGGAGGTGCGGGGATTCAGGCGGACCTCAAGACCTTTTCGGCCCTGGGTGTTTATGGCGCCAGTGTGATCACCGCCGTGACCGCACAAAACACCTGTGCGGTCACCGATGTGCATCCCGTTCCGAATGCCGTTGTTGCCGCTCAGATCGCTGCTGTTTTGGGCGATATCAGGGTCGATTGTATCAAAATTGGCATGTTGGGCGATGCCAGCCTGATCGAGACCGTGGCAGAGGCTCTGGTGGCGTACTCTGGACCGATCGTGCTTGATCCGGTCATGGTTGCCAAATCCGGAGCAAAGCTCTTGCCGGATGCAGCCCGAGAGGCTTTGATCGCGCTACTTTTGCCGCGTGCCGATCTAATGACCCCGAATTTACCCGAGGCCGCGAGCCTTCTTGGCGCCTCAGAGGCTGAGGATGACGCTGAGATGCAAGCTCAAGGTCAGCGCCTGCGCGACATGGGTGTTCAAGCGGTACTGATGAAGGGTGGACACGGACGCGGCGACACTTGCAGCGATTGGCTGATCTCTGACGGGGTGGTGAGGTTCGACGCGCCCCGTATCGCCACGCGCAACACCCATGGGACGGGATGTACTCTGTCCTCTGCCATCACGGCGGGGCTCGCAAAGGGCCTAACATTGCACAAAGCGGTAGAGAACGCACATATCTGGCTGCATCGGGCGATTCTGGCCGCCAACATGTTGGAGATCGGCCAAGGACATGGCCCGGTGCATCATTTTCACGAGATCTGGACATGAGCAAGGCGATCACCATACGAGGGGCGGGGATCGTGGGCCTCTGCGTTGCCACAGAGTTGATCGCACAAGGCGCGCGCGTGATCCTGCGTGATCCTGCGCCAGAGCCGGGACCAACCGCATGTTCTTGGTGGGCGGGGGGTATGCTTGCGCCTTTTTGTGAAGGATTCAGTGCAGAAGAACCCGTAGTCCGCCTGGGTCAACAGGCGGCGGATTGGTGGTCAGCACAGGGCGTCAAAGTCGAGCGTAAAGGCACTCTTGTGGTAACGTTGCAACGTGATCGCCGCGAACTGGATCAATTTGCCCGAAGGACCAAGGGGCACCGGCTGGTATCAAGTGAGGAACTGGCCAAGTTAGAGCCGCATTTGGCCGAGCATCACGCTCGTGCGCTGTATTTCAAAGATGAGGCGCATATTAACCCGCGCATGGCCCTCGCGCAGTTGCGGGATCGGCTTGTTCTCTCTGGCGTCGTATTCGAGCAAAGCGCTGAGACCCCGCATGGCCCTGTGATCGATTGCCGCGGACTTGCGGCGCAAGATGCATTGCCTGAACTGCGGGGCGTCAAAGGCGAAATGGTCATCCTGCGCGCCCCGGATGTGACCCTAAATCGGCCCATCCGTCTACTTCATCCCCGCTTTCCGCTCTATATCGTCCCGCGTGGGGACGGAGTTTTGATGCTGGGCGCGACGCAGATCGAAAGTGAGGAACGCGGGCGCACCTCGGTCCGGTCTGTGATGGAGTTGCTCTCTGCTGCCTACGCACTGCACCCGGCCTTTGGCGAGGCGGAGGTGATGGAGATCGGTGCAGACGCTCGCCCAGCTTTTCCCGACAACCTGCCGCGCATCATCCGCAAAGGGGACACGATCTATGCCAACGGCCTCTTTCGTCACGGCTTTCTTCTGTCGCCTATCGTGGCACGGATGGTGGCCGGTTTGGTGACAGGCGACAATACAAACCCGGAGTTTTTGGCCCATGAATATCACGGTTAACGGCACCACGCAGGATACCGCAGCCACAACGCTCGACGCGCTGCTGACCGAGTTGGGCTATGGCGAGGCCAAGGTGGCCACAGCGGTGAATGAAAGTTTTGTTCCTGCTATAAAAAGGCCGAAACAGAGACTGAATCACGGCGACCGCATCGAGATCGTCGCACCAAGGCAAGGGGGCTGAGATGCCTGTTTTCTACGAGACCGAGATCGCATCGCGGCTGATGTTGGGTACTGCGCAATACCCGTCGCCGGCGATCCTCGCGCAGGCGTTCCGCCGCTCTGGCGCGGGCATCGCCACCGTTTCGGTGCGCCGGGAGTCCGGGGGCGACCGCGCGGGACAGGCATTCTGGGACATGATCCGCGAACTAGGCGTGCACGTCCTGCCCAATACGGCCGGCTGTCACTCGGTGCGCGAGGCGGTGACCACGGCGCAAATGGCGCGCGAGATCTTTGACACCAACTGGATCAAACTAGAGGTAATCGGCCATGCCGACACCCTGCAGCCCGACCCCTTTGGATTGGTCGAGGCGGCCCGAGTCCTGTCTGAGGACGGGTTTCAGGTGTTCCCTTACTGCACCGAGGATCTCGTGCTCTGCGAGCGGCTTGTCGAGGCCGGGTGCCGGGTTCTGATGCCTTGGGGCGCACCCATTGGTACGGGGCTGGGACTCAACAATATCTATGGGTTGCGCAGTTTGCGCGCGCATTTCCCCGATCTGCCCTTGGTGATCGACGCTGGCCTTGGCCTTCCCTCACAGGCGGCGCACGCGATGGAACTGGGCTATGACGCCGTTCTTCTGAACACCGCCGTCGCCAAGGCTGGCGATCCGGCCATGATGGCCGAAGGGTTCGCACGCGCGCTAGAGGCCGGGCGGCTGGCCTTTGAAGCCGACCCGATGGAGCCGCGCGACATGGCGGCACCTTCGACCCCCGTTCTGGGGAGGGCCTTTACCTGATGACCTTGCCGCGTTTCTATCCGATTTTCGATCACGCCGACTGGTTGCGCCGTCTGCTGCCGCTCGGCGTGGGGTTGGTCCAATTGCGGATCAAGGATGTTCCCAACGGCATGCTGAAACAGCAAATCGCGCTGGCACAGGGTCTGTGCCGCGCCCATGGTGCAATTCTCGTGGTTAACGATCACTGGCAGGCGGCGATTGATGCAGGCTGCACTTGGGTGCATCTGGGGCAAGAGGATCTCGATACCGCCGATATCCCTGCGCTCCGCCGCGCCGGGATCAAGATCGGGCTTAGCACCCATGACCATGCCGAACTGGACCGCGCGCTGTCCTATGCCCCTGATTACGTGGCGCTTGGTCCGGTTTATCCGACCATCCTGAAAAAGATGAAGTGGCACGAACAAGGGCTGGGCAAGCTGACGGAATGGAAGCACCTGATCGGTGATATCCCCCTCATCGCAATCGGCGGCATGTCGGTGGAGCGTGCGCAAGGCGCGTTGAGCGCCGGGGCGGATGTGGTCTCTGCCGTGACGGACATTACCCTCAACCCTGACCCCGAAGCTCGGGTGCGGCAATGGTTGGACGTGACTGGATGAGTCGTTATGCGCGTCAGATCGCCCTCCCCGAGTTCGGGACCGTGGGGCAGGACCGGCTGGCCGCGGCGCATGTGCTGGTCGTGGGCGCAGGCGGGCTGGCGGTGCCGGTGCTGCACTACCTCGTGGGTGCAGGCGTCGGGCGGATCACGTTGATGGATGGTGACCACGTTTCCCTCAGCAACCTGCACCGTCAGACGCTGTTTCGCATGGCGGATATCGGCAAACACAAGGCACGGGTTGCGGCCACACATATGACCGCTCTCAACCCGGATTGCACGATTTCCGCCGTGTTAGAGCCGCTTGATCCGCTAAACGCTCCCCGCTATGTCACTGCCGCCGATCTGGTTCTCGACTGCGCTGACAGTTTCGCGGCGAGCTATGTGCTGTCCGACACCTGCCTGACGCAAGGCAAGCCGCTGATCAGCGCCTCCATCGTTGGCACCTCTGGCTATGTGGGCGGCTTCTGCGCTGGCGCGCCCTCTTTGCGCGCGCTTTTCCCGGATTTGCCCGACCGGCTGGGCAGTTGCGATGCCGATGGCGTGCTGGGCCCGTCGGTTGGCGTCATAGGTAGCCTTCAGGCGCAGATGGCACTGGCGGTTTTGGCGGGAATAGAGCCTGATCCCCTTGGTCAACTCGTGACGTTCGAGGCGATTGGCCATCGCTTTGGCGGTTTCCGCTTTGATGGTGCGCCCGAGCCAGAGACCGGTTTCCGCTTTATCGCGACCGGTCAGATCACACACGACGACTGGCTGATCGACCTGCGCGCCGAGACTGAGAGCGGTCCCGCGCTGCCAAACGCCATCCGCCGCTGCGTCCCCGACTTCAATAACCCCGACACCCGCCCCCAAGGCGCGCGTGCCGTGCTCGCCTGCCGTTCCGGCCTGCGGTCTTGGCAGGCCGCGACGCGATTGCGCGCCTATTGGGACGGAGAGATTGCCTTGATCGCCCTTGGCGACGTTCAACAGGAGACTGACACATGAGACACCTCACCCTGATCCTTGCCCTGATGGCGAGTCCAGCCTTGGCGCAGGACAAGATGACGCTGATCCTCGACTGGTTCATAAACCCGGATCACGGCCCGATCATTGTGGCCGAGGAACTGGGCTATTTCCAAGACGCTGGACTTGAGGTCGAGGTGATCGCCCCTGCCGATCCCTCTGACCCGCCCAAGATGGTCGCTGCCGGCCAGGCTGATCTGGCGATTTCCTATCAGCCGCAGTTGCATATGCAGATCGAGAACGGGCTGCCGCTGCGCCGCGTTGGCACGTTGGTCGCCACGCCGCTCAACTGCCTCTTGGTGCTCGAGGATGGGCCGATCAAATCCACGGCCGATCTCAAAGGTCGCAAGGTGGGCTTCTCGGTGGCGGGTGTCGAAGAGGTTTTGCTCTCGACCATTCTCGCGCAGCATGGCCATAGCCTGAGCGACATTGAACTGGTCAGCGTCAACTGGTCACTCTCGCCCTCGCTTATGTCTGGCCAAGTGGACGCGGTCATCGGCGCCTATCGCAATTTTGAACTCAATCAGATGGAGATCGAGGGCGTTCCGGGGCGCTGTTTCTACATCGAGGAAGAGGGCGTACCCGCCTATGACGAGCTGATCTATGTCGCCAATCCCGACACGATGAACGCCGACATGATCCGCCGCTTTCTCCATGCCACAGAGCGTGCGACGCAATACATCATGAACCATCCGCAAGAGAGCTGGGAGATTTTCGCCAGCACGTCGCCCGAATTGCAGGACGAGTTGAACGAAAAGGCCTGGGTTGACACCTTTCCGCGCTTTGCCACCCGGCCCGCGGCACTCGATCATGCGCGTTACAAACGGTTCGAACAATTCCTGCTCGACACCGGGATGATCGAGAACGCAACGCCTGTCTCCGGGCTGGCCATGGACCTGAACGCAGAATGACCCAAGGATACGGAGTGACCTTTCCCCGCCTGCGCGATGCGGCGGGCACGGTTTGGCAGGATTACACCCATCACGCCTTTGTCGAGGGGCTGCGCGAGGGCACGCTGCCGCACAAGGCGTTTCTGGGCTATCTGGTGCAGGACTACGTGTTTCTCATCCATTTCGCCCGGGCCTGGGCCTTGGCCGTAACCAAGGCTGATGCTCTCGAGGAAATGCGCGCCTGTGCCGCCACGGTGAATGCGCTGGTCAATCACGAACTCAGCCTGCATGTGAAAACCTGTGCCGAGGCGGGGCTGAGCGAGGCAGACCTCTATAGCGCCGAAGAGCATCCCGCTAATCTGGCCTATACGCGCTATGTGCTCGATGCCGGGCATTCCGGCAATTTCCTCGATCTGCTGGCGGCGCTTGCCCCTTGTGTCATGGGTTACGGCGAGATTGGCACGCGGGTGGGTCCGGTTGCGGCGGATCATCCCTATGCCGAGTGGATCAACACCTATGCAGGCGACGCCTATCAACAGGTGTGCGGTGATGCGGGCGCGCTTTTCGATGGGGCTGTGGCCCGCCGTCTGGGTGCAGGAGCGCAGAGCACGCCGGGTTGGGCGCGCCTCTGCCAACGCTTCACCACCGCCACGCGGCTTGAGGTGAGTTTCTGGGATATGGGTCTGTCCTTTGGCCACTAAGTTCGACTGCCGCGCGGCCTGACATGCTCAGGCTGCGCGGCTGGCGACGATGGCAAAGAGCGCCACATAAGTGAGCTGATGCGCGGCCTGATCGAGACCAAGGTAATGCCAGAAACGCGGGTCAGCATCATCAACACCGTTCTGGCGAACAGCGCGGGATTTTGCCCAGTCGATGTGATAATGCAGGACCGTTTCCGCGATTGCGAGTCCAAGAGAAAATTTCCAAGTCAGACCGAACCAGAGCAGGATGGGCAGGCTGAATGCGCCATGCAATCCGGCGTGAAGGACACCGGAAGGATGACCATAGCGTCCCTTGTTGGCAGCCATCCACCCGGTCTGAAGCTGAAAATCGGCAAGGTAATGCTTGATCTGAAACAAGATCAAAAAAAGACTTAGGTTGAAAATGCTCGTCATGTGACACCTGGCGGCGCGGGCGTGTAGGCGGAGCTATCAGTGCAACGGTTCTCCGACAGAAACGCGATTTGAACCAAATTGGGTCGAGCGGTAATTCCGAAAGTCTAGCACATCGTACAGGCTGATGCATCAACGCCGCGGGAGTCCCATGGCGACTAGGGTTTCCAAATCGGTCTTGATACCTGCGACCAGCGCGGGCCACTTTGGAAAGTGAAAACCGTATTTGATCACCTCAAGTGTGAAATCAGGACGCACAGTGAGCGCTTGCTCCAAGGCTCGTTGAGCGGTACCCCGGTCGCCCGCACGCAGGGACAGGACGGCATAGGCCGAATGCACAAAGGCCTCGGCCCCTGGATTGCGCGCCGCTGGTTCGAGATATTTGCGCATGTTCTCACCCAAGGTCATGTCGCGCATCCAGATCGCAACGGCGAGCATCCAGTAAAACGACCAGAGCATCGGGTCTTGCGGGCTGAGGCGAATGGCCTCCAACCCAGCCTCTTCCATCTCTGCGGTGTCGGGGGTCTTTTGAAAGAGGTTGATAAAGGTCTGCGCATTATAAACCAGCGCGTCATTGTGATTGAGGGCGCGCGCGCGGGCCAGGGCGTCGCGGGCGTCCTTCTCTTGCCCTTGTAGGGTCAAGAGCTGTGCTAGGGTGATGTGGCCCAGTTCAAGCCGATCATCGAGTTCGATGGCCCGATTGCCGTGATACATACCCTTGATCACATCCTCGCGGGGATTGCGGCTCCGGCCGGAATAGATGCGCACCGCATGCACCCGACCAATCAACGCATGCGGCAGCGCATAGGTCGGATCGGCCTCGGCTGCAGCGTGAAAAAGGGCGGTCGCATTGCGAATGCCGCCGGTGGTCCGCATGTCGATCTCGGTCAATCCACGCTGGCACATTTCCCAGGCCGAAAGGCTCTCGGTCGGTTTGGCGCGGGACATTGCGCGTTCATGCGCACCGATTTCGGGGGTAAGTCCGGTGACGATACAGCGCGTGATGTCATCCTGAAGCGCAAAGAGATCGGCCATGTCACGGTCATAACGATCAGACCAGATCTGATGGCCTGTCTCGGCCTCGATCAGTTGCGCGGTGACACGCAGACGAGCGCCCGCGCGGCGCACGGACCCTTTGACCACGTAACGCACACGCATGTCCTGCGCGATCTGGCGCATGTCCTGTGCCCGGTCCTTGTAGGCAAAGGAGGACCCGCGAGCGATCACAAAGAGCGAACGAAAGCGCGACAGCTCATTGATCAGATCCTCGGCGATCCCATCGGCGAGAAAGCCGTCCTCGACGGAAGACGACAAGTTATCAAACGGCAGGACGATGACCGAAGGACGATCAGCGCTCTGGGTTACGGTGCTGCGGCTCTCTGCCTCGACCCCTGTGGCGATATGCCAGACCTCGACTGGTGTTGGGATGTTTCGGACATATTGCATGCCCTGTCCAGTGATGCTCAGACTGGCATCTTGAGCCAGCATATCGCGCACCGTGCGTGACACGCAGATGCCGCCGGGGGACGACAGTGTTTCGAGCCGGGCCGCAATATTGACCACATCGCCCAAGACATCAGATCCGTCTATCAGAACGCTGCCATGATTGATGCCCACCCGCAAACGAATGCGCAGATCCTCTGACTGAGTCAGCTCATGTGCGGCAATCGCACGCTGTGCCGAAAGAGAGGCATATACCGCAGCGGTCGGACCCGGAAATTCAACGAGCAGACCGTCACCCATGGATTTGACGACGCGTCCGCCATGCGTGGCAATAGCCGGGTCGATTATGTTCTGACGCAGCCGCCGAAGGCGGTCAAATACCGCATCTTCGTCCATCGCAACAAGACGAGAGAACCCCACCACATCAGCGGCAGCGATGGTTGTCGCCCTGCGCTCCAGCGTCTTCACCTTTGTCCCCTTTGTCGCGGTGCCCTTTCCGCGTCCTATCTCTAGGCCATGCGGGTGATCTTTGTCACCTGAGCATTTAAAGTGATAGCTAGTGTGGGTGCCATCTGAGTCCAGATATCAAGCCAACCTTTTGACAGGACGGTTACGGCCGGTTTGTCGCTAAAGATCAGCCCAAGCGTCAAAGGAAGTGAAATCCAGATCATACCATAATAGGCAGGAATCTGTTTCAACGGGCCGTATCCCTGAACGGAATAGGCGTATTCCAACATGCCGGTGAGGATGAGCAGATCATTCTTGGCGAGAAAGTCGTAAAAGCTGTCGTACTGTAGCAACTCGGTCGGCGCGCTCAGCGGCATCGGCAGGGTCAGGCCACGATAGAGCGCCAGCAAGACGTCATATTCCGCGAGGCGCACGAAAATCTCGGCCTTGACCTTGTCCGCATCGAACCCCGCCATCCAGGTTTCGGGATCGGCAAACGGTTGATTGGCCTCGTAATACCCCTTGAGCAGGGTGTACTCGTCATAATCCATCAACGTCGCCGGGGCAGGCACGCCGGGAAACTGTCCGGTCGTCACCATGGCGCGGATGGTGTGGCCCGCCGGGTCCTGATGGTCGGCGGTCAGATACATGCCCTCGCGGATATTGCCCTCCATGAACCCACTGGCGGCGAAATCTGCCGCCATATGATCATAGGCAGGCGAGAGATAGCAGGTGCCTAATTCGCAGGCCGTCGGCTGACCATCGGGCGAGGGGGCATCAAAAGTGACAGTGTGCGTCTTACCACCGAAACGCGCTGAGGACTCGAGGATTTCGACATTGGTGTATCCCAACCCTTGCAGACGATGCGCGAACATCATCCCAGAGGGACCGGCCCCCAGCACGATGATCGGTGCCGTCTTGTCTGTGGGTAGCGACCAGCCAAGCTTTTCCTGGTGATCCAGTAAGAGCCCGCCGTACTGCCAGCATTGCAGCACGGATTCAAAACAGGTCGAGCCATGCACAAAGAGGGTGTTGTTCTTGCCCTGAAGGCTCAGGTAATTCCAAGGCCCGCCCGCGCGCAGCCCATCAATGTCGAAATGGTCGAAATAGGGCGTCCGCAGATCAACCGTCGCGCCCGCGCTGTCGGTGACGATCTCGAAATCGGGATAGGGCCACCAGTCGAGTGTGGGCAGGGTCTGTTCCAGATTTGCGAGAAACTCGGCTTCGGTCATCGGCGTATCGGTAGGCCCCTGCAACTGATAGACGGTGACAAGGTTCTCGGTCATGGAGTTTGCGGTCTCGAGCGAGAATTGCTTGGCTGTCTCGTTACGAAAGCCGCTGACATGTCCCGCCATCGCGCTAATTTCCGTGGGGGCGAGGATGATGCCATACGTCGGGGCAGGATTGGGGACCGTTACGCGCACCAACGTGGTGTGAAAGGTGAAATTGCACAGCTTTCCAAACACGGCTTGTTCCGTCGCGGTGTAATCGCAGATACTGCTCAGGTTACGCGGCTCGCAGGCAATGACCAGAAGATCACAGGTCTTCGTCGTGGGCGCGGCCCCGTCAATCGACAGGGTTAGGGTGACCGGTGTGCCGGGGGATTTATCTGGGTTCAAAACCGGTCTCCTGAATTGGGTGATGGATCGTATCCCCGGAATAAGGGGCAGGTCGAAGCGTACACCAATTTTCCAATTGGTTGAATCAATTTTGCTGACCACGCCTTTTCCGCGTGCATCGTCAGGCGGCAGTGGCCCCGGAGTTTCCGGGTCAGGAGAAAGGATCATCCGCGCGAGGAAATCCGACTGGAGAGCAGATCACCCGTTTCTGTCAGGATTGGATAGGCAACCATGGTAAAGCTGGTGTTCACCTGTTTGAGCGCGCGCAACGTCTCTTGATGGATATTGCTGGTTTCAATGCTCTCGGCCAAGCCTTCGCGCAGGCGGCCGAGATGGGCGCGTTGCAATTCTTGTTCGAGCGTGCGGATACTGTCCTTTTCGGCCACCAATTCGCGGGCATCGTCAGGATGCTGGGTCATCATCACACTGAGCGCGAGCTGTGCATTGGCCAGAACCCGGTCGTGGAAATCGCAGATTTCTTGCCATCCGGGGCGCGAGAATTGCACGCCTTCGCTGTTCAGGCGACGGGCGAGGCTCAACATGGTGGTCGCAATGGCGTCCCCCCCAGCTTCAAGATTGGTGGCGATCGTAGAAAGGTCCATCGAGCGTTGGCTTCGCTCCTCGTTCAGACCGTTGCGGTTGAGTTGCGCAAGATAGAGTTTGGTGTCGAAGTGGCGTTTGCGCAGAGAACCATGGGTTTCGGTGATGGCCTCGGCTGTGGTGTCGTCCCACTGCGCATAGAGTGCCGGGATCGGTCGTAGCATCGCTTCGACCAACTCGCCGATACGGATCACCTCGCGCGTGGCGCAGGACAGGGCTCGGTCCGGGGCGCCAAGCGCGCCGGGATCAAGCGCGGTGATGTGATCAAGTGCTGAAGCTGTGCTTGGGTTGGGAATAAATGCACCGATTGCCCGCGAAGCTGTGCTTGTAAACGGCAGGATCAATAAAAGCAGCGCAAGGTTAAACAGGATATGCAGGTGAATAGCCTGCGCTGCCGGAGTTGCCCCGAGCCAGCCCATCGGTGGCTGAAGGGCCGTAAGGGCAGCCAACGTCAGTGCTGCACCCCCACCGCGCAATATAAGATTGCAGAGGATCAACCGACGCGCCTCGACATCGGCGGCAAGTGTCAACGCAAAGGCGATAAAGGCACCGCCAAGATTTGCCCCAAGGATCAGCGCGGTCGCGGCAGAGGTCGGCATCAGCCCTTGAAGCACAAGGGTTACAAACAGAAGCACGGCGGCCACTGAGGAATGGACGATCCACGCGAAAATAGCGCCGATTACGAAAGCGGTGAGTGTGTCGCGCCCGAGATACTGCATGGCTGCGACCGCTGCTGTACTCTCGGTTAACGGCTCAGTTGCAGCGCGCAGCATGTCCAGCGAGACAAAGATCAGCGCCAGCCCGATCAGGATGCGTCCACCTTGTCGCACACGTTTCTGATGCCCGCGCAGGAACATCACCACTCCCGCCAGCAAGAGAACCGGGATGAGCCAAGTCTGGCGTACCAAAAGCAGCTTTGCGACCAAGGCCGAGCCCAGATCAGCGCCCAAAAGGATTGCCAGCCCTGCCGCTACAGCGATGCCGCCTGAGGATACAAAATTGGCCGTGAGAACGGCAACGGCGGTCGAACTTTGCAGAGCCATGGCCGAGGTCAAGCCGGTCAAGGCCGCAAGAATTCGGCTCTGACCTGAACGGCGCAGCCAAAGGCGCAACTGAGCGGAAAAGGCACGTTCCACGCCAGTGCGGACGAGGCGCACAGACCAAATCAGAAGCGCCGCCGCCCCGGCGATCTGAAGAAAGAAAAGCGTAAGGTTGGGATCTTCCACGGCTGTGGCTCATGCTCCGGCTGGACTCTGAAAGCACCGAGAGTGACCTGTGAGGCCAAGCGGCGCAAGGGGGCGCTGGGCAGGATTCGTGAAGTGTGACAGTTTTGTGAATTTTTTATGACAGATGGCCGATCAACGATAGGTCCGATCCTCTATGGGCGTCGCGTCGATCCGGGCCAGCAGGCGGTCAAGCAGGCTCTGTTCCGCACGATTGAGCACGGCGCGCGGGTTCCAGACCACATGCACATCCACCGCCGCCGTCTGGTCATAGGGCGGCAATTGCCACAAGAGCCCGTCTTGAACATCGCGGGCCGCCACATGCAGGGGTAGCGGACCCACACCGATCCCCGCGATGATCATGCGGCGCACTTCCTCCAGATGGCTGGAGGTGGCGATGATCTGATCCCCCAATTCCGCCTGCGCCCGCATCAGGGTCACGGGTTTCAGCGCGTCCTGCAAACGGTCCGTCTCAAAGCTGACCGCAGAACGCCCGGCAAGATCTGCGCGCGTCAGATCGCGCTGGCCAAAGAGCGCATGGCGCGGCCCGCAAAAGAGGCCAAAGAACTCCCGATAAAGCCGCATGTACTCCAGCTTGGGATTGCGCTGATGCACGAGGCAGATGGCAAAGGAGGCCGAACGCGCCGACACCGTTTCAATCGCCTGCGCCGAGGAATGCACCTCAATGGCGAGCGTCGCGCGCGGGTTCTCGGCGTGAAATTCCGCCAGCACTTGATCAAAAACCGGGCAGATCACGTGAGAGGCCAACGACAGCCGCACGTGACCCGTCACCTCATCCGTCATATCGCGCATGAGGGTCGAAAGGCGCAGGATAGAGCCTTGGATATCCAGCGCCTCGCGATACAGAACTTCGCCTGCCTCGGTCAGGGCGAAATGCCCCGGCGCGCGATGGATAAGGCGCTTACCCACCCGATCCTCTAGCCTTTTCAACGCCGTAGACACAGAAGGCTGCGTGAGACGCAAGCGGTGCGCGGCGTCTGTGACTGAGGTGGACTGCGCCAGCACGACAAAGGTGCGCAAGAGATTCCAATCCATCTCGCGCATGATGCGTTCGGGGCTGTTGCGATCCTCTATAGGCTGCATCTATTGTCACAATTCCTATTATCTATTTGATTAATGATTGCCTGCTTTGCACCCTGCTCGCAAGCCCGGACATCATGGGCAAAGCGTGAAGGGACGATGCATGTCGGTCGAGGCCCGCGAAGCGAGGCAGCCGTGGATTCTGTTGTCACCCGCCTTAGGTGCGGTGGCGCTGCTTTTGCTCGTGCCACTGATGTTCATCGTGGTCTATTCGTTCTGGCTCCGCTCGGCCATGGGCGCAGATACGGTTGGGTTCTACCTCGACAACTGGCAAAAGACGCTCACCGATCGCTTTTACCGGGACATCCTGCTCAACACCCTGAAAATAGCGGCGATCACCACGGTGATTTGTGCCCTGATGGGCTATCCGGCGGCCTATTTCATCGCCCGGTCACGCAGCAACAAGATGGTGTTGCTGCTCTTGCTGATGCTGCCGTTCTGGATCAGCTATATCATCCGCACGATGAGCTGGATCAACATTCTGGGCACGTCGGGTGCGCTCAATTCCTTGCTCATGTCTCTTGGGATCATCAGCGAGCCGATCCAGATGCTCTATAACGAGGCCACGGTGATCCTCGGTCTCGTGCATTTCCTGCTGCCCTTCATGGTGCTGAATGTCTACGTCAGCCTTGAGGGCATCGACACCAACCTTGAGGATGCCGCCAATTCCCTCGGGGCAACCCGGTGGCAGGCGTTTACCCAAGTCACCTTGCCCCTGTCTCTACCTGGTCTCGCGGCTGGAGGATTGCTGTGCTTCGTGCTGGGCGCGGGCACCTATATCACGCCCGTCATCCTCGGTGGGCCGCGCGATGCGATGTTCGCCAATCTTGTGTTCGAGGCGATCATCACACAATTGAACTGGCCACTCGGCTCGGCGCTGTCACTCTTGCTGTTGATCGTGCTGGGCCTCTTGGTGGCGATCTACAACCGCTACCTGGGCATGGCGCAACTGGCCAAGGGACTAGGCTGATGGGCTGGCAGATCATCCGTGCCTGGACCATTGTGGTCTATGGCTTCATGTTCCTGCCGGTGGCAGTGGTGGTATTGTTGTCGTTCAACGCCAATCAGTTCGGCAGCTTTCCGATGACCGGCGTCTCGCTGCACTGGTTTCAGGAATTGTGGAACAATGACGCGGTGATGCGCGCCTTTCGCACCTCGCTTGTGCTGGGGCTGATGACGGCGGTGATTTCCACCACGCTGGGGATTTTGGCGAGCCTTGCTCTGGTGCGCTACAACATCCCCGGCCGCAACGCGATCACCACGCTGCTGATCGCGCCCATCCTTGTGCCAGAGGTGGTTCTGGCGGTGGCGCTCTTACTCTTTCTCAACTGGCTGGGCATCGGCAAGAGCTTTGCGCTGCTGCTCGCTGGCCACGTGATATTCACCCTGCCGTTCGTGATCCTCGTGGTGCAAGCGCGGCTGGTCAGCATCAAGCGGGATGTGGAAGAGGCCGCGCTCAGCCTCGGCGCATCGCCGGTACAGACCTTTTTTGCCATCACCCTGCCGCTTATGCTGCCCGCCGTCGCGGCAGGCGCACTCTTTGCCTTTACTATCAGCTTTGATGACATCACCGGCACACTCTTCTGGAAACCCGGTGGGGTCGAGACCGTGCCGACGCAGATTTTCTCGATGCTGCGCAATTCGATCAGCCCGGAAATCAACGCGCTGGGCACGGTGATGATCGTGATGACCGTGGGCCTGCCGCTGCTGGGAGCAGCGGTAGCCCGCAAACTCGCCATGAAAGGCGGCACCTGAGAACCGCCCCAACATTCAACAAGGAGACCTGAGAAATGGATAATACCAAACGTTACGAACGACTGCTGGATCGCTTTCGCAATGGTGATCTGGACCGGCGCAATTTTCTGGGCCTGATCGGTGCTGCGGGCCTTGCTTACGGCGTGCAGACGCCCTTTGCCAAATTCGCCCATGCACAGGATGTGAAACAGGTCCGGTTTGACGGCTGGGGCGGTGTCGTGTCCGAAGCATTCCGTACATATGCGTTTGACCCCTACACCGCAGAGACCGGGATCACCGTGGTCGATGGCACATTTGCAGGCGGCGATGAATATCTGGCCCAGGTCCGCTCGAGTCAGGAGGGTGAGTACAACATCGCGCATCTGTCGGGCGTGTTCGACTATGCCCGTTATGTGAATTTCGGCCTGACGGTCGAGTTGAACCTCGACAACATTCCCAACATGTCGCTGGTGATGGATGCGCTGACCAACGCGTTCCGCGGCGTCACGCCGGACTACCTCTCGGCGGTGCCCTACGACTACGGCACCACAGGTCTTGCCTATAACCGCAAGTATATCTCCGACGAAGAGATGAAGGAAAAGGGTGCCAAGATCCTGATCGACGAGGCCTACAAAGGCAAGATCGGCGGCTGGACGGATTGGCGCACGCGGGTCTGGTATGGCGCGTTGCAGACCGGGCAAGACCCAAACAATATTCAGGATATGGAAGCGGTCTGGGATGCGATCCGCAGTCACCGCGATCTGGCACTGAAATACTGGTCCTCGGGCGCAGAGTTGATGAGCCTTCTGGCAGAAGAGGAAATCTACGTCACCGAAGGCTGGTCGGGCCGCATCGCCGCCTTGCAACAGGAAGGCCACGATATCGGCTATTACGACGCGCCGGGCAGCTTCGCGTGGCAAGAATGCCTGCACGTGCTCAAAGGCAGCCCGGTCGAGGCTTGCGAGGAGTTGCTGAACTTCATGCTCGCCCCCGAGACCTCCATCGCCGTGGCCGAGGGACAGAATTATCCACCTGCGCTCGACGGCACCAAGGTCGATCTGGGAACCAAGATCCCGACCCTGCCCGCCTATGACCCCACCGGCACACTCGCGTCGCTGACCTTTGCCAACCCGGCCTATTGGAATGGCAACGAGGCCGAATGGTCCGAAACCTTCAGCCGCGTCCAACGCGGGTATTAACCCCTTGCCGCGCCCCTTTATCGGGGCGCGGCCCGTGACTCAAAAGGACCCCGCCAATGAGCGCCGTCACCCTGAAGAACATCGTCAAGCGGTTCGGCACCTTTACTGCCGTGCATCGCACCACGCTGGAAATCCCGGAGGGCGCATTTGTCACGCTTTTGGGCCCTTCTGGCTGTGGGAAGACGACCAATCTGCGGATGATCGCCGGTCTTCTCGATCCCACCGAAGGTGAGATCCTCATTGGCGGCAAGCGGGTCAACGATGTGCCCATCCACAAGCGCAATCTGGGTCTCGTCTTTCAAAACTACGCCCTTTTCCCGCACAAGACCGTGGCCGAGAACGTGGCCTTTGGCCTCAAATACCGCAATGTGACGAAATCCGAGATTGCGGCCAAGGTGCGCGACGCCCTCGACCTCGTGCAACTGCCCCATGTCGGCGACCGCTACCCCAAGGAACTGTCGGGCGGGCAGCAACAACGCATCGCACTCGCGCGCGCCATCGTGATCGAGCCAGACGTTTTGCTCTTGGACGAACCGCTTTCGGCGCTCGATGCCAATCTGCGCGAGGATATGCGGGTAGAACTCAAACGCATTCAGGAACGCATCGGCGTGACCACGGTCTTTGTCACCCATGACCAATCCGAGGCGCTGGCACTGTCCGATCTGATCGTCGTGATGTCCGAGGGGCGCGTCGAACAGGTGGGCAAGCCTGAAGAGGTCTACAACACCCCCGCCTCGGAATTCGTGGCGAACTTTCTCGGCGCATCCAACATCTCCGAGGGACGTTGCATCGAGCACGGCGCGACGATCGTGGTTGAGGATGCCGTTTTTGGTCGTGTCACCGTCCCTGCCGCCAAGGCCCCCAACCTGACCGGCACTGGCAAGGCTAAGCTGGTGGTGCGTGCTGAAAAGCTTCTGCTTTCAAAAGCGCCCGCACCTGCGGGTGTAATCTCTGTTCCCGCCACCGTGGAAACGGTGGATTATCAGGGACAGGCGGTGCGGTATTTCGTGCGCGCGGGTGAGGTGCAGTTACAAGCCATCAACATGATCGACGACCACCCGTTTGCAGCGGGTGAGGCGGTCCATCTGCATTTGCGCCCGCAGGATTGTGCGGCGTTACCGGGGTAAGATTATGAACGTGAAACCCTCACACCTTTTCTATCAGGGGCGCGAGCGCAAGCCGGTGCTCGATCAGGCGCGCGGCGTCTATATGTGGGACGTGGATGGCAAACGCTATCTGGACGGGTCATCGGGCGCGATGGTCTGCAACATCGGGCATTCGAATGAGAATGTGCTCGAGGCGATGCGCCGCCAGATGGAGAAATCCACCTTTGGCTACCGCCTGCATTTCGAGACCGAGGCATCAGAGAAACTTGCCGCCAAGACCGCCGCACTCTGCCCTGAGGGGCTGAACCGGGTATTCTTTGTCTCGGGCGGGTCCGAGGCGGTGGAATCGGCGATCAAATTGGCGCGGCAATATGCGCTGGCAATCGGAGAAGGCAGCCGCTGGAAAATCATCAGCCGCGCACCGTCGTATCACGGCTGCACCCTCGGCGCGCTCGCCATCACCTCCTACGCCCCACTGACCGAACCCTTCGCGCCAATGATGCAGGCGATGCCGAAAGTCCCCGCGCCACGCGCTTACCTTGATGGGTTGGACCCCGAGGATGAGGCCACTGGCCATCATTACGCAGACATGCTGGAAGCGAAGATACTGGAGGAAGGCCCCGACAGCGTGTTGGCCTTCGTGGTTGAGCCCATCGGCGGTGCCTCAACGGGCGCGCTGGTGCCGCCGCGCGGCTATATGGAAAGGGTGCAGGAGATTTGCCGCAAATACGGCGTGCTCTTCATTCTGGACGAGGTGATGACCGGGGCCGGGCGCACCGGCAGGTTCCTCGCCTCAGAGCATTGGAACCTCGCCCCTGATATCGTCGTCATGTCCAAGGGCTTTGCGGCTGGCTATGTGCCGCTTGGCGCGATGGTGGCGCATGAGCGACTGGTCGAGCCGGTCTTGGACGCGGGCGGCTTCTTGCATGGTTTTACTTACGCTGGCAATCCGCTGGCCTGCGCCGCCGGTCTAGCCGTGATAGACGAGATCGAGCGCATGGATCTGGTGGGCAATGCCGCGCGCATGGGGGACCAGCTGCAAGAGCGCCTGCGCGGCCTGATGCAGCGCTATGCCATCATCGGCGACGTGCGCGGCAAGGGGCTGCTGACGGCATTCGAATTCATGGCGGATCGCGGCACCAAGGCCCCTCTGCCCAAATCCCTGCGCGCCTTTGACCGTTTTGTGCAGATCGCCTATGACAAGGGACTGATCGTCTATGCGCGGCGCACCCGTGACGGGATTGAGGGGGATCACATCATCGTTGCCCCCCCGATGATCGTGACCGAGACGCATCTGGACGAGATCACCGAAATGCTGGATGCCTCGCTGGCAGAGTTTACCGACGAAATCCGCCCCGCGCTGGAGCAAGCCGTGTAATGCGCGAGATCATAATTACCTGCGCGCTCACAGGCTCGATCCACACCCCCTCCATGTCGCCACACCTGCCGATCACCGGCGACGAAATCGCCCGTGCCGGGATCGAGGCGGCCGAGGCCGGGGCGGCCATCCTTCACCTGCACGCCCGTGATCCTCAGACCGGGCGGCCCTCGGCTGATCCCGAGCATTTTCGCGCCTTCCTGCCTCGCCTTAAGCAGGGCTGCGATGCGGTGCTAAACCTCTCGACCGGGGGCAGTGCGACAATGACCCTCGATGAAAGGCTTGCAGCACCCAAGAAAGCAGCCCCAGAAATGGCCTCACTCAACATGGGCACGATGAATTTCGCCCTCTACCCCTTGGCCGAACGTATCACGGACTGGCGGTATGATTGGGAGAAACCGTTTCTCGAAGGCTCTGACGATCTCGTGTTCAAGAACACCCCTCGTGACATCGCCCGAATTCTGACCGAATTGGGCCAGGAACGCGGTGCGCGGTTCGAATTTGAATGCTACGACCTGAGCCATCTCTATATGCTCCGGCATTTCGCGGATCGCGGGCTGATCCGCGCGCCTTATTTCATTCAATTCGTCTTTGGCGTTCTGGGCGGCATGGGCGCGGACCCTGAGAACCTCACGCATATGGTGCGCATCGCGGACAAGCTCTTTGGTCGCGACTATATGTTTTCCGTGCTGGCCGCCGGCCGGCATCAGATGCCTATGGCGGCACAGGCGGCAGCAATGGGCGGGCATGTGCGTGTGGGGCTTGAAGATAGCCTGACCATTGCGCGTGGCACTCTGGCAAGCTCCAACGCCGAACAGGTCGCCAAGGTGCGCGGGATCGTCGAGGCGTTGGGCCGGGTAGTGGTTAGCCCCGACGAGGCGCGCGCGCTGCTGGGCCTCAAGGGCGCTGACCGGGTGGCGATCTGAGCAATGGTAGAATTTCGGATGGTCGAAACTGAGAATGATCTGGCCTTGCTGGACGCGGCCTTGCGCGAACTGAGTGCGGATTTGGGCGACCCGCATAGCGCTGGGCTGGAGGCATTAAGCGCCGGTCTGACGGGCGAGATTCCGGCGGCTTACGGCTTGCTTGCGCTAGAGCACGATCTAATCGGCGCGGCCCTCTTTGGTCCGATGTTTTCCACCGTACGCGGGGCGGCGGGCGTTTATGTCTCTGACCTCTGGGTTACGGAGGCAGTGCGCGGCAAGGGGTTGGGCCGCGCACTCCTATCTCAGGTGGCGCGCCGCGCGGGCGCACTCTGGCGCGCGGAATGGATGATGCTGGCGGTCTATGCCCATACGCCCGCCTCGCGCCGGTTCTACGAACGGCTGGGCTTCGAAGCACAAGATCACGTGACACAGATGCGCCTGCCACAGGCGGCCATGCGCAGATTGATGGGAGAGGACGGATGAAGGCAATCTTTGACGCGCGGCAATGGCAGCACGATCCCAAGCATTTCATGGCCAACGGAGTAATCAAACCCAGCCCGGAACAGCCCGAGCGCATCGCGCGCCTGACGGACGGGGCCAAGGCGGCTGGCTGTGACTTTGTGTTGCCCGACGATGCCGGGCTTGGCCCCATCGCGGCAATCCATTCGCCCGAGTATGTTACCTTCCTGCGCAACATCCACACGCGGTGGCAGCATATCGACGGCGCGGGAGAAGAGGTGATCCCCAACATACATCCCGCCAACCGCAGCGATAATTACCCCAAATCTGCAGTAGGGCAGGCGGGCTACCATCAGGCTGACACCGCCTGCCCCATTGGGGCAGGCACATGGGAGGCTGCATACTGGTCGGCACAAACCGCTGTCACTGGTGCGGATCTGCTGGTCGACGGAGAGCGGTCCGCCTATGCGCTCTGCCGCCCACCGGGGCATCATGCCTTTGGCGATCTGGCAGGGGGGTTCTGCTTTCTCAACAACGCCGGGATCGCGGCAGAGCGGTTGCGCGCATATGGCCTGCGCGCGGCGATCCTCGATGTCGATGTGCATCACGGCAATGGCACCCAAGGCATTTTTTACGACCGCGACGATGTGCTGACCGTCTCGATCCATGCCGACCCGGCGCGGTTCTATCCCTTTTTCTGGGGTCATGCGGACGAGCGCGGCACGGGACGCGGCATGGGCTATAACCTCAACCTGCCGCTGCCGCGTGGCACCGATGACGATGCCTATCTGCAGACACTCGACATCGCTCTGGAGCGGGTGGCGAATTTCGGGGCCGATGTGGTGGTCGTGGCCCTTGGTCTTGATGCCTATGAGGGCGATCCGTTTCAGGGACTGGCAATCACCACGCCCGGATTTGGGCGTATTGGCGCGGCGATTTCTGGGCTTGGGTTGCCCACCCTCTTTGTGCAAGAGGGCGGGTATCTCTGCGCGGAGCTGGGTCAGAATCTGACTTCGGTCCTGACAGGCTTTGAGGGGGCGTGACCGTGACCGATGTGATCGTGATCGGCGGTGGCATCGCCGGAATCAGCGCGGCGGCAGAGCTTGCGCGCGGCGGTGCGGTTGTGCTCGTGCTCGAGATGGAACCGCAGATTGGCTATCATGCCACTGGCCGCTCTGCCGCCATCTTTATCCGCAATTACGGCAATGCCACCCTGCGCGCACTCAACGCCGTGGCCGAACCGATTTTCGAGCAGCCGGGCGAGATCAGCGATAAACCTTTACTCAGCCCACGCGGCGAATTGATGGTCGCCACCGAGGAAGAGTTGCCGATCCTCGACGCCTATCTCGACGGCTCGACCGGCATCGACCGTCTGACCGGCAAAGAGGCCGCCGAAATCGTCCCAATTCTGCGCGCTGACCGCATCGCGGGTGCGATGATCGAACGCGGCGCGCGTGGCATCGACGTGGACCTCTTGTTGCAAGGCTATGCGCGCATGCTGCGGGCGCGGGGCGGACAGATCGTGACCAACGCTGAGGTCACAGCCCTGTCGCAGAGCGCCGGGTTATGGCAGATCGAAACCGCACAGGGACAGCATTGCGCGCCGATCATCGTCAACGCGGCGGGTGGCTGGGCGGATGAGGTGGCAGCCTTGGCTGGGGTGCCGCGCGCAGGATTGCAACCCTACAGGCGCTCAGCCGCGATCATTCCGGCACCTCAGGGATATGCAACAGAACATTGGCCAATCTTCGGCTCTATCGCAGAGACATGGTATGCCAAACCCGAGGCCGGCAAGCTGATGGTGTCCCCCGCCGATGAAGACCCGGTCGAACCCCATGATGCCTGGGCTGATGACATGGTGCTGGCCGAGGGGCTCTATCGGTTCGAGCAGGCGGTCAGCATGCCGGTGACACGGGTTGAACATAGTTGGGCGGGCCTGCGCACTTTTGCCCCAGACCGCACGCCGGTGGTGGGGTTTGATCCGCAGGCGGACGGGTTTTTCTGGCTTGCGGGTCAGGGCGGCTACGGTGTGCAGACCGCGCCTGCGCTCTCACGGCTGACGGCGGCGTTGATTGCAGGGAACGCACCCGAGGTGCCGGATCATGTTCTGGCAGCCATGGCGCCGGGACGGTTCAGATCGGCCTAAGGGGGCAAGTGGCGCGCAGGCATCGCTCCCCCTCAAACACTTTGCGCTCATCCTTGCGTCTTGGCCTTGATCGAGGCGAACTTGCGCAAGAGGTGGTCCTTCATCAGCTTGCCACAGCGTTCGGCATCCCGCCTGCTCAGCGCTTCTAGGATGGCCTCATGTTCCTCGACTGCCGCGCGCCAGCGTTCCGCAGTCAGATTGGCCTGATAGCGCGCCCGCTGCACGCGATAGGCCAGCAATTCATGCGAGCGCAGCAGCATATCATTGCCCGCAGCAGCGAGGATCGTCTTGTGGATTGCCTGATTGATCCGGAAATAAGTGGGGCGGTCTGCCTCGTCAAAGGTGCGGCGCAGCGCCCGTGTCATATCTGCGATCTCGTGAAGGATGTCTTCACTGGCGTGCTCGGCCGCCAATTCCCCTGCCAGCCCTTCCAGAGCGGCCAGCACGCAGAATACCTCGGCCAGTTCAGCCTCGCTCTGCCGGGTGATGACCGCGCCGCGATGCGGGATGAGGTCGAGCAGACCTTCGGCGGCCAGCACCTTTAGCGCCTCGCGCAGCGGCGTGCGCGATACGCCAAATTGCTCGGTTAAAACTTTCTCGTTGATCTTCTCACCGGGCTGCAATTGACCCTCGAGGATCATCTGGCGCAGGCGGTTGGAAATCTCGACGGCAAGCGCTGTTCGTCCGATTGGATCGGGTTTGAGGGCGGTCATGGGGGGCTCTTGACTATGGTCATCCATCATTTCGGCCCTCCCTTACAGTAGTTTCCGACGCTCTGTCGAAGATTTCTGCAATGTGCAGCGCGCGACGTTCGGTCCCGTCAAAGATTTGGTGACGACAAGAGGTGCCATTGGCAATCAAAAGGTCATCGGGGGCAGCGGCGCGCACAGCGGGCAAGAGCGTCAATTCCCCCATCCTGAGCGAGATATCGATCGTCTCGGCCTGATAGCCAAAGGCCCCCGCCATGCCGCAACAACTGCTCTCGATGGTCTTGGGGTCAAGACCGGGTATGAGCGCCAGAGCCTGCGCCATATCGCCCATCACCCCCGACGCCTTTTGATGGCAATGGCCGTGCACATGGGCTGCCCGACCGAGATCGGAAAGGGGCAGGTTGAGCTTGTCCGCCCGGGATTCGCGGGCGATGAACTCTTCGAAGAGATAGGCGTTCTCCGACAGCAAACGCGTGTCCTCACCCGGCAGCAAAGTCAGGAACTCGTCGCGCAGGGTCAGAAGGCACGACGGCTCCAGCCCCACCACCGGCACGCCTGCGCGAATATAGGGCAAGAGCGCATTGAGCGTGCGCTTCGCTTCGGCGCGGGCCTTGTCGATCATGCCCGCCGCCAGATAGGTCCGCCCACAACAGAGCGGGCGACCGGGCGATTGGGCGGTGATCACCTCATAGCCAGCGCGCGTCAACACGCGCAGCGCGGCGCGGGGAATCTCTGGCTCCATCCAGCGATTGAACGTGTCGGTAAAAAGGATGACCTTGCCCGCCTTGGCCGAAGACCGGGCGCGTTTGACCTCTGAATCCTTGAAAAAATCTCCCTGGAAGAGCGGCAGGGAGCGCACCCGCGCCAGCCCTGTGATCCGCTCACCCAAGGCGGCAAGCATCGGCACACGGTTACGCAACGCGATGAGGGCGCGCAACGTCACGGCAAACCGCGCATAGCGCGGCATCTCTGCAATAAGCCGTGCGCGCAGGCCGAATCCCAGCTTTTGCCCGCGCTGATACAGCACTTCGGTCTTCATCTTGGCCATGTCCACGCCGGTCGGGCACTCGCGCTTGCAGGCCTTGCACCCGACGCAGAGCTTGATCGTTTCCGCCATCTCGTCAGAGAAAAGCGCGTTCTGACCCAACCGTCCCGACAGCGCCAGCCGCAGCGTATTCGCGCGGCCTCGCGTCACGTCCCGCTCGTCGCGCGTCACGCGATAACTCGGGCACATCGCACCGCCTGCCAGTTTGCGACAGGCCCCGTTGTTGTTGCACATCTCGACCGCGCCCTGGAATCCGCCGCCCTTGCCGGTCCAGGCGGACCAGTCATGGCCGGTTTTCAGATCGACGAAATCATAGCCCGGCGGATAGCGCATCAGGCTGCGGTCATCCATTTTCGGCGCATGCACGATCTTGCCGGGGTTGAGGCGGGTGTCGGGATCGAACGCCGCCTTGACCTCCTCGAACGCGCTCAGGATACGCGGACCGAACATCGCGCCGTGAAACTCCGACCGCACGATCCCATCGCCATGTTCGCCGGAATGCGAGCCCTTATATTGCCTCACCATCTCAAACGCGGCTTCAGCGATGTCACGCATCTTGCGCACGTCCTGCTCCAGCTTAAGGTTCAGGACGGGGCGCACGTGCAGGCACCCCTCAGAGGCATGGGCATACCATGTGCCGGTGGTGCCGTGGCTATGGAACACCTCTGTCAGCCGGTCAGTATAATCCGCCAGATGCTCCAGCGGCACGGCGCAATCCTCGACGAAAGACACGGGCTTGCCCGCCTCTTTCATCGACATCATGATGTTGAGCCCCGCCTTGCGCAGCTCGCCAATCTCGGCAGCAAGGGCCATGTCCCAGACCTCGACCACACCGCCCTCATGGGCACCCCCCATGCCAAACCCATAGCCAAGGTCCGACATGGTATCGGCCAGACGGCGCATGTTCTCTTCGTTCTCCGGCGGGCTATCGGCGAATTCAACGAGCAGCATCGCGGCGGGTGCGCCGCGCACGAATTGCTCCAGCGTTTTCGCGTAGAGCGGGATGGCGCGCGCAAGGTCGATCATGGTGTTATCCACCAGTTCGACCGACGTCGGCCCCAGCTCGACCAGCGGCTTGGCCGCTTCCATCGCGGCGCGGAAGGTGGGGAAATGGCAGACGCCCAGCACACGGGTTTTCGACGGCAGCGGTGAGAGCCGGATTTCGATAGCAGTCGAGGTGGCCAGCGTTCCCTCGGACCCGATCAGCAGATGCGCAAGGTTGATGGGCCTCTCACCGGGGACCAGTGCGTCGATATTATATCCGCCCACCCGGCGCTGCACCTTAGGGAACCGCGCGGCGATTTCCTCAGCCTCGCGTGCGCCCAGATCGAGCATTTGCCGCAACAGGGGTTCTGGCACGCGATTGCCCGATCCGGGGCCGAAATCGAACGGCGTCCCATCGGCCAGAAACCCCTCGATCCGCTCCACATTGTCCCGTGTCGTGCCATAGCGCAGCGACCGCGAGCCACAGGAATTGTTTCCCACCATACCGCCGATCGTGGCGCGCGAGGCAGTCGAGACATCGACCGGAAACCAAAGGCCATGCGGCTTCAGCGCCCGGTTCAGATCGTCCAGAACGATCCCCGGCTCGACCACTGCGCGTCGACCCGCGACATCCAGCTCCAGAATTCGGTTTAGGTATTTCGAGCAGTCGACGATCAGGCCGGAGTTGACCGTCTGCCCACATTGCGAGGTGCCGCCGCCGCGCATCGTCAGGGGCAAACCCGCCTCACGCGCAGCGTCCAATGCGGCCAGAATATCCCCCGGCGCCTTGGCAATGAGCACCCCCGCTGGCATGATCTGATAGATCGAGGCATCGGTTGCATACCGCCCGCGCGAAAAGGCATCAAAGCGCGTTTCGCCCTGCACCTCTCGGTCGAGGCGCTGTTGGATTGTACTGCCGAGCATGGGTCCCCGATCCGGTCGATGGTCTGAGTTTAGTCTTGACAGAATATTGAATTCAGAATTCAATTCAACAAAATTCACCTGTGTGCCAGCAATGACGATCAACAGAACCGGCTGCACAGGGACGTATCTTGGGAGGATCGACAATGACCGCTGGCCGCCACTTTCTGCAAATCCCCGGCCCGTCGAACGTGCCGGACCGAATCCTGCGGGCGATGGATTACCCGACCATGGACCACCGCGGCCCGGCCTTTGCCGAAGTCGGGAGCAAGGCGCTCGAGGGTATGAAGAGAATTTTCAAGACCGAATCCCGCGTGGTGATCTATCCGTCCTCCGGGACCGGCGCTTGGGAGGCGGCACTGGTAAACACGCTCTCACCGGGCGACACGGTGCTGATGTATGAAACCGGCCATTTTGCTATGCTCTGGCAGAAACTGGCGCTGAAGCTGGGGCTCAATCCTGTCTTCATCGACAGTGACTGGCGCGCCGGTGCCGATGCCGCGCAGATCCAAGAGCATCTGCGCGCCGACAAGACCCACGACATCAAGGCCGTCTGCGTCGTGCATAACGAGACCTCGACCGGCTCCGTGACCGACGTGGCCGCCGTGCGCCGCGCGATGGATGCCGCCAATCACCCGGCGCTTTTGATGGTCGATACGATTTCCTCGCTCGCCTCTGTAGAGTACCGGCATGATGACTGGGGCGTGGATGTCACAGTCTCCGGATCGCAAAAGGGTCTGATGCTGCCGCCGGGACTGTCGTTCAATGCGATTAGCGCCAAGGCGATGCAAGTATCCGAAAGCGCCGCGCTCAAACGCTCTTACTGGAGCTGGGCTGAAATGACCGGGCCAAATGATACCGGCTATTTCCCCTACACCCCCGCAACCAACCTGCTCTATGGCCTGAACGAGGCCATCGACATGCTGCACGAAGAAGGGCTCGACAATGTCTTTGCTCGGCACAAACGGCACGGCACTGCGGCGCGTGCGGCGGTCGAGGCGTGGGGGCTTGAGGTGCTCTGCAAAAAGGCGCCTGACTGCTCGCCCGTGCTCACCGCGGTGATGATGCCCGAAGGACATTCTGCCGACAACTTCCGCTCCGTCACCTTGCGCAACTATGATATGTCGCTTGGCAACGGTCTGTCCAAAGTGGCGGACAGGGTGTTCCGTATCGGTCACTTGGGGGATTTCAATGATCTCATGCTGATCGGCACATTGGCTGGTGTTGAAATGGGCCTGCGAGATGCAGGCGTGCCGCACCGGGCCGGGGGCGTGCAGGCTGCGATGGAGGTGCTGGGTCAGAAGTTTGATAGCGCGCGCGCTGCAGCCTGACGATCGCGCGTTCCGGGTGGGAGGAGGAGCCTGCCCGGAACATTATGATCCCTACCGGGAGAACGCATGACGACCGCGCGGCAAAATCCGCGTCAATAACGAGAAACCAAGGGAGGAAGACCATGAAAAAGACATTGATTGCATCCGTCGTAGCGTCCTTCATCGCGCTGCCCGCAATGGCAGCAGATATCACGATGAAGTTCGGCCATGTCGGCGCGCCAGGATCACTATTCGAGGCGACCGCCAATCACTATGCCGCCTGCGTCGCTGAGAAATCTGGCGGCAAGGTCGAAGTCCAGACTTTCGGCTCGTCGCAATTGGGCAAGGACAAGGAACTCTTGCAAAAGCTCAAGCTGGGTCAAGTAGATTTTGCGCTACCCTCATCAGTGATGTCTTCGGTGGACGGCATCTTTGGCGTCTTCGAGATGCCATATATCATCAAGGATCGCGACCACATGCGCCGCGTTCAGGATGCGATGATGGACAAGTTTCAGGGGGCCGCCAACGAAAATGGCTATCACATAGTGGGCCTTGCCGAGAACGGCTTTCGCCACATCACCAACAATACCCGGCCGATCAATGTCCCTGAGGATCTGCAAGGCATCAAGCTACGCACGCCCAACGGCGAATGGCGCGTCAAGATGTTCCAGGAATACGGCGCCAATCCAACACCGATGGCCTTTTCTGACGTGTTCACCGCGTTGCAGACGGGCGTGATCGACGGGCAGGAAAACCCCTATGCCCAAATCGCCTCGGCCAAGTTCCAAGAGGTCCAGAAGTATCTCTCGATCACGGGCCATGTCTATACGCCAGCGTATATTCTGGCGTCCAAAAAGCATCTCGATGATCAACCTGACGACGTGAAGGCGGTGCTGACCGACTGCGCCGGCGAGACGCAGACCTTCACATATGAGAAAGCGGCAGAGCTTGAAACCGAGCTTCTCGACGTGATCAAAGAGGCCGGCGTCGAGGTGAACGAGGCCGACAAGGCAGCGTTCATCGAAGCGTCCAAACCAATCTATGATGCCTTCGCAGCCGAAGTTGAGGGCGGTCAGGAACTGGTTGATGCGGTTCTTGCTCTTGGCGAATCGAGCTAAGAGCGACGGTCGGCGGTCCCGTTCAGGGGCCGCCGTTTCACCCTGGACATGACATTGCGGATCAATCCCGGCCTAGCGCTGCCGGGCAGGTTCGATGCACCCGAACGCAGGACCAAATGAACGCTCTTCTTCAACGCACCAACATGATGGCAAGCCGCCTTCTGGAATGGATTACGATCTTTTTGATGGTTGCACTCACGGCAACCGTGATTGTCGCTGTTATCGCCCGCCTGATGGGGCAGAGCTTTTCGTGGTATGACGAAGTGGCCGCGATTATGCTCGCCTGGATTACCTATTACGGCTCGGCTCTCGCAGCGCTGCATCGACGACATATCGGATTTGACACCGTATTGCTGGCCATTCCGCCGCGTGGCCGCATGATTGCGGTCTTGATTGGTGAAGGCCTCGTTCTCTTGTTCTTCGTTCTGATGGCGCGTGCCGGGTTTCAGGTGCTTGAGGTCCTAGAAGGCGATCATCTGACGGCCCTGACTTGGGTGCCGGTGCAATTCACCCAATCGGTTATTCCTATCGGTGCAATCCTGTTCATCACCTGCCAATTGCTGAGCCTGCCAAATTATTGGACCCAGACCGCACGCGGCATTTCTCTGGAACATGCCGAGATAGAGGAAGAGGTCGAAACCGAACTCGACAAGAACAAGGAGCGCGTGTGATGCTGATGCTGGGAATTTTCGCGGCCCTCGTGGCGATGATCTGCATCAACGTGCCGATCGCCATCGGGTTGGCATTGGCAGGCGTTTTGGGTCTCTTCGTGACCGAAGGTGCCAACAGCCTCGTGACCATCGCGCTCGACATGTACGATGGCTCCACCAAGTTTTCCCTGATTGCCATTCCAATGTTCGTTCTCGCGGGTGCGATCATGAACGCGGGGGGAATCACTGACAGGCTGATCAATTTTGTCTCGTCGCTGATTGGCTTCATTCGCGGTGGCCTCGCGATGGTGAACATCGGGGTTTCCCTCTTCTTTGCCGAGATCTCAGGGTCTGCCGTGGCCGACGTCGCAGCCATGGGTTCCATCCTTATTCCGCAAATGAAGAAGCGCGGCTATTCCAAGGAACTATCCGCCGCAGTCACCTCTTCGTCCGCATCGCTGGCGATCATCATTCCACCATCGATTCCCATGATCCTCTATGCGGCCTCTGCCAATACATCGGTTGAGCAACTCTTCGTTGCAGGCGTGGTCCCCGGTCTCTTGGGGGCCGCTGGCTTGATGCTTGTGGCCTATATTTTTGCCCGCCGCTACAATCTGCCAACCGAAGAAGCGTTCAATATACCGCGCGTGCGGGAAACGTTCATGGATGCGCTGCCAGCTTTCTTTCTGCCGGTCATCATTCTGGGTGGCATCTTTGGCGGCTATGTCACAGCGACCGAAGCAGCGGGGCTGGCCGTGATCGCGGCAATCGTCGTCTCGGCTTGGTATCGGCAGATTGATCTCAAGCACCTCCGCCGCGCCATGCTGGACGGCGGTATGCAGACGGCAGTCGTCATGCTTCTGGTGGCGGCTTCGGTTCTGATGGGTGGGTTTCTCACCCGCGCGCAGATCCCGCAGCAACTGGCACAGGGCATTCTCAATATAACCGATCAACAATGGGCGATCCTGCTCATTCTCAACTTCTTCTTTCTGATCATCGGCTTTTTTCTGCACTCTGCTGCGGCGATCATTCTGGTGATTCCAATCGTAATGCCGCTGATTGCCGCTGCTGGCATCGACCCGGTGCACTTCGGGCTGGTCGTCACGCTCAACCTCGCCATTGGCCAACAGACGCCACCGGTCGCCTCGGTGCTGATTACTGCCTGTGCGGTGGCGCGGGCGAATATCTGGGAAGTGTCCAAGGTCAATATCTGGTTTATTCTGGTACTTTTGGCAGTGCTGTTGCTCTGCACCTATGTGCCGTCGGTGCCACTCTTCCTTGTTGAATACTTTTACCGCTAAGGGGATGCAGATGACCGAGATCCTGTCCAAGGTCCGGGGCAATACCCTCTGGATTACCTTCAACCGTCCACAGGCCCGCAATGCGCTGACCTTTGCGATGTATGAGGGGCTCGCAAAACTCTGCAGCGAGGTGCCGACCGATGGAAGCATCCGGGCCGTGGTTATCCACGGCGCGGGCGGCAAGGCCTTTGCCGCAGGCACCGATATGACACAGTTCCGCGCCTTCGAAAGCGCGCAGGATGCGCTGGTTTACGAGGCCCGGATCGAGACTGTGCTCGAGGCGGTCGAGCGCTGCCCACTGCCCACGGTCGCCGTCATCAACGGTGCCTGCACCGGCGGTGGGGCGGCGATTGCCGGGGCCTGCGACATTCGCATCGCCGCCCAAAACCTCAAGTTCGGTTTTCCGATCGCGCGCACGCTTGGCAATTGTCTTGCCGCCGCGAACTTGGCGCGGCTGTCCTCGTTGATGGGGGCGGGCCGGGTGCGCGAGATGATCTTTACCGCGCGGCTGATAAGTGCCCCGGAAGCCTTAGACTATGGCCTCATCTCCGAGGTGTTAGAGGACGAGGCCGCTCTGATGGCCCGCGCCGAAGATCTTGCCGGCACGTTGGCGCAGATGGCTCCCTTGACCCTGCGCGCCACCAAAGAGGCCATGCGACGTGTGAGCGCCGCCACCCGCGTCGAAGACGCCGACCTGATCGAAATGTGCTACATGAGCAATGATTTTCGCCACGGGATGGAAGCATTTCTTGCCAAGGAGAAACCCGAATGGAGCGGCACATGAGGGCGACCGGCCCGCTTGCGGGTATGAAGGTGATCGAGCTTGCGCATATCATGGCCGGGCCTGTCTGTGGCCTGATGCTGGCCGATATGGGCGCAGATGTGATCAAGGTGGAAAAGCCCGATGGCGACGATAGCCGCCGCTTTGTTCCCCCGGCGATCGAGGGCGAATCCGCCGCCTATATGATGATGAATCGCAACAAGCGCGGCGTGGCGCTGAACCTCAAGGAACCCGATGCGGTCGAGGCGCTGCATCGTCTCTTGGAAGAGGCCGACGTGGTGATCGAGAATTACCGCATGGGCACGATGGAGCGGCTCGGGTTGAGCTATGAGGCCCTGCGCGCGATCAACCCCCGCCTGATCTACTGCGAGATTTCCGGCTTTGGCCGTACGGGTCCGTATGCGGAGCGCGGTGGCTTTGATCTGATCGCACAGGGCATGTCGGGCCTGATGTCGATCACCGGCGAGGGGCCGGGGCGACCCCCGGTCAAGACCGGCGCGCCGGTGTCGGACATCACGGCTGGGATCGTGGCAGCGATGGGGGTGTCCGCCGCCTATGCGCGCATGCTGCAAACCGGGCAGGGGCAAAAGGTCGATACCTCGCTCTTTGAGGCGGCGATCACCCAGACCTACTGGCAATCGGCGATTGCCTTTGCCACCGGCGTGGCCCCCGGTCCGATGGGCTCGGCGCATCCCCTCAATGGCCCTTATCAGGCATTCCAGACCGCAGACGGCTGGATCAATGTGGGGGCTGCCAACCAACGCAATTGGCTGCGGTTTCTCGATGTGATCGGCGCGCCCGAGTTGAACGAGGACCCGCGCTTTGCCTCCAACCATGATCGGATGCAGCATCTGATGGAACTGGAAGAGATCCTGAACGATCACCTGCGCCACGCAACCTCCGAGGTCTGGCTGGAGCGGATGGAACGCGCCGGGCTGCCCGCCGGGCCGGTGCTGGATATCCTGCAAATGCAGGCCGATCCGCAGGCCCACGCGCGCGACATGATCGTCGAGGTGGATCACCCCGTGGCAGGTTCGGTCAAGACCCTGGGCCATCCGATCAAGTTCAGCGAAACCCCGGCCAGCATTCGCCGCGCCGCCCCCACACTTGGTCAGCATAGTCGCGAGGTGCTGCAAGAGGCGGGGTATGCGGCGGATCAGATCGAGGCTTTGGTCATCTCCGGCGCGGTGATCGCAGCATGAGCGATCCCTTGGTGACGCAACTCCTGACTGCGCGAAACGGTGGTCCAAAACTGCCCGCATCCGCAGGCGACGGGCTGACGCGGGACCGCATTTTTGCCGTACAGGCGGCGGTCGCGGCAGAGCTTGGGCCGGTGGGCGGTTTCAAGGTGGCCTGTCCGCCCGGCGCCCCGATCATCATCGCGCCCATCTTTGCCAGCGACATTCACGCCAGCCCGTCCGAGATCCACATTCCCGAAGGCGATGAGGTGGGCGTCGAACTGGAATACGCCTTTCGCCTGATTGCCCCCTTGCCGGACATCGACGCAGCGGATTTCGAGACACAGTTGCGCGATGCGGTCGAGATCTTGCCGGTCTTTGAACTTGTGCAGAGCCGTCTTGCTGACCCCAGGGGCGCTACACCTGCGCTCAAGATGTTGGACAATCAACTCAACGGCGCGGTGGTTCTGGGTGAACCCCGCCGCGACTGGCAGGGCATCGACGTCACCCGCGCCGAGGCGCGCCTGACCCTTGGACATGAAACCCTGCTCGACGGCCCGGCATCGGTGCCCGGCGGCGATGCCTTTGCAACGCTCTGCGCCCTCACCCGCGCCTTGGGGGATCACTGCGGTGGCTTGCAGCCCGGCCATGTGGTGATCACCGGATCGCTCAACGGGTTGCCATGGATGACGCCGCCGACCACAGCCACAGGCTGGATCGGCGGGTTGGGTTCGGTCAGCATGACACTGACGCCGGTGTGAGGCCCTGTCAGGCCGTGCGGGCCATGGTGACGTCAGCCGCCTGCCAATGTGCCATGTGATCCGCCATCGCCCTGACAAACGCCGGGCGCGCCTCGGCGCGCGCGACATAGGCGCTCAGAATGGGCATGTCGTCCAACACCCCCTCGCCTGCCAGCACGCGCAGCGTATCGACGATTGCAATGTCGGCCAGACTGAAATCGCCTGCGATCCAGTCGCGCCCCTCCAGTACCGTTTCCACCTCGGATAGTCTGGTCTTCAGGGCCTGTCGGGCAAACGCCTTGCTCTCTTCGCCCGTCGGTGGGCCAAAGAATTCTGGCCAGCGTTCGGCAAGCACCTTGCCGATCCAGACGATACTTGCGGGCTCGACCGTGTTCAGCGCTGCAAAGAGCCATTGCGTGATTTCCGCACGCCGCGCCTCGGGCAAGAGCGCGGTGCCCTCGCCCACATAGAGAAGGATCGCCCCGCTCTCGAACAGGGTCAAATCTCCGTCGCGGATTATGGGCACCTGCCCAAAGGGCTGCATTGCGCGATGCGCGTCGCTCTTGGGCTGCATCGGCACCGTTTCGACGCGATAAGGGCGGCCAATCTCTTCGAGGGCCCACCGCACCCGCAGGTCTCGCACAAAGCCGCGCGGAAATTCGGGCACCCAATCAAGGGTGATCAGTGTCAGTGTCATGCCGCTTTTCCTGAATCGAAAAGGGGTTCGAACCCCGCCCACATCATGCGCTTGCCATCGAACGGCATCGCGGACATATCCATGTCGCCCATCTCGGCCTCCATTGCCTTGGATGCCGCATCGCAGGTGGCACGGTCCGGCCAGGCGATCCAGCTAAAGATCGGAACTTCACCGTCCTCCGCCTTGGTGGCACGGTAGAAATCCGTCTTCTCGCCCTTGGGCACATCCACGCCCCAGTTCTCGACCATGCCGAGCGCACCGCCCTTGCGGAACATGTCCCAGGCCTCGTTTGCCATGTCGATATAGGCTTGCTTTTTGGCCTCGGGGACGGCGAGCAGAAAGCCTTGATAGTAGCTCGCGCCACTGTGTGTCCCGCGCTCAACGACCGGGTCAAACCCGCCAAAGATCATCCGGCTGCCGTCAAACGGCATTGCCGGCATCTCCTTCATCGCGGGATCGCTCTGCATCTTTTCCCAAGAGGCATCCGCCGTTGTCTTGTCGGGCCACTCGATCCAGGAGAATGTGATGGCTTCGTCGGGTTCTGCGGCGACCGAGCCATAGAAATCGGTGACTTTGCCATGGGGCACATCCACACCCCAGGTCTCGATCATGCGGGTGGCGCCATAAGATTTGAACATCTCCCAGATCGCATCGACATGGGTCTGATAGGCGTCCTTGTTGGTGGATGGAACGGCGGCAACTGCGCCGGTGAAATAGGGCATTTTAACTCTCCTTTCCTATGTGTTCGCGCGCGAGAGAATCACTCTTGTATCCGTACTGTGCCAAGGGTAGTATTAAAAAACAACTATAAGTATGAAAAAATGACTAAACAGGCGAAATCCCCCACGCTGCGCTATGACGAAGGCTGTCTTGCCGCGCATGCGCTCAACCTGATCGGCGACCGCTGGGCGCTGTTGGTCGTGCGCGAACTGATGTTCGCGCCCAAGCGCTTCCAGATGATCCGCGCCGGCCTTCCGGGCATCACGGCCAGCGTGCTGACCGGACGCTTGGCACAGATGGAACAGGGCGGGGTGCTGACGCATGACACGCGGTTGGGCGTTTATGCGCTGACCGATCCCGGTCGCGCCCTCTTGCCAGTCCTCGAGGCACTCTGCCAATGGGCGTTGACGATACCTGGCCATGACCCCTCGCGCTTTATTAGCCCCTCGGCCTTGATGATCTCGATGGGTGCGATGCTCCGGCGCGACCGGGCTTCGGGTCTTGATGTGAAGGCCGGGTTTGATTTCGGAAGCGAAGTCTTCGAAATGCACTTGACGGATGGTGCGCTCCATACCCGTTTGGTGGCCAAGCCCAGCGCACCCTTTGTGCTCGTCGGAAACGGCAACACTCTGGCAGCCGCCGTTTACGGAAAAAAATCTCTGCGCGACATGACACACTTGGGTGTGATCTCCCTGCGGGGCGATCAAGATGCCGCGCAGGCCTTTGTCGACCTCTTCCAACTTTCAGCGCAAGCGCAGTGATCGGCAGATATTACTCCTACTTTGGTCGTAGGCAATGAGCACAGCAAGGTCTTGTTCGTTCGCAAAACTGCGATAGGGTCAGACCTGTGCGATTACAACGTAAACGGTACTCGCATGAGCCGCGCGAAGGGGAGAGCGCGTTGGGTCTGCTTTTAGAGGTCTAAGATCAGGGTCCTGTTCTAACGCAAAGCGGCGGACAGGCTGGTTGGATTTTCAAACGGGAGGAACCCCATGAAGCAACTGCTGTCATCCATCGCAACCCTTGCACTCAGCGCGGGCCTTGCCCACGGGCAAGCGGCCAATGTGCCGGACAATCTGGAAAAGCTGTCGAATTTCCAGTCCACCGGCGTCACCGATTTCACGTTTATCGAACAGGGCGGCGACTATGCCGAGGGAATCAAGAAAACGCTGGAGGGGATCAGCCTGCCCGACGGGTTCAAGATCGGCCTCTATGCGGTCGTCCCCGATGCGCGCCACATGGCTGTCGGCCCGCAGGGCATCGTGACCTTTGTCGGCACCCGCAAGGACAAGGTGTGGTCCGTCACCGATCGCAACAAGGATCGTGTGGCCGATGAGGTCAAGGATTTCGCGCCCTCGTTGCAATTCTCTATCCCGAATGGCCCCTGCTTTTCCAAGGACGGGTTCCTCTATATCGCCGAGCAGAATCGCGTCCTGCTCTTTCCCGCCGCCGAGTTCTTTTACGAAAGCCCCGATGTGGCGGCCTTCAATCTTGTAGCCAAGGGCGATCTGATCCCTGAGGAGCAGGAAAGTTTCAACCACACCGCGCGCGTCTGCGACATTGGCCCGGATGGCAAGATCTATATCTCGCTCGGTCAGCCCTTCAACGTGGCCCCGAAAGAGAACCTGGAGACCAACACCAAATGGGGCATCGGTGGCATTATCCGCATGAACACCGACGGCACGGGCCGCGAGGTCTATACCTACGGCGTCCGCAACTCGGTCGGTCAGGATTTCCACCCCGAAACCGGCGATTTGTGGTGGACTGACAATCAGGTTGATGGCATGGGCGATGATATCCCCCCCGGCGAGTTGAACCACCAAACCGAGGCAGGTCAGCATTTTGGCCATCCCTGGTATGGCGGCGGGTCCGTGCGCACCAATGAGTACAAGGGTGAAGACGTCCCGGTTGAAGTGGTAATGCCTGCGGTCGAAACCGTGGCCCATGCCGCGGACCTCGGCATGACTTTCTACACCGGCAAGATGTTCCCGGCCAAATACAAGAACGCCATCTTTTCGGCGCAGCACGGGTCTTGGAACCGCACAGAGCCGGTCGGCGCCCGCGTGATGGTCACCGTCATCGACGGAGAGGGCAACGCCACGATGGAACCCTTTGCAGAAGGCTGGATTGACGAGAACGGCGAGTATCTGGGCCGTCCCGCCGATGTGGCGCAATTGCGCGACGGCTCGATCCTCGTGTCCGACGATCTGGCCGGGGCCATCTACCGCATCTGGTACGAGGGCAACTGATGCTCAAGGCATGTATTCTGGGTCTGGGCGGGGTTTTCCTCGCCCAGATTGCTGTTGCAGAGGATCTGACCGGCGACCACGAGGAGGGGCGCAAACTGGCGGGGCAGTGCCGCACCTGTCACGGGATCGAAGGCATGGCGAAAATGCCCATCGTGCCGCATATCGGCGGCGAGAACCCGTCCTATATCGAGCATCAACTGACCGCCTTTCGCGAGGGGCGCCGCGTGCACGAAATGATGAGCGTGGTGGCCGCGAACCTGACCGATCAGGCCATTGCCGATCTTGCGGCGTGGTATAGCAGCCAGACGCCTATCGCGACCCTCGCCCCAACTCAGACCGCCGAGAGCGCGCCTGAGGCCTGCACCGCCTGTCACGGCGCGGATGGGATCGCAGTGATCGACGACGCGCCCAATCTTGCGGGCGAGACGGTGATGTATATCGACACGCAGCTCAAGGCATTCCGCACCGGCAAGCGTCAGCATGACATCATGAGCGGCATCGCCGCCGAGATGACGAATGATGAAATCCGTGCGGTGGCAGACTGGTATTCGTCCGTTCAGTTCAAGGTCGCGCCGGTCCAATAGCGAACCCGGCAAATGCAAACGGGCGCACCTGATGGCGCGCCCGTCTCTATTCTGTCTGAGGTATCTCAGCCCTTTTTCAACACGCGCTGCCCCAACACTTCGGCGATCTGCACGGCATTCAGCGCGGCACCCTTGCGCAGGTTGTCGCTGACGCACCAGAGGTTGATACCATTATCAATCGTCGGGTCCTGACGGATGCGGCTGATAAAGGTGGCGTAATCGCCCACGCATTCAATTGGCGTCACATAGCCGCCGTCCTCACGCTTGTCGATCACCATGATGCCGGGAGATTCGCGCAGGATATCGCGGGCCTCGGCCTCGTCGAGATGATCCTCGAACTCGATGTTGATCGCTTCGGCATGGCCGACAAAGACCGGCACCCGCACGCAGGTGGCCGTGACCTTGATCTTGGTATCAAGGATCTTCTTGGTCTCGGCAACCATTTTCCACTCTTCCTTGGTCTGACCATCCTCAAGGAACACGTCGATATGCGGGATCACGTTGAACGCGATCTGTTTGGTGAACTTCTTGGCCGGCTTGTCATCGGTCGGGTTGTAGACTGCCTTGGTCTGATCCCAGAGCTCGTCCATGCCCTCCTTGCCGGCGCCCGACACCGACTGATAGGTCGAGACGACAACGCGCTTGATGCGCGCGCGATCATGCAGCGGCTTGAGCGCCACAACCATCTGAGCAGTCGAACAATTGGGGTTGGCGATGATGTTCTTCTTGGCATAGCCCAGCACCGCATCGGCATTCACTTCCGGCACGACCAGCGGCACGTCGGGATCGTAGCGATAGAGCGACGAGTTGTCGATCACGACACAGCCCGCCTTGGCCGCCTTGGGCGCATAGATCTTGGTCGCGTCCGACCCGATGGCGAACAGCGCCATGTCCCAGCCGGTGAAATCGAACGTATCCAGATCCTGGGTCTTGAGAGTTCGCTCGCCAAAGCTGACCTCGGTGCCCAGAGACCGGCGCGAAGCGAGCACCGCGATCTCATCTACCGGAAACTCGCGCTCGGCGAGGATATTCAGCATTTCGCGGCCAACGTTGCCCGTGGCACCTGCGACGACGATTTTGTAACCCATGTGTGTCTGCCTCCATAGCGGGGGTTGCGGAGCGGGTCATACAAGGATTGCACAAGATGTGAAAGGGGCCGCGCTCAGTCCATGCTGTCGCGGCTAAAGAGGTATGTCACCAGACCCGCCAGCAGGGCAAAGCCGAACAGGGCAAAAATGGCGGTATATCCGGCCAATACGCTTGGGGCTGAGGCGTGTAGCGGTCCAGAGGCAAATTGCGCCACCCCGGCCCCACCAATCCCAAAGAGGTTGAGCAGCGTCACACCCCGCCCTGCCAGATGTGCCGGAAAGAACGCTCGCCCATGCGCGATGAGCACGGGAAAGGTGGACCCCGCAAGCCCGATCCCCGCGAGGAGGGTAATGGACAGCATGAGGCCCCGATCCGGCCAGAGCATAAGCGCAAAGATGGCCAGGGCGCAGATCACATTGCCGGTAAAAATCACCCATTTGCGTGACTGGAAAATCCGATCAAGCGGACCATAGGCAAAGGTGCCCGCGATCATCGCCACGCCCATGACCAGCGTCGCCTGCCCCACCTGCCCGGTATCAAGGCCAAAGACATCGCGCAGGTACGGGCCTGCCCAGAGCCCGCGCAGCGCTGCCGCCGGCGCGTAGGCGACAAACATCAATGGCAGAATGGTCCAAACGGCAGGCATGCGCAGCAGATCAAGGAGCGAACCGCGCGTGTCGCCGCTCACCGCCTCGGGGTCACGAACCACCGCAAGGATACCAAGCGCTGCCGCAACCGAGACGGCAGCTAATCCCCAGAGCGCCGCGCGCCAGCCAATCGTTTCCGCCGCCCAGGCCATTGGATAAGAGGCCACCAGATTGCCAAATGATCCAACCCCCAGCATGACCGCCGCCAGCGTTGCAAATCGCGCGGGTGAGAATTGCCGCGCAAAGATATAGTAAGAGGCCATCAGCACCGGCGAACAACCCACACCGAGCAATACCATCGCTAGTTTGATATGTAGCGGGCTGGTGGCCATCGCAAAGAGCGCCGCTCCCCCGCCGCCGCCCAGCAACAGCAGAACCGCCGCCGTGCGCCGTGGCCCGACCCGGTCGAGCGCCCACCCCACCGGCAATTGCATCACTGCGAATGTCACGAACATGAGGCCCGAGGCTGTGGCCAGATCATCGGGCGTTGCACGTACATCCTGTGCCAAGGGGCCGCTCAGAACCGCCAGAAAAGCGCGGAAAAACTGGCTGAGCACATAGGCAAGGCTCAGCAGGACAAGGCCAGCACGCATGCGGTTTCCCTTTTGAAGCTAAGATCAGGCCGCTCCGCGCGCGATCAGGACATCGACATGCACCGCCACACTCTCGGCCAAGGCATAGAGGTTATAGCCACCTTCAAGACAGCTCACCAATTTGCCACCGCAGAGTTCATCCGCCAGATCACACAGCCGTTCCGTGACCCACCGGAAATCCTCTGTTTCCAGCATGAGATCGGCCAACGGGTCTTCGCGATGCGCGTCAAACCCGGCAGAGACAAGGATCAGCTCAGGTTTGAATGCCCGAACGCGCGGAAAGACCTTGGCCTCGTACTCGCGTCGAAACACAGCGCCGCCCGAACGCGGGGCCAGTGGCACATTGAGGATCGTGTCATGCGGTCCGGTTTCATGCGCCGCCCCGGTGCCGGGCCAAAGCGGGTATTGATGCGACGAGGCGAAAAAGGCGCGCGGCTCGTCTTCCAACAGGTCCTGCGTGCCATTGCCGTGATGCACGTCGAAATCCACCACCGCCACCCGTTTCAGCCCGTGATGATCCAGCGCATATTTCGCCGCCACCGCCACATTGCCAAAGAGACAGAACCCCATGGTCGTCTCGCGCTCGGCATGATGCCCCGGCGGTCGGGTGGCGACAAAGGCGTTACGCACCTCTCCCGACAGCACCAGATCAACGGCACGCACGGCACCGCCCACCGCGCGATGCGCCGCCGCCAATGTGCCCGGCGACATCCATGTATCGGCATCCAGCGGCACCACCCCCTTGGCGGGGGATGCGGCGCGGATGGCCTCCAAATGGGATCTCGGATGCACCCGCAACAGATCGTCTTCGGCAGCAAGCGGGGCGGTCACGCGGGTCACGTCCTTGCCCTCGAGCGCCTCGAGGATACGCTCTAGCCGGGCCACCTGTTCGGGATGCCCATCGGGTGTCTCATGCCCCAGACAATCGGGATGTGTGATCAGGGCTGTGGTCATGGCGCTCCTCCATACTTGGCGCAAAAAGAGCCTGAATTTCAGGGCTTGTCCAGTGCAGCCTTGTGGGCGGCTTGACCGCGTGCCAGTCTGGCAGACATGGAAGGAGATGCCGCCTCAGTGACTCAGGACATCGTGCTTGCCGTTTGGGGTCAGGCCGAACTGTTCCTGTGGAGCATGCTGCGGCCTTGGAATGCCTATCAGGTGGGCATCCTGCTTGCCCTATTCTTCGCGGCATATCTGCTCGAACGCCTCTTGGGACCAGCGTGCCGCGAATGGATGCGGCAACGCGAAGGCTGGCCGAAGTGGCGCATGCGGCTGCTTGTCATGCTGCACCGGCGCTTGCGTCTTATCTTTTTCGTGATGCTGATCTGGCCGGTGTGCTGGATCATGCGTGAAGTGACATGGCCTAGCCGCTCTTATCTGCTGGCGATCGCCGGAGAATTGGCTCTTGCTTGGTTGGTGATCGCCATCGTCACCCGGTTGATTGGCAATAGCCTGCTGCGCAGCCTTGTGCGCTACGCAGGCTGGACTTGGGTCACGCTCAGCATTCTCAATCTCACCCACGAGGCACAAGCGCTGTTGGACAGCGCCGCAATAGACGTGGGCGAGACACGATTCTCACTCTGGCTGGTTGTGCAGGCGGTGATCGTGATCGGTGCGCTCATCGTTGTGGCACGCTTTACCGCAAGGGTGACAAGCGCACGGGTCCGCAGCAACGAAGATCTCTCCCCCTCGATGCAGGTGCTGGTGGTCAAATTCATGCAGGTGCTGCTCTATGGTGCCGCATTCTTCATTGGCTTACGCACCGTCGGGGTGGACCTCACCGGGCTTGCCGTGCTGTCCGGCGCGATTGGCGTGGGCCTCGGCTTTGGTCTGCAAAAGGTGGTTTCGAATCTGGTCTCAGGGATCATTATCCTCCTCGACAAGTCGATCAAACCCGGCGACGTCATCAGCTTGGGCGAAACCTTCGGCTGGATCAACAGCTTGGGTGCCCGCTATGTTTCCATCACAACCCGAGATGGGCGCGAATACCTCATCCCGAACGAAGATCTGATCACTGGACAAGTGGTCAACTGGTCCCATTCCAACGATTTCGTGCGCCTCGACATCTACTTTGGCACAGCCTATGGCGACGATCCCCATAAAGTGCGCAAGATCGCAGTCGAAGCTGCCCTGAGCGTTGGCCGCGTTCTGAACGAGAGGCCCCCGGTCTGTCACATCGTTGGCTTTGGTGACAGCAGCGTGGATTATATCCTGAGATTCTGGATCAGGGACCCCACTCAAGGCCTGACCAACATTCGCGGCAATGTCTATCTGGCGCTTTGGGATGCGTTTCAAGAGCATGGCATTTCCATCCCCTTCCCGCAACGCGAGGTGAGAATGCTGGGGGACGAACCCGGTAACGAACCACCGATCGGGTAAATTTGCAGCACATTCCCGCGTCTTGGTGCAATAGGATGCGGCGGTTTATTGAAAAGTCATGCATCTCTTGCTACTTTGATATCATTCCTAGCACCGGGGCCTGCGGTGTGCAGCAAAGGAGGACGATGTCCTGTCTTTTACGACATATGCGGCAAACGCCGCTGACCAGGGGGCCATCTCGATGATGCCCACCATGACCGCAGATAGCGAAGCGCAGCTTGCGGCGATCCTGACCTCTCTCGACGATGACAAGGCGGAAGACATCGTGCAGATCGACCTGCGCGGAAAAACTGCCATGTGCGACTATATGGTGATCTGCTCGGGGCGCTCCTCGCGGCAGGTTTCTGCCATCGCAGAGAAACTGATGGATCGGCTTAAGCAGGATATGGGGATCGTTGCCCGCAGTGAGGGCAAGGAAACCGGCGACTGGGTGCTGATCGACACGGGCGATGTGGTCGTCCATGTGTTCCGCCCTGAGGTTCGCGATTTCTATCAGCTTGAGAAGATGTGGCTGCCTTCCGGGCAGACGGCGGCGTCTCAGGTCTGAATGAGGGTTCACATCTGCGCGGTGGGCCGGTTGCGGACCGGCCCGGAACGCGCATTGTTCGACGATTATCTTACCCGGTTCGACCGAACGGGGCGGGCGCACGGCCTTGGCCCTGCCACCCTGCACGAGGTCGAGGATAAGAAGGGCGGTGGCATGGCCGCCGAGGCCAGTTTGCTTGACCGGGTGATCCCCCAAGGGTCCGTGCTTGTGGTCCTCGATGAACGAGGCAAGCTGCTGTCCTCTCCAGACTTTGCAGATACGATGGCGGGCTGGCGCGATGCCGGGCGCAGCGATCTGGCTCTGGTGATTGGCGGCGCGGATGGTATCGCGCCAGAACTGCGGTCGCGGGCGGATTTCGCACTATCCTTTGGCCGGATGGTCTGGCCACATATGTTGGTGCGGGTGATGCTGTCGGAACAGCTCTATCGCGCCGCCTCGATACTGGCCGGAAGCCCCTATCATCGTGTTTGAAGTGGCGAGGGACCATGTGCCCCTCGCCTTGATTGGATTACTTCTTCAGGGCGTCGCGGATTTCCATCAGGATATCCAATTCGGACGGGCCGGGATCGGCGGCAGGTGCCTCTACCTTGGGCTTGGATGTGGCATCTTTGGCGCGGTTGACCAGCTTGACCAAAATAAACACCACCCAGGCAATGATCAGGAAATTGATCACGGCCATGATGAATCGACCATAGGCAAAAACGGCTGCTCCGGCTTCTTCCGCCGCTGCGATCGAGGAATACTCGCCTGATCCAAGCACGACATAGAGGCCCGAAAAATCAATGCCGCCCATAAACAGACTGATGATCGGGTTAATGAGATCCGCCACCATCGAGCCAACAATCGCAGTAAAGGCCGCACCGATGATAATCCCAACGGCCATGTCCATGACATTGCCCTTGGCGATGAAATCCTTGAACTCTTGAATCATTTTCGTCCCTTTTCCACTGTCACACACGGGTCTTCTTGTGCGCCCGCGTCGGGCCTCTAGCATATTTTTGCGCAGATTTGACATAAATCTGACGGGCGGCACGGGGAATTGACCCACAATCCTCCCCTCAGAGCATCGCACTAAACCCCGACATAGCGGTCCACTAATCCGCGATCCGCGCGCAACGCCTCGGCGCTCATCACAGCACCCCCTTGGCCATTTTCCAGAAAGGCAACACGGTCCGCCACCTCCAGCACCGCATCGACCCGCTGTTCCACCAGCAGCACAGCGACGCCTTCGGCCCGCAACGCCGTGATCACCTCGCGAATGGCTGCGATCATCGAGGGCTGCAATCCCTCGGTCGGCTCATCAAGCAACAGCACCTTTGGCCGCAGACAGAGCGCCCGCGCCATCGCCAGCATCTGCTGTTCGCCCCCCGAAAGGGTCTGCGCCTTCTGTCCCAGCCGATCTCGCAGGCGGGGAAAGAGTGTCAGCACTTGCTCGCGCACCTCTGGCCCGCTCTGCCGCGCCATCAGACCAATCTCCAGATTTTGCGCCACTGTCAGGTCAGTAAACAGCCTGCGCCCCTGCGGCACATACCCCACGCCTGCGCGTGGCACCTCATGCGCGGGCAGCGCGCTCAGGCTCCGCTCACCCAACCAGATGGTGCCCGACATGAGCGGCAAAAGCCCCATGATCGCGCGCATGGTCGTGCTCTTGCCCGCCCCGTTGCGCCCCAAGAGGCACAGGATCTCGCCCGCCTTCACCTCAAGGCTCAGATCGCGCAGCACCTGTGCGCGGCCATATCCCGCGCTGACCCTATCCAGCCGCAGCATTGGGCAGCCCCCCCAGATACGCCGCCTGCACCGCGCGGTTGGCATGGATTTCCGCAGGCGTGCCCTCGGCCAGCACCCGGCCGCCATCCAGCACGGTAATCCGGTCCGCCAGATCCATTACCACCCGCATGTTATGCTCGATCAGAAGGATCGTGGCCTTCTCTGCCACCTTGCGGATCAGGCGCAGAAAACTGTCGATCTCGCCCTCGGCCAGACCTTGGGTTGGCTCATCAAGGATCAAGAGGCGCGGGCTTTGGGCAAGGCCCATGGCAATCTCCAGCAGGCGCTGATGCCCATAGGCCAGATCGCCCGCGTCCTGCGCCGCGCGCTCTGCCAGTCCGACCTGTGACAACGCGGCATCGACTGCCGCCTCTACCGCCGTGCCCTGCATATGACGCCGCGCCGCGAGGGCCACGTTTTCCTGCACGCTCAGCCGACCAAAGACCGAGGTGATCTGAAACGTATAGGCAATTCCGAGCCGCATCCGCCGGTGCGCGGGCAGCGCAGTGATATCCTGCCCATCCAGCATCACCCGCCCCGCATTTGGGGCGATGCGCCCAGAAATCATGCCCACCAGCGTCGTCTTGCCCGCACCATTGGGGCCGATCAGGGCGCGAATCTCGCCCTTGGGCAGATCAAAATCCACGTCTTCCACCGCGCGTAACCCGGCAAAATTCTTGGACAGCCCCCGCGTGGACAAGAGCATCACCGCAGCCCCCGCCAGAACCGACGCCGCAATTCCCCCATCAGCCCTTGCGGCGCGAAGAGCGTCAGCGCCACCAGCGCCACACCGGCGATCAGCATATAGGCGGTGGTCACGCCGGAACTGAGGTCAATCAGGTAGAACATGAAAAGCGTGCCGATGAACGGTCCCAGCACCGTGCCCGCCCCGCCCAAAAGCACCCAAAGCAGGGGAAAGATCGAGTATTGCACCGAAGCGAAGGTCGCGCCCACATAGCCAAAGAGCAGCCCATATGCCGCGCCCGCCGCCGCCGCCATCGTGCCCGAAATCACCATGACCGCGAACTTATGCGCGAAAACGTCATAGCCCAGCATGCGCACCCGCTCTTCATTCTCGCGGATCGCCACCAGCACCCGGCCAAAGGGCGACCGCACCAGCCAGAGGCAGAGCATCAGGCAAACACCAAACAGGATCAGCGCCGCCAGATAGCGGTTGCCCTCAAGGCTCAGGTCGATGCCCCAGAGCATCCGATCCGCCTGCTGGATCACAAAGCCTTCATCGCCCCGGGTCAGCGCCCCGAAATAGAGCACGGTTAGATGCCCCGCCTGCGCGAACATCAGCGTGACAATCATAAACGCGACCCCCGCCGTGCGCAGGGCCAGCGCCGCCAGCAAGCCTGATACCACTGCACCTGCCGCCAACCCGAGGATCAGCGCAGGCACCGCCGTCAGCCCCAGATGCTGCACACCGAGGCCCATCCCATACATGCCCGCCGCAAAAAACAGCGCATGGCCCAGACTGAGCAGCCCGGTATAGCCAAACATGAGGTTGTAGCCCATGGCATAGCTCGCCAGAACCATCACCCGCGCCAGATTGCCGTGGTGATACGCAGGCAGCACGAAATGCAGCGCCAAGAGCACGGCCAATAGCCCGGCGTGCAAGGCATAGGCCCTCATGCGGCGCGCGTCCCGAATAGGCCCTGTGGCCGAAACACCAGCACTAACCCGACCAAGAGCGTCGCCAGTATCTTGGCCAGCGTCGGCGAGAAAAACACCGAGATGATGCCATCGCTGAGACCTATCAGGATCGCCGCCACCACCGTGCCGGGCAGACTGCCGAGTCCTCCGATGATCACGACTATGAATGACAACAAGAGAGGATCCGCCCCCATCAGGTAATGCGCCTGCTGGATTGGCACGATCAACACGCCCGCCAGCGCCGCCAGCGCCGCGCCCAGACCAAAGACCCCAGCATAAACCCGCTCGACCGGGATACCAAAGGCCAGCGCCATCTCGCGGTCCGCCTGCGTTGCCCGCATCACAAGGCCGATAAGTGTGCGCGTCATCAACACCCAGACCGCGCAGAGCAGCACCACCGCCGCGCCGATCACCGCCAGCTTGTAAGAGGTCGTGCCCAGCCCCCAGGGCCAGATCATCGCCCAGCCCTCAGGCCCATGCTCAAACCACGGGATTGCAAGCCGCGTGTTGAACGGCGCCGCGACGGGGCGCGCATCCGGACCATAGCCCATCAGCGTCACTTGCTGAATGATATAGAGCAGCCCGATTGTGGCCACGATGGTGCGTTCTGGATCATAATCCAGCCGCTTGAGGATCGTCATATCGGCGGCCACCGCCAGCGCCCCCACGATCAGCGGGGCCACGACCAGCGCCAGAGCAAAGCCGATTTCCGGATGCCCGACCACGCTCTGCGCGATCCACCACGCCAGCACCGCGCCCAGCATGAAAAACTCGCCATGCGCGATATTGACCACCCGCATCACGCCAAACACAAGACTGAGCCCCACCGCCGTCAGCGCAAGCACCGCCGCCGTCACCGCGCCCTCCAACGTGGCCAGCACCAGATATGGGCCTAGCTCCATGGTCGCAGGCACGTCATGGCACGGCGTACTCGAGCCCGCCCATCAGGATTCGGTCATCGTCGGTCAGCGTCACGATCTGCCCATGCAAACGTTCGAGCTTGCGGGCTACCACGTCGTTGCGCTTCTCCCACTTATAGGACCGGTCGTCGACCACAGGCGTCCATGTCAATTGTCCGCCCTTGCGCCAAGGATCAAGAACGATCCCCTGATCAAACGCGTCTCCCTTGGCACTTACGATCGCCGTGCTGTGCTCCAGCCGAAAGGCATTCTCAGAATTGGCAACCGCGCGGTGCAGATCAAGCGTCTGGAACTCTTCCTGCTTCAACCGATCTTCTATGTCGCGGGCCCAATGCCAGCACAGGCCAGCCGGTTTCAACCCCATGTTGACCTTGGTGTTATGCACAATGGGCGGATCCGTGATCTCGTACTCCAGAGCAAGCTGGTGGGTATGCTCATAGGTGATACGTGCTGCGCGTTCGGCCTCTTCGGCGTCCACCTCGGGCCCGAGACTTCGGATCGCCGCGGCCAGCCGCGTCACCTCTTGCGACTCGGGCGGCGGGGGCGGCGCACCGCAACCCGCCAGCACCACAAGCGCCAGTGTCAGAATGACATGCAGACCTCTCATCGCTTCGCCCCGCTTACCCAACCCGCTTCAGAACGGCTGCGCCGTGTAATCAATTTCGTCGGGATAGAGCGTATCCTCGATCGAGGTCCGATGCACGCGCAGCAGTTTTCCGCCCTGCACCTGCGAAATATTCTGATGGCCAAACACCTGATGTGTCTTGCCGTTAAAGATCTTGTCGCCCTGCGGATGCGCAAGGCTCTCGGGCAGGACGGTCATCGCCTCGACCGCCTCGATCAGCGCGGCGCGATCCTGCGGCCCGGTATAGCCCGCCGCCTCCATCCCCGCCTTGATGACATGCAGCGTTTCCCAGCAGCCGAACATATGCGCATAGGTGGACACGTCGCGCGGGTCACTGACCGACGCGCCGCGCTCGTTGACACCCACCGCCGCGCGATAGGCGGTCTCATGCGCACTCTCATCCGGTTGTTGATCGCGGCACATGCCTTCCCAGAAATAGCTGTTCTCGAGGAACTCCAGACCGGGACTGTCAATCGCCACCGCCTCCAGACTGTCGATAAAGCCAAAGAGCGCCGGACCCTGCCCGCCAAAGAATTCGCCCAATTCCTTGACAAAGGTCAGCACGGCGGGTCCGACCATGACGTGATACAGAACCTCGGTGTCGCGCGGAATCTTGGGGAAATACTTGGTGAACGAGGTCTCAGAGGGCGGAATCGCGATATGTGCCAGCACTTCGCCGCCCTGCGCCTCGATCGCTTGCGTAAAGAAATCGCGGTGATCATGGCCGAATGCGAAATCCGGGAACACCATCGTGACCTTTTTGCCAAGATTCGCGGCCACATAGGGCGCCATCGCCTGAACCTGACTTTTGACATCCGTGATGCCCGGTTGCAGCGTGTAGCGGTTGAGCATGCCAGAGGCCACATGATGCCCTTCCGAGACCACGAAATACGGCAGCTTCAATTCCCCCGCACGCGGCGCTGAGCCGATCACGACATGGCTGAACAACGTGCCAAACCCGATATCGCAGCCATACTGATTGGCGAATTTCTCGACCACCTCGGCCCCGCGCTTGGGGTCGGTGCCATCATCCTCGGCCACAATCTCGACCATGCGGCCATTGATGCCGCCGCCGTCGTTGATCAGTTTGACCGCGGCCTGCGTGGTGCGGTCATACCAGCGGCCATAGGCGGCACCGATGCCAGTGCGGTGCACCTGAAACCCGATCTTGATCGGCGCGGCGGTCTGCGCATGGCTATAGCGCGCCCACATCGGCAGGCTCGCCGCAGCAACGCCGCCCGCAAGTGCCGTCAACGCACCGCGTCGGGACGTGCCGGTAGCCGGGCTCATTTTTGGGCTGTTCATCGCGCATCCTCCAAAGATCAGTCGCATTCGCAGGACAAATGCCGCACCTGCACACCTTGCGCAACCCCCTTGGGGTTGTCCAGCGCTTACATGTCACGCCCCGCGCGGCGTCGCCAGCAGCCAAAGACCAAAGATTGTATAGGCCACCATGAACAAAGCGAGCGGGATCTGACCCAGCACCGCCCGCCGCCGTCCCTCGCCTAGGCGCATCGCTAGCGCATGCGCGAGCAGGATTGCGATCACATGCCCAACGACCACCGCGCCTGCCTGTGTCATCCAGATGAGTTTGACCGGGCCGGGAGTGTTAAGGAATCCGGCGGAAATTGTAAGGTCCGTAAGGCCCAGCGACCGTGCCAAGGCCGCCAGAACATACTGCCCGTCAACCAGAAACGCCGTCAGATAATGCGCAACATGATAGGCCAGCGCGATTGGCAAGATCGTTGGAGCATAGAGGCAAAACAGATCACGAAGCGGCGCGCGCCCTCCGGCCAGCCGTTTGCCCAGCCACAGCGCGATAGCGAAGACCACAATAAGTGCGGTATTGGTCAACAATAACCCCAATATAGTGGGTAGAATAACCGCTGACCGCCCGGGGAACTCCAGCGGGTTGAGGCCAAGAATACCAAGCCATAGAAAAGTCTCGTTGAGCCCGTCAAAGCTGCCAGAGCCGAGCAGGATCAAGCAAAACGCCGCCAGTCCCAAACTGACCTTTGGCCTGCTAAGTATCTGCCGACCTGGAAGCCCAACAGACACCCAGCCCTTTGAAAACCCTAAGAAAGATACCCGACGATAGGCGCGCATCAGCACCGTGATCGCCTCGCCCCGCACCAGCCAGACGGGGCCGAAAAGCACCAGCCCGGCCAACATCGCATACCAGTAGAACCCGACCACAACGGCCAGCCGCTCCGGATAGCTTGGAGCGGGGTCGGCCAAGAGAAACCCGGAAAAGGCAAGTAATCCTAAAACGCTGGGCCAATGCCCCAACACGCGCGGATAGCGCAAGGGCGCGCGCAATCCGGTGAGGTGGCGCAGCAGAACCCCAACGCCCACCCAAGGATTGATCCAGCGCCAGACATCCCCGATCAGCCCCTGAACGGACACGATCCCGATCCAGAACACCACCCAGATCGCCAGTGGCAACGGATTGACGCCCGGATCGCCCGGCCCCACAAGTCCACGCCAGACCAGCCAGCCGAGCAAGAAAGCAGCACCGAGGTTAAAGCTATAACGGAGGATCGCCGGGGCTCGCAGTCGAAAAATGCCGACAGACCGAAACAATGCTTCTGCCATCTGCTCCGGCAGCACAGCCAAGAGCGCCAATGTTACGGCAACGGTCACTCCCCCCGCCGCGATGTAAGCATCCGTCGGGAGAAGAAGCACAAATCCCTGCTCTCCGGCATGCGCCCAAAGGTCGCTTGCGGTCAGCGCAAGAAACGCCCCGCCAAGCAAGATCGCCCGCATGCACTTTGTCCCCTCTCCAAACTCTCAGAACAAGTCTGACCGCTCCGCGAAGCGCGGGAAAGAGACAAATCGCCACGCGAACGAAAACCCCCTCGCCTTGTCGGACGAGGGGGTCATCACCGTTTACCGCACCAAGCCTTTACGCTCAGCTGGCGTGTCTGCGGCCCGTCGCGCGAAATTCTGTTTCTTCAGTGACGGCAAACCGCCCGCCCGCCAATTTTTGCAGCTTGCCTTGACGCAGGAGCTGCCCAAAGGAACGCAGGCCATCTTCACGTGAAAACCGCTCTTTCTCGACTTCCTTGAGCTTGCCCATCAGCATCGGTCGCGAGAACTGTGGACGACCCTCGACATCGGACAGATAGGCTGCCGCCGCCTCGAGCAGATCCGGAAGGCAGCTTGCGCCCATCTCTTCGGCAAAGGCGCCAAAACTTCCGGCTTGGCTTTCGATAGAGACCTCAGCTTCGATCTCGGTCGAGGAGATGCGGCGCGGACGGATCGGGGCGCGTGGCGTATCTATGCGTTGTTCCGCCACTAACTTGAGCGGCGCAGGACGGCTTTCCTCGGGGCGCGCAGAGCGCTCGGTGGGGGCAGCAATCTGCGGGCGGCGGGGCCGCACGACACTGGCCAGATCGCTCCGGTAGGGGCTGTCATCCACGTTCTCGCGCAGGCTTGATCCGGCATTGTGCTCTGCCCGCGTTGCGGCAACGGCGGCGCGCAGGTGCTGGATGGCATTGCGTCGTTGACTCGAGGCGGGTGCCTCAAGTTGCGTATCGGTTTTCTCAAAGATCCGCGTCAAGTCGCTTGAACCTTCCGCGCGTCCAAACCGGTTTGCGCCGGGTTGTTCCGCGACTTCAGGCTCCACGTCGTCCTGCGGCGTTACCGCCTCGGGCGTAGGCTCGGCTTCGGCAATCTCTTCTTCGGCTTCGGTCTCAAGGTCCGCCTCAGATTCTGCCGCATCCTCAAAAGCCAACTCGGCCTCAACTTCGGCCAATTCGCGCTGCAACTCCGCTTCTTCTTCTGGGCTCAGTGCGGCTCCAGTCGCACCAAAGAAATTATCGTCGTCGTCGTCGTCGTCGAACTCGTCTTCTTCGCCCTCGTCTTCCTCAAAAATACCATTGGCCAGTGCCGCCTCAAACTCCGTGCGTTTGACCTTGATAACGTGTGCAGTTGGTTGCTCTGCGGCCTCCGCCTCTTGGTGGATCGTGGCTGTGTCATCGCGGGTCAACTGCTTGGGTTGCGCGTCGGCCATCAGTGCCGCGAGAGTATCTTCGAACTCGTCAGCCGCGTCATAGACCTCTTCTGCCTGCATCGCTTCTGTCGTCTTCGTTTCATCGGTGCCGACGGCAGACAGGACCGCAGTCAGTGCTGCCTCTTCGTCCGGGCCCTCCCGGTCAAAGTCACTCTCGTCCGAGATATCCTCGATCAGATCATCGTCGATCAAATCGGCCTCGACGCGGTCATCCTCTGCGAGAACGCTGCTTAGGTCTTCTGCGACGCTGTCCAGAAAATCCTGCGCGTGCTCATCTTCGGTGTACTGATCTTCGCTGGCCTCTTCGGATTGCGCCACAACCGACCGGATACGGCTCAGCTTTGCGGCAATGCTCTCGCTGTCAACGACCGTCTCGGTCAACTCGGAGTCGGCCTGCATTGCGCGAGGCTCGTCTTCCAACCCTTCGGGCAAGTCTTGTGCGACATCTTCCGCAGCGGGCGCTTCGACCTCAGTCTCGGCTTCCGCCATATCTGTCAGGGTTTCAAGCTCAGCCGCAGCTTCGTCAGTATCGAAGGACTCTGGTGCCACCTCTGCCGCAGGCTGCGGCGTGGGTATTGGCTCCGCTGCTTTGACGGAGGCAGCAGATTGCGCCACTTCAGGCGCTTGCTCCGGGCTCGGTGCAGGGTTTGCCGATCTCGTCTCCGTTATGTCCGTCCGAGGCATAAGCGCCTGACCGGACCCGGCCCGCAGCACGATCTTGCCGCGCTCTTCATGCGCTTCGACTCGCCGGGCGATTTCCCGTTCCGCGATTCGCGCCAGCATCTCTGCATCGGGGGTCGGTGGCTCTGCTCCGAAGTAACGGTCATCCGCCGCCAGATCGCGAAAATACTCCGCAATTGCTTTCATTGTGTCAAATGAATCGTCAAAACCTTCCAACGTGCACGAAAACGTGCCGTAGGAGACTGTCAGTATCTTACTTGAACCAACCATAATATGCGCTCGCTTTGCTTGCCTGCAAAGTTAAGGTTTACCATGACGCCAGAGACCAAAGCGGCCCGATTCTTAGATTTTTACCGTATCATTTCGTGGCTAGAATGTGACATCAGGTTAGTTAAGGCAACGATAACAGGCAAAAGTGATGATTGTCCGAGAATCTGAACCAGTGATCTTGATCGGCGGGGCTGCCGTGCCGGAGGGGCTTGTTAACCATGCGCTCACACTTGCCCAGATCGTGATCGCTGCCGATAGCGGGGCCGATACCGCGCTGGAACATGGCATCATGCCACGGGCGGTGATTGGCGACTTCGACAGTATATCGCAATCCGCCCGCGCGAACATTCCAGATGTGTCACAATATCCAGACCGGGATCAGAACACCACGGATTTCGAGAAGTGCCTTGCCGCGATTTCGGCACCACTCATTCTAGGTCTGGGGTTTTGTGGTGACCGGCTTGATCATCAACTGGCCGTCTGCAATGCGCTGACGCGTCATTCGTGGCAGCGCTGCATTCTGCTGGGCTCGAGCGATTTGATGTTTCTTTGCCCGCCATCTTTGAGTCTGCCTTTACCTGCGGGCTGTCGGATCTCGCTCTTTCCAATGGGCGCGGTAGAGGGCGTGTCGGAGGGGCTGCAATGGCCGATCAACGGACTCAACCTTGCCCCCGACGGGCGTGTTGGGACGTCAAATACGGCCATGGGTCCGGTGCATCTCGCCGTAACGGCGCCAAAGATGCTCGTGATCCTGCCGCTTGAGATGCTCGAAATCGCGGCCCCCGTCTTGACCGAGACCACCGCCCGCTGGCCTGACCCCATCATGCCGCGTCCCAACGCATGACCCTGACAGAGCGTCTTGTCAGATGGGTTGACGCCGTTGTCTTCGATCTTGGGCGACAGATGCGTTGGACGTTTCTACCGCCCTTGATGATCTATTTCGCGGCGGGGTTTTCCGGACTCACGATGATCGTGGGCACCTTCTTTGTGAAGGAGTATCTTGACCTCTCAGCCGCCTACCTTGCCGGTCTTGCTTTTTGGGCGGGACTGCCATGGGCCCTCAAAATGCCACTGGGTCATCTGGTCGACATCATTTGGCGTTGGAAATGGCTGCTGGTCTATGTCGGAGCCGGGTTGATCGGGCTGTCGGTGTTCATCATGTATCTGCTCTTGACCCGGACCGAAGCGATGACTGCGATCATGCCGATGGGCGCATGGTATGTGACCTCTTACATTCTTGCTCCCTGCGGATTGGTCATTCAGGACGCGGTCGCCGATGCGATGTCGGTCGAGGCGGTGCCGCGCATGGATGCAGACGGAACCCCGATCCCGCAAGAGACCGCCCGCGCGCTTCACACCACGATGCAAACGCTAGGCCGGTTTGCGCTGATTTCCGGCACAGTCGCGGTGGCAGCACTCAATATCTACATGTTCGCGGGAATCGAGGCGCTGGATCCAGAGGCCAAGCGCGCCACCTACGCGCTGATCTATCTCGCCGCTCTGACAATCCCGCTGGTCTCAGTGTCGGGCGTTCTTTTGGCGGCGTGGCAGAAACACCGCCTGCGCCGGGGCCTGCGCACTCATGGACTGAGCAAAACCGAAGCCGACACGCTGTTCGAGCGACCAGGTGAGAAGACGCGGCCAAACCCGTGGTATTTCATCGGCGGGGCCGGGTTCGTGGCGCTGTCGTTGACCATCGGCCTCAGCGATATTCCCTATGGGCAAGAGATCATCTTTGCGGGGTCCATGGCGATTGTGCTCTTGCTGATGCGTCAGCTTGTGGCGGTCTTGCCGGTGGCGCAGGCGCGCACGCTGGTCGGCACGGCAGTGATTATCTTCATGTTTCGCGCCACTCCCCGGCCTGGGGATGGCTACACGTGGTTTTCCATCGACCTTTTGGCGTTCGATCAACAGTTCCTATCGGTGCTGTCGCTCATTACCTCGCTCTTGACGCTGGCGGGGATGGTCATTCTACGCCCGCTGATGGCGCATCGCAGCATCGTCTATATCGTGGTGTTGCTCACACTGATCGGGGGTGTTCTGTCGCTGCCCAATATCGGGCTCTATTACGGGGTGCAGGAGATCACGGCCGCCCTGACCGGTGGCATCGTTGATGCACGTTTCATAGCGATCCTCGACACGGCCATCGAGTCGCCATTGGGGCAGATTGCGATGATCCCGATGTTGGCCTGGATCGCCCGCAATGCGCCTGACAATCTCAAGGCAACCTTCTTTGCCGTGATGGCGTCTTTTACGAATCTGGCGCTCTCGGCCAGTTCCTTGCTGACCAAATACCTGAACCAGATTTTCATAGTCACGCGCGAAGTTCGCGATCCCGCGTCTGGGCAGATTACCACGCCTGCAGATTATAGTGAGCTTGGCGTGTTGCTTCTCACAGTCACGCTGGTCACGGTCGGTTTGCCGCTTCTGACCGTCTTCCTCATCCAGCGCACAGCCCTGCGGAGTCGCGACTGACCCACTCCAGGCGGCTAGGGTAGGTCACGCTCGGGGATGATCCTGAAAAACTCGCCTCCCGACCAAAGGCCAAACCAGCCATCGACCCGGTCACCAATCTCGACCAAACGATAAAAGCTTTTGCGGTCGATCAACGCTTCAAGATTGGCGCGGATCAACACATAAGGGGCGGGCTCTCCGGTCTCGGGATCACGCTCGACCCGGATGGGATGTTCGGGGCCCGCGTTCGCGTGATCGCCGACATTCGTCTCAAACCGCAAACTCTGCTCCGGTCCGGCGCCATCGACCTCGAAATCCACGGCGATGAATGGCGCGTCATCGACGGTGATTCCGACCTTTTCGACAGGGGTGACCAAAAAGTAATCGTCCCCATCGCGGCGCAGGATGGTGGAAAACAGCCGAACCAATTCGGGCCGCCCGATCGGGGTTCCAAGGTAGAACCATGTGCCATCCCGTGCGATCCGCATATCCAAATCACCGCAGAATGGTGGAGTCCACAGATGAACGGGCGGCAGACCCTTACCTTTCGCGCGAACGGCGCGCGCCGTGGCGGCAAGTCCCTCGGCTGACGGGGTTGTGACGGAATCTTTGCTCATTGCTTTTGCCATTTCTGTCTCAAGCTATACACTCTATCTATAGGATATAGTTCTGACAGGAGTTTTGCCATGACCGATGACACCGATCTCTTGGCTGGGCTAGAGGCGCTCGAAGGGAAACTGGCCCAAGCACGCGACTCGATCACCCGGCGGTTCATCGGGCAAGAGCGGGTGGTCGATCTCGCACTGTCAGCTCTCCTTTGTGGTGGGCATGGGCTTCTGATCGGCTTGCCCGGTTTGGGCAAGACCCGTCTGGTCGAGACTTTGGGCACGGTTATGGGCCTGCATGCCAATCGGGTGCAATTTACGCCTGATTTGATGCCCGCGGACATTCTCGGCAGCGAAGTTCTGGAAACCGCCGAAGACGGCAGACGGGCGTTCAAATTCATTGAAGGCCCAGTTTTTTGCCAGCTTTTAATGGCCGATGAGATCAACCGCGCCAGCCCTCGGACCCAATCCGCCCTGTTACAGGCGATGCAAGAGCGAACCGTGACCGTGGCAGGTGTAAGCCGCTCGCTCGGGACGCCGTTTCATGTGTTGGCCACCCAGAACCCGATTGAGCAAGAAGGCACCTATCCGCTGCCCGAGGCACAGCTTGACCGCTTTTTGGTGCAGATCGAGGTGCCCTATCCGGACCGCGACACAGAGCGTGCGATCCTCTTGGCCACAACGGGCGCAACCGAAGAAACGGCTCACGGCGTATTCACCCCATCCGAATTGATCGCGGCGCAGCAGATGTTGCGGAGAATGCCGGTGGGTGAAAAAGTGATGGAGGTTATTCTCGATCTGGTGCGTGCCTGCCGTCCCGAAGACACAAGCGCTGCCGAAACGGTGCGTCAGAGTGTGGCTTGGGGTCCGGGGCCGCGCGCCGCGCAGGCGCTGATGCTGACAGTGCGCGCACGGGCGATGTTGCAAGGGCGGCTTGCGCCGGATGCCAGCGACGTGGCCGCCATGGCACAGCCGGTTCTTGGGCACCGCATGGCCCTCAATTTCGCGGCCCGTGCGCGTGGCGATAGCCTTGCGGCGTTGATTTCCCGGACGGTCGAAGACGTAACCCACGTGCAGGCTGCCGCCTGAGATGAACGCCCCCTCCCCAAACACCCTGCGCCCGCGCGCCGAGGCAGAGGCCGCCCGCCTGCCCCCACTTTTGGCGCGCGCAGAGCTTTTGGCGCGCACGGTGCTCTTGGGGGAACATGGCCGCAGGCGGGCAGGGGCGGGTGATGATTTCTGGCAATACCGCCCGGTCCAGCCCGGTGACAGCCGTCGGATGATCGACTGGCGGCGTTCGGGACGCTCAGACGTGCAATTCGTCAAGCAGAGGGAATGGCAGATCGCGCAGAGTGTGATGCTCTGGGTCGATCCCGCCGCATCAATGCGCTTTACCAGCGATAAAAGCCTGCCCGACAAGGCAGACCGCGCACGCCTTCTGGCTCTCGCGATGGCCTTGCTCTTGGTGCGCGGTGGCGAGCGGGTTGGGCTAACCGGCACCGCCTTGCCGCCCCGGCGTGGTCAGGCGCAAGTGACGCGGCTGGCCGAGGCGCTCTTGCACGAAAGCGACGAGGATTATGCCAGCCCTGAGATGTCCGGGCTTATCCCACATGGTCGCGCGCTCCTGATATCGGATTTCATGGGTGATCTCTCACCACTGCGCGGCGCACTGACCGCCGCGGCGGATCGGGGCGTGCGCGGACTGCTCTATCAGGTGCTCGACCCCGCAGAAGAGGCCTTTCCGTACACAGGCCGCACGATTTTCGAAAGTGTCGGCGGCACTTTGGCGCATGAGACTCTCAAGGCGGGAGATTTGCGTGCGCGCTATCTGGAACGCCTCGCACAGCGCAAAGACGAACTCGCCACGCTCTGCACGGCGACAGGTTGGCGCTATGGCTGTCATCACACCGGAGAGAGCGCTCAATCGGCGCTCTTGTGGCTGCATGGCGCGATGGCCGGGGGGTCGGGCGCATGATTCTGGGTCCCATCGGTTTTGCGGCACCTTGGCTTCTTTGGGCACTCGTCGCCCTGCCGATCCTCTGGATCATCCTGCGCGCCGTGCCGCCCGCGCCGATCCGGCGGCGATTTCCCGGTGTTGCGCTTCTCTTGGGTCTCAAGGACGAAGATAGCGTCAGTGATCGCACGCCTTGGTGGCTCTTGCTTCTGCGGATGTTTGCGGTCGCGGCTGTGATCGTAGGGCTGGCCGGGCCTGTGCTTAATCCGCGCGACGAAGGTGAAGGGCGTGCTTCGGGGCCGCTCCTGATTCTGCTCGATAGCAGTTGGGCCGGTGCGCGGGACTGGGCGGCTCAGATGGGTGTGATTGACGCGATGCTCGCCGAGGCCGGGCGCGACGGGCGACCGACGGCGTTGATGCAACTGAGCAAGGCCGAAACGCCCGTGTTTCAAGCTGCCGAAACCCTGCGCAGCCGGGTGCCGGGGCTGACACCCGCTCCTTGGGCGATTGGAGACGACGTTTTAGAGCGCGCCGCGGACATGTTGGGCGACGGTCAGTTCGAGACGCGCTGGTTCTCGGACGGGCTGGCGCAACCGGGACGCACTGAATTTTTGGAGGTTTTAGAGGCGCGTGGTCCGGTGACCGTGCATGAAAGCGCGCGCCCCGTCCTTGCGCTCACCCCACCCGTGCTGGAGGACAGTCAGATCGTGCTGCGCGTTCTGCGTGCCGCGCCAGCACCCGAACGCGACATCACGGTGAACGCCCATGGTCTTGACCCCGCCGGGGTCTGGCGCATTCTGGCGAACCTGCCGCTCAGATTTGACGAAGGGGCAGTCGAGACAACGGGTGCATTGTCCTTGCCACCGGAACTGCGCGCCCGCGTCACACGCTTTGAAATTGCGGGCGAGGCTCAGGCCGGTGCCGTGACCCTGACCGACGACGGTTTGAAACGCCGTGAGGTGGCCCTGATCGCAGGCCGCGAGGATCGTGAGGGCCTGGAACTCTTATCGCCGCTTCACTACCTCCAGCAGGCGCTCAGCCCGACGGCCGATTTGCTGGAGGGGGGGCTGATGGATGTTCTGCCTGCGAATCCGGACGTGATCGTTCTGGCGGACGTGGCGACGTTGTCAGGTGCCGAACAGGCGGCTCTGCTTGAGTGGACCAACGAGGGGGGGCTTCTCCTGCGGTTTGCGGGGCAACGGGTGGCCGCGAGCGATGTGTCGCGCAGCGACGAAGATCCGCTCATGCCCGTACGTTTGCGGGCGGGTGGACGTACGGTCGGTGGCGCGATGAGCTGGGGCGAACCCAAGGCCCTTGCCCCCTTTGTCGAGGGAAGCCCGTTCCAAGGACTTGCGATTCCGTCCGATGTCACCGTTAGCGCGCAGGTCATGGCGCAACCCGATCCAACTCTGGCAGACCGGGTGATTGCCCAATTGACCGATGGCACGCCTTTGGTCACGCGCAAGCGCATCGGCGCGGGGCAGGTGGTCTTGTTTCACGTCACCGCCAATGCAGAATGGTCGAGCCTGCCGCTCTCTGGTCTCTTTGTCCAGATGTTGGAGCGGTTGGCGGTTTCTTCGGCCATGGCCCCGCCTGATGCAGCAGAACTTGAAGGCACCATTTGGCAACCCCTCGAAGTGCTCGACGGGTTTGGACGGCTGAAGGACGCGGACAATCGCCCCGGCGTGCCGGGAGAGAGACTGCTTGAGGCACCGCTTGGCCCCGATCTCTTGCCGGGTCTCTATGACGGGCCAGAGCGAAGCGTTGCACGAAATGTGATTGCGGCAGACACGGTGCTGACCCCGATGGAGTGGCCCGCTCGCGTCACGGTCGAGGGGCTTGAACGTGCGCCTGAAACACCTCTGGCGGGTTGGCTCTTGGCCGCAGCGCTCCTTTTGCTGACGGCGGACATTCTGGCGTCGCTGGCCCTTTCAGGGCGACTTTGGCCTGCGCGCGCGGTCGCTCTGCTGGCACTCACGCTGAGCCTTGGTGCGGTGCAAGAGGCGCGAGCGCAGGATGATGCCCGCGCAATTCTCGCAACAGAGGAACTGGCGCTCGCGCATGTCCTCACGGGAGATGCGCAGTTGGATGACACCGCCCGCGCTGGGCTCCGTGGTCTCGGACAAGTGCTCAATTTCCGGACCTCTGTAGAGCCGGCAGAGCCGATTGCCGTCGATCTTGAGCTGGACGACCTGACGTTCTACCCGATCCTATACTGGCCGATCAGCGCCAATCAGCCGACTCCCTCAGCGGAGGCATATGTCAAGTTGAACGACTATTTGCGAAATGGTGGTCTAATTCTCTTTGATACGCGGGATGCTGATATCGCAGGATTTGGTGCGGCCTCGCCAAATGGCGCGCGTTTGCAACGATTGGCGGCGCCCTTGGATATTCCACCGCTGGAGCCGCTTCCCGAAGATCATGTTCTCACACGAACTTTCTATCTCTTGACCGACTTTCCGGGCCGTCACATGGGCCGCGCCGTGTGGGTAGAGGCGGCACCTCCTGATGCCGAACAGATCGAAGGCATGCCATTTCGCAACCTGAACGATGGTGTGACGCCTGTGGTGATCGGTGGCAACGATTGGGCCGCTGCCTGGGCGGTGAACGAGCGCGGCGATCCGATGTTTCCGGTGGGCCGAGGCTATGCGGGTGAGAGGCAAAGGGAACTGGCCTACCGCTTTGGTGTCAATTTGGTGATGCATGTGCTGACAGGTAACTACAAATCTGACCAGGTGCATGTGCCTGCCCTTCTCGACAGGTTGGGCCAATGACCGCAAGTGTGATCTTTGCTCCTTTTCTTCCGGTTTGGTTGATTGCAGGGCTGGCGATCATCGTGGTCGCGGGTCTGGTGTTGGCGATTTGGAAGGGGCTTGCCGGTTGGCCGCTTCGGGCGCTCGCGGGGCTGGTTATACTCGCGGCGCTCATGGGCCCCGCCTATCAACAAGAAGAGCGCAATCCGCTCAGTGATATCGTGCTGATCGTCGAGGATGAAAGTGCCAGTCAGGGACTGGCGGACAGGGCGGCGCTTACACGAGAGGCCGCAGAGACGCTTGCAGCCCGTCTTGAGGCGCGCACCAACACGGAAGTACGCCGCGTTCGAGTGCCGGACGCCCCGGACAATGGTGGCACGCAGGCTATGACCGCATTGGCGCAGGCGATGGCCGAAGAACCTCTGGGTCGAATCGCCGGCGTGATCATGCTCTCGGATGGGCGCATTCACGACGCAGAGCGTGCGCCGGATATTCCCGCGCCGCTGCATTTTTTGCATACAGGCCGCGAGGGCGATTGGGATCGGCGGCTGAAGATCGACAACGCGCCCGCCTTTGCCATTCTAGGCGAAGAGGTGCAGATGACGCTGACGGTAACCGACGAGGGGGCTGCGCCCGAGGGCGTCACCAATGTACCGCTCGATATCTCGGTGGATGGTGAGGAATCGCGCCGCTTTGAGGTTCCTTTGGGTCAAGAAATCACCTTGCCGTTGATCCTCCCACACGGGGGCCGCAACGTGCTGCAATTCTCGACCCCTGCCGTGCCAGGCGAGTTGACTGAGCGCAACAACACCGTGCTGGTGCAGATCAACGGGGTACGCGACCGGCTCAGCGTGCTCTTGGTCTCTGGTCAGCCGCATCCCGGAACCCGCACGTGGCGCAATCTTCTCAAATCCGACAGCTCGGTCGATCTGGTGCATTTTACCATCCTGCGGCCGCCGGAAAAGCAGGATGGCGTGCCGGTGCGGGAATTGTCGCTGATTGCCTTCCCGACCCGCGAGCTGTTTCTGGAAAAGGTTGATGATTTTGACCTGATCATCTTTGACCGGTATCGGCGGCGCGGTATTTTGCCGAACGTCTATTTGGAGAATATCCGGCAGTATGTCGAAAATGGCGGTGCCGTCCTCTTTGCGGCCGGTCCGGATTTCGCCGGGGCCGAGAGCATCTATCGCGGTCCGTTCGAAGCCATCGTGCCCGCTCGCCCAACTGCCCGTGTCATTGAGGAAGGGTATTTGCCCAAGGTTACGGATCTGGGCGCGCGGCATCCGGTTACCGCAGGGCTGGAGCAGGAGTTTTCCGGTGAATGGGGTCGTTGGCTGCGCCAAATCGAGGTCAATCAGACCGCAGGTGACGTGGTGATGTCTGGTGCGGATGATCGGCCCTTGCTGCTGTTGGACCGCGTGGGTGAGGGGCGCGTGGCGCTCTTGGCCTCGGATCATGCATGGCTCTGGGGGCGTGGCTTTGAAGGCGGTGGACCGCAACTCGAATTGCTACGACGTCTGGCGCATTGGATGATGAAAGAGCCGGAACTGGAGGAAGAGGCGCTCTGGGCAGAGGCGACAGGTCAGCAAATGCGAGTCATTCGCCGCTCGCTTGAGGACACTGTTGGTCCAGTGACCATTACAACACCTTCGGGCGAAGTCATCGAACGCTCGCTTGACGAAGTGTCGCCTGGACGGTTCGAGACCGTCTACGATGGACCAGAGATTGGTCTCTATCGGTTGGAGAACGATGATCAACGCGCGGTCATTGGCCTTGGCCCCGCGTCGCCGGTGGAGTTTGAGCGTACAATCGCCAGCGCCGAAGTGCTGCAACGCTCGGTGGATGCCACCAATGGCGGGGTGTGGGCATTGCAGGACGGCGTGCCTGCGATCCGTGACATACGCGAAGGGCGTCCGGCTGCCGGGCGCGGTTGGATCGGTATCACGCCACGCGGTGCCTATGAAACCCAAAGCCTGCGCCAGATGGACATCTTGCCGCCTTGGCTTGTTCTGTTGCTGGTGTCTGGGCTGATCCTGGCTGGCTGGCTAAGAGAGGGGCGGCGGTGAAATCGAGGTGAGCAATGGCGGTCAAGGCTCCAACGCGACACGAAAGACCTCGCTGTTCCATCCATCAACCGAGCAATGGGCCCGCACAAAGATTTCTTGCGCGCCGTCTGGCAGCGCCAAGTCATTCAACGACCGGGTAAAGGGCTGCTCCTCGACATGTGGATGATGCAGCAGGCGATAGCCCAGCCGATTTCCCTCGGCGTCAAGCACTTCCCATCCATCGACGTAATGATCCCATCCGGTGTCAGGGTGCATGAGTGTGACCGCCACCTGTAGACCCGTGCCGGATTTTTCGACACGCACTCCCAGAATTTCTGGCTCATGGGCGAGCAGGGGACCGGCAATTAGAACGGCGGCGAAGGTTAGGCAAACATGTCTCATGCAGGAGAGTATAACTTGCCCCGCAGCAAAACACAGTCACGTCTGAGTGTGGCGGTCCGTCACATCCGGTTGCATGAGCACCACGCGGGACTGAGAGGCGAATTCCCGACGCAACAACACGAGGCAAGTCACTGTCGTGCCCCCAATCAGCGCGATCGGGCCGAGAAGCCAAGCCGCCGCGGTCAATGCGAAATAGATCGCCCTAAGGCCACGATTGAAGCCGCGCGCCGCCGTGATATTGATCTCTGCGGCCTTGCGCGCACGCGGCAGAGCGGCGGGATCGGTGGGGTCATTGGGCACAGCGGCCATGATCACGGCGCAATAGCCAAAGAGGCGATTGGACCAGACAAACTTGAGAAAGGCATTGGTGAGAAAGATGAGGATCACGAGGATCTTCACCTCCCACACAATGACCGGTACGGTTGCCGGGGTCAGATCGTCTGCAATCCCCATCACCCGATCCAGATCGCCCAGCATCGCTAGCGCCCCGCCGATGGCGATCAGTGTGGCCGAGGCAAAGAACGCAGTACCCTGTCTCAGGCTCGCCAGAAGCTGAGCATCAAAGATGCGCGCGTCGCGGGCGTCCATCTGCACCATCCACTCGCGCCGGTACTGAGCCATGAGCGCCGTGACCGACGGGCGTTTGCGGGGCGGGTTCTCGATCATCAGGCCAAGCAGAAGCCATCCCCCGACCAATGCCCCGAGTGCTACGGCATCCAGACCGTTGAAATGTGTCAGTTGATCCATCCAAATCATTGCATCACGCTATCCTTGAGAGGTTTAACTTGCCAGATGCAAAAATTGGTTATATTTTATTACCAATCAGAGAGGAACATATCATGGAAATGCCCGTCCCCCGTCCAGAGATTCTGGCGCGCAAGGCTGAACTTGTTCAACGTTTGCTCGAAGTTCTGCCCGCAGATGCGGTGATTTCCGATCCGGCCGAGACACGGGCCTATGAATGCGATGCCCTCACTGCCTACAAGTGTCCGCCACTGGTGGCGATTCTGCCGGGATCGACCGAAGAGGTCGCAGCCGCCCTGCGCATCTGTCACGAGATGGGTGTGCCTGTGGTGCCTCGTGGTTCAGGCACATCGCTGGCAGGTGGAGCATTGCCGACCGCCGATAGTGTGATTCTCGGGGTGGCGAGACTGAACGAGGTTTTGGAAACCGATTACGACAACCGCTTTATCCGGGTGCAGACCGGGCGCACCAATCTCAGCGTGACGGGGGCAGTCGAAGAGTATGGCTTTTTCTATGCGCCTGATCCGTCGAGCCAACTGGCGTGTGCAATTGCGGGCAATATCGCGATGAATTCGGGCGGGGCGCATTGTCTGAAATATGGGGTCACAACCAACAACCTGATGGGTGTGACCATGGTTCTGATGGATGGCACCGTGCTGGACCTGGGCGGCGCACATCTGGAGGCCGAAGGGCTGGACCTCTTGGGGATCGTCTGCGGTTCCGAGGGGCAATTGGGCGTCGTGACCGAGGCGACGCTGCGCATCCTGCGCAAGCCCGAGGGTGCGCGGCCTGTGTTGATCGGGTTCGATTCGAACGAGGTGGCGGGTGCCTGTGTCAGCGACATCATCAAGGCGGGCGTGCTGCCGGTGGCGATTGAATTCATGGACCGCCCCTGCATCGAGGCAACCGAGGATTTCGCCAAGGCAGGCTATCCGATGTGCGAGGCGCTGCTGATCGTCGAAGTCGAAGGCTCGGACGCCGAGATTGACGAGCAACTGGGCCTGATCGAAGACATCGCGCGGCGGCATGATCCGGTGGAATTCCGCCAGAGCCGTTCGCCCGAGGAAAGTGCGGCTATTTGGCTGGGGAGGAAATCGGCCTTTGGCGCGATGGGGCAGATCAACGACTACATGTGCCTTGATGGCACTATCCCGGTCAGCCAATTGCCGCATGTTCTCAAGCGGATTGGTGAATTGTCCAAGCAGTTTGGACTTGATGTCGCAAACGTCTTTCACGCCGGTGATGGCAATATGCATCCTTTGATCCTGTTCGATGCCAATAAGCCCGGTGATCTCGAATTATGCGAAGATCTTGGCTCTGAAATTCTCAAACTCTGCGTTGAGGTCGGCGGGTGTCTGACAGGTGAGCATGGCGTGGGGATCGAAAAGCGTGATCTCATGTCGCATCAATACGCACCCGAAGATCTGGAGGCGCAGATGGCCGTCAAGGATGTGTTTGACCCCAGATGGTTGCTCAATCCGGCCAAGGTCTTTCCGCTGGCCTCCTCTGACGCACGGCGTGCGGCCTGACAGATCAAGTCGGGCGCGCGGCTCCCGGTTCCCCAAAGTATTTTACCAAGAAGTAGCAACATGACACCGAACACCGAGGCGGACCTCGCCGAGATTATCCGGGGTGCTGAAGGCCCCTTGCGCATCGAAGGCGGCGGAACGCGTCCTATTGGCGCGCTGTCAAACGGCGCACGGCTGAGCACGTCCGCATTGTGCGGCATCGAACTTTATGAGCCCGGCGCGCTGACATTGGTGGCACGAGCGGGAACGCCCCTCTCTGAGATCGAAGCAGCATTGGAGGCTGAAGGACAGCGGCTGGCCTTCGAGCCGATGGATCACCGGGGCTTGCTGGGAACATCTGGCACGCCCACAATTGGGGGCGTTGTTGCCGCCAATGTCAGCGGGCCACGCCGGATTCAGGCAGGTGCGTGCCGCGACTTTCTGCTGGGCGTGCGATTTGTCGATGGGCGCGGGCAGATTGTAAAGAACGGCGGTCGGGTGATGAAGAATGTCACTGGCTATGATCTGGTCAAACTGATGGCGGGCAGTTTCGGTACGCTGGGGGTGCTGACTGAGGTCGCGCTCAAGGTCTTGCCGCGTCCGCGCAGCATGGGAATGCTGCGGATCGAGGGGCTGAGCGATGCCGCTGCCGTGGCGGCGCTTTGCCGCTCTCTGGCGTCGCCCTATGAGGTAACAGGGGCCGCGCATCTGCAAGAGGGGCCGGATGGCACGTCGTTGACGATGATCCGGCTGGAAGGCTTTGAAAATTCGGTCGCCTACCGCGCCGAGGCACTGACACGCCTCTTGGCCGAGTTCGGCGCTTGCAGCTTTGAGGCGGACACCGACAAGACCGCTTCCGAGTGGGCCTACATCCGCGATGTTGGACCGTTTCAGAAACAGGCGGGCAATGTCTGGCGCTTGTCGGTGAAACCCACCGATGCGCCGGGGATTGTGGCGGACCTTCCGGGTGCGCGGGCGTTTTACGATTGGGGTGGCGGGTTGATCTGGCTGTTGGCCGCCGAGGGATCGGGGCTGAGTGCCGCTAGAATCCGCAGCGCAGTGGCGGCGCGCGGTGGCCATGCGACGCTGATCCGCGGGGATTGCAGCCAAGGTGCATTTCCCCCCCTGCCTGCGCCGGTTGCGGCGTTGCAAGAAGGGCTGCGGTTCAAATTTGATCCAAGGCAAATTCTGAACCCCGGGCTGATGGCCACGAGTGCAGCCGTTTGAATGGCGGGAAAGTAGAGATAGATGAAAACCGAATTCACCGCCGAACAACTTGAAAACCCCAAGATTGCCCGCGCCAACGAGATCCTGCGCTCTTGCGTGCATTGCGGGTTCTGCACCGCCACCTGTCCGACTTATCAGGTTCTGGGTGATGAGTTGGACAGTCCGAGAGGGCGGATTTACCTCATCAAGGATATGCTGGAAAATGACCGCGTGCCGGATGCCAAGACGGTCAAGCATATTGATCGCTGCCTGTCCTGTCTGGCCTGCATGACGACCTGCCCCTCTGGCGTGCATTACATGCATCTGGTGGATCAGGCGCGGGAGTATATCGAAGAGCGCTACAAGCGTCCCTTGGGGGATCGCGCGCTGCGCTGGATTCTGGCGCGTATCCTTCCCTATCCAACGCGGTTCCGGTTGGCTTTGCTTGGGGCCAAGATCGGGCGGCCTTTCGCGCGGCTGATGCCCGATGCGCGGCTGCGCGCGATGCTCGAGATGGCCCCCAAACAGGTGCCGCCCGTGAGCCGCAATGACGATCCGCAGAGTTTTGCGCCGCAAGGGACGCGTAAAAAGCGCGTGGCTTTGATGACGGGCTGCGCGCAAAAGGCGCTCAACACCGACATCAACGATGCCACGATCCGCCTGCTCACACGGCTGGGATGCGAGGTGGTGGTGGCCGAGGGGGCGGGCTGTTGCGGGGCGCTGACGCATCACATGGGCAAAACTGATGAAAGCCACGCGACGGCGGCCAAGAATATCAAGGCTTGGGCGAGTGAGATGGATGGCGCGGGCCTTGATGCCATCGTGATCAACACCAGCGGGTGCGGCACCACGGTCAAGGATTACGGGCATATGTTCCGGCACGAGACGCTGGCGCAGGATGCCGCGCGCGTGAGCGAGATTGCCATGGATGTGAGCGAAATCCTGATGCAGCTCGATCTGCCGCAGGGCGAGGACAAGGAGATGGTGATCGCCTATCACGCCGCCTGTTCGCTGCAACATGGACAAAAGATCAAGACCTTTCCCAAGGACCTGCTCAAGCGGGCCGGATTTGCGGTGGTGGAACCGGCAGACAGTCATTTGTGCTGTGGATCGGCGGGCACCTATAACCTGATGCAGCCCGAGATTTCCAAACAGCTCAAGGCGCGCAAGGTGCGGACGCTGGAGGCGAAAAAGCCTGATGTGATCGCGGCGGGCAACATCGGCTGCATGATGCAGATCGGTTCTGGCACCGGGATTCCGGTGGTCCACACGGTCGAGTTGCTGGATTGGGCCACGGGGGGCCCGAAACCGCCCGCCATGAGCCGCGCGGCCCAAGGGATGACCGGGGTTCCGATCCTGCGCTGATCCGGTCATAATCTGGCCCAAAACGCTTGCTATCCGGCAAGTGTCTGGACCCGGTCGGAGACCTCATGCTGCGCCTTATCATCACCCTTCTGTCAGCCTGCATCGCAGGCGCGTCGATGGCGCAGGACAGCCGATTGCAACGCTTGGATGTCGGCGACGAAGCCCGCCAGTGGGAGGCTGTGGGGCGGCTGGAATTGGGCGGGCGCGGGTTTTGTACCGGGGCGCTGGTGGCCCCCGATCTGGTGCTGACGGCGGCGCATTGCCTCTTTGACAAGGAAACCGGCGCGCGGCTCGATCCAGCGCGGATCGAGTTCATGGCCGGGTGGCGCAATGGCCGCGCGGCGGCCTACCGCTCGGTGCGCCGTGCGGTGACACATCCCGACTATGCACCGGCGACCGATGTGACCGCAGATCGCGTGCGCAACGACGTCGCGCTGCTCGAATTGTATCACCCGATCAACAACACGCGCGTGACCCCGTTCGAGACCGACGAGCGCCCGCGCAAGGGACAAAAGATTGGCGTTGTCAGCTATGCCCGCGACCGATCCGAGGCGCCTTCGCTGCAAAATATCTGCGAAGTTCTGGCGCGTCAGGATGGCGTTCTGGTCATGTCCTGCGATGTGGATTTCGGATCCAGCGGGGCGCCGATCTTCAGCTTTGAAGGCGGGGTGCCGCGCATTGTCTCGGTTGTCTCGGCTATGGCTGAGGTCGAGGGGCGCAAGGTATCGCTGGGCACACAACTGACCGATCCGTTACGGGTGCTGCGCGCGACGCTGGATGAGGGCGGCGGCGTGTTTCAGGACGCAGCGCCCAAGATGTTCACCTCCGGTATCCGCCGCGATACCGGCGCGAAATTCGCCAAGCCATGAGAGGCTGGCGCGCCTGTCTTGTGGCGCTCGTTCTCAGCGCATCGGGCGCTATGGCGCAGACAAGCGGCCTTATTCGACTGACCGACCGCGACGATCTCTTTGGGTGGGAGGCGGTGGGCCGGGTCGACCTTGGGCGCGATGGCTATTGCACGGGCGTTCTGATTGCCCCCGATCAGGTTCTGACGGCGGCGCATTGTGTCTTTGACCGAGCGCAACGTGCGATCCCTTCCGACATCATCCGGTTTCGCGCCGGTCTGCGCGATGGCGTCGTCATCGCCGAGTCTGGCGTGGCACGCTATGTGGTTGCACCCGGATATGATCCGGCGGCAGGGATGCAGGCCGAGAATGTCCGGCGCGATGTCGCCCTGATGCACCTGACCACCCCAATTCCTGCGGCCCTCGCGTCGCCGTTTCACCTTGCGGCCACCCCTGCGCCGGGACAGCGGGTCAGCGTCGTTTCTTATGGCCGGGACCGAGACAAGGCCCCGTCATGGCAGCGTGATTGCGGTCTCTTGTGGCGGTCCGAGGGGGTCATGGGGTTTGATTGCGCAGTGATCAACGGCTCGTCCGGCGCGCCGGTCTTCGCGCGGGATGGCGGGCGGGTGCGGATCCTGTCGCTGGTCAGCGGTGGCAATTGGGCCGGCGGCGAAAGCCGCGCCTATGGCATGGACCTGCCCGACCTCGTGGCGCGGCTGAAAAAGGATCTGCGTGCGGCGGCCTCGCGCCCGCTTGCGGCAAACCCGGGGTTCCGGCGCGTGACGGTGGGCGGGGATGCGGCGACCTCTGGGGCGAAGTTTGCGCGGCCCTAAGCGCACGGGCTGGGGTCTTGACAGCCGCTAGAGCACTTCCCAAATCACAGGTGTTCCGGTGCCGCAGGACGGGCCGGACGTATAGCCTGTCCCCACAGGGGAAGGCGCAACTTTGGTATCGCTCAATGGAGGATGACCCATGCGTAATTTTGACCTAGCTCCGCTTTATCGTGCCACGGTCGGTTTCGACCAGATCGCTGATCTCTTGGACCGCGTGATGGCCAGCGATGTGACACAGCCGACCTATCCGCCTTACAATATCGAGAAAACCGCCGACGATGCCTATCGCATTTCGATTGCGGTGGCTGGATTTGCCGCTGATGATTTAGGTGTCGACGTGAAGGATGGCTCGCTTGTCGTCTCGGCGCGCAAAAGCGACGAAACCGAAGGCCGCACCTATCTGCATCGCGGCATCGCCACGCGGGCTTTTGAGCGTCGTTTCCAACTCGCCGATCATGTGCGCGTGATGGGGGCCACACATGCCGACGGGATGCTGCACATCGACCTGCGCCGCGAAGTGCCCGAAGCACTCAAGCCGCGTCGTATCGCGATTGCCAGCGGCGACATTGTCACCAAGGATGTGGTGGACGCCGACAAGGTGAACTAAGCGCCTCAAGCCAAGCTCGGTCAGACCCCTCTGGCCGAGCGTTGGCTGTTCAGGGACGCCGCGCTTCGATCAGCAGGCTGTCTTCGGACCCACCGATCAGGTGCAATGCGCCATCCTCGGTGATATCGAATCGCGCCACCTGTTCCAACGCATCGAGCATGCGGCGCTCTTGGTCCATCAGCGGTTCAGGGCAGGCCATCAATGTGCTGCCCATGGAGCCAAAATGCAGCCCCTCACCAGTCAGTGTGTAGCCCCCGACCAAACGGTTGCAGCCTGTGCCGCCGGCCAGCCGACCCGGTGCCGTGAAGTTCAGGGATAGCTGCTCTGGCTCGATCAACTCTGCATCCCCCAAGGACATGACCTGCCAGGTTGATCCAACCAACAAGTCCTCAGGCGCACCACCGCAGCCTTGGAACGTTCGTCCGCCAAGGTTCAGGGCCGCCGCGTCTGGATGCGGCATGCCAGTGGCATCGTCCCTGCAAATCCCCTCGCGGATCGTCAGGCGTGCCTCGACATCGGACATATCAAACACGTAGGCGCCGGGCAGGACCTGCACATCGGGACGAGGAAGAGTGTGGGTGATCTCACCGTAATCTGCGGTGATTATGGCGGTATCGTTTAACACGACGGACCACCCGGGCTCATTGCCTCCGGCACGATAGATCTGCTGTTGCGGTGGCGGTGCCTCCTGACATTCGGGCAGATCCCGTCCTTCTAACCGGACCATGGCCTTGTCGCCCTTGTTCCAAAATTCCGTATCCCGGTCTTTGATGCCCTCAAATCGCGCGCCAGAGGCGGATACCGCCTGTTTCATAGGAATATCTCGCCCCTCGGCGCGCAGGACAATTTCATTCCCCAACATGCCAAAGGAAACTGTGGTATCCCCACAGATAAAATCGACGGCAAAGGCCAGTGCCGAGACCGGCTCCAGAATGAGTGTGCCGAGGTCGACCGGTTCCGTCCCAGCTGCAAAGGGCAGGTCCCGCAGAATCCAACGCGGTTGGTTATGTACCCGGATTACCGCGCTCAGCCGTCCCGATAGATCGGCAGGCACCGTCATTTCAAACGGTAACGGCACCTGTTTGCCATCCGCGTCAATCGTCACTTCACCCAGCATGGTTCCGAAACGCCCTTCGGCCACGACGACGGCGCGAGCGTCGGGAGGCAAGGCGATGCGTTGCAGATAGCCAAGACCGCCAGAGACTGTGCGCGTCTCGTCCTGTGCCTGTGCCACGACCGCAGACAAGAAGGTCAGAAAACTGGCCAAAAGGATCGAGCGGGGCATCGCCTGCCTCCTTTGCAACTAGAGTTGCGGGCATCCTAGCGATTGCCCCGCCTTTGGTCGAGTACCGCTTTGGTCAGATGCTCATGCAAATGTATTTCATTTCGAGGAAGTCCTCGATCCCGTGATGACTGCCTTCGCGGCCAAGCCCGGATTGCTTGACGCCGCCAAAGGGGGCAACTTCGGTCGAGATAATCCCGGTGTTGACGCCGACGATCCCGTATTCCAGCGCTTCGGCCACTTTGTAGACGCGGCTGAGATCCTTGGCATAGAAATAAGAGGCCAGTCCAAAGATCGTGTCATTGGCCATGGCGATCACATCGTCCTCTGTCTGGAACTTGAAGAGCGGTGCCAGCGGACCGAATGTCTCGTCAGTCGCAAACTGCATATCTTGCGTGCAACCAGTGACGATGGTGGGGGGCAGGAAATACCCCGCACCCTGCGTCGGCTCTCCACCACCGAGAATGACCGTGGCACCTTTGGCCTTGGCGTCGGCCACATGTTCCTGAACCTTGGTGATGGCATCGGCGTTGATGAGCGGTCCAAGGGCTACGCCCTCGTCCATGCCGTCGCCCATCTTGAGCTTTTCGACTGCCGCCTTCAGCTTGGCGGCAAAGGCGTCGTAAACTCCCGCCTGCACATAGATCCGGTTGGCGCAAACACAGGTCTGACCATTGTTGCGGAACTTGCAGAGGATCGCGCCCTCGACTGCCGCATCGAGATCGGCGTCGTCGAACACGATGAACGGCGCGTTGCCGCCCAGTTCCATCGAGCATTTCATCACCTGACCGGCGGCTTGTCGCAAGAGGATGCGCCCCACCTCGGTCGAGCCGGTAAAGGTGATCTTGCGCACGGCCGGGTTCTCGCAGAATTCCTTGCCAATCTCGGAGGCGCGCGACGAGGTGACGATGTTGAACACCCCCGCCGGAATGCCTGCGCGCTCTGCCAAAAGGCCCATCGCGGTCGCAGAAAGCGGCGTTTCCGCAGCTGGGCGGCCAACGAAAGAGCATCCCGCCGCCAGCGCCGGGGCCGCTTTGCGCGTGATCATCGCGTTGGGGAAGTTCCATGGCGTGATGGATGACACGACACCGATCGGCTGTTTGATCACCGTGATCCGTTTGTCACGCTGGTGACCGGGGATTGTCTCGCCATAGATCCGCTTGGCTTCTTCGCCAAAGAATTCAATGAACGCCGCGCCATAAGCGACCTCGCCCTTGGCCTCTGCCAGTGGCTTGCCTTGCTCTGAGGTCAGGATAACGCCCAGATCGTGCTGGTTCTCCATCATCAGGTCAAAGAAGCGGCGCAGAACGGCGGCGCGTTCCTTGCCGGTCCATTTCGCCCATTCCTTTTGTGCGGTCTCGGCGGCGGCAATCGCGCGCGCTACCTGCGCGCGGCTGAGGTCGGCCACATGCGCGATGACCTCACCGCGTGCCGGGTTGGTCACCTCAAAGGTGCCATTGTCGCCATCCACCCACTCGCCATTGATATAGGCCCGTTCGCAGAGCAGGCTGGGGTCCTTGAGCATGGATTTCAGGTCGGTCTTGGTCATGGCGTTTCCTTCTTGGCATGGCTTTTGGTCTCGCAAACACAGACCAGCTTGGGCTAGGAATGTCTAGGGCCAGATAAGGGAGAATGCGCTGTGGAACTGGACGATGCCTATGCCAATGTACCTTATATTCCCGGTGGGGCCCAGTATCCGGCGCGCTGGACCGTCGCGGCCGAGGCGTTCCGCGCCCGACTAAGCGCAGAGCGGCGTGCCGAGCTTGGCCTGCCCTATGGCGACGGCAAGCGGCAGGCCTTTGATCTCTTTCACCCCAAGGATACGGCGCGGGGGCTCTGCATCTTTGTGCATGGCGGCTATTGGTTGCGCTTCGATCGGTCCTTTTGGTCCCATCTGGCAGCGGGGGCGCTGGCGCGAGGCTGGGCGGTGGCGATGCCGTCCTATGACCTCTGCCCGGAGGTGCGTATTTCGGACATCACCCGGCAGATTGCCCGTGCGGTTTGCGTTCTTGCGGCGCAGAGCAACGGGCCGATAGCCCTCGTCGGGCATTCGGCGGGCGCGCATCTGGTGGCGCGGATGGCGGTGCCGGGGGTTCTTCCCAGTGATGTGGCGGCGCGGTTGAGCCGCGTCATGCCGATTTCCCCGGTGTCGGACCTGCGGCCATTGCTGCAAACCTCGATGAACGAACACTTCCGGCTTGACCGGGCGGCGGCAGAGGCTGAGAGCCCGGCGCTCATGCGGCCTCGGCCCGTGCCGGTCACGGTCTGGGTCGGCTCTGACGAGCGGCCGGTGTTTCTGGATCAGGCGCGGTGGTTGGCAGAGGCGTGGAACGCGGGCCATGAGATTGCCAAGGGGCGGCACCATTTCGATGTGATCGAGGCCTTGGCCGATGGGGATAGCCGTATGGTGTCGCAACTCCTGAGGTGACGCAGAACGTGATGACCCCCATCACAAAGCGTGAATTGACGCCCCCGTGCATTTCCGTAATCTGCGTCAACATCGCGCGAGGACAATATGCTGAAATCCAAACCTCTGATTACCCCCGTGCTCGTTGCGGGCTGCGTGATCATTTTGATCTCCTTTGCGATCCGCGCATCGTTCGGCGTGTTCCAGATTCCGATTGCGACCGAGTTCAACTGGCCTCGCGCCGAATTTTCACTCGCCATCGCCATTCAGAACCTTGCGTGGGGCATTGGTCAGCCCATCTTCGGCGCGCTCGCGGAAAAAATCGGCGACCAAAAGGCGATCATTCTGGGCGCGCTGACCTATGCGGCGGGTCTGGTGCTATCGTCCTTTGCCGTCACGCCCGAGGCGCATCAGATGTATGAAATCCTCGTGGGGTTTGGCATCGCGGGCACCGGCTTTGGCGTGATCCTCGCCGTGGTGGGGCGGGCAAGCTCGGACGAGAACCGCTCGATGAGCCTCGCCATTGCCACCGCTGCGGGATCGGCTGGGCAGGTGTTTGGCGCGCCGCTGGCGGAATTCCTGCTGTCGCTGATGACATGGCAGAGCGTATTTCTCATCTTTGCCGCCGTGATCATCGCTGTCTTGGCCATGCTGCCCCTGATGCGCGCGCCCGAGCCGGTGGGGCGCGCAGTGATCGAGGAATCGATGGGCACGATCCTGCGCCGCGCCTTTCGCGATCCGTCCTTTACGCTGATTTTCTTGGGTTTCTTCAGCTGCGGCTATCAACTGGCCTTTGTCACCGCGCATTTCCCGGCCTTTGTCACCGAAATGTGCGGCCCGATCCTGCCCGGTGGGGCGCTGCATAACATCGGCATCACCACCACCTCGGCGCTGGGCGCTGTGGCGATTTCGATCATTGGTCTGGCCAATATCGCGGGCACCCTCACGGCTGGCTGGCTGGGCAAGCGCTACTCCAAGAAAAACCTGCTGGCGGGCATCTATCTGGGCCGGACCCTGATTGCGGCGGCGTTCATCATGACGCCGATCACGCCTGCGACGGTGCTGCTCTTTTCGGTCTCGATGGGGGCGCTTTGGCTGGCCACCGTGCCGCTGACCTCGGGCCTCATCGCGCATCTTTACGGGCTGCGTTACATGGGCACGCTCTATGGGATCGTGTTCTTTTCCCACCAACTTGGCAGCTTCATGGGCGTCTGGCTGGGCGGCAAGATGTATGATCTCTATGGCGATTACACGATGGTGTGGTGGATCGGCGTTGGGGTTGGCGCATTCTCGGCAATCGTCCACCTGCCGGTAAAGGAACGGCAGTTACAGCCAGCCTAATCGCGCATGAGATCGCGCATGGCGCGCAGCACCTCTTCGCTATGGGTATAGGTCAGACCATGGCCTGCACCCTCGATTACCTCCTGCCGCGCGCTGCGGTTGATCTCAGCCAGACGTGCCATACTGCGCAGCGGGATGATCGTATCCTCGCGCGCCCAGATGGCCAGCACCGGCAGCCGCGTTTTGGCGATATCGGCATGCTCTTCGGTCAAATCCTCGGACACCATCCCACTGATGGAGCGCGCCACGGCAGGCACAAAGCCGCGATAGCGCAGCTGGGCCTGTTGCAGATCGACAATGCCCGGCACGCTGCTGGGCAGGTGCCGCTCTGCCTCGCAGCCCTTGCGAAAGCTGCGCGGGAAACCTGACAGCATCAGCCATTGCGCCAGCGGTCCACCCTGCGCGACCCGTTCGGCCAAGCGCCCCAGATCATGCCCGAGCCCGGCAGGTGCTATCAGCACCAGCGCGCGTAGCTGCTCGGGATGCAGCGCGGCAAAGGCCGTGGCAATCGCGCCGCCCATGGAATAGCCCACAAGCGTAAAATCCCCTGCGATCCCCTGATCCTCGAGCAACTCCTCAAGCTGGGTGATGAAAAAGGCGCTGTCCTGCGGGCCGTCGGGCCGGTCGCTATAGCCGCGCCCATAGAGGTCATAGACCAGCACGCGGTAGCCAAGTTTGCCCAGTCCCGCCGCGATGCCATGCCAGACAAAGCAGGGCGTGGTGAGACCATGCACACAGACCGCCACCGGCCCGCGCGTGGCGCCCAGCCAGCGATAATGGGTCTTGCCGCGTGACAACGTGACGAAATCGCCGGGGGCGTCCTTGCGGAGATGATCGGTCATCGCGGGTTTCATCGCCTCCCGAAGGAATGGGGCCGCGATGGCCAACCCTGCAAGCATGAGCAGTCCGAACCAGATCATGCCACAGCCCTCCAGGCATCGAGGATATAGCGGCTGGTCATCAGATCGAGATGCGCCCCGCCGCCGTTTTTGAAAAGGGTGATCTCCTCGGGCGCGTGCCGTCGAAATCTCTCAGGATCATAGAAATCGGCGATGAGGTGGTCGCGGGTGATCACGCCGCTCGCCAGTGGTGTCATGATCTCACCGATATGATCCACCGTGGTATCGAAACTATCGACAAACACCCGCGCCCGCGCGATGGCCGCATCATCCGCCTCGCGCATGTCAGGCCGATACGCCCCGATCAGATCGAGATGCTGGCCGGGGCGCAGCCAGTCACCCTTGATGAGCGGATCGGTGGACATGGTGGCAGAGGTGATGATATCCGCCGCGCGCACCGCCGTTTCCAGATCCTCGGCCACTGTGATCCCGTGACAGGCAGCGGCCATCGCAGCAGCATTTGCACGGGTTCGGTTCCAGACGCTGAAACGCGCCTGCGGGAAAAGCGCGCGATAGGCCTGCCAGAGCGAGCGACCCACGGTGCCTGCGCCGACAATCAGGATGGTTTCGCTATCGGGCCGGGCCAGCCGCGTGGCGGCATAGAGGCTGTCGCCTGCGGTTTTCCACTTGGTCACAAGGTGGAAATCCACCAGCGCCTCCAGCGTGCCATCGGTATCGGAATAGAGGTTGACCGCCCCGTTGATCATCGGCGCGCCCTGCTCTGGATTGCCCGGAAAGATCGTGGCGGATTTCACGGCAAGTCCCATCCCGTCGATCCATGCCGCCCGGTTGAGCAGCGTATCGCGGCCGCGATAGAGCAGCGTATCGGCAATCTCGGCCTTGGGCAGTCGGTGCCCCGCCTCGAATGCCGCGCAAAGACCCCGCCACTCCAGATGCGCCTCGCCTTGGGCAAAAGGAATGATCGTCAGGCTCATGCGTCTCTCCTGTGTTTAGCGGCGATAGGTCGGGCCCTTGGTGGCCAGCGTCGCATCCTTGACCGACTCGCGCCACAAGAGATAGAGGCCAGAGCCCACAATGAGGGCAATTCCGATCCACGCGGTGGCATCGGGCCAGGTGCCGAACACCGTCACCCCCCACATGATCGCCATCGGCATGGCCACATATTCAAAGGGGGCGGCAAAGGCGGCCTCGGATAGGCGGTACGCCTGAGAGATGAAGAGACCGCCCAACATGCCGGAAATGCCCAGCATGATCAGGATCGGCCAATCCCCTGGATCAGGCCAGACCCAGGCGCGAAACAGGAACTCCAGCGAAGGATGCCCCATCCCGGCAAAACGCCCGTCGCCAAAGCTGAGGCCAATGATCGTGCTGGCGATGATGAATGTCAGTTGGATATAGAACGCCATGGTTGGCGCAGTTTCAGTGCCGCCGATCTTGCGTGCCAGAATGTGCATAACCGCATAGAGAAAGGCCGCGGCAACCGGCAAGAGCGAGGCAAGTTGAAACGCTGCCGTGCCCGGTTTCACGATCACCATCACGCCGAAAAAGCCCACGCCAATGGCGGCCCAACGCCGCGTGCCGACGGTCTCTTGTAGGAACAGCACGGAAAACACCGTGATAACCAAGGGCGAGACAAAGAACACCGCGACCGCATCGGCAATCGGCATCGCCGCCAGCCCGAGAAAGAGACAGGTATTGGCGCTGACCACGCAGAGGCCGCGCAGAAGGTGCATTCTCGGGCGGCGCGTGCGCAAGAGGGCGAGACCGCCCGCAAAGGGCATCACAAAGGCCAGAAAGGCCGCCATGCCCACGAGTGCCCGGATGAACACCACCTGATGCAGCGCATAGCTGTCAGACAGGAACTTGATCCCCACATCGTTGAGGGAAAAGCACAACACCGCCGCAAGCGCATAGGCGGCGCCAATGAGGTTGGAGCGCTGAATAGTGATGGCTGTCGTCATGGGGGTCCTTCAGATGTTACGGGCCGCCGCGCGCACCGCCCGTTCCAGCGCGTCGAGAAAACGCGAGCGGTCGGCCTTTGTAAACCCTTTGCCGCCGCCCTGCCGGAACGGATCGGCGGCGCGCAGGTCGGTCATCAGATCGCGCGTCGCCAGTACATTGCCGATATTGGCACCGGTCAGCGCCTCGCCATTGTGTTTGAGCACCAGCGCGCCAGCCGCCACACATTTCGCGGCCAGCGGGATATCCCCGGTGATCACCACATCCCCCGGCCCCGCGCGCTCGGCAATCCACATATCCGCCACGTCGGGGCCATCCGGCACAATCACCGTCTCGACCAGCGGATTGCGCGACGGGCGCAACCCACCATTCGAGACCACGAACATCCGCAGCCCGTGCCGCGTGCCGACACGCTCGACCTCGTCCTTGACCGGGCAGGCATCGGCATCGACGTAAATGGGCATGGCGTGGTCCTTTAGCAAAGGGTCAGAGTGGAGCGTTAAGCCAGGCGCGAATTTCGGCGCTGTGCTCTCCGCGTGTGGGCGGTGGGGCGATGCTAGGGCTTGCGCCGTCAAAGCGCGGCGCGGGCGCGGGGCACAAGCTGCCGGCCTCCTCCTGCCAGATGCCCCGTGCCGCCATATGAGGATCATGCGCTGCCGTTTCGGGCGACAGAACCGGGGCGACGCAGGCATCCGACCCGGCAAAGACCTCTGCCCAATGCGCCAGCGGGTGCGAGGCAAAGATCGCTGCCAATCTGGCGCCCTGTTCGGGCCATTGCGCACGGTCGTGCTGCGCGGTCATATCCGGTTCGTCCGACAGGCCCAGCCGCGACAGGAATTCCGCGTAAAACTGTGGCTCCAGGCATTGCACCGACAGCCAGCCGCCACAGGCGCAGGCGTAAACGGCGCTCCAATGCGGGCCATCAAGTAGGCTCTGACCGCGCACCATGCTGAGGTTGCCGGTGGGCATCATCGACATCAAGAGCGCCATCATATGCGCCGAGCCATCGACAATGGCCGCATCCACCACGGTGCCCTGTCCGCTGCGCCCGGCGTGGATAAGTCCCGCCAGCAAGCCCGCCACGAGATAGAGCGCGCCGCCGCCGACATCGCCCACGAGAGTCGGGGGCGTCTGGGGTGGTGTGCCGGGCGCACCCGCATACCATAGCGCGCCAGAGGTGGCGATGTAATTGAGGTCATGCCCTGCTTCTTGCGCGCGCGGCCCGGTCTGGCCCCAGCCGGTCATACGGCCGTAGACAAGGCGCGGGTTGGCGGCCTGCATCACCTCTGGCCCCAGCCCCAGACGCTCCATCACGCCGGGGCGGAACCCCTCGATCAACGCATCCGCGCGTGTGATCAGGGCGCGGGCGGTGGCTACATCCGTCGCGGTCTTGAGGTCGAGCACGATGGACCGCTTGCCGCGATCCAAGAGGTTGCGCGCGCCTGCCACCGGATTGCCCGCACCGGGGCGATGGATCACGATCACGTCCGCCCCCATCTCGGCCAGCATCATCGCGGCAAAGGGGGCCGGCCCCAGCCCCTCGAATTCCACCACGCGCAGCCCTGACAGCATCCTAGCCCCAATCTCGTTTTGGCGCAGGGTAAGGGCAGCGGCGCGCGAAGGCCAGATGCCTTGCGCTGCTCCGACTTTCTGCTCCCTTGGCGCGGCACGGGCGCTGCGCTAGGGTGCAGGCATCACGGACTGGGAGGGGATGACCACATGCAGATGAGTGACGCACGCGACATCAAGGCGGATCGGGCGACGGTCTGGGCCGCCCTGCTCAGCCCCGAGGTGCTCAAGGAATGTGTGCCCGGCGCCCAAGACGTGACAGGCACGCCAGAGGATGGCTTTGAGGCGACCGTTGTGCAAAAGGTCGGGCCGGTCAAGGCCACGTTCAAGGGCATGGTGAAAGTTTCGAACATTGTCGAGATGCAGAGCCTGACCCTGACCGGTGAGGGCAAGGGCGGGGCCGCAGGCTATGCCAAGGGTGGCGCCAATGTGCGGCTGGAGGATAGCGAGACCGGCACGCGGCTGAGCTATGATGTAGAGGCCAGCGTCGGCGGCAAGCTGGCACAATTGGGCAGTCGGTTAGTGGACGGTTTTGCCAAGAAGATGGCGGATCAGTTCTTTGCCCGTCTCGAAGAGGTGCTCGAAGGGCCATCCGAGGATGACCCTGAACCCGAGGCCGAGAAGAAGGGCTGGCTCAAACGGTTGATTAGTTAGCATCGGTCAGTCTGTCATGATCCGGTTATGAGAAACCCGCCCGGGATCATTCTCCACAACGATCCGCGCAATGCGTTGACCGATCATGCGGCTGGCCTTGAACGAGGGATGAATAAGGTCGATGGCGTGATAAGAGCGGTCGCCATGGGGCACCATATCCGCCAGTGGCAGGAAGTAAACGCCCCGGTCCAGCCCCGCGAGAAGGGCCACGCGACGATCCATTTCGGCCCCTTCATCGGTGCAATGTTCCACTGGTGATGTGATCCCGGGCGTGCGCAGATAGCCCACATAGATCACCTGTGCGCCGCTCTGACGTAGACGTGAAACAAACCCGGGGATCACGCCGCGCCGCCCGTCGCTGGAAATCAGGCGATCCAGCTTGCCCGCGCAGCGCATGCAACCGCAGCCAAGCCAGAGATCATTGCCGCCGCCATTCAGCACGGCCCAATCCCAATCGCCCTGACGAAATTGCTTGGTAATATTGAGGCCAAGCGCACCGCTGATGGGCAGGCGGTAGAGGAATCTTGCCCCGGCAACCGACATGTCGGTGACGCGCACGCGCAATTCCCGCTCAACCGAGGAAGAGACCGAGCGCCCCAACAGTTTGTGCATCGCCAAGAGAGAATCACCCATCACAAGAATGCGCGGTTCTGCGCGGCTAGGGGTTGGGGTCATCATCATCCCCCATACCAGCAGGCTCAGGGCGAAAATCTGTCTGATCATTCCGTCATCCTCGTGTCCGTCAGGCGCGCCACAGGGCATCTCCGATACTCTAACAGCATGCCGCGAAACTATGAACAAACTCACAAAAACAGACTGTTCTCTGATCGGCAACGCCGCGCATCGGCGCACAGATGCCTATGCGGGGATGCATGTTGCGCTCAGTCACCAGCGGTTTAGGTTCTGCGTACAAAAAAAGGGGGCTGATATGGCGGCAATCGTCAGGGTCGAAGGTCTGACCAAAACCTACAGGGGCGGGTTCACTGCGCTCGACAATGTTACGCTCGCCATCGAAGAGGGTGAGATTCTCGCGCTGCTTGGTCCGAACGGCGCGGGCAAAACAACGCTGATTTCAACGCTGTGCGGAATCACCACGCCCACCGGCGGGCACGCTTCGGTCGGCGGGCATGACATCATCACTGGATATCGCGCCGCGCGGGCGATGATCGGCCTCGTGCCGCAGGAAATCGCGTTGGAGCCGTTTGAAAAGGTAATCAACACCGTCCGGTTTTCGCGCGGCCTATTCGGCAAGCCACGCGACGAAGTGCTGATCGAGAAAATTTTACGGCAACTGTCACTTTGGGACAAACGCAATAATCGGATACGGGAACTGTCAGGCGGTATGAAGCGGCGGGTGCTCATTGCCAAGGCGCTGTGCCACGAACCGCGCGTTCTCTTTCTGGATGAGCCGACGGCGGGCGTCGATGTGGAACTGCGCCGGGACATGTGGGAGGTGGTGCGCGATCTGCAAAAGAGCGGTGTGACCATCATCCTCACCACGCATTATCTGGAAGAGGCCGAGGCAATGGCCGATCGCATCGCGGTCATCAATCGGGGAGAAATCCTGCTGATTGAGGACAAGACCGCATTGATGCGCCGAATGGGCAGCAAGTCGTTGCGCATTGAGCTCGTGACCTCTCTCGACGCAATCCCTGCGAGCCTTGCGACCTATGATTTGGACCGTGCCGAGGATGGACATTCGCTCATCTACAACTACCAAACGCGTGCGGAGGGCACGGGGATCACCCGGCTCTTGCAGGCATTGGCCGAAGAGGGACTATCGGTGCGTGACATTGAAACGCGGGAGAGCAGCCTCGAAGAAATCTTCGTAGGCCTCGTGCGGGAGGATGCGGCATGAACCTGCATGCGATCCTTGCGATCTACATCTACGAGATGAAACGGTTTTTCCGCACTATTCTTGAGAGTCTGCTGTCACCGGTCATTTCCACCACGCTCTATTTTGTGGTCTTTGGCGCAGCCATTGGGGGCAGAATCGAAGAGGTCGAAGGTGTGAGCTATGCCGCCTTCATCGTGCCGGGTCTTATCATGCTCAGTGTGATGACGCAGGCGATCAGCAATGCGTCTTTCGGAATATATTTCCCGAAGTTCATCGGCACGATTTTTGAGTTGCTGTCGGCCCCGGTCAACTTCCTCGAAATCGTTCTGGGCTATGTTGGGGCCGCTGCCACCAAGGCACTGATGATCGGCGCCGTCATCCTCATCACCGCCAGCATCTTTGTCGAACTCGACATTCAGCATCCGGTAATCATGGTTGTATTTCTGCTGATGATCTGTGTCTCCTTTGCCCTGTTTGGGTTCATCATCGGGATTTGGGCCGAGAACTTTCAGCAATTGCAGCTTATTCCGCTTTTGGTGATCACCCCCTTGGTGTTCCTCGGTGGCGCGTTTTACTCGGTCTCGATGCTGCCGCCTGCGTGGCAGGTCGTTACGCTCTTTAACCCGGTGGTCTATCTCATCTCGGGTTTCCGCTGGTCCTTTTTTGGTGTGGCGGATGTGGGTATTGGCTACAGCCTGCTGGCGGTTGGCCTGTTCTTTGGCCTTTGCCTCGCCGTGGTCTGGCTGATCTTTAAGACCGGATACCGGATTAAATCCTGAGTGGCGCCGCGTGATCTTTTTCACGCGGCGCCGTCTTTATTGCTTCGATGTAGTGGGGTCAGTTGCGCGGCCTGCCTTGTTTGTCTTGGCTCAGCACTCTACATCGGGCTGCATGAGACAATTGATCCCATTTATCAAACGCAAGCCAACCGTAGCTGTCATTCGACTCGCGGGCATGATTGGCTCCGGCTCGCGTGCGCCCCTGAGTGACGAGACCATCGGTCCGGTCATTGAAAAGGCATTCTCGCGCGGCAAGCCGGTGGCGGTGGCGCTGGTGATAAACTCCCCCGGCGGATCGCCGGTGCAATCCTCTTTGATCGCCGCCCGTATCCGGCGGCTCGCCGAGGAAAAGAGCATCCCGGTTCATGCCTTTGTCGAGGATGTTGCGGCCTCGGGCGGCTATTGGCTGGCGGTGGCTGCGGATGATATCTGGGTCGATGCTTCGTCGGTGCTGGGCTCTATCGGGGTGATATCGGCGGGCTTTGGCGCGAACGAGTTTCTGGCCCGACAGGGGGTCGAACGGCGCATCTACACGGCGGGCAAATCCAAGAGCACGCTGGACCCGTTCATGCCGGAAAAGCCCGAGGATGTGACCCGCCTCAAGGGTATTCTGGAGGATATTCATGGAGCCTTCATCACCCATGTGAAGTCCCGGCGCGGAAGCAAGCTGGCGGACGATCCCGATCTCTTCACCGGCGAATTCTGGCTCGGTGCGCGCAGCATAGAATTGGGACTCGCCGATGGAATTGGTCATCTGGTTCCCAAGATGAAAGCGCTTTACGGCGACAAGGTCCGGTTTTCCAAATACGGGCGCAAGCGCGGTCTCTTTCAAAGGTTTGGAGCGTCTCTCACACAGGATGCCCTGTCATTTGTCGAGGAACGGGCAAGCTATGCCCGGTTCGGTCTCTGACGTGTTGGTCAAGATCGTCATATTGTTTCTGGTTGCCATGGGCGTGCTGGCGATGTTTGGGCGCCTACGCTTTCCGGGGCAGAAGCGGCTGAGCGAGGCCAAATGCCCAAAATGCGGCCGCTACCGGATCGGCAAAGGCCCTTGTTCTTGCGAAAAAGGTAAGTTGAAATGATGCCATGGCTCTTATCGGCGCTTGGGCTGGTGATCCTTTTGCTGGCTGGTGACGCCTTGGTCAAAGGCGCGGTGAATCTCAGCCTGCGGGTGGGAATTCCTGCCCTTATCGTCAGCCTCACAGTGGTGGCTTTTGGCACCTCCGCCCCCGAACTTCTGATTTCCGTGAATGCGGTGCTGGATAACAAGCCCGGATTGGCGCTTGGCAATGTTGTGGGATCGAACACCGCCAATATCCTGCTTGTATTGGGAATACCGGCCATTCTCTCGGTTCTCCACACCAGCGGCTGCAGCTGTTCTAAATCCTATCTCCAGATGCTCGCGGCAACTGTGCTCTTCATCCTTCTGGCCTTTCGCGGCACATTTGATTGGATAGCTGCTCTGATCCTTTTGGCCGCCTTGGTGCTCATGTTGACGGACGCGTTTCGTGATACGCTTGCCCATCGCCGTGATGCCGCCATTGCCCCGCTGTCCGATGCAGACCGGATTGAAGATGTGGAAGGTGCCGATCCAAGTATGCCTTGGTGGCAGATCATGACCTTTCTGGTGCTTGGTTTGGTAGGTCTTCCGCTTGGTGCCGACATTCTCGTGGATAATGCCTCGATCATCGCTGAACGCTATGGTGTGAGCGAGGCCGTGATTGGCCTAACGCTGGTCGCGGTGGGGACATCTCTTCCAGAGCTTGCAACCACGGTTATGGCGGCCCTGCGCAAACAGGCGGATGTGGCGCTTGGCAATGTAATCGGCTCGAACATGTTCAACCTCTTGGGGATCATCGGGGTGGCCGCTTTGGTCGGAAACATTCCGGTGGACCCTCAGTTCCTAAGATTTGACCTCTGGGTTATGTTGGGCACAGCTCTCCTGATCATTCCCTTTGTATTCTTCAAGTTCGACATCAATCGTTTTTGGGGCATCGTCTTGACCTTCACCTACGTGGCCTATGTCTCGTTCATCCTGATATGATTGGAGAGACTGAATGACTCGAGCTTTGGTGACGGGTGCAGGCAAACGTCTGGGCCGGGCGATGGCGCTGGAGCTGGCGCGACAAGGTCATGACGTTGCGGTGCATTTTGCCTCTTCGAGCGACGAGGCCGAGGGGGTGGCCAAAGAAATCCGCGCTCTGGGGCGTCGTGCCGTGACACTTCAGGCCGATTTGCTCGAAGAAGCGCAAGTGACGGCGTTGGTGGCCCGTGCCGCCGAGACGCTTGGTGGACCGATCACGACACTGATCAACAACGCCTCAATTTTTGAGTATGACAATATCCAGAGCGCAAGCCGACAGAGCTGGGATCGGCATATGGAGAGCAATCTGCGCGCGCCCTTCGTGCTGACGCAAGAAATGGCTCGACAGGTGCCTGACCCCGTTCCTGATGCGCAGGGTGAGCCGTTGGCGCAGGGTTTGGTGATCAACATGATCGACCAACGTGTGCGCAAACTGACGCCCGAGTTCATGACCTACACCATCGCCAAATTAGGCCTATGGGCCTTTACACAAACCGCCGCACAAGCGCTTGCGCCACGCATTCGTGTCAATGCGATTGGGCCGGGCCCCACGTTGCAGGGCCATCGCCAGAGCGACAGCCATTTTCAGAACCAGCGCCACGCCACCGTTTTGAGGCGCGGCGCGAATGGATCCGACATCACTGGGGCGCTCGCCTATTTCCTCAATGCGCCGGCTGTGACTGGTCAATTGCTGTGTGTGGATGGGGGTCAGCACCTTGGCTGGCAGACCCCGGATGTCCTTGGTGTAGAATAAAGGACCCGTCCTGCCGGAAAAGTTTTGCACTGGTCACCGGCCCGTCACGTGGCCGTTACAAAAATGCTAATGTTATCAGTGTTTTGTTCGCCACCTTTATTTTTTCTGCATAAAATCAAAGCCTTGAGAAACTGCTTAAAAAGTAGGCAACTCAACGAAGCCAGCCGAATTCAAGAGAAATTTCCACTTTACTGAAACTTATCTCCAGACTTATCCACAAGAATCGTGGACAGCTTCTCTCTTGCTCTCGGTTCGGTATCATTGCAGCACTCATTGGGAATCATATCTGGACGACAATGCCTGACACTGACCCCATCACCACTCCGAAAACCGGCTATGAGGTAATCCGCGACTACCTGCGTTCTCTGGATGCCTCACCAGGGGTCTACCGGATGCTCGATGCGCAGGCGCGGGTACTCTATGTCGGCAAGGCGCGCAATCTGCGGGCTCGCGTGTCAAACTATGCCCGCCCTAGTGGACATACGGGACGCATCGCGCGGATGATTTCAGAAACCGCCTCAATGATGTTTCTGACCACCGCGACCGAAACCGAGGCGTTGCTGCTCGAACAGAATCTCATCAAGCAACTCAAGCCGCGCTACAACGTGCTCTTGCGCGATGACAAGAGTTTTCCCAACATCCTTGTCACCGGTCATGATTTTCCGATGATCAAAAAACATCGTGGCGCGAAGCGGGAGAAGGGCTCCTATTATGGCCCTTTCGCCAGCGCGGGCGCGGTCAACCGGACACTCGCCCAGTTGCAGCGCGTATTTCAGTTGCGCAATTGCACCGATGCGATGTTCGAGAGCCGCACGCGCCCCTGCCTGCAACATCAGATCAAACGCTGCACTGCGCCCTGTGTTGGCAAGATCAGCCGCGCCGACTATGCGGTGCAGGTCAGCGATGCCGAACGGTATCTGTCGGGCCGGTCCACTGAAATCCAAGAGAAACTTGCGGCCCAAATGGCCGAGGCCGCCGAGGCGATGGAGTTTGAGCGTGCCGCCGCGTTGCGTGACCGCATCAAGGCGATGACACAGGTGCAGACCGCCCAAGGCATCAATCCCCGCACCGTGGACGAGGCCGATGTGATCGCCCTGCATCTGGAAAACGGGCAGGCCTGTGTGCAGGTGTTCTTTATTCGCGGCGGGCAGAACTGGGGCAATCAGGATTTCTATCCCCGCGTCGGCGTGGATGTCGAAGAGGCCGAGGCGCTCGAGGCCTTTATCGGCCAGTTCTACGATAGCAAGGAACCACCGCGCGGCTTGCTGCTTTCGCATCCGATCGAGGATGCCGATCTGATGCAACAGGCCTTGAGCGACAAGCTCGGTCGCAAGGTGACGCTGACGGTGCCACTGCGTGGGGAGAAGGCCGAATTGATCGACGCCGCGATGCGCAATGCCCGCGAGAGTTTGGCGCGTAAATTGGCCGAGACAGCCACCCAAGGTAAACTGCTGCGCGGCTTGGCGGAGGCGTTTGATTTGGCCGGGCCGCCACAGCGGATCGAGGTCTATGACAACAGTCATATTCAGGGCACCGATGCCGTGGGTGCGATGATTGTCGCAGGCCCCGAAGGCATGATGAAGAACCAGTATCGCAAATTCAACATACGCGGTGACGCCCTCACCCCCGGTGACGATTTCGGGATGATGAAAGAGGTGCTGACTCGCCGCTTCAAGCGCCTTTTGAAAGAGGACCCAGACCGCAGCCAAGGCCAATGGCCCGACCTCTTGCTGATCGACGGCGGGGCGGGGCAAGTGAGCGTCGTGGCCAGTATCATGCGCGAGATGGGGGTCGAGGATATCCCGATGGTGGGCGTCGCCAAGGGCGTGGACCGCGACCACGGTAAAGAGGAGTTTCACCGCATCGGCAAACATCCAATGGCGCTGCGCCATAACGACCCGGTGCTCTATTTCGTGCAGCGTTTGCGTGACGAGGCGCATCGCTTTGCCATCGGCACGCATCGCGCGAAACGCGCCAAGGCGGTGGGGGCCACACCGCTGGATGAGGTGCCGGGCATCGGGGCCGCGCGCAAGCGCGCGCTCTTGGCGCATTTCGGCAGCGCCAAGGCGGTGAGCCGCGCCAATCTGGCCGACCTGCGCGCAGTTGAGGGGGTTTCGGACGCGATGGCGCAGAAACTCTATGATTTCTTCCACGAACGGGGCTGAGCGGGGCAGTGGTAAACCGGGTTGACAGAGCGGGCTCTGAAACTGAATATGACGTCAGTTTCATTTTGAGTCGCCATGCAATCACCCGCCGATCAAACCAGCTATCCCGCGTTCCTTGCCGCGCAGGTCGAGGGCGAGTCCAAGGGCATCCGCACCGCGCAGGCGCTCCGCATCGCGGCCTGCGCACTCTTGGAACACGCGGCGCTCACGGATTTAACCATCACCGCGATCTGCAAGGAGGCGGGCGTCGCCAATGGCACCTTTTACCTCTACTTTCCCGATCAGGCGCATCTGCTCGATGACCTGCTGCAAGGGTTCGCCGCGTTTCTGCAAGCGGGGATGATCCGCGCCAGCCAGACCAGCGCCGAGCGGAGCATGCGCCCCGCGACCGAGGCCTACGCCCGCCTGTTCGAGGCCAATCGCGGGTTGATGAAATGCCTCATCCACCAAGTCGATGCGTTTCCGGCGGCCCGCGCGGCCTTTCATCGCCTCAATCGAGAATGGATCGACACCGTCGTGGCCGCTACCCGCCGCAGGCTGGCGCGCGAGGGGCGCGATACGTTGAGCGACGCCGAACTTACCCGCCGCGCCTATGCGCTGGGCGGCATGACGGATCAGTATTTATCCAGTCTCTATCTCTCGCAGGAGCCGGGGCTGGTTGATGTGTCCGCCGACCGCGCGGCGGTGATTGCCACGCTCACAACCATCTGGGAACGGGGAATGCAGCCATGAGCCCGCTTGACCAAGCCGAATATGCCAGCCTCGAACGCTTTCGCGTGCATCAGGCCGCCGCCTGGGCGGTGCAGAGCGCCCATGTCGCGCGGCGCTCGGAATTCTACCGTGAACTGTGGCAGGGGCAAACGCCCCCCGCCGACCTGCGCGACCTGCCGGACCTGCCCCTGTCGGACAAGGCGCAATTGCGGGTCTCTCAGGCCGATCATCCGCCGTTTGGCAATTACATGGCCGCGCCGCGTCGTGATGCCGTCCGCCTGCACCGCACCTCTGGCACCACGGGGCAGGCGATGAATCTGGCGCTCTCGGCGCGCGATTGCGCGGTGACGGAAACGGTTGGCGGGCGCTGTCAATCCGCCGCTGGCCTTACGCCTGAGGATACCGTGGTGCATTGCCTGAACTATCAGATGTGGATGGGGGGGCTGACCGATCACATGACCTTGCAGGCGACGGGCGCGATGGTGGTGCCCTTTGGTGTGGGATCAACTGAGCTATTGGTACGCACCATTCAGGAGGTGGGGATCACCGCGATTTCCTGCACGCCCTCATATCCATCTGTGTTGGAGCGGGTGATTGCCGAGAAGTTTCCGGGACTTAGGCCACGTGATCTGGGCCTTCGGCTCGGGCTTTTTGGTGGCGAGGCGGGGTTGGACGATCCGGCTTTTCGCGCGCGTCTGCGGGATGTCTGGGGGATGGAGCCGCGCAATGCCAATTACGGCGTCTCGGATGTGTTCTGCAATTTCGCGGCGCAATGCACACAGGACACGCGGCTGCACTACATGGCCGCCGACGTGCTTTACCCTGAACTGATCGACCCTGACACCGGCGCGCCTCTCCCACTTGAGGCGGGGCAGACGGGCGAGTTGGTGCTGACCCATCTCTTGCGCGATTGTCAGCCGCTGGTGCGGTTTCGCAGTGGCGATATCATCGCGGTGGATGAAACCGCGCCGTGCACCTGCGGGCGCACCGGGTTTCGTTTCCGGGTGGTGGGGCGGTCGGATGACATGGTTGTCGTGCGCGGACTCAACCTCTTTCCCACAATGGTTGCGGCGGTCATCAATGAATTCGTCGAGTTATCAGGGGATTACCGGATCACGCTCGATGCGCCGCCGCCTTATGACGCCTTGCCGGTATGTGTGGAACTGGCCAAGGGGCAGGGTGCGTCGGACGGATTGGCCGACGCTATTGCGTCCGAGATCAAGGCCAAACTCGGGGCAACAGCGCGGGTCAAAATCGTGCCACATGGGACATTTCCACTGACCGAGGGCAAGACTAAGCGTGTGGTGAGGTCCCATAAATGACTGATTTTATGTATGAAACTGTGCTTAGCGAAATCTTGGAGGACGGCGTCCGCTGTATCACGCTGAATCGTCCCGGCAGTCTGAATGCGATGAACCGCCGGTTAATCGACGATGTGGCGCGGGCGTTTGAGGATGCGAATGCCGATCCCAAAACACGCGCGATCATTTTTACCGGGGCAGGAAAGGCGTTTTGTGCCGGTGATGATCGGCGCGAACACGTGCATCCGACCTGTGAAGAAGAGGCGCGCGATCTGGTTTGCGCGATCCAGCGTGCCACCTATGCCATTGTTTTAAATAATAAACCTGTCGTCGGCGCGATCAACGGATGGGCCGTGGGAGGGGGGTTCGAGTGGGCAATCAACTGTGACTTTCCGATATGGGCCGAATCGGCGCGTGGGTTCTTTCCCGAAGTGTCGCTCAATGTCTTTGTCACCGGCGGGGTGAGCAGTCTGCTGCCCGCGCTGGTCGGTCTTAACACAGCGCGCGAAATGCTGTTCTTGGGAGGTCGCTACGATGCGACCGAGTTGCGGACGATGGGGGTGGCATGGAAAACCGTTCCAGATCAAGATCTTATGAAACTATCACTGGATACAGCCCGGCGTTTGGCCGCTCTGCCGCCCCTGTCGGTGCGGGCTATGAAACGTGTCTTGAACGCCACTGCATTAACCGATTTGCGCCGCGCGATGGATCTGGAAACAGAGGCGACGATCGCCGGATTCATGGACCCGGAAACCACCCGCAGGCTGAGTGATTTCTAGGTGCCAAGGGCGCTTTCCCTCCGCTCTGTGACAGGATAGAACAGTGGCCATGACGTGGACCTTGCCCAATATCCTGACCACGCTCCGCCTGCTCGCCGCCCCGGCAGTTGCGGTCATGTTTCTATATTTTACAAGACCTTATGCTGATTGGTTTGCCCTGATCCTGTTCGTCAGCGCCGCAATCACCGATTGGTTCGACGGCTATCTGGCGCGCAGCTGGAAGCAAGTGACCAAGCTGGGCACGATGTTGGACCCGATTGCCGATAAGGCGATGGTGGTGATCGCGTTGATGGTGATCGTGGGTTATTCGAGCATGTCGCCATGGTTGGTGCTGCCAGCCACGGTGATTCTCTTTCGCGAAGTTTTTGTGTCCGGCTTGCGAGAATTTTTGGGTGATACTGCCGGGACGCTCAAAGTGACGCAATTGGCCAAGTGGAAAACCACTGCGCAAATGGTTGCAATTGCAGTCTTATTTGCCCAAGGCGTGTTCGAGCACTACTTCGGTATGTCGGTCTTTGGCATGGATGATCAACTGGTGATCTCTATTCTGGATGGGCGTGAAGATGACATTCACGGACTGATGTGGAAATATACCGGCATGGTCTGGGCTGGGCATGTGGGCATCTGGCTATTGTGGTTCGCGGCGGCCTTGACCCTGCTGACGGGGTTTGATTACTTCAATAAATCAATCCCTTATCTAAAGGATGATGCATAATGTATGTGCTCTATTTTGCCTGGGTGCGGGAACGGATCGGCCTTCCGAAAGAGCGGATCGACACGCCGCCTGCGACGGTGATGGATTTGGTTAACGAGTTGCGGGCCCGCGAAGAGCGGTATGAGGCAGCCTTTGCCGATCTGGGCGCGTTGCGCGTGGCGGTGGATCAAGAGTTGAGTGATTTTGACGCCCCTCTTGCTGGAGCGCGGGAAGTGGCGTTTTTCCCACCGATGACAGGGGGTTAGCCTATGGATGTCCGTGTGCAGGAGGCTGCCTTTGATCTCGGTTCCGAAGCCAATGCATTTGTGGCGAAACAATCCGGTATGGGCGCGGTCGTGACCTTTACCGGGATCGTGCGAGACCTCGATGGGGCGCGGTTGAGCACGATGGAAATCGAGCATTATCCCGGCATGACCCAGAAGGCCTTGGATACCATTGCCAATGAGGCCGCAAGTCGTTGGAATCTTGGGGATATTTTGATCATCCATCGCTACGGCATGTTGCATCCCGATGATCTGATCATGATGGTTGCCACCGCAGCGCGGCATCGGGCGGACGCCTTTCAAGCGGCTGAATTTCTTATGGATTTTCTGAAATCCCGCGCGCCGTTCTGGAAGAAGGAAGTGACCGAGGCAGGCACGGATTGGGTTGCCGCGCGGGACGAGGACGAAGACGCGCTGTCACGCTGGTGAGAGGTGTACAGGGCGTACCTTTTGTACGCGGCTATTGTACACAGGGCGACTGACGCGCGGTTCCGCTTGCGTAGGGCGGCGTTCCGGGAAAGATCACCCCCGCGAGTAACCACACAGAGAGCATCCCATGAGCGCGATCATCGACGACTATGTTACCACCCTGACCCCCAAGGCGCGCGGCCGGATCAAGGGGCTGGCCAAGCTGGTGATCACGGATCACGGCAGCGTCATGTTGAGTGAAAAGGGCGCTCAGGCCGGTGATGACGCGGCCGATGTGGTTCTGAGGGCGAGCGATGAGGTCTTTCGCAACATTCTGTCGGGGGAGCAGAATCCGATCATGGCCTATATGTCGGGCAAATTGAAGGTTGAGGGCAATGTGCAACGTGCGCTCAAGGTCAGCGCGATCCTGACGGACGAGGCATAGCGCGGCATACCCGAAGAAAGAAGCGGCGGCACCAATGTGGCCCGCCGCTCTGATCAATGTCCAGAAATCCCGGATCGTTTACTTGCAGCGTTTCTCAGCCTCTTCGACCGCCGCCGTATAGCCCAAGAGCGAGAACGTATCCTTGGTCACTGTGCCGCGCCCGGATCGGGCGGTCAGCACGGCATCGGCCCCGCGCTTCATCGCGGCGAGAACCTTGGCGTCATCGTCGGTGCTGGCAGGCCATGCCCATTCACCTTCGGTGAAAAGCTCGAATTGGCTGCCGCCGATATTGAGGTTGACGGTAGATCCCCCGGCAAAGGGATAGCCGCCCGTAAAGGTGATCTGCCCCTGAACGCCGGCACCGGGGCGGAAAAAGGTCATCAAAAGGACATCGCCCCGCCGAACCGCAACGACGCGCCCGTCTTTGGTGTTGACCGACTCTGTCGGCGCTGACACGGCCCAGCATTCCCGGGGATCGTTATCCTCGAACACGCTCCATGCGGTGCTTGTTGCCACCTGATTGGTGCTTGTGCCCTGCGCCTGCGCAGCGGGTGTGACCAGCATAGCCAGTGCGATGGCCATGCTGCCTGCAATTCGTGATACCATATGTCCAGCCTCCAAGCTGTCCTGAGCCTCAAATTCATGGGTCGCCAGTCACCCTTTACGGGAATATTTTTATATGCGACCAGTCCCGTCTCGACATTGCAATATTAGCCTGAAACAGGCGAGAAGTGAAAGACGCAATTGGCGGATTTTCGCACATCCCGCCCAGACCCTCGTTATGCCGGAGTAAACCAATGAGCCAACCTGTCCCCTTGACCGAAATCTGGCGCGGCCCGATGGCCGAAAGCATGCACTTGGGTCATGCGGTGATTTGTGACGCAGGCGGTTCTATTGTCGAGGCCTGGGGCAATCCCTCTGAGACGATCCTGCCGCGGTCGTCCTCCAAGATGATCCAGGCCCTGCCCTTGATCACCAGCGGTGCGGCGGATGCGCAGGGTCTGACGACTGAGCAACTGGCGCTTGCCTGCGCGTCGCATAACGGGGCGGCGATCCATACAAGCCGTGTCAATCGCTGGCTTGGCGATCTGGGTTTGACCGATGATGATTTCCGCTGTGGCGCGCATGATCCGCAGGACAAGGAGGCGCATAAGGCGCTGCTGTGTTCCGGCACGTCGCCCTGTCAGGTCCATAACAACTGTTCCGGTAAACATGCCGGGTTTCTGACGCTCAACCGACATCTGGGCGGAGGGCCGGACTATATCGCCCCCGATCATCCGGTGCAAAGAGCGGTGCTGGAGGCGTTCGAGACGGTGACGCGGGAAACCTCGCCCTTTTATGGAATTGATGGCTGTTCCGCGCCCAATCATGCCAGCAGCTTGCACGGTATGGCGCGGGCGATGGCGTGGTTTGCCGGGGCCTCTGAGAGTGGGGATGCGGCTGAGCGGGCGGCGGTGCGCCTCTGGCAGGCGATGGTGGCCCATCCTGCGCTTGTGGCCGGGGAGGGGCGGGCCTGCACCGAATTGATGCGGGCCTGTTCCGAGCCTGTGGCGCTCAAGACCGGGGCCGAGGCGTTCTTTATCGCGATCCTGCCGCAGCGCAAGCTGGGCGTGGCGCTCAAGATCGCCGATGGCGGCACGCGCGGGGCGGAATGTGCGATTGCCTCGATCCTTGTACGGTTGGGGGTTCTGGACCCGGCGCATCCAGCCGCGCTCAAGTATCGCAATGCACCGATCGTCAATTGGCGCGGGGTCGAGACAGGTATGATCCGGCCTGCCGCTGCCCTCGCCTGACCCGACTCGGTTCTGGTTCGACTGGAGCCCGTCCGATCCCCGAGTGGCAACCGGTTCGGCGCGGCATTGCTCAAACGGGGTCTGTGCATGCGCCACTTCTCGCCAGCCCTTGGGGAGCGGCGTAGGTCCGCGCATGCAACCCCCTGAGTCTGGCTGAATTTCGCGCCTTTTGGCCCGGTTTCAATCACCCCCGCGACAGCGCGGCAACGTGGTCCCATCTTAGGGTCATGGCGGCGCAACCGCGCCCCCTAAACCTGAAAGAAGGAAGATCGACATGACCAAGGAATTCGTTGCAGCCAGTTTCGCGATTGCCATGAGCCTGCCCGCTGTGGCCCTCGCTGGCGAATTTTCGTCGATGGATGCGGACGGAGATGGCTATGTAACCATGTCCGAGTTCCAGCAGGCGATGCCTGAGGCGACGGCGGATACCTTTACGGCAGCGGATGCCGATGCCGATGGCGCGCTGACCGAAGACGAAATCGCCGCTGCCAAGGATGCGGGCGTATTGCCCGCGACGGAAGGGTGATCGGGGCCTGAGCGCCTCTCCTCTTCCCTTCTCGAGGCGGGGGCCATCAACCCGCCTCGGGATACCCCGGATTTGTTCGATCAGGCAAATTCGTCCCGCACATAGCCTTGGATATAGAGCAGCGCCGTAAGATCTCCGTGATTAATGCGGATGTCACATTCAGCGGCGACGCTCGGCTTGGCATGGAGCGCGACGCCCGCGCCAGCGCGCCCCAGCATACCCAGATCATTGGCCCCATCCCCGACGGCGAGAACGTCGGTTTCGGTGATTCCGAGCCGCGCACTGATCTCTTCCAGCGCCTGCACCTTGGCCGCGCGCCCAAGGATGGGCCGGGCGACATCGCCCAGCAGGCGGCCATTCTCGGCCAAAAGCGTGTTGGCGCGGTTCTCGTCAAATCCGAGATGTCCCGCGACCGATTGGGTGAAGGCGGTAAACCCCCCCGAGACCAGCGCGCAATAGGCTCTGTTGGCGCGCATGGTTGAGACCAAAGCGGCGCCGCCCGGCATATAGGTGATCCGGCTTGTCAGAACGTCCTGGATCACCGTTTCGGGCAGATCGCGGAGGAGCGCCACACGCTCGATCAGCGCGCCCTCGAAATCCAACTCGCCATTCATCGCGCGCGCGGTGATGGCGCGGACATGCGCGCCGACGCCGGCGACCTCGGCCAACTCATCAATGCATTCCTGCTGGATCATGGTGCTGTCCATGTCGGCGAGCAGCATTTTCTTGCGCCGCCCCTCTGTCGGCTGAACCACCAGATCAACGGCTTGGTTTTGCAGTTCGGCCCAGATCTCCCATCGGTTGCCCGGCACCTCGGGCATGTCGAACTCCGCCGCCTCGTCGGGGGCCAGCCAGTGTGCAGAGCCGCCACCCCAAGCGTTGCGCAGCGCCTCGACCAAAGCCGGTTGCAGCGCACCGGGGGCTGCGATCAATGTAGTGGTGAACATGGGGCAGGTTTCCGATCGTAGGCGCGCTGTGTCGCAATTTCTCACTCAAGCGGCGTTCTAGCGTCATTTCTGCACTTGCGAAAGACCCCGGTTGGCCGTAATCCGGTCAGTGGGACACCCCTCCCCAACGAGGGGCGCTTATCTGAGAGGGTAGCTAAATGGCTATTGAAGCACCGGCAACGCGGCCGGAAAATCCGCGTTTTTCGTCTGGCCCTTGTGCCAAGATCCCCACATTCACGCTCGACATGTTGTCTGACGCGCCTTTGGGCCGCAGCCACCGTGCCGCCGGGGGCAAGGCCAAGCTGAAGGCCGCCATCGAGAACACCCGTGCCATTCTGGGCGTGCCTGCCGATTACAAGATCGGTATCGTGCCCGCCTCTGACACGGGTGCCGTGGAAATGGCGATGTGGAACCTGCTGGGCGCGCGCCCCGTCGAGATGTTGGCCTGGGAAAGCTTTGGCGCAGGCTGGGTCACCGATGCGGTCAAGCAACTCAAACTCGACGCTGTGGTGAAAACGGCTGAGTATGGTCAGATCGTTGATCTGGCATCGGTCGATACCGACAAGGATGTTGTGTTTACATGGAACGGCACCACTTCTGGTGTGCGCGTGCCGAATGGCGACTGGATCAAGACGGATCGTCAGGGTCTCACGATCTGCGATGCGACGAGCGCTGCCTTTGCGCAGGATTTGCCGTGGGACAAGCTCGATGTGACGACATTTTCCTGGCAGAAAGTGCTGGGCGGCGAGGCGGCGCATGGCATGCTGATCCTGAGCCCACGCGCGGTGGAACGGCTGGAGAGCTATACCCCCGCCTGGCCCCTGCCCAAGATTTTCCGCCTGACCAAAGGCGGCAAGCTGATTGACGGGATTTTCGTGGGCGAGACGATCAACACGCCCTCGATGCTCGCGGTCGAGGATTACCTTGTGGCGCTCGACTGGGCGGCGTCGGTGGGCGGTCTGACGGGCCTGCAAGCGCGCGCCAATGCCAATTTGGCGGCGGTCGAGGATTTCGTGACGCAAAACGATTGGCTGGCATTTCTGGCGACTGATCCGGCGATCCGCTCAAATACGTCGGTCTGCCTCACCTTCGAGGATGCCCGGATCAGCGATGGCGCGAGCTTTGCCAAGGCGGTTGCCAAGCGGCTGGAAACGGCAGGTGTCGCCTATGACATCGGCGCCTATCGCGATGCGCCTGCCGGTCTGCGGATCTGGTGCGGTGGCACGGTCGAGACCGCCGATGTAGCGGCGCTGATGCCGTGGATCAAATGGGCGTTCGAGACCGAGATCGCAGCGCTGTCCGTATCGGCGTGATCCCGATTTCTTGAAAAGAAATCGATCCGGACTCTGTTCAAGAGTCCGGGTCTCCCCCTCAAGACTTTCAGTCAAGGAGCCCAGCAATGGCCCCCAAGGTTCTCGTCTCTGACAAACTCTCTGAAACCGCCGTCCAGATCTTTCGCGATCGGGGCATCGAGGTGGATTTCCGCCCCGAACTTGGCAAGGACAAGGATAAACTCGCCGAGGTGATCGGTGAGTATGATGGTCTCGCCATCCGGTCCGCGACCAAGGTCACGGAAAAGATCCTCGCCAATGCGCATAAGCTCAAGGTGATCGCGCGCGCGGGTATCGGCACTGACAATATCGACAAGGAAGCGGCGAGCAAGAAAGGCGTGATCGTGATGAACACGCCCTTTGGCAACATGATCACCACGGCAGAGCATGCCATCGCGATGATGTTCGCTGTGGCGCGGCAACTGCCGGAGGCCTCTGTATCGACCCATGCCGGCAAATGGGAGAAAAACGCCTTTATGGGCGTGGAGCTGTTTAACAAGACGCTTGGCGTTATCGGCGCGGGCAATATCGGCGGCATCGTCTGTGACCGGGCGCGGGGCCTCAAGATGAAGGTGATCGCCTATGATCCCTTTTTGGGACAGGAAAAGGCCGACAAGATGGGCGTGGAAAAGGTCGAGCTTGAGGAATTACTCAAGCGGTCCGATTTCATCACGCTGCATGTGCCGCTGACCGATCAGACCCGCAATATCCTGAGCCGCGAGAACCTAGAGAAAACCAAGAAGGGCGTGCGCGTCATCAATTGCGCGCGTGGCGGTCTGGTGGATGAGCAGGCGCTCGCGGACCTCTTGAAATCCGGCCATGTGGCGGGCGCGGGCTTTGACGTGTTTACCGAGGAACCGGCGGTGGACAACCCGCTCTTTGGTTTGCCCAATGTGGTTTGCACGCCGCATCTGGGGGCCGCCACCACAGAGGCACAGGAAAATGTCGCCCTGCAAGTGGCCGAACAGATGTCCGACTATCTGCTCACAGGGGCTGTGACCAACGCGCTCAACATGCCGTCGGTGACGGCGGAAGAGGCCAAGGTGATGGGGCCGTGGATCAAGCTGGCGGATCATCTGGGCAATTTCATCGGCCAGATGACCGACGAGCCGATCAAGGCGATCAATATCCTCTATGATGGGGTGGTGTCCGAGATGAACCTTGGCGCGCTCACCTCTGCCGCTGTGGCGGGGATCATGAAATGTGTGAACCCCGAGGTCAACATGGTTTCTGCCCCGGTGGTGGCCAAGGAGCGCGGCGTCAAGATCAGCACCACCAAGCAGGACAAATCCGGCGCTTTCGAGGGCTATATCAAGATCACGGTCGTCACGGACAAGCGTGAGCGCTCGATTGGCGGCACCGTGTTCTCGGATGGCAAACCGCGCTTTATCCAGATCAAGGGCATCAATATCGACGCCGAAATCGGTCGTCACATGCTCTATACCACCAATGAGGATGTGCCGGGCATCATCGGCACCTTGGGGATGACCATGGGCGAGAATGGCGTCAACATCGCGAATTTCACCCTTGGCCGGTCGGATGCGGGGGGAGAGGCGATTGCGTTGCTCTATGTTGATGCGCCAGTGCCTGAGGCGGCGATCAAGGCGCTGCATGCCACGGGCAAATTCCAGCAGATTCGCGAGTTGAAGTTCGACGTTGCCTAACGCGTGAAACGGGCCGCCCTTTGGGGCGGCTTTTTGCTAATCCTTCTGGACATCCACGGCACGCAGGAGTTCAACGGGACCATGACAGATCCAATCTATGCCATCCCCGATATTCACGGGCAGGACGCCTTGCTTGAGGCCGCGCTCGATCTTGTCGCGCGGGATGGCGGGGCGGAGGCGCGCATCGTTTTCTTGGGGGATTTGGTCGATCGTGGCCCCAATTCCCGTGCCGTGATCGAGCGATTGCGGGTGGCGCAGGCGCAGGGCCGCCCCTGGACCGTGCTGCGCGGCAATCACGATCAGATGTTCATGGATTTCCTCGATACTGGCGTGATCAAGTCACCGCATATCCGTTCTGGCCTGTCCTGGCTGCATCACCGTTTGGGCGGGGCCACGACATTGGCCTCCTACGGCCTTGACGTGACGGAAGACGCGACCGCGTGGGAGGCCGCCCGGCGTGCCGTGCCGCAGGCGCATCGCGACTGGCTGGCGGGTTTGCCGCTCTGGCAAGAGGTGGGCGATTTGCTCTTTGTTCATGCGGGTATCCGGCCCGGCCTTAGCTTGCCCGCCCAAGATCCCGCGGACCTGATGTGGATCAGGGACGGGTTTCTCGACCATGAGGGTGCGCATCCGTGGCTTGTCGTGCATGGGCACACCGCTCTTGAGATGCCCACCCATTTCGGCAACCGCATTGATCTGGATGGTGGTGCCGCCTATGGCCGTCCGCTCTGGCCAGCGGTGTTCGAGGGGCGCGAGGCGTCGCTCTTGACGGAAACGGGCCGGATCGCGCTCTGTCCGTGAGGATTGCGCCGTCTGACGACACGTCCCCGTTGCCATGAACGTGCCGCAGCCGCTAGGCTCGCCGCAATGTAACCCGGGGGGAGGATACCCATGACCGACATCGTGATTCTGGACGGCTGCCGCACGGCGATTGGCACTTTTGGCGGCGCGCTTGCGGGCTCGCCACCCACCACGCTTGGGGCCATCGTGGCGCGCGAGGCCTTGGCGCGGTCCGGTGTCGAGGGCGGGCAGATCGGGCATGTGGTCTTTGGCCATGTCATCAACACCGAACCGCGTGACATGTATGTGAGCCGCGTGGCCGCGATGGAGGCAGGGATTCCGGATACGGCACCGGCGATGAACGTCAACCGCCTCTGCGGTTCGGGGGCGCAGGCCATTGTCTCGGTCGTGCAATCCCTGATGCTGGGCGATGCCGATTTCGGTCTTGCAGGCGGGTCCGAGAACATGAGCCGCTCGCCCTTTATCATCCCCGACCAACGCTGGGGTGCCAAGATGGGTGATGTAAAGACGCTCGACATGATGCTGGGGGCGCTCAACTGTCCCTTTGGCACCGGACATATGGGTGTCACCGCCGAGAATGTCGCGGCGGAACACGGGATCAGCCGTGCGGATCAGGATGCCTTTGCGCTCGAGAGCCAGCGGCGTGCCGGTGCGGCGATCAGCGAGGGGCGGTTCAAATCCCAGATCGTGCCGGTCGAGGTGCGGGTGAAACGCGACATGGTGGCGTTTGACACCGACGAGCATCCCAAGGCGACCACCGCCGAAGCGCTTGCCGGTCTCAAGACCGTGTTCCAGAAGGAGGGCACCGTGACCGCCGGTAATGCCAGCGGCATCAACGATGGTGCCGCCGCCCTTGTGTTGGCGCGCGCCGATGCCGCAGAGGCGGCTGGCCTCAAGCCACGCGCCCGCATCCTTGGCTATGCTCATGCCGGGGTGCGCCCTCAGGTGATGGGTATCGGTCCGGTGCCTGCGGTGGAAAATCTGCTCAAGCGGATCGGTCTGACAGCATCGGATTTCGATCTGGTGGAGTCGAACGAGGCCTTTGCCGCGCAGGCGCTTGCGGTCAACAAGGGGCTTGGTCTTGATCCTGCCCGGGTCAATCCCAATGGGGGGGCCATTGCGCTTGGCCATCCGGTTGGGGCGACGGGTGCTATTCTCACGGTTAAGGCGCTCTATGAGTTGGAGCGGACCGGGGGTAAGCGCGCGATCATTACCATGTGCATTGGTGGCGGTCAGGGGATTGCCTTGGCGATTGAACGGCTCTGAGCCGGTATTTTTTGCGGCCTTAACCGCTTGTTCACGACGATGCCGGATTGTGGGACGATCACGATCCGGCATGTCGGAGCACGGGCATGAGCCTCGCGAATAAACTGGCAGAAGAACGGCGCGCCAGACTGGCCGCTGAACGCCTGCTGGAACAGAAACAGGCCGAATTGCAGGCCGCCAATCGCAAGCTGGGTAAGCATGCGCTTGCCCTGTCGCATGAGATCCATGAGACGCGGGCCGAGGTGCAGACCGTCCGCGACGAGAACCAGCGCGTCAAATCCGATTTGAATGACGCCTATCAAAAGGTCGAGATTGCCGAACGTCGGCTCTGGCATTCGATCGAGACGATTCAGGATGGCTTTGCCTTTTTTGATGCCGACAGCCGGATGATCGCGGCCAACAATGCCTATCTCGCGGTGTTTGACGGGTTGGAAGCCGTCAAGCCCGGCGTGAGCTATATCGAGATCCTGCAATTCATCACAGAAGAGGGGGTCGTCAATATCGGCGCGCTGAAACCGCATGAATGGCGGGAGAAGATGCTGGATCGCTGGCAGAGCTTCGCGCCTGAACCAGAGGTGATCCGGCTCTGGAATGGGCATTATATCAAGCTGATTGATCAGCGTGGACATGGTGGCGATATGGTGAGCCTTGCGCTCAACATCACCGATACGATCCGGCATGAGAAAGAATTGACCGAGGCGCGGCGGCGCGCAGAGGCGGCAAACCGGGCGAAATCATCGTTTCTCGCCAATATGAGCCATGAAATCCGCACGCCGATGAACGGGGTTGTGGGCATGGCAGAACTGTTGTTGGAAACCGATCTGACCGAAGAGCAGCGGCTCTTTGCGTCGACCATCAAGACTTCCGGTGAGGCGCTTTTGGTGATCATCAATGATGTACTGGATTATTCCAAGATCGAGGCCGAAAAGCTGGTGTTGCACGCCGAGCCCTTTGATCTGGAGCGGTGTATTCACGAGCTGGTGACGCTGATGCAGGTCAATGCCCGCGATAAGGGGCTAGAGTTGCTGGTGGATTACGATCTGTTTCTCCCCACGCGGTTCGTGGGTGATCCGGGACGTATCCGGCAGATCATGACAAACCTCCTGGGCAATGCGGTGAAGTTCACGGAATCGGGCCATGTTCTGGTGCGGGTGACGGGCGTTCATCCTGATGCCGAGGGGCGGGCGAGCGTGCATGTGACGGTCGAGGATACCGGCATCGGGATTCCTCCGGATAAGATCGACCATATCTTTGGCGAGTTCAATCAGGTCGATGACGAGCGCAACCGCAAGTTCGAGGGGACCGGCCTTGGCCTTGCCATCTCGCAAAGGCTGATCCGGCTGATGGGCGGCAAGATCTGGGTCGACTCTGAGCCGGGCAAGGGGTCGACATTCGGCTTCTCGGTGTCTTTGCCAGTGGCGGAGATTGGCGAGGTGGATATGCCCAATCTGATCAACGGCCAGTTCAGGGCGCTGATCGTCGAGCCGCAAGCGACAAGCCGGGCCATCCTGGAACGACAATTGGCGCAGTTGGGCGTCGCGGTGGTCAGTTGCCAGAACGCGGCAGAGGCCTTGGTGCAGGTGGGCGCGGGTTTTGATCTGGTGGTGAGTGATCACAATATGGTCGGGATGGACGGGCTGGAGCTGGCCGAGGCGCTGCGCGAGGCAGGGCATGGCATGCCGTTTCTCCTGCTGAGCCACAACACCGGCTATGCCGAACAGGACCCGGCCCGCGTGCATGTGCAGGCGGTGCTGCAAAGGCCTGTGGCGCGGCGGGATCTGTTTGGTGTGCTGGCCGCGTTGATGCCATCAGACCCTGTGCAGGCGCGACCCATGCGGGTGTTGGCGGCTGAGGATAACAGGACCAACCGCCTTGTGTTTTCCAAGATGGTCAGGGGGTTGGATATCGAGTTGAGCTTTGCCGAGAATGGGCGTGAGGCGGTGGAGCTCTATCGCGCGCTCGTGCCGGATGTGGTTTTCATGGACATTTCCATGCCGGAAATGGATGGCAAGGAGGCCACGCGCGCCATTCGCGGGATTGAGGCGCAGAGTGGGCGGCATGTGCCCATCGTGGCGATGACCGCCCATGCGATGACCGGGGATGACGCGGAAATTCTGGCGGCCGGGTTGGATCACTATATGACCAAACCGCTGCGCAAGGAGATGATCCTTGCTCACATCATTGCCGCTTGCCCCAAAGGCGCACGCGCGCCTGAGGGGGCGGTTGAGCCGGTTCAGGCGGTCGGGTGATCGCGCAGGAATACCGGCTGATCGGGTTTTGACAGGCTGGCGTCATGGCGATAGCCACCGCTGTCGAAGTCAAGGATCGCGTCGGGGTCCGTCAGGCGGTGCTGGATGATGAACCGTGCCATCGCCCCGCGCGCCCGTTTCGCGTAAAAGCTGACGATCTTTGGCGTGCCTGCCTTGTCCTCCATGAAGACGGGTGTGACCACGCGCAGGGTCAGCGCAGCGCGATTCACCGCGCCGAAGTATTCCTGGCTGGCACAGTTGATGAGCGTATCGGTGCCAAGCGTTTGGGCCTGCGTATTCAGAGCCTGGGAAATCTGCGCGCCCCAATAGTCATAGAGCGTTTTGCCACGCGCGGTTTTCAACCGGCTGCCCATTTCAAGGCGATACGGCTCTATCGCGTCAAGTGGGCGCAGAACACCGTAGAGTCCGGACAGAATGCGGAAATGCTCCTGCGCCCAGGCCATTTCCTCGGGGTCGAGCGACCCGGCCTCGAGCCCCTGATAGGTGTCGCCAGCAAAGGCAAGCGCGGCGGGTTTTTCCGCCATCTGCCCGAAGTCGGCAAAGCGGTCGACGTTGAGGCGCGCAAGACTCTCGCTGATATGCATCAGGTTTTGCAGGTCGCCCACGTTCAGCCCCTGCGCCACCTGCGCCAACTCCCCGGCCTCGTGGGTGAATTGGGGGCGGGTGGGTATGATCCCCTCGACCGGGGTCATGTCCAATTTCTTGGCAGGGGAGACGACGACGAGCATTCAATGATCCTTTGTGCAGCGCTTTGCGTGATCTAGGACGCGGCGTGCAGAACGTCCAGAAAGGCCGCGCCAAAACGGTCGGCATATTTTTCGCCGAGCAAGCGCTGCATTTCCTGAGGGGTGCGGGGTTTCTGGCTGGCGACTTTGGCGACCAATGACGCAGAGCAACTGAGGGGGCGGTCGATGCCGGTCTCGCCGCGGCTCAGATCGGCCTGTGCCTGCATTAGCCGGTCGTAAACCTCGCCTGCGGTGCTGCCGGCGAGTTTGCGGCGCGTGGGATGCACGGGATCGGCCGCCCCGGTGATCACTTCGAGGAATTCCGCGCCATACCGCTCTAGTTTCTTCGCGCCGACGCCGCTGATCCGGGCCATTTGATCGAGCGTTTCGGGCCGGGTTTCGGCCATCTCGATCAGCGTCCGGTCGTTGAAGACGATATAGGCGGGGACGCTGGCGGCCTCTGCCAGTGCGCGACGCTTGGCCTTGAGGGCCGAGAGGAGTGGCGCGTCTTCGTCTGACACAAGGGCGCGCACGGCGGGGCGCGGGGTGTGGTTGATCGTGTCGCGGCGCAGGGTGACGCTGTCTTCGCCGCGCAGGATCGGGCGGGCGGTCTCTGTCATCACGAGCGCGCCATGGCGTTCGCGATCCGGGCGGATCAGATCGCGCCCCATCATCTGACGAAAGACGCCTTGCCAACCGCGTTTGTCCATGTCGCGCCCGACGCCAAAGGTGGGGAGCGTCTCATGCCCACGTTGGCGTATTTTATCGGTGGCGGTGCCGGTGAGAATGTCGATCAGATGGCTTGCGCCAAAGCTCTCGCCGGTGCGCAGGATCGCCGAGAGCGCCTTGCGCACCGACTCGGTGCCGTCAAAGGTTTCGGGCGGGGTGTCGCAGAGATCGCAATTGCTGCAAGGTGTGGCGGTCTCTCCGAAATAGCGCAAGAGCGTGGCGCGGCGGCATTCCAAGGCCTCGGCCAGACCCAGAAGGGCGTTGAGCCGCCCGTGATCGGCCATGCGCCGGTCGGGCGGGGCCAAGCCTTCGTCGATCTGCGAGCGGCGCAGGCGGATGTCATCGGGGCCAAAGAGCGTCAGCGTTTCGGCAGGCGCGCCATCGCGCCCGGCGCGACCAATTTCCTGATAATAGCCTTCGATGGACTTGGGCAGGTCGGCATGCGCGACCCAGCGGATATCCGGCTTGTCCACGCCCATGCCAAAGGCGACGGTGGCCACGACAATCAGCCCATCCTCGCTGCTGAAGCGCCCTTCGACGACGCGCCGGGCCTCGGCCTCCATCCCGCCGTGATAGGCGCAGGCGGAATGCCCGGCGTCCAAGAGCGCGCGGGCGAGGGTTTCGGTCTTGGCGCGGGTGCCGCAGTAGACGATGCCCGACTGCCCCTTGCGTGCGGCGGCGAAGGCCATGATTTGCGCGCGCGGATTGTCCTTGGAGGCAAAACCCATGTGGATGTTGGGCCGGTCAAAGCCTTGCAAGAAAATCTGCGGTGACTGCCCGTCAAACAGTTTCTCGACGATCTCGTCGCGGGTTTCGGCATCGGCGGTGGCGGTAAAGGCGGCAAGCGGCACGTTGAGCGCGCGCCTGAGTTCTCCGATGCGCAGGTAGTCGGGGCGGAAATCATGGCCCCACTGGCTGACGCAATGGGCCTCATCGACGGCGATGAGGCCCACACCGATGCGGCGCAGCATGCCAAGCGATGACCCCGCCGCAAGCCGTTCCGGTGCGATATAGAGCAGGCGCAGGCGCCCCGCCTCAAGCGCCTGCCAAACCTCGGCGGTTTCTTCCTCGGTGTTGCCGGAGGTGAGGGCACCCGCCTCGACGCCTGCGGCTTTGAGAGCGCGGACCTGATCGCGCATCAGGGCAATGAGGGGGGATATGACAACCGTTACACCCTCGCGCATCAGCGCAGGGATCTGAAAACACAGGGATTTTCCACCCCCCGTGGGCATGATGGCCAGCGTGTTGCAGCCGGTGGCGACGGTGTGAATGATCTCTTCTTGCCCGGGACGAAAGGCATCGAATCCGAACACATCGCGCAAAAGCGTGGCAGCGCCTGGCATGGGAGTTTCCTGTAAGATTTATCTATCTGCTCTTACAGAAAGTTTTTCATACTAAGATTCGGTGAACAAGCCCCGGACATCAGTAAAATGCGGCAGCGTTGTTGATCAGCACGATCCGCAGCGCATAGACCGCAACCAGAACAACCAGCGGGGCCAGATCAATGCCGGACATCGGCGGCAGGATGCGGCGGACGCGGCTATAGATCGGTTCCAGCAGGCGATTGAGACCATACCAGACCTGCGCCACGAATTGCTGCCGCAGGTTCAAGACCTGAAAATTGATCAGCCATGACATGATCACATGCGCGATGATGAAGAACCAAAGGATATCGAGCAGGAGCATCAGGATTTGGAAAAGCGATTGCATGGGTGGGCGTCCTCTGGGGGCTGAGCCACTATGACCTATTAAACGCCATCGCAAAGCGCAAGTCTGACGCGTGGTCGCGGTTGACGCCTGCTGGCGGGGATGCCAAGCCGCCCGGTGAAGGAGAATGCCGATGTATCCCGTTCTGCGCCTGATGTGGCAGTTGTTTCTCTATCGCAAATCCCCGCGCCTGCCGCTGACGGGAACGCATGTGTCGCACCATATCTGCATGCCATGGGACATTGACCTGTGGCGCGAGTTGAACAATGGGCGGACGCTCACGATTTTTGATCTGGGGCGGATACCGCTGGCGGGGCGTGTGGGGCTGATTGGCGCGCTCAAACGCAATCGCTGGGGGCTGGCGATTGCCGGGGCGAGTGTGCGCTATCGCCGCCGGATTACCATGTTCGAGCGGATCGAGATGCGCTCTCGGTTGCTGTCATGGGATGATAAATTCGTCTATGTCGAGCAATCCATGTGGAAGGCGTCGGGTGAATGTGCCAACCACATCCTGCTGCGTTCCGCCATCACGGGGCGCGACGGGATCATTGCGCCGGATCGCGTGGTGGCCGAAATAGGACAGGACATGAGCGCGCCCGCCATGCCTGATTGGGCCGCCGCCTGGGTTGCGGCGGAGTCCACACGTCCCTGGCCGCCCATGCAGGATGCTCAGGAATAGCTTGCGCAAACGGCGCAACGGTTGTCATATCCCTTTGAAACCAAAGGGGTTGGGGCATGACAGGCGTATCGCGGCGCAAGCGGATCTGGGGCTGGTATTTCTTTGACTGGGCGAGTCAGCCGTATCACACCCTGCTGGTGACCTTTGTCTTTGGACCTTATTTTGCCACGGTCGCGTCCGAGTATTTCATCGGAACGGGTCTTGCTGAAGACGTGGCGGATGCTCGTGCTCAGGCGATGTGGTCGTGGTGTCTGACGGTGACGGGGCTGATCATCGGGCTGGGCGCGCCGATCATGGGGGCCTTTGCCGATACCTCGGGGCGGCGGTTGTCGTGGATTATCGTGTTTTCCATGATGTATGTCGTGGGGGCCACGGCGGTCTGGGGCACGATGCCGGACGGATCGAACCTCTGGTGGGGGCTGATGGCCTTTGGGTTCGGGTTCATCGGCGCGGAATACGCGCTCATTTTCATCAATTCGCAGCTTCCCTCCTTGGGGACAGCGGAGGAGGTCGGAAACCTGTCCGGTTCCGGCTTTGCCTTTGGCTATGTCGGCGGGGTGGTGTCGCTCTTGATTGTTCTGGCGCTGTTTGTCGAGCAATCGAACGGCAAAACGCTGATCGGGCTTGATCCGGCCTTTGGGCTGGATGCCACGCTGCGTGAAGGCACGCGGGCGGTGGGGCCGTTCACGGCGCTGTGGTATTTGATCTTCATGGTGCCCTATTTCCTCTGGGTGCGTGACACCGGCCCCAAGGGGCATGGCCGGGGCGTGTCGGATGCCCTTGCGACCTTGCTCATGACCCTCAAGAGCTTGCGGCACCGGCTGAGTCTGAGCACCTATCTGGGATCGTCGATGTTCTACCGCGACGCGCTCAACGGGCTCTATGGCTTTGGCGGGACCTATGCCATTCTGGTGCTGAACTGGTCGATCACCTCTGTCGGCGTGTTCGGGATCATCGGTGCGATTGCCGGGGCGGTGTTTAGCTGGGTCGGAGGCAAGGCGGACAAGCGGATTGGCCCCAAGCCAGTCATCAAAGTGGCGATCTGGGCGCTGATGGCGGTTTGCGTCATTGTTGTGGGCATGGACCGGAGCCAGATTCTAGGGGTGCCGCTGGCCGACGGGTCCAAGCTGCCGGACGTGGTTTTTTTCGGCTGTGGCGTGCTGATCGGTGGCTTTGGCGGGGTGTTGCAATCGGCCAGCCGGTCGCTGATGGTGCGGCACACAGATCCAGCCTTACCCACTGAAAACTTTGGGCTTTATGGTCTTTCAGGACGGGCGACGGCGTTCATGGCTCCGGCGTTGATCGGGATGGTGACAACGCTGAGCGGGTCGGCGCGCATCGGGGTGTCACCGGTGATTTTGCTTTTCGTGATTGGCCTCGTTCTGTTACGTTGGGTCAAGGCGGAAGGGGACAAGGACACATGGGTCGGATCATAGTCATCAGCGCGCTTGTGCTTGGGTTGGCAAGCTGCACGCCGTCCAAACCAGAACCCGAGCCAGCCGGTATCCTGTCGAGCCAGAGTATCCCGGCGGCGATGCAAGGGGTTCAGGCCAAGCGACTGTTCGGCGCTGAGGCGCGCGGGTCTGAACACAGTCCCGCAGCCTATGGCAGCTATGCCAAGGGCTGTCTGGCAGGGGGTGTCGCCTTGCCCGAGACCGGACCGACTTGGCAGGCGATGCGGCTCAGCCGAAACCGAAATTGGGGGCACCCGGAAACCATTGATCTTGTTCAAAAACTGTCGCGCGTCGCGGCGCAGCAGCCGGGGTGGAGCGGCCTGTATGTGGGGGATATCAGCCAGCCGCGCGGCGGGCCGATGCTGACCGGGCATGCCAGTCACCAGATGGGGCTGGACGCGGACATTTGGCTGAGACCGGCAGACAATCTCAATCTGACGGCGGTTCAGCGAGAAAATATCTCTTCGATTTCAATGCAAAGGGCGAATGGCGCCTATACCAACAGCAGCTGGACCCGCGCCCATCACGAGATTGTCAAAGCTGCCGCGAAAGACCCACGCACAGCGCGAATTTTTATCTTTGCCGGTGCCAAGGTGCAGATGTGCAGAAATGAACAAGGCGGTGACAGAGCGTGGTTGGGCAAGGTGCGACCATGGTACGGGCATCACTATCATTTCCATGTCAGGCTGAATTGTCCTTCTGGTGCAAGGGGTTGCGTGCCGCAAGATGCACCGCCACCGGGGGATGGTTGTGCCGAAGCAGAACAGTGGGTGCGTAACATTCTGAATCCACCGCCGCCTGATCCCAACGCGCCCAAGCCTGTGCCCAAGCGGGAATTGACCATGGCGGATCTGCCCGGACAGTGCGTGTCGGTGTTGCAGGCTGATTAAATCAGCATGCTGCGGATTTTTTTTCATAGACCACATGATTTTGTTTTGACAACCGCAAAATCTGTGGCAACCTGTGGATAAGTTCAACAAGCGAAAGGAGGTGGTCCAGTGTCTACAGAGGGATTGGAGCGAGGTGTCGGAACAGTTTGGGAGATGATCGCCTAGGGCAGCCCCGAGGCGAAAGCCAACCAGATTGGTGCGCCTAACCGGCCCACCTCCGCGACTTCTAGAGGGCCGTTTCCGCGAGGAACGGCCCTTTTGAATGTGCAGTTCTATAAGGTTTGTGAGGGTGTTTTGTAACGTCGGATGTCGCGCTCATCCACGCGGCCCTGTCCTGACAGAGTCAGCGGGAATATTTGATGAACGGCGTCACAGTGGCGATGCGATCGTAAAGCTGGCGCGCGGTGGTGTTGAACTCTTGCGTCATCCAATAGACCGCCGGGCGGCCATCGGCATCGGCGCGGGCATAGACCGCCTCGATCAGTGCGCGGCCAATGCCAAGGCTCCGCGCCTCGGGGGCGGCATAGAGATCCTGAAGGTAGCAGACCTGTTCGACGCGCCAGTTATGGGCGTGGTAGATGTAATGCACCAAACCCACGGCGCGCCCATCGAGAAGTGCGATCAGCCCGTTCTGATCGGGATGATCGGGCGAGAGGAGCCGGGCAAAGGTCGTGTCATAGACCGTTTCCGGCAGGGTGGTTTCATAGAAATCGAGATAGGCACGCCAGAGGTCGCCCCAAGCGGGGCGATCTGCGGCTTCTATTGGGCGGATGGTGAGGGCGGCGGTCATTCCGCCGCGACCGCCTGCGGATCGACCAGGGTAACGATATCCATCATGATGGTGTTCAGCTCGAAATCCTTGGGCGTATAGACGCGGGCCACGCCCATTTCGCGTAGGCGGCGGGCGTCATCCTCGGGGATGATGCCGCCGACGATCACCGGCACGTCGCCAAGGCCAGCCGCGCGCATCCGCTCCATCAGATCCTCGACCAGCGGCATGTGGCTGCCGGAGAGGATCGAGAGGCCGACGACATGGGCGCGGTCCTCGAGGGCTGCATTGACGATCTGTTCCGGGGTGAGGCGGATGCCCTCATATCCGATGTCCATGCCGCAATCGCGGGCGCGGCAGGCGATCTGCTCGGCCCCGTTTGAGTGACCGTCGAGACCGGGCTTGCCCACGAGGAATTTGAGGCGGCGACCAAGCCGGTCCGAGACCGCGCTGACGGCATTGCGAATGTCATCCAGCCCTTCCGTCCGGTTCGAGGGGCTGGCGGAGACGCCAGTCGGCCCGCGGTATTCGCCAAAGACGGCGCGCATCTGGGCCGCCCATTCGCCTGTTGTGACACCGGCACGGGCGCAGGCGATGGAGGGTTCCATCACATTGCGTCCCTCGGCGGCGGCGGCGCGCAGGGCGGCAAGGGTCGATGTGACCGCCGCGGTGTCACGGGCGCGGCGCCAGTCAGCGAGGCGGCCGATTTGTTCAGCCTCGACCGCAGGATCGACGGTCATGATGCCGCCATCCTCGGTTTGCAGGGGCGAGGGTTCGCCGTCCTGCCAACGGTTCACGCCGACGACGACGGTCTCGTTGCGCTCGATCCGGCCAAGGCGGTCGGCGTTCGAGTCCACGAGGCGGGATTTCATGTAGTCGATGGCGGAGACAGCGCCGCCCATGCTGTCGAGATTGGCGAGTTCATGGCGTGCGCCGTCCTTGAGCGCCTCGACCTTGGCATCGACGGCGGGGTTGCCATCAAAGAGGTCGTCAAACTCCAAGAGGTCGGTTTCATAGGCGAGGATCTGTTGCATACGCATCGACCATTGCTGATCCCAGGGGCGCGGCAGGCCGAGCGCCTCGTTCCAGGCGGGCAATTGCACCGCGCGAGCACGGGCGCGTTTCGAGAGGGTGACGGCCAGCATTTCGATCAGGATGCGGTAGACGTTATTCTCGGGCTGCTGTTCGGTGAGGCCAAGGGAATTGACCTGCACGCCGTACCGGAAGCGGCGGAATTTGGCATCCGCGATCCCGTAGCGGTCGCGCAGGATTTCATCCCAGAGATCGACAAAGGCGCGCATCTTGCACATTTCGGTGACGAAACGGATACCGGCGTTCACGAAGAAGGAAATCCGCGACGCCAGCGCCGGGAAATCAGAGGCGGGCACGCGGGGGCGCAATTCATCGAGCACGGCGATGGCGGTGGCGAGGGCGAAGGCAAGTTCCTGTTCCGGCGTCGCGCCTGCCTCTTGCAAATGATAGGAACAGACGTTCATCGGGTTCCATTTGGGGACATGGGTATAGCAGTATTCCGCGACGTCGCCGATCATCCGGAGGCTGGGCGCGGGCGGGCAGATATAGGTGCCGCGGCTGAGATACTCCTTGATGAGATCGTTTTGCACGGTGCCTTGCAGGGCGGTGACATCGGCCCCCTGTTCCTCGGCCACGGCGATATAGAGCGCGAGGAGCCAAGGGGCGGTGGCGTTGATTGTCATCGAGGTGTTCATCTGGTCGAGCGGGATATCCGCGAAAAGCGTGCGCATGTCGCCCAAGTGACAGACCGGCACACCCACCTTGCCCACTTCGCCTTTGCTGAGGATATGGTCGCTGTCATAGCCCGTCTGGGTGGGCAGGTCGAAGGCCACCGAGAGGCCGGTTTGCCCCTTGGCGAGATTGGCGCGGTAGAGCGCGTTGGATTTCTCGGCGGTGGAATGGCCCGCATAGGTGCGGATGAGCCAAGGCTTGTCCTTGGGGCGGTCTTGCTGCGGCTGCGACATACGGGGCCTCGTGAATCAGGGTGCGCAATTTTGTTACGTTGAGAGGCAGGGTATAGGCAAGAAGGTTGCGCTGTCAATTCGCTGCGTTGCGGCATGAGGGCATTTACCGCAGTGGCAAACCCTGATTTGGTGCGGTCATGGGACAGACCGTGGAAATGCCCCTCTGGGTGCTGGTGTTGCTGGTGGGGTTTGCGGCCGTCACCTTTGCCAGTCATTTTCTCTTCCCCTCGGTGCGGTGGTTTCTGCGGCGCAGGTTGGAGCGGGTGGTGGCGCGGCTGAACACGCGGTTGCAGCGCCCGATTGAGCCGTTCAAGCTGGCGCGGCGCTATGACATGATCCAGCGCTTGATCTATGATCCCGAGGTGAGCCGCGCGATTGCCGCCCATGCGCAGGCCGAGGGAATTCCCGAGAACGTGGCCTTTGAGCAGGCCAAGCGCTATGCGCGCGAAATCGTGCCGAGTTTTTCCGCCACCGCCTATTTCGGCATTGCGATCCGCCTCGCGAAATGGCTGAGCCGGTCGCTCTACCGCGTGCGGCTGGGGCATTTCGACGAGGCGGCGTTGGCCACGGTGGACCGCGAGGCGACGGTGGTCTTTGTGATGAACCATCGCAGCAACATGGATTATGTGCTGGTCACATGGCTTGCGGCAGAGCGGTCGGCGCTGAGCTATGCGGTGGGGGAATGGGCGCGGGTCTGGCCGCTGAGCCGGTTGATCAAGGCGATGGGGGCCTATTTCATAAGGCGCAAATCGCGCGGCGATCTCTATCGGCGGGTGCTGGCGCGCTATGTGGGTATGGCCACGGATGGCGGCGTGACGCAGGCGATGTTTCCCGAAGGCGGGCTGAGCCTGTCAGGCGGGTTGCAGCCGCCCAAGCTGGGCCTCTTGAAATATCTGGTGGAGGAGCGCCGCCCCGGTGGGCGCGATGTGGTGTTCGTGCCTGTGGCCATCAATTACGACCGGGTGTTCGAGGATCGGCTGTTGGTGGCCGCAGAACAGGCGGGCGGGCGGCGGTTTCCGGCGCGGATCAGCGTTGTGGCGGGATTCGTGCTGCGGCAGGTTTGGCTGCGGCTGAGGCGGCGCTATCACCGGCATGGCTATGCGGCGGTGAGTTTTGGCGCGCCGATGTCGCTGGCGGAGTTCGAGCGCGATCATCCGGCGGCGGGGGTCGAGGGGCTGGCGCGGGCGCTGATGGCGCGGATCGGGGCCGAGGTGCCGGTGCTGCCGGTGCCATTGGTCGCGCGGGCGCTGATCCGGGCCGAGGGGCCGCTGACGCGCGAGGGGCTGGATGCGGCGCTGGCAGAGATGCTGGCCGAGGTGCCGCGCGCGCATGTGCATCTGCCGCGCAAGGATCTGGGCTATGCGGCGCGGTTCGGGATACAGGTGCTGCGCAAGCGCGGGATGATCGAGGAACGGCACGGTGCCTTTGTGATCACCGAGGCGGAGCGGCCCGTGGTGGCCTATTATGCCGCCTCGATTGACCATCTATTTCGCGGGTGCAGCGGGGGATGAGTGGATTTTCTGCATCCGCTCGGTTATAAAATTACAAAAAACCATCAAATGCTATTGCATTATTGCGAGGCCGTTTGTATCTCGGGTCAAGACGAACGATTCTGCATCGCGGCATTCTGAGACAGGAGGTTGACCATGGCCCTGGATACCAAGACGGGCATTGCGCCCTACGACGCCCCCGAAAAGGACCTCTATGAGGTTGGGGAAATGCCGCCCCTGGGCTATGTGCCCAAGAAGATGTACGCCTGGGCCATTCGCCGCGAGCGGCATGGCGAGCCGGACGTGTCCTTTCAGAAGGAAGTCGTCGATACATGGGAGATCGACAGCCAGGAGGTTCTGGTTCTGGTGATGGCGGCGGGCGTCAATTACAACGGCGTCTGGGCCGGTCTGGGCCAGCCGATCAGTCCCTTTGACGTGCATGGCCAAGACTATCACATTGCCGGGTCGGATGCCTCGGGGATCGTGTGGAAGGTGGGCGACAAGGTCAAGCGCTGGAAGGTCGGCGATGAGGTGGTGATCCACTGCAATCAGGACGACGGCGACGACGAGGATTGCAACGGTGGCGATCCGATGTTCTCGCCCACGCAGCGCATCTGGGGTTATGAGACCGGGGACGGATCATTCGCGCAGTTCACCCGCGTTCAGGCGCAGCAATTGATGCCGCGCCCCAAGCATCTGACATGGGAGGAAAGTGCCTGCTACACGCTGACGCTGGCCACCGCCTATCGGATGCTGTTCGGCCACGCGCCGCATGATCTCAAGCCCGGTCAGAACGTGCTGGTCTGGGGCGCGTCGGGCGGTCTGGGCTCTTATGCGATCCAGTTGGCGAATACGGCGGGCGCCAATGCGATTGGCGTCATCTCGGACGAGAGCAAGCGGCAATTCGTGCTGGATCAGGGGGCGAAGGGCGTCATCAACCGCAAGGATTTCAAGTGCTGGGGTCAGTTGCCCAAGGTGAATTCGCCCGAATATAACGAGTGGCTGAAAGAGGCGCGCAAGTTCGGCAAGGCGATCTGGGACATCACCGGCAAGGGCGTCAACGTGGACATGGTGTTCGAGCATCCGGGCGAGGCGACATTCCCGGTCTCGTCGCTGGTGTGCAAAAAGGGCGGCATGGTGGTGATCTGCGCCGGGACCTCCGGGTTCAACTGCACCTTTGACGTGCGCTATATGTGGATGCACCAGAAGCGTTTGCAGGGCAGCCACTTTGCCCATCTCAAGCAGGCGGCGGCGGCCAACAAACTGATGGTCGAGCGGCGGCTAGATCCCTGCATGTCCGAGGTGTTCCCCTGGGACGAGATTCCGCAGGCGCATGTCAAGATGCTGCGCAACGAGCACAAGCCGGGCAATATGGCGGTGCTGGTGCAAGCGCCGCGCACCGGGCTGCGCACGGTCGAGGATGTGCTGGACGCGGGCCGGTAAGGCGCGTCTGGCAGAGGGAGGAGCGGCTCGCGAACCAGGAGGGGTTCGCGGGCTGTTTTTTTGCAGATATGGCACGCAGAGGGGGAGAGGCCCCGGGTCAGGCCCGGGGCGTGCAGCCCTCGTGCCGCGCCCTATTCCAGCGTGGCGATGGTGGCGCGCAGGGTGGCCAGACCCTCTGACTTCTCGCTGGAGGTGAGGATCAGCTCGGGGAAGGCGGCCGGATGGGGCGCGAGCTTGCTGCGCACCTGATCCAGCACACGCGCACGCTCGGTGGCGTTGATCTTGTCCGTCTTGGTCAGCACGCATTGAAAGGTCACGGCGGAGGCGTCGAGCAGCGACATGATCTCTTCGTCAACGGATTTGATCCCGTGTCGGGCATCGACCAGCACGAAGGCGCGGCGCAGGGTCTGGCGGCCCGAGAGGTATTGCTTCAGAAGCGCCTGCCATTTTTGCACCACGGCGAGGGGCGCATTGGCATAGCCATAGCCGGGCAGGTCCACGAGATAGTGGCTCTCGCCCAGGGCGAAGAAGTTGATTTCCTGCGTGCGGCCCGGCGTGTTGGAGGCACGCGCCAGCGCCTTGCGCCCGGTGAGGGCGTTGATCAGGCTGGATTTGCCGACATTGGAGCGCCCGGCAAAGCACACCTCGAGTCGGTCGGCGGGCGGCAGGCCCGACATGGCAACGACGCCTTTGACGAAATCCACAGGCCCGGCAAAGAGCTTGCGCCCCAGTTCGGAGGTCTCGTGATCGGGGTCGGGGGCAGGTGAAAAGCGCAGTTCCATCACAGCACCTCGATCTGGTCGCCAAGGGCGAGGGTGCCGCCGGTGATCACCTCGGCGTAGATGCCGAAATCCTGATGGTCCCAGTTCTTGTTGAGCGCGGCCAGCGTGTCGAGGTCGCGCACACCCGTGGCCGGATTGGCGGTGGTGGCCAGACACCGGCGGATCGGTTCGCGCACGATCATCTCGGCTGTGCCGATACGCAGCGTCTTGCCGATCAGGTCGAACTCGGCCCAGGGGGCAAGCCCGTCGAGATGGATGTTGCAGCGCCAGCGCAGGGGCGAGACATCGGCCCCCATCTTGGCCGCGAGATCGGCGTTGGAGGCGAGGTTGAGCAGGCTGACCGACGGGTACTCGGTATCGGTAAAGCCGCGCCCGTCAAGGCGGTAGAGGCGGGTCGGCTGCGTGCCCTCGGGGGGCATCAGGGGGCGCACCCAATCGAGAAACGCCTGCCCGTCGTGATCGGGCCGAAAGGTCAGGTCGGGGCGGTCGGGGTGGCTGAGGGTGACGGTCTCGGATGCCTCATCGAACCGTGCGTTGATCGCCATGATCGCCCCGGTCTTGGATCCGCGCGAGAAATTGACGCAAGGCCCCCATTCGCCGGTCGTCAGCCGCGCGATTTCGAGGGCGACGGCCCAAAGACGGTCGCCGGGCATGGCCTGCCCGGCGGTGAGGGTGACGGCGGTGAGGGCCTCGCGCCCGTGGCCTTTGATGGGGTGCCGCCAGAGGGCGCGAACCTCTGTCATTTTTTCTTGGGCGTTGCTTTGGGCGCGGGTTCCGGCGCGGGTTTCTTGCGTTTGAAGCTGGAGAGGATATTGCCAAACACGTCCGGTTTATGGCCATGCGAGCGCATGATCACGTATTGCTGGCTGAAAGTGATCACGTTGTTCGCGATCCAGTAGATCACGAGACCCGAGGCAAAGCTGCCCAGCATGAACATGAAGACCCAAGGCATCCAGGCAAAGATCATCTTTTGCGTGGGATCGGTGGGCGATGGGTTCAGCTTTTGTTGCAGCCACATCGAGATACCAAGGCAGAGCGGCAGAATCCCGATGAAGATCAGCGCCAGGATCGAACCCGGCTCTGGAGCCGCCCAGGGCAGGATGCCCCAGAGATTATAGAGCGACGAGGTGTCGGGGGCTGAAAGATCCTTGATCCAGGCCACCCATGGCGCGTGGCGCAATTCGAGCGTGACGAAGATCACCTTGTAGAGCGAAAAGAAGATCGGGATTTGCAACAGGATGGGCAGACAGCCCGCCGCCGGATTGACCTTTTCCCGCTTGTACAGCTCCATCATTTCCTTCTGGAGCTTTTGGCGGTCATCCCCGGCAGTCTCCTTTATCTTCTCCATCTGCGGCTGGAGTTCCTTCATCTTGGCCATGGAGACGTAGGATTTATAGGCCAACGGCAGCACGAGCGCCTTGATCAGCAGCGTCAGCGCTATGATCGCCCAGCCCATGTTGCCAATCAGGGCGTTGAACCAGTGCAGCGCTGCAAAGATCGGTTTCGTCAGGAAAAAGAACCAGCCCCAGTCGATGGAGTCGAGAAAGCGGTCGACGCCCTGCTCGTTCTGATAGGCGCGAATCGTGGCCCATTCCTTGGCCCCGGCAAAGAGGCGGGTGTCGGCGGACGCGGTTTGACCCGGCTCGACCGTCTGGGTCGGTTGCACGGTTTCGGTCTGAAAGATGCCGCGCTGCGGATCGAATTTGCTCACGGATTTGAATGGGTTGCCCGAGGCGGGGATGAGGGTGGTCATCCAGTAGTGATCCGTAAAGCCGATCCAACCGTTCTCGGTCACTTGCGTCACCTCGGCGGGCGCGCCCTCGCGGGCGTTGAACGGATATTCTTCGACATCGTCATACTTGATTTCCGACAGGGTGCCATCGGCCATCCCGATCAGCCCTTCATGGAGAATGAAGAACTTCTTGAGATCTGCGGGTCGTCCGTGGCGCGCAAGGATGCCGTAGGGCGCAAGGCTCACGGCGCTGGCCCCGGTATTCTCGACCGACTGGCGGACCGAGAACATGAAATCCTCGTCCACGCTGAGTTCGCGGCGGAAGATGAGACCAGCGCCATTGTCCCAAGACAGGGTGATGGGCGAGGTCGGTGTCAGGGTCTCGCCGCTCTCGATTTGCCAGAGCGTGTTGGAACCGGGGACCTGATCGGCGGTCAGACCGGCACCGGGCGCCCAACCGTAGAGGGCGTAATAGGGGGCCTCGCTTCCGACCGGGGCGAGCAGGCGCACGATGTCAGAGGCGGGATCAATCGTTTCGCGATAATTCTTGAGGAAGAGGTCATCGATTCGGCCGCCCTGCAGCGAGATCGTGCCTTGCAGGCTGGGTGTGTCGATGTTCAGGCGCGGGGCGTCCGGCTCTGTTGCGGGGGCCGCCGTCTGGGTTGTGGTCGCATCGGCCGTGCTGTCCGCAACTGGCGCGGGCACGCTCTGTGTGGCGCTCGGGACGGGAGCGTTGGGGTCGACTGCCGGGGACTCCGGGGGGGGGAACATCACGAACCAGACCAGAATCACAAGGAAACTGAGCGCAGTTGCAAAGATTAGGTTCTTGTTCTGATCATCCATCGCCGATGGCCATCCGTCTGTTACATGTCAGGGCGGTTCAACAGAGTGCGGGCCCAAACGTCAAGCGGAATCCGGGAATTTGCGCCGGTCGCGCGGGGATATATCGCAGCGCTCACCCCTTGGCGCGGGTAATCCGGGGCAGGTGGGCGAGTTTGGCGCGATGGGCCGCGATCCAATCCGGGGTCGCATCGAGCGGCATCGGGCGACCGATGCCAAAGCCCTGAACATGGCCGCAGCCGAGCTGGGCGAGCATCGCGTGTTCGCCTGCAGTTTCGACCCCTTCGGCCAGAGTGGCGAGGTCCAGCCGTTCCGCCATGGAGAGGATGGCCGCGACCATGCGCTGTTGTTCGGGGTCGCGGTCGATTTTGGTGACAAAGGAACGGTCGATCTTGAGCCGCCCTACAGCAAAGCGTCGGATGGTCGAGATCGAGGCATGGCCTGTGCCGAAATCGTCAAGATCGATCAGGCAGCCCATATCCGCCAGCGCGGCGATGTTGCGGGTAATGACGTCATCGGGTGAGGTGGCAAGGACGGTTTCGAGGATTTCGACCGCCAGCCGGGTGGGCGGCAGATTGCAACGGTCCAGTTCCCATGCGATTTTGTCCGCAAGCTGTGGATTGCGCAGCTCTTCGGGCGAGAAGTTGACGCCGACATGTGGGATGTCGAGGCCAAGATTGTCCCATGTTTGGAGCGCGCGCAGGGCGTTGCTCAGCATGGCATCGCCAAGCACCTCCATCCGACCAGAAGCGGCGAGGAGTGGCAGAAATTCCGCGGGGGTGATGAGGCCGGCGGTGGGATGCTGCCACCGTGCCAGCGCCTCGAATCCGCTGATTTGGCCTGTATTGGTGCAGATTTGTGGCTGAAACCAGCTGATCAACTGGCCGGTCTTGAACGCCTGTTGCAGATCGTCTGCAATGTGCTGCGGCATTTGGACCCTCGCACGCAGGTCGCGGGAAAAGGCGCGAATCGCGGAAGGCCCATGGCGGCGGGCCTCGTCCAGCGCGGTGAGCGCAGCGTCAAAGAGCGCGTCGCTTGTTTGGGTGGGGGCGTGGGTGGCAGGGCAGAACCCAAGCGAGGCGGAGATATAGACGGTCGTGGCACCCAGCGTGATCGGTTCCTCGACGGCGGATTGCAGGCGGCTGGCGAGCGTGAGGAGCGGCTCCAATTCTAAGGTGTTGATCGGAAACAGAAAAATTCCGATGCGGCCTGCGCCGAGGTCAAAGAGCTGATCGGCAGCGCGGAGCGCGCGGGCGAGGCGATCGAGGCTTTGCACTGTGACGCGGTCTGTCGCGGATCGACCGTAACGCTCTGATAAGATGTCATAATCGTCGATCTGGAGGATGAAACAGGCGGTGCGTTGACCCGTGCGGCGCGCCTCTGACAGGGTGCGGTTGAGGTGGGCGCGCATCGCAACGCTGGCACCGTCCCTCTGTGTGCGGGACTGTTGGCCTAAAAGAGTGATTATGATCAATAGGATAGGTAGGGAAAGCAGGAGTGCGGGGAGGCCAAACCACTGCGTTGCAAGGCCCGTCGAGGCGAGAAAGACCAGCGATTTTGGCCCGCGACCGGCCTGAGGCAAGTCTGCCAAAAACGCGCCAAACCATTGTTTTGATTTGTAAAACATCCGAAATCCCATAGCCCGGTCTTGAGCCTAGCGCAGAGGGGTTAACGGAGTTTGGGCAATCCCTCGGGATTTGCGTTGGATTTTATCGATTCGGTGGTCAGACCCGCGAAATCGAAGAGTTTGGGATCGAGCAGATGCGAGGGCCGCGCGTTCATCAGGGCGCGGAACATGACCTGACGACGACCGGGGGAATTCGCCTCCCATCCGTCGAGGATCTGTTTGACCTGTTGGCGTTGCAGCCCGTCTTGCGAGCCGCAGAGATCACAGGGGATGATGGGGTAGTTCATGGCGCGCGAAAACCGCTCGCAATCCGCCTCGGCGACATGCGCGAGAGGGCGGTAGAGGAAGAGATCGCCCTCTTCGTTCACCAGCTTTGGCGGCATGGTGGCGAGCCGCCCGCCATGAAAGAGGTTCATGAAAAAGGTCTCAAGAATGTCGTCGCGGTGATGGCCGAGAACAACCGCCGTGCAGCCTTCTTCGCGGGCGATGCGGTAGAGATTTCCCCTGCGTAAACGGGAACATAGCGCGCAATAGGTACGTCCGGCGGGCACCTTGTCCATCACGATGGAATAGGTGTCCTGATACTCGATCCGGTGGGGCACCTGCATGCGATTGAGGAAGTCCGGCAACACGGTGGCCGGGAAACCGGGCTGGCCCTGATCTAGATTGCAGGCCAAGAGATCGACCGGCAGAAGGCCGCGCCATTTCAGCTCATGGAGCACCGCAAGGAGGGTATAGCTGTCCTTGCCGCCCGAGAGACAGACAAGCCATTTGCCGCCCGGCTCGATCATGCCATATTGCTCGATCGCCTCGCGGGTGTGACGGACAATGCGTTTGCGCAGCTTTTTGAATTCGGTGCTGCTGGGCGCCCCGTGAAACAGCGGATGGATCTCTTCGGACTCGTCTAGCATGGGCTGGCTTTAGGGGTTTTGCGGGGGGCAGGCAAGGGTGTGTGAGGGGCTGTCAAGCGTGCGGTGCGGTAAGGATTGGGCGGGATGCGGACCCTTTGAAAGAGTCTGGTTCGTTCTCTATCCAGGAAAGCGGTTGGTACGGTTGTGCGGTTGGACCGTACGTTTTGGGGTAAGGGAGGGGGGCGCTGCCCCCGTCGCTGCAAGCAGCGACTCCCCCGAAGTATTTCGGGCAAGATGAAATGGGGGGTGGGGGGTGAGCCAATGTCAGTCGTAGACCACGCCAGGACCTAGAATCTCGAAGCCCTTAATTCGAACTCATACATGCCCGATTGGTCAGCCTTTTCGGCCCTCGCCATCAGTTTGCCATCGGAGTCCCGAAACACTGCGTGGGCAGAATGAATTGCCCGATAGCAATGCGTTCCGTCAGGATAGATATACTTCAGCATCACAGGGTCCCCAATTCGGTTTGCGGTTGGTTTGTTGGCGCAAAATGTTTCCCAAATGTTCCAAGCTCAGCGCAACCTGTCAAGGGCCGCTGCGTCCGCATAGCCACCACCCTGTGTCTAAAGCAACGCCGCCTCTCAGCTCTCGCCTTTTCCCTCAACCAACGCCTGAACAATCGCCTTGGCGCTGTCGCTGTCCCAATGCGCATCGCCGAGGAGGCGGGCGATTTCATGGCCCTCGGGATCAAGGATCACGGTGATGGGCAGTCCAAAGATGCCCATGGCGCGGGCGAGGGCGCTTTTGGGGTCGGTGTGCAGCGGCAGGTTGTCGACGCCGATCTCGTCAAAGAATTTGGCCATCGCGGTGGGGGCGTTGCGGCCTGTGGCGATGGTGACGACCTCGAAGGTGTCGCCGCGCATCTCGGTTTGCAGGGTCGAGAGCGTCGGCATTTCGGCCCGACAAGGCGCGCACCATGTGGCCCAGAAGTTCAGCACGACATACCGCCCCTGAAAATCGGCAAGCGTGCCTGTGGTGCCATCGGCGCGGGTGAATTCGGTCAACGGGGCGGGTGTTGGCGCAGAGTGGAAATTCAGTTTCTTCATGTCGCCGTCGCGCAGCGCCTCAAGTGCTGCGGTATCGGCGTGGGCAGTATTTGCACCAAGGGCCACGGCCATATAAAGGACGATCTGACGAATGATTTTCATTATTCCCTCCGAAGGGCCAAAGACATGACTGACACAACCTCGAACCAGATGTGGGGCGGCCGCTTTGCCGCCGGGCCGGATGCGATCATGGAGGCAATTAATGCCTCGATCTCATTCGACAAGCGGATGGCGGCACAGGATATCGCCGGCTCGAGGGCCCATGCCGCGATGCTGGCGGCGACAGGTATTGTCAGTGATAGTGATGCGGCGGCGATGAGGGAAGGGCTGCTCACGGTCTTGTCAGAGATAGAGGCGGGGGAATTCACCTTTTCCACGGCGCTTGAGGATATTCACATGAATGTCGAAGCGCGGCTCAAGGATTTGATCGGCGCGCCTGCCGGGCGGTTGCACACCGGGCGGTCGCGCAATGATCAGGTTGCGACGGATTTCCGGCTCTGGGTGCGGGATCAACTGGATGCGGTGGATCAGGCCTTGCAGGCGTTGATGCGGGCGCTGGTGGCGCAGGCAGAGGCGGGGGCGGAGTGGGTGATGCCCGGCTTTACCCATCTTCAGACGGCGCAGCCGGTGACATGGGGGCATCACATGATGGCCTATGTCGAGATGTTTGGCCGTGATCTGAGCCGGGTGCGCGATGCGCGGGCGCGGATGAATGAATGCCCCTTGGGGGCGGCGGCGCTGGCGGGGACATCCTTTCCGATTGATCGAGAGATGACGGCGAAGGCGCTGGGCTTTGACCGCCCCTGCGCCAATAGTCTGGATGCGGTGAGTGACCGGGATTTTGCGCTGGAGTTTCTGGCGGCTGCCAGTATTTGCGCCATGCATCTGAGCCGGTTCGCGGAGGAATTGGTGATCTGGTCCTCGGCGCAATTCCGGTTTGTGGCGCTGAGCGATCGGTTTTCGACCGGGTCGAGCATCATGCCGCAAAAGAAGAACCCCGATGCGGCGGAGCTGATCCGCGCCAAAGTGGGGCGGATTTTCGGGGCCAATGTGGCGCTGATGATGGTGATGAAAGGCCTGCCGCTGGCCTATTCCAAGGATATGCAGGAAGACAAGGAGCAGGTGTTTGACGCCGCCGACAACCTGATGCTGGCCTTGGCCGCGATGGAAGGCATGGTGCGCGACATGGCGGCGCGGACGGATCATCTGGAGGCGGCCGCCGGGTCGGGATTTTCGACGGCGACCGATCTGGCGGATTGGTTGGTGCGGGTGCTGGATATGCCGTTTCGCGAGGCGCATCATGTCACCGGGGCCTTGGTGGCCAAGGCGGAGGCCAAGGGCTGTGATCTGCCGGACCTGAGCCTGACCGAGATGCAAGAGGTGCATGACGAAATCACTGCGTCGGTCTATGATGTGTTGGGCGTGCATAATTCGGTCGCCTCGCGGGTGAGCTATGGCGGCACGGCACCCACACAGGTGCGCGCCCAAGTGGCGCGGTGGAAGGAGCGATTGGGATGATACGGCTGGGTTTTGCTCTGCTGAGCCTCACGGTGCTGATCGGCTGCGGCGTTGATGGCGAGCCGGTGCGCCCCACGGCGGGGATGAACGTGGGCGTGGGCACGCATGGCGTCAATGTCGGCGTGGGTGGCGGCGTGCGCGTGGGCGGCGTCAATGTCGGCGTGGGGGTTGGCCTGTGAGATGGGTCTTTGCCGCGCTGGCCGTGTGGGGCGCCATTCATCCGATGTATTGGTTCCTGCAGTGGTTCGGGCAGAACGGCTATGACCTGATGGGCATGGTCGATGCCTGGCATGCCAATGCGGCAAGCTCGGGTCTGGTCTGGGATCTGACGATTGCCGCTGTGGCGCTCACGGTCTGGGTGGTGGTCGAGGCCGTGCAGAACCGGCACTGGCTGGGTCTGATTGCCATTCCGGCGACCTTCGGTATCGGGGTGAGTTGCGGTTTGCCGCTCTATCTGTTCTTGCGGGCATCGCGGAGCGGCGCGCGCGGGATTTGAGTATTTTTTGAACGATGAAACGGGGCGGGACGGCGCGTGGATCATTTTCTCTATCATAACGGCGTGCTGCACGCCGAAGATGTGCCGCTGTCGGAGATTGCCGAAGCGGTTGGCACGCCCTTCTATTGCTATTCAACCGCGACGCTGACCCGCCATTTCCGCCTGTTTGACGAGGCGTTGGCGGGCATGGATCATCTGGTCTGCTACGCGATGAAGGCTGCGAGCAATCAGGCGATTCTCAAGACACTGGCGGCTTTGGGCGCGGGAATGGATGTGGTTTCGGGCGGGGAATATGCGCGCGCCAAGGCTGCGGGCGTGCCGGGCGAGCGGATCGTGTTCTCTGGCGTGGGCAAGACCCGCGAAGAAATGCGTCTGGCGCTGATGGGCGGCATCCGGCAGTTCAATGTCGAGAGCGAGCCGGAGATGGCGGTGCTGAGTGCCGTGGCGGTGGAATTGGGCCTGCGTGCGCCGATCACCATTCGGGTCAATCCCGATGTGGATGCCAAGACCCATGCCAAGATTGCCACCGGCAAGAGCGAGAACAAGTTTGGCATCCCAATCGCGCGGGCGCGCGAGGTCTATGCGCAGGCCGCGGCCCTGCCGGGGCTGGAGGTGATCGGGATCGACGTGCATATCGGCAGTCAACTGACCGAATTGGCGCCGTTCCGTCTTGCCTATGAAAAGGTGGCGGAGCTGACACAGGTTCTGCGCGCGGATGGGCATGACATTCGCCGCCTCGATCTGGGCGGCGGTCTGGGGATTCCCTATACCCGTTCGAACGAGGCCCCGCCGCTGCCCACGGAATATGGCGCGCTGATCCGCGAGGTGCTGGGGCATCTGGGCTGTGAGATCGAGATCGAGCCGGGTCGCTTGATTGCCGGCAATGCGGGGATTCTGGTGAGCCGGGTGATCTATGTGAAATCCGGTGAGGGGCGGGATTTCCTGATCCTTGATGCCGCGATGAACGATCTGATCCGACCGGCGATGTATGACGCGCATCATGACATCGTGCCGCTGATGGAGCCCGCGCCGGGGGTCGAGCAACAGCCCTATGATGTGGTCGGGCCGGTCTGCGAATCGGGGGATACATTTGCCAAGGGGCGGATGCTGCCGCCGCTGGCCGAGGGCGATCTGGTGGCGTTTCGCAGTGCCGGCGCTTATGGCGCGGTGATGTCGAGCGAGTATAACACGCGGCCTCTGGTGCCCGAAGTTCTGGTGCATGGGCGTGACTTTGCCGTGATCCGGGGCAGACCGACCTTTGACGAAATGATAAATCGCGATACCATCCCTGAATGGCTCTGACGCGATGGGCGCGCGGGGCCGAGATGAGGTGCCGCGCATGGCTGCGACCGAAAACCCCCTGAAAGCTCTGACCGCGCGGTTGCGGCGGCCTCTTCTGCTGACATGGGCGGGGTTGATTGCCGAGCGTCTGGTGCGCGCGTTCTGGCCGATGTGGAGCGTGATTGCGGCGGGGGCTGCGGCGCTGATGCTGGGCCTTCACGATCTGGCAGCGGTCGAGGTGGTCTGGGGCACCGCCATGCTGGCCGCGCTGGCGGTGCTGGTTTACGGCGTGCTGGGGTTTGTGAAGTTCCGGTTTCCGCGTCGGGCCGAGGCCTTGGCGCGGATGGATGAGGCGATGCCGGGCAGGCCACTGGCGGCGCTGGCGGATGTGCAGGCGATTGGTGCGGGCGATGCCGGGTCGGCGGCGCTCTGGCGGGCGCATCAGGCGCGGATGGCGGCACGGGCAGCGGGCGCACGCGCAGTCGAGCCGGATTTGCGGCTGTCGCGGCAGGACCCTTTCGGGCTGCGCTACATCGCCCTCTTGGGTTTGGTGGTGGCGTTGCTCTTTGGCTCGATCTGGCGGGCCGGGTCGGTGGCGGAGATGGTGCCGGGGGGCGCGCGTGGCGCGGCGCTGGCCGCTGGCCCGACATGGGAAGGCTGGATCGAGCCACCCAGCTACACAGGACTTCCGAGCCTCTATCTTGCCGATCAGGGTGAGGTGATCGAGGTGCCGGAAGGCAGCCGGATTACCCTGCGATTCTATGGTGAGGTGGGGGCGCTGAGCCTGACAGAAACCGTATCGGGTGAAGGCGCAGAGGCCGCAAGCACCGATCCTGAGCAGCAGTTTGAGGTCGCGCGCGCCGGCGAAATGCGGATTGACGGTCCGGGGGGGCGTAGCTGGGCCGTTGCGGCGCTGGCAGACGCAGCCCCGGAGGTCGAGGTGGACGAGCGCGATGCGCGCACCGCCTTTGATGGGCAGATGAGCCAGCCCTTTGCCGCGCGCGACGATTACGGCGTGGTGAGCGGCGGGGCGGTCTTTGCACTGGATCTGGCGCGGGTGGATCGGCGGTATGGTCTGGCGGTGGAGCCGGAGCCGCGCGAGGTGATCCGGCTGGATCTGCCGATGCCCTTGGCCGGGGATCGGACCGAGTTTACCGAGACCCTGGTCGAGAACCTCTCGGAGCATCCTTGGGCACATTTGCCTGTGACGCTGCGGTTGCAGGTTGCGGATGCGGCGAGGCAAGAGGGGCAGTCCGAACCGTTCGAGATGGTCCTGCCCGCGCGGCGGTTCTTTGATCCGATGGCGGCGGCGGTGATCGAGCAGCGGCGCGATCTGTTGTGGTCGCGGCAGAACGCCGGGCGCGTGGTGCAGGTGTTGCGGGCGGTGTCCTACAAGCCGGAGGGGCGGCTCTTTCGGTCTGAGAAAGCCTATTTGCGGTTGCGGGTGATTGTGCGGCAGTTGGCGGCGATGACGCAGAGCGAGGGGCTGGACGAGACCGAGCGCGATGAGATCGCGCAGGCGCTCTGGGATCTGGGTGTGTTGCTGGAAGATGGTGACATGGGCGACGCGCTGGAGCGGATGCGCGCGGCCCAAGAGCGATTGAGCGAGGCGATGAAGAACGGCGCCAGCGAGGAAGAGATTGCGCGGCTGATGCAGGATCTGCGGGATGCGACACAGGATTACCTGCGCCAGAAGATGCAGCAAGCCGAGCGCGAGAACCCCGAGGAGAGCGATCAGCGCAGCGCTGAAAACATGATGCAGATGAACCAACAGGATCTGCAGGACATGATGGACCGCATTCAAGAGTTGATGGAACAGGGCCGCTATGCCGAGGCGCAGCAGGCGCTCGAAGAGTTCCAGCAGATGATGGAGAACATGCAGGTCACCCAAGGCCAGGGCCAGCAGGGTCAATCGCCGGGCGAGCAGGCGATGGAGGGATTGGCCGAGACATTGCGGGAGCAACAGGGTCTGTCGGATCAGGCGTTCCGCGACTTGCAGGAACAGTTCAACCCCGGTGCGCAGTCGGGCCAGTCGCAGAATAATGAGGGTCGCAGCGGTGGCGAAGGGCGCGGCGAGAGCCATGATGGTCAGCAGGGTCAGGGCGGACAGGGCGGCGAGCAGCAGGGCCAAGGCGGCGAGGGCCGCGAACAGGCCGAGGACGGTCAGACCGGCGAGGGGTCGCTGGCCGAGCGGCAGGACGCGTTGCGGCAGGAATTGGAGCGGCAACGGCAGGGTCTGCCGCAACTCGGCGGCGAGGCTGGAGAGGCCGCGCGCGAGGCGCTGGAGCGGGCGGAACGGGCGATGGAAGGTGCGGAAGAGGCGCTGCGCAGTGATGATCTGGCCGGGGCGATCGACAATCAGGCCGACGCGATGGAAGCGCTGCGCGAGGGCATGCGCAACATGGGTGAGGCGATGGCCGAGCAGCAAAATCCCGGTGGCCAAGGCGATGCCGAAGGTCAGCCGGGGCAGGCGCAGGCCGATCCCCTCGGGCGCGAGGCCGGACAGGGGCGGCAGGCGGGCACGCAGGACAGTCTCTTGCAGGGCGAGGATGTCTATCGGCGGGCGCGCGAATTGCTGGACGAGATCCGTAAACGGTCCGGCGAGGGCGAGCGCCCGGATGTGGAGCTCGACTATCTGCGGCGGTTGCTGGAACGGTTCTGAGGCGCAGGCCGGGAACCGACACGCAGGGCTCGGGTGATCCGATCGGGGCAGGATTGGCTAACCCTGCCCCGCTCTGAGTGGCGATCAGTTGATGGCCCCGTTGACCATTGGCCGCCAGCTGTCTTCATTTGCGGCAGCCCACTCGGCAGCGACGTCGGCCACGGGGCGACCATCACGCGCGACTGCGACCATCAGCGCGGCCTGTGTTTCATTGGTGATCTGGAAATCCTCAAGAAGAAAATAGGCGGCGGGCCAGCGGGTCTTGAACCCTTTGATCACAGATTTGACGGCGCTCAGGCTCGGGACTCCGCAATCGCCCACGGCCTTGGGGTTCGGTCCCCAGCTTGCGTCTTCGTAGCAGGCGGCCTCAGCCTCGGGCAGATCGACAAAACGCAGGTCATGGACGGCGCCGGCCCAATGCGGTTGCCAGAACATCGCGAGTGCCGGGGTGCCGTTGGTGCTTGCGCTGACGAGGGCATCGACCAGCGCCTGTTCGGACGCGGCGGGAGAGGCGGTGAAGGGCAAATCGAGGGCGGTCATCAGATCGGCCCCCGGTGATTCCCAATCGGTGGGATAGTCGATCAGCACAGGCGTACCACCATCGGTGGCAAAGGCTGCGGCGCAGTTACGCAACGCCGCGAGCGCGGGCAGGCCGGGGCAGGCGGTCTCCATATGGGCGGGATAGGCCAGCCCCTCTGTCATGGAAAGGCCCAGGTCTCCGAGATCGACAAGGCTCCGCTCCATCATCATATCGCGATAGGACGGTGCGGCATTGGCGGGCCAGATTTCGAGGTTGGCGTCGATATTGCCCCGCCCCATCTGGCGGAAAACGGCCATGTCATCAACCGGGACGAATTCGACTGTATAGCCTGCCGCCTTGAGCAGTTCGCCCGCGACATGCGCGGTGATCTGAGCCTCGGTCTGTTGGGTGAGCGCGAGCTTGATTGGCTCATCCGACTTGCCCAGATCCGCCGCAGTCACGGGGAGGGCAAAGGCGCAGAGCGCGAGCGCGCAGCAGGTGGATTTCATAACAAACTCCTTGGTCAAAGAGAGGGCCTGCGGCCCCCATGCGTGTCAAACGGTCAGATCGGGAAACGTCATGCTGAAATGGTGGCTGTGAGTAATGGTGGGCTGCGTCCCGTTTCCCGGCACACGATACCATGTCCGGCGTGGGCCGCATCCCTTTTCGCGCAATTACACGAGAGGGTGTTTGATGTTTCATCGCAGGGCTGCGGGGATCGGAGGTGTCAGTGATTATGTATTCTAAACATATGTTTATCCGGCTTGCGTCCGCAGTCTTAACGAACTGGCAAGGGTGTTTGACCGAGTTTGTCGCCTGCGCAACCGTTCTGGAGAGACCGATGTCGGATTTATCAGCCCGCCTTGACCTGCCGTTTATCGCCCCGTCACAGGCGCAAAAGCATGTGACGCATAATGAGGCTGTGCAGCGGTTGGATCTGTTGGTTCAAATGGCGCTGGACGGGTTCGAGGCGACGGAGCCCCCTGCCGCGCCTGAGACCGGCGCGCGATTTGCGCTGGGGACGGGGGCGACGGGCGTCTGGGCGGGGCAGGATGGCAAGATCGCCGCGTTTCTGGGCGAGGCCTGGATGTTTGTGACGCCGCAAGAGGGCTGGATTGCGGCGGAGCGCGGCGGCACCGCGGTGCGCATTTACCGCGATGGGGGGTGGCGCGGGTTCCCGGACCGGACCGATGCCCTGGGGATCGCGACGCAGGCCGATGCAGTCAACCGTTTGAGCGTTGCGGCGGCGGCCACCCTGCTGAGCCATGCCGGGGCGGGACATCAGCTCAAGATAAACAAGGCGCAGAGCGATGACACCGCGAGTTTGGTGTTTCAGTCAGGGTTTGCGGGCCATGCCGAGATGGGTCTGGCGGGCGATGACGATTTCTCCATCAAGGTGAGTGCGGATGGCACGACATGGACCGAGGCTCTGCGGGTCGATGCGCAGACTGCGCGGATCAGCGGTGCGGCGGTTCAGTCCGCACCGACCGACAATGCCGCAGAGCGATTGCTCAAAGTCGGGGCGTTCGGGCTTGGCACTGCGATCAGCCTGACCGCCTCTGACGGGCTCGATACCCTGGTCTTGTCCGGCCTCTATTATAATCCCTCGGCTGGAAATACATCGGGCAACTCCTATCCGATTTCGTCTGCTGGGGCGCTTTTGGTGATTGCGCGCTCTGCCACGAATGTTGTGCAGGAGTTCACGTCCTATGGGGGCACCTCAGCGGCTTCGGCGCTGCGGAAATTCGTCAGATCCTGGGGCACGGGCGGGTGGTCACCCTGGCTTGAACTGTATCACAGCGGGCGCGTGATGGGCCCGGTGTCCCTATCGGACGGAGTGCCGACCGGGGCGATCATCGAGCATCAGTTTGTGGGCGGGAACGGGGAATATACGCGGTTTGCCAATGGCACGCAGATTTGCGGAACGACAGTGGCGCTCTCGACCTCTGGCGAAACGACCTGGACTTATCCGGCGCAGTTCTTCACCGCGCCCCGCGTTGCGGCGGTCTTGACGGGCAGTCAGGCCGCCTTTGCGCGCACCCTCAGCAATTCCAACCTGAGCATTCAGATCGGGGCGTTCAACACGTCTGGCACACGGGTGAGCGGCTTTGCCTATCTCCTTGCAATTGGCCGGTGGATTTAAGGAGATGACCATGCAGATCAAATTCTCACCAATGCGCCGGGATCTAAGGCTGGCGCTGGTCCGGTCGGGGGACACTCTGACGATCAACGGCGAGGCGTTCGATTTTTCACCGCTTCCAGAGGGGGCTACCTTGCCGCGGGAGGCCATGGACTCTGAGTGGTTCGCCGGACCGGTTGAGCGGGAGGGCGGTGTGTTGCACCTCAGCCTGATCCTGCCCCATGGACCAAATCCGCCGCTTGAGACCCTCATGGCCGAGCCCGTCATTGTGACCGACGACGGGCCTGTGACCCTGCCGCCCTATGATCAGGAGATCCCCGATGCAGATTGATTTCAGTCAAATGATCACCGCCGAGGCCAAGGCGGTCATCGCCGCGTCGGTACGGGCCGCTGACATCAAGGCCGAATGCCGGGCGCGCATTCTGGCAATCGGCTCTGAGACCACGCAGATGAATATCGCACAGGCCGGAATTGTGTTTACGGCGGCGGTGCTGGACGGCGCATCGCGTGAGGTCGCGTTGAAGGCGTCCGGGCTGCGTGAAGGGGATCTGGGACTGGCCCGCGATTGGAAAGCATGGGTGACGTCGATGCAGGTCGAATGTCGGCGCTCGATTGAGAGCGGCGATGATGCGGTCTGGCCAAAGGTTCCCGACGGTGTTGTCGGCCTTGCGGCACGGTTTTGACCTCACCGGTCGTCCTGTCCCGGAGGTGGTCGTGCTATGGTTGTGTTCTGAGCGCCCCGATGGGGCGATCTCTTTGTCAGGCTTGCGATAAATATCTATGAATAGCAGGGTCTTGCCGTGACGCAGACTCTGTCTGAGACGTCAATTGTTGATCTGTTGCGTTTTGTGGTTACCATGTGCCGAGCGGAATCAAGTCAATTCACCGTGACCTTGAAGAGACCCGCTTTTAAATTCTGAAATTTATGCGGCTTGGGAGATCAGAAATGGCAACACTTTTCACGCTCACAGGGTTCCAGTTTATCGCGTCCGGGGTGAGTATTTCTGGTCTTGGACCAGCAACGCTCGAGGTTCTGGGCAGTGATGATCTGGAGTTTACCTATACGTCAACAACCGTCGATCCGACTGATCCGCAGGGTGAGCTTGATGCAACGTCGGGTGATTTGTTTGAAGTGCGATTGGACGGCGTTGACCCGCTTGTCTTTGACAACGTGTTCGAAGGCATTATGGCCGAGGTCGAATTTGACGGGCAGATGGCGCAGTTTGTTGGATTTACCAACCCGTTCACCAACGAGACATTCTTGTTTCAACTGGACAATGTGCCGATTTTTGCGGGACCGGTTCCGACCGAAGCCGAACTGACCGCTATCTTGGGCAGCGCGTCGCTGAGCGACATCCCGGCCGGCGGGCCGTTCTCGCCGGGCGTGCCCTTTTCGCTCACATCGGTTCCGGGCGTCACGACAGCGGAGGTCGACCTGTTTTCCCCGACCGAAGGCAATGACACGCTGACCGGATTTGGGTCGAATGATGCCATCGACGGGCTGGGCGGCGATGATCAGATCAGTGGTTTGGGTGGCGCAGATACCCTTGTGGGCGGCGCCGGCGATGATAGCGTGTTCGGCAATGATGGCAGCGACCTGCTGATTGGCGGGGCCGGGGCAGATTCGGTCGATGGTGGTCTTGGGCTGGACATCCTGCAGGGGACATCTGCGGAGCTGAATGGCGATACGCTTGTGATTGGACATGGCGATGAGATTCGGATCACCGGGCTGACGCCGTCGTCAAATGTCATTATTGGCGGGGATGGTCTGTCCGTCTCGATTGATGCGGATGGCAATGGATTGACAGAGTCGAGCTTTGCGGTACAGACCAGTGAATCCGGTGCGACGCTGGTGCAGTCTATTGTGAATGGCGCGACCGTCCTGAGATTGGACGAGACACCAACAGCCGGGATCGGCGTGCCGATTTCCGGCGCGTCAGGGTTTAACGAGATTCAGGACGTGCTCGTTTCTGACCCCAATCTGGTTCTCAACGATGTGGTGTTCACAGGGGGGATCGAGGGTGTCGCGCTCTTGCCTGAGGGGTTCACGATCAACCGGCTGGTGGATACCAATGAAGATGGCATCGTCGATAGCGTGACCCCTGTGGTGACCCTTGACCGTGGCGTCTTTCTGACCACGGGCGGTGGTCCCGGTACGAGCAACACGCAATCGAGTTTTTCCGTTTCTCTGGGAGAGCCGGGCGATCCGGATCTGGACCGGGCCGCACGTGATGCGTTTTCCGGGGCGGGGGAAACCAATGACGCGTCGGTCATTACCTTTACCTTTGACGCGACCGATCTGGGGAGCGCTCCTTCGGTGTCCTTCGATCTGTTCTTCGGGTCGGATGAATTCCCGGAATTCGTTGACAGCAGCTTTGTCGACATTGCCGCTGTTTTTGTAAACGGGCAGAATTTTGCGCTCTTCAACAATGATCCCGGTCAGCCGTTGTCCATCGTGGGCGAGAGCATCAACACGCCGGGCAACTTCTTTTCCAATAACGGCATCAATGATCCGGCCAACGCCTTTACCGGGGCATTCGATACGGAATATGACGGATTCTCGCGTGTTATCACGGTGATTGCGCCAATTCAGGCCGGGGTGAACGAGGTCAAGATCGGGATCGCCGATACGGGCGACTTCATTTTCGATTCTGGTCTCTTCATCGGCAATATGCAGGCCTCCAACTTCAATTCGAGCGGGAGCTTTGTGAATGTTAGCGGCACGTCGGGCGCGGATCAGATCAATGCGACGGGTGCGCCGGAATTGATCACCCTCGGCGCGGGCGCGGACACGGTGTCCGGAACGGCGGAACAACTCGACGGGGATATCATCGACGACTGGGGCGATGACGATCTGCTAGAGTTCCTGGATGCGGTGTTCGGTCTTGAAGACATCGTTGTTACCCTTGGGTCCGCTATTCTGGATGTCGATACCGATGGCGATGGCATTGCCGACAGCACGGTCACGTTGGAAGGCAATTTCACCAATGCGACCTTTAATGTCGAGACATCCGGAGGCAATACCCAGATCACCAGCGCTGGGGCGCTACCGAATATCAACATCGTGAACGGAACCGCCGCGTCAGAGTTTCTGCCCGGCACGCTGGGCGATGACAGCATAACTGGCGGGGGTGGAAACGATTCCATTCCGGCATCGGACGGCGATGATGTGGTCAACGGCGGGGCTGGCAATGACAATATCGGCGGCGGTTTTGGCAATGATACGATCAACGGCGGTGACGGCGATGACATCATGGGCGCGGGCTTTGGCGATGACAGTGTCGTGGGGGCTGCGGGCAATGACGTGGTTGCGGGTGGCGCTGGCAATGACACGCTTTCGGGCGGGTCTGGCGATGACAGCATGTCCGGCAGCTTTGGCAATGATCTGATCAACGCCGGGGGTGGGGCCGATGACATCGGCGGCGGCGCCGGGCAGGACACGATCAACGCCGGGGCTGGCAATGACCAGGTCGGAGGCGGCGAAGGCGATGACGTTATCTCTGGCGACGACGGCAATGATTTCCTTGCCGGCGGCGGGCGCAATGACATCATCGACGGCGGCTCTGGCGATGACACGATCAACGGCGGGGCTGGCAACGATCAGATGACGGGGGGCACTGGCGCGGATCAGTTCGTGTTCTCGGCCTTTGTCGCCGGTGAGAGCGATGTGATCGGCGATTTCGAGGATGGCATCGACAGTTTCTTCATCCGCATCATCAACCCGGATACGGGTGCGGAGAATATCAACAACGGTGGCAACGGGATTGCGGGTTTCGTGGCGGCTTTGGGGATTGTGGACACAGCGGGAGGCGCGCAGTTTAACGTCAACGGCCATCAGGTTCTGGTCGAGGGCGTCGCCGCAGCGGATCTGACGGTGGACGACTTCCAGTTCCTCTAAGCCGGACCAAAAGCAACGAAAGGGGCGCCATCAAGCGCCCCTTTCTGTTACGCACAACCTTTGCGTGTTTATTGAAAACATTACAAAAAACCTTGATCACAGGATGTCGTGATGCCAAGGTCCGACTAGAAAAATACAGATAGATTGAGAAAGGACATTGCCATGAACCTGTTTACAGTTTCGGGGATTCGCGTGCGTTACGACGATACGCCCGAGGGCAATCCGACCGAAGTAACCCCTGCGGAATTCGAGCTTGCGATCACAGGTGATGTGCTCAACTACAGTGTCTTGGGATTCCCTGAGCCGGACTCGCTTTTGCCGGAAATCTCATTGAACAATGACGCCAATCTGACAGTCGCGCGCCTTGATGGCCTGGACCTGACCGGACCGGCTGGAGAGCCATTCGAGTTAACCCTTGGGTTTGTCTCGACCTCGGCGGGGACGCTGATCATTCTGGGGCTTTTTGATGAGACCTCCGATACGGACTATATTTTCCAGATTGGCGGCGATGCCGGCGGGACATTGCCCTCGACCCTGGCCGGGTTCAATGCGCTGGAAGACTCGATTACTGGCGGCGGGGCCGTTACCTCTGGCGAATTTGCCCCGAACCAGAACATCCCGCTGAGCGGGTTTGACAATACGGCGGTGTCCGTGCTGCCGGATGGGGAGCTCTTCACGGGAACGCCTGGGAACGACGACCTTCTTGGCGGAATTGGCAATGACATGCTGAACGGGCTGGATGGCGATGACCTGCTCGACGGGGCGGGCGGCAATGACACGCTGGATGGCGGTGCTGGCAATGACCAACTGACCGGCGGCGCAGGCAATGACCTGATCCGGACGGGCGAGAACAATCCCGATTTTGGCGATGTCGTGATTGGCGGCAGCGGCAATGATACGGTCGATTTCGGCGGTCTCGTCGATGGCTTTGTCGAGGTCAGCTATGGAGGTCTGGCGACACCGATCATCGCAACCGTCGATGGCGTGACCAATACCGGCACCGTCACCAAGGGCGCGCAGGGCACCGATACATTCGTCGATGTCGAGAACCCGATGTTTTCGGGGTTCCTGAACGGCGGGCTGCGTATCCGGGGCACCGCTGGCGATGACATCTTCAGTTTCAACACGGCCTCAAACCAGTGGATCAGCGTCCGTGGCAATGGCGGCAGCGATACGTTCAACCTGACCGGCGCGGGCCTGGTGCAGCTTGATTTCCGGGGTACGGCGGTCACGGCTGATTTCGTGGCGGGCACCGTGACGCAGGGCGGTAATATCAGCACCGTCAACGGGACCGTGTTCGAGATCCGCACCGGCAACGAATCCGACTCGCTCCTTGGCAGCGCAGCGGATGAATCCTTTCGCGTAGGCGGCGGCAATGACACGATCGATGGCGGCGCCGGATTTGACCGGCTGCGCTATGACGATTTCGGGGTGACAACGGTCAACGCCAACCTCGCCACCGGCATCGTGACGGGCACCGCCAATGGTCTGGCCTTTACCGATACGTTCTCCAACATCGAAGCGCTGCGCGGCAGCACTGGCAATGACATCCTCATCGGGGACGATGCCGCCAACCGGCTTCAGGGACGGGCAGGCGATGACCGGCTTGTGGGCGGTCTCGGGAATGACTCCATCGACGGCGAGGGGGGCACCGATACCGCCGTGCTCGCCGTGAACCGCGCCGACACGCAGGTCTCTGCCATCAACGGCGGCATTCGCATCATCTCGAGCGCGGGCACGGATTTCTTTACCTCGGTCGAGCTGTTTCAGTTCGACGATGCGCTGGTCAGCGCGGCCGATCTCATCAATGGGGCGGGCATTCCCGGCGAAGAGATCGTGGGCACCGATGGTGACGACTCGCTGATTGGCACGGTCAACGACGATACACTTGCCGGGGGCGCCGGGAATGACAACATCGACTCGGGCGGCGGCGGCAACAACAACGTCTCCGGCTCGGATGGCAATGACACGCTCTTTGGCGGGCCGGGCGATGACAGCATCGGCGGCGGCTTTGGCGATGACACGATCTTTGGCAATGACGGCAATGACGTGCTCGGCGCGGGCGTTGGCAATGACTTTGCGTCCGGCGGCAACGGCAATGACGTGGTTGCAGGCGGCGCAAACGACGATACGCTGGAAGGTGGCGAGGGCAACGACAGCATGTCCGGCAGCTTTGGCAATGACCTGATCTTTGGCAACGGCGGCGCGGATGACATCGGCGGCGGTACCGGGCGCGATACGATTGACGCGGGCGCGGGCGATGACAGCGTTGGCGGCGGCGAAGGCGATGACAGCATCCTTGGCGGCGATGGCAGTGATTTCTTGGCTGGCGGCGGGCGGGACGACATCATCGACGGCGGGGCTGGCAATGATACGATCAACGCGGGTGCTGGCAACGATGTGATCACCGGCGGCACCGGCGCGGATCAGTTCGTGTTCGCATCCTTCTTTGAGGGCGAGGCGGATGTGGTCACCGATTTCGAGGATGGTATCGACAGCTTCTTCATTCGCCGGGTGGACCCCGATACCGGCGTTGAGAATATCACCAACGGTGGCAACGGTCTGGCCGGATTCGTGGCGGCGATGAATATCGTCGACACCGCAGCGGGCGCACAGATGACCGTCAACGGCAACACGATCCTCGTTGAGGGGATCACGGCGGCGGATCTGACTGTGGACGATTTCCAGTTCCTGTGAGGCTGGTGTGGAAGGGCCCGGCCTATTGGGTCGGGTCATTCCATCCGCCTTTGCGATGTCGAGATCATGCGAGGCCGGTTGCTCATCCTTAGAGGTGAGACATTTTGTTTCCTTCTCAAATCATCACCTTACCCATAAGGATAGACCTCGTAAGGATATCTGGTGTTGGGTCATGCCCGCGTTGTATCCTATCCGCTCAACGCACTTATGGAGCGCGCTGCCATGCCTAACCTGAACGGCGCCAAGTGGGGTTCCCAAGGCGTGGGCACGCCCGGCGGTGTCTTGACATGGAGCATTGTCGCCAGCGGGCAGGACATATCCTGGTTTGAGAGCGAGCCGGATGGCAGCCAGCTCTCGGTCGACCCAGAGTCGGTTTATACATTCGATCTCGAAGCCGAGTTGCGTGCGGCCTTTGCGGAGTGGTCGATATATGGAAACATCGAGTTCTTGCAGGTCAGAGACCCCGGTGGTGCCGCTGGCGACATCTCAACCCCTGACATTCGGATTTTCTTTGCGCCGATTCCGGGCAACACCCTTGGGTTTGCCTTTTTCCCCCCGTTTCTGGAGGATGCAATTGCCGGGGATATTCTGCTGGATGTGGACAGTTCCCTGAATTTCGATGTTCCGCTGTTTCGGGGATTGGCCGTGCATGAGATCGGTCATGCGCTTGGGTTGGAGCATATCGAAACGGTCAATGCGATCATGAATCCGATCCTGACCCAGCCCGATATTCTGGCGGATGACATCCAAGGTATCCGGCAGATCTATGGCGCGCAGGATAGCGCCCCGGTGGTCTATACCCTGCCTGCGGATCTGGAGTCTGTGACCATCCTGCATAATCCTGAGGTTTTGACCGTCAACGGCAACGCGTTGGGCAATCTGATCATCGGCACCGGCGCGGATGAGACAATCAACGGGTTGGGTGGAGATGACACGCTAGAGGGCGGTGCCGGAAATGATCATCTGAACGGGGGATCCGGCACGGATTGGGCCAATCTGGACGGGGTGACACGCGCGGCGGCCACGGTCAGCATGATTGCGGGCGGGTTGCGGGTCGTCTCTGCGCTTGGGACGGATGAGTTAATCCAGATGGAATGGGTCACATTTGCAGATGAGGTCGTCGGCATTTCGGCTTTGATCGAAGAGATCAACGGGCCTCTTGGCCAATACCTGACAGGTGGCGGGCTGGCGGATCGTCTGAATGGCACCGATGACAGCGACACCTTGATGGGTCTTGGTGGGGACGACATTCTGGCGGGTGGTCTTGGCAATGACAGTCTCGACGGTGGCAGCGGCAACGATTCCATCTCGGCCTCTGACGGCAATGATGTTGTTGTCGGTGGATTTGGCCATGACCAGATCGGGGGTGGTCCGGGCGATGACGTCATAGACGGTGGCGATGGCAATGATGTGATCGGTGCGGGCCTCGGCGTCGATCTGGTGTCGGGCGGCAGTGGCAATGACGTGGTCGCGGGCGGCGCGGGCGATGACACGCTCGACGGTGGCGCGGGCGACGACAGCATGTCCGGCAGCTTTGGCATTGACCTGATGTTTGGCGGGGATGGCACGGATGATCTTGGCGGTGGGGCGGGACGCGATACCATCGACGCAGGCGCAGGCAATGACCGGGTTGGCGGCGGTGAGGGCGATGACAGCATCCAAGGTGGCGATGGCCACGACTTTCTCGCAGGTGGCGGGCGCGATGACATCCTTGACGGCGGCGCGGGCAATGACACGATCAATGGCGGTGTTGGCAACGATCTTATGACTGGCGGTTCGGGCGCGGATCAGTTCGTGTTCAGCGCGTTCAATCCGGGGGACGCGGATGTGATCACCGATTTCGAGGATGGCATCGACCGCCTCTTCATTCGCATCGTGGACCCGGATACCGGAGCGATCAACCTAACCAACGGTGGCACTGGGCTTGCGGGTTTTGTCGATGCTTTGGGGATTGTGAACACGGCGGCGGGTGCGCAGCTCGCTGTGAACGGGCATCAGATTTTGCTCGAAAACTTTGCGGCGACGGACCTGACGGTGGCTGATTTCATCTTTCTCTAAGAGGGTTTCCCGCCCAGAGACCTAACCGATTTTCCTTTAACTTTTCGTAAATGCCGCGAGGCAGCCATATTTCGTTAAGGCCATGGCAGTCTTGCAGCGGCACTCTGTTTCTTGCGTGGGGACGCGGGAAATGGGTGGGACGGGGATGCCGGTCAGGCTGGTGCATGTCGGGACGAGTCATGCGGCGAACTTTGAGGTCGCGCGCGCAGCGGTGGCGATTACGGCCCTGTCCGATGGGGGATTTGTGGTCGCGGACTACGGTGCGGGCCTCAGCCGGGTGGTGCGGGTTGGCACGAGCGGGCCAGTGCTGGAAGGGCAGTGGTTTCACGAAGAAACGGCGCGCGTCGCGTTCAATGTGATCGGCACGCCGGGGGCACTGCCACAGGCTCTGGTGGGCGATCTGCTCGAGGCTTGGGATGCGGGGGGGCGCAGTGGCACTCTGGGGTTCTTGGGTCAAGGTGGGGTGCAGACGCAGGCCGCAAGCCTTTTGGCGGCACGGGTCGAGGATCAGGATTACCTGATTATAGCCGCGGCCGACGGTCAGGGCCTGTCGGTCTTTGCTCTTGGGTCAGATCAGACGGTGCAGACAGTCCGCCCGCAGGCTGATGCGGTGGATCTCTATTTGCGCAATATCTCCGATCTGGCTTTGGTCGAAATTGCCGAGGAGGTTTTCGTTTATGCCGCCTCGGCGCGTGAGCAGGGTCTGACAGGACTGCGTCTCACAGAGATGGCAGAGTTGGTTCCTGTCACCAGCCTTGGACCGGAAGACAGCCTGCCGGTGCAGACAATCACGGCGCTTGCGCCCGCTGAGGTGGCGGGGCGGTCGTTCTTGATCGTGGCATCGGCGGACAGTGCGAGCCTGACGGTGCTGAGTGTTGGGGCGGGGGGCACGTTGGGGATTGCGGACCATGTGATTGACGGGCTGTTGACGCGGTTCGCCGGGGTGTCGCATGTGGAGGTGATCGCACAGGACGGGCATGTGTTTGTGCTGGTGGCGGGGCGGGACGCGGGGCTGAGCCTGTTCCGGCTGACCGCCGAAGGGCGGCTCTTGCATCTGGATACGCTGGCTGATGAGCAGGTCTTTGCATTGGAGGGTGTGTCCGGGTTGGCGGCACAGATCCGGGCGGGGGGTATCGACATTCTCGTGACGGCGGCGGGAGAGGCGGGGCTGAGCCTGTTTCGGGTTGATCTGGGGTCACTTGGCGTGGTGCTGCGTGGCGATGCGGCGCGGATCGAGGGCGGGGCCGGGAATGATCTTTTGTCACGCCGTGGGGGCGATGGCGTTCTGGAGGGCCACGCGGGAGAGGACGTGCTGAGCGACGGATCTGGCGAGGATACGCTGATTGGCGGTGCCGGGGCAGATGTCTTTGTCCTCATGGCGGATGGACAGCGCGATGTGATTGCGGATTTCACGCTGGGGGAGGACCGGCTTGACCTGTCGCTCTGGCCGATGTTGCGCAATCTCGGGCAGCTTGGTTTTGCGCCGACGAGCCAAGGGGCCGTGCTGCGGTTCGGGGCCGAAGAGCTGGAGGTGCGCAACGCCGCTGGCGTGGGTTTTGCGGCGACGGACTTGCCCGCGATGGTGTCACCCTTGCTGTCACATTTCGATATTGTGATTGGGCCTTTGGAAATGGGGGGGATCGCCCCACCATCGCGCGTTGATCCGCCACCGAGCCCGGTCGTTGCTTCGCCACCTGCGCCTGTCTCGCTGGTTCTGGTCGGGGGTGAGGGCGCGGACCTGCTTGAAGGGGGCGTGGCCGCGGACCGTCTGGCCGGACATGGCGGCAATGACACGCTGCGCGGCGATGCGGGCGATGACCGGCTTGCGGGCGGAGCGGGCGACGACCTGATCGAAGGTGGCGCTGGGCAGGACAATGTCGGAGGGGGTCTTGGCGCGGACAGGCTCGGGGGGCAGGGCGGCGATGACACGATGGGCGGCGGCGACGGGGATGATGTCCTCAGCGGGGGTGACGGTCAGGACGTGATGAGCGGCGGACCGGGCAATGACCTGCTCGAAGGTGGCGCCGGGGATGACAGGCTGGCGGGGAGCTTTGACCGAGACACAGTGCGCGGCGGCGACGGGGATGATGTGATCGGAGGGGGGCCGGGGCGCGATCTATTGGACGGGGGGGCAGGCAAGGATCAGTTCGGTGGGGGCGAGGGGAATGATACCGTGTTGGGCGGTAGCGGCGACGATTTTCTGGCCGGGGGCGGGCGGAACGACCTGATGGATGGTGGCACGGGGCGCGATACGCTCAACGGCGGCGCTGGTCACGATACGCTGCGGGGCGGAGCGGAGGCGGATGTTTTCGTGTTCAATGATCTGGTCGCCGGAGAGCGCGACGTGATCGCCGATTTCCAGATCGGTGAGGATCACATTCGGCTGAGCGGGGTTGAGGGGCCGGGGCTGATGGGCCGCTTTCTGGCGCTGGATATCTTTGACACGGCCGATGGCGCGGTTGTGCGCTATGCGGATCACGAGATTCTGTTGGAGGATGTGGCGACAAGCAGCCTGTCGGTGGAGGATTTCATCTTCCTGTGAGGCGCCCCAAAGCGGGAAAGGTCCGGTTCAACGCGCCAGCCCATCCGGTGCCATGAAACCCGTCGCGCGGATCGACCGGATAGCCGAGGGTTCTGAAATCAATGTCGTAGATGCGATGGATGGTCGAGAGTGTGTCTGGGGTGATGAAGTTGTCATAGTTGAAACTCATATCCACCAGATCGCGCGCCGACAGATTGCCAAGATACCCGCTGAGCGGGGTTTCGGGCAGGCGGGTGCGGTTCAGCACGCGCGGTGTATAGGTCATCCCCAGCTTGCGGGCGACCCGAGAGAGTTCGACATCCAGCCGCTCGACATGGACGACGAAATCGTAATGGATGCCCTCTTCTCTGTAAAAGGCGGGCACCTGCGTTTCCCAATGCCCGTTGATCAGGTTGTCGGGGCGTGGACGGCTGGCGTGCAGATGCGCGATCGTGTCCAGAAAGGCCTCGAAGGACATGCTGTTGTCGTTGGCATCGGCACCGGTGCGCGCGCAATAGAGGTCGTGAAGATCCTGTGCAAAGGGTTCCAGATCCGCGCGGCTGAGCAATTGTCGGCCGCGATAGAGGCAGAACTTGTTGAAATAGGCGCTGATGATGCGGGTCGCCGGATGCCGGACCAGGATCACCGAGCGAAAGTTGCGCGTCAAAAGCGCCTCGGCGCAGCCGCGAAAGGGTGCGCTATTGGTGTGAAAATACTGCTTTTTGGCAGGGCGCGAGGGCATGTTGTCGGCGAGAAAGTTGAACAGGGTGGTGCAGGCCGCCTTTTGCGACCAGAAGAACACTGTCCTGCTGTCATCGTGAATATATCCGCGCCAGCCCATGTGATCCTGCGATGCCTTTATTCTCTCTGAGCCTTGGCTTAAAGCCCCGAGGGATGCTTGGCAACGTGGGGTTTGCGTATTTGCGGCTTGTGTCATTTCTTGGGGAACACTAGGGTGCTGCCGACCGGTTGGTGAGGCAGTTGATCAGTATGAAGAAGCGCCTTTTCCTGCATGTCGGCATGCCGAAATGTGCGACGACGTCAATTCAGGCCTATCTGGCAGACCATGCCAACGAACTGGCGGCGCGCGGAATTCACTATGAGTTCGCACCCGGAGAGCGCATTCCCGAGCAGGGCAATGCCTTGCATCTCGCCAATGCGATGCTCGAGGGGGACACGGCCCGAGTGAAATCACTGCTCGATTTCTTTCTGCGGCGCGATGGCGATGTGATCCTGAGTTCGGAGTATCTGTTCGGTGTCGCGCGCGGCTCGATTGCTCTTGAGGTGGTCGAGCGCATGCGACAGGCCGGATTCGAAGTCGGCGTGATCTGTTATTTCCGGCGACAGGATCTGTGGATCGAATCCGACTACAAGCAGCATGTCAAAAGTGGGGCCGACTGGCGTCGCGGCATTACCGCGCTGATGGAGATGCGGGTCGAAAAGCAGGTGCTGAACTACAATGCGATGCTGATGAACTGGGTCCGTAGCGTTGCGCGCGAGAATATCCTCGCCGTGCCCCTGAGACCAGAGCAAGCACCCGACTATGCAGTGCGCCGATTTCTGGAGGCGCTGGGCATATCGGATATGTTGCCCGATGATGCGGTGTCCCCGCGGTCGCATAATGTCAGCCCACCGACCGGGTTGATCGAACCCGCGCGCTATCTCAAGCGGGCCATGCTGGATCAGGGGGTTGCACCGCTGTTGGTGGGACAAGAGGTGGACCGCTTTTTTGCGAAGGCGCCGGCGGTGGTGCGTGTGCCGTCACGGCGGTTTCTGATGACGTTTCTTCGCCGGCAACGCCTGTTGCAGCAATGCGAGATGTCGAATGCTGCGCTGGCGCGGAATTTTCTGAACGGCGACGCTGCCTTTGACATGACGCCCGACTATGATGAGGCCAGCGAGACCCCGCTGGGCGCAGAGGCGGCGGTCATTCTCGCGGCCTATCATGTGCGGGGGCAAACCGCGCTGCATTCTCGCAGCCGGCTGCGACGGGGACTAGGCGCACTGAAGCGGACCGTGTCGCGACCGCGCGTCAAAAATTGATGATGTCGCGGTGATAGCGCCGCAAGAGCAGCAAGCCGAGCATCAGCGTGATCCCGGAAACCGTCAGAACATAGACCGAAGACACATATTCAGCGTCATAGGTGCTGTAGATGCCTCTGCGCACCAAACCGATGGGATGCACCAAGGGATTCCACCACAGCCAGTCCCGATAGGGCATGGGCACCGTATCATAGAGGAAAATGACGCCCGAGATCAGCAGCAAAGGACGGTTCAAAATCGCCCATGCGCGCTCCCATATCGGGAAAACGGAGAGCAGGAAGCAATTCAGAGTGCCGACGCCTATTCCCAGCGCAAATGCCAGAAGATAGCCCATCGCCAACGCCTTCATGTCGATGATCACATTCACGTCATAGAGAAACAGGATGAGGGGAAACAGCATGACGGCAATCAGGATATGCGTGAGCGCATTCAGGATGAAGCGTGCAATGAGCGCGTCGATATAGGTGACGCCGGGATAGAACAGCAGTTGCTTTGAGAACCGCAACGCCAGTGACATTTTACCGCTGATGTCCATATACGCCATGAAGGGCAGGACGCCCGAGGCGAAGAACAAGGGAAAATTGGTTCCAAGACTCGGGCTTCTGAAGGCCAATGAGAAAAGGAAGGTCAGCAGCATGATGCCTGCGACCGGCTCTAGAATGGCCCAAAGATAGCCCAAGGCCGAACGACCATAGGTCGAGGACATCTCGCGCAGGATCAGCGCCATGACGGTCTGAACAGTGCCTGTGCGCTTGCGCGGCAAGGCCGGGGGGAGGGCTATATTTGTCATCTTGATGGATGGTGTATCACCGTGTCCTTTGATAGAAAATCCCCAACCGGCGCATCTGTCGGGCGGTAGCATAGTGAAGAGCTAGATTTGACTCAGACCAACTCTCCTGCGGAAAAACTGGCTGCAACCCCGGGCAAGGGGGCTGCGCCTGAAACGAAGACGGGTCCGAATGTGGTTCAGGCTCCGGGGAATAGAACTAATGTACGCCCCACCGCAAAGCCCGCGCGCGTCAAGACGCGCCATGTGATCATTGGGCTTAGTTTTGTGACCTTGGTGGTTTTACCGGTGATCCTGTCGATCTGGTATCTCTATGGGATCGCCCGCGACCAATACGCCAGCCATGTCGGATTCTCCGTGCGCACCGAAGAGATCGGATCAGCCATCGAGTTGCTGGGCGGGATCACCGAGCTGTCGGGGTCCAGCTCTTCGGACACGGATATTCTGTATGAGTTCATCCAGAGCCCGCAGATTGTGCGCGCGGTCAATGATCAGCTTGATCTCTCGCGGATCTATCAGCGGCCCGGCGATCCGGTGTTTACCCTTGGGGACGATACGCGGATTGAGGCTCTGTCGAGCTATTGGCAGCGCATGGTCAAGATTTTCTACGATCGCAGCAGCGGTCTGGTTGAAATTCGGGTTCTGGCCTTTGATCCGCAGGATGCGCGGTCCATCGCCGAAGTGGTCTTTCGCGAGAGCAGCGATATGATCAACCAACTGTCTGCGATCGCGCGGGCGGATGCAATGCGTTATGCCGAAGAAGAGTTGGCGCGTGCCGAAGACAGGCTTTTGGTGTCCAACCAGTCGCTTACCAGCTTTCGCAACCGGACCCAGATTGTTGATCCGGTGGCGGATATTCAAGGCCAGATGGGGCTGTTGAATTCGCTCAACGCGCAGATGGCAGAAGCCCAGATCGAATTGGAACTTTTGCTCGACGGGTCTGCCGAGAGCGACCCGCGCGTGACCCAGACCAATCGCAAGATTGCGGCCATTCAGAAATTGATTGACGAAGAACGGTCGAGTTTCGGGGGCGTGAGCGGGGTCTCGGGTGTGACGCAATATGCGGAATTGCTGGAAGAGTATCAGGCGCTGGAACTTGAACGGCAGTTTGCCGAGAAAAGCTATCTGTCTGCTCTGGCGGCGCGTGATGTGGCCTTGGCCGAGGCGCAACGGCAATCGCGGTACTTGGCCACCCATATTTCACCCACTTTGGCCGAAACGGCGGAATATCCGCGACGTCTGATGCTATTGGGTATGATCTCGGGATTTCTGCTGATGTCCTGGTCGATTATGGTGATGGTCTATTATTCCTTGCGTGACAGGCGCTGAGCGGGCCGGGCCAATGATCGAGATACGCAACCTGTGCAAGACCTTTGTGCTCAACGGGCAGCACAAGGTGGTTGCCGATGACATCTCGGCGGTGTTTCCAGACCGCACAGCAGTTGCCATTCTGGGCCGAAATGGCGCTGGAAAATCGAGTTTGCTCAAGATGATCTCTGGCTCGATGGACCCCGACAGTGGGGAGGTGATCAGCACCGGGACGATTTCCTGGCCGGTCGGCTTTGCCGGGAGTTTTCACCCCGAGATGACCGGGCTGCAGAATGTGCGATTCATTGCGCGGGTTTACGGGGTCGATACCGAGGAGCTTGCGGATTTCGTCGCGGATTTTGCTGAGCTGGGTCCACACTTCAACCTGCCGGTGCGCACCTATTCTTCGGGCATGAAATCACGGCTGGCGTTTGGCGTGTCCATGGGCATTCATTTTGACACCTACCTCGTGGACGAGGTGACGGCGGTCGGCGATGCCGCATTCCGCGAAAAGTCAGAAGAGTTGTTTGCCGAGCGGGTTCAGAGCAGCGGTGCCATCATGGTGACGCATGGGGTTGGGCAGGTCAAACGCCTCTGTAGCCATGCCGCCGTGCTCGAGAATGGGCAGTTCAGCTTTTACTCCGATGTCGATGAAGCGATTGCGCATCATCATGCCCTGATGAAAATCGACACGGCGAAATCTGCCTGAGGGAGGACGTTCAGGCGATGCGGAGGGCCGGCGTCGAACGCCCCGCCGTGCCGATGCCGGGAATCAAACCTCGGTATCCTCTGGGATAATGACCCGGTTATCAAAGCCGAACTGCGCCAATAGAGCGTCATTCTGGGGTTTGAATTGCTCTTCGAGCCACGCAATGCGCTGCGGGTTGCGGCCCATGTCCGGGTTCTGGGTGTGATGATACGCTGTGAGGAACATCTGTCGGATATCCTCGTCGGCGCATTCCGGGTCCAGCATCGCGGCGGCGATGATGTCACAATCCTGCATGCGCAGTGACGGATTGGTGTCGTGGATCGGCACGTCCCAATTCATCCCGGTGGGATGTCCGAGCACGTCGTCTAGAACCTGCTGAATGTTGCGGTGGCTGTCGAGAATGATCGGCAGGTCCGGAAACAGCTTGCCCCAGTTGGCCAAATAGGCCGCCGGTTTCATCGTGTCGATCCGGCGTTTGGCAAAGGTCGGGAAATCGCGCCCGCCATAGGGTCTGCGCTCGGCCAGAAAGGTATCGAAATGCTGCTTCATGAACTGCGAGTAATCGCCGAAAACGAAATCGCTGAAGGGACGCAAGAAAGCGAGAATCTGTACGGCGATTCCAGCCTTGGCGGTGATCTCTGCCAGTGCGATGCCGCGTTTCGAGAGCGAGTAGAGATCCTCATGGCTGAGAACAACGGTTTCCGCGCCATCCGCGAACATGGCTGTGACCTGATCCTCTGTGATCTCGGCCAGTTTACCGGCATTGCCGGGATGTGATCCGGTCGGTGCTGGATAGCAGATGCCGTGCTGCGACAGGCAGTCTGTATTCTGGAGCATGACGCGCTGAAGATAGGTCGAGCCACATTTTGGCGAGCCGATATGCAGGATGATCTTTTGTGTCATGGGGCTGTGTTTTAGATCCGTGGCAGGCGCGTGACAAGCCGATTGGCCAGACTGTCGATCATATCTTCGGGGTGGCTTCCCAGATCAAGCAGATTGATCTCGCGGTCGGATTGGCTCACCGGGGCGGCGTGCCAAGACGCGCTGAGCGCCCCCGCCAGATCGGGTGCGGTCGCTGGCACCGAGAGGATTGCCGGGCTGAGGCGGCTCAGATCCTTGGGGCCGAACGTGTTGGTGACGACCCGCACACCGGCGGCGGCCATTTCGAGAGGGGGGTGGCTGGGATGAGGCGAATACATCAAGGAGAGACCCAGATCAACGCTACCAAGGTAGTCGGGATAATCCTCCCAAGCAAGTTTTCCGAGGCTCTTGAGGACGAGACCGCCGGGCAGGGTGACATCGCCATGATGCTGGCCGATGGACACCAATTCGATATCCTCCGCGCCAAGCTGCTCTTGCGCGACAAAGCGGGCCAAGGCCTCGATTGCGGTGGCGTACATATTTCGCGGCACGTCCGGACGCCCATAGAGCGCCAGACGGCGCGGTGCGCCGCCCGGCGTGGCGCGTGCCACGCGGCTATAGCGCTCGATGTCGATCGAGGGATGAAAGGCGAGGGCATCATCGGTGGCAAAGCCAAAGTTCTGACCCGCAAACCAGTCGCGCAGCAGGGTGGTGTTGAACACTGGATCAAATGCAAAATCATAGCTTGCCATGGCATCGGCGAATTCGGGGCCCCACGCGTAGAAATGCGGTTCGTAATCCTGAATGAGATAGAGAAACCGCGAATGGGTCATGGCGTGGCGGCGGATCAGCTTTTCTGCGACATGCGCGCTCCACCATGCGGTGGCCATGAACACGTCCTGGGCATTGAGCGACAGGGTCTTGCTCTGAACGCCGCAGAGCAGGCTGATGCGGTCCGCCGCGCCTTGCAAGTCATGCGCTCTGGGCAATCGGCCCAGCACAAAGCTGCGGGAGGTGCCGGGGGACGAGAGGGGCAAGTCGGTGGCGATGAACCGGACGTGGTAGCCGCGCGCCGCAAGCCCGAGACCGATGTCGAGCGCTGTGGCGATTCCGGCAAAGATCTCGGTCGGGTTCAGCGTTGGCACAAGGATGTTCAGCGCAGGATGGGGCGCTGTGAACTCGGGGACAAAGCGTGGCTCTTTGCGCAGGTCGACGATGCTCTCGTATTTGACCGGGGGCCTGTCCTGCCGGTGCGAGGACGAGGGTGGCCGGGGCGTCATGCCGGGAGAGAGCGAGTAAAGCCGGGTGTCGAACCCGTCGATCGTGGTTTTCAGGCTGGGCCCAAAGGCCTCGCGCAGGGTCCAGACCATGCGCCCTGTGCTGACCACGGCAAAGCCCGCCGCGATCCGCGCCAGACCTGTGTGCCCCTGTAGGGTCAGGACGAGCGCGTCGCGCAGATGCGTGCCCATTCCGCGCATCCGCCGCAGATAGGGACGCAGCGGGGCGGCTTTGGCCTCGCCATGACTGAGCCGGCCATCGGCGATGGCATCGGTGAGCCGGTTATAGGTCGATTGTCCGAGATAGCGGGCCAGCGCATAGGCCGTGGCCTCTTTGCGCAGCCACATCGCGTCGGGGCGTTTGACGCGCAGGCCTCCGCCTTGGCGGCGGTCGATTGCGCCCATCACATTGCTGTCATGCTGCCGGTAATCAACGAGGCACTCGTCGATCACGTGGACGCCGCCGGTCGCACTCGCCAACAGTCCGAGCCAGAGATCGTGATAGAAATGAACCCCGCTCTGGGGGGGAAAGGGAAGGGCCAGTCGCACCAGCCGGGGTCGCATGAGGGTCGTCATGCCGGTGATGTTGTTGCGATAGAGCAGCCCGCGCAGACCGGGATTGCGTTTGCGCCGCTCGGTGGCGAACATGGAGCGCTGCAAGACGGTCTTGCCATCCGGCCCCACCAGCCGCGCGTCACTATGCACGAGGTCGGCACCGCTGGCTGCGAGGGCAGCCACGCCTTTCTCCAGACGATCCGGATGCCAGATGTCATCTTGATCACACAGGGCGATGAGAACCGCGTCGTCGTCGAGCCCTTCGGCGGCTATCAGGCGCAGCGTCTCGCTCAATCCGGCCTCGAAGGCGCGGACGGAATCCAGCGTGACGTCGCTGGGAACAAGGCTAAAGGGAAGGCCCGCCGCTGTGGCGAGGTCGGACACCAGCGTATCTGAACTGGTATCGGCAATCACGGCAATCAGACGTCGGGATGCATGGGTCTGATCCGCGATAGATCGGATCTGTGCCTCCAGATAATCAGGCTCTGGCCGAAACACGGCCATTATGATGAAAATGCAAGGAGACATCATGTCCAGAGTGATCGAAATACCGTCTGGCGTCTAACGGAGCGTTGGGCGCAATGCAAGCGGTGCCCCACCCGGTCGGCATCATCGCGCGCGATGCCCTGTCTCACTCGACCGTGACGGATTTGGCAAGGTTGCGGGGCTGGTCGACGTCTGTGCCTTTGGCAATGGCGGTGTGATAGGCGAGGAGTTGGGCAGGCAGGGCGTAGAGGATCGGGGTGAGAATGGGGTCAGTGGCGGGCATTGTAATGGCCTGCCAGACGCCATCACCGGCCTCGGCGACACCGCGCGCGTCGGACACGAGCAGGATGCGGCCACCACGGGCCATGACCTCTTGCATATTGGACACGGTCTTGTCGAAGAGCGCATCGCAGGGGGCCATGACGATCACCGGCATTGTGTCGTCGATGAGGGCGATCGGGCCATGCTTGAGCTCTCCCGAGGCATAGGCCTCGGCATGGATATAGCTGATTTCCTTGAGCTTGAGCGCGCCTTCCAGCGCCAGCGGATACATCAGGCCACGCCCCAGAAAGAGCGCGCTGGGGGATGTCGCAAGCTGGCGGGCGACGGTCTGGATCTCTGCGTTGCAGCCCATTGCGGTGTTGAGGGTGGCGGGCAGAGCGCGCAGGGCCGACAAGAGATCAACCAGACGTTCCGGATCGATCTCTCCCCGGTCCTGCGCCGCCTTGAGCGCCAGCAACAAGAGCACGGTCAGTTGGCAGGTAAAGGCCTTGGTCGAGGCCACGCCGATCTCGGCCCCGGCATGGATGGACAGCGCCAAATCGCTCTCGCGGGCGATGGAGCTCTCGGAGACGTTGATCACCGAGATGATCTGTTCTGCGCGTCCCGTTGCATAGCGCAGAGCCGCGAGCGTATCGGCGGTCTCGCCCGACTGGCTGACAAACAGCGCCACGGTTCCGGGGGTCACGGGGGGCTCGCGATAGCGGAATTCCGAGGCGATATCGACCTCGACCGGCAGGCGGGCAAATTGCTCGAACCAGTATTTGGCGGTGAGGCAGGCATAATGTGCAGTGCCGCAGGCGACCATGGTCAGCCGTTCGATGCCTGCGAAATCCGGCAGCCCCTCGGGCAGGGTGATGCGGCTGCCATCGCTGCTGAGGTAATGACCCAAGGCCGCGCCGATCACCGAGGGCTGTTCAGTGATTTCCTTGGCCATGAAATGCCGGTGGCCAGCCTTGTCGACGCGGGTGCTGTCGATCTCGATGGTCTTGATGGGGCGATTTGCCAGATGGCCATGGCGATCGGTGATGGTCAGGCTGGTCCGCGTGAGAACCGCGATGTCACCCTCTTCGAGATAGGTGATGCGGTCGGTCATCGGGGCCAGCGCAATGGCATCCGAGCCAACGAACATCTCGCCCGTGCCATGGCCTATGGCCAGCGGGCTGCCGCGTCGTGCCGCCACCAGAAGATCGGGTTCGCCCTCAAACAGAAAGCAGAGCGCGTAGGCCCCCTCGAGCCGGGCGATGGTTGTGCGCGCCGCCGTCGCGGGGTCCATGCCCTGTGTTATGTAGTGATGCGTCAGAAGGGCGACGGTTTCGGTGTCGGTGTCGGTCTTATGGCCGATCCCGGCGGCGGCCAGTTCGGTGCGCAGGGTGCGGAAATTCTCGATGATACCGTTATGCACAACGGAGACCGGGCCAGAGCGGTGCGGATGGGCATTGGCCTCGGTCGGCGCACCATGCGTGGCCCAGCGGGTGTGGCCAATCCCGGCCTTGCCCGCCAGCGGTTGATGCACCAAGAGATCCGAGAGATTGACCAGCTTGCCCACCGCGCGACGACGGTCAAGATGCCCGCCATGCACGGTGGCAATCCCGGCGCTGTCATAGCCACGATATTCCAGCCGCTTGAGGGCCTCGACCAAGAGGGGCGCTGCCTCGTGATTGCCAAGAACTCCAACAATTCCACACATCAGTTTGATCCTTTTTCGCGGCTTCGGGTCTTGGCGCGGAGCATTTCGAACAGTTTGGCGGCCATTCCGGGTTTGTCCACCTGCCGCGCGCGGGCGATCGCCAGCGCATCCGGTGCGACATCGCGGGTGATCACCGATCCCGACCCGGTCATGGCCCCGTCACCAACGGTGACAGGGGCCACCAGCATGGTGTTGGAGCCGATAAAAACCCGCGCGCCGATCACAGTCTCATGCTTGGAGACACCATCGTAATTGCAGGTGATGGTGCCTGCGCCGATATTGCTCTCATCTCCCACGCGCGTATCGCCGATGTAGCTCAGGTGATTGACCTTGGCCCCCTCGCCGATCAGCGCGTTCTTGAGCTCGACGAAATTGCCGATGCGGGCGTGCTCGGACAGTTCTGTCCCGGGGCGAAGCCGGGCATAGGGGCCGACCACCGCGCCGCGCGCTACATGGCAGCCTTCGAGATGCGAGAAGGCGCGGATATGTGCGCCGGTTTCGATGGTCACGCCGGGGCCGAAGACGACATAGGGTTCGATCACGCAATCACGGCCGAGCCATGTGTCATAGGCGAATTGCACCGTTTCCGGCGCGACAAGGGTTACGCCGGTTTCCAGCGCTTCGGCGCGTTTGCGGGTCTGAAATCCAGCCTCGGCGCGTGCGAGTTCGGCGCGGGAATTGATGCCCATCGTCTCGGACTCTTCGCAGGTGACGGCAGTCGCCGACAGCCCCCGCACCCGCGCCAGACCCACGATGTCGGTCAGATAATATTCGCCCGAGGCATTGGCATTGCCCACCTGTGCGATGAGATCGAAAAGCAAAGCGGCGGGCGCCAGAACCACGCCGCTGTTGCATAGGGTCCGAGCGCGCTCGGCCTCGGTTGCGTCCTTGAACTCGACGATCCGCAGGAGATCATCGCCGTCCGTCACCAACCGCCCGTAGCGGCCCGGATCGGCCGCCTCAAAGCCCAGCACGACGATGTCATGGGTGCTGCGCGCGGCCTGCATCCGCTCCAATGTCTCGGGCTGGATAAAGGGTGTGTCGCCATAGAGCACAAGCGCGTCACCGGGGTAGTTCGCCAGGAGCGGCGCGGATTGGGCCACCGCATGGGCAGTGCCCAATTGCTCGGATTGGATCACGATCTGCGCGGTCTCGTCAAACTCCAGCGCCGCGGCGCGTACGGCCTCGGCCCCATGTCCGGCCACCACGATCACATGATCGGGCTCGAGGGTCGCGCCCGCCTGTATCGCATGCCCCAACATCGGCGCGCTGCCAATTGGGTGCAGCACCTTGGGAAGCTCGGAATTCATCCGCGTCCCCTGACCTGCCGCCAGTATGATCAGTGCCGTCGCCATTGCGCGTCCTCTTGCTCGTCTGAGTCCGTTTTATCCGGTTGCGGCACAGGTGCAAGTGTAGGGGCGGGCTCTGCCAAAAATCACCAAGAATATCGACAATTTTAACCTTTCCTTCACGCCGACGCGGTGCTGTAGTCCTGCTGCAACCCATTGCAGCGCAAGGAGGTGAGGAAACTGAGAGAAACCGACTTTCGGAAATGGATGGTGCTACTTGCAGCGGGGACGCTGCTTGTTGGGATCATCCGGCTCTTGATGGGGCTCTAAGCCCCTGAAAGAAAAGACCCTGCGGAGTAGACGCTCCGCAGGGTCACGTTTTCGGTGAGGTCACTGAAAACCGATTTTCGGATGTCCTGTTTATAGCCCAATTCTTACCAAAAAGTAAAGGCACGCTTGCGCCCCATGCAAAACGCCGCCCCGAGGGGCGGCGTTTGTCGTATCCGTCCAGAAACAGGGTTCAGAACCCGAGACCGGCGTATTTGTTCTTGAACTTGGACACGCGGCCACCGGCATCCATCAGACGCGAGCTGCCGCCGGTCCAGGCGGGGTGCACCGACGGGTCGATGTCGAGCGACAGCGTGTCGCCTTCTTTGCCATAGGTCGAGCGCATTTGCACAACAGTGCCATCGGTCATCTTGACGTTGATGGCGTGGTAATCGGGGTGAATCTCTTTTTTCATCGTACCAATCCTTACGCGGAAGCGCCCGATTGGGCCTTGTAGGTGGAATCCTCGGCGATGCGGGCCGATTTGCCGCGACGCGAGCGCAGGTAGTAGAGCTTGGCGCGACGCACGCGACCACGGCGCACAACCTCGATATTGTCGATATTGGTCGAATAGAGCGGGAACATACGTTCCACACCTTCGCCAAAGGAAATCTTGCGGACGGTGAACGACCCTGCGATGCCCTTGCCGTTTTTGCGGCTGATGCAGACGCCTTCAAAGTTTTGCACGCGCGAACGTGTGCCTTCGGTCACCTTGTAGCCGACGCGAATGGTGTCGCCGGCCTTGAAATCGGGAATGGTTTTCCCGAGCGAGGCGATCTGTTCCGCCTCAATCTGAGCGATAATATCCATCGCTTCTCTCCTGATTTACTTGCGGTTTTTCCGCAAAGATGTCTCGCGCCCTCAGAGCTCTTGGTCTTCTTCCGGGTTCGCAGTTGCGCCCGCCAGAGATCAGGTCGTCCTTGTCTGTGATCCGTTTGCCAAGGCTACCGCAGGCGACCGAAGAAGGTCTGGTGGGTCGTCATGCCTAAAACACACAGGCCCGGAGCCGCAAAGCGATTCCAAGCAAGGCGGTGTATAGGCGCAACCGTGAGGCGGATCAAGCCTTGTCAGGATTGGTTTTGCAGTGATTGTCCCAAAGATCCGGACGCCGCTCGGCGGTCAGGCGCTCGGACATTTCGCGCCGCCATTTCTCGACCCGCGCGTGATCGCCAGAGGTCAGAACCTCTGGGATGACCCGGCCCATCCATTCGGCAGGGCGGGTATACTGCGGATGCTCCAGCAACCCGTTGGAATGGCTTTCCTCGGCCGTGCTTTCGGCATTGCCCAGCACACCGGGCAAGAGCCGCACGGTGGCGTCGATCATCGCCTGCGCGGCAATCTCGCCGCCGGTCATGACGAAATCGCCCAAGGAGACCTCTTGGATGCCATAATGCTCGATCACGCGCTCATCCAGCCCCTCGAACCGACCACAGATCAAGGTGACACCGGGGCGCTGCGAGAGGTCCTGCGCCATCGCCTGATCAAACCGCCGCCCGCGCGGGCTGAGGTAGATCAGCGGCCAGCCGGGCGGGGTGGCCGCCATAGCCTCGTCAATCGCGCGGCCCATGACATCGGCGCGGATCACCATGCCCGCGCCGCCCCCGGCGGGCGTGTCATCGACGTTGCGATGCTTGCCCTCGCCGTAAGGGCGCAGGTCGATCGCGTTGAGTGCCCAGAGGCCGTTTTGCAAGGCGCGTCCCGTCAGGCTCTCGCCCAGAATGCCCGGAAACGCTTGGGGAAGCAGGGTGATCACCCGCGCGGTCCAGACGCCTGCGAGGTCCGGCGTGGGCGTGATCAACTCGCGCGGGGTCAGGGTGGCGCGGATGGATTTGCGCCCGTGCGAGCGGGGCGTGTCGCTCATATCAGACCATCGGGCGGGTCGGCGATGATGCGGCCAGAGGCCAGATCGACGGTTGGCACCGCCTCAAGCGTGAAGGGCAGCAGAACCGTGGCGCTGAGGCCGGGACCGTGGATTTCCAACAGGTCAGACGCACCGTGATTGAGCACCGCCTTGACCCGTCCCAAGAGGGTGCCGCCCGTGTCGAACACCTCAAGCCCAATGAGATCGGCGTGGTAATATTCATCATCCGGCAGATTGGGCAGTTGCGCGCGCAGGGCATAGAGCCGGGTGCCACGCAGGGCATCGGCGGCCTCTTTGGTGGCGATGCCGGACAGATGTGCGGTAAAGCCGTTGGTGGTCTGGCCGGTCAGGCTGATGTCAAACTGCCGCGTGCCATCCTCAGAGGTCAGAGGGCTATAGCTGGCTATATCCTCGGGCATGGCGGTAAAGCTCTTGAGCCGCACTTCGCCGCGCACGCCAAAGGCGCCGCCGATGGCGCCCACACAAATGCGGTCACTGTCGCTCATGGCGTGGTCTCCGGTTTGACAGATCGGGATATGATCCGCTGAATTCCGCGGATGTGCAATGGGGCCACACGCATGCTCAACGCACCTCGGTCGGCAGGGTGGGGCGGCGGGTTTCCCATCCAGCCTGTTCCAGCTCTGGGGTGTCGCTGGTGGTTTCGGGCCAGCCGACGCAGAGATAGGCGACCAACGCCCAGTCGGCGGGCACGTCGAGGTCGCGCGCGAGTTGCTCTGGATCAAGGATCGAGACCCAGCCGACGCCAAGCCCCTGCGCACGCGCCGCGAGCCAGAAATGGGTGATCGCGCCGACAACGGAATAGCGCCGCATCTCGGGCATGGTGCCCGCGCCAAGGCCCGCGCCCTTGTCGGTGGCCTCGTCGCAATAGATCGCCAATTGCACCGGCGCCTCTTGCATGCCGGACAGTTTCAAGCCGCTGTAAATGCGTGACTTTTCACCGTGATACCCCTTGAGGGCGCGGTCATTTTCGGCTGTAAAGTTGGCCAGTGCCGCGGCGCGGGCCTCGGGGGATTGCACCCGGATCACGCGCCACGGTTCGCTCAGACCCACAGAGGGTGAGAGCAGGAAGGTGTCGAGGCAGTCCTGTAAGACAGCCTCATCCACCGCGTCCCGGCGGAAGCGGCGCACGTCGCGCCGCCACCGCATGAGATCGCGCAGGGCGGTCTGGAAGTCCTTGGAAAACTGTGACATTCCAGCGCCTTACCTGTCTTATTCCTCGGTTGCAGCCTCTTCGACCACGGCCTCTTCGGCGGGGGCGTTTGCCGCTGCTTCGGCTGCTTCGGCCTTGGCTGTCTTCTCTGCGGCGCGTTCCTGAGCTTTCTTGCCCGGAACGGCTTTCTTCAGGTTGGCGCGCTCTTTCTTGGCGACAACGCCGGCGGTCTCAAGCATGCGGCTGATGCGGTCGGTCGGCTGAGCGCCCTGCGCCAGCCAGTGCTGGATACGCTCGACATCCATTTTCACGCGGTCTTCGCTGTCCTTGGGCAGAAGCGGGTTATAGGTGCCCAGTTTCTCAATGAAACGACCATCGCGCGGCATGCGGCTGTCGGCGGCGACGATACGGTAGAAGGGGCGCTTTTTGCTGCCACCACGGGCGAGACGGATTTTCATAGCCATTTGATATTCTCCTTTAATGGCGGGGGGTGATGGGGTTTGATCCCACCTTACGATTGGTGTTGTTGGTGATGTCGGATCACCTCGGCGATGATGAAGTTCAGGAACTTCTTGGCGAATTCCGGGTCCAGATCGGCCGTTGTCGCCAATTCTTCGAGCCGTTCGATCTGCGCGGCTTCGCGCGCCTGATCGGACGGGGGAAGGTCGTGTTCAGCCTTGAGTTTCCCCACGGCCTGCGTGTGTTTGAACCGCTCAGCCAGCGTGAAGACGAGGATCGCGTCAAGCCGGTCGATGCTCTGGCGGTGCTCTTTCAAAAGCTGGGCGGCAAGGGCGGTTGCGTCAGTCATGCGAGCCTCCGGCCTGTACAAACCCTGAGGTTTGCGGCGTGAAACGTAAGGTTTGGGTGATGTCACCCGTACGGGTCGAGATGTCGGTCATGTGGCGCGCCTTTGAGGCCTCGGAGGGGGCCGTGTGCGGTGCATTGAGTTTGGTCAAACAGGTCATGCTGCCACCTCGCCGGATTTCGGGTGTCGCCAAACCTGACAAGGTGTGCCGAGCAGGGTGCCGTCACGCTCAAAGCGCGCACCGAGACGCTCGGCCAGAGCCTGAGAGCGGGTATTGGCCGGGTCAATATAGGAAATCACGCCGTCGAGGCCGAAATGCGCGGCCCCATGGGTGCGCGCGGCGTGGGCCGCGCGATAGGCGATGCCGCGCCCCTCGTACCCGTCCCAAACCTGCCAGCCAAGCTCCGGCTCGTCCCAGCCTTCGCGAAAGATGAAACCGCAGATCCCGAGCGGGTTGCCAGTGCCGCGATCAGCGATCACCCACATGCCAAAGCCGCGCAGCGCCCAATGGCCGAGGTTGCCCGCGATGAGCCGCCAGCAGTCCGCGCGTGACAGGGGGCCACCGACAAATTGGCTGCGGGTGCCTGCGTAGAACGCAGCGAGCTGGTCAAGATCATCCTCGCAGATGGTGCGCAGGATAAGATCACCGCTTTTGACCTCGGGGATATGCAGGGTGAGGGTGGTCATGCATAGGCCTCGACCGAACCGTCGTCGTCGCGGCCATCGTCTGCGCCCGGCGCGGGGTGGCGGTAGAGCAGATCATGTCCCATGTGGATATTCTCATATTCCCGCTCGAACCATGCGCCCAAGCGTTCGGCAAGGGCGACCGAGCGGGTGTTGCCCGGCACGATATTCGAGGTGAGTGTCGAGAATCCAAGATCCTCATAGGCATAGCGGCGCGCGCGGGCCGCGGCCTCATAGGCGATGCCGCGCCCCTCGAACCCGGCATAGAGCGCCCAGCCCAATTCCGGCTCGGGCCAGCCTTCGGGGTTCCAGATGCCGGCGATGCCTGCGGTTTCACCGCTGTCTTTCATCTCGATGGTGAAATAGCCGTAGCCATGAATATGCCAATGGCCGACGTTGAGGGCAAACCAGCGCCATGCCTCGCCCCGGTTGGGCGAAGACCCAAACCCCTCGGACCGCTCCCGGTCGAGCAGAAAGGCGATGGTGGGGGCGATATCCTGTGGTTCTGGTCCACGCAGGATCAGGCGCGAGGTTTCCAGCGTGGGGGCCTGGGTCAGGTTCATCGCTGTGCCATCCCCCGGCGAGGTGCCGGCTGCGCAGTGGGATTTGAGTATTTTAGGAACAGTGAAAGCATGGCGTTATTTCTTTTTGCCAAAGCCGGAGAGGCCGGGGGGCAGGCCCATGCCGCCACCAAGGCCGGGCAGACCGCCACCCAAGCCGCCGGGGAGTTTGCCGCCCATTGCCTTGGCCGCCTCTTCCATTGCCTTGGGGTCGTTCATGTCGGGCATACCGCCCTTGCCGAACATGCCCTTCATGGCCTGTTTCAGCATGCCGCCTTTGCCCATCTTGCCCATTTTCTTCATCATATCCGCCATCTGGCGGTGCATCTTGAGCAGCTTGTTGAGGTCAGACACCTCCATGCCGGACCCTGCGGCGATCCGCTTTTTGCGGCTGGCCTGAAGCAGGGCGGGATTGGCGCGCTCTTTCTTGGTCATTGACTGGATCATGGCGATCTGGCGGGTCAGCATCTTGTCGTCAAACCCGGCATCCTCGACCTGCTTGGCCATCTTGCCCATGCCCGGCATCATGCCCATGAGCCCCTGCATGCCGCCCATTTTCTGCATCTGCTCAAGCTGGCCCTTGAGGTCGTTCATGTTGAACTGACCCTTGGCCATGCGGCGCATCATCTTTTCGGCCTCGGCGGCCTCGATGGTTTCCTGCGCCTTTTCCACGAGGGCGACGATGTCGCCCATGCCAAGGATGCGGCCCGCGATACGCTCCGGCTCGAAGGTTTCGAGCGCGTCCATCTTTTCGCCAAGGCCGACAAAGCGGATCGGCTTGCCGGTCACGGCGCGCATCGAGAGCGCCGCACCGCCGCGCCCGTCGCCATCCATCCGGGTGAGGACCACACCGGTGACGCCGATCTTGTCATCGAATTCGGTGGCGACGTTGACGGCATCCTGTCCGGTCAGACCATCGACCACGAGCAGGGTTTCGCGGGGATTGGCGACGTCGCGAACTGCCGCCGCCTGCGCGATCAACTCTGCGTCAATGTGCAGCCGCCCTGCGGTGTCGAGCATGTAGACGTCATAGCCACCAAGCGCCGCTTGGGTCTTGGCGCGTTTGGCGATTTGAACCGGGTCTTCGCCCTTGACGATGGGCAGCGTATCGACGCCGATCTGTTTGCCCAAGATTGCCAGCTGTTCCATCGCCGCCGGGCGGTTGGTATCAAGCGAGGCCATGAGCACGCGCTTGCCGTCGCGATCCTTGAGCCGCTTGGCGAGCTTGGCGGTGGTGGTGGTTTTGCCCGAGCCTTGCAGGCCGACCATCAGAATGGGGGCAGGCGGGTTGTCGATCTTGAGCGCGCCGGGATCACCGGCGCCGCGCAATGTCTCGACCAAGGCGTCATGCACGATCTTGACGACCTGCTGGCCGGGGGTCACGGATTTGGTTACGGCCTGCCCGGTGGCGCGGCTCTCGACGGTCTTGATGAAATCGCGGGCGACGGGCAGGGACACGTCGGCCTCAAGCAGGGCGACGCGCACCTCGCGCAGGGCGGTTTTCACATCCTCTTCGGACAGCGACCCCTGTTTGGTGAGCCGGTCAAAGACACCGGAGAGGCGTTCGGATAGATTTTCAAACATCGCTCAGGCTCCTGTGCCGGTTGCTGCCATGTCACCCCCCATATAGGGGCAACGGTTCAAACGATAAACGCCCCCGTGGGCGCAACGCGCTGACGGGGGGCGATCCCGACACGGGGCCGGGACCGGAAGCATCGGCCTCCGGGAATTGGGGGGCGTTTAGCGCGGGGGTGGGGGGGAGTCAAGCGTGGGGTCTAAGACGCGGCGCTGGGCGAGCCAGTCATTGATGGCGCGCACCACCTTGCCTGAGGAACGGCTGCTGTCGTAGATCTCGGTGATCGGGTGCAGGAGCGCATCGCCGCTTGCGCCATCGCGCAGCACGAGCGAGGGGCGGTGCAGTTTTCGGCGCACGCGGGCGGGGTCAATGTCGGTGGCAGAGCCTGACAAGGTGGTCTCACCCGTGGCGCGGACTAAGTCGTCAAGCGGAAACACCGTCTCGCGGTGGCGAAAGATGGTGCGTGAGCGCAGGGTTGCGGTGCCCGCCCCCGCGTCTAGGATGAGTTGCAGGCGTTCGACAAAGATGCCGACACCCGCAAGCCCCATGCCGCCGCCGACCAGCAGAAAGACCAGACCGCCAACGAGGCTCTGCGGCATCACCAAAAGACCCACCCCGGCAAAGAGCATCGTAAAGAGGCTGAGCATGATCGCGATGAACCACGGTATCTCTTCGATGATCAGCAGATCCGGGCTGGTGTGTGTGACGTTCATCAGAGGGCGCTCTACGGCTGGGTGCCGCTATGCTACGCGCATCGCAGGTGATTGCAACCGCCGCTCCGCCGCCGCATAGTTGCGCGGCGAACGGGACAGCGGGCAGGGTGATCGCGGTGATGGACAATTGGGACGAAGTGCGGACCGCGTATAATGTGGCGCGGATCGGCACTGTGAGCGGGGCGGCGGAGGTGTTGGGCGTGCATCATGCCACGGTCATCCGGCATATCGACGCGCTGGAGGAGCGGCTGGGCGTCAAGCTCTTTCAGCGGCACGCGCGGGGCTACACCGCGACTGAGGCGGGCGATGACCTGCTGCGTGTGGCGCAGGCGACAGATGACCAGTTCAATCAGTTGGCCGGGCGCATCAAGGGCCAGGGCAACGATGTCTCGGGCGAGTTGGTCGTGACCTCGATCGGCGGTTTGAGCCATCTTTTGGTGCCGGTGCTGGCGGCGTTTCAGCACGATTATCCCGGTCTGGTGGTGCGCTATCTGACGGGCGACCGCCTGTTCCGGTTGGAATATGGCGAGGCGCATGTGGCGATCCGGGCGGGGTCCGTGCCGGATCAACCCGACAATGTGGTGCAGCCGTTCTTTCAGCAGCAATTCACGCTCTATGCCAGCGAAGGATACGCGGCGCGCTACGGGTTGCCCAAGGGCACGGAGGATCTGGCCAAGCATCGCTTTATCGGCGCGGATGATCCCAAGACGCGCGCGCCGTTTCTGCGCTGGTTGCAGGATAATGTGCCCGGCGAGGCCATCGTGTTTCGCTCGGGCGATGTGCATGCGCAGCGCAATGCGATTCTTGCCGGGGCGGGGATCGGATTCACGTCGGTGTTGCAGGCGGCAGAGATGCCGGGGCTGATACAGGTCATGCCCCCCAGACCGGAATGGGCCGCGCCGCTCTGGCTTGTCACGCATATGGATCTCCACCGCACCACCAAGGTGCAGGCATTTCTGAGTCACCTCAAGGAACGCGCGGCAGCGTGGCAGGCGGGATGACACCTGCCCTCAAGGGGCATTTGGCGATGCTGTGTTTCTCGGGGTTGGTGGCCGGGTCATTTGCGCTGGGCTCGATGGCGGCGCAGCATGTGGCACCTGCGGCACTCAATGCGCCGCGTTTCCTCTTGGCGGCGGTGATCGTGGGCACGGGAGCCATGCTGAGCACGGGTATTCCGCGCAGCACCTGGGTGGCACCCTGGCGCTACCTGCTGCTCGGCGGCGCGATGGGGCTCTATTTCGTGATGATGTTCGAGGGGCTCAAGACGGCGGCGCCGGTTTCGGCAGCGGCGGTGTTTACCCTCACGCCGATCATGGCGGGGATCGCCGGCTATGTGCTCTTGCGCCAGATCACCACGCTGCGCATGGCGCTGGCGCTGGGTGTGGGGGCGATGGGCGCGCTCTGGGTGATCTTTCGCGCCGACCTCTCGGCTTTGGTGGCGTTCGAGGTCGGGCGCGGCGAAGTGATCTATTTCTTTGGCTGTGCCGCACATGCAATTTACACGCCGCTGGTACGCCTGCTCAATCGCGGCGAACGGCCGGTGGTGTTTTCCTTTGGCACCATGCTGGGGGCTGCGGTGCTGATCACGGCGGCGGGCTGGGGCGAGATCCGGGCGACCGATTGGGCGGGCCTGCCCGCGATCGTCTGGGTCACCATTGTCTATACGGCGGTTTTCGCCACCGCGATGACCTTCGTTCTGTTGCAATATGCCAGCCTGAACCTGCCCAGTGCCAAGGTGATGGCCTATACCTATCTCACGCCCACATGGGTGACGCTCTGGCAGGCGGCGCTTGGGCATGCCTTGCCACCGCTTTTGGTCCTGATGGGGGTGGGGCTGACGGTGGTGGCGCTGGTGTTGTTGTTAAAGGACGAGAGCGCGCCTCAGATGAAACCTGCGGCCTGAAGATCGCCGCGCAGCTGGCGCAATTCGGTCGGGGTCGGATCGTCCTCCGCGCTTGGCGCGAGCTTCGCAAGGGCGGCGGTCGTGGTCAACTCCACCTCTGAGAAGCTGGTGATCTGCCGGGCGATGGCGTCGAATGTGTCCTGACGGGTGCGGCGCTGGATGAGGCCAACGTTGGTTCCGGGGGTCATCACGAAGGCGGCCATGTGGAACGCCGAACCATCCGGGCCAACGATCACGCGTGCAGCGCGGTAGCGCGCAATCTGCTCGGTCACGCTGTGGCGCTCCGGGTGAAAGATGTCGTAGCCCGCGCGGGACATCCAACGCTCGATGAGCTGTTCATGCGGCACCTGTTGTTCCGGATTCTTGAGGCGACGGCGCGAGACATAGACCTTGTCTGGTCCAACGGGCGCGTCCCCGGCGCAGAGGTGGCGGCGCATATAGGTGCGGGCCTCGGGCGTGCCGCCGCTCCAGTGCAAATGGCCAAATCCCTGTGTCGGAAGGATCAGCTCGTCGACCTGTGTCGGGATCTCGACCAGATGCACGGGGAGGGCCTGCCCCAGCATATCCAGCAGCGGGCCAAGACGGCGGCGCAGCACGGCGGCGATGTCACGGCCCGCCATTGGCAGCAGCGCGATGCCGTCCACGGCCCCGATCACATGATCGAGCGCCCAGAGACGTGGTACCGCTTCGAGCAGGAAATGACCGAAATGGTGCCGCCCCACCCCGGCAAAAAGCCAGCGTCCCGGAAGCTGCGCGCATGCGCCGGGTGACAGCGCGGGGTCGGCTGTAAAACGCCCGGCCGATAAGAGGGTGCGTGCCGCAGGCAGGGCCATGCCGTCCGGCATGAGCGCGCCACAGGCCATGCCGGTCTCGGCGCGCAATGGCATGAGGATGGCCCCCGGCACGGTGTCGATCCGCGCCTCGGGCATATGGCGGGCGTCAGGGATCATCCGGCAATTCGCTTTGCAGGAACCGCTCGAACGCATCGAGATTGACCGCCTCGAACTGGCCAAAGCTCTGCATCCAGATCGAGGCATCGCGCAGGGCGTCCGGCTCCAGCTTGCACCAGGTCACCCGGCCCCGCCGGTCCTGACTGATGAGACCGGCGCGGCTGAGGATGCCCAGATGTTTGGAAATCGCGGCAAGGCTCATCTCGAACGGTTCGGCCACATCCGTGACCGCCATGTCATCCTCGAGCAGCATCGACAGGATCGCGCGCCGAGTGGGATCGGCGAGGGCGGCAAAGATCATATCGAGGGCAGGCGTGCTGTGCATGCTTCTCATAAGCCCAAGCGCGCGGCCCGCGTCAACGGCAGATCCATGCCGACCGGGCTGAAATCGGTGTTGATCTGTGACAATGTCGGGCTGCGCCAGAGCCGTTAGGCTGGTTGGACGCAAAACGGAAACACGAAAGGAAAGACCATGTTCTCGACAATCCTGGTTCCGGTTGATCTGCTCCACAAGGACACATTGACCAAGGCGCTCGACGTGGCGGGGGATCTCGCCAAACGGCATGGGGCGCGGATCAAGGTGGTCAGCGTGGGCGGGGAACTGCCCAATGAGCTAGGTCACAACGCTGCCGAATTCTCGCAGACGCTCACGCGCTTTGCCGATGACCTGCGAACCAAATACGCCGTCACGGTCGAGGCCGAGCCGATCATCAGCCACGATCCCGAGGTCGAGACAACGTCGGCGCTCATGCAGGCGATCGAGCGGACTGGCGCCGATCTGGTCGTGGTGGCCAGCCATGTGCCGGGCTTTCTTGAGCATATCTTTGCCTCGCATGGCGGCTATATTGCCCAGCATGCCAAGGTGTCGGTCTTTGTCGTGCGCTGAAACTCAACCGTTCGGTTGAATATGGCAAATGGCCCTTTGGGCGGATAGGGGCGGTTGCGGCAGAATGGCCGCCTCAGGCCTCTTGGTAAAAAATTCGTTCATTAGCAATGGCTTGACCGTAACGTTCTGATACGGTTCGGATGCTTGACTCATGCGCGCCTTGGGCCTAGCAAGTGCGCAACATCCTGAGGGGGAACCGCGTGACCGATCCCGAGCAGAGCGAGCGACTGGCAGAGCTGGAAGCAAGGATCGCCAAGCTCAAGGCCAAGGACGCGCCAAAGCCCCATCAGGACGAGCATTATTCGCAGGCTCAGATGGCATGGCGGATGGTGATTGAGTTGGTGGCCGGTCTGATGATCGGTTTTGGCATGGGGTACGGGCTGGATTCCCTCTTGGGAACGATGCCCATTTTCCTTGTCATATTTACGTTGCTGGGGATGGCCGCGGGCGTCAAGACGATGATGCGCAGCGCCGCCGAGATCCAGCAGGGCATAAACGATCCCGCACAAGGCGGGGATGAGAGGGCAAAGAATGGCGACTGAAGCGCACGGTGCCGATGAGGGTGGTCTGGTTTTCCACCCGATGGATCAGTTCATAGTCAAGCCGCTGTTTGGCGAGGGCGCGGTGGGTGTGTTCACGCTGACCAACGTCACGCTGTGGATGGCGCTGACGGTTCTCGCGATAATCGCGCTTCTGGTTATGGGCACCTCTGGACGGGCGACAATCCCGACCCGAATGCAGTCTGTTGCCGAGCTTCTGTATGAATTCGTCCGCAAGATGGTCGAGGATGTGGCAGGCAAGGATGCGCTGGTGTTCTTCCCCTATATCATGACGCTGTTTCTCTTCATCCTCTTCGCCAACTTTCTTGGCCTCCTGCCGATGGCCTTTACCACCACGAGCCATATCGCGGTGACGGCGGTGATGGCTGTGATGGTGTTTTTGACGGTGACGATCCTCGGTTTTGTCAAGAACGGCCCGGCCTTTCTGAGCCTGTTCTGGGTCAGTTCCGCGCCGCTGGCGCTGCGGCCCATTCTGGCCGTGATCGAGCTGATTTCCTACTTCGTGCGCCCTGTCAGCCATTCCATTCGTCTTGCCGGCAACATGATGGCCGGTCACGCCGTGATCAAGGTGTTCGCTGGCTTCAGTCAGGTGGCGATGATCGCCCCGCTGTCGATCCTTGCGGTCTCGGCTATGTATGGGCTCGAAGTGCTGGTGTCCTTCATCCAGGCCTATGTCTTTACCATCCTCACCTGCGTGTATCTCAAGGATGCGCTGCATCCGCACCATTGAGGGTGACGGAGGGGTTTTACCCACCCTACGAACAACCAGACTACGGCGGGTCCGCCCGCCTCACGACCAACCTAGCAATGCCAATTCCAACGTAAGGAGACATCTCATGGAAGGCGATATCGCACAATTGGGTCAATTCATCGGTGCAGGCCTCGCAGGCATCGGTTCGGGTGCTGCCGCGATCGGTGTGGGCCACGTGGCCGGCAACTTCCTCGCAGGCGCGCTGCGCAATCCGTCTGCTGCCGCCGGTCAGACCGCGACGCTGTTCATCGGCATCGCATTCGCCGAAGCTCTGGGGATCTTCTCGTTCCTCATCGCGCTTCTGCTGATGTTTGCTGTCTAAGTCCCTCGGGTAGCTGATCCTTACGGCCGAGGGGTGGCGCATCGCCAGCCCTCGGTGACACGGAACTTTCCCCTAGGAGGACGACATGGCAAGCGAAACGCATGACGCCGCTGGTCAAGCCGCATCCACGCCGGGCCTGCCCCAGCTGGATTTTTCGACCTTTGGCAACCAGATTTTCTGGCTCCTCGTCACGCTGGTCGTGATTTACTTTGTCCTGTCGCGTATCGCGCTGCCGCGCATTGCGGCGGTGATGGCAGAGCGTCAGGGGGCCATTACCAATGACCTCGCTGCGGCGGAGGATCTGAAGGTCAAGGCCGAGCAGGCCGAGCTGGCCTATCTCAAGGCGCTGGCCGATGCCCGCGCCGAGGCGCAGACGATCGTCGCCAAGGCCAAGGCAGAGATCAAGGCGGAGCTTGATGCCGCCACCGCCAAGGCGGACGCCGAGATTGCGGCACGCGCCGCAGAAGGCGAGCAGAAGATTGAGGAAATCCGGGCCAATGCCATGGACAGCGTCAAGGAAGTGGCCAAGGACGCCGCTGCCGAGATCGTTGCCGTCATGGGGGGCAAGGCAGACGCGAAAACGGTCAGCGCAGCCGTCAACGCCCGGATGAAAGGATAAGCGCCATGCAAAAGATGCTCTTGACCATGGTTGCCGCTCTTATCGCCAGCCCTGCGCTGGCAGCGAGTGGCCCGTTCTTTTCGCTGGCCAACACGAATTTCGTCGTGTTGCTCGCGTTTCTGCTCTTTGTCGGGTTTCTGATCTATGTGAAGGTGCCAAGCCTTGTAGGCAAGAAGCTCGATGAGCGGGCAGTCAGCATCAAGGCGGAACTCGACGAGGCGCGCGCGCTGCGTGAGGAGGCACAGACCCTGCTGGCCAGCTATGAGCGCAAGCAGAAGGAAGTGCAGGCGCAGGCTGACCGGATTGTGGCGCACGCCAAGGACGAAGCCAATGCCGCCGCCGAAGAGGCCAAGGATGAGATCAAGGCGTCGATTGCACGCCGGATGCAGGCCGCCGAGGAGCAGATCGCAAGCGCCGAGGCCCGCGCCATCCGCGATGTGCGGGATCAGGCCGTGGTCGTGGCTGTCGCTGCCGCGCGCGATGTGATCGCCAAGCAGATGACCGCCGCAGACGGCAACGCGCTGATCGACGCGGCCATTGCCGATGTGGATGCCAAGCTGCATTGAACGGCTGACAGAGGTGTAATTGGCCCGGGTTGGAAACGACTCGGGCTTTTTCATGTCAGATTGAGATTTGTGATCACAAATTCGTGTCTGTTCAAGATTTCATCAGGGTGGCCGGTGCCCTGTCGGCCAGAGACTCGGGGCAAATGCGACGGAAACCTTGATTCCTTTGCTTGAGCTTTGTGATCACACGATTATTTTCGTGATCACAAAAGCAAAATTTTTGCGGCCATTTGACCCTAATTGGGGGATTTGTCATGCTGGACAGGTGACAGAGCCGAGAAAAAGTATAACAAAAGGCGCAGCAAAAGACGGCTATCGCGCCGCCCGCCATCTGCAAAGGAGTTGCTCCATGGCTGAAACCAAACAGGTTGAACGCCCGCTTTCGCCGCACTTGCAAATTTACCGTCCGCAACTGACCTCGATCACCTCCATTCTGACACGGATCACCGGCAATGCGCTGGTGGTGGCGGCAGCGCTGATTGTGTGGTGGCTGCTGGCGGCTTCGACCTCTGACGATTATTTCGCAATGGCCGATGCGGTGCTGACCTCTTGGTTTGGCGATCTGGTGCTGACGCTCTCTCTCTGGGCGGTGTGGTATCACTATCTGGCCGGGCTGCGGCATCTCTATTTCGATGCGGGCAAGGGGATGGATATTCCCACGGCGGAAAAGCTGGGCTGGGCCTGTATCATCGGGTCGGTCGTGCTGAGCGTCATCACGCTTTTGCTGGTTTGAGGAGAGTATCATGCGCTATCTGACCGCACGTAAACGCGCCGAGGGCAAGGGTGCCGCCGGCACCGGGACCGAACATTTCTGGTATATGAAACTGTCCGGTGTGGGTCTTGCGCTGATCATCCCGGTGTTTCTGGTGGCCTTTGGCCGCGCTTTGGGCGGCGACCGCACCGAGGTGATGGCCGCCTTTGCCCACCCCGGCATGGCAATCCTCACGGGTCTCGTGATCTTTTTCGGGCTGCGGCACTATGCCAGCGGCGCGCAGACGATGATTGAGGATTACAGCCACGGCAGCATGCGCCGGGGCCTGATTATCGCGGTGACTGTCCTAAGTTATGGGCTGATCGCCACCGGGCTTTTTGCCCTCGCCAAGATCGCGCTGTGAGGAAGTATTAAATGGCTGCTTATGAATACGAGACGCATGATTATGACGTCGTTGTTGTGGGCGCGGGCGGGGCGGGCTTGCGCGCGACGCTGGGCATGGCCGAACAGGGGCTGCGCACCGCTTGTGTGACCAAGGTTTTCCCGACCCGTTCACATACCGTGGCGGCGCAGGGCGGCATTGCGGCAAGCCTTGGCAACATGGGCCCCGACAGCTGGCAGTGGCATATGTATGACACGATCAAGGGCTCGGACTGGCTGGGCGATACCGACGCGATGGAATATCTGGCGCGCGAGGCCCCCAAGGCGGTCTATGAGTTGGAACATTACGGCGTGCCGTTCTCGCGCACCGAAGAGGGCAAGATTTATCAGCGCCCGTTCGGCGGCCATACAACGGAATTCGGCGAAGGCCCGCCGGTGCAGCGCACCTGCGCCGCCGCCGATCGCACCGGCCATGCCATTTTGCACACGCTCTATGGTCAGAGCCTCAAGCAGAAGGCCGAGTTCTACATCGAGTATTTCGCCATTGATCTGGTGATGACCGATGGCACCTGCACCGGCGTCGTCTGCTGGAAGCTGGACGATGGCACCATCCATGTCTTTAACGCCAAGATGGTCGTGCTGGCCACCGGCGGCTATGGCCGGGCCTATTTTTCGGCGACCTCTGCCCATACCTGCACCGGCGATGGTGGTGGCATGGTGGCGCGCGCCGGCCTGCCGCTGCAAGACATGGAATTCGTGCAATTCCACCCGACTGGTATTTTCGGCGCGGGCTGCCTCATCACCGAGGGCGCGCGCGGCGAGGGCGGATACCTCACCAATTCCGAGGGCGAACGGTTCATGGAGCGTTATGCGCCCAACTACAAGGATCTCGCCCCCCGCGACTATGTCAGCCGCTGCATGACCATGGAAATCCGCGAAGGGCGCGGCGTGGGTGCGGATGGTGATCATATTCACCTCAACCTCAGCCACCTGCCACCCGAGGCGCTGCATCTGCGCCTGCCCGGCATTTCTGAAAGCGCGCGCATCTTTGCGGGTGTGGACGTCACCAAGGAACCGATCCCGGTTCTGCCCACCGTCCACTACAACATGGGCGGTGTGCCGACGAATTATTGGGGCGAGGTGGTCAATCCCACCAAGGACAATCCCCATAACGTCGTCCCCGGTCTGATGGCTGTGGGTGAGGCGGGCTGTGCAAGCGTGCATGGCGCGAACCGGCTTGGCTCCAACTCGCTGATTGACCTCGTGGTCTTTGGCCGCGCCGCCGCCATTCGCGCAGGCAAGGTGGTGGACGCCGAGTCCGCCGTTCCGGGCACCAACAAGGCCGAAGTCGACAAGGCATTAACGCGCTTTGACGCGCTGCGTCACGCGACCGGCAAAATTCCGACGGCCGAGTTGCGGCTCGAGATGCAGCGCACGATGCAGGCCGATGCCGCCGTGTTCCGCACCTCGAAAACGCTGGCCGAAGGCGTCGAGAAGATGAAGGCCGTGGCGGCCAAGATGGACGATATCAAGGTCACGGACCGGAGCCTCGTGTGGAACAGCGACCTGATGGAAACGCTGGAACTGACCAACCTGATGCCCAACGCACTCGCCACGATCTTTGGTGCCGAGGCACGGCAAGAAAGCCGGGGCGCGCATGCGCATGAGGATTTCAGCACCCGCGACGATGAAAAATGGCGGGTGCATACGATTGCACGGGTCGAAGGCAATACCGTCGATCTCAGCTATCGCCCGATCATCACCGATCCTCTGACAACCGAGGATGAGGGCGGTATCAGCCTCAAGAAGATCGCGCCAAAGGAACGGACGTTCTGATGCGGATTGCTTTGGCCTGTCTCGCGCTTGCGGCCCTGAGCGCCTGTGAGGCGACCAATCAGGTCGCGGACGGCCTTGCGCGTGCGCAGGCCAAGAGCGTGGTCAACACGGTTGTCGCCCAACGCTTTCCGGGTCTCAACGCTGCCCCGATCACCGATTGCGTGATTGATGCCGCCTCTGCCGGTGAAATCATTCAGATAGCAAGCGCGAGTGTCACCGGCGTGACGCCGGAGACCACGCAACAAGTGATCGCAATCGCGCAGCGCCCCGAGGCCGTGCAATGTATTGCCCAAAATAGCCTGACCCTCTTGGGCGGCTGACAAGGAGTAGCAAGATGGTTCAACTCACACTCCCCAAGAATTCGCGCATGACGACGGGCAAGACATGGCCCAAGCCCGAAGGGGCCAAGACTGTGCGCAAGTTCCAGATTTACCGCTGGAACCCGGATGATGGGAAAAACCCGCAGGTCGATACCTATTTCGTCGATATGGACACCTGTGGCCCGATGGTTCTGGACGCGCTGATCAAGATCAAGAACGAGATTGATCCCACGCTCACCTTCCGCCGCTCTTGCCGTGAGGGGATCTGCGGATCTTGCGCGATGAATATCGACGGGATCAATACGCTGGCCTGCATTTATGGCATGGATGAGATCAAGGGCGACGTGAAGATCTATCCGTTGCCGCATATGCCGGTGGTCAAGGACCTGATCCCCGATCTCACGCATTTCTACGCCCAGCATGCCAGCATCATGCCCTGGCTGGAAACCAAGACCAACGCCCCCGCCAAGGAATGGAAGCAGTCGATCGAGGACCGCGAAAAGCTGGACGGTCTTTATGAATGCGTGATGTGCGCCTGTTGCTCGACCTCGTGCCCGTCCTATTGGTGGAATGGCGACAAATACCTTGGACCGGCAGCGCTCTTGCATGCCTATCGCTGGATCATCGACAGCCGCGATGAGGCGACGGGCGAGCGTCTGGATGATCTGGAAGATCCGTTCAAGCTCTATCGGTGCCACACGATCATGAACTGCACCAAGACCTGTCCCAAGGGTTTGAACCCGGCCAAGGCGATTGCCGAGATCAAGAAACAGATGGTCGAGCGGCACGTCTGAGGTCCTGACATTCTTGCGGTGGGCAACAGCCTGCCGATCTGCGGGATAGGCTTTGGGAGTCGTGTTGCGACTGTGATATTCTCTCAGAAATGGGAGGAGCTTTGATATGTCGATGACAATCATGGTGGGCACCACCAAGGGTGCATTCCTGCTACGTTCCGATGATGGGCGCTGGGACGTCGAAGGTCCGTTCTGCGATGGCTGGCCGATCAATCATGTGGTGGGTGATCCGGAGACCGGGCGGTTTTGGGCGGCGGGCGGCGGTGAATGGCACGGCGCAGGTGTCTGGCGGTCAGACGATGACGGCGAAAGCTGGACCCTGTCCAAGCTCTCGAACGGGCAGTTGGACGAATGGGCTGCAAATGATCCGAAATTGGCTGGGATGTTTGGCTGGAAGCCAGTCGAGGCCCCTTATGATGGCGAGGTATCGTCAATCTGGTCGCTGCATCATGCGCATGACACGCTCTATGCGGGGGCAAAGCCAGCGACGCTTTTTGTCAGCCGGGATGGTGGGCAAAGCTGGGACCGGGTTGAAGGCCTGAACAATCATCCATCGCGGGAAAGCTGGAATCCCGGCGCTGCGGGGCTGGTGCTGCACACGATCCTCAGCGATCCGCAGGAGCCGGACAAGCTCTGGCTGGGGATTTCTGCGGCGGGCGTTTTTGCCACGGAAGATGGGGGCGAAACATGGGCGCGTCGCAATCGTCTGTCGAACGCCGGGGCCAGCGCCGAACATAACCACCCGGCGGCACCGAGTGACGGCGAGATTGGACACTGCGTGCATAACATGGCGCGCGCGGCGGGGGATGAAGTGATCTATCAGCAGAATCATCATGGCGTGTTTCGCAGCACTGACGGGGCAAGGACATGGGAGGACATCACGGTCGGATTGCCCTCGACCTTTGGTTTTCCCATCGCTGTGCATCCGCACGATGCTCTGACGGTTTGGGTCTTGCCGCTCAACGGTGATACCGAGGGGCGATATCCCCCGGAGGCTGCGGCGGCGGTGTGGAAATCCACCGATGGCGGAAACAGCTGGATAGCTAAGCGTGAGGGGTTGCCCGGACAGAATTGCTATTTCACCGTGCTGCGTCAGGCCATGGCCACGGATACCTCCAGCCCAGTTGGCGTCTATTTTGGCACCAATACCGGCTCTGTCTTTGCGAGCCGGGATGAAGGCGAGACCTGGACCGAGATCGCGCGCCATCTGCCAACGGTCTTGTCGGTCGAGGCGATGGAGCGGGCGGGCTGAGGTAAATCCACCATTGCGCGACGTTTGCCATGCGGTTCCTGCATGGCGAACATGCAGGGATGTGGGTTTATGCTGCGGTGCAGCGTCTTATGTTTCCAACATAGGAAATATGGAGATAATGCCATGGCTTACCCGGCCAAAAAACCCGTGAACCCGGTCCCGTCCCCGAAAGCCGAAACCCCTGATTGGGTGGCGGTTTACTACAGTCCGGAGGCACCCGCCAACCAGTCCACAGCACCGGGCGTCGATGCCTTGGAGCAGGTGTACGCGTATTACGACGCCTGATTGAGCGTTCACGCAGATGTGGCCCCTGCCGGAAACGGCGGGGGTTTTCTTTTGGCCCGTGCTGCGGGACTGTCCCCTGCAACCAGAGGAGATGACCCGATGCCGCTATTGCCAAGCCTGCCTGATCCCGCGCATCTGAGGGATCTATACGCGCGGTTTCCCCATAACGTTCGCCCGCTCATGGAGTATACCGACGGTCTCTTGCGCGGCGACGGGGAATTGAGCTTGGGCGAGCGTGAGTTGATCGCCACCTATGTTTCGGCCCTCAATGCCTGTACCTTTTGCACCGGCGCGCATCGCGCCTATGCCGAGGTCTTTGGGATCGACGGCGCGCTCATCGACGCATTGATCGAGGATTTCGAGACAGCGCCGGTGGACGAAAGACTACGCCCGGTGCTGGCTTATGTGGCCAAGCTCAACACCCTGCCGAGCAAGCTGATCAAGCGCGACGCGCAGGCGGTCTATGACGCGGGCTGGTCCGAGGCGGCGCTCTATGAGGCGGTGCAGGTCTGCGCACTCTTTAACATGATGAACCGGATCATCGAGGGGACGGGCGTGAATTTTGACTATGCCGAGGCGCCAGACGGCCATCCCGCGGCAGGAACGACGCCCGGGGATCAGGCGGCAACCTATCGCCGGTTCGGTGAAATGATAGAGGCAATGGCCAAGGGATAGTCGCATGCTTGTCGTGGTCGGCCTGATCATAGCCTTTGTGCTGGTGCTGATCCTGTCCAACCGGCGCACACGCGTCTGCCGCTGGCGGGCGGACCGGCGACAGGATCGCGACGGGCAGTTTTATTATCGCTGCATGGCCTGCGGGGCAGAGGTCTTTACATCCACGGGCAAACCGCCTTTGGATTGCGTGGTGAACCCCCGCAATCCCTGAGAGGTGTGAGATGACCCAAGCCCCCGCCGATGCCGAGGCCCGCCGTGCGCTGCGCCCGGTGATCTGCTATCCCAATGACACGCTGGCGCAGCCTGATCTGGCGCTCTATGCCGCCGCACGGTCGGGCGCAGAGAAGGTGGCAGAAGTGATTGTGCCGCCGCGCGAGGCCGCCTGTTTTCGCGTCGCTGCGGGTCAGTTTTTCCGGATCACCAGCGTCGAGGGGCCGCAGGTGGGCGACCTCAACCTGTGGAACGCGACGGACCTGTCAGAGCGGTTTTATTCCGGCAAGACGCGGGCGCTGCATGGCACGCATGTGACGCGCGGCGAGCGGCTCTGGTCGTCTTTCCCGCATCTGCGGCCGATGGCCACGATTGTCGAGGATACGCTGGCTTGGTACGGGATCGACGAATTCGGAGGCTCTGTGCATGATGTGATCGGCACGCGCTGCGATCCCTATACCGGTAATCTGCTGTCAGGCGTGCAGTATCACCATTGCTGCCATTCCAACCTGACGCGCGCCTTGGCGGATGAGTTGGGCGTGAGTTTGGCAGAGGCTGAGCGCCATGTGCATGACGTGCTCAACGTCTTTATGTGTACCGGATTCACCCGCGATACGGGGCAGTATTTCATGAAGGCCAGCCCGGTCCGCCCCGGCGACTATCTGGAGTTTTTCGCCGAGATAGACCTGCTTGGCGCGCTCAGCGCCTGTCCCGGTGGCGATTGCTCGTCCGAGCATACCAGCGATACGGCGGCCTGCTATCCGATGCTGGTCGAGGTGTTCGCGCCTGTGAAGGGCCCGCTGCAGGGATGGCAGAGCCCCGCGCGCAACGGGTATGATGGGAGTCACGGTCGGTAGAGAGTGGGTTTTGGGCCAGTTGCGGTCGTTTAATTTGCCACGCGCGCGGAACAAGGCGCGAAGCGCCGCCGCGCGATCGCTGGGCCGTCCGTCGCACCGAAGGTGCGCCGCTTTGCCTCGGCACGCCTTTGGCGTGACGGCCTAGCGATTTTGAGATGGTGTGCATCTCTTTGAAGTCATACGGACTTTGCTTGCATCAACTGGCAGTTGCCGCCGTTGCATCGCTAGTCCCCGGCCCAGCGATCGCGCGGCTCATCGCACGGGACCAATGCCAGCAAAAGGCCAGAACCGCCCCCCTGACCATTCAGAGGGGCGGTTTTGATTTAGTGAACCACGGCGTTCTGTGGCGGTTCCTGCGTGGTGTTGCCCACCCGGTCGCCGATGATCAGCCCCTCAGGCCCCGCCGTCACCGGCACCACTGCACCGTCGAGGATATCCCCCGCCAAGAGCGCCTCGGCCAAAGGATCCTGCAACGCACGCTGGATCACCCGTTTCAGCGGGCGCGCGCCATAGACGGGATCATAGCCCTCGTCGGCCAGCCATTTGTGGGCAGCGTCATCCAGCTCCAGACGGATCTTGCGCGCCGCCAGCCGCTTGAGCAGACGTGCCATCTGGATATCGACGATACCGTCCATCTGCGGCCTTGTGAGCCGGTCGAACACCACGATCTCATCCAGCCGGTTGAGGAACTCGGGCCGGAAATGCGCGCGCACGGCGTCCATCACGTCGCGCTTGGCGGTGGCGGCATCCGAGCCTTCGGGCAACTGACTGAGCGCCTGAGAGCCAAGGTTCGACGTCAAGATGATCAGCGTCTGCTTGAAGTCCACGGTGCGCCCCTGACCATCGGTCAGCACGCCATCGTCGAGCACCTGCAAGAGCACGTTGAACACCTCGGGATGCGCCTTTTCGACCTCGTCGAACAGGACCACCTGATAGGGCCTGCGGCGCACGGCCTCAGTCAGAACACCGCCCTCGTCATACCCGACATAGCCCGGAGGTGCGCCAATGAGGCGTGACACGCTGTGTTTCTCCATGAATTCCGACATGTCGATCCGCACCATGGCGCTATCATCGTCAAAGAGGAACTCTGCCACCGCCTTGGTCAGCTCGGTCTTGCCCACGCCGGTCGGCCCGAGAAAGAGGAAAGAGCCAAGAGGGCGGCCCTCGTCATTGAGACCCGCCCGCGCCCGGCGCACGGCACTGGCCACGGCCTTGACGGCGGTGTTCTGACCGATCACGCGGCGGTGGAGATTGTCCTCCATGCCGAGCAGCTTGTCGCGCTCGCCCTCCAGCATCTTGGCGGTGGGGATGCCGGTCCAGCGTTCCACCACCTGCGCGATTTGCTCGGGGCGAACGGCCTCTTCGACCATGACGCCATCGTCACCCTGGGTTTCGGCCTCGGCCAGGTGCTTCTCCAGCCCCGGAATGACGCCATAGCTCAACTCACCGGCGCGCGCGAGATTGCCTTCGCGCTTGGCGATGTCCAATTCTGCGCGGGCGCGGTCAAGCTGTTCCTTGATGTCGCGCGCCCCGGCCAGCTTGTCGCGCTCCGCCTGCCATTTGGCGGTCATCTCGGCAGAGCGCTGCTGCAGGTCGCCCAGTTCCCGCTCCAGCTTTTCCAGCCGATCACGCGAGGCGGCATCGTCCTCTTTCTTGAGCGCCTCTGCCTCGATCTGCTTTTGCAGGATCTCACGATCGAGCGCGTCCAACTCTTCGGGCTTGCTGTCCACTTCCATGCGCAGACGGCTCGCGGCCTCGTCCATCAGGTCGATCGCCTTGTCGGGAAGGAACCGGTCGGTGATATAGCGATGCGAGAGCGTCGCCGCCGCCACCAGCGCCGAGTCAGAGATGCGCACGCCGTGGTGCAGCTCGTATTTCTCCTTGATGCCCCGCAGGATCGAAATCGTATCCTCGACCGTCGGCTCCTCAACCATCAGCGGCTGGAACCGGCGGGCAAGCGCCGCGTCCTTTTCCACATGCTTGCGGTATTCATCGAGCGTGGTCGCGCCGATACAGTGCAACTCGCCGCGCGCCAGCGCCGGTTTGATCAGGTTGGCGGCATCCATCGCGCCATCGGCCTTGCCGGCCCCTACCAGCGTGTGCATCTCGTCGATGAACAGGATGATCTCGCCCGCCGCTTGCGTTACCTCGTTGAGCACGCCCTTGAGCCGCTCCTCGAATTCGCCGCGATACTTGGCCCCCGCGATCAGCGCGCCCATGTCGAGCGACAACAGACGCTTGTTACGCAGGGATTCCGGCACATCGCCATTGACGATGCGCAGGGCCAGACCCTCGGCGATGGCGGTTTTACCCACCCCCGGCTCACCGATCAGAACCGGGTTGTTCTTGGTCCGGCGGCTGAGCACCTGCATCGCGCGGCGGATCTCATCGTCACGGCCAATGATGGGATCAATCTTGCCCTCACGCGCCGCCTTGGTCAGGTCGCGGGCATATTTCTCCAGCGCCTCATAGGTGTCCTCTGCCGAGGCAGAATCCGCCGTGCGCCCCTTGCGAATGTCGTTGATCGCCTCGTTGATCTTTTGGGCGGAAACTGCCCCAGCCTCCAGCGCCTCTTTGGCGGGGGATTTCACCAGCGCCAATGCGGTCAGGATTCGCTCGACGGGGACAAAGCTGTCACCCGCCTTTTGCGCCAGCTTCTCGGCCTCGGCCAGAACCTTGCCGGTCTGTTGGTCCATATAGGTCTGCCCGGCATCGCCGGACACCTGCGGAATCTTGGACAGGGCAATATCATTGGCCTGTGTCACGCGCTCGGGCGCGCCACCGGCACGTTTGATCAGATTGCTGGCCAGACCCTCTGGGTCATCGAGCAGCGCCTTCAGAATGTGTTCGGGGGCCAGTTTCTGGTGGCTTTCGCGCATGGCGATAGTCTGGGCGGCCTGAATGAAACCACGCGACCGTTCCGTGAACTTGTTGAAGTCCATGGGCTTTCTCCTTGTGACAAGCGTTACCCCTGTGGCGCACCCAGCATTAGGCATGCGTCGGTCGGGAACCTCAAATGATAAATGGGTAACGCGCCTGTGCGGTTCAAGACGGATTTTACGGGAATCGCGCAATCCCCACGTTTTCGTGACGGGGTCTTGGCAGAAGCCGTTGGCCACCCAATCTGTTCAAGAGTTATCCACAGGGCGTTCTCGCCCATTCCGGAGGACAAGAACCATGACAGAATCACGCGTGAGACTGGAAGCCATCGGATATAATCCCGAATGGGCCGCGTTTGTCGCACGGGCCGAGGTGATCCAAGGGGCCGAGCGGCTGGTCTATCCCGTGCATTTCTGCGCCCCCCTGACCGCAGAATTCGCCCGCATCGCGCGCGGCTTGACCGAGTGCGCCCAGCACTTGCATCGCTCTGGTCGCGCGGACCTGAGGATGCGGCGCGCGCCGGGCCGGACCCCGCCTGCCCTGGCGGCCTGAACGCGTGTTGCGCGTATGATAGTCAGGGCGCAGTCATACAGGGCGCAGTCATATTTTTGGCGCGATTCCGCGTGCATGTATGTTTGGAATAAATCAGGTAAAATATCGGCGTAGCGTGCCGTTAGTAGAGTAACGAGTGAGTGGGTTTTCTGGAATGCATATTACCAAAGTGCGCGCGCGCGATCTGCGCCGGGACGTCCCGACCGGCTGTGTCAGCGGAGTTCTCTTGCTGGAAACCGGAAACGGACAAGTCAGCCTCAATGTAAGCGCCCCCGTGGCAGAAGCCCTCAACCACGGTCTCTGGTCGGACGCCTTGCGACAGTTGCAACGCCTGCCAGAGTTTCGGCGCAACGCGGCTCAGATTACCTTGGCGGCGTCCGCCTTGGACGGGATGTGCGCAGAGGTGTGACAGAGGCTTGACGCAGCCCACCGCCGCCGCGACAAGGGCGCGACACCTGCAGCAAGAGGAGCGCCACCAATGACCGCCGTCGTGACCGATGATCGCCTGATCGTAGCCCTGGATGTGCCCAACGCCCTGGAGGGGCTCAAGCTCGCAGAGCAATTGGGTGACAGTGTCGGGTTCTACAAGATCGGTCTTGGGATGCTCACAGGCGGGGGTCTTGGCCTTGCCAACGAGCTCAAGACCGAACTGGGCAAGCGGATTTTTCTCGACATGAAGCTCTTTGACATCGGCGCCACGATCGAGGCGGCGGTGCGGGGGCTGGCGCAGTTTGATCTGGATTTCCTGACCGTGCATGGCGATCCGCATGTCGTGCGCGCCGCCAAGCAAGGGGCCTCGGGCAAACCGATGAAGATCCTCGCGGTGACGATCCTGACCTCGCTCGACCGCGCCGATCTCGACGCCGGGATGATCAAGCTGGGCGATCTGCCTGATCTGGTGGCCGAGCGCGCGGGCCGCGCGTTCGAGGCGGGGGCCGATGGCGTGATTGCCAGCCCGCAAGAGGCGGCGATGATTCGTGCCCTGCCTGAGGCTTCGGGCCGCCTTATCGTTACACCGGGAGTGCGGCCTGCGGGCAGTGCGCTGGGTGATCAAAAGCGGGTGGCAACCCCGGCACAGGCAATTGCTGACGGGGCCGATCACATCGTCGTCGGACGCCCCATCTGGTCCGCCCAAGATCCGCGCGCGGCGGCTGAGGCGATTCTGTCCGAATTGCGCGGCTGAGTGGCTGAGAATATCTGGAGCGGGTAACGGGAATCGAACCCGTAACTGAAGCTTGGGAAGCTTTCGTGATACCTTTTCACCATACCCGCCGCGGCGCTCTGGATAGCACCGTCGGTCTGCCTGCTTCAAGCGAAAACTTGCGGGCCTGACCGGCGCTTTATGACTGACCCGCCCGGATCAAGACCCAAACCGGATCAGGCTCTGCCCCTTGGGGCTTGTGCTGCGGTATACCACCGTCTCGGGCAGGTGTAGCGTCAGCGGTGCCTCTGCCAGCCCGGCCCGCCACGGCTGGCCGAGATCAAGGCAGCTCGCCTGCGCGCCGGTATAGTCGCGGCGCAGCGACACCCACCGCAGATTGCCAAGATCGCGGGCAATCTCGCGCCCCGCCTGCGTCACGCTGCTGCGGCGCAACATCTCGCGCCCCAGACCTTCGGTGCGGGTGTCCTGTCCTGGCAGATCGGACCAGACCCCGCAGAGATGCGCACGCCCGTTGATCGGCCGCAGTTCCGCCGCAAGGCGCAGGCCCCCGCCGCTGCTGTAGCGCCCCTCGACCACCTGAGCGGCACCAGAGAGCGGCACGGTGCGGCTGTTGCGACTGAGGAACGGGAGCACTTCCAATGCGGCACTCATCGCGCCGGTGCCGGTCTGGCGAAAGTCGATCTGCGGATCGCTGCCGCCGCCGTTCCTGCGGCTGATCTGCTTGCGCGGCACGAACACCTCGGGCACGCGGCCCGGTTGCCATGTCAGCGTGGTGAGGATGCAGCGTGCGGGCGCGCCGGCATAATCGAGCCTCGGGTCGATCTGCGGTAAATCCCCGAGGTTCTGCGCGACGCGCTGACCATCCACATAGACCGTCGCCAGCCGCACAATCTCGCGCGCGGCGCCTGTGGTATAGCTCGACTGGCTCTCGCTCTCGGACCAGACGCCGCAGAGCGCGGTGCGCCCGTCCGTTGTCGGGCGCAGCTCGGTGGCGATGGTCAGGCCGCCACCGCTGCTAAAGGTGCCATGTGCGAGGCTCACCCGCTCGCTCAGCGTGGTTTGCGCCTCTGCGCCACCGGCCAGTCCAAGGATCAGAGCAAATGACAGGGACAAACGCAGCATGAGAGCCTCCGGGGGTGTTTGGCGCAGTGTAGCAGGCCAAACACCCCAGCTCAATTGACCTCGGCGGAGCGGCGTCAGCCCGCCGCTTGCAGCAACTGCTCTTCGACCAGACGGTCGGCGAGGATTGCGGGGCTTATCCCTTCGCCCGCTGCGCGCGTCAGGATATGCGCCATGCGCGCCTGCATCGCGCCTAGCCGCTCTTCAACCCACGGGGCGCGGGGCGCGATCTGCAGGATTTCGGCGGCGACATTGATGATCCCACCGCCATTGGCAACGTAATCGGGCAGGTAGAGGATGGCGCGCGCGCGCAGGCGGTCGGCATCCTCGGGCGTGGCCAGTTGGTTGTTGGCCGCGCCACAGACCATCTTGGCCTTGATTTCGGGGATACTGCGCGCATTGAGCACGCCGCCGATGGCACAGGGCGCAAAGATATCGGCGTCAACGGCATGGATGACGCGTGGATCGACCATGGTTGCGCCAAACTCGCGCACCGTGCTGGCGGCATGCGCCGGGTTCATATCTGCCACGCTCAGGCGCGCGCCGGTCTCATGCAGCAAGAGACAAAGATGCCAGCCGACATGCCCCAATCCCTGCACCGCCACATGGCGCCCCCTGAGATCGTCCGTGCCCCAGAGCTGCGCCGCACCTGCGCGCATCGCGCCCAACACGCCGCGCGCGGTCACGGGCGAGGGATCACCGCTGGCATGCGCGCCCGTGTCCAGCCCGGCGACAAACCGCGTTTCGCGGGTGATCTCGGCCATATCCTCGGGCGACATGCCCATATCCTCGGCGGTCCAATAGCGACCGCGCAGCATGTTGATCGCACGGCCCATGGCCCGCAGCATTTGGGGCGTCTTGTCGCGCATCGGATCACCGATGATCACCGCCTTGCCACCGCCCAACGGAAGGCCGGCGGCGGCGTTCTTATAGCTCATGCCCCGCGAGAGGTTCAGCACATCCTCGAGCGCGGCATCGTCACCGTCATAGACGCGCATGCGCAGGCCGCCCGCAGCCGGGCCAAGCCGGGTGGAATGCAGCGCGATAAACCCGCGCAAGCCGCTCTCGCGATCCTCGACGCGGTAAACTTCCTCATGGGTGGGACTGGCCAGACGTGTGAGCATGATGGACTCCTCCTTGACCGCAAGGATAAGAGCGGTCAGACGCGATAAAACGGCAAACATGGGTCACATGCGTTGAAATTTTGGGTGATATCCCCAAGAACAGGGAGTAGATTAGGTTAAATGGATCGTATCGACCGCCAGATCATCGCCGCCCTGCAACGCGACGGACGCCAAAAGCTCGCCGATCTGTCGGCGGTGGTGTGCCTCTCGCCTACGCCTCTGGCACGGCGTATCGCCCGGCTCGAATCCGATGGGGTCATCACCGGCTATGCCGCGCGGGTCAATCAAGAGAAGCTCGGCCTGCCGCTCAACGCCTTCATCTTTGTCGAGTTGGAGCATCACACCCGTGACGCGATCACCGCGTTTGAAACGCGGCTCAGGCGGTTTGACGAGGTGATGGAATGCTACCTGATGACCGGCACCCGCGATGTGCTCTTGCGGGTGGTGGCCGCCGACCTCTCAGACTTTGACCGCTTTCTCGAGGAGGGGTTGATGCAGACCCCCGGCATCCGCTCCATGCGGTCGAGTTTTGCGCTGCGGACCATGATCCGCCGCGACGCGCTGCCCGAGGTCTGAGCCGTGCAGCGGTTCGACGTGATCGTGGTCGGGGCCGGGCCTGCTGGCGCATCCGCCGCTTATGCTGCGACGCGCGCGGGGCTGCGGGTGGCGCTGATCGACCGCAAGTCATTCCCGCGCGAGAAACTCTGCGGCGGGTTGATCACCGGGCGCGCGCGCAGGCACTATGCCGAGATTTTTGGACATGCGATGCCGTTCGAACCGCAGGACTGCAAGACCACGGTGGATTTCTGGTTTCGCGGGCGGCCCATGGGCCTGATCAAAGACGCCCCCGCCCTCTACACGACGATGCGTTGGGATATGGATGCGATGCTCTGCGGGCAGGCTCTCGGGGCAGGGGCGCAGGATTTCACCGGGCAGGCGGTGGCTGAGATCGACCACGACGCCCGGACCGTGATGCTCAAAGGCGGGGCTGTGCTGGACTACGGCGTGCTGATCGGCGCGGATGGCGTCAATTCCCAAGTGGCACGCGCCCTCTTTGGCCAGCCCTTCGATCGGCAGCGCATTGGCTTTGGGCTCGAGATTGAGGCGCGCGGCGCGCCAAGCGACCCCGCCGCGCCGATCCGAATAGATCTGGCGGCGGCGCAGTGGGGCTATGGCTGGGTCTTTCCCAAGCGCTGCTCGACCACAGTGGGGGTGGGCGGCCTCTTGTCAGAGAACCCGGATATGAAACGCGCCATGGCGGACTATTGCGCGGTGCTGGGGCTCGCGTCGGAGGAGGCGAGCGTCAAGGGTCAGTTCCTGCCGTTTGGCGATTTTCGTCCCATACCGGGGCAGGGTGCCGTGCTGCTTGTGGGCGATGCGGCGGGGCTGGTCGATCCGATCACCGGCGAAGGCATCGGCTATGCGATGCAGAGCGGGCAATTGGCGGCAAAGGCCGCGATTGCGGCGCTGGGCGCGGGGCGGCCCCAGACGGCACTCAGCCATTATCGCCGCGCGCTGCGCCCGGTTCACCGCGCCCTGCGCATGGCGCGGCTGATCCGTCCGGTGATCTTTCTGCCCGCGCTCGAGCCGGGCTTTGCCCGTGCCTTTCAACGCTCCTCCACCCTGCGCCACGATTACCTGCGCCTGATGGCGGGAGAGGTGGAGTATGGGCAAATTCTGGCGCGTCTGGTGCTGCGCCTGCCCCGCCTCGGGATCATGGCTCTGCGCGCCCGCTTCTGACCGGGGGAGGAGGGATGGGGGACGCTGTCCCCCAAACCGTCAGAATGCCGCCTTGAAGAGCGCCGTCAGATTGGTCTCGGTCAGTGGCACCGGGTTGCCGCCACAGCTTGGATCGGTCAACGCACCCGCGACGAGGTCGGGAATCGCGGTCTCGGTCACGCCGAGATCGCGCAGGCCGCGCGGGATGCCGAGGCTGTCGTTGAAGTCCTGTACAAAAGCGCGGAACCCGTCATAGCCGCCTTTGAGGCCCAGATATCCCGTCGCCCGGTCGAACCGGTCGCGGATCACATCGGCGTTGAGATCGAGCACGGCAGGCATGCAGACTGCATTTGTGGTGCCGTGATGGGTGTTGAAATAGGCGCCGACCGGATGGCTCATGGCATGGATCGCGCCCAGACCCTTTTGAAACGCGGTGGCCCCCATGGCGGCGGCGCTCATCATCTGCGCGCGCGCCTCGATATCCGTGCCATCGGCATAGGCGCGCGGCAGGTAGTCGATCACAAGGCGCATGCCCTCCAGCGCGATGCCTTGGGACATCGGGTGGTAATGCGGGCTGGAGAATGCCTCGACGCAATGGGCAAAGGCGTCAAGCCCGGTGCCTGCGGTGATGAATTTCGGCATGCCGACGGTCAGTTCGGGATCGCAGATCACCACCGTGGGCAGCACCTTGGGGTGAAAGATGATCTTCTTGGCATGGGTCACGGAATTGGTGATCACCGAGGCGCGCCCGACTTCTGATCCGGTCCCGGCGGTGGTGGGCACGGCGATGATGGGCGCAATGGCATCGGCATTCGCGCGTGTCCACCAATCGCCGATATCCTCATAGTCCCAGATGGGCCGCGTTTGCCCGGCCATAAACGCCACCATCTTGCCCAGATCGAGGCCAGAGCCACCCCCAAAGGCGATCACCCCGTCATGCCCGCCCGCCTGATAGGCGGCAACACCGGCGGCAAGGTTGATCTCATTCGGGTTGGGATCGACCTCGGAAAACATCGCGCGGCCAAGGCCAGCGGCCTCTAGGATATCGAGCGCGCCCGCCGTGACAGGCAGCCCCGCCAGCCCCTTGTCGGTGACCAGAAGCGGGCGCGTGATCCCGGCCTGCGCACAGGCAGCGGGCAGTTCGGCAATTCGGCCAGCGCCGAATTTGATCGCGGTCGGATAGGACCAGTTGGCAGTCAGGGTCATTGCGTCACCTTCTTGAGATGGTAGGATTTGGGGCGTGTGAGGTTGTGATAGCCGATCACCGACAGGCCGCCGCCGCGCCCGGTGTTCTTGCAGCCGGTCCAGCAGAGGCCGGGATCAAGATAATCGGCGCGGTTGAGAAACACCGTGCCGGTTTCGACGCGGTCGCCCACCGCCTGCGCGCGGGCAACATCGGCCGTCCAGAGGCTGGCGGTCAGGCCAAACTCGCTGTCATTCATCAGGGCAATCGCCTCCTCGTCGGAGGAGACCGGCATGATGCCCACGACGGGACCAAAGCTTTCGTCGCGCATGACGCGCATCTCGTGCGTCACATTGGTCAGGATCTGCGGCGTGAGATAGGCCGCGCCGTCATCCTCGGGCATCGTGGCGATATGCGCCTTTGCCCCCATCTCCAGCGCCTCGGCCACCTGCGCGCGCACCTCTGCGGCAAAGCGCACATTGGCCATCGGCCCGATGGTGGTCTCAGCCTCCAGCGGATTGCCGAGTTTATGGGACTTTACCAGAGCCACGGATTTCTCGACAAAGGCATCGAACATGCTCTGATGCACATAAATCCGCTCGATCCCGCAGCAGCATTGCCCCGAGTTGAACATCGCCCCGTCGATCAGCGTCTCAACGGCGGCATCCAGATCAGCATCCTCCATCACATAACCGGGGTCTTTACCCCCCAGTTCCAGCCCGAGCCCGGTAAAGGTGCCCGCCGCCGCGCGTTCCATCGCGCGCCCGCCGCCGACAGAGCCGGTAAAGTTGATGAAATTGAACGCTCCCCCCGCAATCAGCGCCGATGTGGTGTCATGGTCCAGAAAGATGTTCTGAAACACATCCTCGGGCACGCCCGCCGCATGAAACGCCTGTGCCATACGCTCGCCCACCAAAAGGGTTTGCGTCGCATGTTTCAGCACCACGGTATTGCCCGCGATGAGCGCGGGCGCCACGGTGTTGATCGCGGTCATATAGGGGTAATTCCACGGGGCCACGACAAAGACCACGCCATGCGGCACCCGTCGGATATAGCGCAGGAACGTGGCATCCTCGCCCACCGCGATATCCGCCAGCGCGCCTTGGGCAATCGCCGCCATATGGCTTGCACGCTCGTTGAAACCGCGGAACTCGCCGCCATAACGCACCGGGCGGCCCATCATATGCGCCAGTTCCGGCACGATTTCGTCATTCATCGCCCCCACGGCGGCGACACCGGCCATCACCAACTCTATCCGCTCCTGCAAAGGCCGCGCCGCCCAAGCCGCCTGTGCCGCACGCGCCCGGCCCGCTGCCGCTTGCGCAGCTTCCAGCGTCAGCACCGGACGCTCGGCATAGACCGACCCGTCGATGGGAGAGATACATTTCACTGTCTGCATGATCGCATCCTTGATCACGGGCATGACGCCCGTCCTTTCATCGTTCCACAAATACTCAAATCCGACCGTGCGGCGCTCAGGCCCGCTCGAATCCGCGCGCCACCTCGTAATCCGTGACCACGCGGTCGAAATCCTCGATCTCGACCTCGGCGGCGCGGGCGTAATGGTCTATGACCGCATCGCCGAATGTGTCGCGCAGGAATTGAGACTGCTTGAGCGTGAGATAGGCATCGCGCAGCGTTTCCGGGATGCGCCCTGTCTCGCCGCTATAGGCATCGCCCGTAGCGGGCGGGGCCAATTCCAGCTTGTCTTCGATCCCCTTGATCCCCGCCGCCAGCATCGCGGCCATGGCGAGATAGGGGTTGAGGTCCGATCCCCCGACGCGGCATTCCACGCGCACCGCCTTGGACCCCGCACCGCAGAGGCGAAAGCCTGCGGTGCGATTGTCGACCGACCACAGGATACGGGTGGGGGCAAACGTGCCCTTCTGGAACCGCTTGTAGCTGTTGATATAGGGGGCGAGGAAATAGGTGTAATCAGGCGCGTATTTCAGCAATCCGGCCATGTAATGCTTCATCATCTGGGACATGCCCAGCTTGTCCGCAGGGTCAAAGAATGCCGGTTTGCCATCCTGCCACAGCGATTGATGCACATGGCTCGATGAGCCGACGCGCCGATGATCCCATTTCGGCAGAAAGCTCGCGGCATGGCCCTGTTGCCACGCAATCTCCTTGATCGCGTGCTTGGCAATGGTGTGGTAATCGGCGGTATCGAGCGCCGGGGCATATTTGATGTTGAGCTCTTCTTGCCCCGCCTCCGCCTCGCCCTTGGTGTTCTCGATCGGCAGACCGGCGGCATAGAGGTGATTGCGGATGGGCCGCATCACATGCTCTTCCTTGGTGGTCTGGAAGATATTGTAATCCTCGTTATAGCCCGAGAGCGGCGTCAGCGCGCGATAGCCGGATTTGCGGATTTCATCAAAGCTTTTCTCGAACAGGAAAAATTCCAGTTCCGTCGCCATCATCGCGTCAAAACCCATGGCATCCAGCCGCGCCAATTGCCCCTTGAGCATGGCGCGCGGGCTGTGCGGCACCGGCGCATGGGTGTGGTGATCCAACACATCGCAGAGCACCATCACCGTGCCCTCGAGCCAGGGCATCGGGCGCAGCGTGCTCAGGTCCGGCTTAATCACATAGTCGCCATAGCCACGCTCCCAGCTTGTGGCGGCAAAGCCCTCGGGCGTGGTCATTTCCAGATCGGTGGCCAGCAGGTAGTTGCAGCAATGCGTCTCTTCCCAGGCGCTGTTGACGAAATGGCCTGCGTGAAAGCGTTTGCCCATCAGGCGGCCCTGCATGTCCACAAGGCACACGAGCACGGTATCCACCTTGCCCGCCGCGACCTCTGCCTTGAGGGTTTCGAATGTCAGCCCCATGATGTGCTCCGTCTTTCCGTATCTGAACGTCTTTAAAGGTTTCGGGTTGTGGGTAAAGCGCCCCCCGGCGCGACACCAGGGGGCAGTTGGAATCAGGTGTAGCGATAGGGCCGTCCGGCCTTGGCCATGTCGGCGTTGTACTTCTTGAAGATCTCGACAACCTTGGCCTTGGTCGGGCTTTCGGCGGCGATTTCGTCCCAGAACACCAGAGCGGCATCCTCGACCTGCTGCCATTCGGCATCGGGAATTGTCGTCAGCTTCATCTTGGTGCCATCGACCCGCAGCGAGGCCTCGCCGCCCCAATACCACCACTGGCGATAGTAATGCGACTGATCACAGCACACCCGGAACAGGGTTTGCAGATCCTCGGGCAACTCGTTCCAGCGGTCCATATTGGCAAAGAACGACCCGGCCCAAGCGCCCGAGATGTTGTTGGTCAGGAAATAATCGGTCACATCGGCCCAGCCCACCGTATAATCCTCGGTGATGCCCGACCATGCGATGCCATCAAGTTCGCCGGTCTGCACCGCGACCTCGATATCCTCCCACGGCAGGGTGACAGGCACGACACCGAACTGCGTCAGGAACCGGCCCGCCGTCGGGAAGGTAAAGACCCGCTTGCCCTCCAGATCCTTGAGGCTGTTGATCGGCTCCTTGGTGGCGAAATGGCAGGGATCCCATGCGCCCGCGCTGATATGCTTGACGCCGACCTTGGAATATTCCTCGTCCCAGATCTCGTTCAGGCCGTATTGGTTAAAGAGCACCGGCACATCGAGGCTGTAGCGGCTGGCAAAGGGGAAATAACCGCCAAAGACGGTCACTTCGGTGGGGCTTGCCATGCTGTCATCATCCGACTGCACCGCATCAATCGTGCCGCGCTGCATGGCGCGGAACAACTCGCCCGTTGGCACCAGCTGATCGGCAAAGAACAGCTCGATCTGCATGCGGTCGCCAGCGATCTTGTTGAACATGTCGATGGCGGGTTTCACCACATGCTCGGCCAGCGCGGCCCCGGCATAGGTCTGCATCCGCCAGGTGATGGTCGATTGCGCCAATGCGGGGGTGGCCAGCGGCGCGGCCAGCGCGCCTGCCCCGGCAGAGGTCAGAAACTTGCGTCTAGAGGTCATCGTCTTCTCTCCTTGTTGTGAAATCCGGCCCCTGTCCGGGGCTCTTCTCGGGGTTATTTTCCGTAAACATACTCTGGCAGCCAGAGGGCGATTTGCGGGAACGCCATCACCAGAACCAGCGCCAGCACCATCACACCGACAAAGGGCACAATCGAGCGATAGATGTCGCGCAGGCTGATTTCCGGTGGGGCCATGGCCCGCATGAGAAAGAGGTTATAGCCAAAGGGCGGCGTCATATAGGCAATTTGCGTGGTGATCGTATAAAGCACGCCATACCAGATCAGATCGAACCCAAGCGCGCCCACCAGCGGCACATAAAGCGGCGCCACAATGACGAGCATCGCCGTGTCATCCAGAAATGTGCCCATCAGGATGAACGAGAGTTGCATCAGGATCAGGATCATCCAGGGGCTGAGATTCAGTTGCTCGGTAAAGAGATATTCAATCGCCTTGACCGCACCCAACCCGTCGAACACCGCGCCAAAACCCAAGGCGGCCAGAATGATCCACATGAACATGCACGAAATCGCCAGCGTGTTGCGCACCGAGGTCTCGAACACCTCCCGTGTCATCCGCCGCTTGAGCACCGCCGCCACAAAGGCTGCCATTGCACCAATCGCCGAGCTTTCCACAAGGCTCGTCCAGCCTTTGACAAAGGGAAACATCATCGCGGCAAAGATCACCAGCGGCAGCAGCCCCGCGCGCAAGAGGCGCAGCTTTTCCGCCAGTGGCACGTTGCGCTCGTCCTCGGGCAGTACCGGGCCAAGCTCGGGCTGAATCCGACAGCGCACATAGATGTAGATGATGAACATCGTGGCCATCATCAGCCCCGGCAGCACGCCCGCCAGCCACAATTGCCCCACGGGTTGCCGCGCGATCATCGCATAGAGCACCAGCACCACAGAAGGCGGCACAAGGATGCCGAGGGACGAGCCCGCCTGAATGACCCCCGTCACCATGATCTTGTCATAGCCGCGCCGCAACAGTTCCGGCAGCGCGATGGTGGCCCCAATCGCCATGCCCGCCACCGACAGGCCGTTCATCGCGGAAATCAGCACCATGAGACCAATCGTGCCAATCGCCAATCCGCCCCGCACCGGCCCCATCCAGACATGGAACATCTTGTAGAGATCATCGGCGATCTTGGATTCCGACAGCACATAGCCCATGAAAATAAACATCGGCAGCGTCAGCAGCGGATACCATTTCATCAGCTTCATGGCGCTGGCAAAGGGCACATCCACCCCGCCCACACCCCAGAGCAGCATCGCCGCCGCCGCGCCGACAAATCCGATAGCCCCGAATACCCTCTGCCCGGTCAGGAGCATCAGCATCATCGAGGAAAACATCAGGATGGCGATCATTTCATAGGGCATCAGAGCGCCTCGCCTTTGATCCGAAGGATGTCACGGCAAAGTTCTGCCAGTGCCTGCAATAGCATCAAGAAAACGCCCAGACAGAGCACGGCCTTGATCGGCCAGATAAATGGTCGCCACGCGGTCGAGGAGCGCTCCATAAAACCAAACATCTCGCCCGCCGCCGTTGGCCCTTGGGTCACCAGGGTCTTGACCACCTGCCAGAACCACGAAAACGGCTCTGTCCCGAAATACCCCAGCGAATAGGCGGTAGAGCCCACCGCGCCATAGAGCAGCACACCGAGATAAAACAGCAGGAAGAACACGGTAAACGCATCAACCCATGCTTTGGTGCGATCCGTCCAGGCGCCGTAAAACAGGTCCATCCGCACATTGCTGCCCAGTTGGATCGAATAGGGCCCGCCCAGCACGTAATAGGCCACCATCACGAATTGCGCCGTCTCCAGCGTCCAGAGCGAGGGATCAAAGAATGTCTTGGACACGGACGACCACAAGAGCACCCCGATCAGCACGAAAATCAGATACATCGCGACCCGCCCGATAAAGCGGTTCATCGCGTCGATGGCACGGATATAGGTCAGCACGGCTCTAGGCATGCGCCCCCCCTTTGACGGTCTCGCCAAGAACGTTCAGCGCCGGACGCAGCAGGGTCAGCAGCTCATCGGTCATCCGCGCCTCTGCCGCCGCATCGCGCAAGAGATCATTGCGGATCTCGATCATCACATTGGGCAGGTTATGCGCCAGCCCATGCAGTTTGAGCGAATGGGTCACACCATCCTCGGGGCCGTAGGGATCATTGCGGCGGATTACCCGATGGGGCAGGCGGTGCGCCTCGGCCAGCATCGCATCCGCCAGCCCTGTGTCACTGTCATGCAGAATACCGATTTCGCAGCCGCGCGGGGTGCCGAACCAGACCGGGGTAAAGCTGTGGATGGTGATCAGCGCCGTCACCAGCCCCGCCGCCTTGCGTGCGGCAATCACCTGGCTGACAGCGTTGCAAAACGGCGCATAGACCTGCGCCACCCGTTGGGCGCGGGCCGCTGCATCAAGGTTGCGATTGCCCGGCACCTCGATCACCTCGGAGCGGTCGGGCATGGCGCTCTCTGCCTCGGGCGGGCGGTTGCAGTCATAGACAAGGCGCGACACCTTGGCGGCCACCATCGGCGCATTCAGCGCCTTGGCCAAGGCCAGCGCCACAGCCCGCGCACCGGGATCCCATGCCGCATGGCTCTGCCGCGCCTCGGCGCTCAGTCCAAGGCCGTGATACTGCGCCGGGATGACATTCGACGCATGTTCGCACAGGATCAACGCCGGGCCAGTGGCCTGCCCGCCGATCACCTCGACCACGTCAGAATCATCCTCTTGCAGATCGCTCGTCATGCGCCCCCCTGCGGTGTTTGTAAAAATGTTTCCACATGAAGAAATTTGTGTCAATATATTTCCAGCGGGTATCACCGGATTGCGATCCGGCCTGCCTGTTTCGACGGCACCAGTTTAGGATCAGCGATGTGACCAAGCCCCCGCCAACCGTGCGCGACTTGATCCGCGCGCATTACAGCGCCCTCACCCAATCCGAACGCAAGTTCGCGCAGGCGCTGCTCGACAGCTACCCGGCGGCGGGTCTGGCCTCGATCACCATCGTCGCGGCGAATGCCGGCGTGTCCACCCCGACCATTGCCCGCATGGTGCAGAAGCTGGGCTTCAAGGGCTATCCGCAATTCCATCAGGCGCTGTTGAAAGAGTTGGAGGCCAAGGTCTCCGGCCCGACCCAACGCCGCGCCAACTGGGCCTCAGAGGCCCCCGCCACCCATTCCCTCAACCGCTTTGCGCAGGCGGTGACACAGAATATCGAACAGACCTTCGCCAATATCGACAGCGCCCGCTTTGACGAGGCCGCGCGCCTCTTGGCCGATACCGACGGGCGTCTCTATCTGGTGGGCGGGCGCATCACCCGCGCACTGGCCGACTATGCCTTCACCCATTTTCAGGCGGTGCGCGGGCGGGTCACGCATATGACCTCGTCCTCCGCCACTTGGCCGCATTACGTGCTGGATATGGTCGAGGGCGACACGCTTCTGATGTTCGACATCCGGCGTTATGAAACCAGCCTGATGCGTCTGGCCGAGATTGCCACGGCGCGCGGCGTCCGCGTCGTGCTGATCACCGATCAGTGGATGAGCCCCATCTCGGATCTGGCCACCCATACATTCAACTGCTGGGTCGAAATCCCCTCGGCTTGGGATTCCAACATCTCGACTATGATGCTGCTAGAGGCGCTCATCGCCGCCGTACAAGAAGAACGCTGGCCCGCCACCCGCGAGCGCTACGAACAGCTTGACGCCTTGTTCAACGCGACCCGTTTGTTTCAGAAATAACCACACCCTTTCCCGCGATCAGGTGGGTGATCTGCGTCGCCGCCTGCGCCACCGCCGCGCCGAACTCTGCAATCTGGGCATCGCCAAACCGACTGCTGGGACCAGAGATCGACACGCCGGCGCAGGGCTCTCCGCGATCGTTGAAAATCGCGGCACCGATGCAGGACATCCCGTCATAACGCTCATTGCGGTCAAACGACCAACCACGGCGGCGGGTTTCGGCCAGATCATCAAAGAGGGCGCGCGGCGTGATCAATGTCTCTTCGGTAAACCCCTTGAGGCCCGCCCCCTTGAGCAATGTCATCAGCCGATCCTCAGGCAGCGATGCCAGAATCGCCTTGCCGGTGCCAGAGGCATGCATCGGGGTGCGAGATCCGGGTGGAAAGAAGGCGCGGATCGGATTCTGCGTCTCGACCTGACCGATAAACACCACCTCGGCCCCGTCCGGCACCGCCAGATTGGCGGTCTCGCCGGTCTGCTCCATCAACCGCCGCATCACCGGGCGGCCCGCATCGGCCAGATTGGTCCGCTTGAGATAGGCCACCCCGGTGCGATAGGCCTCGATCCCGATGGTCCAATCCTGCCGCTCTTCGTCGAACCGCACGAAATCGCGTTTCTGCAAGGTGGTCAGAATGCGGTGCGTCGTGGCGGTGGGAATCCCAAGGCTCAGCGACAGATCCGTCAGGTTCACCCCCTCTTGTCGCGCCACGGCGGTCAGCACCGAGAGCGCCCGATCCAGCGCTTGCATTGTCCCGGCGCTGCTATCGGCGAATTGCGATTTCGGGCGGCCGCGCGCGCGCTTGGTCTGGGTCATGGCGGTGATTCCCTTGCTGGCTGTCGTGGTGGGCGATTGTATGCAGAATAAAAAATATTTTCATGTTATTCTTTTAACTCGTTATGAAAAAATAAAAATCAAACAATATCATATGTTTGATTATTTTATTGATATAATGAAAATACCTTTCAAGAAAATTGCAAAGGCGGACTTCCTGCGTCATAGTATGCTCATCTCAGAGGAGGATGGCGCAATGTCAGATCAGAACCCGGTTTTCATTCCCGGCCCCACGAACATTCCCGACCGGTTGCGTCGCGCCATGCAGGTGCAGACGCAGGACCACCGCTCGCCCGCTTTCGTCAACACGCTCAACCCGGTGCTCAAGGGCTGCAAGACCGTCTTCAGCACCACCAAGGGCCAAATCATAACCTTTCCCGCCTCCGGCACCGGCGGCTGGGAGGCGGCGATCACCAACACGCTCAGCCCCGGCGACAAGGTTCTTGTGGCGCGGTACGGCATGTTCAGCCACCGCTGGATCGACATGTGCCAGCGTCATGGCCTCGACGTGCAGATCATCGAATGCCCTTGGGGCAGCGGCGCGCCCGCTGACCGTTTCCAAGAGGCGCTGACCGCCGACAAGGGCCACAGCATCAAGGCCGTTCTTGTCACGCATAACGAGACCGCAACCGGCGTCCGCTCGGACATCGCCGCTGTTCGGGGGGCGATGAACTCTGCAAAGCATCCGGCGCTGTTGATGGTCGATTGCGTCAGCTCCTTGGGCTCTATGCCCTTCGAGATGGATGACTGGGGCGTCGACATCGCGGTCTCCGGCTCGCAAAAGGGCTTCATGCTCAACACAGGCATGGCGATTCTCGCCGTCAGCCCCAAGGCGCTGGCTATGATGGAAACCGCCAAATTGCCGCGCACCTTCTTTGATTTCCGTGATATGATGGGTGCCAATGCCAAAGGCGGGTTCCCGTATACCCCGCCCTTGCAATTGATCTACGGCATGGCCGAGAGCCTCAACATGCTGTTCGAAGAAGGGCTTGAGAATGTCTATGCCCGTCACGCCCGGATCGCAGAGGGCGTGCGCCGCGCGGTTGATGCCTGGGGCTTGAAACTGGTGGCGCAGACGCCAGATCTCTATTCGGACACCGTCAGTGCGGTCTTGGTGCCCGAGGGCTTTGACAGCAACCGCCTGACAGAGCGTGTCTTTGGAACCTACGGCATGAGTTTTGGCGTGGGTCTGGGCGAGATGAACGGCCGCGCCTTCCGCATCGGCCATCTCGGGAGCCTGACCGAGTCGATGATGCTCTCGGGTCTGGCGACGCTTGAAATGGCGATGGTGGATTTGAATTACCCGGTTAAACTGGGGTCTGGTGTGATCGCGGCGCAGGAATACTACCGCTCGACCGCCAAACCCGTTCTGGCCGAAAAAGCCGCGTGAAAGGAAGAGACATGCTGGATCAACGCATCGCAAGCGATCTGACCATTGACGACATGCGCGCCGCACATGAGCGCATCAAACCCTACATCCACCGCACGCCTGTGCTGACCTCGTCCTTTCTCAACGACCTGACCGGAGCCGAGCTGTTCTTCAAATGTGAGAACTTCCAAAAGGCCGGTGCCTTCAAGGTGCGCGGTGCCTCCAACGCGGTGTTTGGCCTTACCGACGAGATGGCCAAGATGGGTGTGGCAACCCACAGCTCTGGCAATCATGCGCTGTCGCTCAGCTATGCCGCTGGGCGGCGGGGCATCCCCTGTTACGTGGTCATGCCCCGCACCGCCCCGCAGGCGAAAAAGGACGCGGTGCGTGGCTATGGTGGCATCATTACGGAATGCGAGCCATCAACCACCAGCCGCGAAGAGGTATTTGCCAAGGTTCAGGCCGAAACCGGCGCGGAATTCGTCCACCCCTACAACGACCTGCGCGTCATTGCCGGTCAGGCCACCTGCTCTGCCGAACTGCTGGAACAGGTGGATGGGCTGGATGCCGTGATCGCCCCGATTGGCGGCGGCGGCATGGTGTCGGGCACCTGCCTCACGCTCTCGAATCTGGCACCGCATGTCAAAATCTATGCCGCAGAGCCGGAACAGGCCGACGACGCCTATCGCAGCTTCAAGTCGGGGCATATCATCGCGGATGACGCGCCTGAGACCGTGGCCGATGGCCTCAAGGTGCCGCTCAAGGAAAACACCTGGCATTTCGTCAGCCACAATGTCACCGACATTCTGACCGCCAGCGAAGAGGAAATCATCGACGCGATGAAACTCACCTGGAAGCGGATGAAGATCGTGATCGAGGCTAGCTGCGCCGTGCCTCTTGCCACCATCCTCAAAAACCGCGAGGTTTTCGCGGGCAAGCGCGTGGGTGTGATCATCACCGGCGGCAATGTCGATCTCGACACGCTGCCGTGGATCAAATGACCAATTTCCTTCGGTGCGCGATCCTCGCGCGCCGCAACTGAACAACCCGTAATCTGGGAGGATATCCGATGAAAGACACGATCAATCTCGACGAATTCGAAGTGGGTTATGACATTCCCGCCCTGCCGGGCATGGATGAATCCGAAATCCAGACGCCCTGCCTCGTTCTCGATCTTGATGCGCTGGAACGCAACATCAAGAAGATGGGCGACTGGGCCCGCGAGCACGGCATGCGCCACCGGGTGCATGGCAAGATGCACAAATCCGTCGATGTCGCCCTCTTGCAAGAGAGCCTCGGTGGCTCGTGTGGCGTCTGCTGTCAAAAGGTCAGCGAAGCCGAAGTGTTTGCCCGTGGCGGCATCAAGGACGTTCTGGTGTCGAACCAGGTCCGTGACCCCGCCAAGATCGACCGTTTGGCCCGCATGCCGAAACTGGGCGCGCGCACCATCTGCTGCGTCGATGATCTGACCAATGTGGCGGATCTTTCGGCGGCCGCGCAAAAGCATGGCACCCAGATCGAATGTCTGGTGGAAATCGACTGTGGCGCAGGCCGCTGCGGTGTGACCACTACCCCCGCCGTGGTGGAAATCGCCAAGGCCATCGACGCCGCACCGGGCCTCAAGTTCGCGGGCATTCAGGCCTATCAGGGCGCGATGCAGCACATGGACAAATACGAGGACCGCAAGGCCAAGATCGACCTCGCCGTGGCACAGGTCAAGGATGCGGTCGACACGCTCAAGGCCGAAGGGCTGGAGTGCGACATCGTCGGCGGTGGCGGCACCGGCAGCTACTATTTCGAGGGTAACTCGGGCGTTTATAACGAGCTTCAGTGTGGCTCTTACGCCTTTATGGACGCCGATTATGGCCGCATCCTCGACAAGGATGGCAAGCGTATCGACCAGGGCGAATGGGAAAATGCGCTGTTCATTCTGACCTCCGTCATGAGCCATGCCAAGGCCGACAAGGCCATCGTTGACGCGGGTCTCAAGGCGCAGTCGGTCGACTCGGGCCTGCCGGTCGTCTTTGGCCGCACCGATGTGCAATACGTCAAATGTTCGGACGAACATGGCGTCGTTGCCGATCCCGATGGCGTGCTCAAGGTAAACGACAAGCTGCGCCTCGTTCCCGGTCACTGCGATCCGACCTGCAACGTGCATGACTGGTATGTCGGCGTGCGGAACGGCAAGGTCGAAACCGTGTGGCCGGTCTCGGCACGCGGTCGGGCCTACTAAGGGCTGGCATGATGAATACCCAGAACGAAGTGTCCGCCGACGGTTTCGTGATCGTCGGCGAGGAAATCTGCCAGAAAATCATCAGCCGCGCGGATGCCTTTGGCGCGGTCGAGGCGGTGTTTGCCGCCATGGCAAGCGGCGATGCCTATAACTTTCCGGTCGTCCGCGAGGCGATTGGGCATGCCGACGCGCTCTATGGCTTCAAGGGCGGGTTTGACCGCTCTGGCTTGTCGCTGGGCCTCAAGGCCGGGGGTTATTGGCCGGGCAACATGGACAAGGGGCTGACCAACCATCAATCTACCGTGTTCCTGTTCGATCCCGATACCGGGCGGCTCTCTGCGCTGGTGGGCGGCAACTATCTGACTGCGCTGCGCACGGCGGCCTCGTCTTCGGTTTCCATCGCGCATCTGGCGCGTAACGACTCCAAGGTTCTGGGCATGGTCGGCGCAGGCCACCAATCCACCTTCCAATTGCGCGCCGCCGTTGAACAGCGCGCCTTTGAAAAGGTCGTGGCCTGGAACCCGCATCCCGACATGCTGCCGCGCCTTGGCGCTGTGGCCGAGGAGCTGGGGCTGGAGTTTGAGGCCGTCACCCAAGAAGAGCTGGGCGCGCAGGCCGATGTGATCATCACGATCACCTCCGCGTTTGAGCCGCTGATGATGGCCGATTGGGTCAAACCCGGCACCCATATCGCCTGCATGGGCACCGATACTAAGGGCAAGCAAGAGGTCGACCCGGCGCTCTTTACCCGTGCCACCGTTTTTGCCGATGAGATCGCGCAGTCGATCAGCATTGGCGAGGCACAGCATGCGGTCGGCAAGGGTCTGATTGCCGAGGCTGACATTACCCCCATCGGGGCCGTGATCAACGGCACCCATACCGGGCGCAGCAATGCCGAGGAAATCACCCTCTTTGACGGCACCGGCGTGGGGCTTCAGGATCTCGCCGTGGCCTCTGTCGCGGCCAAACTGGCGCGCGAACAGGGGCTGGTGACACCCATCACCTTGGGCTGATCCGCGTTAACTGTTTGTTTCGACGCAATTTCGAACCGAAAAAGTCCATGAGCTTTTTCTGAAATTGCTTCATAACAGTTTGGTGAAATTTGCACAGGCAGCCGTTACCACGGTTGCCTGTTCTCTTTTTACGTGTAGCTTGACCGCGCAAGACGCGGCGGGACGGGTTGATCCGGGCACGCGTTCCACAGGGAGGATCAGATGTCTAAATTCGCTTTTGGCGCCATTCTTGCCGCCACCACGGCCCTCGCGCCGCTCGCCGCCGCCGCACAGACCGAAATCCAGTTCTGGCACGCGTTCACCGGGCGGTTGGCCGAATTGCTCGATGAACAAGTCGCAGGCTTTAACGCCGGTCAGAGCGATTACAAGGTCACCGCATCGCCCAAGGGCAACTATTCCGAGGCGCTCAATGCCGGCATCGCCGCCTTTCGCGCGGGCGAACAGCCGCATATCCTCCAGGTGTTCGAGGTTGGCACCGCCAGCATGATGGCCGCCAAGGGCGCAATCAAGCCGGTGTATGAGGTGATGGCCGAGTCGGGCTTGCCCTTCGACCCGGAGGCGTATCTGTCCGCCGTGACCGGCTATTACACCACCGCCGAAGGTCAGATGCTCTCGCTGCCCTACAACTCTTCCACACAGGTTCTCTATGTGAACCGCGACGCGCTGTCGGGCGCAGGCATCGACCCTGATACCGATCTCAGCACTTGGCAGAACGTCGATACGGTTCTGGGCCAACTCAAAGAGGCGGGCCATGCCTGCCCCTATACCACCTCCTGGCAGAGCTGGGTGCATCTCGAGAGTTTCTCGGCCTATCACAATGTCCCCTTCGCCACGAAGGCCAATGGCTTTGACGGCTTGGATACCGAACTGGTGTTCAACGGCCCGCTTCAGGTGCAGCATATCGCCAAGCTGGGGGAATGGGCCAAGGACGACAAATTCATCTACGCCGGTCGCCGCAATGAGGCAGGTGCCAATTTCCGTGGCGGCGATTGCGCGCTCTTTACCGAGAGCTCGGCAGGCTACGCCGGCGTCAAAGCCGAGGCTCAGTTCGATTTCCAGATCCGCCCGCTGCCCTATTGGGACGGGGTCGAGGGCGCGCCGCAGAACACCATCATCGGCGGGGCCTCGCTCTGGGTGATGCAGGGGCACGAGGCCGAGGAATACAAAGCCACCGCCGCCTTCCTCAACTACCTCTCCTCGCCCGAGGTGCAGGCGCAATGGCACCAGAACACCGGCTACCTGCCCATCACCTCCGCCGCAGCCGAGGTGACGCGCGCCGCAGGGTTCTATGAGGCCAACCCCGGCACAGACATTGCCGTAACCCAAATGACCAGCAAGGAACCGACCGAGAATTCCAAGGGTCTGCGCCTTGGCTCTTTCGACCAGATCCGCGCCATCATCGATGAAGAGCTAGAGGCCGTCTGGTCCGGTGACAAGGACGCGCAGGCGGCGCTGGATACGGCCGTGGAACGCGGCAACCAACTGCTGCGCCGGTTCGAACAAGCCAACCGCTGAGTCACGTTGGGGCCGGGCAACCGGCCCCTGACCGCGCATGGAAAAACGTGTCACGTTCAAAGGCTGGCTCTTGCCGCTCTGCCTCATTGCCCCGCAGGTGTTTATCTCTGCGGTGTTCTTCTTCTATCCGGCAGGGCAGGCGGTCTGGCAGTCGCTCTTCATTCCCGATCCCTTCGGCCTCTCGTCGCAATTCGTGGGGCTTGGAAATTTCGAATACCTGCTCGGGGACCCCTATTACCGCGCGTCTTTCCTGACCACGGCGGTCTTTTCCACGCTGGTCACTCTGGCGTCGATGATCCCGGCGCTGTTTCTGGCGGTCATGGCCGACCGGCTGGTGAAATCGGCGGGCACCTATCGCACGCTGCTGATCTGGCCCTACGCCGTGGCCCCGGCCATCGCCGGGGTGCTCTGGATGTTCATGTTCAACACCCGCGTTGGCGTGGTGTCGTGGTATCTGGGGCAGTTGGGCTATGACTGGAACCATGTGCTGAACGGGACCGAGGCGATGGGATTGGTCGTCGCCGCCTCTGCATGGGGGCGGATCAGCTATAATTTCCTGTTTTTCTTTGCCGCCCTTCAGGCCGTGCCCCGCTCGATCATCGAGGCCGCCGCCATCGACGGCGCGCGCTTCTGGCGGCGGTTCTTTACCATCGTGCTGCCGCTCCTGTCACCCACCACCTTCTTTCTGCTGGTGGTCAACATCGTCTATGCCTTCTTCGAGACCTTCGGCGTGATCCACACCATCACCGCCGGCGGACCGCAGCAATCAACCACCATCCTCGTCTACAAGGTGTTTTCCGACGGGTTCGTCAGTCAGGATCTCGGCTCCAGCGCGGCGCAATCCGTGATCCTCCTATTGGTCGTCGGCCTGCTCACCGTGCTGCAATTCAAGTATATCGAAAAACGGGTGCATTACTGATGGCCCGCGAGATCACAGGCATGGTCGAGCGGCGCGGCTTTGGCCTCTGGCTCACGCATCTGGTGATGATTGCGGGCGTATTGGTGATCTTCTTCCCGATCTGGCTGGCGTTCGTGGCCTCGACCGTCACGCAGCCCGAAATCGTGCGCCCGCCGATGCCGCTCTGGCCCGGCGATCAACTGATCGAGAACTACACCGCAGCCCTCTTTGCGGGCGTCAACGTGCCGGTGCTGACCATGCTGGGCAACTCGCTGATCATGGCGGTGGGCATTGCCGTGGGCAAGATCATCATCTCGCTCACCTCGGCCTTTGCCATCGTCTATTTCCGCTTTCCGGGGCGCAACATGTTCTTCTGGCTGATCTTTCTCACCTTGATGCTGCCCGTCGAGGTGCGCATCGTGCCCACCTATGAGGTGATCGCAGGCTTTGGCATGCTCAACAGCTATCAGGGTCTGATCTTTCCGCTCATCGCCTCTGCCACCGCGACCTTTCTCTTTCGCCAGTTCTTTCTCACCATCCCCGATGAATTGGCCGAAGCGGCGCGCGTCGACGGCGCCAGCCCGATGCAGTTCTTCTGGGATATCCTCCTGCCGATGAGCCGCACCAATATCGCGGCGCTCTTTGTGATCCTCTTCATCTATGGCTGGAATCAATATCTCTGGCCGCTTCTGATCACCACGGACCCCTCAATGAACACCATCGTCATGGGCATCCGCCAGATGTTCCCGTCGGGCGATGACGTGGCCGATTGGCCGGTGATCATGGCCACCTCGATCCTTGCAATGATCCCGCCGGTGGTGGTGGTCATCTCGATGCAGAAACTCTTTATCCGCGGCCTTGTGGACAGCGAGAAATAGACGATATGGCAACCGTATCCCTCGACACTATCAAGAAACGCTTTGGTCCGACCGAGGTCATTCAGGGTGTCAGCCTCGACGTGGCCGATGGAGAATTCATCGTCATCGTCGGACCCTCTGGCTGTGGCAAATCTACCCTCCTGCGCATGGTCGCGGGGCTCGAGACGATCACCGAGGGGGAATTGCGCATCGGCGACCGCCGCGCCAATGATCTCGAACCGATGGACCGCGACATCGCCATGGTGTTCCAGAATTACGCGCTCTATCCGCATATGAGCGTGGCGCAGAACATGGGCTATGGCCTCAAGATTGCGGGCCTGCCCAAAGCCGAGATCGCGACCAAGGTGGCTGACGCGGCCAAACTCCTGCAACTGACCGAACTCCTTGATCGCAAACCCCGGCAGCTTTCGGGCGGTCAGCGCCAGCGCGTCGCCATGGGGCGCGCCATCGTGCGCGCGCCCTCGGTGTTCCTGTTCGACGAACCGCTCTCAAATCTTGATGCCAAGCTGCGCGTGCAGATGCGGCTCGAAATCCGCGAATTACAGGCCAAGCTGGGCATTACATCGCTCTATGTCACCCATGATCAGGTCGAGGCGATGACCATGGCCGACCGCATGATCGTGATGAATGCAGGCCGCGCCGAACAGATCGGCACGCCTTTGGACGTTTATGAACGCCCCGCCACGCTCTTTGCCGCGCAGTTCATCGGCAGCCCGTCGATGAATGTGCTCGAGGTCGAGGGGCGCGACGGCGCGCTCTGGCTCGGCGACATGCGTCTGCCCAATCCCACGGGCCATATCGGTCCCGTCATGCTCGGGCTCAGACCCGAGCATCTGACGCCCGACCCAGAGGGCGCGATTGTGATGCAGGTCTTGCTCGCCGAACCCTTGGGTGCCAACACGCTGCTGCACGGCAAACTGGCCACGGGCCAAGGCTTTACCGCCAGCTTGCCGGGGGTGCATGCGCTCTCGCATGGTGGCGAGACCCTGCGACTCTCGATTTCGCCTGCCAATATGCATCTGTTTGACACGGCGACAGGCGCGCGGCTGGGGTGAGTTTGGCGTGAAGGCGACATTGGCCCCAATCTCCAAAGCGTGGAATCAAGGCGCGGTACGCGCCGCCGCGCAGCGCCCGTCCGCCCCCTCGGGCGGGCGCTTTTGCAACGTCACGACACACTGATCATGCAGAAGTATTTTGCAGGTATAAAGTGCGATCCGACGAGGTAGCAGCGCCCACCCGGCGGACGGGCACCGCGCGGCTCAACGCTTGGCGCCAATGTCGCCCTCACGCCAACGGCCTCTAACCTAGCGCGTCACCTCGTCTGCCTCCGCTGCCGCGGCCTCGATCCGCGCCCGTTCGGCATCGCTCTCATAACTGGCCCAAGGTCGATCCGTGCCAGTTGGCGGCAAATCGCCGGGTTTATGCAACAGATGCAGATGCGTCTTGGCAATGAAATGCCCGGTGATCGGCGCGGTCAGGAGCAGGAACAACACGATCATGAATTCGTGAAACGAAAGCTGCCCGACCTTGAAATAGAAAAACAACATCGAGGCAACCAACGCCCCGCCCACACCCAGGGTCGTCGCCTTGGTTGGCGCATGCAGCCGCATCATCGGATCCGGCAGCTTGATCAACCCAAATGACCCGACCAGGCCAAACACGCCGCTGATCACGAGGCAGGCCGAAATGAGAATATCCACTACCATGATCCGCCCCCTATTCGATGATATCGCCGCGCAGCAAAAAGCGCGTGTATGAAACAGTCGAGATAAAGCCGGTCATGGCAATGATCATCGAGGCCTCGAAATACATCGTCGTGCCCTTGAGAATGCCGAACAGCGCCAGCAATGCGATCATGTTCACCACCATCGTATCCAGCGCCAGAATCCGGTCACCCACGGTGGGCGAGCTGATCACCCGGAATATGTTGAGCAGCAATCCCAGCCCGAAACAGCCAAAGGCGAAAAAGAGCGCGTATTCGATCATTCGAAAATCTCCTTGAGCCTACGTTCATAGCGCGCCTTGATGTCATCGCGCACCGCATCCGGGTCAGGCGCATCCAGACAATGCACAAGCAGGCTGCGACCATCCGCCGACAGATCGCTCGACACCGTGCCCGGCGTCATGGTGATCGTGCCCGCCAGCACCGTGATCGCCTCCGGTGTCCGAAGCTCGAGCGGAATCGAAATCCAGGCTGGCTTGGTGTTGGCATTGGTCTTGAACAGGATGATCATCGCCACCTGCACATTGGCGACGCAGATATCCCAGAGCACGATCAGCACATATTCCACGATTCGCGGCAGGCTCGACAGGCGCGGTCGGTTGGGCCAGTAGGGCGAGGTGATCACCGGGATGATCAACCCGAGGATTGTTCCCAGCACCAGATTGCCAAAGGTCAGCTTGTTCACCAGCATCTGCCAGACCACGATCAGGGCCAGTGTCAGGAACGGATGGGGCAGGATCTTGCGCAGCATCGTCTTTCCTCTCTCAACCACCGTTCAACACGGCGGCGATATAGCCCTCGGGCGTGTGCAACTGCACCGCCGTCGCCTCGATATACCCCATCACCGGACCGGCCAGCACCGACAGCGCCACGATCCCGCCCAGCATCACAAAACACGCGACCAACGGCAACGCAGGTTGTGGGGCAGGGGCCGGTTCTTCGCCGGTCTCGGGCGCCACCTTCCAGAAAATCGCACTGCCGGCCTGACCAAAGCCCACGATCGCCACCAGCGAGGTGCCAAGGATCACGGCCCAGATCAACCAGACCTCATCCATCCCGCGCACGGCATCGAGAATGAGCAGCTTGCCGACGAATCCCGACAGCGGCGGCATCCCTGCCATAGCAATCGCCGCGCCAAAGAAGAGCGCCGCGATCATCCCGTGCTGCGCCATGCGTGGTCCGGGCTGCATCGCGCCGCCCATCGGCCCACGCCGCTCGCGCACCAGATCGACCACAAGGAACAAGAGCGCACCCGTCAGTGTCGAATGGATCATGTAATAGAGCGCCGCCGCCGTCGTCTCGGGCCGGAACCCGGACAGCGCAATCAGCATCGTGCCCATCGACCCGATAGCAGCGAACGCGGCCAGTCGCCCAAGGCGTTTCGCCCCGAGAATACCGACCATCCCAACCACCAGCGTGATCAACGCCGCATAGATCAACAACTGATCAATCAGATCGGCTGTCGCCCCCAGATCGGGGCCAAACACCAGCGTATACATCCGCAGGATCGAATAGGCCCCCACCTTGGTCATGATGGCAAAGAGGGCGGCCACCGGGGCAGGGGCCTCGGCATAGGTCTCAGGCAGCCAGAAATGCAGCGGCAAAAGCGCGGCCTTGATCGCAAAGACCAAGAGCAGGAGCACGGCACCGACGCGCAACAGCGCCCCATCCTCAACCGGAATTTCCGCCGCCCGCACCGCGAGATCGGCCATGTTGAGCGTGCCCGTCACCGCATAGAGCGTGCCAAGCGCAAAGAGAAACAGGGTCGAGCCAAGCAGATTGTAGATCACATATTGCACGCCCGCCTTCAGCCTGCGCCGCCCGCCGCCGTGGATCATCAGACCATAAGAGGCAATCAGCAGCACCTCAAAAAACACAAAGAGGTTGAACGCATCGCCGGTCAGAAACGCGCCGAAAATACCCATCAACTGAAACTGATAGAGCGCGTGAAAATTGTTGCCGCGTTGGTCCCATCCGGTGCCCACGGCATAGAGCAGCACCACCAGCGCCAGCACCGCCGTCACCAGCACCATCAGCGCCGACAACCGGTCGAGAACCAGAACGATGCCAAAGGGCGCGGGCCAGTTGCCCAGTTCATAGACCTCGATTGCCCCGCTTGATGCCTGCATCGTCAGGCCAATCGCCACCACCAGCACGGTCGCAACGCCTGCGATGGAAAACACCCGCTGCAAGGGTGGATGATGCCGCATTGCCAGCGTGAGGATCGCGGCCAGCACAGCAGGCAGCACGACCGGGGCAATAATCCAGTGGCTCATGCCTCATTCTCCTGCTCGGGCGGCGTCTCGGGGCCGATATTTACACTGTCGTCGCGCGACGAGAGAAACGATCCCAGCGCCAGCATCACCACGACGGCCGTCATGCCGAATGAAATCACGATGGCCGTCAGCACCAGCGCTTGCGGCAGCGGATCGGTATAGGTCTCAACCCCCTTTTGCAAAACGGGGGGCATATCGACCACCAGCCGCCCGGTGCCAAACAGGAACAGGTTGACCGCATAGCTGAGCAGGGAAATGCCGATGATCACCGGAAAACTGCGGAGCCGCAGCACCAGATAGAGCCCTCCGGCGGTCAAGAGGCCGATTGCGCTTGCAAACAAAAGTTCCATATCAGGCCTCCCCCTCGGACGGCGCGTCATTGCGGGCCGGGTTGATGTCCATCGGAAAGACGTTGACCGTTTCACCCGTGCGCCGCGCCATGCTCGACAGGCTGTTGAGCGCCAGCATCACAGCCCCGACCACAGTCAGGAACACGCCGGTGTCAAACGCCATGGCCGTGGCCCATTCGAATTCCTCGATGGGGGGGAAATGCAGATAGCCGTAATCCGACGTCAGGAACGGACGCCCGGCCAGCCAGGCGCCAATCCCGGTAACAGAGGCGATCAGAACCCCTACACCGATGGTCGCATGATAGGTCACACGCTGCCGCGACTCCGCCCAGGCAAAGCCCGAGGCCATGTATTGCATCAGAAACGCAATCGCCACGATCAGACCGGCGATAAACCCGCCGCCCGGCTCATTATGGCCGCGCAGGAATATATAGGCGCCCACCATCAGTGCGATGGGCATCATCACGCGGGTGGCGACCACCATCATCAGCGGGTGACGGTCACCCGCCTCGGCATAGCGCTGTGCCTTCCACGTCGACAGCCAGCGCCCACCGGGGCCCTTGAGCACGGTCTCGGTCAGCGCAAAAATCACTAGCGCTGCGATCCCCAGAACGATGATCTCGCCATAGGTATCAAAGCCACGGAAATCGACGAGAATCACATTGACCACATTGGTGCCGCCGCCGCCCTTGTAGGAATTGGCCAGATGAAAGACCGAAATGCTCTCGGCTGCGAAATCGCGCAGCAGAATGGCGTAGGTCAGGCCGGTAACGGCAACGCCACCCACCACGGCAATCGCCGCATCGCGCATCCGCCGTGCGACGCTGCTTTCGATCGGAGTCTCGCGCGGCAGGAAATTCAGCGCCAAGAGCAGAAGGATGATCGTCACCACTTCGACCGAGATTTGCGTCAGCGCAAGGTCCGGGGCCGAGAGATAGACAAAGCCCATCGACACGATCAGGCCCACAATCCCCATCAGCACCAGCGCCAGGAACCGGTTGCGATGGAACGCCACCAGACAGATCGTCGCCAGCACCAGCAAGAGCCAGCCAATCGCAGGCAGCATCGTAATCGGCAGGGGGTCCCGCGTCGCCTCGGCCATGCTGCCGCCGGTAAAGGCCAACAGGCCCGCGCCGATCACCGTCACCGCGAAAATCGCCCCGTTGCGCGTCAACGCGCCATTGTGGATGCCATCCGTCAGCACCGTGCTGAGCGCGGTGGCCGCACGCGTTACCGCGTCAAACATCACCTTGGCCTCGGGGCGTGGCGTGGCCTCCCACAGCCGCGCCAGCGGGCGATGCAACGCAAGCAGGACCGCGCCGCCGATCACCGCGATCACCGACATCCAGAAGGCGGGCACCAAGCCATGCAAATGATAAATCTTCACATGCGGATCTTCTTGCGTGACCGCATGCGCCGCAACCCGCACCAGATCCCCGGCAAAGGTCATGGGCATCAGGCCAATGAGGATCACCAGCACCGTCAGGAATGCGGGTGCGGCCCACATGCCAAATCCGGGATCATGTGGCTTGGCCGGATAATCGTCGCGCTTGGGGCCCAGAAACACATGCGCGATATAGCGAAACGAATAGGCAACCGAGAACAGCGCGCCCAGCGTTGCCACAGCCCCGATCAGCCAATAAGGCCCGATCCACTGCGTCTCGGCCACCTCGGCCAGCATCATTTCCTTGGAGAGGAACCCGTTGAGCGGCGGAATACCCGCCATCGACAGTGCCGCAATCGTGGCAATGGTAAAGGTGATCGGCATCAGATGCCGCAGACCGCCAAGGCGCTTGATATCGCGGGTATGCGCCTCGTGATCCACGATGCCTGCGGTCATAAAGAGCGCCGCCTTGAACGTCGCATGGTTGATGATGTGAAACATCGCGACCACCGCCGCCGCCTTGGTTCCAAGCCCCAAGAGCATGGTGATCAGGCCCAGATGACTGACCGTCGAAAAGGCCAAGAGCGCCTTCAGGTCATCCTTGAAGAGGGCAATCTTGGCCGCCATTACCATAGTGATGAGACCGGTCGAGGCGACGATCCAGAACCATTCCGGCGTTCCCGCCAGCACCGGCCACATCCGCGCCATCAGGAACAGGCCCGCCTTCACCATCGTCGCCGAATGCAGATAGGCCGAGACCGGCGTCGGTGCGGCCATCGCATGCGGCAGCCAGAAATGGAACGGAAACTGCGCCGATTTGGTGAAACAGCCCAAAAGGATCAGGATCAGCGCCGGCAGATACATCGGGCTTGCCTGTATCGCGTCCTTCTGCGTCAGGATCACGCTCAGGTCATAGCTTCCGGCGATATCCCCCAGGATCAGCATGCCCGCGATCATCGCAAGACCGCCCAGACCCGTCACCGTCAGCGCCATCCGCGCGCCCTGCCGCCCCTCGGGCAGATGTTTCCAATAGCCGATCAGCAAAAACGACGACAGCGAGGTCAGTTCCCAGAACACCAGCAGCAACAGGATATTGTCGCTCAGGACAATCCCCACCATCGCGCCCTGAAACAGCAGCAGATAGGTGTAAAACTGCCCCATCGGATCTTCGCGCGACAGATAGAACCGGGCATAGAGGATGATGAGCAGGCCGATGCCAAGGATCATGCCGGCAAACAGCAGCCCAAGCCCGTCCAGCATGAAATTCACGTTCAGACCCAAGGACGGCAGCCAGTCGATGCCAAACGTCAGCACTTCGCCACGCATCACCGCCGGGGCTGAAAGCAACAGCAAGATGAGCGCAAGGATCGTCGGAGCGGCGGTAAAGGCAGCGCAGGTGTTTCGCCCTGCCTGAATCATCAACCCCGGAAAAAGCGCACCCAAAAAGGGCAGCGCCGCGATGATCGGCAAAAAGCCTCCGGCGTTCTCCATGCGTGTCCTGCCCCCCTGTCCCTGTTATCTGCCTCGGCTACAGCACCACGTGGCGGGTGCAATTTTTGCGCCGTTTCAGTTGATCTCGCGTAATATACGGCCACCTCCGCGCGCCACAACCCAGCTTGTGACGATTTTCCACGTCGTGAAACCGCGGCTCTTGCGCGCAGCCCCGGAGGGTGCTTTGCTGCACCTGCATCCCAAACAGGACAGAGCCCGTGACCCGCCCGCCACATGTCTTTCCAATCCGCGTCTATTACGAGGATACCGACATGGGCGGGATCGTCTATCACGCCAATTACCTGAAGTTCATCGAACGCGCCCGCAGCGCATGGGTGCGCGACCTTGGCATTGATCAGAACGCCATGCGCGCGGCGGGCACGATTTTTGTGGTCCGCCGGGTCGAGATGGATTTTCTCGCCCCCGCGCGCTTCGACGATGTGCTCGAGGTCGAGACCCGCACCATCACTGTCACCGCCGCACGTCTGGTGATGGAACAGACCGTGACGCGCGGGACAGAGCGGCTCTTGCAGGCCGTGGTGACGGTGGTGTGCGTGGGGCCTTCTGGTCAGCCTGTGCGCTTACCCTTGCTTCTGCGTCCCTGACACCAGCCTGAGGTGGCTTTTCGGTTCGACCACCCGCAAATAGGGTGTGAGTCTTACCGAGTCAGAGGCGAAATGCCGTCTGACCTCGGAGTCCGGGAGCGTGTCAGGGACGATCACGAGATCCCCATGATCCCAGTCAGCGGGCGTGTACGCGCCGGTTCTATCGTGTAGCTGTATCGCCTTGGTCACGCGCAAAACCTCATCAATGTTGCGCCCGATATAGGTCGGATACTCAAAGATCAGCCGCACCTGCAAGGCCGGATCAATGAGAAAGCTCTTGCGGATTGGTCGTGACACCTCCTGCTTGTCATGAACCATCCCGAACAGCTGGGAAAGTTTCAGGTTTAGATCGCTCGCGCCGGGAAAATCGACGACACAGCCAAATAGCTTGTGGATATCCTCGTGCCAAGCGCGTTGGTCTTCGACCGTGGCCCCGGTCAGCGCCAGATTCTTGAGATTGATCGCCTGACACTCCGACGAACAATCGGCAAGGGCGGCAAGCTCGGTCGTACAAACCGACGTATAGGCGCCGGGATGGCTGAACAGATGGACCCAACTCCCCTCGGCCCAGTCCCAAAACCGCAACGGACCCTGGGTCGTATCCACAGTGAAATCAGGAAATGTGTCACCAATCTGCGGCAACCATTTAACGGAGCGCCGCAAAGAACTCGGCAGTCTGAGAACCTCGTTCCCCGGTCCGCGCGGGGTAAAGAACTGAATAGTCATAACATGCACCCCCATAGTCTTATGATTGTATCCCGTTGCGATCTGCAACACAGAGAGGATCATGTTCGATTGTGTCCACAATCGGGCGAAGCCGTTTAAGGTTATGTTTCCTAGGATTACCAAATGTTTTCTAGTGTGGGTTGTGCTCCAAAGATTACTTCTATATGCCTCTTCACGATTTTGTGAGTATCGGGACCAACCGGTCTGATCCCAGAGCGCCGCGGCATGTTCTTTTGTCCTCCGGCTTTCCGTTTTACCCCCCCCCATTTCGCCATCGGCACGCGCGCCGGAGAGGTGCGGGCAGACTCAAAGCGAGACAAGAATGCCACTCAGGGCTCTGGTTCTGGATGAGGACCGCACGACTCATTCGCTCGTGACAGACCGGCTTGCGGATGAGGGCTTCGAGACCGTTTCATGCGGCCCGGATGACAGCGTTCTGGCAACCGTCGAGCTGCATCAGGTTCACATCTGTCTGGTGGCGACCCGTTACCGTGGACTTGATGGTTATGAAATAGCGCGCGACCTGCGTCACAGATCCGCAGCGGGCGTGATCGTGATGGGCAACTCCAATGACGAGATCGACACGGTCATGGCGCTTGAAATGGGGGCCGACGATTACCTCGCCAAACCGATTCGCCCCAGAGAACTCTGCGCGCGGGTCCGCTCGGTGTTGCGTCGGACCGTGATCACACCGCTGCAAGAGGGCGGCGCGCGGCCCCTGCCTGATCGCTATTTACGCCGTGTCGACGACATGGAAATCTGCGGTGTGGTCCGCAGTGTCAATGTTTCAGGCCGTCTTGTCGACCTGACCACGCTCGAGTTCGACGTCCTGATGGTGCTCGCGTCCCATACGAATGCCATCTTGTCCCGCGACAAGATCATCAACTCCGTGCATGGCAGCGACTGGTCGATCAGCCACCGGTCGGTGGACGGGATTATCAGCCGCCTTCGCCGCAAACTCTTTGATAGTGATGAGGGCAACCGCCGCATCAAGACGGTGCACGGTCGCGGCTACATGCTGCTCGAAGCACAATCGGAAGGCAAAGCCTGAGCCGCGCGGCATGATCCGGCAATTATCCGCCTGATCCTTGCGCGAAATTCGCCTCAAACCCGCGTGAACCATCGGATGGTGTTGGCTTTCCCCATACAAATAGGATAGTTTGCCTCGCAATAAGGCCGGAAAACGGCCAGACACATAAAGAGCAGGCAAATGGAAGCAGAAACCCTGGCATTGGCACAGGAGATGGATTTCTCCATGTGGGCGCTTTTTGCGCGCGCCACCTTCATCGTCAAACTTGTGATGTTCATGTTGATCGTGGCCTCATTCTGGTCGTGGTCGATCATCATTCAAAAGATCATCGTCTACCGCAAGGCCCGGCTCGAAGCCGAAATCTTCGACCGCCGCTTCTGGTCCGGAGAGCCGCTCGATGGCCTCTTCGACGAAATCGGCCCCGATCCCGCCGGACAATCCGAGAGGATTTTCGCCGCCGGGATGATGGAATGGCGGCGTAGTCACCGCAATGACGGCAATCTGATCGCCGGGGCCACGGCGCGGATCGACCGCAGCATGGATGTGGCCATCGCCAAGGAATCCGAAGGGCTCCAGAGCGGGCTTCAGGTGCTGGCGACAGTCGGCTCCACCGCACCCTTCATCGGCCTGTTCGGCACGGTCTGGGGCATCATGCACGCCTTCATCGAGATTGCCGAGCAGCAGAATACCAACCTTGCCGTCGTCGCACCGGGCATCGCAGAGGCGCTCTTGGCCACCGGCCTTGGCCTCATTGCGGCCATTCCGGCGGTGATCTTCTACAACAAGCTGAGTGCCGATGCCGACCGCATCGTTGCGGGATACGAGGCCTTTGCCGACGAATTCGCCACCATCCTCAGCCGACAGTTGGACAGCTAGAGCATGGGCGCGGGTGTCGTTCAGAAATCGGGCGATCAAGGGCGTCGCAGGCGCGGGCGCGGCCGCTCGCGTCCGATGGCAGAAATCAACGTCACGCCCTTTGTGGACGTGATGTTGGTGCTTTTGATCATCTTCATGGTCGCCGCGCCGCTCATGGTGGTGGGCGTGCCCGTGGAATTGCCCAAGACCGCCGCGAATTCCCTCCCAAGCGAGGAAGAAGAGCCGTTGACCGTCACCGTCACCGCCGACGGTGTCGTGATGATCCAGACCACAGAGGTGCCGCGTGACGAGTTGATCGCCCGCCTGCGCGCCATCGCCACCGAGCGCGACAGCACGCGGGTTTTCCTGCGCGCAGACGGGGCTGTGCCCTACCTCGAAGTGATGCAGGTCATGGGCGCGCTCAATCGCGGCGGCTTTGGCAATATCGGGCTGGTCACAGATGCTGGCGGCCCGGCGCTTGACGGGCAGGGCGGCTAGGGGCGCATCTGGTGAACACCGGACAGATCATATCGGGCGTGGGCCATCTGGCATTGATCAGCTGGGCCCTGTTCGGGGGCGTGTTCCGCTCTGATCCACCACCCTTCGAGGTGGTCGAAGCCACGACCATTTCCACCGAAGACTTTGCCGCCCTCGTCGAGCGCTCGACCTCGCCCGAGGCCGTCGCCAATGTCGACACCCCAGAGCCCCCCGCGCCGGGCGATGCCGCCCCGCCGCTTGCCTCTACGCCGGATGCCGCTCCCGAGAGCACGCCGCCCGAGGTTCAGGAAAGCGCGCCGCCCGATCCCGCGCCGGATGTGTCCGAGATCACCCCACCCGCGCCCGCCGAGGTTGAAGACACTGCTCCTGTGATGGACGTGCCGCAAGAGGACGTGGCCGTCGTGGTGCCCGAGGTCTCGCCCCGCCCCAAGCCGCGCCCCGTCCCCCGCGTCGCCCCCGAGGCCGTGGCACCGCCAGAGCCGGATGTGCGCATCGACGATGTGGCGCAACCCGACGTCACCCCCGACGAAGGGGCCGAAGTTCAGGAAGAACCGTCCGAGGCCACCGCCCCCGAAGAGGCCGCAACCGAGATCGTGACCGAGGCCGAAGAGCCGGAGCAATCCGCGCCCACCTCCTCGCTGCGCCCCAAACCACGCCCCGCGCGCCCCGTCGAGCAGGCCGAAACCCCGGCCCCCGCCGAGACCCCGGAACCCACCGCGACAGAGACACCGAAACCCACCCCCACCGCGCCCGCCACCGATCAGAGCGCCGTCAATGACGCGCTTGCCGCCGCCCTTGGCGCCAGCCAGCAGACCGACACCGCCCCCAGCGGCCCGCCTCTGACATCGGGCGAAAAGGACGCCCTCCGCGTCGCCGTGCAGCAATGCTGGAACGTGGGCTCTCTCAGCACCGAGGCGCTGGGCACAACGGTTGTGGTTTCGGTCCGAATGGGCGAGGATGGCAGGCCAGACAATGGCTCGATCCGCATGGACAGTTTCTCGGGTGGCGCTGACGCTGCGGCCCGTCAGGCCTTCGAGGCCGCCCGCCGCGCCATCATTCGTTGCGGTGCCAATGGATTTAACCTACCTGCTGACAAATACGATCAGTGGCGTGACATCGAAATGACATTCAATCCGGAGAGTATGAGGATCAAATGATGCGCTTTATGATGACCCTCCTTGCAGCCCTCACGCTTTGGGCCATGCCCGCACTGGCGCAGGGCAACGGCCCACTTCGGATCGAGATCACAGAAGGTGTGATCGAACCGATGCCCTTTGCCGTGCCCGATTTCGTGTCGGACAGCGCGGCTGGTCAGGAACTCGGCCGTAACATCGCCAGCGTGATCGCCGCCGACCTTTCGGGCACCGGCCTCTTTCGCCAGATCCCCTCCGAGGCGCATATCAGCCGGATCACCAGCTTCGAAAGCCCGGTGCAATATGCCGACTGGCGCGCGGTCAACGCGCAGGCGCTGATCACGGGCGCTGTCAGCACCGATGGGGCCGGGCGCATCGTGGCGAAATTCCGCATCTATGATGTCTATTCCGGTCAGGAACTGGGCTCCGGACAGCAATTGGTCGGCACACAGGACGGTTGGCGGCGCATCGCCCACAAGGTTGCCGATCAGGTCTACAGCCGGATCACCGGCGAGGGCGGCTATTTCGACAGCCGCGTTGTGTTTGTCGCCGAAAGCGGCCCCAAGGACCAGCGCGCCAAGCGACTGGCGATCATGGATTATGACGGGGCCAACACGCAATATCTGACGGATAGTGCCAGCATCGTTCTGGCACCCCGCTTTTCACCCACTGGCGACCGGGTGCTCTATACCAGCTACGAGACCGGCTTTCCGCGGATCTATGTCCTTGACGTCGCCAATGTTGGCCGCCGTGAATTGCCCACCCTCGATGGCACGATGAGCTTCGCCCCCCGCTTTGCCCCCAATGGGCGCACCGTGGTCTATTCCTTGACCCAGGGCGGCAACACCGATCTCTACACCATGGACATCGGAAGCGGGGCCAGCACCCGGCTGACCACCGCCCCCTCGATCGAAACCGCGCCCAGCTATAACCCGGACGGCAGCCAGATCGTGTTCGAGAGCGACCGCTCCGGCACACCGCAGCTCTATGTCATGGCCGCAGGCGGCGGCGAGGCCCGGCGCATCAGCTTTGGCGAGGGGCGCTACGGCACGCCCGTCTGGTCGCCGCGAGGCGATCTCGTGGCCTTCACCAAGCAATCCAAGGGCCGGTTCCACATCGGCGTCATGCGCACCGATGGCAGCGAAGAACGCCTGCTCACCGCCTCTTTCCTCGACGAAGGCCCGACATGGGCGCCCAATGGCCGCGTGATCATGTTCACCCGCGAGACCCAAGGCGCGCAGGGTCAGGCCAGCCTCTATTCGGTGGACATCACCGGGCGCAACCTCAAGGCCGTGCCCACCAACACCGGGGCGAGCGACCCGTCGTGGTCGCCGCTCCAGAATTGAACAGACAAGGCCTGCGTTTCCTTGGGGCGCGGGCTGTGATATTAACGGCCAAGGCAGAAACCGAATGGGGCTAAAATGACCTATCTGAGCAAGACACTGATCTTCTGTGCAGGGCTGGCACTGGCCGCCTGTACCAATCCCGATCGCTTCGACAACGGCAATTCCGTCGATCTCAATAACGGCGCCGGCGCCGGGGCTGGCCTTGCAGGGTCGGCGCAGGACCCGACTTCGGCCGCCTATTTCCAGCAGGCCGTTGGCGACCGCGTGCTGTTTGAGGTGGACCAATCCACCCTCAATGCAACGGCACAATCCACGCTTGCCGGTCAGGCCAACTGGCTGATGACCAATCGCGATTTCACCGCCGTGATCGAAGGCCACGCCGACGAGCAGGGCACCCGCGAATACAACCTCGCGCTGGGTGCGCGCCGCGCCAACGCCGTGCAGGAATATCTCATCAGCCAGGGCGTCGCCTCCAACCGTCTGCGCGTCGTCAGCTTTGGCAAGGAACGCCCGATCGAGATTTGCAGCAACGAGGCCTGCTACACCAAGAACCGCCGCGCGGTCACCGTGCTCGCCGCGGGTCTGGGCAGCTGAACGAACTGAGAGAGGGCAGAACCATGCGCCGTTTCGCGTTTCTTCTGGCCGCTGGCCTCTTTGTCGCGCCCTATGGGGCTGTCGCGCAATCGGATCAGACCTTGGCCGATATCCGACAGGAACTGTCGGTCCTTTACGTGACCTTGCAGCATCTCAAGCGCGAACTCAGCACCACCGGCGGCGCGGGGCAACTCGGCGGCGGTGGCTCGCTCGTGGACCGCGTGAATGCCATCGAAAGCGAGGTACAGCGCCTCACCTCCAAGACCGAAGAGCTGGAATTCCGCATCGACCGCGTGGTGTCTGACGGCACCAATCGCGTGGGCGATCTGGAATTCCGCCTCTGCGAACTGGAACCGGCCTGCGACATCGCCACGCTGGAGCCGGGCAGCACTCTGGGCGGGGTTGATCCGGTGACAGCGGGCGGCGGCACCGCCGCTCTGCCATCACCGTCGACCCCCACGCCCACTGACAATGCCCCCCAACTTGCAATCGGCGAAAAGGACGATTTCGAGCGCGCCGAGGCCGCCTTGCAGGCCGGCAACCACGATGAGGCGGCGGCAGGGTTTGCCACCTTCCTCTCCACCTATCCGGGCAGCCCGCTGTCGGGCCGGGCCGGTCTTCTGCGCGGCGAGGCGCTTGAGGCATCGGGCCAACAAAGCGAGGCCGCGCGCGCCTATCTCGACAGCTTCAGCGCTGCCCCCGACGGCGCAGAGGCCCCGGAATCCCTCTTTCGTCTGGGCCGCGCGCTTGGCCGTCTGGGCCAGACCCAAGAGGCCTGCGTGACCCTCGCCCAAGTGGCGGCGCGCTATCCCACGGCGGCGGCCGTTGCCTCCGCGCAAACCGAGATGAGCCGCCTGGGCTGTTCGTGACACCGCCCGATGCGCGGCTCCGCGACCGTGTCGCGGCCTGTTTTGCAGGGCATCCGCCGCCCCGGCTCGGGGTGGCGGTCTCCGGCGGAAGCGATTCGCTGGCGCTCCTCCATCTCCTCCATGACTGGCAGCGCGCAGGCGGCCCGGCCCTTGCCGCTGTCACCGTCGATCACGGCCTGCGCCCCGAGGCGGGGGCCGAGGCCGCAGAGGTGGCGCATATCTGCGCCCGCCTCAATGTGCCGCACCACACTCTGCATTGGCAGGGCTGCGGCGGGTCCGGCAATCTGCCCGACCGCGCGCGCCGCGCCCGCTACACGCTCATGTCGGACTGGGCCGCAGCGCAGGGCCTGACCGACATCGCCATCGGCCATACTCAGGACGATCTTGCCGAAACCTTCCTGATGCGGCTGGCGCGCGGCGCGGGGGTGGACGGTCTCGCCGCCATGCGCCCGCGCTGGACCCAAGAGGGCGTGACCTTTCATCGCCCGCTCCTGGGTCTTGCCCGCGAAGCCCTGCGCGACCATCTTCGCGGGCTGAGGCAGACGTGGATTGACGACCCTACAAATGTGGACACGTCTTATCTTCGCCCGCGCGCGCGCGAAATCCTCGCGGCTCTGGCCCCTCTGGGCCTGGATGCCGCAACCCTTGCCGAAGTGGCGTACAATCTGTCGGACGCGCGCACTGCGCTCTCTCACACCACCCACGCCGCTGCCCGCACGCTCACCCGTGGTGAGGCAGGCGACCTGCTCATTGATCACGCGGGCTTTGCCAATCTGCCCGATGAGATCGCCCGCCGCCTGCTGCATGGCGCGCTCCAGTGGCTGACCGGGGCGGAGTATCCGCCGCGTGGCGCGGCCCTGTCCGCCCTGCTCGCAGCGGCGCGCGCAGGCCAGACCATGACCCTGCAGGGCGGCCTGCTTTTGCCTGCCAAATCCGGTCACCTGCGCCTCACGCGCGAATATGACGCGGTCAAGGATCTGCGCACGCCCGCAACCGCCCTGTGGGACACTCGCTGGCAGGCAATCGGCCCGTCAGATCCTGCCGATATCGAGATTGCGGCCCTCGGTCCTGCGGGCCTGAGCGCCTGCCCCGATTGGCGTCTCAGCGGCCTGCCGCATGCGTCTGCCTTGGCAACACCCGGTCTCTGGCAGGGCGATTCCCTGATTGCCGCACCCCTCATGGGCTGGCCGAACGGCTGGGCCTTAACCCTGCGCCGCGACCGGGACAATCTGCTGATGGCGCTATTATCTCATTGAAGATAGGCCCGTGATCTCTATTTATGATCCACGCACCCTGTGCTAGACGCACGGGAATACGAATTTTGGGAGAGAACCCTTGGGTAACGCAAGAAATATCGCCTTCTGGCTGGTGCTGTTCCTGTTGATCCTCGCGCTGTTCAACCTGTTCAGTGGCTCGGGCAACACACTCCAGAGCCGCGCGGTGCCATATTCCGATTTTGTCGAGGCAGTTGACAGCGGTGCCGTGAGCCAGGTGACACTGGATGGCGAAACCGTCCGCTATCGCGGCGCGGATGGTCAGGACTACGCCACGATCAAGCCCGAGGATGCAGAAATCACCCAACGCCTGATCGACGCAGGTATCCCGGTCAAGGCCGAGAGCCAGCAGCAATCCGGCTTTCAGACCTTCCTGGTCTCGCTCCTGCCTTTCCTCCTGTTGATCGGCGTCTGGATCTATTTCATGAACCGCATGCAGGGCGGCGGCAAGGGCGGCGCGATGGGCTTTGGCAAATCCAAGGCCAAGATGCTGACCGAAAAGCATGGCCGCGTGACCTTTGACGATGTGGCCGGCATTGACGAGGCCAAGGAAGAGCTTGAGGAAATCGTTGAATTCCTGCGCAACCCGCAGAAATTCTCGCGCCTCGGCGGCAAGATCCCCAAGGGCGCGCTGCTTGTTGGCCCGCCGGGCACCGGTAAAACCCTGCTGGCACGCGCGATTGCAGGCGAGGCGGGCGTGCCGTTCTTCACCATCTCAGGCTCTGACTTTGTGGAAATGTTCGTCGGCGTCGGGGCATCCCGTGTGCGCGACATGTTCGAGCAGGCCAAGAAGAACGCGCCCTGTATCGTCTTTATCGACGAGATTGACGCCGTCGGTCGCCACCGCGGTGCGGGTTATGGCGGCGGCAACGATGAGCGGGAACAGACGCTGAACCAGCTCCTTGTCGAGATGGACGGGTTCGAGGCCAACGAAGGCGTGATCATCATCGCGGCCACCAACCGCAAGGACGTGCTTGATCCCGCGCTCCTGCGTCCCGGTCGCTTTGACCGTCAGGTCACCGTGCCCAACCCCGACATCAAGGGCCGCGAGAAAATCCTCAACGTGCATGCCCGCAAGACGCCGCTTGGCCCCGATGTGGACCTGCGCCTGATTGCACGCGGCACGCCGGGCTTCTCGGGGGCGGACCTTGCCAATCTCGTCAACGAGGCGGCGCTGACTGCCGCGCGTGTGGGCCGCCGCTTTGTCACCATGGTCGATTTCGAGAACGCCAAGGACAAGGTGATGATGGGGGCCGAGCGCCGCTCGATGGTCCTGACCGACGACCAAAAGGAAAAAACCGCCTATCACGAGGCCGGGCATGCCGTCGTGGGCCTCGCCCTGCCGAAATGCGATCCTGTGTATAAGGCCACGATCATCCCGCGCGGTGGCGCCCTCGGCATGGTGGTCAGCCTGCCCGAGATCGACCGCCTCAACTGGCACCGCTCGGAATGCGAAGAGAAACTCGCCATGACCATGGCGGGCAAGGCTGCCGAAATCCTCAAATACGGCGAGGATAACGTGTCCAACGGTCCCGCAGGCGACATTCAGCAGGCCAGCGGCCTGGCGCGCGCCATGGTGATGCGCTGGGGCATGTCCGACAAGGTCGGCAATATCGACTATGAACAGGCGCACGAAGGCTACATGGGCAACGGCGCGGGTGGCTTCTCGATTTCCGCTCATACCAAAGAGCTGATCGAGGAAGAGGTCAAACGCCTGATCGACGAGGCCTATATCCGCGCCAAGAAGATCCTAACCGACCGTCAAGAGGATTGGGAGCGTCTGGCACAGGGCCTTTTGGAATACGAAACCCTGACCGGCGAGGAAATCAAGCGCGTCATGCGCGGCGAGCCGCCCGCGGCGGATGATGACGATGATGGCACGGCAGAGGCCACCAAACCCTCTGTCACCGCCATCCCCAAGACCAAGCCCAAATCCACGCCTGGCACCGGTGACGGCGGGCTGGAGCCAGAGCCCTCGACGTGAGCACGACTCCCGCGAAACAAGACTGGAATCCCGGAGCCTATGCAAGGTTCCGGGATCAACGTCTGCGCCCCGCCCTCGATCTCTTGAACGCGGTCGGGCAAATGGGTGCGGGCGATGTGGTCGATCTCGGCTGTGGCAATGGCGTGATGGCCGAGGCGCTGCGCGCCCGTGCGGGCAATCGAACGGTGGTCGGTGTCGATGCCAGCCCGGCGATGCTCGAAAAGGCCCGCGCGGCCGGGGGCTATGACGCGCTGCAACAGGGCGACATCGCCGATTGGCACCCGCGCCGCGCGCCGGGTCTGATCTATTCCAATGCGGCCCTGCATTGGGTTGGCAATCACGAGGCGCTGATGCCCCGGCTGGTGCGCATGCTGGGCAAGGGGGGCACGCTCGCCGTGCAGATGCCGCATCAGAACAAGGCACCGTCCCACCGCGTCTGGCTCTCGCTCGCCGAAGAACTGTTTGACGGCCGAGTCGAGAAAATGGGCACTCCCGGCGTGATGACCCCAATCAGATACGAGGAACTGTTGGCCCCCCTCGGTCAATTCCGCCTCTGGGAAACCGACTATTACCAACGCCTCACCGCAGAACCCGGCAGCCATCCGGTGCGCCGCTACACCGAGAGCACCTATGCCCGCCCAGTGCTGGCCGCCCTCGAGCCGGAGGAAAAGGCCGATCTCATCCGCCGCTACGAAGAGGTGATGCACACCGCCTATCCGGTCCGCGCCGATGGCACCGTGCTCTTTCCCTTCCGCCGCCTGTTCTTTACGCTCACAGTCTGAGCCGCAGGGCGAGCGACCCTGCGGGGCGAGTATTTGTCACCAAGAAAAAACGGGGCGCGCACCAATGCCTGCATTGATCCCAACCGAGTATGAGGCTCGACTCACATGGTTGGGCCGGGTTGCCCAGCGCGACACCACGCTCGAAGCGGAACCGCTCGACGCCGTGGACGTGACCTTCGCCGGCATCGCAGGCGAGGACCACGCGGGCTTGACGCGTCCCTCCTGTAGTCGCGTGCTGTCACAACATCCCCGCAACACCGAGATCCGCAATGTGCGGCAATTCTCGGTGCTCTCGGTCGAAGAGCTCACAGCCATCGCCGCGACCATGGGCATCGCGCGGCTCGACCCGGCATGGCTCGGGGCGTCGTTGGTGATCGAGGGTATTCCCGATCTCAGCCACCTGCCGCCTTCGTCGCGCCTGCAAGGGCCGGATGGGGTGACTTTGGTGGTGGATATGGAAAACCGCCCCTGCCAATTGCCCGCCAAGGTGATCGAGGGATACGCGCCGGGCTTTGGGGCGCGGTTCAAGCGCGCGGCCTCGGGGCGGCGCGGCGTCACCGCTTGGGTCGAGCGTGAGGGACGGCTCAGCCGCGGCGATACCCTGCGCCTGCATATTCCCGATCAACCGATCTGGTCCGAGCTGTCGCGTGCCCGTGGCAGCCTGCTCTGAAAGTCCCCAAAATCGTTTCCGATCCGACACAGACTGCGACAGCCCGCCGCAACCACGGGTCCATGTGTCGGATTCGCATGCTGTGGGATGCCGGGGATTGGCTATGACCGTGGTCAGACCAGGCTCAACAGACAAGGGAAGGAAACGACTATGGGTTACAAGAGCGATATCGAGATTGCACGCGAGGCAAAGAAGCGTCCGATCCAAGAGATCGGCGAAAAGCGCGGCATCTCCAACGAAGATCTGCTGCCCTACGGACATGACAAGGCCAAGGTGAGCCAGAAGTTCATCGATTCGGTGCAGGGCAACAAGAACGGTCGACTCATCCTCGTGACCGCCATCAACCCGACGCCGGCTGGCGAAGGCAAGACCACGACCACCGTCGGTCTCGGCGATGGCCTGAACCGGATCGGCAAAAAGGCGACTGTCTGCATCCGCGAGGCCTCCCTCGGGCCGAACTTCGGCATGAAGGGTGGGGCCGCTGGCGGTGGCTATGCGCAGGTCGTGCCGATGGAAGACATGAACCTCCATTTCACCGGCGATTTCCATGCCATCACCTCGGCGCATTCGCTGCTCAGCGCGATGATCGACAACCACATCTATTGGGGCAACGAGCTTGACATCGACACCCGCCGCGTCGTCTGGCGTCGCGTGGTGGACATGAATGACCGCTCCCTGCGCCAGATCACATCCTCGCTGGGCGGTGTGTCCAACGGCTTTGCCCGTGAAGACGGGTTTGACATCACCGTGGCCTCCGAAGTCATGGCGATCCTCTGCCTCGCCAAGAACCTCAAGGATCTCGAAGACCGTCTCGGCTCGATGATCGTGGCCTACCGCCGCGACAAGACACCCGTCTTCTGCCGTGACATCAAGGCCGAGGGCGCAATGACCGTGCTCCTCAAGGACGCGATGCAGCCGAACCTGGTGCAGACGTTGGAAAACAACCCCGCCTTCGTGCATGGCGGCCCCTTCGCCAATATCGCGCATGGCTGCAACTCGGTCATCGCCACCACCACCGCCCTCAAGATCAGCGATTACGTTGTGACCGAAGCGGGCTTTGGTGCCGACCTTGGCGCTGAAAAGTTCATGAACATCAAATGCCGCAAGGCGGGTCTTGCCCCCGATTGCGTGGTGATCGTGGCCACGGTCCGCGCGATGAAGATGAACGGCGGCGTGGCCAAGGCCGATCTGGGTGCAGAGAATGTCGACGCGGTCAAGTCCGGTTGCCCCAACCTTGGGCGTCACATCGAGAACGTCAAATCCTTTGGTGTGCCGGTTGTGGTTGCGATCAACCATTTCGTCACCGACACCGACGCCGAGGTTGCAGCCGTGAAAGAGTATGTCGCGGGCCACGGCGCCGAGGCGGTGCTGTCACGTCACTGGGAACTCGGTTCCGAAGGCTCGGAGCCGCTGGCACGCAAGGTGGTCGAACTGGCCGAGTCCGGCAAAGCCAACTTTGCACCGCTCTACCCCGATGATATGTCGCTCTTCCACAAGATCGAGACCATCGCCAAGCGCATCTACCGTGCCGACGAGGTGCTCGCGGATCAGAAAATCCGCAATCAGCTCAAGGAATGGGAATCGCAGGGCTATGGCAACCTGCCGGTCTGCATGGCCAAGACGCAGTACAGCTTTACCACCGACCCGAACCGCCGCGGCGCGCCCACCGGCCACTCCGTGCCGGTCCGCGAAGTGCGGCTCTCGGCCGGTGCTGGCTTTGTCGTGGTGGTCTGCGGCGAGATCATGACCATGCCGGGCCTGCCCAGCAAACCTGCCGCCGAGACGATCCGTCTCAATGCGGGTGGTCAGATCGAAGGTCTCTTTTAAGCCAAACCGAACAGCGCCGCCCGGGGTATAGTGCCTCGGGCGGCGCTACGCGTTGGGCGTGAATAGTTCAAGAATGAGGAAAGGGCTGCGAATGACGGCTAAAGTGATCGACGGCAAGGCCTTTGCCGCAGAGGTGCGCGCCAAGGTGGCGTCGCATGTGACGCGCCTGAAAGAGGAAAACGGCATCACGCCGGGTCTCGCGGTGGTGCTTGTGGGCGAAGATCCGGCCAGCCAGGTCTATGTCCGCTCCAAGGGCAAGCAGACCGTCGAGGTGGGCATGAACTCCTATGAACACAAACTTGACGTAGACACGTCCGAGGCCGATCTTCTGGCGCTGATCGACCAGCTCAACAAGGACGCCACCGTGCATGGCATCCTCGTGCAATTGCCGCTCCCGAAACATCTCGATTCCGATCTGGTGATCAATTCGATTGATCCGGCCAAGGATGTCGACGGCTTTCACATTTCCAACGTGGGCCTCTTGGGCACCGGCCAGAAATCCATGGTGCCGTGCACGCCCTTGGGCTGCCTGATGATGCTGCGCGACCATCACGGCTCGCTTGCGGGCATGGATGCCGTGGTGCTTGGCCGCTCGAACATCGTCGGGAAACCCATGGCACAGCTTCTCTTGGGCGATAGCTGCACCGTCACGATTGCCCATAGCCGGACCAAGGACATCGCCGATGTCTGCCGCCGCGCCGATATCGTTGTGGCCGCCGTCGGTCGCCCCGAAATGGTGCCGGGCGACTGGATCAAGCCGGGGGCCACTGTGATCGACGTGGGCATCAACCGGATCGAGCGGGACGGCAAGACCGTCCTCGTCGGCGACGTCGATTACGCCTCGGTTGCCGCTGTTGCCGGGGCGATCACCCCGGTGCCGGGTGGCGTCGGTCCGATGACCATCGCCTGCCTCTTGGCCAATACCCTCACCGCCTGCTGCCGCGCAAATGGTCTGACAGAGCCCGAGGGCCTCACGGCCTGAACGCTCAGCCCCGCCGACGCGGCGGGGCTTCCACCCACAGCCTGCCGATCAGCGGACAGCCCAGCGTCTCGCGCAGGGCTGCCGCCAACTCGTCCACCGTTTCGGTCGAGACGAACAATCCTCCCGTCGCATCCGCCAGACATTTCGCAACCGTCTGCCCGTCATAGCCCTTCGCCTCGGGGCTGTTCCACGAAAACGGGTCATGCACCACGCGAAATCCGATCACATGCACCGTGAGGTCGCGCGCCTCCGCCGCGAGCGCCGTCCCGAGCGCACAGGGCGTGCCGCCGCAGGTCTCATTGCCATCCGTGACCAAGACCACGATGCCCGTCTGCGTGCGATAGCCCAAGACCTCCGCCGCCGCCGCGACTGAGGCGGCAATCGGGGTCAGGCCACCGGGCGTCAACGCCTCGATCCCCGCCACCACCGCAGCCCCGGCATCCGGCATCGGGCCAAAGTGGCGTGTGATCCCGGAACAGGGATGACTGCCCCCCGCGCCATAGCTCAACAGGCCAATCCGCCGATAGGGCGCAATCTCGGGCATCACCCGCCGCAGAGCCACGCGCGCCTCGATAATCCGGGTCGGGGCGGTCGGATCATGTCCCACCTCCGCCATGGACCCCGACCCGTCGAACACCAGCATCGCATCGGTGGCGCATCCCGTCGCCGCCATGGACGCAGGTCCCGGCAGGATCGTCAGGGCAAGGCAGAGCGTCAGAGCGCGCATCGCGGGCCTCCGGTCACGGCAGTTCTCCCAGCCTATCGCGATCCCGCCACATGTCCAGAGAGGACGCATGCGTTGAGGGGTCATGCCCCCTTGCGGCGCGTCGTCACAACACCTTCAGGCAAAAGTGGAATTCGTGCAGCGGGCGATAGGTCTTGACCAAAGCATGCAGACCCAGGTTGATCCCAAGCTCTGGAAAGACCTCCGTCAGGTCGACAAACTCCTGATCCGTGAGCACGTTGCAATGCACATCGACATAGCGCGTCTGGGCCTGCTGCATCATCTCTTGCGCATGGCCGAGGGAAAATCTCCGAGGCGCACCGTGATCCGCACCCTTGGTCCAGATCTGACCCGCTTTGACCTCTCTGTTGTGATAGAAATGATCGAACACGGTCTGCGGGTCCGGCTGGGAAATATCCCGCGCATCGCGGTCCAGAAACTGGCCCAATGTCGTTCTTGGGCGGTCGATATCATAGGTGTAACGCCGATCCGGAAAGGCACCGATGACTGTGCCCCCGCGGCCCAGTTCCGTCGCGATGTCGCGCAGAAATCCCAAAAGGTTCGGAATATGCTCGTAAACATGCGATCCAAAGACGAATTTGACCCCATGCCCGGAAATCGCGCGCGGCAGGGACACGGACTTCAGCACGTAATCCACCTCGACAACCTTCTCGACATGCCGCAGCGGGCTGCGACCCGCGAGATATTTGAGGTCGTCCGTCGTATTGACGTCCGCATAGCGCACATTCCACTCCGGGCGGGTCAAAAGTGGGCGGTCAAAGGGGCCAATCTCCACCCCCAGAGCCTGAGGCTCGACGCAATTCGCCACAAACTCCAAGAGGCGCGGTCCTCTCTGCTCCAGCGCCAAGGCCGCATCCGCTGCGGTAAACCGCACCTCTTGCTTCTGTTCCGAAACCGGACCGGGCCGAGGGGACTTGCTGAAAAACCGCATCATCTAGGAACCTTTAACCATCAGACGTCAAATCTGGTTGTGAACTGTCCCTAGACTTACCGACTGGCGCAGTGCTTGAAAAGTTGTGGCAGATTCCTTCGTCACCGGTCACCGGCCAGTGTCGCCAAGATCCCCTGAGGTCTGCGCGCGCAAACCACGACACCCAACGCATTCTCAGCCCTTGATCCCGACGCGCCCTGCGTCTATACGCCCCCGGTGGCCCCGTCTTGGGGTCCGACTCAACCCACACACGCCGCGTTCGGCCGCTCCCGTCGCTGGGGGCCGCATCCGGCAAGGAGATAGCGACAATGAAACTGCATGAACTGCACGACAATCCCGGTGCCACCAAAAAGCGCAAGCGCATTGGTCGTGGTCCGGGTTCCGGCATGGGCAAAACCGGTGGCCGGGGTATCAAAGGTCAGAAATCCCGTTCGGGTGTTTCGATCGGTGGCTACGAGGGTGGCCAGATGCCGCTCTATCAGCGTCTGCCCAAGCGCGGCTTTACCAAGCCGAACCGCAAATCCTTTGCCGTCATCAATCTGGGTCTGATCCAGAAATTCGTCGAAGCCGGCAAGATCGACGCAACCGCCCCGATCACCGAGGATGCGCTCGTCGCCTCCGGTCTGGTGCGCCGCAAACTCGATGGCATCCGCGTCCTGAACAAGGGTGACGTGACCCTCAAGCTGACCATTCAGGTTACAGGCGCCTCGCGCTCTGCGATCGAAGCGGTCGAAAAGGCCGGCGGCTCCCTCTCGGTCACAACCGCGCAAGCGGCTGAATAAGAGGTTGTGAGCGGCACCCGTGCCGCTTACATATGGCCCAAGTTTTCCTTTGACGCCGCCTGAGCTGGAAAACAGCCCAAGGCGGCGTTGTCACATGAAAGAGACCCGCGAATGGTATCTGCAGCAGAGCAAATGGCGGCCAACACTAGCTGGTCCGCGCTTGGCAAGGCCACCGAACTGCGCAAACGCATCCTGTTCACCCTCGGCCTGCTGATTGTCTACCGGCTGGGCACCTTCATCCCCGTGCCGGGGATTGATGGGATCGCGCTGCGTGAATTCATGGAAGGCGCGCAGGCGTCCATTGGCGGCATGCTGTCGATGTTCACCGGCGGCGCACTCGGGCGCATGGGCATCTTTGCTCTGGGGATCATGCCCTATATCTCGGCGTCGATCATCGTTCAGTTGATGACCGCCATGGTGCCCGCTCTTGAGCAACTCAAGAAAGAGGGCGAGCAGGGTCGCAAGAAGATCAACCAATACACCCGCTACGGCACGGTCGTCCTCGCCACGCTGCAATCCTACGGTCTGGCCGTCAGCCTGCAATCCGGCGAAATGGTCACGAATCCGGGCATGTTCTTTATCGTCTCCTGCATGATCACGCTGGTCGGCGGCACCATGTTCCTGATGTGGCTGGGCGAACAGATCACCGCGCGCGGCGTTGGCAACGGCATCTCGCTGATCATCTTTGTCGGCATCATCGCCGAGGTTCCCGCCGCTCTGGCGCAGTTCTTCGCCTCTGGCCGCTCGGGCGCTGTCAGCCCCGCCGTGATCGTCGGCGTGATGGTGATGGTCGTCGCCGTGATCGCCTTCGTGGTCTTCATGGAGCGGTCCCTGCGCAAGATCCACATTCAATATCCCCGCCGTCAGGTGGGCATGAAGATCTATGACGGCGGCTCCTCGCACCTGCCGGTCAAGGTCAACCCGGCAGGCGTGATCCCGGCAATCTTTGCCTCCTCGCTGCTCCTGCTGCCTGCGACGATCACCACCTTCTCGGGCAGTACGACCAATCCGGTCCTCTCGACCGTGATGGCCTATTTCGGCCCCGGCCAGCCGCTCTATCTGCTGTTCTTCACGATCATGATCGTGTTCTTCGCCTATTTCTACACCTTCAACGTCGCGTTCAAGACCGATGAAGTGGCCGACAACCTCAAGAACCAGAACGGCTTCATTCCCGGCATCCGTCCGGGCAAGCGGACAGCGGAATATCTCGACTATGTCGTTGCCCGCGTGCTGGTTCTGGGCTCTGCCTATCTCGCGGCGGTCTGCCTTCTGCCCGAGGTGCTGCGCAATCAATTCGCGATCCCCTTCTACTTCGGCGGCACATCCGTGCTGATCGTGGTCTCTGTCACCATGGACACGATCCAGCAGGTGCAATCGCACCTCCTCGCCCATCAATACGAAGGGCTGATCGAGAAATCCCAGCTCAGCGGCAAGGGCAAGAAACGCTCCCGCAGAAAAGCACCGGCGCGCAGATGAATATCATCCTTCTCGGACCGCCGGGCGCGGGCAAGGGCACACAGGCGCATTACCTGGTCGAGAGCCGCGACATGATCCAGCTCTCCACCGGCGACATGCTGCGCGCCGCCAAGGACAGCGGCTCGGACATGGGGCGGATCGTCGCCGATGTCATGGCGCGCGGCGATCTTGTGACCGATGAGATCGTGATCGGCCTCATCCGTGAACAATTGCAGGCGGAGCGAAAGGGCGGCTTCATTTTTGATGGCTTCCCCCGCACGCTGGCACAGGCCGATGCCCTCGCCGACCTGCTCGAAGAGATGGGCGAGACGTTGGAGGCCGTGATCGAATTGCGTGTCGATGACGAAGCACTCGTTCAGCGCATCACGGCCCGTTCGACCTGCGGCAACTGCGGCGAGGTCTATAACGACATCACCAAACCCTGGCCCACCGATGGCAAATGCGCCAAATGCGGCTCGACAGATGTCAGGCGCCGCGCCGACGACAACGAAGACGCGCTGCGCAACCGCCTGATGGAATATTACAAGAAAACCTCCCCGCTCATCGGCTATTACTACGCTCATGGCCAACTGACCTCGGTCGACGGTCTCGCGGAAATCAATGTCGTTCAGGCCGAGATTGCCAAAGCACTTGACAAATAGGGCAATGCCGGGGGGCGGGGCCTTGACGCTCCGTTCATTTCCCCCTAACCAGCCCTATCTCGAACGCGAGATTGATTCTATTTCCGGGTCGCCCCCGAATTGCGAATCGCTCATCTGAAATCAGCCGCGGCCCGGTGCGTGATCGCCTCGGGCTTACGTTGTGAAAAAAGGTTCTGGTGCTACGGAACCGCAACGAAAAAGGAAACTGCACTTGGCACGTATCGCCGGCGTCAATATCCCGACCAACAAACGGGTTCCAATCGCCCTCACCTATATCACCGGAATCGGCCATTCCTCGGCTAAATCCATCTGCGAAGCCCTCAACATCGACACCTCGCGTCGCGTGAACGAGCTGTCGGATGCCGAGGCTCTGGCCCTGCGCGAACACATCGACGCGAATTTCACCGTCGAAGGTGACCTGCGCCGTGAAACCCAGATGAACATCAAGCGCCTGATGGATCTGGGCTGCTACCGTGGCCTGCGTCACCGTCGCAATCTGCCGGTGCGTGGTCAGCGGACCCACACCAATGCTCGCACCCGCAAGGGCCCGGCAAAAGCCATTGCCGGCAAGAAGAAATAAGGGAGGGCATTCAATATGGCACGCGATACCAAACGCACCAAGAAAAAGGTCTCCAAGAACATCGCCACCGGCGTTGCTCATGTGAACTCGTCTTTCAACAACACCAAGATCCTGATCTCGGATGTGCAGGGCAATGCAATCGCATGGTCCTCTGCCGGGACCATGGGTTTCAAAGGCTCGCGTAAATCCACGCCCTACGCCGCTCAGATGGCTGCCGAAGATGCAGGCAAAAAGGCGCAGGAACATGGCATGCGGTCGCTCGACGTCGAAGTTCAGGGTCCGGGTTCGGGTCGTGAGTCGGCGCTGCGCGCGCTGGCCGCCGTTGGCTTCAACATCACCTCGATCCGTGATGTGACCCCGATGGCTCACAATGGCTGCCGCCCGCCGAAACGCCGCCGGGTCTGATACAACATCTATCCAGGTGGGGCCGCGCTATGGCGCGGTCCCCTTTTCGTCATTTTACATCCTCGGGCGTTCTGGACCTTTGGACATGGGAACAGAGCAAGAATGGAGGGACGCATGATCCACAAGAATTGGGCTGAACTGATCAAGCCGACACAGCTTGACGTGAAACCGGGCAATGACCCGCTGCGTCAGGCGGTTCTGATCGCCGAGCCGCTCGAGCGCGGCTTTGGTCTCACGCTGGGCAACGCGCTGCGCCGCGTTCTTCTGTCCTCGCTGCAAGGGGCGGCCATCACCGCCGTGCAGATCGACAACGTGTTGCACGAGTTCTCCTCGGTGGCCGGTGTCCGCGAAGACGTGACCGACATCGTTCTCAACCTCAAGGGCGTGGCCATCCGCATGGAAGTCGAAGGGCCCAAGCGTCTTTCGGTCAATGCCAAGGGTCCGGGCGTCGTCACCGCCGGTGACATCTCCGACAGCGCAGGCATCGAGATCCTCAACAAGGACCATGTGATCTGTCACCTCGACGAAGGTGCTGACCTGTTCATGGAACTGACCGTGAATCAGGGCAAGGGCTATGTCTCGGCTGACAAGAACAAGCCCGAGGACGCACCCATCGGTCTCATTCCGATTGACGCCATCTACTCGCCGATCTCCAAGGTCAGCTACGAGGTCCAGCCGACCCGCGAAGGTCAGGTTCTCGATTACGACAAACTGACCATGAAGATCGAAACCGACGGCTCGATCACCCCGGATGACGCCGTGGCCTACGCCGCGCGTATCCTTCAGGATCAACTGTCGATCTTCGTGAACTTCGACGAACCCGAATCGGCCAGCCGTCAGGACGACGACGACGGTCTCGAATTCAACCCGCTCCTGCTCAAGAAAGTGGACGAGTTGGAATTGTCGGTCCGCTCCGCGAACTGCCTCAAGAACGACAACATCGTCTATATCGGCGATCTCATCCAAAAGACCGAAGCCGAGATGCTCCGCACCCCGAACTTTGGCCGCAAGTCGCTCAACGAGATCAAAGAGGTTCTCTCGGGCATGGGTCTGCACCTTGGCATGGATGTCGAGGATTGGCCGCCAGACAACATCGAAGACCTCGCCAAAAAGTTCGAAGACGCGTTCTAAGATTTTGGGCGGTGCGCAGCCTCCGCGCACCGTTCAACCCAGTGTACAAAACCCGCGTACACATGGTACGCCATGTACGCATCACGACCCGGGCAATCCCGCCCCAAGGAGAGCGGCTGACACGCATCAGACCGCCGGACAAAGCAAAAACGCTTAGGAGATAGAAAATGCGTCACGCAAGAGGATACCGCCGCCTCAACCGCACCCACGAGCACCGCAAGGCGCTGTGGGCGAACATGGCCGGCTCGCTCATCGAACATGAGCAGATCAAGACCACATTGCCCAAGGCAAAAGAACTGCGTCCGATCATCGAAAAGCTGATAACCCTCGGAAAACGTGGGGATTTGCATGCGCGCCGTCAGGCTGCGAGCCAGCTCAAGCAGGATGCCTATGTGGCCAAACTGTTCGACATTCTCGGACCGCGCTATGCAGAGCGTCAGGGCGGTTACGTCCGCGTTCTCAAGGCCGGGTTCCGCTATGGTGACATGGCACCCATGGCCATCATCGAGTTCGTGGACCGTGACGTCGACGCCAAAGGCGCCGCCGACAAGGCCCGCGTCGCAGCGTTTGAAATGTCTGACGACGAATAAGATTATAACCATTTCAAGTGGTTACAGATACGCCCCCGCCCTCACCGGCGGGGGTTTTGCATGTTGGCCCTCGGGGATATGCCACCGCAAGAGGCCGCAAAGCCTTGCATTGCCGCGCCACTCCCAGCATATCTCAAAGGCCAAGATCACCCTTGGGGAGCCTGTCATGGTCCGCCTTCTCTGCCTTGTTTTATTGGCCCTTCCCGGCCTGCCGCACGCCGAAACCCGCGTGCCGGTCACGCCGGCCGAAATTCAGTTGGGCTTTGCCCCGGTCGTCCAACAGGCCGCTCCGGCAGTGGTGAATATCTACGCCAGCCGCGTCGTCGCCACCCGCGCCAGCCCATTCCGGGGAGACCCGTTTTTCGAGAGATTTTTCAATGACTTCGGCGCAACGCGCCCGCGCGTTCAAAACTCTCTTGGGTCCGGCGTGGTCCTCTCGGAGGATGGTATCGTCGTGTCGAATTATCATGTCGTGGGTGAGGCTACAGATATCCGCGTGGTCCTCAATGACCGCCGCGAATACGCCGCCCGCGTCCTCTTGGGCGATGAAGAGGCGGATTTGGCCGTCCTCCAGATCGAGGATGCACCGGTCCTGCCCGCCCTCACCCTGCGCGACAGCGACACCGTGCAGGTCGGCGAATTGGTGCTGGCCATCGGCAACCCCTTTGGCGTGGGCCAAACCGTCAGCAGCGGAATCGTCTCCGGCCTCGCCCGCTCTGGCACGGCCACCGGCAACGCACGTGGCTATTTCATCCAGACCGACGCACCGATCAACCCCGGAAATTCGGGCGGTGCTTTGGTCGATGTGAACGGCCATCTTATTGGAATCAATACAGCAATCCTGTCGCGTTCGGGCGGATCGAACGGTATCGGCTTTGCCATTCCCTCGGCCTTGGTGGCACAGTTCGTGGCACAGGCACGGGATGGAAAAACGACATTTGAACGCCCTTGGGCGGGTTTGGGTGGTCAGCCTGTAACCCCGGATATGGCCGAGGGGCTTGGCATCGCCCGCCCCGACGGCATCGTGATTTCCGAGGTGCATCCCCTCAGCAGCTTTGTCCGCGACATCCGCCCCGGCGACGTGATCACGATGGTCGGCGGTCAGCCCGTCAACAGCCCCGCAGAGATGATCTATCGCATGTCTCTGGCCGGAATCGGGTCCAAGACCACAATCACCCGCCTGCGCGATGGCGTTGAGCAAGAGATCGAGGTGGACATGATCGCCGCCCCCGACACCCCACCGCGCAACCAATTGGAGACCAGCCCGCGTGCTGCAATCCCTCAAATGTTCTTGTCGACAATCAACCCCGCCGTGATCGAGGACTACCGCCTTCCACTTCTGTCGGAGGGGGTGATTGTGGATGATCCCGGCCCCTACGGTGCGCGTGCCGGGTTACGCGCCGGCGATATCTTGCGGTCCGTCAATGGTCGCACCACACCTGATAGTGCAAGTGCCGCCGAGGCGTTGGAGCGCGCCGAGACGACCTTGGCCCTTGAGGTGCAGCGTGGTGGCCGGCGCATGGCGCTGCGGTTCCGGATCTGAGCGGTGGCGGATCTCTTTGATACAGGCGACACGCCGCGTCCCGACACGGGCCCTCGCCCCTTGGCCGACAGGCTCAGACCGCGTCGTCTCACTGATGTCATCGGACAGGATCAGGTGCTTGGCCCCGAAGCCCCGCTCGGCGTGATGCTTGCCTCCGGCAGCCTCTCCTCGCTGGTCTTCTGGGGCCCGCCCGGCGTGGGCAAGACCACCATTGCCCGACTGTTGGCTGACGAAACCGATCTGCATTTCATCCAGATCAGTGCGATTTTTACCGGCGTGCCGGAACTGCGCAAAGTGTTCGAAGAGGCCAAGCACCGCCGCACTCAGGGCCGCGGCACCCTGCTTTTCGTTGACGAAATCCACAGGTTCAACAAGGCACAGCAGGATGGGTTTCTGCCGCATATGGAAGATGGCACGATCCTCTTGGTTGGTGCGACCACGGAAAACCCGAGTTTCGAGTTGAACGCCGCCCTTCTCAGCCGGGCACAGGTCTTGGTTCTGACGCGCTTAGTGCTCGCTGATCTCGAACGCCTCGCGCAACGTGCCGAACAAGAGTTGAGCCGCGCCTTGCCGCTCGATGGTCCGGCGCGCGAGGCCTTGCTTGAAATGGCTGACGGCGACGGCCGCGCGCTCTTGAACTTGATCGAACAGGTGGCGGCGTGGAAGGTCGAGGGAAAACTGGATAGCAGCGCCCTTGCCACCCGCCTGATGAAACGCGCGGCAAAATACGACAAGTCGGGTGACGAGCATTACAACCTCATCTCGGCATTGCATAAATCCGTGCGCGGCTCAGATCCTGATGCCGCGCTCTATTGGCTGGCCCGGATGCTGACGGGTGGTGAAGACCCACGATATCTCGCACGACGCATCCTGCGCATGGCGATCGAGGATATCGGCCTCGCTGATCCACAGGCGCAATCGATCTGCCTGCATGCGTGGGAAACCTATGAGCGGATCGGCAGCCCCGAGGGCGAATTGGCGCTGGCTCAGGCTGTGGCCTATCTGGCCCTCGCGCCGAAATCCAACGCTGGATATACGGCCTACAAGGCGGCGCTGCGCGAGGCAAAGAAAACCGGAAGCGAGCCTCCGCCCAAACATATCCTCAACGCTCCAACCCGTCTGATGAAGGAGCAGGGCTACGGCGAAGGCTACGCTTATGACCATGACGCAGAGGATGGATTCTCGGGACAAAACTACTTTCCGGAGACCATGAAACGCCCGGTTCTGTATCAGCCGGTCGAGAGAGGGTTCGAGCGTGAGCTCAAGAAACGTCTCGATTACTTTGCCAAGCTACGGATGCGTCGCAGTTAGAAAACTCGGCGAAATCTCAGAAAACCTCAGCATTTATGACCTTTTAAAGCTTCTCCTTTGCTGGATTAAGCACTGGAAACAAGGGGCATTTCGTGTTCTGTTAGAAACATGTCGTATTTGAGCATCCTTGCAGCCCCACTGAAAAGGAAGCTTTCAGTGTGGGCTGATGCTGCGGCCTCACCAATGACAGATTCAAAACAAGACAGGGAAACCAAATGAAAAAGAAAACCGATCAGGTCCTTTTGGACCGGCTCGCACAGGCAGCGCGCACCGGCGATATCTCGCGTCGCTCCTTCATGCATTTCGCCGCAGCTGCAGGTATAACGGCCTCGGCTGCCACTGGTCTATGGGGCACGTCCGCTGCTGCGAACCCGACGCCGGGCGGCACGTTCCGTTGGGGTGTGCATGATGGCAACACTTCTGACACCCATGATCCGGGCACCTATGTGACCCGCCAGATGATCTTTCTGGCCCATACCCACCGCAGCTATCTGACCTTGATCGAGGCGGACAATTCGCTTGGGCCAGATCTCGCCACCAGCTGGGAGGCGTCACCCGACGCTATGCAGTGGACGTTCGAACTCAATCCCGATGCTTCGTTCCACAGTGGCAAGCCGGTGACGTCGCAGGACGTGATTGACAGCCTCAATCATCATCGTGGCGATAGCTCGACCTCTGCCGCCAAGGCGCTGTTGACCGACGTGACCGATATCACTGCGGATGGCGACCATACCGTTGTGGTCAGCCTTGCTCGGGGCAATGCTGACTTGCCCTGGCTGATGACAGATTATCACTTTGCCATCTGCCCCTCGAACGGCGACGGCACGATCGACTGGAAATCGGGTGACGGTACTGGCCCGTACAAGATCGACTCGGGCGAATTCGGCATCCGTTGGGAATTGACCCGCCACGATGGATGGCACGGAGAAGGGGCCTATTTCGACAAGGTGACAATGCTCGTCCTCAACGACCCCAACGCACGCCAGACGGCGCTGGTGACGGGCGATGTAGACTGCGTCTCGCTGATCGAGCTCAAGACGCTCGCGCTATTGCAGCGCAATCCAGACATCTCGGTCGACAATATCCCCTCAGGTGGGGCGATCACGATGCCGATGTTCTGCGACACGGAACCCTTCAGCGATGTGCGCGTGCGCACGGCGCTGAAACTTGCCATGAATCGCGACGAGATCATCGAGAAAATCGCCTTTGGCGCAGCAACCAAAGGCAATGATTTCCACCTCTCGCCGGTGCAGCCCTATTGGCCAGAAGACATCCCGCAGCGCGAGTATGATCCCGATCAGGCCAAGTCACTGCTCAAAGAGGCAGGTCAAGAGGGCCTGTCGGTCAATCTCTCGGTTGCAGACAGCGTCTATACTGGTGCCGTCGACATGTGCGTGCTTTATGCGGAGCAGGCCAAGGCCGCAGGGATCAACATCAAGGTCGTGCGCGAGCCGAGTGATGGATACTACTCGGACGTTTGGCTGAAAAAACCGTTCAGCGCCGTGTCTTGGGGTGCGCGTCCGACCCCGGACGTGATGTTTACATTGGCCTACAAAGATGACGCGGCCTGGAACGAGACTCGCTGGCAGAATGAACGCTTCAATGAGTTGTTGCTTCAGGCCAAGTCAGAACTGGACGAAACGCTGCGTGCCGAAATGTATCACGAAATGTGCCTCCTGATGCGCGATGATGGCGGAACGCTCCTGCCGTTCTTCAACAATTGGGTCTATGCCCGTGGCAAAGGCGTCAAACGTCATGAACAGGTTGCGGCAAGCTGGGGCTGTGACGGCGCGCGTGCCGCAAGCCGCTGGTGGTTTGAAGCCTGAGGCCAATCTGCGACCCGGCATCGAAAGGTGCCGGGTTTTTAGCCGCCGGGGCAGGGAAATCCCTGCTTCGGCCTATCGCGTCATTGCGAGAGGCCTGAAACGAGAATTATTTTTCGTCCGGCTCATAAAAAACTGTTAGCCTAAGCCATAAAAGGCCGCGCCGAACCACAAGGCGACAGGCGAAAAAACAGCAGGAGGGAAAGATGGGGGACATCCTAGGGCTCGTTGCAAAACGGCTCGGAATGGGTTTGATCATTCTACTGGTCATTTCCATAATCATATTCTTTATGGTCGAGCTTTTGCCCGGAGACATCGCGCAAGCCGTTCTGGGGCAGGGCGCAACGCCTGAGAACCTGGCCGCATTGCGCAAGGAAATGGGGCTCGATCAGCCAGCCGTCCTGCGCTATTTGCATTGGCTATCTGGTGCAGTGACGCTCGATTTTGGCAATTCCATCGTCACCGGTGCCAGTGTCGCCCAGACGATTGGCGAGCGGTTTGCCAATACATTGTTCCTCGCAGCCTATGCCGCCGCCATCGCGGTGCCGATCTCAATTGTGCTCGGTGTGCTTGTGGCGCTTCTGCGCAACTCGATCTTTGACCGGGTCGCCAACGTGGCGACACTTACCTCGATCTCCAGCCCTGAATTCTTTCTGGGCTACATCCTGATTCTGTATCTTGCGGTCAAGACGGGCATGTTCCCGGCCATCGCCAGCCTCAGCAACGACATGAGCTTTGGAGATCTCTTGTACCGCACCTTTCTGCCTGCGCTGACTCTGGTGCTCGTGGTGACGGCTCATATGATGCGCATGACTCGCGCGGCGATCATCAACCTGCTTGCTTCGCCCTATATCGAGATGGCACGCCTCAAAGGCACGCCCCCGTGGAAGGTGATCGTCAAGCACGCCCTGCCCAATGCCTGGGCTCCGATCATCAACGTGGTCGCCCTCAATCTGGCCTATCTCATTACTGGCGTGGTGCTGGTTGAAGTGGTGTTCGTCTATCCGGGCATCGGTCAGGCCTTGGTTGATGCGGTCAGCAAGCGTGATTTCCCCGTGGTTCAGGCCTGCTGCCTGATCTTTGCCGCGACCTTCATCCTGCTCAATCTCGCGGCGGATGTGGGGTCTATCCTCACCAATCCGCGCTTGCGGCATCCAAAATAAGGGGGGCAGAAACATGAGTGCTTTCGTCATCATCTACTACACTCTGCTTCTCGGCGCGTCTTGCCTTGCGGCCTATTTCAACAAACGCTCCGCCTTCTTGCTTTTGTTCTCGCTAACACTGGTTTCGTTCATTCTAGGGATCATTGGCGGTGTTTCCGCATTGCGAATCGTGGCCATCTTGGCGGGGCTATTGGGGCTCTCGGCGATGGTCTCCTATGCGTTCCGTGAATTCCTGATCGCCATCGCCTCGCACAATCTGGCCAAGGAGTTACGCACCGCGCCACTTACCGCAGCGTTTGGCATGTTCGTGATCTTCACCGTCGCGATTGCAGGGATCTTTGCCCCCCTCATCGCGCCCTATGGCGAGGCGCAGGTTATCACCTCGGCCTTTGCCCCTGCAGATGCAAACATGCTGCTTGGCGCGGATCAGCTGGGGCGGGATGTATTCAGCCGACTGGTATTCGGTGCCCGCAATACCGTTGCTCTGGCCCTTGCTGGCACGGTCATGGCGTTCTTGCTGGGGGCTCTTGCCGGGTTGCTCGCTGCGACAACGGGAGGCTGGTTCGATCAGGCTCTGGCACGTACCTCCGATGTGATCATGTCGATTCCATCGTTGATCTTTGCGCTGTTGATGCTGTCGATTTTCGGCGGGGATTTGGCCAATGACACCACCAGCTTTTGGCTGCTCACGGGCTTTGCCGGAGTCGTCGGGCTTCTGATGGTCACTGCCATTTTCGAGAACAGTATTGTCGGTTGGGCCGTTGGCTTGGCCGTGCTGGTCGGGGTCTCGACGGCGTTTTCCGGCTTTATGCTCATTATCTTCAACCCGTCCGAGATCATTCTGATCCTCGTCGTTGCGGTTATCTACAGTCCACGCGTTTTCCGTCTGACGCGCGCTGTGGCTGGCAACGTCGTGGTGATGGATTATATCGAGGCGGCCAAGCTGCGGGGTGAAAAGACGTGGTATCTGATCCGTCGTGAAATCCTGCCCAACTCCACCGCTCCGTTGGTTGCCGAATTCGGACTCGAGTTCTGTTTTGTGTTCCTGCTCATCGCGGGCTTGTCGTTCCTCGGCCTCGGCATCCAGCCACCCACGGCGGATTGGGGCTCCATGGTGCGCGAAAACGCAACGCTGATCTCGTTTGGTGACATCACCCCGCTCATTCCCGCGGCGGCCATCGCTCTGCTGACCGTCGCGGTCAACTTTGTGGTGGACTGGATGCTCTACCGCTCCTCTGGCCTGAAGGTGTGAACCGATGCCCAAGAAAAAAGACGTTCTTCTCAAAATCCGTGACCTGAAGATTCAGGGCTATTCCGACGAATCCTGGATCGACATCATCAAGGGCGTGGACCTCACCCTGCACCGGGGCGAGGTGATGGGCCTGATCGGTGAATCGGGCGCAGGCAAATCTACCATTGGCGCCGCCTGTATGGGCTATGCCCGTGACGGCACGCGCATCTCCAATGGCTCGATTGAGTTTGATGGAATGGAACTCACGACCGCGTCCGAGAGCGAGCGTCGCGCGCTGCGCGGCTCTCGTATCGCTTATGTGGCGCAGTCGGCTGCGGCCTCGTTCAACCCGGCGCACAAGATCATCGACCAGCACACCGAAGCGCCCTTGCAATATCGGCTCAAAAAGAGGCTGGAGGCGCAAGAGGATGCGATGGACCTCTACGAAAGGCTGCGCTTGCCCAATCCGAAGGAGATCGGATTTCGTTATCCGCATCAAGTCTCTGGTGGGCAGTTGCAGCGTGCCATGACGGCCATGGCAATGTCCTGTCGGCCTGATCTCATCATCTTTGACGAGCCGACAACTGCGCTGGATGTGACCACTCAGATCGAAGTGCTGGCCGCGATCCGAGATATCGTGGATCAGTTCAACACCGCAGCGATCTATATCACTCACGATCTGGCTGTTGTGGCGCAGATGGCTGATACCATCAAGGTGCTGCTCAAGGGCGAAGAGGTCGAAGAAGCCTCGACCAAAGAGATGCTGGACAATCCGAAAGAGGAATACACAAAGTCGCTTTGGGCGGTCCGTAGCTTTGAGAGCCCACAGCGCCACCGACCCAAGGATGGCGTGCCGCTGATCTCGATCCGTAATGTCGACGCCTCCTATACCGGCGGCGACAAGGTGCTGGATGATGTCAGTTTCGATATCTACGAGGGCATGACCGTGGCTGTTGTGGGCGAATCCGGCTCTGGAAAATCCACCACGGCGCGGGTGATAACGGGCCTTTTGCCGCCGTCCAAGGGTGAAGTTCTATTCAAGGGTGAACCCTTTCCGCCGAGTTACAAGGACCGCACCAAGGACCAATTGCGCCAGTGCCAGATGATTTATCAGATGGCTGATACAGCCCTAAATCCCAAGGTTCGCATCTCGGAGATCATCGGACGGCCCGCGGCCTTCTATTCCGGTCTCAAAGGTGTGGCGCTCAAGAACCGCGTTGATGAATTGCTTGACCTGATCGAGCTTGAACCTTCGCAATATTACAACCGCTATCCGCCTGAGTTGTCCGGCGGGCAAAAGCAACGCATCGGTATTGCCCGCGCGCTTGCGGCGGAACCCACCTTCATCGTCTGCGACGAGGTGACATCCGCTCTTGATCAACTCGTAGCTGAAGGCATTCTGCGCCTGCTCGACCGGCTGCAAAACGAGCTGGGGCTGGCCTATATGTTTATCACCCATGATCTCGCCACCGTGCGCTCCATCGCCGATGAGGTGGTTGTGATGCAGCATGGCAAAGTGGTGGAGCAGGGGCCCAAGGACGAGATGTTCACGCCGCCGCACCATCCCTATACTGATCTCTTGCTCAGCTCAGTGCCGGAGATGGACCCGAATTGGCTGACCACACTGTTGGAAGAGCGTGGCGTGGATAATGTGGGCGATGCGGCAGCAGCCCGTATTGATCCAAAGGATCCCAAGATCACTGGCGTAAACGCGTGATACAAGTGCAAGACGGGGCGGAGAGGTTATCCTCATCCGCCCCTCACTCGGTCTGAATTCCGTTGATCTATCGGGCTATTACAGGATCGCCATGGCGGACATTACAAATGTCCCGATGATCGCTGCATAGACGATCACAACAGCCTGCCAAGAGGCACTGTGCGCGCGCAGTTCACGGTTCAGTTCGTCGCGGGTCATCGGGTTGCCTCCATCCTATAGGTTTAGATCAGGGCCGTCTTTGTGGCCACGCTGCGCACATAATGGATTTTTGTGACCGCGCAATGGCAAATACTGAGAAAATCCATGCGTTTGCAGCATGTCTCCTGCGCGATTTCCACATATCGAGAGAATCCGAAGGTTAATGATCTGAAAACGACGTCACATAACGACATGAACCGCAAATATGACCGCACCGCCTTAACTCTCGGTTAACGCCCAAAGGACAAGACTGTCCCATGCTGGTGCGCGGACTCACCTTGTTTCTCATAATTGCTTTGGTCGGATGCAATTCTCCCGGCCCGGCATTTCAGACTCTGACGCCACAACGAATCACTATCGGTCATAGTGCTTTTGATGTGCGGATCGCGGGCACACGGGCGCAGGCGATGCGTGTCAGCCCGGAATGGGCCCCGCGCCTGGCGGCAGTTGCCCCACGCGGGGTTGCGGCAATAGAGGCTGTCAGCGGCTGTCGCGTGGCACGGCTCTGGGGCGATGCAGCGGTAATGGAGGCGCAGCTTGATTGCGGCGCCGGCCTGCCATCCCTCCCGCCGCCACAGATCCTTGAGTGCGAGCAAGAGCCGGTCTTTCGCGGATACGTCGATCTCATCTGCACTTGGCGCGAGTGAGGTCTAGGGCGCATCTTCAAGGGGTATTGGCACCAACCGTTCCATCGTCAGGCTGGTCGGGCGATCATAACCGGGATGAGCGGTTTGCGCCGTGATCACGAACCCGAGGTTCGCAAAAGTGGCATGGTTCTCTACCAGTTCCAGTCGGGTTTGTAGCCGCAGGCGCGGCAGGCCGAGTGTTATTGCCCGAGACTCGGCATGTGCCACCATCTTACCCGCCAATCCCTGTCCTCGATGGCCTGCATCTACCGCAAGCTTACCGAGATAGAGCGCATCTGGCTGTGGTGTCAGGATCATGCAGGCGATGGGGTAACTCCTCTCGGAGATGACCCAGATCTCAGAGGTCGCGGCTAAAACGCGCAACGCATCGACATCCAAATGTGCCAGCGATGAGGGCGGATCAATGCGCCCCTCCATATAGGCAAAGGTGCGGCACAGCAGTGCGTGAACCGCGTTGAGGTCATCAGCAGGCAGATAACGACGCATGAGCAAGCCTCTGGTCTGGAAAGCTGTGCAAGAGGATAACGCTTTAGACCAAAAAAGCGGAGCGATTCTTCCGTGGTTGTTCTAGCCGAGCCAGATCAGGGCGTAGGAGAAGCGTTGCGAGCGGCCTCAATCCGCGCGCGCGCAGAATTCGACCGCGGCATCCAAAGACCCCGGTCTATCGCCTCGGCGAGACGCTCGGCCAGTTCGCGCAGGGCGGACGGGTTGTGGTTTGCAATGAACGCGCGTGTGTCGTCATCCTCCAGAAACGCCGCCTCGACCAGATCGAAATGATGGCCGCGCACAGCGCCCGTTGTGGCCGCAAAGGCAAAGAGATAATCCACCGTCGCGGCGATCTCGAAAGCGCCTTTATACCCATGCCGCTTAACCCCCGCGATCCATTTCGGATTGACCACGCGCGACCGCACCACCCGCCCGATTTCATCCTCCAGCGTGCGGATGAGCGGACGTTCGGGGCGCGAGTGGTCGTTGTGATAGATCGGTCGATCGCGTCCCTGCAACGTGCTCACGGCCGCCGCGGCGCCACCTTCAAACTGATAATAGTCATCAGAATCAAGCAGATCATGCTCGCGATTGTCCTGGTTCTGCACAATCGCCTCGGTCTGGCGCAGCCGCGTTTCAAACCTGACGCGGTCGGGCGTGCCCTCTTCCTTGACACCGTAGGCATAGCTGCCCCAAGTCAGGTATGCCTCGGCCAGATCTGCCTTGTTGGCCCAGAGTCGCTCGTCAATCATCGCCTGAAGTCCCGCGCCATAAGCCCCCGGTTTCGAGCCATAAATACGCGGCCCGATCCCCTCGCTCCGCGCTCTTGCGGCGGCGGGATTGCTGTCCTCGGCCTCATCAAGCCCCTGCACCGCCCGCGCCGCACTGTCAAAAAGCGCGATAAGCTGCGGAAAAGCGTCGCGGAAAAATCCCGAAATACGCAAGGTTACATCCACCCGCGGTCGCCCCAGCACGCCCTCAGGCAGGATTTCGAATCCGGTCACGCGGCGGTTGGCGGCATCCCATTTCGGCTTGACCCCCATCAGTGCCAGCGCCTGCGCGATATCGTCGCCGCCAGTGCGCATATTGGCCGTTCCCCAAGCGGTAATCAGCAGGGCGCGCGGCCAATCGCCATGGGTTTGCAGATGCTTTTCAATCAAGAGGTTGGCGGATTTCCACCCCAGGGCCCAAGCGGTCGGCGTGGGCACGGCGCGGCTGTCCACGCTGAAAAAATTGCGCCCCGTGGGCAGGGTATCGAGCCGCCCGCGCGTTGGAGCGCCCGAGGGGCCGGGGGCAATCGCCCGCCCCTCCAGCGCGCGCAAAAGCCCCGCGCCCTCCTCTGGGCCACAAGCGGCAATGGCGGGGCGGATGCGCTCCGCAATCTCTGCCAGAACCGCCGCTGTATGCGGCCCGACCGCCTGCGCCTCCCCGGTCAAGAGACGTTGTGCCAGAAGTTCCAGCCGCTCGACCGTGTCGCCATTGCTGCGCCAGGGATCGGTGCAGAGACCGACCAGCGCCTGCGGCTTTTTAGGGGCAGGGGCGGCCATATCGCAATCGAGCGGGTCAATGCCGAGCCCATGATCCGTCGCCAAGGCCCGGATCAACGAGGCATCGCCGCTCTTTCCATTGCCGCGCGGAACCCGGGCCAAGGCTATGGCAAGATCAACTTCCAACCGACCAGTCGGTGACTGACCAAAGACATGCAGACCGTCGCGGATCTGCGCCTCTTTCAACTCGCAGAGATAGGCATCGAGCCGCGCCAGATCGCCCGCCTCATCCTTGCCCGACATGCCGACATCCTTGTCGAGTCCGGTGGCGGAACTCAGCGTCAGGATTTCGCGGCGCAGATGGGCTATGCGGCGTGGATCGACCCCGGCAGCCTCATAGTATTCATCCACCAGCGCCTCGAGATCGCGCAGCGGGCCATAGGTTTCGGCGCGGGTCAGCGGCGGGGTGAGGTGGTCGATGATCACTGCCTGCGCGCGGCGCTTGGCCTGCGTGCCCTCACCGGGATCGTTGACGATAAACGGATAGACATGCGGCATCGGCCCCAGCACCGCCTCGGGCCAACACTCGGCGCTCAGCGCCAAGGCCTTGCCGGGTAACCATTCGAGATTGCCATGCTTTCCCATATGCACGATGGCCTGCGCCCCGAACCTATGCCGAAGCCAGATATAAAAGGCCAGGTAGTTGTGCGGCGGCACCAGATCGGGGGAATGATAGGTCTCGGTCGGGTCGATGTTATAGCCCCGCGCCGGTTGCAACCCGACCACGACATTGCCGAAGGTCAGGATCGACAGGGCAAAGCCTGCGCCGGCGGTGCCGTCGGATTTGAGTATTTGTGGAACGATGAAAGGGTCATCTTCAGGCGCACCCCAACGGGCGGTCATCGCCTCGCGAAGATCCCATGGCAGGGCGTTGAAATGCTCTAGGTAGATATCCAGCGGCAGTGTCTCGCCCCCATCGCGGCTGGCGCGATCCGTGAGCCAGTTGGTCGGCCCCGCCATCACCGCCCGCATCAGGGCGTCGCTATCCTGAGGCGGATTGGCGACAGTGTAGCCCGCCTCGGCCATCAGGCGCAGCGCGTGCACCGTGGCCGCAGGCGTATCGAGACCGACCCCATTGGCCAGCCGCCCATCCTTGTTTGGATAATTGGCAAGGACTAGCGCCACGCGGCGCGTCGGCGCAGGTGTCTGGCGCAGCTTGGCCCATTTGGCGGCCAGTTGCGCCACGAAATCCACCCGGTCGCCCACCGCACGATAGGTGGCGATGGGGCATTCTGTGACCGCGTCGAAAAACGCCTCACCCTTGAAGCTAATGGCGCGGCTGAGGATGCGGCCATCGACCTCGGGCAGGGCCACGTTCATGGCGATATCGCGTCCCGAGAGGCCGGTCAGCCCCTTGGCCCATGTCTCTTCAGAAGAGCCTGCCAACACCACCTGAAACACCGGCGCGCCTTTGGCGGCGGGCATGGAAAGCGGGTTTTCGGGGCTTTCGTCGCCCGCATGCGGCGAGCCCACGGCAAAGGCGGTGCAATTGAGGATCACCGAAGGCGGGGCCACACCAAAGAGATGCTCCAGCGTCGCCACCGATACCGGGTCTTTCAGCGAGGCGACAAAGACCGGCAGCGGATTGAGCCCGGCGCGCAAGAGCGATTTCACCAGCCGGTTGATCGGATGGAGCCCGGCCCCCTGCACCAGCGCGCGGTAAAAGATCACCGGAACGACCGGCTGCCCCTCCCCCCACGCCTCTTGCGCGGCAGTCAGGCCCGCCACGCCCGCCCCCGGCCAATAGACCCCCGCGCGCAACAATGGGCTTGCGGCGGCAGGCTTGTCCGTGCCATCCAGCAGTGCCCCCGCATAACGCAAGAAGTTGCTGGCATTCTCTGGTCCACCCTCGACCAGATAGGCCCAAAGCGCGTCGTAATCCGCGTCCGGCACCGTGGACAAACCACGCAATTCCGCGTCCGGCTTGTCATCGCCGGGGAAGAGTGCCAGCGGCACGCCAGCCTCATGCAGCCGCGCGGCATATTGCTCGGCCCCGTATTTCCAATAGCCCACACCACCCAGCACCCTTGCGATCACCAGCCGCGATTTGCTGGCGCAGTGATCGAGATGCAGATCGACGGACATCGGATGTTGCAAATGGCTCAGATTGGCCAGCCGGAGGCTCGGAGACTCTGCCATTTCGGCGCGTGCCGCACTCAGCGCGGCCAATTCAGTATCAGCGGCCGAAATGAAGATCAGATCGGCGGGCGTTTGCCCCAGATCCACCGGTTCTTTGCCATCATCAATGACTCCAGGTGTCGCTGCGAGAAGATGCATCACACGGTTCCGGCTTGATCAAGGACAGGCTTTGCGGCAAGAGCAGCATCAGAGCCGCCCGGATTGGGGCGCAGAGCCGAAAGGGCGACAGCATGGATTACAAAGCACAGGGCACCCCCAAGAAAGGCGGCAAGATCCCGCGTCACAATGAGCATAACGCGCCGGGCACGGACAAGAATCCGTTCGGTAAGCGTCCCTCCAAGGAGGAGCTGATTGCCCGGCTCAAGGCCAAGACCGAGAAAACCGCGAAATAGGCTCATAGCGACTTTTCCATGAAGACGGAGGAGGCGGCCTCGGGATAGTCCCCGAATGGCACGCGCAGCACAAACCCGTGGCGCGCATAGAGCTTGTGCGCCGCCTCAAGCAGGTTACCGGTTTCCAGCCGCAGGCAGGGCAGGGCAAGCACGCGCGCCTCATCCTCGATCCGACGCAATAGCGCATCCGCGATTCCCCGTCCGCGCGCCGCTTCATCAACAAACATGGATTTAACCTCGCCGTAACCGTCGCGCAGCGCGAGTGCGCCGGTGCCAACGATCTGCGCCTGAATGCGCGCGGCAAAGAAGCGGATATCGGGTTCGCAGAGCGCATCGATATCGAGAAAGAAATTATCCTCGGGCGGAAAGAGCGATTCCATCAGAGCATGGCTCGCGCGCAAGAGCGCGCTGGCCTCTGGATGCTTTGGGTCTGCCGCCTCGACGATGATCATGCCGAGAGCGCCGCCGTAATCGCGGCCCGGTCCAGACCCGCCTGCCCAATGACTACAAGCCGAGTCTGACGCGGACCTTTACCAAAGGGCTGGTCGAAATAGCTGTCCACGCGCGGCCCCACCGCCTGAATCGTGAGGCGCATCGGCTTGCCTGCCACAGCGGCAAAGCCCTTGAGCCTCAGGATATCATGGGTGCGGATCACCTCCGTGATTACCTTGGCAAAGCTGGCCGGATCACTGATCTCGGGCCGCGTCACCACAAAGCTCTCAAAGGCATCGTGGCCATGATCGTGATCGTGGTCATCATCCTCGTCGTGATGATCGTCTTCGTCGTCGTGGTCATGATGATGGTGCAATTCATGCCGCGCCTCCATATCTGCCTCGGCCCCGATGCCTTGACCGAGCAGCACCTCGACGGGCAGCGCCCCCATGGTCGCGGTCACGACCTGCACGCCCTCGCGCGAGTCTGCGCGCAGCCGCGCGGTCAGCGCCGCGCGCTCGTCCTCGGTCAGCAGGTCGGATTTGTTGATCACGATCATATCGGCGCAGGCCATCTGATCCTCGAAGAGTTCCGACAGCGGTGTCTCGTGGTCCAGATTTTCGTCGAGCTTGCGCTGTGCATCGACCGCGGCCACGTCATGCGCAAAACGTCCTTCGGTCACGGCCTTGCCATCGACCACCGTCACCACGCCATCGACCGTCACGCGCGTCGAAATCTCGGGCCAGTTAAAGGCCCGCACCAGCGGTTGCGGCAGTGCCAGTCCCGAGGTTTCGATCACAATGTGATCGGGTGCGCGCTCGCGGTCCAACAGCTTTTGCAGAGTGGGAATGAAATCCTCGGCCACGGTGCAGCAGATGCAGCCGTTCGACAATTCCATCACATCCTCTTCTGAACAGGTCTCGATACCGCAGCCTTTGAGGATGTCGCCATCCACGCCCAGATCACCGAATTCGTTGATAATGAGCGCAATGCGCTTTCCCCCCGCATTCTCCAGCATATGCCGGATGAGCGTGGTCTTGCCTGCGCCGAGAAATCCGGTGACGACGGTGGCGGGAATCTTGGCTTGCATATCTTGGCTCCTTCAGGGGGCTTGCATCGGGCGGGGCGGCTGGCCTAAGCCCGGTGGAAAAGGGGATCGTCGATGACGCATCGGATTGTGGTCTGTTCTACGTGCGAGGGCACGGATGGCAAGGGGTTTGCGGCGCGGCTGCGTGTTGCCCTATCTGAGCGGCGCATGGAGTTCACGGTGCAGGACCATGATTGCATGTCCAACTGTGCCCGGCCACTCAGCGTGGCATTCTCCGCTCCGGGCAAGGCCACGTATCTCTTTGGCGACATTGATCCCGCGGGCGATCTTGAGGATACGCTGGCCTTTGCGGCGCTATATGCCGAATGCGCCGATGGCTGGATCGAGGATGCGCGCCCCGCCGGGCGGCTGCGGCAGTGCCTGATTGGGCGCGTGCCGGGCTGAGCGGTCATTCGATCACCACCGCAATCGTGGTCTCGATCGGCACGCCATTCGATGCCAGTTGCGTATGGTCATTGGCATTCAACGTCACCCGGAGTTCATGCGTGCCGACCAGAAGCGCATCCAACTGCATCCACGGTCCATAGGCCCGCGCGATCTTGACTCCGTTCAGATAGAGATGCGCATGACCGCGCCCCGGCACGGCTGGGCCATTCACCCCCTCGGGGTCAAAAGTGAAATTCTCAACGCCGATATGCAGATTGCGGCTCTGCGCCCCGTCGGGATGCAGGGTCAGCGTCATTGCTGGAGCGGGATCAGTGACTTCGGTCAGGGTTGCATGCGCCGTCCCGCCGTGGTCATGGGCGCTATGGTCATGCACGGCCGCGCCATGATCGTGATCATGTCCGCCAAGTTGCACGCTGGATGTGGCGGCGACCAGAAACCCCAGCCCCGTGCCGAAAAAGAGGCCGATGCCCAGAAAGGCGAGTGGTTTGGCCATGATGTTGTCTCCCGTCGGATGGCCCCGGCGCCTAGGCACCGGGGTGTTGACCTGTCAGGTTGCCGTGCTCTCACGCTGCCAGAAATACCCGGCAAAGAGACCAAGAAGGGCCCAAGCGGCAAAGCCGACACCCAAGGCGCGTGCTGCGAAGAGCGCGGCAATCTCGGGCGGAACCGGGCCGGATAGCTCATCTGGGTGGGGCGCGCCAATGAGGTGCGGCGTCAGCATCAATAGAATTGCCACCGTCCACAAGACCCAGTTGCGGCCAAAGGCTATGAGCGCGAGCGCAATCGCAGTTGCTGCAACCGTTGCCCACCACCAGATCTGACGCTCGGCCACATCTGCGGCGGCAACACCCGGCACCTCTGGCGGTAAGGAAAGGGCCGGCGCGAACTGAAACGCGACAAATCCTGCAATGCCCCAGATTAACCCGTTGCGCGCGTTGATCGCGTGTCCTCGATCAGCGGCCATGCCCATGGCAGCAACCAGAATCAACGCATAGCCCACATAGATCAACGCCGAGAACAACAGGCTCAGCCCATCGCGCACCGGATCAAGACCGGGCAGGTCCGGATGAGCGCTAACCGCCGCCGCGCCAAAATGCACAAGGTCACCGCCCTCGTATAGCTCTGCATGCAAAAGTACAGGCTGTACGAACACCAACTGCAACAGGGCGGCAATCAGCCCCGCACAGAAACCAGCGAACAACGCGCTGGTGACAATTTTTGAAAACATGGATTAGTGGCAGGGAAAGCCGGTCGCGTGGCGCACGTCATGTGCGGCGTCATGCAGTGCCGAAGCCTGCACATGGCCAGCGACGGTTACGATGCCAAGGCCCAGAAAGAGCGCGGCAACGAACGGCAGGACAGTTGATTTTGCAGCGGTTTGAACCAATGCGGTCATAGCGGTATCTCCTTTACACCTCTCACCCGAGGCGGGATTAACAAACGCAGGGCTGGTCTCCTGGCTCGCGGGTCGTCGCCTGTCTGCCGCCTTCCCAAGGGTTTTACACCTCAGTGGCATCTGGCAGGGGCTCGCCGCTTACAGTCGCGGGGGCGGCTGACGCATGGACGCCCTGATTGGGTCCGCCGGCACGTCATTCCCATTTATCCTCGCGGCGCTTTGCACCGAAACGAGGAACCTTGCCACTCTCGTATGCAGGCTGCATCAGCATGCGTCAAGGTGGTTTGCGACCGCTCAAGGACGGTCTGCGGCATTGTTTCGTTGAGTGCTGGCAGAGTTTTGCCCAATATCATGTGGATAACTGGCCCAGCCACCCTATATGCTGTGGTTGGCCGTTGACAGGTAGGCACCCCGAGCCCCACACTCCGATGACAACGGAATCACCGGACCAGGGGCACGCGCGCAGGTGCAGTTCTCGAAACTCAGATTGACCGGCTTCAAGAGCTTTGTCGACCCGATCGATCTGATCATCGCGGGCGGTCTTACCGGCGTTGTTGGACCCAATGGCTGTGGCAAGTCAAACCTGCTCGAGGCACTGCGTTGGGTGATGGGCGAAAACCGCCCGACCGCGATGCGCGGCGACGGCATGGAGGATGTGATCTTTGCCGGGGCTGCGACGCGACCTGCGCGAAACTTTGCCGAGGTGGTGATCCATCTCGATAATTCCGACCGGTTGGCACCGGCGGGTTTCAACGACTCCGATCATCTTGAGATCGTCCGCAGGATCACCCGCGACGTGGGCTCAGCGTACAAAGTTAACGGCAAGGACGTACGGGCGCGCGATGTTCAGATGCTGTTCGCAGATGCCTCGACTGGCGCGCATTCCCCGGCTCTTGTCCGGCAGGGGCAGATTTCTGAATTGATCAATGCGAAGCCCAAATCGCGTCGGCGCATTCTAGAAGAGGCGGCCGGTATTTCTGGTCTCTATCAGCGGCGACATGAAGCCGAACTGAAACTGCGCGGCGCAGAAACCAACCTGACGCGTGTTGACGATGTTGTCGAACAATTGGCGGCACAACTGGCGCAATTGGCGCGGCAGGCGAAACAGGCGGCGCGCTATCGGCAAATCGGCGAAGAATTGCGTCTGGCCGAGGGGCTGTTGCTCTATCGTCGCTGGAAAGAGGCGGATTTTGCGCGCGCGCGCGCCGAGGATGAGCTTCGAGACCGCACCACCGCCGCAGCGCGTGCAGAAGTTGGGGCGCGCGAAGCAGCCAAAGCCCGCGCAAAGGCAGAGGAGGCACTACCCAAACTGCGCGAGGAAGAGGCCATCGCGGCTGCAATCCTGCAACGTCTGAGCGTGCAGCGAGATGCCCTTGGCGAACAAGAGGTGAATGCGCGCGACCGGATCGCCACCCTGCGTGGCCGGATCGAACAACTGGCCCGCGATATCGAACGCGAATCGGGGCTTAACCGCGATGCTGTCGACACCATTGCCCGGCTTGATTGGGAGGCTGGTGAACTTGTCAAAGGGGCCGACGGGCATGAGGCGCGGCTGGACGCCGCGCAGGCGGAGGCGCGCGAGGCGGCGCAGATTCTACAACAGCGTGAGAACGATCTCAGCCAGATGACAGAGGATATGGCGCGCCTTGCCGCCCGCCATCAATCTGCGCAACGCCTGCTGGAGGATAGTCGCAAGACTTTGGCCAAGAGCGAGGCCGAGGCTGAGCGCGCGCGCTCAGCGCAGAGCCAGTCTCACGATGCCTTGGCCAAGGCGCAAGCCGATCATGCCGCAGCAATTGAGGCCGAAGCCGGTGCCGTGGCCGCAGCCGAGGCAGCAGAGTTGGCCTTGGTGGATGCTGACGAAGCCCGCGCAGAGGCTCAGGCACAAGAGGCCGAGGCGCGTGCGGCACGCTCTGAGGCCGAGGGAGAGGTCAACGCGCTGCGCGCCGAGGTCACAGCCTTGGCCAAGCTGGTGCAGCGCGACACCGCCGAGGGTGGGCAGGTGATGGACCGCCTTCAGGTGCAGCAGGGGTTTGAAAAGGCATTGGGCGCGGCACTCGCCGATGATCTGCGTGCCCCCGAGGTCGAGGCCGACGGCCCCTCGGGCTGGACTGTTCTGCCCGGTTACGCCGCTCCGCAAATGCTTCCCGAAGGCGTCACGGCACTCAGCAACCATGTCTCGGTGCCAGAAGTTCTGGCCCGGCGCATGTCACAGATCGGATTGATTGATCCCGAGGACGCCGCCCGCCTGCAAGCTCTTCTGAAACCCGGTCAGCGGCTCGTCAGCACCGAGGGTGATCTGTGGCGCTGGGATGGATTCCGAGCCTGGGCAGAGGATGCGCCATCGGCGGCTGCCCTTCGTCTGCAACAGCTCAACCGGCTGGAGGAACTCAAGCAGCAGTTGGAACATGCTACCGCTCGCGCAGATGGGGCGATGCGCGCGCATGAGGCATTACGCGAGGCCTTGATCCGCCGCACTGACGAGGATCGTACCGCACGTGACGCACGTCGCGCGGCGGATACGGCTGTGAACGAGGCCAACAGGTTCCTGAGCCGCGCCGAGGCAGATCGCAATCTTGCCGGATCGCGGCTCGAGTCGCTCGGTCTCGCCGTGACCCGCCATGACGAAGAGGCCATGGCCGCCCGCAAGAGCCTGTCAGAGGCTGAAAAAGGAATAGCCGATCTGGGGGATCTGGAGGCGGCTCGCGCAGATCTGGAAACGATCAAGATGGCAGTAGAGGCTGCTCGGATGATGATGATGACCAAGCGGTCAGGGGCGGATGAGCTGCGCCGTGAGGGCGAGCGGCGCACCCGCCGCAGTCAGGAAATCACCAAAGAGATCAGTGGTTGGCGACATCGGCTGGACACAGCTGAAAAGCGTATCGCGGAATTGGCAGAGCGCAAACTGGACTCGGAGGAAGAACTGACCGATGCGAGCGCCGCGCCGGAGATTCTTGCGGCCAAACGTGCCGAACTCGGCGAGGAGATCACCCGCAGCGAGGCCCGACGCGCCGCCGCTGCTGATGCGCTCTCGACCGCCGAAGGTGAGGCGCGTCAGGCCGCGCTGGACGAGCGCGAGGCCGAGCGGCTGGCCTCCGAGGCGCGCGAATTGCGCGCACGCGCCGAGGCGCGGCTCGACGCTGCGCGCGAGACGCGCGACTATGCCGCCGAGCGGATCCAAGAGACGCTGGAGGTCACGCCCGACGCTCTGCTTGAGAGCCTTGGGGCCGATCCTGACGCCATGCCTGCCTCTGAGGTCATCGAAGCGGATGTGAATCGCCTGAAGCGTCAGCGCGATGCGCTGGGCGCGGTCAACCTGCGAGCTGAAGAGGACGCCAAGGAGGTCGAGGCGGAGCATGATGGTCTGATCAAGGAAAAGACTGACCTTGAAGAGGCGATCAAGACCCTGCGCAGCGGGATTGCCAGCCTCAACCGTGAAGGTCGTGAGCGGCTTTTGACGGCCTTTGAGCAGGTGAACTCCAATTTCACCCTCTTGTTCCGCCATCTGTTTGGCGGCGGTGAGGCCAATCTTGTTCTGGTCGAGAGCGATGATCCGCTTGAGGCGGGGTTGGAAATCATGTGCCAGCCTCCGGGCAAGAAGCTCTCGACGCTCAGCCTCTTGTCCGGGGGCGAGCAGACGCTGACGGCGCTGGCGCTGATCTTTGCGGTGTTTCTGGCCAATCCTGCGCCGATCTGCGTTCTGGATGAGGTCGATGCGCCGTTGGATGACGCGAACGTCACCCGGTTCTGTGATTTGCTCGACGAGATGTGTCGCCGGACTGAGACCCGGTTTTTGATTATCACCCATCACGCTGTCACCATGAGCCGGATGGATCGTCTGTTTGGGGTCACCATGGCTGAGCAAGGCGTAAGTCAGCTTGTCTCCGTGGACCTCAAGAAGGCCGCGCAAATGGTCGCCTGACGGCGATCGGTGGCATGACGAGGCATACCAAAGGCCTAGAGCCAACGTTGCTGCGGCTTGATATACTCGATCACACGCTCTCGGACGCCTCCTGAGGTGCGAGAAAGCAGACGCTTATTCAGTCACTGTTTCAGTCACTGTAGGATTTTCAGGCCGAGGAGGACGGCATGAGTGATCTGGACCATGTGCGGGAGATTGACCGCGCCTTGCGCAGCACTTCTCTGGTGCCGGGCCGCGATGCAATCGTGCTGGACAGTTGGCGGCGCTGTGTCGAGACCTATGGCATGGACCCGGCGCAGGCGGACGCTGCGCATATCGTGACCGATGCCGAATTGCGACGTCACCGCGAGCAATCGGAGCGTCTGATCGCCACGGCGCGGTCCGGGTTGCAATCGCTCTTTCGGCAGGTGGCGGGGCAGAATTATGTGCTGCTCTTGGCCGACTCAGAAGGTATATGTGTCGATTTTTTTGGTGATCCGAGGTTCGAGGACGAGCTGCGTCAGTCGGGGCTATACCTCGGGTCCAATTGGTCCGAGGATCTGGCGGGCACCTGCGGGGTTGGGTCCTGTCTTGTCACCGGCGAGGCTGTGACAATCCATCAGAGTGATCACTTTGGGGTGGCGCATACGCCACTCTCCTGCACCGCAGCGCCAATCTATGACATGCAGGGACAGCTGACGGCGGTGCTCGATATCTCGCTCCTACGCTCACCGTCGCAAAAATCCAGCCAAAACCTTGCGATCAATCTCGTCAGGGCATCGGCGCGGCGGGTCGAGATGGCCAATCTCATGGCGATGACGCGGCGCGATTGGGTGCTGCGGTTTTCCGCAAGTCCCGAGTTTCTCGAGGTCGACCCCGAGGCCGCAGTGGCACTGGATGGGTCGGGCCGGATCGTCGGCATGACGCATGGTGCGATCGGTCTGCTGGCCCCGGGGCGGTCCGAGGGGTTGATCGGCAGTTCAATTGAGCACGTTCTGGAAATGTCGGTCGATGATCTTCCTGACCTGATGCGTGGCCGTCCAACAGAGGAGCGGGTGGTACGCCTCAAAGATGGGCGGGGCCTTTTTGGACATGCCATCGCGCCACAAGTGGCGCGGGTTGTTCGAGGTCCGGCGCCCGCGCCCTTGCCGGGCACGTTGTCGAGTTTCGCGGGGGCTGATCCGGTACTTGGCCCTCTGTTGGTGCGTGCGGCGCGGCTGGCCTCGACGCGTGTGCCGCTCTTGATCGAAGGCGAGACTGGCACTGGCAAGGAGCGGCTGGCGCGTGGGATTCATGTTTGCGGACCATCGGGACGCCCGTTTCATGTCTTGAGTTGCGCCGCTGCAACTTACCCAAGCATTGCAGGGTTGGCGGATGTGCCGTGTGGCACGCTTTTCCTCAAAGGGGTCGAGGATCTGGATGCGCCCGGCCAAGCCGCGTTATTGAGGGTTTTGGAGACGCGCGATGATCTGCGTGTCATCATCTCTTCTCGCTGCGATCTTGCCCGTGCGACGCAAGAGGGACGGTTTCGATCCGATCTCTTTTTCCGGCTTGCCGGTGATCGGTTGCGGCTCCCGCCACTGCGGATGAGGCATGATCTCGATTGGCTGATTGATCGGCTGATGCGGCGGTTTGCCGACACTGATCTGAGCCTATCGCCCGGCGCACGGGCGGAACTAGGCGCGCGGAACTGGCCGGGCAACATCCGAGAGTTGGAAAGCGTGATCAAGGTTGCCGTGAGCGTCACCGACGGCAAGGTTATTGATCTGCCCGATCTGCCTGCGCCCAGTTTTGCCGCAGAACCGGACAATACCCCTGAACAAGATCTTGAGGCGCTTCTTGATGCCTGTGGCTGGAATATGTCCAAGGCCGCCAAGCGGCTTGGCCTCAACCGCTCGACCGTTCTGCGACGTGTGCGTAAAGCGGGGTTGGTGCCACCGCATTAGATAGGGGGCGCAGTGTTGCGCGGCGTTGCGCGCGCAACGTCAGGGCGGTGCAATCGCGGAATTGAACCTGTGCGGGATGCAAAACCATGGTCAGGGACGGCCTGAGCATGCCAGCCTTCTGTTGCGAAAAGCCACAACCAAGGGAGGATAACATGCTCGATTCGACAGTGGTCGATCAGACACAGGCGTTTCTGGATAAATTCGGCAAGACACTCGAGGTAGGCGACATTGCCGCCGCGCGCGAGATGTTTCAGGACGATTGCTATTGGCGTGACCTGGTTACATTCACCTGGAACCTCAAGACGCTCGAAGGCAAAGATCAGGTTGAGGACATGCTGCGCCGGCAACTTGCTACAACAAAACCCCGCAACTGGAGACTCGCCGCAGGCGAGGTGCCGGACGAAGCCGGGGGCGTCACGACGGCGTGGATCGAGTTCGAGACCGAGGTGGCGCGCGGCTATGGTCTGATCCGGCTAAAGGCGGGAAAGATCTGGACGCTGCTCACGACCATGGTCGAGTTGAAGGGCTACGAGGAGCCCAAGGGCTTTGCCCGCCCGCTAGGGGCCAAACACGGCGCGGACAAAAAGCGCACCACATGGAAGGAAGAGCGCGAGGAGGAGGCGCAAACGCTGGGCTACGAGACGCAGCCACATACCGTGATCATTGGCGGTGGGCAGGGAGGCATTGCGCTGGGCGCGCGGTTGCGGCAACTGGGCGTGCCGACGATCATCATTGAACGCAACGACCGCCCCGGCGACAGTTGGCGCAAGCGGTACAAATCGCTCTGCCTGCATGATCCGGTTTGGTACGATCATCTTCCCTATATCAAGTTTCCGGAAAACTGGCCGGTCTTTGCCCCCAAAGACAAGATTGGTGATTGGCTGGAAATGTACACCAAGGTGATGGAGTTGAATTACTGGACCCGCTCGGAGGCAAAATCCGCCCGTTATGACGACACAAACGGTGAGTGGGTCGTCGTCGTGGATCGCGACGGTGAGGAGGTCACGCTGCGCCCAAAACAGCTTGTCATGGCAACGGGTATGTCGGGCAAGGCACGCCTGCCGAATTTTCCCGGCATGGACAAGTTCAAGGGCGATCAGCAGCATTCGTCACAGCACCCCGGCCCCGATGCCTATTCAGGCAAGAAATGCGTTGTCATCGGTTCCAACAACTCTGCGCATGACATCTGTGCCGCGCTTTGGGAGCATGACGCTGATGTGACCATGGTGCAGCGGTCGTCCACGCATATCGTGCGCTCTGACACGCTGATGGAGATCGGTCTGGGCGGGCTATATTCGGAACAGGCGGTGCGCGACGGCATGACCACGGAAAAGGCCGATCTCATATTTGCGTCGCTGCCCTACCGGATCATGCATGAATTCCAGATTCCCCTCTATGACAAGATGCGAGAGGTCGATGCCGATTTCTACGCAGGCCTTGAGCAGGCCGGATTTCAGCTCGACTGGGGCGATGACGGTTCCGGGCTGTTCATGAAATATCTGCGGCGGGGATCGGGCTATTATATCGACGTGGGTGCGAGTCAGTTGATCATCGACGGCAAGGTCAAGCTGACACAGGGACAGGTTGTCGAAGTGGTGGAGGATGGCGTGATCTTGGATACGGGCGAGAAACTCGAGGCGGATCTGATCGTCTATGCGACAGGCTATAATTCCATGAACGGTTGGGTTGCGGACCTGATGGGGCAGGAGATGGCTGACCGTATCGGCAAGGTCTGGGGGCTTGGCTCTGACACGACGAAAGACCCCGGCCCATGGGAAGGTGAACAGCGCAATATGTGGAAACCCACCCAAGTCGAGGCGCTTTGGTTCCATGGTGGCAATCTGCATCAGTCGCGGCACTATTCACAATTCCTAGCCCTGCAACTCAAGGCGCGGATGGAAGGGATCGAAACGCCGGTTTATGGGCGGCAAGACGTCCATCACCTCGGCTGAGAAAGGACGCGACCCGCCCGGTTGCGACGGGTCGCGATCCGCTGCGCGTATAAGGACGCGGCACTGCAAGCGATTGTGATGTTGCTGGCGTTTTGCCAATGCGGTCCGAGTCGCACATTCATGGCAAAACTTACTAAATCCCGGCCAATCCTTGACCCCAGAGGATATTCCAATAGGTTATGAGGTCCTGACGCTGATCAGCGCGGCGCGTAGCGAGACTGTTTCGACGCGCTATCACGGGCGCTTCCATGTGCCCAAAAATCAAATGGGACATGGAGACTTTGAGTCATGGCACGATTTTTTGCGAGTTTTCTCGTTGCACTGTTTTTGATGATTACGGCGGTCGCCGCGCAGGAAACCGCGCCGACCTCGGAGGACTCCAGCGCGCCGCGTTCGAGTGTTGACCTGCTTCTTGACGTGATTGAAGACGACACCGCGAGGGCCGACCTGATAGAGCGGCTCCGGGATGTGGGTGTGCCCGAAGCCGCGCCCCTTGGGGATGAGGTGGTGGACACCTTGGCCCAAGGCGAGGCCCCACCTGAGGATTTGTCCTTTGGACGCCGGGTGGCATTGATCACGCAAGCTGCTGCCGAAGATATCGCAGGGTGGGCTGCGAGCCTCTCACAACAGGTCGCGCGTGCGCCCGCTGTGCTTGATGGTTTGAGCGGCGGAGAGGCCGGTATTCTGCTCGAAGCGCTGGCCGAACTGGCGCTGGTGATCGTGGGAACCATCGTTGCGTTTTTTGTGCTGCGGGGACTTGGAAAATCACTCTACGCCCGGATGAGCGCCTCTGCGCGCGACGGGGGTATGGTGCGGACCGTCATGTTATTCATCATTTCTGCGGTGATAGACGCCTTGATTGTCATTGCCGCTTGGGCCGCAGGATATGCCTTGGCAACCTTGGCGTTAGGCGAGTTTGGACAGATCGGCATCCGCCAGACACTCTATCTCAACGCGTTCCTTTTGGTGGAAATGGCAAAGGTCGCGGTCAGACTTGTGCTGTCGCCCTCGGCGACATCTCTCAGGCCGCTGCCAATCAACGACCGGGCGGCAAGCTATCTGTCGTCGCGGATCAACCTCATGGTCGGGGTTGTAGGATATGGTCAATTGCTGGTCGTGCCGATCATCAACAGCAATGTGTCCTTTGCCGCTGGTCGGGCTGTATCCGCGCTGATCGCTTTTGCCGTCCTCACCTTTGCCATCTGGTTGGTACTGCGCAACCGCAAGACAGTGACCGATTGGCTTCTTGGGGAAGGGGACATAGATCTCGCTGGCAAGCGGCTTGCGGAAACGCAAACACCTGAGGCGGTCGAAGAAATCGGCGCACCGCGTGTAGCGGCCAGCCTACAGGACACGAACGACCTTGGTCTGACTGAAAGCCCGATCACTCCGCGCCGCAGGGGACGTGGGGCGCTGTCCTATCTCGCGCGGCACTGGCATTGGCCTGCACTTGGATACCTATTGGCGATGTTCGTGATCGTGCTGCTCAGTCCGGGCAATGCGGTATTCCGGACGTTTCTTGCGTCTGGTCAGGTGCTTGTCGTCGGGCTTTTGGGGTTTTCGGTCGCGGGGTTTCTCAGCCGAGCGATGGTGCGCGGTGTGATGCTTCCGCCGGGGGTGTCGGCGCGTGTGCCGCTTTTGCAAGGGCGGCTCAACGCCTTTGTGCCAAAGGTGCTCTTTGTGCTGCGCGCCATGATCTTTAGTCTGGTCGTGGTGCTTGCGGTGAACGCTATTGGTCTGATCGACGTGCGCGCTTGGATGGTAAGCCAGTTCGGCCTGCGTCTCACGGGTATGATCCTGTCGGTGTCGCTGGTGCTGCTTGTGGCATTTGGTCTGTGGCTGGCGCTGACCTCTTGGGTGGATTACCGGCTCAACCCTGAATTCGGCAAGGTGGCTACCGCCCGCGAACAGACGCTGCTCACGCTCTTGCGCAATGCCGCGACGATTGCCCTCGTCGTTGTCACCCTGATGTTCGTGTTGGCCGAAATCGGGCTCGACATCGCGCCGCTTCTGGCCTCTGCCGGGGTGCTGGGCCTCGCCATCGGTTTCGGCGCGCAAAAGATGGTGCAGGACATCATCACCGGCATTTTCATCCAGTTCGAGAATGCGATGAATGTGGGCGACGTGGTCACCGTTGGGGGCGTCACCGGCACGGTCGAGCGGTTGACGATCCGCTCGGTCAGCCTGCGCGACGTGCAGGGCGTCTATCACATCATCCCGTTTTCTTCGGTCGACATGGTGTCGAACTATGTGCGCGATTACGGCTATTTCGTCTGTGACATGGGCGTGGCGTACCGCGAGAATGTCGATGAGGTGAAACAGGCGATGCTCGATGCCTTTGCCGAACTCAGAGGCGATCCCGCTCAGGCCGATGGTATTCTCGACGATCTGGAATGGTTCGGCGTCAACAGCTTTGGGGATAGCGCCGTGATGCTGCGCGCCCGGATCAAATGCGTTCCGGGTCGGCAATGGGGCATTGGCCGGGCCTATAATGGCGTGCTCAAGAAGGTCTTTGACGCGCGCAATATCGAGATTCCGTTCCCGCATCAGACGATCTACTTTGGCGAGACAAAGGACGGCAGAACCCAAAGCGTCAAGGTCGATATGGATCATCAGGAAGCGGAAGTTCAACTTGGGTAGTCCAAGTTGATCTGGTCGATTCAACCCGTATCCCTTGGCACCGTGCAGGACGAGGTGAAGTCGTGCCCTGTGTGGGCCAACAACCGCTAGATTGCCCCTTTCAGCTTGGGATACAGGTGCGGAGAAGATCACCAACGGTGGCAACGGGATTGCGGGTTTCGTAGCGGCTTTGGGGATTGTGGAGACAGCGGGAGGCGCGCAGTTGAACGTCAACCGCCATCAGGTTCTGGTCGAGGGCGTCGCCGCGGCGGATCTGACGGTGGACGATTTTCAGTTCCTCTGAACCGAAGCGAAGGCAGGGGCGTTGCGCCGATCCTCTTATTCGGCTGCAAAGGTTATCACTGATCTCTGGGGACTTGTCCCGGCGCGAGCACGCAGCGATGACCTTCGTGGACGGTCGGAAGATAGCGATGGGGCTCTGTGACGCTCTGACCGGGCAAGCGGATATAACGCGTGCATCGCACGGTTTCACCATAGCAGAGCACACGTAGATTGGACCCGTCGATAAGGTCGCGCAGGCGTGGGTGTATGGAAAGACCGCCCTCGATCGGCATTGTCGTGGCGTAGAGCGGCACAAGACCAACTTTGTGATTTTTGACGCGGTCCTCGTTGAGCCAGCCAAGCAACATGTCGAGGGCATCATTCTGCACGGTCAAAAGACCAGCATAGACACGGTCGAGCAAGGTCTCGCTCTGCTCACCCTGCCGTGTGCGCAGGATGGTCGGGACGGGGAATTGTCGGGTGCCGTCTGGTGGATAGCAAAGATGCCATGCTGTGGCGTGATGATGCAACTGCGCCTCAAAATACTCGCGCCGCGCTCCGTAATAGAACCAACCCATGCCGATGGCCTTATCGGCGGTGGCGCTGGACTCACTCGCGCGTTGTAGCGCCAGTGGACCGCTATTCAGGGTGGCGACGGCATGCGCTCCGAACAATCGGCGCACACGGCGCAGCAATTCGCTATCGGCGGAGACACGCACATCGTCCCATCCCCCAAGGCATGTGCGCACGAGATTGGTGGGCAACATGAGCGAGGTCATGTTCTCAAAGAATGCTTCGCCTTGACCAGTCCAGCGACTGATACGCAGATCGGGGGCACAGCGCGCCTGTTGGCTGAGACACCCGACATATCCGGGGTTTGCCAACAGAAATTCAACATGATGACGCAGACGGTCGGGATGGGACCAATCGTCGGCGTCGTGCAGGGTCACGAAATGGCCCTTTGCCTCAGCCAGACCGGCATTGCGTGCACTGTAAGCCCCCTGATTCCGTGGGAGTTGGATCAGCCGGATTCGAGGGTCTTGGGCGGCATGCTTGGCCACGATCTTGGGGGTGGTATCCGTGCTTGCGTCGTCGATCACCAGAAGCTCAAACGCGTTCCAGCTTTGGGACTGCATCGCGCGCAGGGCTGTTGGAATCGTATCCTCAGAGTTATATGCAGCCATCAGAACGCTGACGACCGGGCCATCATCGGGAGCTTGTCCGACTTTGACGCTTTGGGTAATCCGGTCAAACGCGTGTCCCGTGCCGTCTTCGATTGCCACGGGCGAGAGACTTGCAGAGGTCAAGGCGGCATTGAGGCAGGCCAAGGTTTCCGGCTCGGTCTTGGCCCACCATATGCGCGCCAGGTGCAACGCCGAAGTTTGCGGGACGGTGTTTGCCACGGCTTCTGCCGCCGCTGTGTCCCCGGTACGCGCGGTTGCAATGGCCATGAGAGGGGCAAGACGGGCAAAGGCATCGCGGCTGATCGAGTGGCGGACATTCAGCCAGTGCAGGGTCTCGGCCATGTCATTGCACCTGTATGCCGTCAGGGCAAGCGCCTCGGCCGCGCCGGCAGCGGCATCGGGTCCGTCACGCCCTCCCGCCATGTCCTTTAATGCGGCCCGTGGACCGGCGTCCAAGCCGCCGGTCTCCAGGAGGTCGCGCAAGTGTTTGAGTCGTTGCAACTGCGGCGTTGGGCCCGTCGGCAGGACACCGGGATTTGGCGTCCGCCCCTCTTTGTGGCCCGTCGAGAGATAGTGCAGAAGCGGATTCAAGCCCGCCGCAGCGACATCCGGGTTTGCTGCAAGGTAATACCGTGATGAAAACTGCGGTCCCGGATCGCGGCCAAGAAAGGCCCCGATCCGCGCGAAATGCGATGCAGGATCAAGCGGCGTGCGCGCAACGTCTGGATAGGTGTCACTATACCACCGGGCATCAAAGAACGCGCTGGAGCGGACGCGAGCGATGTCACCCTGTTCAACCAAGAGCCGCACGACTCAGCCCCGCCAATTGCGCAGTCGCGCCCATAGGCTGGGCGGTGTCGAGATTCTCGCCTCGCACTCCAGCAAGCGCCCGATCAATCGGGTGATTTCATCATCCTTGATGGCGAGGGTTGCGCGTAGCCCCTCTACCTGTGCCAAAAGAAGCCTGTTCTGGTGTTCAAGCGCGGCGATCCCCCTCTGTGTGTTCTCGTCCTCAGAATGTGTCACAGGGCCTCTCAAATAGTGCTGTGCTTGGCGCGGATATACGCGAGATTTGGTTCAAGGCTTTCGCATGTGGTGATGTTGTGCAAACCGATGTTGTCCACAACATGATGGCCGGTGATGACCGGCAGAGCGACCGGGGCAACATCGGCTGTGTAGCGCAACACCAGATCCCAATCCACGAGCCGCGTCAGAGCAGTATCAAATCCTCCGCATGTCTCATAGAGCCTGCGCTGATGCACGAAGCTGTTGAGGTCGATGAAGTTTGCCTCGATCAGAGCAGCTTTGTCATATGTGCGAAAGAGAATGTCGCTCCAGCCGTGCGAGAGGTTGTGCCTGCAGAGCGCAGTATAGGCGCATTGCGCATTCGGTACGGCCAGCAGTCCAGCTAACGCATAGAGCAAATGGTCGGACTCCCAATGGTTGTCGCTGTCGAGATAGGCGATGAAATCGCCTTGGGCTCGTGCTAGACCAGCGTTGCGCGCGGCTGAGACCCCAGAGTTTGCCTGCGTCATGAGCACGAGACGACCTTCTCGAATGGGTTCGGGAAAGCGCTGGCGAAGAAGCTCTACGGTGGAGTCGGTGCTGCCGTCGTCAATGACGATCACTTCCGTTGGCGTATAGGATTGCAAGAGCGCCGAAGCGACCGCTGACAGAACCGTGTGTGCCCGATTCCATGTCGGCAAGATCACGGTCACGTTTGGCTTTTTCTCGCCGAGCAGCTTTAGCGCCTCACTGCGCAGCAGGTCGGGCATGTCGCGGCAAAAGCGTGGTGCCACGGAGGAATTCGCGAGCGTGGAAAGACTATTGCACAGGTCAGAGGTGCTGGGCTGAGTTGATCCCACAGTCAGACGCCGGGGCGCGCGCCCCTCTATGGCCCCGCTTGAAACATAGTGTTCCATAGGATCAAGGCCAGCTGCGGCCACGTCCGGATTGAGGTCGAGGTATTCGGCGGGGGAGAATGCCACCTCGCGCATGTCGTCTGGCAAATCTGGAAGCAGGCGCGCCAAGAGCATGGCCAGGGCGTGAGCCTCGCCGGAGAGCCGGGTTTCATCGACGAGATTGCGCGCTTGCCTTAGGGTTTGCAGTTCGAATTGGACGGACTGAAGGGCAATGCGGTACCCGAGCTTGTCCTGCGCCAACCGCATCAGCAAACACCCGATCAAGTCTGCAAGAGGGCGCGCTTCGTTTGAATCGAGGTCCCGAAGCCACGCCAGCCCTGCCTGCAACTGCGGTTCCAATGCAACCGACGGTGCGCCAGTTTGATCAATGCAGGGCTTCTCAAGCAAGCGCATGAGTTCCGCCAGAAACCTGGGCATCTCTGAATGCATGGATGACATAGCGGAGGCTTTCTTCCCTATGAAACGCCAAGTCGTGTGACGCAAATTGAAGAACTTGGTCAGAGTGACCAATGTGTTGTCACAATTTGTAATATGCCAGCCTCTGGGCTGCAATCTTTTCGCCGTGCCGCGAAAATCGGCTGCACCTGTCTTGTCTGCCGACCGAAGCCGGACACACACCTTCTTTCAGAAGACTCTGGATTGATTGAATTCGGTTGTCTTCGATGGCGCTGGGGACACGCGACCATGTCATCCGCCGTCGGTGCCTCAACCGCAGCTGCATCAAACCCGAGCATCTCGAGATCGGCTCACAGGCGGACAACAAGCGCGACGACTGGGCGAATTGGGCCTACGGGGTTGATCCCGACTACCTCTGACACGGAGCCATGTGACAGCAGAAGGCGCAGCGGTTGAAACCTGCTTTACCTTTTGCAGTTGCGTCACCCAGCCGATCTGATCACACGCAACAGTCAGTTTCGCGTTACAGAAGGGCCAATCTATGCTTTCCTAAAATATAACTGGTCAACTTGGGAAGTTATCAGGAATGGATGAGCATCATTCTCGTTTAAAAGGAAAGCCTGACAAGCGAAGATGCACCCGTTGCCATGCGACCGGTCAAATAGCGTGCGAGATTTGCGGCGGCAGGGGCGAGGTGATTGCGGGGCGCGACCCGTTCGGGAATACGAAGTATATTCGGTGCAGCGGATGCTTTGGCTCGAAAAGAATGCGCTGTAGAAACTGCGGCGGCGAAGGATACGTCTAGTTTCCCGAGAGGCGTCCCCTAAGCAGACTCGCCCCACACCTCCGCCACCACCCGACTCACCTCCGGATGGTCGGACCAGCGGTGAACGTCCAAGGGTCGGGAGTGACGTGGGTCGATGGGTGCAGTGGGTGATCTTTAGCACGTAGATCGTTGTGGACCCAGCTAGGGGTCTTTCATCTAGCGTAGTTAAGGTAGTGGTGAGTAGTAATGAAACTACAACCTCCTCCACACCTCCCCTATCCCTCTTCCCATTACTTATCCGTATTCTCTCCCGGGGTCTTCCCTTTCCAACCCCAATTTCCGGACTACCTATGACATCGCGCGTGGGAGAGGCTCTCGCCGAGCATTCCGGAGCGTCACCCGAGCCACCCGTCAGCGGGGGCAGTAACCGGGGCACTTTCGCGCTGAACACAGCCCGCGCGGCTCATCGGATCAAGGATCGGGAAGACTTGGCTGGGGTGGTAGGAGACCCTCAAAGCCGAAGAAGCCCAACGGATACCGCCCACGAGCGCCGCGAACGGGGCATTACCCGGGGGCAGTCTACGGGAAAAACAGAAAGGAAGGGTGCCGGGGGTGACGTCTCCGGCGACGGCGGGCGGACTGGCTCACGGGGTGTCAGGTGAGGAGGCGGGGGGTTAAAGCCGACGACCACCCGCGAGAGGACAGCCCGAGAGGTATCGCGGAATACGGCTCGCACGAGTGGCGTCGGGGGGCGGCGGTTTAAACGGCGGGGTGAGTGGGGGGCGGAAGGAGGCAGACCTTGATACAAACTACGATCAATTACCGCAAAAGGCCCAGTGTCCGCCCTCCGGCACCTTGCTGATCACGGTTGTAACATTACGAGTTGAGCTACTTTGCCCAAGTGCTATGAACTAAAAACCGATGCGCAGGCCGCCGAACTTGCTGCCTTATGCAGGGAATTATCGCATACCTCCATCAATCCCTGCCGACACGTTCCTCTTTCAATTGAGCGTGCTCTTTTAACCCAATATGGACTTTCAAACGTGACGCTGTTGAATCCCATCCAGCATTTTCGTCTGAGTATCTAAACGACCAAGACGACCCTCCACCGCCTGAAGGTCTCAGATAGCCAACAATTGAAAAGCGATAAAGTTGCTCCAATGCAGCATCACCATCCAGTGGATTAGTTGACGATCTGATTTTTTTGTAGTTTTTCAAGAACTCATCTTTTTGAAAAGTGATCGTCTCGTTCTTTGAACATGCGCGAAGACCATCTGTCCAATCTGGCCAATGGGGATCGATCTCGTCAGCCAATTCATCTTTCAGATATTCAGAGTATTCTGCCCTGCATGTGTTGAAGTCGTCGTTAATGAAAACCAAAGGGTCGTCAGTACTGGCACGAGCGACCTTCAGCGCTTCGTTAAGAAACTGAATAACATCGCGTGGTCGTAGAAGAGTACGAGAGAGCATGTGCTGAAGCTTGCCTTGGGAACCTCTCATTCGCCCTGCATCTTCTATGTCTGACCATCTCACAGAGGCACCCAGCTTCGATGCAAGTCTCGCTTCAATAAGATCTTTCAGCGTTGTTTCATTCCACGCCAAACGTACAGTTGAGCCTCTTGTGATTTTGTTTTTGTCGGAGAACGACACTTGTTCCCAAATATCTGTTCTTAGATACACTATTGGTGAAATATTGGCTCGCAACTCGGTGGAGCGTTTGATGTCGCGAGCAGCCAGAATAAGACCTATCAACATCCGTTTCTTTGTCTCATCCAATATGTCAAGCCCCTGATCTAACTCGTCGAAGTGGAGGTACAGATTTTGGATGCGAAGCTCAGCTATAGCGGTGCTTATGTCAGTCAGAATTGAATTCGCAAGGCTATCCAGTTCCAGTCCGAGTACCTTTTGTCTCGCTGGGTCGCCAAATGTGATGGAGCCAAGCGAAAACCCTCCGACTTGAGGACCCACGCTGAGACCAATCACCTTAAGTTTTGGTCGTGACAGAATTGACTTGGTCTCCGGCTTCAAAGTTCCAAAGTTCTCGATTAAAAATTTCCGAAGTCCATCAAGCGTGTCGGTATACTTGGAAGAACCGAGTTCTGAGACCATGCTTGCTAGCCTGATCGCGATAAGCAACCGCCAAGAAGCTACGTAAGCTTCCGTTTCAGACGCACCTTTGTCGACCAATTCTGCGTGCGTAGTCCAAGGATAACTCCTCAACGACAATGGCTGGCCGTGTTTAGATGGTTGCGTCTCTGTAAAGTGTCTAACTAGAGCCGTTTTACCGCTACCCTTCCGACCCAACACAAGCAGGATCTTCCCACTTTCGATATCTTGTACGGCATCCGTCGTTAGGAAGTAGTCGAGGACCGGATCATCCTCTGCTGCTATTTCGCCAAATGATGTGATGTCTCTTAGTGTGATCATTGCTGGAATCCTTAAAACTTTCTGAAACTGGCCACTTTTCAAGCAGTTTGTCAAACCTCCCTGCACCGGCTTGATTTGGGGTGAGTGATACGAAGAGACGCGCACGAATGCATATTAGTTCTCCGACTTGGGAAAATGCAGCTGAATGCGCAAAGCAGACCTCAGCGCCTACCGCAGCAAACGCCAACTCTCGGCCCTCCCTATCGCGAGCGACCTGCAAGCACCGACCTAATCCCCCCAAAAAACCGAGAAAACCTCCGCATCTATAATGATAGCAAGAAGGAGGTATCTCATGCTCATCAAAGCACTGGCGTGGCTGTTCGCGCCCCAGAAGAAGACCCGTCGGACGTCCGGCGGTGGTGGTGACCTGACCGGCTGGCTGCTGCTGGCGCTGGTCGCGCTGGTATGGCTGGGTTGACCCGTGACCGATCTCAAACCCGGCACGGTGGTTGTCATCCGAGCCTTCGATGACATCCCCGAACACCTGTTCAAGGTCGACACGGTCGAGGAAGACCGCGTGACCGGCGAGGCTTTAACCGGTCCCTTCGCCGGAAGCTACGGCGAGCCGCCGCTGGACCTGATCAAGTCGGTGACCGGCAAGGATTAACAGCATCCCAGCCGACGCCTGAACACCTTTCTCAACAATCAAACCTGAAATGACCCCGGGGGCACTTACCCGGGAAGGAGTAGTCATGTCCGACATCAAGTACGCCTATCTCAAGGGGCAAACCTGGCTTTACCGCCGAAACTACCCCGTGGACGTCGCACCCGTTCTGGCGGCGCGCGCCCTCAAACAGTCGCTGAAGACCGGCGACGTCAAGACCGCCCGCGCCCGCGCCGTGGAGGTTAACGCCCGCTACGAGGAACTGGTGCGCAAGGCCCGCGCCGGTGCCGAGGACGCCCTGAGTTACGCGCAGGGACACTCCTCGGGGTTTGCATGGGGCGAGGCATCCAGAAGCGCCCTCGCGTCTCTCCGGAGCACTCTGGAGGCGGAGGGGGCGGTCGCGTTCCCGGGGAAGATCAAGGCCCCGACCGTCGGAGAGTTGTCCCGGTCGTACCTGAACCTGCGGGGGCGCGAGCTGCGGTGGGGCGGGTTCAAGAGCGTCCGCTACTCGGTCGGTCTGTTCACGTCGAAGTTCTCGGACCGGCGCGTGACCGCGCTGACCCGGGATGACGGGCGGGAGTTTCTGAGCCTGATCGCCCGGCTTTCCCCGCTGATCGGAAAGGTGCCCGCAACCCGGCGCATGTCGCTGGATCAACTGGTTCGCTGGTCCGACCGGGGCAACCGCAGGATTGCAGCCAGAACCCGCAAGCGCATCTGGTCGCAGGTCAACCACTTCCTGGACTGGGCGGTCTACGAGGGGCATTTGCCGCAGAACCCGTTCAGGACTGTTCGGTTCGAGGGCAAGGTGAAACCCGCGCCCTACGCCGTGCCGACCGACGACGAGGTCCGGAGGCTTCTAACTGCCCGGGATGAGCTGATTCACGTCCCGCTGATGGTCTGTCTGCTGACCGGCATGCGGTCCGGGGAGGCGTTGGGTCTGTTGCGGAAGGATCTGGTCCGGAAGGGCAATCTGGGTTGGTTCGTCTGGGTCCGCCCAAACGCCATCCGGGAGCTCAAAACAGACGCCGCCGAACGGCTGGTACCGCTCCATCAGGGCTTGGAGGCGGTTCTGCTCGACCTGCCATCCGAAGGGGCGTTGTTTCCGGACCTGTCAGTCAACACGGTGACCAAGCGGTTCGCGGACCTGCGGGCGCGTCTCAAGCTCGATCGCCCCGGGTTTGTCTTCCACTCCACCCGGAAGTGGTTCATCACCCAGTGCGAGCGAACGGGCGTCCCGGAGCACTTCACGGCGTCGCTGGTCGGCCACAAGTCCGCGCGGTCGGAGAACGGGATAACCTACGGCATCTACTCGGCGGGTATCTCCGACGAGCAGAAGCGGGGGATCATCGACCAGATCCGGTTGCCGTCGTGCTGATCCCGGACATCGAGGCCTTCGAGGAGCGGGCCGCCATCGCGGAGTTCGACGGCGGTCTGTCGCGGGCGGCGGCGGAAGACCTCGCGGCACGTCAGCAGGGCTTCCCGAGCCGTGACCAGTACTGGCAGTGGTTGGCGGATTACGTCTTGGCGCGTAAGCTGCCCTGAGAACGACCCCGGCTGGCGTGAGTTGGCCGGGGTTCAAGAATGAACTGGGATGAACTAGCTGCTTTGGGGAAGGTGATTAGATGAAAATCATTGGGTTACTTTTGCAAGTGCTCGGCATGAGTTTGAGAAACGGAATGCGTATGGTTGTCGCTCTACTTCTAGTCACGTCCCTTGCGCTGAATATCGCAATGTTTATCGGCGGCGTGCTATACAACGCAGCCTCCTCGGCGTTCCATGCGGCAACGGGATTACGTACAGTGGCCATGCAGCATGCCGATGAAGTCGCCGATTTGAGCGGAGAACTAAGTCAGGAGCGCGCGGCCAAACGAAAAGCGAAGAGCGAACTCACTGAAGCCACAGGAGATTTGGCTGCGGAACGTGCGACAACTAAGAAGTTGCGTTCTGAGCTAAAGGAAGCTGTTCCGACCGTCGTGTTTAAGGGTAAGAGAGTTGCGGCCAAGGCGGCCGTGGCAACGACGGCCGGGAGAATTTCCAGAAGGGCTGCAGCCACCTCAACACGCGAAATCGGGTCAATGGCAGGTGAAGCCTTACCTTACCTCGGGATTGCCGTTATCGTGGGCGCAACTATGCTTGAGCTCAAAGATATCTGCGACACGTTGAAAGACATGAACGAGCTCCGAAAGGCATTTGATCCGGACGCTGCAACTAGCGATGAGCAACATACCGTATGCGCCCAGCGAGTACCAACTCGTGCGGAACTGTGGGTACTCGTCAAGTCATCACCGGGAGAAGTTTGGGAAAGAACGAGGAATGCGGTTCCAGCGCTTAGCGAGATGAAGAACTACGAACTGCCCATCGTTGACTGGAAACTTTTCCCTTGGCTCGCGACAGAGGCAGTTGATACTGTCGATGCTGAAACACAGCCGGTTGAAAGAAGTTGGTGGGATGTGGCCGCAGAACGTGCGTCAAACCTCGTGGACGAAACTAGAGTACTAATCTGGTCAGACGGTGGCACACCTACCCCGCTTTCTCCGCATCCGTAAAAGTTCACCGCCAAACTGCCTGCGTTAAACCCGAGCCCCCGCCACCTCACCCGAGACCCCGTGAGCCAGTCCGCCCGCCACCCCCGGAGACGTCACCCCCGGCACCCTTCCTTTCTGTTTTTCCCGTAGAGTGCCCCCGGGTAATGCCCCGTTCGCGGCGCTCATCGGCGGTTTCCGTTGCGCTTCTTCGGCTTCGAGGGTCTCCTACCACCCCAGCCAAGTCTTCCCGATCCTTGATCCGATGAGCCGCGCGGGCTGTGTTCAGCGCAAAAGTGCCCCGGTTACTGCCCCCGTGTTGGGTGGCTCGGGTGACGCCCCGGATTGTCCGACGAGGGCCTCTCCCACGCGGGACGTCAGAGACAGCCCGGTAATTGGGGTTAGTAGGGGAAGACCCTAGGGGGAATACGAATAAGTAATGGGAAGAGGGATAGGGGAGGTGTGGAGGAGGTTGTAGTTTCATTACTACTCACCACTACCTTAACTACGCTAGATGAAAGACCCCTAGCTGGGTCCACAACGATCTACGTGCTAAAGATCACCCACTGCACCCATCGACCCACGTCACTCCCGACCCTTGGACGTTCACCGCTGGTCCGACCATCCGGAGGTGAGTCGGGTGGTGGCGGAGGTGTGGGGCGAGTGGTTCGTCGACGACGAAAGAGAGGGGAAGAGGCCCGGTCCGAAGCCCAAAGGCAGACCTAGGGACATGCTCAAGGTCGTCTTGCTTGACCTCTACGTGGCTTGGACAACCGACCCCGAGCTCTCGATCGGCATAGACCTGAACTTGCGGAAATGGGTTACGGGAAGTCGTTATAATGCCCTTCACCTCTCACGGGCTACGCCACGGATCATCCACAGATTGGCCGAACTCGGTTTGATAGACCTCTCTACGGGAAGCTACTCCGGACCGGGAGCAAGAACCAACCGCTCCGCTAGAATTCGAGCCGCCGAGCCGCTGAGGCAGAAGTTCCGGGAAGCAAGGTTCGGACCGATGGACATCGGGCACGCTGCGGACCGGGAATGCATCATCCTGCGTGACGATCAAGGACAGAACCTTGAGTATGAAGACACTGAGGTCACTCAACGGATGCGTCGCGATCTGCGGGCTTACAACGACCTGTTAAGCAGAACCTTCATTGACCTTCCGTCGATCGAAGAGCCTTACATCGAAAGAGAGATCAACGTCGGTGCGCGTGCCGGAGACCGAATTCGTGTGTCGTTCTTTCCGGGAGCCAAGTTTGTTCGCCGTGTCTTCTCGCGCGGTGACTGGAATTGCAACGGACGCTTCTACGGCGGTTGGTGGCAACAGATTGGTTCCGAGCTTCGCAAGCACATCCACATCAACGGCGTCCCGACAGTGGAGGTCGACTTCAAGGCTCTTCACGTCAACATCCTGAGCTTGGAAAACGGTGCCGAGCTGGACGGCGATCCGTACGATCTGACAGACGGCTTTCTGGAAGGGGTCGACCGCAAAGACCAGCGGGGTTACCTCAAGTCACTCGTCCTCACCGCCATAAACGCCGCGAATGACCGCGCGGCCTATCAGGCCTTTCGCGACGGTTACCCGGCGAAGGACCGGGCCAAAGGATTTCGGAACACCGACCTCGAGCGCCTGTTGAACGCGTTCATCGAGCGGACGCCCCAGTTGCGGGGAACGCTATTCAACGACCAAGGCATTCGCTTGATGAATGTGGACTCTCGAATCGCGGAGGGTGTTTTGAAGGCGGCGGTCGAGCAGAATCTACCGGTATTGTGCGTCCACGACAGCTTCATCGTCGACTATCGGCAAGTGAAACCGTTGAAAGCCTTGATGGCGCGGGAGTCGGAACGAGTGGTGGGACACCCGCTGCCGATTGCCAACGACTGGATGGGTTGGGATGAAGTGCCCGAGGAGAGAAGGGAGGATTACGCCGAGATGAGGCGGCTCGAAACGAAGCGTGGCTCTCTGGAGCGTCGTGCTTTGTTCGAGGCGGCGGTGGTGAGAGACTCGTGAGCGATAGGATTGGTGGACCACTCCAGCTTGCTAGTCGAACGACGGTATCGATGCCAATAGGTGGATGCTGCGCGTAGCACGAATGTCCGGTGTCTGAGGCCTTCAAACGTTCTAGACCTTGCACGTGGCTCGCCACTTGGGTCACATTCGGCCAGCCCTAAGTTCGAGGAAAGCTGATGACCTATGGCGATTTCGGTGAACCTGAGATTCCTGACGACCTTTTTGAATGTGCACTATTTCTAAGAAACAACATCGTTGGCCTGACGACCCAAGGGGGGTCGGAGACCGAGTACAAACTGGCCAGAAAAAGGTTAATGGAAGACACGGCGAGCAAACGGCTTCTGCCGAGCTTTGTGCGCTTCTCAAATGACGCCGCCTCTGTGCAGTCATCATTGTCGAGCGTTGCAAGTGGTCCTGGTTCTTGGGCTATTCGCCGAGGCCACGTTACTGATGCTTTCGTACCGCTATTGACCTTTCTAGAGGCAGGTGGCGGTGCGGCAGACGCGACGATCACAGACGGTCTTGATGTCTATGATGCTCCTGCTGTCCAAGCTTTTTGGGCGAAGGCACTGGACAGACGAACAACCGACCCGGACGGCGCCGTTACCGCCGCAAGTACGTTACTTGAGGAGGTCTGCAAACACGTCATTGAGGACAGCGGTGCGCAGTGGGATGCAAGATGGAATGTGCCGAAACTCTATTCTGAAGCAGCAAAGATCTTAAAGCTCGCACCATCGCAGCACCAGGAGGAAGTGTTCAAAACGATTTTGGGAAACTGCCAGAGTGTCGTTCAGAGCATTGGTTCTCTGCGCAACAAAGGTGGTGATGCCCATGCTGGGGGTCGCTCACGAGTTCCGTTCAAGCCGCGTCACGCCGCTTTGACGGTTAACCTTGCTGGGTCCATGGCACTTTTTCTCATCGAAACTTGGCACGCGAGAGTTGAGGAACAACGGGCAACGATTAAGTCGTGTAACAGTCCTGAAGCAGACATTCGCGCAGAAGCAGCAACGGCAGCATCGTCCCGCATTCCGACCGTTCATCTGACCTCTCCCTCCCCTTCTTCCTCGACGAACCACTCGCCCCACACCTCCGCCACCACCCGACTCACCTCCGGATGGTCGGACCAGCGGTGAACGTCCAAGGGTCGTGAGTGACGTGGGTCGATGGGTGCCATGAGTGATCTTTAGCACGTGGATTGTCGCGGACCCAGCTAGGAGTCTTTCATCCAGGTTAGTTAAGTTAGTGGTGAGTAGTAATGAAACTACAACCTCCTCCACACCTCCCCTATCCCTCTTCCCATTACTTATCCGTATTCCCCCTAGGGTCTTCCAGTACTAACCCCAATTACCGGGCTGCCTCTGACGTCCCGCGTGGGAGAGGTCCTCGCCGAGCAATCCGGGGCGTCACCCGAGCCGCCCGCCAGCGGGGGCAGTAACCGGGGCACTTTCGCGCTTAACACAGCCCGCGCGGCTCATCGGATCAAGGATCGGGAAGACTTGGCTGGGGTGGTAGGATTCGAACCTACGGTACACGGTACCAAAAACCGATGCCTTACCACTTGGCTACACCCCAACGTGCCGCGCTAATTACTCTGGACCTTGGCGCGGTTCAAGGGTGCTTGGTAAAAAAAACACCTGCTCGTGTGTTTCGGTCATTATGTTTCTGAAATTACTTTGGAATCCTTCACATAATTGGCTGCATCATTCAAAGGTTTCGCTGGCTTTGACACCCCAGAGTGCAGTTTTGGGGACCCATCCGTCGTATCCCGCAGCCGAGATCGCGCACCAGTCAGGCTTGCATTCCTCGACTCGGGCGATGACGCCTTGCTCCAGTCGCGCCACAACCATTGTATCCGGCTCAGGCTTGACCAGAAGATCCAGCATCTCGACTTCGACACTTGCTGTGCGTACGCCTGACAAGAGCGTGTAATGCACCCAACCGCCTGCGCCATCGCGGTCACGCACCCGCCGCCAATGGCCATGCTCTGCCGTGATCTCGAGCGGCATATCGCGGCGCTTAAAGATCCAGTCAATCCGATGCGTCAGGCTGGGCCCCCGGCGCACATTCCCCTCGGCGGCCTTCATCGACACAAAACGCGGTAGAGGTAGGTTTGTGACAGGACCACGGTCTTCGGCGGTGGCGGCCAGCGGACCGACAAATATCAACGTAAAAACGGCCGCAAGACCTGATTTCATCACTGTCATTCGATTTCTGCCCGACAAATTGCAAGGGGGTTCTTGTGCCCCGCTCTTTCCTGCGCCACTCTGGCAGCAACGCGCCTGAAAGGAAAGTTTTAAGGAGGGCTTCATGCCATCTGCACGCCTGAGTGTTGTCGTTACGCGACGCCTGCCTGAACCGGTGGAGACGCGGATGCGTGAACTGTTTGATGTCCGATTGCGCGAGACAGATGCGCCAATGACTCGCGAGGAACTGGCGCGTGCCGTCAGGGACGTCGATGTGCTGGTCCCAACGCTATCGGACCGGATTGATGCCAGCCTGATCGCGCAGGCCGGGGACCGTCTGAAACTCATCGCCAACTACGGGGCAGGGGTTGATCACATTGACGTAGGCACCGCGCGCCAGCATGGAATTCTCGTATCAAACACACCGGGAGTGTCCGCTGATGATACTGCGGATATGACCATGGCCCTGCTTCTTAGCGTAACGCGACGCTTGCCCGAGGGCTTGGCAGTAATGCAGTCTGGTGACTGGCAGGGTTGGTCGCCGACAGCTTTGCTGGGTGGCCGGGTTGCTGGGCGGCGTCTGGGTATTCTTGGCATGGGGCGGATCGGACAGGCAGTGGCGCGGCGCGCCGCCGCCTTTGGCATGCAGATCCATTACCACAATCGCCGCCGGTTGCGTCCCGAAACCGAAGAGGCCTTGCAGGCAACCTATTGGGAGAGCCTCGATCAAATGGTGGCGCGGATGGATGTGCTCAGCATCAACTGCCCGCACACGCCTTCCACCTTTCACCTGATGAATGCGCGGCGGCTCAAGTTGATGAAGCCCGACGCGGTGATCGTCAACACGTCACGCGGCGAGGTCATCGACGAGAATGCCCTGACGCGCATGCTGCGGGCAGGTGAAATCGCGGGTGCCGGGCTTGATGTCTACGAGCACGGTGCGGACATCAATCCCCGATTGCGAGAACTCAAGAATGTGGTTCTCTTGCCGCATATGGGATCGGCCACTCTCGAAGGTCGGATCGAGATGGGCGAAAAGGTCATCATCAACATCAAGACCTTTGACGATGGGCATCGCCCGCCTGATCAGGTTGTGCCCTCAATGCTCTGAGCGCTCGCCTTTGGCTGCAATTCCTCTTATGACGGCGCAATGAGCCAATCAGAGCCTTTTGAGATATTTCTCGCCGCACCACCGGGGCATGAAAACGCCCTTGCCGAAGAGGCTATTGAGCACGGGTTCGGTCCGGTCACAATCCTGCCTGGAGGGGTCAGTTTCGTGGGGCTCTGGCCCGATGTATGGCGGGCAAATCTGGAATTGCGCGGTGCGGGGCGGGTGCTGGCGCGGATTGGCTCGTTCCGCGCCTTTCATCTGGCGCAACTTGACAAACGCGCGCGCAAATTCGAGTGGGCCGCGCATCTGCGCGCCGATGTCCCGCTGCGCGTCGAAGTCACGTGTCGAAAGTCCAAGATCTATCACGCTGGAGCCGCCGAAGAGAGGATCGTCAAGGCGATCACCGAGACGCTTGGCGCGCAAGTGCATGATGAGGCGGCGCTGCGCCTCATGGCCCGGATCGAGGATGATCTGGTGACCTTCAGCCTTGATACCTCGGGCGAGCCGCTGCACCGGCGCGGCTACAAAGAAGCGGTTGGCAAGGCCCCAATGCGCGAGACCCTCGCGGCGCTTTTCCTGCGGCAATGCGGCTATGACGGGCGCGAGCCGGTTCTCGATCCGATGTGCGGCTCGGGGACCTTTCCTATTGAGGCGGCAGAGATCGCGACGGGGCGTCACCCCGGGCGGGCGCGCCGCTTTGCGTTTGAAGATATGGCCGCGTTTGAGTCTGTGGCTTGGGCGGCGATGTCGCATCCCGCAGGCGCGCGTGAGACACCTTTGAGATTTTTCGGCTTTGATCGCGACGCAGGCGCCGTTCGTATGGCGTCCGAGAATGCGGAGCGCGCAGGGGTGGATGGGATCACGCAGTTTACCTGCCAGCCGCTATCGGCGTTGACCCGACCGGACGGGCCACCGGGGTTGGTGATAGTCAATCCGCCCTATGGTGCGCGTATTGGCAACCGCAAATTGCTCTTCGGCCTCTATGCCAGCTTGGGCGATGTTCTAAAGCGAGAAATGAAGGGTTGGCGCGTGGGACTCGTCACGAGCGACGCAGGCCTTGCGAAGACGACCGGTCTGCCCTTCTTGCCACCGGGACCGCCGGTGGCGCATGGTGGGCTCAAGGTGACGCTCTGGCGGACCGATCCACTCTAGGGAGACCGACGATGCGCGCGCTTGTTCTGGCTGTTGGGGTACTCTTTTGCGGTCCGGGTCTGGCGCAACAGACCGCTGATACGGTCGCGCCGGAGGGCGCCGGGGCAGGGGCAGTGCAAGTGCCTCCGATGTTGGAGGCGGCACAGGCCGCCAAGGACGCAGGTCGTCCGGTCGAAGCGCAGACTTGGATGATCGCTGCCGCGCATCCCCTGGCGGTTGAGGCCGGCGCTCGTGTGTTGGCGGCGGGCGGAACTGCTGCGGACGCCATGGTGTCCGTCCAAGCCGTGCTTGGTCTGGTTGAGCCGCAAAGTTCTGGTTTGGGTGGTGGGGCCTTCCTTGTTTGGCATGATGGCCAAAGCGGAAAAATCACCACATTGGACGGGCGCGAAACAGCGCCACTTGCCGTTACACCGACACTCTTTCAGGATGAGGCCGGGGAGCCGTTGCAATTCTTTGATGCGGTCGTGGGCGGACGATCCGTCGGCACACCCGGCACGCCCGCGCTCATGGCCGACGCACATGCCCGGTGGGGGCGTGCCGATTGGTCAGGGCTTTTCACCGATGCGATACGGCTGGCCGAGGATGGATTCCCGGTTAGCCCGCGTCTGGCTGGTTTGATTGCCGCGGATGCAGACCACTTGAAGGTCTTTGCGGAAACCCGCGATTATTTCCTGCCGGATGGCGCGCCGCTCACAGCGGGGCAAATCTTGCGCAATCCGGACTATGCCAATACCCTGCAGCTTCTTGCGCAGGAAGGTGTCAAGGCGTTCTACACCGGCGAGCTGGCGCTCGACATCGCAGAACGGGTGCAGCGCTCGGGTCGAAATCCGGGGGTCCTCAGTCCGCTTGATCTGGCGATCTACCGGGTCAAGGAACGACCTGCTATATGCACGCCGTATCGCGGCTTTGAGGTTTGCGGCATGGGCCCACCCTCGTCGGGGGCAATCACTCTGGGGCAAATTCTTGGGCTCTTGGAGTCGTTTGATCTGGCAGCCCTTGGCTCTGATAGCGCTGAGGCTTGGCGCCTGATCGGTGATGCCAGCCGCTTGGCCTATGCAGACCGGGGGCGCTATCTTGCGGATAGCGATTTCTTGCCTGTTCCGCTCAAAGGTTTGCTCTCACCTGACTACCTGAAATCCCGTTCTGATCTCTTGAAGGGTGACGATGCCCTGCCAGAGGTCTCGCCGGGCACCCCCGAATTCGACCATGCTCTAAACTGGGCCGATGATCAGTCACTGGAACTGCCCTCAACGTCGCATATTTCGATTGTCGATAGTGATGGCAATGCGCTCTCGATGACCACGACCATCGAGAATGGCTTTGGTTCGCGCCTTTTGGTGCGGGGTTTCCTGCTCAACAACGAGTTGACCGATTTCTCATTTGCCACCCATGAGAGCGGTGTGCCCATTGCTAATGCGGTGGCTCCGGGCAAGCGACCACGGTCTTCTATGACCCCGACCATCCTGCGCCGTGACGGGCGGCCTGTGCTCATTCTCGGCAGTCCGGGCGGTAGCCAGATTATTGGCTATGTGGTCAAGACAATCATCGCTTGGGTGGATTGGGGTATGGATGTGCAAGAGGCGGTCAGCCTGCCGCATCTGGTCAATCGTTTTGGTCCCTATGACATCGAACCCGAGGCAAGCGCGCTGGCGGAGCCACTGACTGCCATGGGCTTTGAGGTCCGGGAGACCTCCCTCACGTCTGGGCTGCATGTGATCGAACAGGGCGCGCGTTTGTTTGGCGGCGCGGATCCTCGCCGTGAAGGGCTCGCTTACGGCAAGTGAAGGTTTGGGTGCTCGACCTATGCCGAAACGCAAAGTCGCAATCATCTGGCCTAAAATACCTCGGGGATTCGGCGGCAGTGCCCCCGGTCTGTTTAGCCTTCGGCGAGATCTCGAAGGATCGGACAATCTGGGCGGGCGTCACCGGCGCATTCCCGCACCAGATGGCGCAAGGTAGCCTGCATGGATTGCAACTGAGCGATTTTGTCCTCAATCTGCGCCAAATGCTCTTCAGCCAAATGTTTGACATCACCGCTCGCGCGGTCCTGATCCTCGTAGAGCGCCAGGAGCTTGCGACAATCCTCGATAGAGAAGCCCAAGGCGCGGGCCCGGGCCAAGAATGCCAGCTTGTGGATGTCGCTCTTGCGAAAGGCTCGGTAACCGTTGCTTTCACGCAGAGGACGGATGAGTCCGATGTCTTCATAGTAGCGAATGGTCTTGGCAGGCAGGCCGGTTTCTCGTGCCACTTCTGAAATGTTCATGCTGTGCCCTCCATAGCCGGGTGCAGACGCTTGAGGCGCAGCGCGTTCGACAGAACAAAAACGGACGACAGGGCCATCGCGCCCGCCGCAAGCATGGGCGAGAGCATCGTGCCCGTGGCCGGATAGAGCACGCCTGCCGCCACCGGGATCAAGGCCGCATTATAGGCAAAGGCCCAAAAGAGGTTCTGCCGAATATTGCGCAGGGTGCGATGTGACAGATCGAGTGCGTTCACCACCCCGATCAGATCACCCGACATGAGGACCACATCGGCCGCCTCAATCGCCACATCGGTGCCGGTGCCCACGGCAATGCCCACATCGGCTTGTGCCAATGCTGGTGCGTCATTGATCCCGTCTCCCACAAAGGCCAGCACGCCAAAGCGCTCTTGCAGCGCTCGCACCGCCGCCACCTTGCCATCGGGCAGAACCTCTGCTTCGACATGGTCGATCCCCAACTCTTGGGCTATGGATTGAGCAGTGGCCGTGCTATCGCCGGTGATCATGGCTGTCTTGATGCCCTTGGCGTGCAAGGCCTCGATCACCGCGCGACTTGTCGGCTTGACCGCGTCCGCCACGCCAAGCACTGCGGCGAGTTTCCCGTCTATCGCAATATAGATGGCCGTCTGTCCCGCCGCGGCCAGGCTTTGCGCGGCGTCAGTCAATGCGCCTGTTTCAATCGCCTCACGGGTCATCAGGCGTGCGGAACCTATCACCAATGCGTGACCTTCTACCTCTGCAATTATGCCATGCCCGGCAATTGCCTGAAACGTCTTGGCCTGCGGAATGTCCACCCCCCGGCGGGCCGCTGCATCTTCGATGGCGCGCGCAATCGGATGCTCGGACTTGGATTGCGCGGCTGAGGCCAGTCGCAAAATGTCGTCCTCAGTCCGCTCCGCGGCCAGAGAGATGCGCGTTACTTCGGGCTTGCCGCGCGTCAGGGTGCCGGTTTTGTCAAAGGCTACGATCTGCGCCTCGTCCAGCCGCTGCAAGGCCTCGCCTTTGCGAAAAAGTACACCGAGTTCTGCCGCACGCCCGGTGCCCACCATGATCGAGGTGGGCGTCGCCAAACCCATCGCACAGGGGCAGGCGATGATCAGGACCGAAACTCCAGCCACCAGCGCGTGAGTGAGAACCGGTTGAGGCCCGAGGATCAACCAAACCGCAACCGTCAGCAGCGCAATCGCGATCACCACGGGCACAAAGATCCGCACCACCCGGTCCGCCAATGCCTGAACCGGCAGCTTGGCCCCTTGTGCCTCTTCGATCATCGATACTATCTGTGCCAGCACCGTATCGTGTCCCACTGCGGTCGCACGGAAACTCAGGGCACCCGCACCATTCACGGTGCCGCCCACGACAGCATCGCTTGGCCCTTTGGCCACCGGTGCGGGTTCACCTGTGATCATCGACTCGTCAATATAAGAGGAGCCTTCGACCACTTCTCCGTCAATTGCCACCTTTTCTCCGGGTCTCAAGTGAATGATGTCACCAACCGCGACCTCTTCTATTGGCAGGTCGGTGATATTGCCTTTGCGTTCGACACGGGCGGTTCTTGGTTGCAGCCCGATCAGGCGCTGAATAGCTGCCCCGGTGCGGCCCTTGGCACGAGCCTCAAGCCAGCGGCCGGTCAGAATCAACGTGACGATCACCGCTGCGGCCTCAAAATAGACAGCGCTACTGCCCTGAGGGAGGAATGCAGGCAGGAAGAGTGCCACGGTCGAATAGGCCCAGGCCGCAGACGCGCCCAGTGCCACGAGGCTGTTCATGTCCGGAGCGACCTTGAGCAATGCAGGGACACCGAGCCGATAAAACTGCCGCCCGGGCCAGATCAAGACCATCGTGGTGAGCACGAACTGTACCAGCCATGAGGTGGTCATGCCAATCGTGTCCATAATCAGAGCGTGCATGCCCGGGATCACATGACTGCCCATTTCCAACACAAAGACCGGCAGGGTCAGCAATGCGGCAGTCCAGACCTGCCGTCGCGCCTGGCCGATCTCAGCCCTGCGCCGCGCGGCCTGATCTTCTCCGTGGTCATCTTTCATACGGGAGGGATAGCCCGCTTCGGTCAAGGCACGAACCAGAACGCCAGCATCAGTGCTGCCAGGGAGATATCGGACATAGGCAGTCCCATTCGCCAGGTTGACCCGTGCCTCAAGCACAGCGGGCAGCGCGTTCAGCGCCGCCTCGGCCCGGGCCACACACGATGCACAACTGAGCCCAGAGACGGTGAGAGAGATGGTTTCTTCGCGAGCCGGATAGTTTGCCGCGCGCAGGGCCCTCGCGATGTCGGTGGCGCGGGCGTCATGCAGTACCATATGCGCTTGCCCATTGGCGAAATTGACGGAGATGTCGCTCAGCCCTGGCACGCCGCTAAGCGCGCGCTCAGCCCGTCCGGCACATCCCGCACAGCTTAGCCCCTGCACTTCGATTCTCAGTCCTGCACCACCAGACATGACGATTCCTTTGCTATTCTGGTGAAGAGATAGGGATTCCAGTCACTGTAAGGTCAAGAGCTCGTGCCTCAAACGTTGAAAAACAGGGCCATTTGAAGAAAAAACAGGCGCTGCGAAGAAAATTTCATTTTTCTGTAAAAAAGGGGTTGCGACTCTTCTGGGGTAACCGTAAATACCCCTTCACCGGCGCTGCTGAGGCGGTTGTTGGGACGCGGGACGGACTTGGGGCGGTGCTCTTGGGAAGGCTGCGGGACGAACTTCGGAGGTAAGGTTGGCGGGTTGCGCTAGGT